>ERZ791865.4-NODE-4-length-530997-cov-25.084363_pt1 | contig 530997 bp, 474 predicted proteins | sample MGYA00509942_ERZ791865 | MGnify/ENA primary metagenome ERZ791865 (study PRJEB30046, sample SAMN00792098) | human gut metagenome | study: EMG produced TPA metagenomics assembly of the A metagenome-wide association study of gut microbiota in type 2...
TGGTCGTTATCGTAATGATTGCGATAATGATATGTTTGGAAAGCTTATTCATGTTTGTCATCTTGTTCTTCATTTAATGGGTTAAGCTCTTTTTTGAGAAGGAGCGTCGGGCTCTGTGCTTCCTCGTATCTCTCTTCTTCGATAAGGCTGTTTATCTTTTCCTCCAGAGTCAGGAGGTATATTTTTAAAAGACGGGAGTCTGTTTCGCCTATCTTGCCGCGAAGTCCGGTAAGATCCTGCCTGATCCGGGATTCCAAAGCCCGGAACAGGAATAGGATGGCCCAAAACAGGCCGATGCACAGACACATGGACAGGGCGAGGAAAGTTTCATTCATAATTGTGCCCTCCAGAATCTTATGATTTCCTTACCTTCGTAAAATTTTCGTGCTGACTCACGGCGAAATCCGCATTTTATGCGTCCGCTACTGGTATATTCCCTTAAAGTGTTGCGGTGTATTCCGAGTATTTCGCAAGTTTGGGTTACGGTATAGCGACCGGTGCTGCTTACTGTTGGTTCTTCGGATGTGATCATGACTTATTCCTCCTTTGTTTTTAACATAACGGGACAGCTATCAACTGTCCGGGCATAAGGTCTTAAGCGTCGTTTTATATTCACGCACTCTGTCCTTTATTTCTTGGGATACTTTAAATCCGAACTCGTTGTAAATCTCAATGACCTCTTCAAGCCTGGTAATACGTTGTTTCAATTCTTCTACGTTCATATTTTCTCCTCCTTAAAAAGCAAAGCTCGAACCTTTCATAGGCCTAATGTGGAAGTTTGCCTATTACTCGGAACGAGCTTTTATCAATGTCTTTACTAACCCTTAAATCTCGCGGAAACTTCCACGCAACCGCGCCGCTTTCAAATTCTTATACGAATTGTTGGATAAAAGAAAAAGGCTGGCTATATTTGCGAATGACTAAAGACGAAAATATAGGTGACGAGCGCTCTCGGACAGCCTTTTTTGTATCCGTTTTCGTTTGAGTGATTTGAATACAAGGGCAAATATAAACGAGATATTTTGATTATGCAAGAAATTAAGCAAGAAAAATCTCCTATTAAGCAAAGAATCTTGCAATATTTAGGAAGAAAAGGGATTAGTATGTACGATTGCTACTCTAAGACGGGTATCACTCGTGGTGTATTAGGGCAAAACAATGGAATAAGCGAAGAAAACCTATCGAAATTTCTCGCCTATTATACGGAGATAAATACAGAATGGCTTGTTTTGGGAATTGGTTCTATGCTTCGTTCTAACGAAAAGACAAAAGTAGAGCAATATGTTTCTCAGAACAATATTGCATCCAATGATGAATCTATTATATATAAATTGTATAAAGAAAAAGATATAGAAGTGGGGCAGCTAAAAGAAGAAATCGGTGTATTAAAAACAAGGATACAACAACTCGAAGCTTATAATGAGTCATTAAGAAATCAGGCAGGGGCTGATAGGGTTACCGATACTTTTACCAATCTACCATTAGTAGACTACGAAGAAGATTGTCCGCCCGTAGAGCGACCTTCAAGTTCCAAACATCCGTTAGCAGGAAAAGCGTGACATTTCTTTGGGTGATTATTGAAAAGTTAGGCAAAAGAAATAATTAAGTTATTAAAGTAAGCAATGAAGAAAATGATGTTAATATGCACTCTTTTCACTTTGGTAATGGGGTGCGCTTCACCGAGAAAATATAAAGAAAATCGCTCCGCAAATCAATTTCAGCAAGCAGATTCAGTGTCTAATGTAGGATACGGACGGCGATGGTTGCAATATCATGGTATAATACCGTAGCAATAACAGAGGTATTATTGCATTTGGATGGATATTCTTTCTTTATAAGGATACTGATTGGATGGGTAGAGGTGTAGCAACCCGTAATTTATATAATTCTAAATAATAAATAAGATGAAATCAACTATAAATGTTTTGTATAAGAGAAGCGGGCAACGTAGCGTTAGAAGTTATGCTCTGAAAATAGATGTAGCTCCCACTACACTAAATAAATGTATCAAGGGAGCAGAACCACTATTCTCTCTATTAAGCGCTATATTAAATGGAGAACCGTTCATTTCTGCTGAATGGTTGCTGCGTAATATTGGTGAAATGGAAAAATCCACATCTCCCAATCTGGAAATCATAGAAAGTCTTAAGGCTGAAAACAATATGTTGAGAGGCGAAAACCAAGTCCTTCGAGAACAGTTGGGACTCGGGGAGAGAAAGAGTTCCACTGGCAGGAGTGCGTGATAATTGATTTTCTCTAAAAAAAATAATAAGTGATTAGAGGCAAATTATTTAAATACAAATATGAATCAATTGCAATTAATTCAAAGCAAAATATACGAGATACGTGGACAAAAGGTTATGCTGGATTTTGATTTGGCGGAAATGTACGGTACTGAAACTAAATATTTAAAACGTTCAGTAAAAAATAATATTAAACGTTTTCCATCAGATTTTATGTTTGAGCTAACGAAGGAAGAATTCGACAGTTTGAGGTGCAGTTTTAGCACCTCAAAAAGAGGAGGGACCCGATATATGCCTTATGCTTTCACTGAACATGGAGTTGCTCAACTTTCTTCAGTTCTTAACAGCGATTTGGCAATTGAGATTAATATTCAAATCATAAAGGCATTTATAGCAGTTCGTCAGTTAATCTCCAATCCTCCGGTTGATAGAGTCGATAAACTGAAAGAAGAAATCAAAGCATTAAAAGATTACATCGAAGAAGCATTTACTGACTACAACGATATAAATGATGATACGCGCATGCAATTGGAATTAATTAATCAAACTTTGGCAGAATTGCAAGCGAAAAAGAAAGCGGAAGAAAAACCTCGTAACCCAATAGGGTTTATCAAACCTAAACACTAAACAATGAATATGCGCTGACACCCAATGAATGGCAAAAGTGCGTAATTCTTAACTTTGAAAAGAGTTCTAGAATAATATAAACCATGTATGATATTGTAGCGCAGAGGCTTAGACTGTTTTTAGCAAAGAAAGATATCACTTGTAAAAAATTGTCGGCTATGATTTTTATGTCAGAGGCAACGCTTAAAGGTAAATTGAATGGTACAAGAACGCTAGATCTTAATACAATAATATCCATTGCAATACGGCTTGAGGATCTTTCTGTTGAATGGCTTCTTCGTGGCGAAGGTGATATGTTTAAATCTAGTTCTGGTGTTTCTATTTTATCTTCATCAGTACCTATATTTACAGGGGAGACCTCGTTTATATACAGTATGTATAAAGAAGAAAGAGAAGAGGTTAAAACTTTATTAAAGCAAAATGGTATATTGGAAGAGCGTATTCGTCAGCTCGAGGATGACAATAGATTATTAAGAGATCAAGTTGTAACAGAATTAAACCTAAATACTAAACTGTAGATTATTATGAGTTTAAATGATCGTTTACGAATTGTTGTAAATGAATTTTTTCATGGGAATAAAGCGGCTTTTGCTCGAGCCGCAAAAATATCGGACCAAAGAGCTTATAGTTTTTTATCTGTTCGGAGTAATACAGAACCTCCGGCTAGAGTTTTGGAGAATTTAGCTAAGTATCTACCGAATTTAAACGCGACTTGGCTTTTAACCGGAGAGGGAGAAATGATTCAAGATAAATCCACTCCTGAGATGCCGATAACTCTTGTTTCGGTAAATGAATATAAAAGTCGATTGCAGCAAATGGAGGTAAGATTGGAAGCTCTAAGGGCTCAGGTGGTATTAAAAGATAAACTACTAGCCGGACTACTCCGAAAAGTAGAGAACAAGACTAAATAGCTTGAATGATATTTTATTTTGGATCTATCTAGCCCGTATTTTTATTTGCATTATGCTATAGTGTAATATAAGACGTTTTCATGACGACTTTATGTTAAATACTTTGAGTCAATTTATAACCTCAAACAAAAGGGATGGAACAAGGTATATGCCTTTTGCTTTTATTGAGTTGGGCGTAGCTATGCTTTCCTCTATTTTAAACAGTGAAGTTGTAATTGAGATTAACAAAAGATTATATCGAAGAAGTGTTTACTGACTACAATGATATAAATGATGATACGTGCATGCAATTGGAATTAATTAATCAAACTTTGGCAGAATTGCAAGCGAAAAGAAGGCGGAAGAAAAACCTTGTAATCCAATAGGGTTTTATTAAATCTAAATAATGAATAATAAGAGTGTATAATCCTTAACTTTGAAACAAATCTAATAGAATATAAAAGATGCATGATATTGTAACGCAAAGGCTTAATCAATTTTTAGTTGAAAAGAATATTACTTATAAAGAATTATCTGGTATGATTCTTATGTCGGAAACGTCACTTTGTAGAAAGTTGACTGGTTCAAGGAGTCTTGATTTGCATACATTAATATCTATAGTAGCATGCTTGCCAGATGTTTCTTCCGAGTGGCTTCTTAGAGGCAAAGGTAGGGTGTGTAATTCTTCTTCGAGCATTAGTTCCGATGTCTTAGTAGAAGAACTTAAAATGGAAAATAACCTATTAAAACGAAAAATTCAAGTTCTTCAAGAATTGTTGGAGTTTAAGATGGAAAAAATCAGGGCTGAGAATGGTAACATAAAAAAATGATCTAAAAAATGTGCTTAATTGTTTAGTTGTGCTACAGTCAAATTAAATCTAAGTACTAAACTATTATGAGTTTAAATGATCGCTTGCGAGTTGTCGCAAATGGATTAAAAGATAATTTATTGACTAAGTTTATGTTAAAGGATAGATAATAAACCTAAATATGACGGCTAAATTTATTATTATGGTATTGGTGTTAGCTTATATCATGGTTATAATCGCTATATCAATTTATTTAATAAAGATAATATGTACTCGTTACAACCAAAACTCAGATCAGATACTCCCTCCTCCCAATATGCACTCTATTCAGGAGAGTGCATCCATGCATTTGGTAAGAATAGGGCAGTTGCCTCACCCAGGACCTGGATATTGTTATTACGAATTAGGAGGAATGAGATATCAAGCGCTAACAGGATTTGACATTGGCGTACACGAAGGATATGCAAAAGCAGAGCTTAATAATCGGTATGATAAATATGCGGTTGGAGTCTACAGAGAAGGAGATCACAAATTAATGGGATACGTTCGAAGAGAACAAAATAGAGAGCTTTATGAATTTATGTTAAATAATAATTGTATAGCTAAAGCTAAATTTCGAATATGGATACACCAAGGAGAAATCTATGGAGCAGCTTACATAAAAGAAGAATGGAAATCTTCATTAGGCTTTAAGTCTGACATTAAAATTTAGAAATAAGTCCTTTTGCGTGCAAATTTCATGCAAAAGAATGATCTCTTATTTCTATATAATTGATATATAATATATTATCAGCGTTTTATTTTGCTTTGGGAGCAGGGGGTCGTGGGTTCGAATCCCGCTACCCCGACAGGAAATAAGAGTAATCACACATGTCAATGTGGTTACTCTTATTTCATTTTGTGCTATGGTGGAATTCCGATAATACGGAATAATGCAACTGGAACAGAGCGACGCCTTTTACATTTTCAAATAAAACTCCCGGGTTAATTTAATGTATTCATCACTGTAGCGGTGGCGAGAAACTTCTGTTAATAATTTCTCTTCTTTGCAGTCTTGTTTTATAAATGTAAATGAGATCAAGGTACGTTTTGGGGGTGCTCCCGGTTTAGTGATGACCAAGAGCTGGCGGGATGGATACAGGCCTTGTGAAGATGCGATGTCTTTAAAAGAATCACTTGCATCCATCGGTATGACTACTGTAAAAGTACCATTTGGCGAAAGTAAATTCGATACTCCCTTCAGCAATTCTTCATAAGACAGGTTATCGTTATGTCGGGCTGTGTTGCGCTGGCTGTCCGGACACTTCAGGGAGTCTGTGAAATATGGAGGATTTGATACGATTGTATCATATTTCAGGCTATTATTCTTATTGCTGTATAACCTGAAATCCTGGCAAACGACTTCTATCCTGCTTCCCCAAGGTGAACGGGTGATATTCTCTGCAGCCTGTTGTGCGGCTTTTCCGTCTATTTCAAGAGCAATAACGGAAGCGGAACAGCGTTGGGCCAGCATAAGTGCCACCAATCCGGTACCGGTACCAATATCAAGAATACGTGCCGAGGACTCTACCGGGGTCCAAGCTCCGAGCAGGACACCGTCTGTGCCTACTTTCATGGCACATTTATCGTGCCAGACAGTAAACTGTTTAAACTGAAAAAAAGGTTGGCTCATTTAGCTAAGAAATAATTAAGTTCGCCAAAAATAGGTAAATATTGTGATATGACATTCCGTCCACATTATTATTTGGCATTGTTTTTGTGTTTTTATCGAATAGATGTTTTATTCTTAATGAAGAATCGATTAACTTTGCGAACGTTTTATGTTCGCTGATATGACATAAACTAATTTATACGAAATGAAGAAAGAAAGATATTTAAGAGAGATGGATGACCAGAATGATAACGCATTTTCATTAATTGCCGATTTTGACGGAAACGAAGATCAAGTGTTTGACATAAAGGTTGGTGAAACTCTTCCGGTACTCCCCCTCCGTAATATGGTATTGTTCCCCGGAGTATTTATGCCTGTTTCTGTTGGCAGAAAATCATCTTTGAGATTGGTGAGGGAAGCCGATAAGAAAAAATCCTATATTGCAGTAGTTTGCCAGAAAATGGCGGAAACGGACGAGCCGGCATTTGAGGACTTGCACCCGATCGGAACCATAGGTAAGATTGTGCGTGTACTCGAAATGCCCGACCAGACAACAACAGTCATTATCCAGGGAATGAAACGCCTGGAGCTGAAGAATATCACGGAGACACATCCGTACCTGAAGGGTGAAGTGAACATTGTTGAAGAAGAAATCCCTTCAAAAGATGATAAGGAGTTTCAGGCATTGGTGGAAACCTGCAAGGATTTGACAATACGATATATTAAATCATCGGACACTTTACATCAGGAATCAGCGTTTGCCATCAAAAACCTGACGAACCACATGTTCCTGGTGGACTTTATCTGTACGAACCTTCCGTTGAAGAAGGACGAGAAAATCGAACTGTTGCGCATTGATTCGTTGCGTGAACGTACCTATCGGTTGCTTGAAATCCTGAATCGTGAAGTGCAGTTGGCCGAAATAAAGGCATCTATCCAGATGCGTGCCCGTGAGGATATTGACCAACAGCAACGTGAGTATTTCCTGCAGCAGCAGATTAAAACGATCCAGGACGAACTGGGTGGTGGCGGCCAGGAACAGGAAATAGAAGAGATGCGCCAAAAGGCAGAACACATGAAGTGGAGTACCGAAGTGCGGGAAACTTTCCTGAAAGAGCTTGCCAAGCTGGAACGTACCCATCCTCAATCGCCGGATTACAGTGTGCAGTTGAATTATCTGCAGACAATGCTCAATCTGCCGTGGGGAGTTTATACTACCGACAATTTAAACCTAAAGAATGCCGAGAAAACGCTGAATAAGGATCATTATGGTCTGGAGAAAGTAAAGGAACGCATTCTGGAACATTTAGCCGTACTTAAATTGAAGGGTGACATGAAGTCTCCTATTATCTGTTTATACGGCCCTCCGGGAGTTGGTAAGACTTCACTGGGAAAATCGATTGCCGCAGCCTTGAAGCGGAAATATATCCGTATGTCATTGGGAGGTGTGCACGATGAAGCGGAAATTCGCGGACACCGTAAAACTTATATCGGTGCAATGCCGGGACGTATTATCAAAAACCTGATTAAAGCGGGTTCTTCGAATCCGGTATTTATTCTGGATGAAATAGATAAAGTGAGTGCCGACCGTCAGGGAGATCCTTCATCGGCTTTGCTTGAAGTGCTTGATCCGGAACAAAATACGGCTTTCCATGATAATTTCCTGGATGTGGATTACGACTTGTCCAAAGTGATGTTTATTGCTACGGCAAACAACTTGAATACCATTCCCGGACCATTGCTCGATCGAATGGAACTGATTGAAGTGAGTGGTTATATCACGGAAGAAAAAGTGGAAATAGCACGAAAGCATTTAGTGCCGAAGGAGCTGGAAGCAAACGGAATGAAGAAGACCGACATTAAAATTCCAAAAGATACGCTGGAAGCTATTATCGAATCGTACACACGTGAAAGCGGTGTGCGTGAGTTGGAAAAGAAAATCGGTAAGATTCTTCGTAAATCGGCCCGCCAATATGCAACAGATGGTTTCTTCTTAAAAACAGAAATCAAACCGACTGATTTATATGACTTCCTGGGTGCTCCGGAATATACTCGTGATAAATATCAAGGCAATGATTATGCCGGTGTGGTCACAGGATTGGCATGGACAGCCGTTGGAGGTGAAATCTTATTTGTTGAGACCAGTCTGAGCCGCGGCAAGGGCGGACGTCTCACATTAACCGGAAATTTGGGTGAAGTGATGAAAGAGTCTGCTATGCTGGCACTTGAGTATATCAAAGCACATGCTTCACTCTTAAATCTGGATGAAGAGATCTTTGATAACTGGAACATCCATGTCCATGTCCCCGAAGGAGCTATTCCGAAAGACGGTCCGTCGGCGGGTATCACAATGGCTACTTCGTTGGCTTCTGCTTTGACACAACGTAAGGTGAAGGCTAATCTGGCTATGACCGGGGAAATCACGTTACGTGGCAAGGTACTTCCGGTAGGTGGTATTAAGGAGAAGATTCTGGCAGCTAAGCGTGCCGGCATCAAAGAAATTATTATGAGTGCCGAGAACAAAAAGAATATTGACGAAATACAGGATATATATCTGAAAGGACTGACTTTCCATTATGTGAATGATGTAAAAGAGGTCTTTGCCATTGCATTGACTCAAGAGAAGGTTGCCGATGCCATTGATTTATCCGTAAAGAAAGCCAACCAGGAATGACATTCGAATTACAATATACAGACGCAAAAAGTAATGCCCGTGCCGGTCTGATTACAACAGACCACGGGCAAATACAAACCCCTATATTTATGCCGGTAGGTACAATCGGCAGTGTGAAAGGAGTACATCAGACTGAATTGAAAGAGGATATTCAGGCACAGATCATTCTGGGAAATACATATCATCTTTATTTGCGGCCGGGACTGGATGTACTCGAAAAAGCCGGTGGATTGCATAAGTTCAATGGATTCGACCGTCCGATGCTGACCGATAGTGGTGGTTTTCAGGTGTTTTCTTTGTCCGGTATCCGTAAATTGCGTGAAGAAGGGGCCGAATTCCGTTCGCATATTGATGGCAGCAAGCATATCTTTACTCCTGAAAAGGTTATGGATATCGAACGTATCATAGGTGCCGACATCATGATGGCATTTGACGAATGCCCGCCGGGGGATTCGGATTATGCATATGCCAAAAAGTCATTGGGATTGACACACCGCTGGCTCGACAGATGCATTCAACGATTCAATGAGACGGAACCTAAATATGGTTATAGCCAGTCTCTTTTTCCTATCGTGCAAGGATGTGTATACCCCGACCTGCGTAAACAATCTGCAGAATACATAGCTTCGAAAGATGCAGATGGTAATGCCATTGGCGGACTTGCCGTAGGCGAACCGGTAGATAAGATGTACGAGATGATTGAGTTGGTGAACGAGATACTTCCCAAGGACAAACCACGTTATCTGATGGGAGTCGGCACACCGGTTAATATTCTTGAGGGTATTGAACGTGGAGTAGATATGTTCGACTGTGTGATGCCTACCCGTAACGGACGAAACGGAATGTTGTTTACGAAAGACGGTATCATGAACATGCGTAATAAAAAATGGGAAGCAGACTTCTCTCCTATTGAAGCTGACGGTGCTTCGTATGTAGACACACTGTACAGCAAAGCATACTTGCGCCATTTATTCCATGCGCAGGAGTTGCTGGCCATGCAGATTGCATCTATCCACAATCTGGCGTTTTATTTGTGGCTGGTAGGAGAAGCACGCAAGCACATTATCGCAGGAGACTTTTCAACCTGGAAACCTATGATGGTGAAAAGAGTGTCAACAAGACTATAAATTTATGAGAAGCAATCGGTTTATTAAACGCCTGGACTTATATATCATCAAGAAATTCTTGGGGACGTATGTATTTGCTATTGCATTGATTATCTCCATCGCAGTAGTATTCGACTTCAACGAGAAGATGGATAAGTTTATGGAACGGAGTGCGCCGTGGTCGGCAATCATCTTCGATTACTACATGAACTTTATTCCATATTTCGCGAATCTGTTCAGTCCGTTGTTTGTATTTATTGCTGTCATATTCTTCACCTCTAAACTGGCTGAGAACTCCGAGATTATTGCAATGTTTTCTACCGGTATGAGTTTTAAACGTATGTTGCGTCCTTACATGATATCGGCCGGTATCATTGCGATTTCTACCTTTATATTAGGATCGTATGTGATTCCAAGAGGCAGTGTGACTCGTCTGGACTTTGAAGATAAATACGTGAAAAAGAAAAAGACCACTTATGTACACAATATACAGTTGGAGATAGACACAGGCGTGATTGCTTATATTGATAACTATCAGGATTACAATAAGACAGGAAACCGTTTTTCGCTGGATAAATTCGTAGATAAGAAACTGGTATCCCATTTGACTGCCCGTAGCATTACTTATGATACTACTGCGGTTAATAAATGGACCATTAAGGATTATATGATTCGTAATCTCGACGGATTAAAGGAAACTATTGTCCGTGGAGATAAGATGGATTCCATTATACCGATGGAACCTGCCGATTTCATGATTATGCGTAATCAACAGGAAATGTTGACCAGCCCTCAGCTTAGTGCATATATAGATAAGCAGAAACAAAGGGGTATTGCCAATATCAAAGAGTTTGAAATAGAGTATCATAAACGAATCGCCATGTCATTTGCATCATTCATCTTGACTGTGATCGGAGTATCTCTTTCTTCAAGAAAAACAAAGGGGGGAATGGGATTGCATTTGGGAATAGGACTTGGACTGAGCTTTTCATATATCCTGTTCCAGACCGTGGCATCTACTTTTGCGGTAAATGGAAATATGCCTCCGATGATCGCCATGTGGATTCCTAATTTACTGTATGCGCTGATTGCATTTTACCTATATAGAAAGGCTCCCAAATAATGGATTGCATTTGAATTCAAAGGGTCTAAAAATAAGAATTTCCGCCTGCTCCTGTGAAATCCACAAGTGCGGGCGGAATTTTTTGTTGTATTCATTTCCTCTTTTGTCTCGTTCCCGGGATCGAAATCCTGTTGGGAACCCCCACTCTCTTCTTACGCTTTAAAATCAACCTTTGATTTTGTTTGCATAAGCAGAAAGTTCTGCAGCAGAGATGTTTTTGGCTATAATCACACCATTTCCATCCAATAAATAGTTAGTGAAACCCCGGTTTAAACGGTATTTCTTAAACAAGCCGGAGCTTTCGCCTTTAGTTTCCGCGAAACAGGTGGGCGTAACTATTTGGTCCTTACGAATGGTTTCCTGAAATACCGACTGGTATTCGTCAAATGAAACGGAAACCATTTCCACATCTTGAGAAGTTGATCGAAGCGCATTGCTCAAACTTGCGTTTTGCATCCGGGACTGTGCATCGTAACTTGCCCAAAAACTAAGCAGCACATATTTACCTTTTAAGTCGGTCAAATCAAAATTGTACTGTGCATCTGACGTAGATTCGATTGTGAAATCAGGGGCTACGTCACCCACATTCAAACCTCCGGTGGGTTTGTCTTTTTCTACGAAAGAAGTCAAGGAACTAATTAGTAATACAACAAAAATCCATTTTACATGCCTCATGTAATTCGGTTTTAGTTAATACTATCCGGGACTGTCCTCTAAAACAGTGGTCTCTCCCCGAAACATCGTCTTTTTAGGCACAACAGAGAGGAATCTGTTGACTGTCAAGGCCTTTAATTCAGAAACCGGGTGCAAAGGTAAGTAAATATTATTCCAACTTCCAAATAAACAAGTAATTTTCTCTCTTTTTAAGTGCAGTTTTTTATGTTATTTAGCATAAATACTGGGAATTTTCCCCTACTTTTGCAGGATACTTAATGAACATTCAGCTATGCAACCATCAAAAACAGAATTAATTCTGATTCGTATTACCGGTGAAGATCGTCCGGGACTTACAGCCTCCGTAACAGAGATATTGGCAAAATACGATGCCACTATCCTGGATATTGGTCAGGCAGATATTCATAACACCCTTTCACTGGGCATTCTCTGTATGACTGAGGAACAACTCTCGGGATTTATGATGAAAGAGTTGCTTTTTAAGGCATCTTCCTTGGGAGTAACCATTCGTTTCTATCCGATTACCGAAGAAGAGTATGAAAGCTGGGTGAATATGCAAGGTAAGAACCGCTATATCCTTACATTGCTGGGACGTAAACTTACGGCTCGCCAGATTGCAGCGGTTACCCGTATTTTAGCTGAACAGGACATGAATATTGATGCCATCAAACGTCTGACCGGACGTATTCCATTGGATGAGCGTAAAATGCATACCCGAGCCTGTATTGAATTCTCGGTTCGCGGTACTCCCCGGGATAAAGAAGCTATGCAGGGACAGTTGATGAAATTGGCCAGTGAACTTGAAATGGACTTCTCTTTCCAGTTGGATAATATGTATCGCCGTATGCGCCGCCTGATCTGTTTCGATATGGACTCTACATTAATAGAAACCGAAGTAATTGACGAACTTGCTATACGTGCCGGTGTAGGTGCTGAAGTAAAAGCAATTACGGAACGTGCCATGAGGGGAGAAATTGACTTTACGGAAAGTTTTCGTGAGCGGGTTGCACTGCTGAAAGGACTGGACGAATCTGTAATGCAGGAAATTGCCGAGAGTCTGCCAATAACTGAAGGGGTGGATCGCTTGATGTATGTTCTGAAGAAGTATGGTTATAAGATTGCTATCCTTTCGGGAGGTTTCACCTACTTTGGACAGTATTTGCAGAAGAAATACGGTGTTGATTATGTATATGCCAATGAACTTGAGATTGTAGACGGCAAGCTGACGGGGCGTTATTTGGGAGATGTGGTAGATGGAAAGCGTAAAGCGGAACTGCTGCGATTGATCGCTCAGGTAGAAAAAGTAGATATCGCTCAAACCATTGCTGTTGGGGATGGAGCTAATGATCTTCCTATGTTGGGAGTTGCCGGTCTTGGCATTGCCTTTCATGCAAAACCCAAAGTTGTGGCCAATGCCAAACAATCTATTAATACGATTGGGCTTGATGGCGTACTTTACTTCCTGGGATTTAAGGACTCTTATTTGAATATGTAAGAGTGGAAAGAATAAAAGAACCCGAAAAATTTGTACTACGTAGTGAATTTTCTATCTTTGCGAGCAAATAAAATAAACGATGAAGTTTTCCGAATTACAATTAAATGACAATGTACTTGAAGCACTCGACGCTATGCGTTTTGAGGAATGTACTCCTATACAAGAACAAGCGATCCCAGTAATACTCGAAGGTAGAGACTTAATCGCTGTAGCGCAGACAGGAACCGGTAAGACGGCTGCCTTTTTGTTGCCTATATTGAATAAATTGTCGGAAGGTGGACATCCGGAAGATGCCATCAACTGTGTGATTATGTCACCTACCCGTGAACTGGCCCAACAAATAGATCAACAAATGGAGGGCTTCTCTTATTTTATGCCTGTTTCAAGTGTGGCTGTTTACGGAGGAAATGACGGAATACTTTTTGAGCAGCAGAAAAAAGGCTTGATGCTTGGTGCCGATGTGGTTATAGCTACACCGGGACGCCTGATTGCACATCTGAGTCTGGGATACGTTGATTTATCCCGGGTTTCTTATTTTATTCTTGATGAAGCAGATCGTATGCTTGATATGGGGTTCTACGAGGATATTATGCAGATCGTAAAATATTTGCCAAAAGAACGCCAGACGATTATGTTTTCCGCTACCATGCCAGCTAAGATTCAGCAATTGGCCAATACTATCCTGAATAACCCTGCTGAAGTCAAACTGGCCGTATCGAAACCTGCTGAAAAAATTGTTCAGGCTGCTTATGTCTGTTACGAAAATCAGAAATTGGGTATTGTAAGAAGCTTGTTTGCGGAAGAGGTGCCCGAAAGAGTTATCATTTTTGCATCTTCAAAGATAAAAGTAAAAGAAGTGGCAAAGGCGCTGAAAATGATGAAGTTGAATGTTGGAGAAATGCATTCTGATCTTGAGCAGGTACAGCGTGAATTTATTATGCATGAATTCAAATCGGGACGTATCAATATTTTGGTCGCTACAGACATTGTATCCAGAGGGATAGATATTGATGATATCCGGTTGGTGATTAATTTCGATGTTCCACATGACAGTGAAGATTATGTTCACCGCATCGGACGTACTGCACGTGCGAACAATGATGGAGTTGCCCTCACGTTTGTGAATGAGAAAGAACAAACTAATTTTAAGAATATCGAGAATTTCCTCGAAAAAGAAATTTATAAGATACCGGTACCGGCTGAATTGGGGGAAGCTCCTCAATATAATCCTCGTTCGTATACTAACGCAGGAAGAGGAGGAAGAAACTTCCGGAACGGAAATAGAAAAAATAATAACGGTGGACGTTCTACGGCACCCAGATCGGGCAGAAGATAAGCGTAAAACTTTTCTGCCCTTTTTCTCTTAATACTCTTTTTACTATTTGTAATTCTTCGGTCAGGTCGGTTTATTTATATTTTGCAGCCGTTATATTTAGTTTTCCATCGAAACTGATGGTAAGATTTACAAGATTGCATACCGGACTTTCCGGAATACAGACGAGTGCTTGATAATGATAGCCTTTGCGGTCAATTCCTGTAAAATTCATATCAGATAGAATGGCCTGTTGCAGAAAATCTGTTGGAATTACATCTACAAACATTTGCTTGGTAATGTCCTTGGCATATAAACTTTTTTTGCCTTCATACACACATATATGCATTACATTGTCATAGTAAATATTGTCCATACTGATACCATCTTCCGAATAAGTTGTTTTCACTACTTTCATTTGTGAGGGGTTGATGTATACATAGGCTCTGTAGCGGACGCCATCGAACATTACCACACTGTCCTTCTTAGTGACTTCTGTATAGGTCGGAATAATTTCAACCGACTTAAAGGAGAATGCCAATGTATCATTAGGATCTTCCGACTTATGGAGCTTGATAATATTATCAGCCAGAGAATGGAACCAAAAAGAATATTCACTCTGCTTGTCAATTTGATAGTGGGTTACGTCTTTGCCATAGGTATAGAGCGTATCTTTTAGGATTTTGAAATAAACCGGAGCACTTTGAGCATCGGAATAATAAATCGTATCTCCTATTATGCGCATCAAGGGAGTTTCAGTTTCATCATCAAGCCAAATGCCTTGGAGAATCTCTTTGGCCTTGGGGTCTTCATTTTCTTCAGAGGGCTGTTGTCCTTTGCCATTATTGCATGCTACGAATAAGACCGTCAGTAACAATGTTGCAATGTACTTTATCATCTGTTTAATTTTGTGCAAAATTACTCATTTATATCGATAAAGATATAAAAAAAGAGCTGAAAAGTAAATTGGGGGTTACAAAAAAACTCTTAACTTTTCAGCTCTGTTATCAGGTTTGTGAGGATGCGGTGGTATAAGGTATTATTTGCCGATACAATGGTAAATAAAACCCTGTTCTTCCATTTCTTTTTTATCATAAATGTTACGTCCGTCCATGACTACCTGTTGTGACATTGTTTTTTTCACAACGGCCCACGAAGGCAGACGAAATTCTTTCCATTCGGTTACCAGCATCAAAGCATCAGCATCCAAAACCGCATCATACATGTCGCGTGCATAGTATATGGTTTCGCCGATTCGTCTTTTACATTCATTTGCTGCTGCGGGATCATAGGCCCGTACTTTGCAGCCGGCTTTCAACAGTTTGTCAATTAGGACCAATGCAGGTGCTTCGCGCATATCATCTGTTTCCGGTTTGAATGCCAATCCCCACAATGCAACTGTTTTACCTTCCAGATTTCCATTATATTGTTTTACCAGTTTGTCGAATAACAGGCTTTTCTGATTTTCGTTCACTTCTTCTACTGCCTGTAACACACGCATCTGATATCCATTCTGTTCTGCTGTCTTTATCAAAGCTTTTACGTCTTTGGGGAAACATGACCCACCATAACCAATGCCTGGATAAAGGAACTTACGTCCGATACGGGTATCCGAACCGATACCGCTACGCACCATATTTACATCAGCTCCTACTAACTCACACAGATTAGCGATGTCGTTCATGAAACTGATACGAGTAGCCAACATTGAGTTTGCGGCATATTTGGTCATTTCGGCAGAGGGAATATCCATGAATATCACGCGGAAATTATTTAGCATGAATGGCTTATATAGCTTAGTCATTAATTTTTCTGCACGTTCCGATTCCACACCGATTACAACACGGTCAGGACTCATAAAGTCATTGACTGCATTACCCTCTTTCAGAAACTCAGGATTGGAAGCTACATCAAATTCTATTTTGGCACCCCGTTTGTCTAATTCTTCCTGAATAGCATTACGAACTTTGCATGCTGTACCTACAGGTACGGTACTTTTGGTGACTACAAGTTTGTATTTCTTCATGTTTTGTCCAATGGTACGTGCCACAGCGAGTACATAACTCAAATCAGCACTTCCATCTTCATCAGGTGGGGTTCCGACAGCAGAGAACACTACTTCTACATCATCCAGGCAACTTTCCAGTGAAGTCGTAAACTTTAGTCGACCGGCTTTGGTATTGCGGATGACCATTTCTTCCAATCCATTTTCATAAATGGGGATAATCCCCTTTTTAAGCGCCTCTATTTTTTCGCTGTTGGTGTCAACACAAGTAACATCCACGCCAATTTCCGCAAAACAGGTTCCTGTGACCAAACCTACGTATCCGGTTCCGACAATTGCAATTTTCATGTTCTTTTATTTATTGAGGGTTTCTATTCAAAATATTCTGCTTCCCGAAAGGCTCCTGCCTGTTTGTCTTTCTCTGACATGACAAGTTGAGAATCGGCAATAGGCCAGTCGATAGCCAATGCCGGATCATTGTATAGGATAGAAGCTTCAGATTGGGGGGCATATATATTATCTACCTTATAAGTAAAGATAGCTATTTCGCTTTTCACTAAAAAACCATGGGCAAACCCACGGGGAATAAAAAGCTGGCGTTTATTTTCGTCGCTTAACAATACGCTGATATGCTTTCCAAATGTAGGTGATGACTTTCTTAAATCGACAGCCACATCCAGCACTTCACCTTTGATGACACGCACTAGTTTGGCTTGGCTATAGGCTCCTTTTTGATAATGGAGTCCGCGTAACGTGCCGAATGAAGATTGAGATTCATTATCTTGTATAAAATTTATCTGTCCGATAGTAGCATCAAATTCCTGTTGCTTGAATGCTTCCATGAAATATCCGCGCGGATCGAAAAAAATCTTCGGTTCAATGATCCACACACCATCTATTTCTGTTTGTATATAATTCATTCGTTTCTGATGATATTATTAAGTAGCGCAAAAGTAGGCATTTTTTCTAATATGACAGTTATAGATGGCTAAGAAAGGAAGCCGGCGTTTAGCATTTGTTAATAATAAAATGTGCGGTTTTATGGCATATCTTGAATTAATCAGTTAATTTTGCACACATGATTGAATTGGCACAGCATATTGAAGTATTATTATTAGAGAATGATTGTGTGATCGTTCCCGGTTTTGGTGGATTTATAGCTCACTACGCTCCTGCTATGAGAGTGGCTGAAGAGAATTTATTCCTTCCTCCTACCCGTACTATTGGTTTCAATCCTCAATTGACGTTGAATGATGGTGTCTTAGTACAATCTTATATGGCTGTGTACGATACTAACTTCTCGGATGCTACGAAAATGGTAGAAAAAGAGGTGGCAGAACTTATCTCCGCTCTGCATGAGGATGGAAAAACTGATCTTCCTAATATTGGAGAAATCCGCTATACCATTCATAATACTTACGAGTTTGTTCCTTACGACAATAAAATTACCACTCCTTACCTCTATGGGCTCGACTCGTTTGAGATGAAGGAGTTGTCGGCTTTGCGACGTCCGGAGAAAGAACAAATTCTTCCGACTGTTTTTAAGAAAAAGACAAGTTATGAATTCAGAGCGAACTGGGCCTTTTTGAGAAATGCCGTAGCTATGATTGCAGCGGTTGCATTGTTTTTCTTTATGTCAACACCGGTAGAGAATACATATATTGAAAAAGGAAATTATGCCCGGCTACTTCCAACTGATTTGTTTGAAAAGATAGAGAAACAATCGGTGGCAATGACTCCGGTTATGCTAAAATCAGTTGATGCCATCCCACAAACCAAACCGGCAACTGCGAAGAAAAAGTCGTCCACTGTTCGTAAAGCATCTGTAGTAAAGCCGGTTGCGGTAAAAGAAGTGAAAGTTAACCAACCGGAAAAGACAATGAAAGCAACCGAAACCAAGGTTGTGGAAAAAACTTTTCCATATCATATAATTATTGCCAGCGTAGCTAATACGAAAGATGCGGAGGCGATGGCAGGTGAACTTAAAGCCAAGGGATATACAGGTGCCAAAGTATTGACGGGTGACGGTAAGATTCGCGTGAGTATTATGTCATGTGCCGATCGTGAAGATGCCAACCGTCAACTGTTGAAATTAAGAGAGAACGAGGCTTATAAGAACGCCTGGATGTTAGCTAAATAAATATTTTATAATGAAAAGAATTCTTTGTCCTAAATGTGAGAACTATCTTTCTTTTGATGAAACTAAATATAGCGAAGGCCAGTCATTGGTTTTTGTATGTGAACACTGTGGTAAGCAATTCAGTATTCGTCTGGGGAAGAGTAAGATGAAGGCTCCTCGTAAGGAAGAGAAATTGGATGAAGATGTATATAAAGAAGAGTTTGGCTGTATCGTTGTCATTGAAAATGTCTTCGGTTTCAAGCAAGTCTTACCTCTGCAAGAAGGTGATAATATCATTGGCCGCCGTTGTGTAGGTACAGATATTAATACTCCGATTGAAACCGGTGATATGAGTATGGACAGACGCCACTGTATTATTAATGTGAAGCGTAACAGACAAAGAGAATTGGTTTATACTCTTCGTGATGCCCCAAGCCTGACCGGAACTTTCTTGATGAACGAGATCTTGGGGGATAAAGACCGTATTCGCATTGATGACGGAGCCATTATTACTATTGGGGCCACTACTCTTATCCTTCGTGCTGCAAAAAAAGAAGAAATTTGACCTCCTATTAGAAGGTATAAGCAGTAGTATGCGGTGCACACCAAACATTTGGGATATCCGTATTTTAAGAAGTTAACATCTTAAGAATACGATATTAACATCCTATATGTAGGAAGTTAACTTCTTGGAAATAGGAAGTCAACTTCATTGGAGGTAGGAAGTTAACATCCTGTAACCTTCATTCTGATAAAACGTTTTTCCTTTCTTATTTTAAGACCAAAATCCTATAAATATCCGGTTTATTTTTGTATCTCTAAGTAATTTTTTTAATTTTGTGTTCGATAACGATTGATGAAATCAAAATATAAATAGAAGGTATTTTGCTTATAATCAATAGTGTAATCTTGGTTATATCTTAGATAATTATTCTATACAATAAAAGCACAAAAGAATGAAAAATTTTATGGATAAAAATTTCCTGCTTCAAACCGAAACGGCTCAGGAATTATATCATAATCATGCGGCTAAGATGCCAATTATTGATTATCATTGTCATTTAAATCCCCAAATGGTAGCGGATGATTATCGGTTTAAGTCCTTAACTGAAATATGGCTAGGCGGTGATCATTATAAATGGCGTGCCATGCGTTCCAATGGTGTGGATGAATGCTTTTGTACCGGTAAAGAAACGTCAGATTGGGAGAAATTTGAGAAATGGGCAGAAACGGTCCCATATACTTTCCGTAATCCACTGTACCACTGGACGCATTTGGAACTGAAAACTGCATTTGGTATTGATAAAGTACTAAATCCGAAAACAGCACGTGAAATTTATGATGAATGTAATGAGAAACTTTCTTCTCAGGAATATTCTGCCCGCGGAATGATGCGACGTTATCATGTGGAAACCGTATGTACAACGGATGATCCTATCGATTCATTGGAATATCATATTAGAACTCGCGAAAGTGGATTTGAAATCAAGATGCTTCCTACATGGCGTCCGGATAAAGTTATGGCTGTGGAAGTTCCTTCAGATTTTCGCACTTATATAGAAAAATTGTCAGAAATAAGTGAGATTACTATTTCTGACTATAATGATATGATCTTAGCTTTACGTAAACGTCACGACTATTTTGCAGAGCAAGGGTGTAAGCTGTCTGATCACGGGATCGAAGAATTTTATGCTGAGGACTATACGGAAGGTGAGATTAAAACTATTTTCAATAAAATATACGGCGGTTCGGAACTGACAAAAGAAGAAGTTTTGAAGTTTAAATCGGCAATGTTAATTGTGCTCGGTGAAATGGACTGGGAAAAAGGATGGACACAACAATTTCATTACGGTGCTATTCGGAACAATAACAGCCGAATGTTCAAGCTGTTGGGTCCTGATACGGGATTTGATTCAATAGGTGAGTTTGCTACGGCTAAAGCCATGAGTAAATTCCTGGATCGGCTGAATTCAAAAGGTAAGTTGACTAAAACAATTCTGTATAATCTGAATCCTTGTGCAAACGAAGTAATTGCCACCATGATAGGTAATTTTCAAGATGGGAGTATACCTGGTAAGATTCAGTTCGGGTCGGGATGGTGGTTCCTTGATCAGAAGGATGGAATGGAAAGGCAATTAAATGCTCTTTCTCTTCTTGGATTATTGAGCCGCTTTGTGGGAATGTTGACGGATTCTCGTTCGTTCCTCTCCTATCCTCGTCATGAATATTTTCGTCGTACTTTATGTAATTTATTGGGGTGTGATGTGGAAAACGGTGAGATACCTTTATCGGAAATGGAGCGTGTCTGTCAGATGGTTGAAGATATCAGTTATTTTAATGCTAAAAACTTTTTTCATTTTTAATTAGTGTCATCTTATCTGTTACAATAAACTGAGTCGGGAATTCGCTTTGCAAGCCTTTTTCCGGCTTTTGTTTTAGATGTGTGGGTGTCGCATTGGCAGAAAATCTTATCTTTGCGTCCTATTATCAATTTAAAAAAAGAAAAACATAAATGAACAATTCCCCTCAGCCTGCTGCCAAAGGGTTCACAAGAGCCTTTTATGTCAGCAACACAGTCGAACTGTTTGAACGCATGGCTTACTATGCTGTGTTTATCGTTCTCACTATTTACTTATCTACTATTTTAGGTTTTAATGATTTCGAAGCAAGTATGATTTCCGGTCTTTTTTCCGGTGGATTATACTTGCTTCCTATTTTTACCGGAGCATATGCCGATAAGATTGGTTTTCGTAAATCAATGCTTGTTGCCTTTTCGTTATTAACTGCCGGATACTTTGGTTTAGGAGTATTGCCTACATTGCTTGAAAGTACCGGGTTGGTGAGCTATGGGGCAAGTACCCATTTTAGTGGATTGACAGATAGCGTTTTCCGTTGGTTGATAGTGCCGGTTTTATTTATAATCATGATAGGCGGCTCATTTATTAAGTCTGTTATTTCGGCTTCTGTTGCCAAGGAAACAACCGAGGCTACCCGTGCACGTGGATATTCTATTTTCTACATGATGGTTAACATCGGTGCTTTTACCGGAAAAACAGTTATCGATCCTCTCCGAAATATGATTGGTGATCAGGCATATATTTACATAAACTATTTCTCCGGATTTATGACTCTCATTGCTTTGTTGGCTGTTTTCTTTTTGTATAAATCAACTCACACCGTAGGAGAAGGAAAAAGTATGCGTGAGATCGGACAAGGTTTCTTGCGTATTGTCACCAATTGGCGTTTATTGATTCTAATACTTATTATCACGGGATTTTGGATGGTGCAGCACCAACTTTATGCTACGATGCCAAAGTATGTAATTCGTATGGCAGGTGAAACAGCCAAACCGGGCTGGATTGTTAATGTAAATCCTTTTGTTGTAGTATGTTGCGTTAGTTTTGTAACTCGTTGGATGGCAAAACGAAGTGCCATTACCTCAATGAATATTGGTATGTTTCTGATTCCGGTCTCTGCTCTATTGATGGCATGCGGCAATCTTTTGGATAATGAAGTTGTTTCTGGAATGAGCAACATTACATTGATGATGATTGCCGGTATTGTAGTTCAAGGTTTGGCAGAATGTTTTATATCTCCCCGTTATCTGGAATATTTTTCTCTCCAGGCTCCCAAGGGTGAGGAAGGTATGTATTTAGGGTTTAGTCATCTTCATTCTTTTTTATCTTCCATTTTCGGATTTGGTCTTGCCGGCGTTCTGCTGACCAAGTATTGTCCGGATCCAACTTTGTTTGAATCCAGAGAGGCCTGGGAAGTTGCCAGTGTGAATGCACATTACATCTGGTATTACTTTGCGGCAATCGGTTTGGTTGCAGCAATTGCTTTGCTTATTTTTGCAAAAATCACTGATTTCATCGATAAAAAGAAGAAAACTAACGTCTGATTGTTTCCTTTTTTATGTATATTTGCCGACAATTTGCCATAAAAGTTGCCGGCAATTTGCATTAAAAAGAAGAGAATAATGAAGATTAGATTTATAAGCCTGGCCAGTGGCAGTAGTGGAAACTGCTATTATCTAGGTACCGAAAAATACGGCATACTCATTGATGCGGGTATTGGAATTCGTACCATTAAAAAATCACTGAAGGACATAAATGTGACTATGGACTCAATACGTGCAGTATTTATTACTCACGATCATGCCGATCATATTAAAGCTGTAGGACATTTAGGTGAGAAATTGAATATTCCGGTATATACTACGGCACGTGTACATGCAGGAATCAATAAAAGCTATTGTATGACAGAAAAGTTGCATGGTTCTGTACGCTATTTGGAAAAAGAAGAACCGATGCAATTGGAAGATTTTCGTATCGAGTCTTTTGAAGTTCCGCATGATGGAACAGATAATGTAGGTTATTGTATAGAAATTGACGGAAAGGTTTTTTCATTCCTTACCGACTTGGGAGAGATTACTCCAACCGCTGCCCGATATATTTGTAAAGCCCACTATCTGATCATTGAGGCTAATTATGATGAAGAAATGCTTCGTATGGGACCTTATCCGACATATCTGAAAGAGCGTATCTCAAGTAAAACAGGTCATATGAGTAATATAGATACCGCCAACTTTCTTGCGGAAAACATAATGGAGCATCTTCGTTATATTTGGCTTTGCCATCTGAGTAAAGATAATAATCATCCGGAGTTAGCATATAAGACAGTTGAGTGGAAATTGAAGAGTAAAGGTATTATTGTCGGGAAAGATGTGCAACTACTTGCTTTAAAGAGAAATACGCCTTCGGAGCTCTATGAGTTTGAATAAATGTGAGAAAAAAAGAGTAAAAAACAGGTCTGTTTATTTGGTAGTATAAAATAAAAGCCATACTTTTGCAACCGCAAACGAGAAACAAGCACTCTTAGCTCAGCTGGTAGAGCAATTGACTCTTAATCAATGGGTCCAGGGTTCGAGTCCCTGAGGGTGTACAAAAGGAGATTATAAATAATCTCCTTTTTGTTTTTGGTGACATTTTGAAATATTGTTTTATCTTTGCCACCGCAAAAATTAATTTGATGAAAACAACTTATCAGTTTAACATACTCGTCAATCATTTGGAGCTGGCTTAGCTACAGTTCCATCCTATTTTAGATATACCTTAGGTTTTTCAGGGAGGTATCCTATTCTTTCTTCTTCTGTATAGATGCAATAGGGAAATAATTTCATTCTTTATCAAACTTATTATGAATAATTGGAAGAAAAAGTTTATCATTATATGGACAGGGCAACTATTCTCTATACTAAGTAGTTCTATTGCCCAGTTTTCTATTGTTTTGTGGATTAGTCTTAAAACGGGATCTGCGGAGGTATTGTCATTTGCAACTATCGCTGCTTTATTACCACAAGCTTTATTAGGCCCTTTTGCCGGCGTCTTTGTCGATCGTTGGAATCGTAAATGGACTATGATTGGTGCTGACAGTTTTGTCGCTCTCTGTTCCGGAGTGATCGCTTTACTGTTCTATTTGGATATAATCGAATTATGGCATATATATCTTTTACTTATGTTGCGTTCGGTTGGCGGTGCATTTCATACGCCTGCCATGAAATCCTCTGTACCATTGTTGGCACCGGAAAAAGAGCTTATGCGCATTGCGGGTATCAATCAAGCTATCCAGTCGATTTGTAACATTGGTGGTCCGGCTCTTGGAGCCATATTGCTTCTTGCGTTTGACATGAGTCTTGTCATGCTTCTAGATGTATTGGGAGCTATAATAGCTTGTACAGCTTTACTTTTTGTGTATATTCCCAATCCTAAACAAGAAAATACCTCAGCTAGAAATGTACTTTATGATATGCGAGATGGATTTAATGTAATTATGCGTAATAAAGGAGTCAGTTGGGTAATGGTAACTGAAGTTCTGGTTACATTTTTTGTTATGCCAATGGTGGCATTGATGCCGTTGATGACTTTGAAAAATTTCTCGGGAACAGCATATCAAGTAAGTTTGATAGAAACTCTTTTCGGTGCTGGCATGTTGGCCGGTGGTGCCTTATTGGGTGTATGGAATCCAAAGATACGTAAAACCTTGCTGATTGCTATTTCCTATTTTTTGCTTGGTGCGGCATTGGCATTTTGTGGAATACTTCCGGCTGATGGTTTTGTACTTTTTGCAGCATTAACAGTGGCACAAGGTATAGTTGTCCCATTTTTTTCCGGGCCTTTTACTTCATTACTGCAAACTCAGTTTAAACCGGCATATTTAGGACGTGTGTTTTCTCTTTTTGACAGCGTGAGCTTATTGCCTTCTATCATTGGGTTGTTCATTACCGGATTTATTGCTGATAGTTTAGGAATAGCCAATATTTTTATCTGTTGTGGGATAGCAATTGTATTTACCTCAATTTTGATGATGTGCATTCCGGCTGTCAGAGATATGGAAAAGCAAAGTAAATAGATATGGGATTGGTTATCCTCTGATCATTTATTTGATAAAAAGCTGATCACCGTTCGTGCTTCTTTACTTATCATCGGTAAAGAATCGCAAATGGTGATCCAGCCTCTCTATAGGATTACAATAGGAAATATGATCAGACGATGGAAGCAATAGCCAATTAAAAAATGAATTGAAATCGTCCTTGAAAAACACTAAAGTTTTTACGGCTGATCTCTTTTATACTGGCTCCGGGCATCAGATAGCTATAGTTTAATTTTATACCTATATATTTATTAATATAATAGTTGAGTCCGATGGAGATATCTTTTTGTTCTCCTCCCCAAATGGCGGCATCCTCATCGTTGAGTGTCAAATAGTTAAATCGTGAACAAACCTCCAGACTTTTTCCTTCCGGACGACCGGCACATGCAACAGATTCATCGTACAGATAAGTTTCTCCGGATAAAAGCCAAGAGCACTGAAGGTAGGCTCCTTGTGCCACATAGTTCTTAAAAGCATTGTCTCGTTCCACATGAGTACGTATATATTCACTTTGCAGGCAGAAACGGTGATAATAAACCAGTAATTCTGTGCCAAATTTTATCTGATACGCTGCATGATCAATAGTAGCCATTGCAATATTTCGGTTATCAATCGTACTCACACCAGGAGATTTATAGATAAATATGTTTTTATCTTCCTCATTTAAGGATTCGTTAGGGGTACGGTAATTGACCGCAAAACCTATATGAATAAGCTTCTTGCTATCTAAAACCGGACGATATACTACCCTGCCATCCAAAGCATATCCATGTGACGCTTTTTTTAGGTTGTTGACTTCATTATCCATGAATGCCCCTCCTGACATATAATAACGTTTGTTTCGGTAACTATAAGTGATTCCCATTCGCCTGCCGTTTGTTAATGCAAGAACAGCTCCTGGAGATTGATTAAAGCGAATGTCGAAAGTGCTGCACATCATTTCTAAACTAAACGGTTCGTAGAATTGTCCGACTTGTATAGAGTGGTTCTTGTATGTGTACTTTGCAAAAGCATCTTTTATTGTCGCTTTATTGCCGGTATAGCCTATTTCAAGTTTCATATCCCAATTTTGATATGCGACTTTTGCACCTATCCGAAGATCATTGAATTCAACTCCATTACCAAAATTATTATCATTTTTGAGATAAACACCGCCATCCAGAAGCATGCGTCCTGTCACTTTACATTGTAGTTTATCCGGATTAGACTGTGCTGAAGATATCAAAGCGTAAGATATACCTAATAGATAAAATAAGGTGTGTTTTAAATATAAATTCATTCGTTATTAGATTTTTAGTTTTGCTGTTTATTTCGACTACAAAAATACATCAAAAGAAATATAGATGAAATGAATATTATAAATTATTGATATAATGGTATGCCCAACCGCTTGAAATATTATAATATTAATGTAATAAAATTGATGTGGAGAATTATCAGCATAGTGGATCTTATAAAATATTATATCCATATCTGTTGGATTATAATAGTTTACGTGAATTATTCGATAGAGAGTATTATAAAGCCTATCTAAAAAACTCCTTAGGATATTTTTCTTTATTCAAAGTATAATTTGTTTTTTACTAAATATTAATCTGAAATTTTTTTCTTTGCTATACATCATTGTGAATGAGATCATTTGTTTTGTGTGATTATTTGTAACTTGATACTTAAAAACAACAGTTTATTCTTTATACGGAATAAAAGACATTATTCCGTATTAAAAAAGTCTCTTAAATATTTGCCATTTAAAAATAAAGGTTTACCTTTGCACCCGAAATCAAGAACGCTTGATGGCAATGCACTCTTAGCTCAGCTGGTAGAGCAATTGACTCTTAATCAATGGGTCCAGGGTTCGAGTCCCTGAGGGTGTACAAGTTAAAAAGGAAAAGCTCTGAAAATCATTTTTTAGAGCTTTTCCTTTTTTATTATTTCAGGATATAATGTAAAATCTGAGGAGAATTTCTCTTTTCTGATAATACAAAAATCCAAATGAGTTCAATTAAATGCCCTATACAAGTACGTCCATTTGCTATCTAGAAGTTGTTTTATTTCTTCTTATATATCACTTCTCTAAGTCCAGCCATAAAGGAGTACACATACCAGTTCGCTAAATGGGAGTATCGTCTGATTGACAGGTGTAAAACCGAACAGAGGAGCAATAGAACGAATGAGGCAAAAATTGATTTTATACGTTTGTCATTGTTCTTATGAAATGTTAGCATTCTTGCGCTGACATCAGTTTCTTTTTAATGATAATACCCTTCAGATTGAAAACTTATATGTAAAATTGATGAGGATATTGAGTTTTATGTATTTGACAGTAAATAGATGGATAATTATAGCAAAAAGACTGGAAAAAAATGGTTTTAATTTTGTTTTTAACTCCAAAACTTACTATCTTTAGGAAATTGATTATTATTGGGGGCAATTAATAAGTCCTGGCCCACAGGCGAATGATATGAGAATACAATTTGAAATTAAAGAAAAATTACCTGATATTATCGGGGAAATTCTGAATTCCGAAAAATGGATGACCCTTATTAAGGAAGATATTTCGGGTAGGAAATTGGTTGTAATCCGTGATCAGGCATTCGATTCGGAGGCAACTGTGGAGATTTACTCTCGCGAAGTGACTATTAAGACAGCATGGTCCAGATACACTTATCGGCTGTTTGTTTTAGGAGACTGTGTATGGTGTGAGTATAATGGTGCTTATCGTGGATTATTAGAGCAAAAACTGTTGCCATCTATCACCCCTAAAGAGAGTCTGTTGGATTCGGAAGTTCTGGACAGCTCATTGTATGGGCATGAAAAGAAGAAACTTCGGGAATATGCTGAAGATAATCTTAAACTGAAGAAATTCAGACGTGAGAATTTTAATGAAAATCGTACGGGGGTAGCTCCTTTTGATCATCCAAAGAAAGTATATGATGAATTCATTAAGGAAGACTACATTGCTCCTTCCTCGAAGGAGAATAATAAATAGAAATAATGAAAGGAGGACATACTATTGTATAGATCCTCCTTTATTTTTTATAGATTCTACTCTATATCTTCCATTTCGGGTGCATCATGTATACTTTTTACGATAAATGTCCATATAATGAACAAAAAGAATAGATAGAAAAATAGATAGTCCATAGTTACTTTTTTTATATTGTTGATATAACAGATCAGATATTAAAAAGATGCTCACATTATATTTTTTTTGCAATACCGATAAAAAATGCATTGCCTTTTTGAAGCAATGCATTTTCTTTGAAGTCAATATTTAATAAAACAGTTATTAATCATCGGAATAGCCATACTCTTTGAGAATATTTCTGCCTATTTCTTCAAGACAACTTTTCAAGAACTTCCATATTTCTTTCATGATTATATTCGCTAATGTTTATTGATATAACAAAAGTGATAATTTATGGGTCGAATATTATTCTTGTTTTTTTCAGATTTTATCGTTATTTGATTTGTATCAAGTAAACAATACAAAACTGCCAGTTGTTTATATTATAAAATCTAAAAATATAAACTTATGATTTACAAATTTTTATTTCCTCTAAAACCAGACAGTGCCGGAGCATCTCTATTCTTGTTGATTCTAAGAATTTCGTTTGGCCTGTTGTTGATGAATCATGGTATACAAAAGTGGAGCAATTTTCAGGAACTTTCCACATCCTTTCCTGATCCATTAGGGCTGGGTTCTCCCCTCTCTTTAGGATTGGCTGTTTTTGCAGAGTTAGCATGTTCAATGGCCTTTATTATAGGCTTCTTATATAGATTGGCTATGATTCCGATGATTTTTACTATGGTAATTGCATTCTTTGTTATTCATGCCAATGATGTTTTTGCAATGAAAGAGCTGGCGTTAGTATATCTGATTATTTTTGTTTTGATGTATATTAGTGGTCCCGGGAAATATTCAGTTGATTATGTGATAGGACGACAACTCAAAAACAAACGAAAATTGTAAATGGAAAAGTAACCTAAATTTGTTCTCTTTGACTAAAAAGATTATATTTGCAGCATATAACTGGATCATTTTTATATAAATGATCTATAATATTAACGTAATAACAAATAATAAATTTAGTATGAAAAAGAACAGATTGACTTTGGTTGCTGCCATTTTTCTCAGTGGTACTATCCTATTTAGTTCATGTGTAGGATCATTCGGACTGTTTAATCGTATTTCTTCCTGGAACCAGTCTATTGGTACGAAATTTGTAAATGAACTTGTTTTTCTTGCTTTAAATATCGTTCCGGTATATGGCGTTGCTTATCTGGCAGACGCTTTGGTTATCAATTCTATTGAGTTCTGGAGTGGCACCAACCCGATGGCTAATGTAGGTGATGTTAAGAAAGTGAAAGGTGAGAATGGTGATTATTTAGTAAAGACTCTTGAAAATGGCTATTCTATTACTAAAGAAGGTGAAGATTCAGCTATGGAGTTGATTTATAATAAAGAAGCAAATACTTGGAATGTTGTTGCCGATGGAGTTAGCACAGAGCTATTGAAAATGAACAATGACGGTACTGCTGAAATGAACTTACCGAATGGAGATAAAATGAATGTAACTCTTGATGCACAAGGTATGATGGCTGCACGTCAGGCTACAATGGGCGGACTGCTCTTTGCTGCACGTTAATTATTGAAATAAATAAAATATAAAGATGAAACTTAAACTCTGAGAGTAAGTTTCATCTTTTTTGTATCTATCTCCCTGTAATGTATAACTAGAATGGATAGCCTACTGCAAAATGGAATGCGAAATCGCGGCTGAATCTAGGATGAATAATAGGATAGCGCTCTTTTGCTTTTTTATATTTAGGATTTATAGCTTTCATCCCCCCATCAAAGCGAAGTACAAAAAAGTCTAAGTCAAGTCTGAGCCCTAATCCATAAGCAACGGCAATCTGCTTATAAAACTTATCAAATTCAAAAACACCACCCGGCTGATTTTCATATTCGCGAATAGTCCATATATTTCCTGCATCGATAAATGCTGCTCCACGAAACTTCCAGAATAGACGAGTACGGTATTCGATACTTGCATCCAGTTTAATATCTCCGGATTGATTCATGAAATTCCCATCTCCGGCAAAGGATCCCGGTCCTAAATTGCGTACGGACCATCCTCTAACACTGTTTGCTCCTCCTGAAAAATATCTTTTTTCAAAAGGAACTACTTTGGCATTTCCATAAGGAACAGCGATTCCTATTCCGGCATGAAATGCAAGAGAATTACGATGGTCAATAATAATATTTTTGGCAAAATCAAAATCTCCTTTTAAATATTGTGCATATGGTATACCTAAAATAGCATATTCGCCATCTTTATTTTTTCTCATATTAATCATTTTCGAAATTCCGTAAAGAATATTACCTGCTGATTCGAAGCCAGCCCGTATAGAATAAGAATTAGTTGTAATTGTATTATTGACAAGAGCTCCACCCGCACTATTATAGCTATAATTGTATCCCATACGTACAATCAAACGATTTTCATAATTATATTTGAGAATATAATTATCTTTATCCTTATTAATATAATCTTCCTGGAATTGAGACGAAATCCAAGGCAGATAGAGATAACTGATATCCAACAAATCGATGCGATGCTGTATTTTCTGTTTTTGCATCCATTTATAGCTCCACGAAGCCGAGGCAATGGTACGTGAGAACTCCGGACGTAATTGATAATTATATTGCAAGCCGAATTCTGTGGTTGCTTTTATTCGTCGTTTAAAGTCAGACGTGAGAAAAGGAAACAAGAAATTGGGGAAATTAATGCTTGTTTCGACTCCGTATTCAGTATAGTTATGGTTCTTATAACCCGGTTGTAATCCCGAAATAGCCTCGTATGCTCCACGAAACTTTATCATGAAGGTTTCCGAGCCGCGGAATAAATTTCTATGTTGAAAAGAAACAGATGCGGCAGCTCCCAAATCTCCTGCAGAATTAGTGCCTTCCAGTTCAAAAGAGATAGATTTATGCTTGCTTTTAGTTAGCATGACATAACAATTTAATTGGGTGCTATCGCCATTTTGAGTTTCGAAAAAACGAATATTAGTATATTTGAGCGCCGATAGTCGTCCAAAGTAAGTATAAGTCTTCTGTACATTACGTTCGTCATATAAATCTCCGGATGCAAATCTCAGGTTATCCACTAACACTTTGGGACGTAAATATAGCTTGTCTTTATAGTAGATCGGAAATCCATTATAATGCAAGGAATCGTTGATCTCAATGCTACTCAAAGCTGACGATTGCAGAACATCATAATCGGTAATGAAATTGATTTTGTTAATCTTATACTGAAAATGCTCTTTAGGAGTATCTCCGACATAAGTTTTATAAGGTAATAAGTGTAAAGTGAGATCCACCTGATGGGTATTGCGGGCAGTGTCAGCTGTATAAGTAATGTAATCCTTATTAAATTTATAATAACCGTTACATAATAGATAGTCTGTAATGCGCTGTCGTTCCGCATCGAGTACATTTACATCGAAAAGCATTCCTTCTCTTAACATTGATTGGGTAGAATCATTCCGAAGATATTCTGCTATTTTCTTATCAGAAATATCATATTTCAGTGTACGTACAATATAAGGTTTGCCTGAAGTGATTTCATAAAATAATTTTAGCTTTTTCTTTTTCGTTTTTGTAGTTCTTTTTACGCTAGCTCCCATATATCCTAAATTTTGCACTGCTTTAGCAATTTCTTCTTGAGAGCGTATAGCGTCGGATTCATTGTATATTACCGGAGCATCTCCTATTTTACGCAGGAATCGATTGAACCATTTTGTAGAATCCCGTCCGGACCAATTATATACATATAGCTGGGTTTTGATGGTACTGAACCATTTAGAATTAGGATTCTGGCGAACATAAAGTCGCATGTCCGAAGGTTTTATTTCTTTATTGTCAGTATGTATTTTTACCTCATCCAATAGATAAGAGCCATCCGGTACAAACTTAGTGGCAGAGCACGAAGCCAGTGACAAAGCAAGATAAAGAAGAATCGTGTAAAGAATCCCTTTCTTCATATACGGTTTTTAATAGATTATGCCAAACAAGATACAAATATAAACCATATTTTTCGTTTTGGGAAATAAAAATGCCGGAAGAGCTGAAAAGCATCTTCCGGCATTTTTATAGATGATTATATCATTTAAGTGTAAAACGGACTGGAAGTGTAAACCGTGAATTCACTTCCTGACCATTTTTTTGTTTTCCCGGAGTCCAGTCAGGCATTAAATTTATGATCCGTATGGCCTCTGCGTCAAGTGATGGAGATACACTTTTCACAACTTTCGGATCAATAATTTTACCATTTTTGGTAACAACAAACTGTATCACAACCTGACCTTCCTGCTTACTTTCAATAGCTTGTGCCGGATAAGTAATATTCTTGTAGAGAAACTCGAGACACGCTTTCATTCCTCCCGGAAATTCGGGAGCTGTGTTCACTATATCATATACCTGGTCTCCCAAGATAGATACACTATCCGGTACAGCTTCTTCTTTTGAAGTGACAGTGTCTTTCACTTCGGTAGTGGCCTGATCATTACTTGTTGTTTTGCTTCCACAATTGCTAAATAATAACAGCATGGCTACTGCCGACAAAAATATCAGGAATTTACTTTTCATAATTCTTTGAGTTCTTTTTTCGTTCAACATTTCAATTAGTTTTTAAAGGTAATACTTGAGTGAATATTTAAATTTGCTGCAGCCGTTCAATATATTCCAAGGATTCTGATATATACCTATTGTTTAAAGTTTTTCTATATTTAATAGAGGAGGAACTTTTTCTAAAAACAGTAAATTATAATTCTTTTCTTTTATTATATTTCATATATTATTCGTAAAAGGATTCTCTACTTTGTATATCAATATAATATCGTATAACAAATCTACTAAAATTAAGTAGATTATACGATTTTATCAATGTAAATATTGTTAATGGGAATGAAATTAATCCATAAAAGGAAGGTAAATATGATAGCTAATTAAGAATATCTTTATAGCTTTGCCATAAAATGAGATTTAGATGAGCATATTAAGTAAAAATAGAATAAAATATATTCGTTCGCTGGAATTAAAGAAAATCAGGAAAGAGGAAAAAGTTTTTTTAGCAGAAGGTCCGAAGCTTGTTGGTGATGTATTAGGATATTTCCCTTGTAAACTATTGATAGCAACATCTGATTGGCTTGAGGAACATCCTGCAGTTCAAGCAGCAGAAGTCATTGAAGTAACTTCAGAGGAGCTTTCCCGTACCAGTCTGTTGAAGACACCACAACAGGTATTAGCATTGTTTGAACAACCTGAATATGAAATCGATATGGAAGCTATCCGCAATTCTTTGTGTTTGGCTTTGGACGATATACAAGATCCTGGAAATCTTGGTACGATCATTCGTCTTGCCGATTGGTTCGGAATTGAGCACATTTTTTGTTCGCCCAACACAGTTGATGTGTTCAATCCCAAGACAATACAAGCCACAATGGGAGGAATTGCCAGAGTAAAAGTGTATTATACAGCTTTACCGGACTTGATGCATTCGTTAGGGAATGTACCTGTATATGGTACTCTTTTAGATGGGGAAAATATGTATGAACAACCCTTGTCGAAGAATGGAATTATAATAATGGGCAACGAAGGAAATGGTATCAGCCCTGAGATAGAGAAGCTGGTAAACCGCAAGTTATATATCCCTAACTATCCTGCAGAACGAGAGACTTCAGAATCACTAAATGTTGCTATTGCTACTGCAATTGTCTGTGCAGAGTTTCGGCGACAGGCTGCATTGTAACAAAATTGAAAGGATATAATAAATAAGCCCGCCATTTCATATCTATGGTAACTTTCGGAATATAAATACTTTGTTTTTCTATATTAGTAAAGTTAAACAAAGTATTTATATCTGATTCTTCTTGTGGAGTCAGTAGTATGACACCCGGAAACCATTCTACAGACTCTATTTCTTCGCTGAAAGGAAAGATATGACAAATATATCCTCCTTCTATTTCTATCGCATATTGCTTTAAAAATCCACTTCCCGGAACAAATAAATAATGTGCAGCAAAACGCTTCATATTCTCTCTTAATTATTCTGACGACGTAATGGCCTCCTTGGATTGGTCCTTTGTTGTCTTTCCAATTGCTGTTTCTCTTTTTCTATCTGCATCTCTTTTTCACGTTGTTCCGGTTTAATAGGCCGGACATCATTATTAGGACGATTCAGATCGTTCGGATTCGTACGTTGATGGGGTGATGATGCTTGAATAGTGTCTTTGGGAGTTTTCTTCTGAATAGAATCGTTTTTACTTTTTTCTTTTATTGAATCAGTTTTTAGAGAATCTCTACCTATCTGTGTTATTGAATCATTTGCATGATAACGAGTCAATGAAATATCACTGACCAGAAGTGTTATTGATTCCTCAGATAGCGGACAAAAGATAAATCCTTTTATCTCCTTGATATTCATTGTATCCGATTGGAGACGAATATTTTGAATGCCAGATTTAAAAATGTGCTTCACACAACTATGGGTCACTGTGTCGTTTTCATAAACAATCTGCATAGCCATTATTGGAGCCATTGTTGAATCAGGAATTTCACTCAGGAAGTTATATTGCATTTTCCAAAGCAACACATCGCGTTTTTTGAAGTTCGTATCAGAAGGTAGAGTGAACGTAAATTTATTGTTTAATGGAGCCTCTGTTAATTGAGCAATTCGCTGCCATGCCCAAACATCGATGCTGTCACCCGGAGCAGACATCTTAGGTTTATTGTCACGTAATGCAATCAGATGGTTGATGGCATTTTGCTGCGCTTTCAGTCTTTTGTTCACTTTCTCATAGATTTCCGATAATATTTTTGTATTTCGGGTATACCATACCATTGATGAGTCGAAAACTTCTTCTGTCGTACCATACTTTTTGAATACTGCTTCGACGTACAATGCCTTTTTATAGTTCTCACCACCGGGCATGTTCTCTCCCATCGCTTTGGCAATGTGATAATCGTATAATAAATTTTCCATCTCCGATTCTGATATGACGCTGTCCGGCCTTTTCACCTTACAAGCAGATACAATCAGTACCAAAAGACAAATACAACATAATTGAAATCGGAAAAACTTTTTCATTACCTGTTTTTTACTTTTTAGTCACAGAATGATGATATGAATCATTCAGGTATTTGCTGTAGAATAGTAATAAGGCAATAATTCCGCAACTAATGGCGGCATCTGCAAAATTAAAGATCGGGCTGAAGAAAATAAAATGTTCTCCTCCGACAAAAGGCATCCATGTCGGCCAGTTGGTATCAATGATCGGGAAATAGAACATATCGACAACTTTACCATAGAACCAAGTAGAATAACCGCCGCCATCAGGCATGAAACTGGCGATTTGTGAATGTGTACTTTCGTTGAAGATGACTCCATAGAATACACTGTCGATGATATTACCCAATGCACCGGTTAGAATTAATGATACACAGATAATATATCCGGTCTTTAATCCTCTTTTTACGATTTTGTATAGATACCATCCTATTAATCCTACTGCAACGATTCGGAATGTAGTTAAAAAGAGTTTCCCAAAAAGCTCCATTCCAAACGCCATACCATTATTTTCAGTGAAATAGATATAAAACCAGTCCGTAATGCGAATACTTTCATGCCAATACATATGAGTTTTGATCCAAATCTTTATGACCTGATCAATAATCAAGACAGAAAAAATGACGAGTATAGCGATTGGTCCTTTCGTGAGTAGTTTTTTCATCTTTGTTAAGCTATCAGTTATACAAGTTACGAGCTACCAATGACAATCAAAAAGAGGAACACAATATAGTTGTGTGAAACCCTTGTTTCTTGTAACAGGTAGCTCGTAGCCTACTATTTATTTCTTTCCACTGTTCTTTGCTTCGATGCTCAGTGTAGCATGAGGCACAGCACGCAGACGCTCTGCAGGAATTAACTTTCCAGTTTCGCGGCAGATGCCATACGTCTTATTCTCGATACGTACCAAAGCAGCTTGCAAGCCTTGAATAAACTTCAACTGGCGTTGTGCCAAACGTGTGGTTTCTTCTTTTGACAACGTATTCGCTCCTTCTTCCAAAACCTTATATGTAGGAGACGTGTCATCTGTATCGTTTCCGTCCAGTCCCATTAGACTTAGTTTTAACTGTTCATAGTCACGTTGTGCTAATTCCAGTTTTTCATTAATGATGGCGCGGAATTCTTCCAGTTCCGCATCCGAATATCTTGTCTTTTCTGCCATAACTTTTACTGTTTATAGATTATTAGTATTAGAATTATTCTTTCACTACATTCACAAACAAAGAGAAGTCGTCGAAATTCAATTCTGTTCCGTCTTTTACTTCATCTGCTAAAGTAAGGGATGTACCCAAAACTTGGTTACAAATATAACTATTATATTCATTTACCGCATCATCAGTCTGCGGATTTTTAGATAATGTTAATTTTATTTTGTCTGTAATCTCGAAACCGCTTGATTTACGGATATTTTGAATGCGATTTACCAATTCACGAGCAGTTCCTTCACGACGGAGTTCGTCTGTCACGGTAACCTCAAGTGCAACAGTCAGTTTCCCTTCATTGGCAACCAACCATCCCGGAATATCTTCACTGAAGATTTCCACATCCGCCGATTCTATCACAGCTTCTGCTCCGCCCAAATCAAAGGTGTACTTACCATTCTTTTCAAGTTCTGCAATAGCTTCTTGTGACATTTCTGCTACAGCAGCTGCTACAGCTTTCATTTGTTTTCCAAATTTTGGTCCTAGTTTTTTGAAGTCACACTTCACTTTTTTCACCAGAACACCTGCCGCACCATCCACAAACTTGATCTCTTTTACGTTCACTTCGCTCATGATTAATGCTTTCACGGCTGCGATATGCGCTTTTTGAACTTCATCTACCACGGGAATCATAATACACTGCAATGGCTGGCGAACCTTAATGTTTACTTTACGGCGTAATGCCAGCACCATGGAAGTGACATCTTGTGCCATTTGCATTTGTGCTTCCAGTTCTTTATCAACCATTTTCTCATTGTATTCCGGGAATTTGGCAAGATGGACAGATACAACGTTATCACGACCTGTTACTCCGATCAAATCACTGTACAAGCGGTCTGCATAGAATGGAGCGATAGGTGCCATCAGTTTGGCTACAGTCTCCAAACATGTATACAGAGTCTGATATGCAGAGAGCTTATCTTGAGTGAATCCACCACCCCAGAAACGTTTACGGTTCAGGCGAACATACCAGTTAGACAGATTATCATTTACAAAATCTGAAATTAAACGTCCGGCTTTAGTCGGTTCATATTCATTGTAGCAAGTATCTACCTCTTTTACTAATGTATTCAAGACGGATAGAATCCATCGATCAATTTCCGGACGCTCATTCATCGGAAGATCGGCTTCCTTGTATTCAAAACCGTCTACATTGGCATACAGGGCAAAGAAAGAATAAGTATTGTATAACGTTCCGAAGAATTTACGGCGTACCTCTTCAATGCCATCAACATCAAACTTCAGGTTGTCCCATGGAGAAGAGTTAGTGATCATATACCAGCGTAACGGATCAGAGCCATATTGTTCAATAGTAGAGAATGGGTCAACAGCATTACCTAAACGTTTAGACATCTTGTTGCCATTTTTATCTAATACTAATCCATTGGAAATAACAGCCTTATAAGAGACGCTATCGAATACCATTGTTGCAATGGCATGTAAAGTAAAGAACCATCCGCGAGTCTGGTCTACTCCTTCCGCTATAAAATCGGCCGGGTATACCTGATGACTATCCAACAATTCTTTATTTTCAAATGGATAATGAATCTGGGCATACGGCATTGCGCCCGAATCAAACCATACGTCGATCAAGTCTGCTTCACGTTTCATCGGCTTCCCGTCCTTTGAGACAAGGATAATATCGTCTACATAAGGGCGATGAAGATCTATCTTATTATAATTCTCTTCATTATATTCACCCGGTACGAAACCTTTATCTTTATAAGGATTCGACTGCATATATCCTGCAGCGACTGATTTTTCTATTTCATTATATAGCTCTTCAACCGACTCGATACATTTTTCGTCACTGTTATCTTCTGTTCGCCAAATCGGTAATGGAGTACCCCAATAACGAGAACGGCTTAAGTTCCAGTCATTCAGGTTTTCCAGCCATTTTCCAAAACGACCGGTTCCGGTAGACTCCGGTTTCCAGTTAATAGTCTTATTCAATTCTATCATTCGTTCTTTGCAAGCTGTAGAACGAATAAACCAGCTGTCCAGCGGATAATATAGTACCGGTTTATCTGTACGCCAGCAATGGGGATAATTATGCACATGCTTCTCTATTTTGAAAGCTTGATTATTAACCTTCATCATCATACAGATACTTACATCCAATGACTCATCCTGATCGGACAGGTTTGGGTCATATGCATTCTTCACAAATCGGCCAGCATACTCTTTATATAAATCTACGTTAACGCGCTGTTTTATAAAGTCTTCATCCAATTCATCTAAAGTATAGAATTTACCGGTCAAATCTACCATCGGACGAAGTTCTCCCTTTTTATTAACCAACTGTAGCGGAGGTATGCCGGCAGCTTTTGCTACTTGGGCGTCATCAGCACCAAATGTAGGTGCAATATGTACGATACCTGTACCGTCTTCCGTCGTTACATAATCGCCCAAAATTACTCTGAAAGCACCTTCGCCCGGATTTACCCACGGAATTAATTGCTCGTATTCCATGCCTACTAAATCAGGACCTTTATATTCAGCTATCACTTTGAAAGGAACCAACTTATCACCTGCCTTATAATCTTCCAGCTTCAGTTCGGCTGCTTTCGGATTAAAATGTGCATTCAATAACGCCTTTGCCAATACCACCGTGATGGGTTGTCCTGTATATGCGTTATATGATTGAACTGCTACATAATCAATTTTAGGGCCGACACAGAGTGCGGTATTTGAAGGTAATGTCCATGGAGTAGTGGTCCATGCCAGGAAATAAGGAGTGCCCCATTGTGCCATTTCCGGTTTGGGGTTCTTCATTTTGAATTGTGCCACTACTGTTGTATCTTTCACGTCCCGATAACATCCCGGTTGATTCAGTTCGTGTGAACTTAATCCGGTTCCTGCTGCCGGAGAATAGGGTTGGATGGTGTATCCTTTATACAGTAATCCTTTTTTATACAATTGTTTTAGCAACCACCACAAGGTTTCGATGTAACGATTATCATATGTAATGTATGGATGCTTCATATCCACCCAATAGCCCATTTTGTGAGTCAGGTCTTCCCATTCCTTTGTAAACTTCATCACATCCTGACGACAGTGAGCATTGTATTCGGCTACTGAAATTGTTTTTCCAATATCCTCTTTTGTGATTCCCAAAGACTTTTCAACCCCCAACTCAACAGGAAGTCCGTGTGTGTCCCAACCGGCTTTACGTTTCACCTGATAGCCCTTCATCGTTTTGTAACGACAGAAAATATCTTTGATAGAACGAGCCATTACGTGGTGAATACCCGGCATACCGTTAGCTGATGGAGGTCCTTCAAAAAATACAAACGAAGGACAGCCTTCACGTTCTGTCATACTCTTGGCGAAAACTTGGTTTTCGTCCCATTTTTTCAACACGTCCTTATTCACCTTCGAAAGGTCGAACTGCGAATATTCGGCAAATTTCTTGCTCATGGCTATATTTACAATTTTACTATATTACAATTTAAGATTGGGATACCCTCCCTATTTTAAGGGTGCAAATGTACAAAAACATTCGTTTTCATACAAGAAAAGGCTTTTTAATTTCAGTATGATAGAAAAGGCTATCTTGTGAAAAGAGTGTAAAAAGTAGTAAGGGGGGTGAAACAAAAAACTACATGTCTTGTTTATCAGTGAAATTTTAAAACCTATATGTTATGAATTACGGTATAAGTGTATTGTTCAGAGCAATTCCCTTGGCAATGGCTCTGTTTTGTTTTGGCTACGGGGCGTTTATCAGTGCATATGGCGATGACTCTAACCGACTGGTAGCAGGTCCGGTAGTTTTTTCATTAGGTATGATTTGCATTGCATTATTTGCAACAGCCGCTACTATTATCCGGCAAATCATACATACTTACGGGCGAGGTTCTTTATATGCATTGCCTATTATCGGTTATCTGGCCGCTGTTGTCACAATTATTGGCGGAATTTGCATGTTTACCCGATCTACCTCTGCCTCCTCTTTCGTAGCTGGACATGTAGTTGCCGGAGTGGGACTGATAACTACTTGTGTAGCAACCGCAGCAACATCTTCTACCCGTTTTTCATTGATTCCTGCCAACTCAAAAATGATTGGTAACGGTATTCCTAAAGGAGCGTTTACCAAGGGCCAAGAGCGTATATTAAAAACAATAGCTATCACTATATCGTTGATTGCCTGGATATGGGCTTTCGTTTTATTAGCCAAGAGTGATGTACATCCTGCTTATTTCGTAGCAGGGCATGTGATGGTAGGTTTAGCTTGCATTTGCACAAGCCTGATTGCTTTGGTTGCTACTATTGCCCGTCAAATCAGAAATGTGTATACGGATAGAGAACGTAAAAGATGGCCAAAACTCGTATTGTTGATGGGAACCGTTTCGCTTCTTTGGGGACTGTTTGTTATTTTTTCCGATTCAAGCACCACTAACGGAGTAATCGGATACATCATGATTGGGCTTGGGCTGGTTTGTTACAGCATTTCAAGTAAAGTAATTCTGCTGGCGAAAATTTGGGGAAGAGAATTTGCTTTGGCCAACCGCATCCCTCTGATTCCGGTATTGACGGCGTTGGCCTGTTTGTTTCTGGCTTCTTTCGTTTTTGAATTGGGTACGACGCATGATGATTATTTTATCCCTGCACGCGTATTAGCCGGTTTGGGTGCCATTTGCTTCACTCTCTTTTCAATTGTCAGTATTCTTGAGAGTGGAACATCTTCAAAATAAATATAAGGATATCAAAACTCACCGCAGAGGACACGGAGTAACACTGAATCGATTTTAAATTGTTGATTATTAATAAAAAAGGTTCTGTGATACTCCTTGTTACTCCGTGGTGAAAAGAGTTTTGATACCCTCTTATTCATAAAATTTGTTGAGTGAGATATAATATTCTAATCGGGAATTGGGTAATGTGAATGACATGTAATTGCCAAAATATACAGTTGGGCAGCCGGTTTCACCAAGAACTTTTCCTGCATGAGATTTTTTAATGGCAGATGCAAATGTCGAGGCTCCGGAATAAGTGGATTCATTTACCAATACTGTAACTGATCCTTTATAAATGTCTGCTTTGTCCCGGTTTCCCTCTACGAAAGAATCCCGAATAGCAAATAAAGAACCGTCAGGTAAATTTTTGATCTCTTCATAGGTTTCCGGATGTTTTTGCTCATTGTACCGTTTTGAGTACGAACTGATTTTTAAATCAGTTTTGATATATAATGTATAAGCATCATGCGATAAGTATGACAGAAGCATGTCAACTCCAGCACTTGACCCTCCTTTGTTATTCCTGACATCTATAACCAAATTGGGTACATATTCTCTGTTAATCACCGAAAAGACTGAGTCACAAAATTGTTTTAGTTGTGGTAATTGATATAAGTTCATTATTTGCAGAGTAGCAGTCTGTTTATCCGGACTTAGAGTATAAACAAATTGTGGCAGACTTTTGCCAAGTCGTGCTTTTAAAACAGGGAAGGCATCTATTTGGCTGATACCATCCAATGATTCTTTCCATATCTTTTTTCCTCTTTTAATTGTAAAATCATATTTTTCACCCCAATTATATTTATACCATAGCAAAGTAGAAAGATAACTGGTCAATTGATTTTCCTTAATAGCGTTTCCTTTTTCAGCTCCCAGTAAGAGATACAATTGGCTTAATATGGTTTGACTATTTATATTATTCATACATATTATTTCATCATTTTCCTGTATTGAACAGGATATTAGAGGAAAATCAACCAATATCTTATTCTCTACTATTTTTAAGCGTAAAGGCAGAGTCAGCCCTCCATTATTCAAATAGTCAATTCTGTCTTGAGTAGCAGGAATTGTGAAATTAGTATGACCATCTTTAACAGATGCAACAAATGGAGAGACTATAAAGTAAAAATCAGAAAGGTTTCGTTCTTTATTCAACGAACTATATATTGAATCATGTTTCTTTTCAAATTCTTTTTGTGTTTGATACAGAAATAAGTCCGGATGTACCTGATGTAGTAAGCTATATAAGGTGTCAAAATCTTCCTTTTGCTGGCGGGAGGTTAGTATCTGAGCATTTATTGGGATACTGAGATTACATAAAATAATTGTCATCAGAATTAAAGATGGAGTTTTCATGTTTTGCCGTTTTAAAATTAGACATTGGTGATTAAAGCTATTTAGTGAATGCTAATATAGATAATCTTTTTGGAAAACTACTTTATTCTAAGTACTAGTTTATATTTTATATTCCAGTCATCCCCAGCCGATATTATGAATAGTAGTGTGCCTTTCTAATTTAAATCTACTTCAAAATTGTATTTAATACAAATTAATAGCCCTTTTATACGTTTATTGGCATATTTTTACTTACTTTGCACCATATAAAGGCACAACTATGCACAAAAAACTATTAGTGACTGCATATTTTGTAATAGCAGCATTGTTGCAAACTCTGGCAGGTAATTTCCCCTTATCCTTTTTTGCATTCCCTCTGAATGTGATTGTGGCAGTTATATGGATTTATTCGTTATGGCGTCTCTATAAAGAAGGGAATAAGTTGCCATTAACCCGTTTTCTGTTATCTTCCCGGACAAGTGTTCTATCGATCCTATTATTAATAGGTGGCAGTCTGGTTATCGGCTTGTTTCCTCAGTTATCGGAAGCAGAAGCAGATTCCATTCCAGGGGTTTTAGCTTCGTTGGGATGCTATAATTTCATGACTTCCTGGATATTCATTGCCATTCTTTTCCTTTTATTGAGTAATTTGGCAATGGTGATTATTCATGCTTTTTATCATTGTGTGCCGGCAAAGAAGCGTTTTATCCTGAACCATTTGGGATTATGGCTCGCTTTATTTGCCGGATTTTTCGGTAGCAGTGATGTTCAGACTTTACGCATCCCGCTTTATGCCGGACAACCGGGACGCGAAGCTTATAGTATGGATGGGAAAGCCTATTATCTGGATTATGAACTGGAACTCTATTCTTTCAATACAGAATATTATCCGAACGGGATGCCTTCGCGTTTTGCTGCAGATGTGCGTATTGGAAACCGGAGAACTACACTTGAAGTAAATCATCCCCACAGTTACCGTTTGGGAGAAGACATTTACCTGACCGGATATGATACACACAACATGGGAAATACCCAGTATTGTATCCTTCAAATAGTTCGTCAACCTTGGAAATATGTTATGGTAGTTGGCATTTTGATGATATTGACAGGAGCTGTTTTGTTATTTATTAATGGTCCTAAAAAGCTGAAACATGATAACCTGGGATAACTTCTATTTGTTCGCAGTCGCTTCAATCTGTCTTTGGTTGACAGGAGCTATATTTGCACTTCGTTCGTCAGTACGAAGTAGAATGGCCGTTGTGCTCACTATAGCAGGCATCACCTGCTTGGGAATATTCATTGCCGGGCTGTGGATATCTCTGCAACGTCCCCCACTCCGCACTATGGGCGAGACCCGTTTATGGTACTCTTTCTTTATGGGTATTGCCGGGTTATTGACTTATATTCGTTGGAAATATCGATGGATACTTTCTTTCTCCACCTTATTGTCCACTGTCTTTGTAATAATCAATCTGCTGAAACCGGAGATACATGACCAGTCGCTTATGCCGGCTTTGCAAAGTATTTGGTTTATTCCCCATGTCACCGTCTATATGTTCTCCTATTCCGTATTGGGATGTGCTTTCATCATAGCCCTCTGCGGTCTTGTCCATCACAAAGAAGAGTACCTGGTGACAGCAGACAATCTGGTCTATTCCGGAGTGGCGTTTTTGTCAATCGGAATGCTTCTCGGGTCTTTGTGGGCTAAGGAGGCATGGGGTAATTATTGGAGTTGGGACCCCAAAGAAACCTGGGCGGTAGTAACCTGGATGGGATACCTATTATATATACATCTGCGCTTGCGAAGGAAGTTTCGCAAAAAGATGCTGTACGTCATACTGATTTTCTCCTTTCTGGCATTGCAGATGTGCTGGTATGGAGTGAATTATTTGCCTTCGGCTCAACAAAGTGTACATTTATACAATCGTAATAATTAACTTAAAGAATGCACAATGAAGAAAAGTACAAAATTTATCATCGCATTGCTTGTGACAGTCGGGGCACTGGCTATCACTTACCGCGTTGTAAACCAAGCACCGTCGAAAGATCTTGCTGCTGATGCTCAGATGCAGGAAATCATTACTTCGGGGGGATGTTTACAATGTCATTCGGGTAGTCCGGACCTTCCTTTCTATGCCAACTGGCCCGTTGCAAGCGGAATGGTACAGAAAGACATAACGCAAGGTTATCGTGCTTTCGACATGACCGAAATGGCTGAAGCTCTGAAAGCCGGTAAGCCTGTCGGAAAAGTAGCACTTGCTAAAGTCGAAAAAGTAATCATGGACGGAACGATGCCCAAACATGCTTATTACATGGTACATTGGGGATCGAGCGTAACAGATGCCAAGAAGGAAATGGCTATGGCATGGGTTAAACAACATCGCTTGGCACATTATGCTAACGGACTGGCTGCCGCCGAGTTTGCCAATGAACCGATACGTCCCATCGCAGATTCTATTCCTGTGGATATGCGTAAAGTCATCTTGGGAGATATGCTCTATCATGACACTCGCCTTTCGGCCGATAACACCGTTTCATGTGCTTCGTGTCACGGATTGAATACCGGTGGTGTGGACAATAAGCAATATTCGGAAGGTGTAGGCGGACAGTTCGGAGGCGTAAATGCTCCGACAGTGTATAACGCCGCTTACAATTTCGTCCAGTTCTGGGATGGACGTGCCGGAACACTTGCCGAGCAGGCTGCCGGACCTCCTTTGAATCCGGTCGAGATGGCCTGTCAGTCATTTGATGAAATCATTGCGAAACTGGAGCAGGATGCAAACTTTACCAAAGCCTTTTTGGCTGTATATCCCGATGGTTATTCCGAACAGAATATCACGAATGCGATCGAGGAGTTTGAAAAGACACTGCTTACTCCGAATTCCCGTTTCGACCTTTATCTGAAAGGTGAAAAGACTGCCATTAACGATATAGAGCTGGCCGGATACGAATTGTTTAAGAAATACGATTGTGCTACATGTCATGTCGGTGAGACACTGGGCGGCCAGTCTTACGAACTGATGGGCGTAAAGAGAGACTACTTCGCAGATCGCGGCATTGAATTGACAGAAGAAGATAACGGACGTTTCAAACAAACCCGGAACGAACGTGACAAACATCGCTTTAAAGTGCCCGGTTTGAGAAACATTGCCCTGACGGCTCCTTACTTCCATGACGGCAGTATGAAAACAATGAAAGAGGCTGTAGATTACATGGCCAAATATCAGATGGATCTGAATCTTCCGGAAGATGAACTGAATAAAATCGTTGCTTTTCTGGAGACACTGACCGGGGAGTACAAAGGTAAGCCCCTGACCAACGATAATCAGACCAAAGCATTATAACTTCTCTCAGGTAGATATAAGAAAAGGATACTCTTTACAGGGTATCCTTTTTAATTTTATGTTATAAATGGATTAGTTACGAGGCAGAGCTTCTTTAACAACCATCTGACGGCCTTCGTATTCAGCTCCGTTCAACTCAGAGATCACATTTTTTGCTTCATCGTCGTTCGGCATTTCAACGAATGCGAATCCTTTTGATTTGCGAGTCTCGCGATCGATGATCAGTTTTACTGAATCAACTGTTCCGTACTCTTCCATTACTTGTCTCAAATCTGCTTCCTTAACACGATAGCTAAGGTTTCCAATGTACATGTTCATAAAATAAAAAAAATAAAAATTGATAAATAAATTTAGAAACAACAGAAGTTTGAGATTAGATCTGGATTCAACTGATTCAGTAGAAAATAGAGTAAAATAAAACAATCAATTGTTTTCGTCGGTAAAGTACGTCATAATATTTGGATTATCAACTATAAAAGGGCATTTATTTTTCAATAAACGCCCTTTTCTTTTACAGATGTATCTCTGTTAATGCTTACTCAGATAGTTGGCTACTCCGTCTTCGGTAGCTTTCATGGCGTCTTTGCCTTTCGACCAATTGGCCGGACAAACCTCACCATACTCTTCAAAATGTTGTAAAGCGTCTACCATGCGCAATACTTCATCCACGTTACGTCCCAGCGGCAAGTCGTTGATGACGCAATGTCTTACTACGCCCTCCTTGTCGATCAGGAACAGACCACGGAAAGCTACCGGTGTCCCTTCGCATACCCAATTGCCATTTTCATCGGGGGCATAGCTTCCGGCCAGCACTCCATAACTCTCAGAGATTGACTTAGAAAAGTCGGACACAATAGGATACTTCACGCCTTGGATACCTCCTTCGTTCTTGGGCATCTGCAACCAAGAGAAGTGAGAATATTCAGAGTCGACCGAACAACCTACCACAGCGACATCACGTTTTTCAAACTCTTCGAGCTTTTCCTGAAATGCGTGCAGTTCGGTGGGGCATACAAAAGTGAAGTCCATCGGGTAGAAGAAGAATACTACGTATTTTTTCCCTTTATACTGATCCAACGAAAAGTTCTGAACGATTTCATGCCCATTGATTACAGCCGTGGCATCGAATTTCGGCGCTTGTTTTCCAATTAATGATCTCATAATTCTCTTATTTTAGAAGTTATTAAATGATTCATTTCGGAAACAAAGCTATCAGAATCTTTGTTTACTGCCAAAGTTTAATGATATATAATATCTATCGGTCAATAGACAAAATCTATTAAGGCTTCTTGAAGCGCACTTCATATACATCATTTCTCCTGTCCTTCAGGTTGCGAACGCTGCCGTAAGTGTGTAGTTCGTTCAATAAGTCGAGATCTACATCCGAAACCAGGATCATTTCTGTATTCGGAGTTGCTTCGGCACGCTTTCCGTCTGTCGGAAAAGCGAAATCGCAAGGTGTGAATACTCCCGACTGAGCATATTGAATATCCATATTGTGCACACGGGGAAGATTGCCTACACTGCCGGCTATTACCACAAAGCATTCGTTCTCAATGGCACGTGCCTGTGCGCAGACCCGAACACGCGAATAAGCATTTTGTGTATCGGTGAGAAACGGTACAAACAGAATCTGCATTCCCTGGTCGGCCATCAGACGGGAGAGTTCCGGAAATTCCACATCATAACAGATCAGTATGCCTATCTTTGCACAGTCCGTATCGAATGTTTTAAGCTGTTTGCCGCCGCTCAGTCCCCAACTCTTTATCTCGTCCGGGGTGACATGGAGCTTTTCGTACATTTCGTAAGTTCCGTCGCGTCGGCAAAGAAATCCGGCATTGTACAGCAATCCGTCTTCTTTGATCAGCGGCATACTTCCTGTGATGATATTGATGTTGTAGCTGATTGCCAGATTAATGAAGCGATCGCGGATTTCTTCGGTATATTGGGCCAGCCCGCGGATGGCCTGTGATTCGCCTTTGTCATTGTACTTTGACATCAACGGTGCATTAAAGTATTCGGGGAAAAGCACAAAATCACTCTTATAGTCGGATACCGCATCTACAAAAAATTCTACCTGTTCGAAGAGATCGTCCAAGGTCTTATAACTACGCATCTGCCACTGCACCAATCCTACACGGACCGTTGTTTTGGGGGCCAGATATTCTTGCGTAGGCGGCTGATAGTAAATGTTGTCCCACTGCAAGAGACAGGCGTAGTGTTTTGATTCTTCATCGTTCGGCAAATAATTGGTCATCACCTTGCGTACGTGAAAATCATTGGAGAGTTGAAAAGTGAGCACCGGATCATAGATTTCGCGCTGACGAACACGGTCGATGTACTCTTTGGGACGCATCTTGTCGGCATACTTATGGTAATTCGGGATGCGACCGCCAAACATAATCGCTTTCAGATTCAGCGTCTCGCAAAGTTCTTTGCGATATTCGTACATGCGCCGAGCTAATCGTAACCCGCGATATTCGGGATGGATAAAGACTTCGATGCCATATAAGATATTCCCTTGGGGAGAATGGGTATTGAAAGTCTCCTTCCCCGTGACCTGGGCATAGGTATGATCGTTTTTCACTTTATCATATTCTACAATGATAGAGAGTGCACAGCCGACTATCTTTTCGTCGACCACAGTAACAATTTGTCCTTCGGGGAAAATTTTAATTAGTTTCTCAATCTGCTCATGTGTCCAGAACACATCGCTTCCGTCCGAATATACACGTGTAAACGATTGGGATAATTGAGCGTAATCTTCAATCTGGAGGTTACGGATCTGTACCTTATTGATTTTATGAGGATAATCCATAGTAACTTGTATTAAAAAAACATTGCAAAGGTAAGCTTTATCTTTATAACCGGACAGCTTTCATATAATTTTATACCTTTGCATTTCATAACAACTATCAAGAGTATGCGTAAATTTATTATTTCTTTCTGCTGCTATGTCTTCTTTATTTTTACTTTGGCAGCGCAGGACAAGGCTCCGCATTACACCGTAATTGTTTCATTGGATGCCTTCCGCTGGGATTATCCGGCAATGTATGATACCCCTAACCTGAACCAGATGGCCCGCGAGGGAGTAAAAGCGACCATGCTTCCCTCCTATCCGGCGTCTACTTTCCCCAACCACTATACATTGGCTACGGGATTGGTGCCTGACCACAACGGTATTATCAACAACACTTTCTGGGATGTAAAACGTCGTCGCCAATACTCTATGGGAGATCCCGCCACGCGGAACAATCCCGACTACTATCTGGGTGAACCGATCTGGATTACGGCACAAAAGCAGGGAGTGAAGACAGGAAACGTTTATTGGGTTGGTTCGGATATTGCCATCAAAGGCGGTTATCCTACTTACTACCGGGAATATGCCGAGAAGCCTCGTCTTACTTTTGAACAGCGGGTGGATTCGACCATCGCTCTTCTGGAAAAGCCGGAAGCGGAACGTCCCCGTCTCGTTATGCTTTACTTTGAAGAGCCGGATGGCGTGACCCATCATCACGGCCCCCGCAGTGTAGAAGCTGCTGCCATTATACACCGTATGGATAGTTTAGTCGGAATGTTGCGGCAGGGAATTGCATCGCTTCCTTTCGGTAAGGATGTCAACCTGATTGTCACCGCCGATCATGGAATGACCGAGATCAGTGACGACCGCGTGGTAGACATGAATAAGTATCTGCGTCCGGAATGGTGTGAGGCTGTGGATGGACGGACTCCGACCTCTATCTTCACAAAACCGGAATATCGCGACTCGGTATACAATGCCTTGAAAGATGTACCCCATATTCATGTGTGGAAAAAGGAGGAGATTCCTGCCGAATTAAACTATGGAAGCAGTGACCGTATCGGTGATATTGTAGTGGCTCCCGAGTTAGGATGGCAATTTACCGATGTACCACGTGCCTTGAAAGGTGCTCATGGATATTTTCCGCAAAGTCCGGATATGCAGGTAATGTTTCGTGCCTGTGGGCCCGACTTTAAGGCAGGGTATGAATCGAAGGGATTTGTCAATGTGGATATCTACCCGCTGTTGGCCCATTTATTGAAAATTACTCCGGAGAAGACAGATGGACAGTTCGAAAGAATAAAAGACATTCTGAAAGATGTGTCTTTTTGATAATTTATTGCGTGTAAAATCGCATCTTTCCGTCCATCGGGCAAGATGACTAAAAAAATCGTCTGCAATTTGAATCAGCGTTTTTAAAAAAGAAATCCATCTATATGTATTTACTGAAATATATATAGGTGGATTCTCTTTTTAATATCTCTATGATAAATAAATAGGGTAAACAGTTATCATTCTTCTATTTTATTTCTATCGTACGAATATAACCAAATAGAGAAATATCGTCCTCGTTTTTGCTCCCATTCGATATCATTAGACCATACGAAGCATATGTAGTAACCATCCGGACCGGATGGTTACGCCTTAATGAGTGGATGAAGTAAGCTTTTTGCCCGTTTGCTTACTTTAATTCATCTAAAAGTCGGTAGCTCCACCCCTTTCAGCTTGCTTCTGAAAGGGGTGAAACTACCGACTATGGTTTGCTACGCTTCCGGTTTACCGGATTCTCAAGAAGTGCATGTTAGCCAAAAGGATGTATATGCTGCATTCGGTCGGTATTTACTTCGATTTGCTTTCAATGTGGAATGACGTAAGATCTACTCCGGTTAACGCCTCTTCCAAAGTTTGCTCATATCCTCCAATGTTTTTCCTTTGGTTTCCGGCACCCAACGCCATACGAAGAGGGCGGCAATCACACAAATGATTCCGTAAAGACTGTAGGCAAACATCGGACTGAAATCATAGAGCGCGGGGAACGTAGATGAAACAATGTAGTTGAATATCCATTGAAATGCCACAGCAATGGCCACCGCTTTGCCACGGATGGTGTTGGGAAAGATTTCGGATATCAGTACCCAACAGATGGGTCCCCATGACATCATGAAGAAAGCTGCATATACAATGACCGACAGTACGGGAAGTAGCCCCTTGATGCCCATACTGTCACACAAGGCGACTGCAAAGGCTCCGACAGCCATACCGACGGAACCGATGATAAGCAACGGTTTCCGTCCGAAACGGTCGACGGTGAAAATAGCTATCAGTGTAAAGACGATATTGACAATGCCCATGATGACGGTTTGCATCATTCCTCCGCCTTCGGCACCGGCATTTTCAAATATTCGCGGCGCATAATAGAGCACGGCGTTGATGCCGATGGCTTGCTGGAAGACAGAAAGCAGAATACCGATAACAATCACCGCCGCACCGTAGGTGAACAGCTTCTCTGTCTTTTCCTGCGAAGTGGCTTTTATTTCGGCAAGAATCTCTTGTGCTTTTGTGGCTCCATTCACTTTTTTGAGAATGGAATAAGCCTTCTGATCCTGATCAATCATCACCAGATAACGGGGAGTTTTGGGTACGAAGAAGAGTAACATGCCGAAGAAAGCTGCCGGAAAGGCTTCGGAACCGAACATATAGCGCCACCCTTCGGTAACGGTCCACATATCCGACTCGCTACTTACAGAAAGTGTACCGGCAGCATCTTTCAGGATAACAGGATTCTGGTGGTCGCCCAAGATCAGGTAGTTTACAAAGTAAACCACAAGCATGCCGAAGATTATGGCAAACTGATTGCATGACACCAGTGTACCGCGAATGTTGGAGGGAGCTATCTCGGCAATATACATGGGACAAACAGCGGACGCCAGTCCCACTCCGATGCCTCCCAGAATGCGGTAGAGATTAAAGGTGATAAGCAGGTTCATATTAGCCTTCCCATATTCAAAGAACAGGAATTCAGGATAATAAGACCCCAGTGCCGAAAGGAAGAAAAGTACGGCGGCCAGCCGTAGTGAGTTGCGGCGTCCCAGCCGTGAAGCGAAGATGCCGGACAATGCACCACCCAAGACGCAACCGATCAGTGCACTCGAGGAGGTGATGCCGTGCATCACTTTGTCGTATTGAAAATCTGTGGCTGTGAGGAAGAAGGCTTCGAGCCCTTTCTCAGCTCCTGAAATTACAGCGGTATCATAGCCGAACAGCAATCCGCCCAGGATGGCTACCGATGTAATGGAATACAGGTAGAGCTTGCTACCCTCGTTGGTATGATTCATGGCATTAGCTTTTTTGAATTACGGTCTGCAGGCAACAAGAGCCTGCAGACCGTGAAATACGGACTTATAATGAGTAGATATTAACGAGTGCTTCATACAGTTCCTGTTGGCCGCTGGTCTGCTTCGGCTCTCCGTTGGCTTTGGCATAAGCAACCAGTTCCTCCAGGCTGAGTTTCCCTTCTTCGAACTCCTTGCCTTTGCCAGCATCGAACGAGGCATAACGGTCGGACAACATTTTCTGGTAAGGAGACTCATTGAGCAGATTGGCTGCGCTTTCCAAGGCACGTGCCATAGCATCCATTCCGGCAATATGTGCGATAAAGATATCTTCCGGGTCAGTAGAGTTCCGGCGAGTTTTGGCATCGAAGTTTGTACCGCCGTTACCCAATCCGTCGTTACGGATAATCTGCATCATGGCTTGTGTCAGTTCGAAGTTGTCAATCGGAAATTGATCCGTATCCCATCCGTTCTGATAATCGCCGCGGTTTGCGTCGATAGATCCCAACATTCCGTTGTCTACAGCCACCGCCAGTTCATGTTCGAACGTATGTCCTGCAAGGGTGGCATGATTCACTTCGATATTCACTTTGAAGTCTTGATCCAGTCCGTGAGCCTTCAGGAAGCCGATAACTGTCTCTGTATCGACATCATACTGATGCTTTGTCGGTTCCATGGGTTTCGGTTCAATCAGGAAAGTGCCCTTGAAACCACGTGCACGTCCATAATCACGGGCAATGGTCAGCATCTGTGCCAGATGTTCTTTTTCGCGTTTCTGATCAGTATTCAGCAACGACATATACCCTTCGCGTCCACCCCAAAAGACATAATTCGTACCTCCCAGTTCAATGGTGGCATCAATCGCATTCTTTATCTGGACAGCGGCACGGGCCACAACATCAAAATCGGGATTGGTGGCTGCGCCGTTCATGTAACGCGCGTGGCTGAATACATTGGCCGTTCCCCACAACAGTTTGATGCCTGTTTCGGCCTGTTTCTGCTTAGCATAAGCAACCAGCTCTTTCAGGTTGGCCTCATAGGCTTCGATGCTGTCGGCTTCCGTAACCAGATCGACATCATGGAAGCAATAATACCCGATGCCCATTTTCTGCATAAACTCGAAACCGGCATCCATTTTATTCTTGGCAGCCTGCACGGGATCAGGGTCACCGTTCCATGGGAACTGTTTGGTTCCGCCTCCAAACTGGTCACCGCCTTCGGCACAAAGTGTATGCCACCATGCCATTGCAAACTTTAACCAATCTTTCATACTACGCCCGTTAATCATTTTCTCGGCATCGTAATAGCGAAATGCCATCGGGTTCTTACTGTCTTTTCCTTCAAATTTAATTTTCCCTATACCCGGGAAGTACTCTTTTGTTGCCATCTTATTTAAAATTTTAGGGGCTTTGCCCTTTCTTCTTCCTTTGGGAAGAAGAAAGAAAGCCGGAATGATTAATATTCTATTCTTAATGATTACTTATTCTCTGTTTCTGTCTGCATGGACTGAGTCAGACATTGTTTCCACCGTGCGTAAGCATCAGTGTATTCCTGTTGTTTGCCGGCATCCGGTTCTACGACTGTCAGCTTATCGAGAGTTGCGAATGCTTCTTCATGGTTTTTATATATGCCCGCTCCCATTCCTGCTCCTTTGGCTGCACCAACGGAACCGTCTGTGTCATAGAGTTCGATGGTGGCTTCCGTCGTACCGGCCAGTGTCTCGCGAAAAACGGAACTCAGAAACATATTGGCGTGTCCGGCATGGATCTTTTTAACGGGGATGCCCATCTCTTCCATAATGTCGATGCCATATTTAAATGAAAAGACGATTCCTTCCTGTGCCGCCCGGATCAGATGTGATTTGTCATGCCTGTTGAAGTCTACGCCGTGTATACCGCAGCCGGTTGCCCGATTATCGAGCATTCGTTCTGCTCCGTTGCCGAAAGGAAGGATGCTGATACCTGCACTGCCGATGGGAACGGATGAAGCAAAACGGTTCATCTCGGCGTACGAAATACCTTCGGGGGCAACATTGCGCCTGATCCACGAGTTGAGAATCCCCGTTCCATTAATACAGAGCAATACGCCGAGGCGGGGATCGGTAGCAGTATGGTTGACATGGGCAAAGGTGTTGACACGTGACTGCGGGTCATAATTGATTTCGCCGTTTACTCCGTATACGACTCCCGATGTTCCGGCTGTGGAAGCTATCTCACCCGGATTGAACACATTCAGGGAAAGAGCGTTGTTGGGCTGGTCTCCTGCACGGTAAGTGATCGGAGTGCCTTCTTGTAGCCCGAGTTCCCGGGCAGCCGTACCTGTCAGTCGCCCCTGTTCGGCGAAAGTAGGCCGGATGTCGGCTATCAGCGAAGGATCGATTCCGTAATATTGCATCAGGAAGTCGGCCGGGCGGTTGTTTCGGAAGTCCCAAAACATTCCTTCGGAGAGTCCCTCTATTGTCGTACATACTTCACCGCTCAGTTTCATGGCGATGTAATCTCCCGGCAACATGATTTTATCGATCTGTTCATAGATATCCGGTTCGTTTTCTTTCACCCATGCCAGTTTTGAAGCAGTAAAGTTTCCGGGAGAATTAAGCAAATGTGCCAGACAGAACTTCTCACCGATTGCCTCGAATGCCCTCTGCCCATAGGAGACCGCACGTGAATCGCACCAGATAATGGCCGGACGCAGTGTGCGTTGCCGTTTGTCCACACACACCAGACCGTGCATCTGATAAGAGATGCCGATGGCTTTGATGTCTTTGGCATCTACCCGTGATTCCGATAGAATGGATCGGGTGGAGAGTTTCAAGTTCTCCCACCAACTTTCCGGTTCTTGCTCTGCCCATCCGGGACGTATGGCAATGATGCCCGCCTCTGTTTTCGGAAAGAACGCAAAAGCGACACATTTACCTGTTTCTGCATCTACCAGGCTCGCTTTAACCGAAGAGCTGCCTATATCATAACCTAATAAAAACATGATACTGTTTATTAATTTATTTGTAGTTTAATATTAAATCCCGATTGGGGGTTATCGTCTTGTCTTATTATATATCTTCCTGTCGAACTTATAATAACGGGCTGCCCGATGGGCTACTCCGGTTTGTTTCTCTTCCAGCGGTACAACGTAGTCCATCAGAGCTATCTTTTTATGGAAGTTACGCACATCCACTGTTTTGTCATATACCAGTTCGAACAGGATTCGTAACTGAGATGCAGTGAACTTACGCGGCAACAAGTCGAATAGCATCGAAGGATTAAACTCTACGAATTGCCGGATATAAGTCAGCGCCTCTCTGATTATCAAGTTATGGTCGAAAGCCAATGTCTTTATGTCTTTCAACGCTACCCAACAGGCTTGAAATTCATCCAGATTCTTGTCCAGTGCCCGGTCTATCTTTACCATCGACAGATAAGCTATGGTGACTATGCGTTCCACTTTCGATTGCATAGCCCGTTCCAACCAATGTACATCTTTGGGATTGCTCGTCCGGTTTTTGGAACCGAATGCCTTAAATTGCATCAGGTTGACGTTTCGGATACCGGTCAGTTCGAATAAGACCCGCTGGGCTGCTTCGTCCAGGTCCTCATCCATATAGATCAGACTTCCGGGAAGTTTCATGTCACGATAAACTTTTCCGTTTTCCTCTCCTATCCGATTAATCAGCAGAACCTTGAGCTGTTCTCCGTCAAAACCGATCACTACACAGTCCACTGAGATGTGATTGTTTGCCAATGGGATTTGTTTGGGTATGTCATGCATAATATTGAGTCTTTGATTGCTGCAAATATAGAGATATTATCATGCGGTAAACAAATAAATAATATGCTATAAAGCATTGTTTTTCATATATATACATATCGTAAATTTTACACTAAGGAGTATTCATCTTATTGTATCGATAACAATATGTATTTCTACCCTCGGTGAACGATAGTAATTGTAGAAAGTACAGAAAGCCGGGGAGTCTTTATAATCAGTTCTTTCGGTCGTCGCATACCCTCGAGCGATACGAGGGACTTATTGTATTTTATAGGGTATGTCATTTTGTATCTTCTTTGTTTTTATCCTATCTTTGCCACCAAATTATTAAAAAAACTAAAATGAAAACTTATCCGGTCGTTCTTTCCATTGCCGGCTCCGACTGTTCGGGCGGGGCAGGCATTCAGGCAGATATAAAAACGATTTCTGCTTTGGGAGCATATGCGGCATCGGTAATTACTGCTGTTACCGTGCAGAATACAAGAGGAGTAAAAGCTGTGCATATAGTTCCCGCTGAGATAGTGCAGGGACAGATTGAAGCGGTTATGGAAGATTTGTGTCCGGATGCCCTGAAAATAGGTATGGTGAGTGAACCGGCGCTTGTGAAGATTATTGCCGGGTGCCTGCTAAAGTATCCTCATTGTCCGATAGTTTATGATCCCGTCATGGTTTCAACCAGTGGACGGAAGTTGATGGCAAAAGATGCAATACAGTTGATCAAAGAAGAACTTTTTCCACTTACAAGCCTGATCACTCCCAATCTGGATGAAACGGAGGTACTGACCGGAAAGAAAATCACAACAGCAGAAGAGATGAAAGAAGCTGCCCGGCAACTTTCAGAAGAGTATCATACAGCGGTATTGGTGAAAGGAGGACATCTGGAGGGAAACGAAATGCAGGATGTGTTGTTTACCGATGGGAACGCCTATATATATAAGGAGAAAAAGATAGAGAGCCGGAATTTGCATGGGACGGGATGCACCCTTTCTTCTTCGATCGCCACTTATCTGGCATTAGGACTTCCTATGGACCAGGCAGTTGGCAAGGCAAAGAGTTATGTAAGCAAAGCTATTGATGCCGGCAAGGAAATAATTATCGGACATGGCAACGGACCGTTATGTCACTTCTGGGGCCCTGAGAAAGCCCGGATATGGGACGATAATAAGGTAGAATAGGCTGAAAAACATATTGTCCATTGCACAATTTCACCAAATCTGTGCTATGATATTGCAAAAATATATAACTTTGCACCCGCAAATTAAATTAAAAAACAAAAATATGAAAGCATTTGTATTCCCCGGTCAAGGTGCCCAATTCGTAGGTATGGGTAAGGACCTGTATGAAACTTCAGCTTTAGCAAAAGAATTGTTTGAAAAAGCAAATGATATCCTGGGATATCGCATTACAGATATTATGTTCAACGGTACGGACGAAGATCTTCGTCAGACCAAGGTTACTCAGCCTGCTGTATTCCTCCACTCTGTTATTTCTGCACTTTGCATGGGTGACGACTTCAAACCTGAAATGACTGCCGGACACTCACTGGGTGAGTTTTCTGCATTGGTCGCTGCCGGCGCTCTGTCTTTTGAAGACGGCTTAAAATTGGTTTATGCACGTGCCATGGCTATGCAGAAAGCTTGTGAGGCAACTCCTTCTACAATGGCTGCTATTATAGCTTTACCGGATGAGAAAGTAGAAGAAATCTGTGCTTCTGTTACCGCTGAAGGAGAAGTTTGTGTACCTGCCAATTACAACTGTCCGGGACAGATTGTAATTTCCGGATCTGTACCGGGTATCGAAAAAGCTTGTGAATTGATGAAAGCAGCCGGAGCTAAGCGTGCGCTTCCGTTGAAAGTAGGCGGTGCATTCCATTCTCCTCTGATGGATCCTGCCAAAGTAGAATTGGAAGCTGCCATTAACGCGACTGAGTTCCACACACCGAAATGTCCGGTTTATCAGAATGTAGATGCCCTGCCCCATACAGACCCGCAGGAAATCAAGAAGAATCTGGTTGCTCAGTTGACTGCTTCTGTACGTTGGACACAGACCGTAAAAAATATGGTTGCCGATGGTGCTACCGACTTCACAGAATGTGGACCGGGTGCCGTATTGCAGGGATTGATCAAGAAGATCGACTCTACAGTTTCGGCTCACGGAATAGCATAAGTCTATTGATAGACCACTCTTAACACACAGCATCGGAATCTTTATGTAGGATTCCGGTGCTGTGTGTTTTTGTTTTAAGGTCATAAGTTACTCTCATCGTTCTATCTGTAAAGATCGCTCTGGACTGCAATGAAGGGACGCGGACAGTTTACAACTTTTTTGCCAACACTTTTGTTATAATTGGATAATAAACCTATTTTATCCAATGAAAGTACACGAATATCAGGCAAAGGAGATTTTCTCCACTTACGGAATACCTGTCGAGAGGCATGCTTTATGCCATACGGCAGATGGGGCTGTGGCTGCTTATCACCGAATGGGGGTAAACCGGGTAGCCATAAAAGCCCAAGTGCTGACCGGTGGGCGGGGAAAAGCCGGCGGAGTAAAGTTGGCCAATAATGATAGAGATGTCTACCAATACGCTCAAACTATTTTGGAGATGACTATAAAAGGTTATCCCGTCACCAAGATTCTTCTTAGTGAGGCTGTCAACATTGCAGCCGAATATTACATCAGTTTTACGATAGACCGCAATACGCGCTCTGTCACGCTGATTATGAGTGCGGCCGGTGGTATGGACATCGAGGAAGTAGCCCGCCAATCTCCGGAAAAGATAATACGTTGCAGCATTGATCCTCTAATCGGAGTTCCCGATTATCTGGCACATAAGTTTGCTTTCTCTCTCTTTGAACAAGCTGAGCAAGCTAACCGGATGGCAACTATTATTCAAGATCTTTACAAAGCATTTATTGAAAAAGATGCTTCACTTGCTGAAATTAATCCATTGGTACTTACCCCTGTTGGGACATTATTGGCTATTGATGCCAAAATGGTTTTTGATGATAATGCACTTTATCGTCATCCGGACTTACAGAAGTTATCAGAGCCCACAGAAGATGAGAAGTTGGAAGCGATTGCCAAAGAAAGAGGATTCAGCTATGTGCGTATGGACGGCGAGATAGGCTGTATGGTTAATGGAGCCGGTCTGGCTATGACAACTATGGATATGATCAAGCTTTATGGAGGAAATCCGGCTAATTTCCTTGATATTGGCGGTAGTTCAAATCCTGTCAAGGTGATAGAAGCTATGAGATTATTGCTGGATGACAAAAAAGTCAAAGTAGTCTTTATCAATATTTTCGGAGGTATCACCCGATGTGACGATGTAGCCATCGGACTCTTACAGGCGTTTGAGCAGATACAAACGGATATTCCTATTATTGTGCGGCTTACAGGCACTAATGGAAATATGGGACGTGAATTATTGCGTAAGAATAACCGTTTTCAAGTGGCCCAGACAATGGAAGAAGCTACTAAAATGGCTATAGAATCATTAAAGAAAGAATCGATATGAGCATACTTATTGATAAATCTACCCGACTTTTGGTGCAGGGTATCACAGGCAGGGACGGACTCTTTCATGCCAAAAAGATGGCTGAATACGGAACAAATGTGGTGGGCGGAACATCACCCGGCAAAGGAGGAACAATGATAGACGATACCTTTCCGGTATTCAACACCATGCATGAGGCTGTTCGCCGAACGCAAGCCAATACATCTGTTATTTTCGTACCGGCACGCTTTGCTGCCGATGCTATTATGGAGGCTGCCGATGCCGGTATCCGGCTGATAATTTGTATCACAGAAGGAATTCCTACATTGGATGTAATAAAGGCCTACCGGTTTGTCGAACTGAAGGGAGCTAAACTCATTGGGCCGAATTGCCCCGGTCTGATCTCTCCCGGAGAAAGTCTGGTAGGTATTCTTCCGGGGCAAGTGTTCACTCCGGGCAATATAGGAGTAATCAGCCGTAGCGGTACGTTGACCTATGAAATCGTATCACATCTGACTGCTAAAGGTATGGGACAGTCCACTGCCATTGGTATGGGAGGTGATCCGGTTGTCGGACTTTATTTTCGTGATCTTTTGGGAATGTTACAAAATGATCCGCAAACTGATGCTATTGTGATGATTGGTGAGATTGGGGGTAACGCAGAAGAGTTGGCCGCAACATACATTCGTGAACATGTGACTAAACCTGTGGTGGCATTTATTGCAGGGAGATCTGCCCCGCCGGGTAAACAGATGGGACATGCCGGAGCTATTATATCCGGAAGTTCCGGTTCTGCAACCGAAAAGATTTCAGCATTGGAAGCTGCAGGAATCAGAGTTGCCGGTGAACCCTCGGAAATACCGGATTTACTGAAAGGCAGTTTCTAAACAATTCTTTTTTTAATTTATCAAACCACAAATTAAAAGTTATGAGTAGACGTAGACAATTAGAGCATGAAGTGTCTTTAGCTCAGGAAAGAATAAAAAAAGCTCCCAAAGATACTCCTAAAGAAATTTTGAAGACGTGGGAACAAGAGTTAGTCGACTTGGAATTAGAACTCAATAATCTGGTTGACGACGAAGAAGACAACAATGAATGAATCACTTCTCTTTAATCACAGAAAAGCCCGTACATAAAAACTGTACGGGCTTTTTCAAAGGAAATAGAATATTCTCCCGGCTACCTTCGGGAATGGCTACGCATAAAGGGTATACGGCTCCCTCAATTTATCAGTTGTGTAACATTTATAATAAGACGGAATTGGAGGTACTTTGTTCCGCTTCGGCTCATGTTTTAACTGTTTATTTTCATATTTACCTAATTATCCAATGATTTTCTTGTGAGATGTAATAGAATTACTCTATAATTTTTGATGTACATCAAAAACAAATAGCACAAAATGGCATTTTTATCCTATGTCAATTCAATCATCATATATCTCCCTTACATTTGTCATGTTTTCAAGGTATAACATAAAAAGTAGAGATTATGAAATGGGTAAAAAGATTGTTCGATAGAATCGGTAGTTCCGATTCTATGATTTGGGGCTATGTAATGCTCCATGAGTAAAGGATTATAAAACAGGATTTGATTGAAAAAAACGTTTGAAAAAGGAGGCTGGAATCATTCAGGCTCCTTTTTTAATACCGGAAAGATTTCAGCCAAAACGTATCCGGACTTTTAGAAATGCTATTTCTTTTAAATATCATTTTATATTTCATAGATTATCGTCTGAGACCTATTTTCTACGAAGGGGGCACGACTTCAGATTGAATGACATCTGGTTGATGAATCAAATAGTATTTTCTTCATTTTACTATTGCATTTCATTGGTTTGCTTCGACCTTTCTTTAAGTCTTTTCGGGATAAGGCTGTAGGATAAAAGCCCAAATTCGTACCTGAACTAAAAAATGTAAAACCATGATAAAAATACGTTTTAAAAACTTCGTAGTTAAATATTTTTTTGTATATTAGGGACATAACCAAATGATATAAAATGGAATTAGAGACAATTGGAGAAAACGCCGGCAAAGTATGGCGCACCCTGAATGAAATGAGGGGAGAAATATCTATTCAGGAACTTAGTCGGAAAATTAACCTCAGCGCCGAAGACGTTGCACTTGCGGTAGGTTGGTTAGCCAGAGAAAATAATATTTTTATTCAGAGACACAACTACCTGTTATACGTCAGTCATGATGCTTTCTGATTTTATCTCAAGAAGATTGACTGTCTGGGTCTAAAAAACATAATGGGGCGTATTGCTTGACAATACGCCCCATTATGTTTTTATGATTTGGAACAAGTCTGTGCACCGGTTTTCATTAAGAGCCTATCGGTAAGAAAATAGGCTAACTCTACCATCATGATACCGATAATGGCACCTGCCAAAACGTCGCTCAGCCAATGGCGATTATTCAACTGCCTTGTGAATCCGGTGACAACTGCCGGCAAGAAGGTAGCAATACCCGCTAGGGGGGTCTTGAAACCATATTCTTTATACAGTAGTGTGGCAGCCGTAAAAGCCGTAGCTGTATGCCCCGAAGGGAATGAAAGGAAATCGGAACCGTCGGGACGAAGAACCCCCGCCAGTGATTTCATTGTAAGCACTATGGTCCCCATTAATATATAAGAAAATGCAGTAGAGACGAGCATTCGTTTCCAGTTACTACGGCTCTTTACTCCTGTAAGTTTTAACACGAACATAGCAACAATCGGGAGGTATGGCAAAAAATCATCATACCGATATGCAAAAGTAGAAGCATGCATATTACGTAAATGATAGATATATTGATCAGCACTTGTCAATAACCCGGCCCGCAGGGCACAAACTAAAAAGATACAGGCAAACAACCAAAACATTAATTTACGTGGACTCATATTGTTCTATTATAGGTGTATTGTTATGCCTACAAAGATAATTTTTTTGATGCAGAAGACATTAGGCAGAATTCATATGAAAATATGGGGATGAAACAACATAATGCACATCACATTTTACAATAAATCGAGGCGGGTATCATTTTCAGAAGTAATGCTACGTATTTCCATCTCTTCGAAACATACGCAACTTTTCTTCTTCGAAGGATGGCGCGATAAATCTGTTGTACAGCTTTATCCAACGGAGTAATCCAAAACAACCCCTCTCCTTTTGCCATTGCCGTATCGACAAATCCGGGACGTACATCAGTGATATAAATAGGATAAGGTAGCTTGGCTGTTTTTTTTCTTAATCCTTCGGTATAGTTGATTTGATAGGCTTTCGAGGCATTGTATGCCGGGGCTATTCCTTCACCGCGCATTCCGCCTACAGATGAAATTACAATCAAATGCCCCCATTCTTGCTTCTGAAAAAAGTGAAAAGCCCAATCCACTACATTGGTAAATCCTATTACATTGGTTAAAAGAGTCGGTTTCTCTAGAAGATAATCAAGTTCAGGATTTAGCTCCCCTATTCCCGAACAGAATATAAGTATATCCATACCTCCCACTCTGTTCACAAGATTGCTCAGTTGTCGGACTGTATCGGTATCTTTGGTAACATCGGAAACACTATAAAAACAATTTTTATTTTGAGAACAGATCTCTTGTAGTTTATCTTCTCTACGCCCCGTAATACCAACTGTATTTCCTTCCCGGAGAAAGCGCTCTGCTAATCCTTTACCGATTCCGGAAGTAGCTCCTATAATAATAACTTTTTTCATTTTTATATTTTTTAAAGTTTGCACAAAGGTATCGGGTTCGGAACACATGGATCTTGACTGAAATCAAGATTTTACTTTTGTACTAATTTTCTTCGAAGACGACTCAGTGTTTCCGGACAGATCATCAGATAGGATGCCAATTCTTTTAGCGAGATCAAGTTCAACAATTCGGGACAGCGTTTTAAGATTTCCGTATAGCGTTCTTCAGGAGTCATACTATATAAAGAGATCATCCGCTCATATACTTCCCAAAGCAATATCTCTGCTATTTGCCTACCTAACTTTTGATTTGCTTCATTTCGACTGTAAAACTCCTCTAATTGCCTGTTATTGATTACATAAACCGAACAATTACAAATAGCTTGTATATCGACATTAGAATTGTCTCCCAGACGAAAAGCAGGATAATTTCCCACAAAAGAGTGATCAAACGTATAACCGACAATCTTACTTCCTCCACGGCTGTCGGTACAGCAATAACGAAAGGAGCCTTCCGTCACGTAGCCTACCATTTTGCAAGATTCATTTTGACGGCTAAAAAACTCTCCCTTTTTATAATCTGTCAACTGTCCATTTTGAAATATAAATTCTGTGACAGGTTGAAAGTCAACCTTTGACATATATCTATTAAAACCTTTCACTTCTTCATCCATGACATAATTTCATTTTGAAGTGCGAATATAAATAATGCGGATTGAAATATAACATTCAATCCGCATTAAAATGAGTTTCTTTAATTTATCCACAATGGAAGAATTTGCTCACCAGTGCCAGCATCTCTTCCGGTTTGTCCTGTATATCTTTGCGTAGAGTGGCATCATTATAGCTTCGTAATCGACTGATAATACCATCGATCATAGCAGGACTGAATACATTGTACTGTTCAAATACAGTACGCTGTTTCTGTAAACAATCTGCAGATGCTGCACAGCTATCGGGAAGTTGGGCTAAAGCTTTCAACTTGTCTGCATTTTCTTTCTGATGGATATTTACATTAACGTACGTTTGCTCTGCAATAGCCAAAGCGTTCTCTATCTCAAACCCATGCCGACAAGCTACTGCAAGACCTGCCAATAATTGATAAAGATCGGCTGAGCCATCCGGTGAACGCATCTCTACGGTCTGTTTCTGAGTAGTATCATAGTTACTGTCCGATTCCAAAGGATTGGCTAGTGCACACATATCCGTTTGTGCGGACCATCCTAACGGAACACGTACCAATACTGAACGGTTTCGGTCACCCCAACAAACATTGGTAGGTGCTTCCTGATGGGGTACAAGACGGAAGTATGAAGTAGGATTGGTATTGCCGAAAGCCGTAATGGAAGGAGCAAGTTGCATCATACCGGCAATGGCTTTACGAGCGGTATCCGAGAGAACACCATCTTTCAGCATCTGGTTTTGTCCGTCTTTCATCATTCGCATATGAATGTGTAGCCCTGACCCGGCTTTACCTACTGTAATTTTGGGAGCAAAAGTAATATCATATCCATATTGGTAAGCTAAATTACGGATAACCCATTTGGCAATCATTAATTGATCGGCCGCATTTTCGGCATTGACGGGTAAAAATTCTATTTCGTTTTGCTCATAAACTTTGCCGTCAAGCATAAAATTGCCTACTTCCGAGTGTCCGTACTTTATTTGTCCACCTGTTTGGGCTATATAAGACATACATTGTGTACGGAAATCATTGAATTTTGCATAAGGTCCCGACTCGTGATATCCACGCTGATCGGTAGCCGGAAATAGACCGTCATCCTCGGAAATTACATAATATTCCAATTCTCCCATAGCCTGAAATTCCATACCTGTTACATCTGTAAATGCTTTGCAAGCCTTATGCAGAGTATATTCGGGAGAGCTTTCCAAAGGTTCCCCATCTTTATTAAAGAAAGAGCAAAGCATCACGAGTGTAGGTATTTCTGCAAACGGATCGACGAATGCTGTGCGAAAACGTGGTATTACATACAGATCGCTACTTCCGGCTTCTATGAAAGGAAACAGACTCGACCCATCTACCCGTTCACCACAAGTCAGGATGGCATCCAGATAGGAAGCATTGTTTATCACAAAATTCAGAGTTTTTAGCCGTCCGTCCGCAGCAGGATACATAAAATTGACCATGCGGATTTCATTCTGTTGGATATAGTTAATGATGTCTGCTTTTGTAAACTCAGCAGCAGGCTTTTGCAGAAAAGTCACCAAACGGTTGGGACTCATTAATAATTCTTGGTTCATCATACGTTGGTTGTTGTTTCATTATTGGGGTTAACATATTATTTTGAGAACCAAAGATACACAAAAAGTCAGCAAACCAAGATTTATTGCCGTAAAAAATAATAATTCTCTCTTCGGTTAATAGTGATTCGGGTATTCCTTATTTAAAGTTGTTTCTATACTGCTAACTTCTTTCGTTTTTTTATACCTTTGCAGCCGGTTTTAAATAAGGTATAGATTATATGGTACAAAGTCAGACTCAGCCGATTCGTAGAATTGCATTTCCTATATTAATTGCATTAAGTGTATCTCACTGTTTAAATGATCTTTTGCAATCTGTCATTTCGGCTGTATATCCTCTTTTTAAAGAAGATCTTTCGTTAAGTTTCGCTCAGATTGGATTGATAACCCTAGTTTACCAGATGTCTGCTTCTGTATTTCAACCACTGACCGGCCTTATTTTTGATAAACGTCCTATAGCTTGGTCGCTTCCTATCGGAATGAGTTTCACTTTGATAGGTATGCTGAATCTGGCTTTTGCATCCAATCTGAATTGGCTGCTTGCTTCTGTCTTTATCATTGGAATAGGTTCGTCTGTTCTCCATCCGGAAGCATCCCGTATCACCTTTTTGGCTTCGGGAGGAAAACGGGGATTGGCACAATCACTTTTTCAGGTAGGTGGAAATCTGGGGGGATCGTTAGGCCCTTTATTAGTTGCATTATTAGTGGCTCCTTATGGCAGGCATCATATTGCACTATTTGCTATCCTTGCTTTGGCGGCTATTTGTGTAATGTTTCCTATTTGCCGCTGGTACCGTTCTTATCTGAACCATCTTAAAAAGCGTCCGATCCATGCAAAAGCATATATCGAGCGCCCGCTTCCTCCTCAAAAGACTGTATTTGCTATCACGATACTGATGATTCTTATATTCTCTAAATATATTTATATGGCAAGTCTGAACAGCTATTATACATTTTATCTGATCCATAAGTTTAATGTAAGCATTCAGCAGTCGCAACTCTTTTTATTTGTATTTCTGGTAGCCACTGCCATTGGTACATTGATGGGAGGCCCCATTGGAGACAAAGTAGGCCGTAAATATGTTATTTGGGGGTCGATCCTGGGAACAGCTCCTTTTAGTTTATTGATGCCACATGCCGGACTCGTATGGACTATAATTCTTAGTTTCTGTGTCGGCTTAATGCTTTCGTCTGCTTTTCCAGCTATTCTGTTATATGCACAAGAGCTGCTTCCCAACAAGTTAGGACTAATTTCCGGACTTTTTTTCGGTTTTGCATTTGGAGTGGCAGGCATTGCATCTGCTGTTCTTGGCAATATGGCCGATAAGTTTGGGATTGATGCTGTATATAATGTTTGTGCATTTATGCCGTTGTTAGGATTGGTGACCTGGTTTTTACCGGATCTGAAGAAAGTGAGAAGTGAAAAACAAGAATAATCAGGAAAGAGACGAAGTTTGTTTTTTATTTTGGACTTTGTAAAATCCGGAATCACTTTTCCGGATTTTATCCTTATTTTATGCTATTTTCTACCAGTTTTTTCCTTATATCAATTCTCCCTTTCATTTATTTTACTAATTTCGTGGCGAACATATATGAATCAAGTAAATGAAAATGGAAAATAGTGTATTAACCGGAAAACCTTATAACATCGGATATGCCTTGAGCGGAGGCTTTATTAAAGGCTTTGCCCATTTGGGAGTTATTCAGGCTTTATTGGAACATGATATTAAACCGGATATTATCTCAGGAGTCAGTGCCGGGGCTTTGGCCGGAGTATTTTATGCCGATGGCAACGAACCCTATAGGGTTTTGGACTACTTTTCCGGACATAAATTTCAGGACTTGACAAAACTTGTAATTCCTAAAGTAGGCTTATTTGCTTTGGGAGAGTTTATTGACTTTTTGAAGTCAAATCTTAAAGCTCAGAAGCTGGAGGATTTAAAACTTCCTCTTATCATTACTGCCACTGATCTGGATCATGGTCGCAGCATGCATTTTCATAAAGGGAATATAGCTGAACGGGTAGCTGCTTCATGCTGTATGCCGGTGTTATTTACACCTGTAAAAATAGGAAACACACATTATGTGGACGGAGGACTTCTGATGAATTTACCTGTATCTACCATCCGAAACGAATGTGAAAAAGTGGTAGCAGTGAATGTCAGTCCGTTGATGGCAGAAAAATATAAAATGAACATCGTTAGCATTGCCATGCGTTCTTATCATTTTATGTTTCGTGCCAATACGTTTCCAGAGCGAGACAATTGCGATTTATTAATTGAACCCTACAATCTAGAGGGTTATAGCAATACTGAACTTGAAAAGGCCGAAGAGATTTTTGAACAAGGCTATAACACTGCTTCTGAGGTTCTGGACCAACTAATTGAAGAGAAAGGAAAGATATGGAAATAATAAAAACCGGATTGGCTGCTTTTGGTATGTCGGGACAGGTGTTTCACGCTCCATTTATCAGCACGAATCCTCATTTTGAACTTTACAAAATAGTAGAGCGTAGTAAGGAACTCTCTAAAGAACGATATCCGCAAGCATCAATAGTACGTAGTTTTAAGGAGTTGACAGAAGATCCTGAAATAGATCTTATAGTCGTTAACACTCCGGACAATACACATTATGAGTATGCCGGAATGGCTCTTGAAGCTGGGAAAAATGTAGTAGTTGAGAAACCGTTTACTTCTACCACCAAACAGGGTGAAGAATTAATAGCTTTGGCTAAGAAAAAAGGTTTGATGCTAAGTGTATATCAGAATCGCAGATGGGATGCAGATTTCTTAACGGTACGTGATATTCTTGCCAAATCCTTATTAGGACGTTTGGTAGAATATGAATCTACATTTGCTCGTTATCGTAATTTTATAAAGCCTAATACTTGGAAAGAGACCGGAGAGTCCGGTGGTGGATTAACCTATAATTTGGGTTCACATCTGATCGATCAGGCTATTCAGCTTTTTGGGATGCCTGAAGCTGTTTTTGCAGATTTGGGTATCCTGCGTGAAGGAGGAAAAGTTGATGATTATTTTATAATTCATCTGTTACATCCTTCGTTGGTACCAAATGTGAAAATCACCTTGAAAGCAAGTTACCTGATGCGAGAAGCCGAACCACGTTTTGCCTTACATGGAACACTAGGTTCGTATGTTAAATATGGAGTCGATAAACAGGAAGCTGCTCTATTAGCTGGTGAAATACCTGAACGTCCGAATTGGGGAGAAGAATCAGAGCAGGAATGGGGATTATTACATACAGAAATAAATGGAAAAGAAATCTGCCGAAAATATCCGGGCATAGCCGGAAATTATGGTGGCTTTTATCAGAATATTTATGAACATTTATGTTTAGGACAACCATTGGAAACACATGCACAAGATATTTTGAATGTGATACGAATAATCGAAGCGGCTTATCAAAGCCATCGAGATAATAAAATTGTCAATCTTAAATAGCATATATAAAATGAAGAACGAAAACAAAATGATTATTTATCAAGTGTTTACACGCTTGTTTGGTAATAATAATAATCACTGTATCTACAATGGAGATATTTCACAAAACGGTTGTGGAAAAATGGCTGATTTTACTGCTAAAGCTTTGGGAGAAATAAAAAAACTGGGAGCAACACATATTTGGTACACGGGTATTATCGAACATGCCAGCCAAACTGATTATAGAAGATACAACATCCGCCCGGATCATCCGGCTATTGTAAAAGGTAAAGCGGGATCTCCATACGCCATTAAAGATTATTATGATGTAGATCCGGATCTGGCTACTGATGTCCCTGGAAGAATGAAAGAATTTGAAAATCTAGTAAGTCGTACACACAGAGCAGGATTAAAAGTAATAATTGATTTTGTTCCGAACCATGTAGCGCGTCAATACCATTCGGATGCACAACCTGACGGCACCACTCAGCTGGGAGCCAATGATGATCCTAACTACTCTTTTAGTCCGTACAATAATTTCTACTATATTCCGCAATCGGAATTGCATGGACAGTTTGATATGACGGGAAATGCCTTGGAACCCTATCATGAATTTCCTGCCAAAGCAACCGGAAATAACCATTTTGATGCTTACCCTAACATTAATGACTGGTATGAAACCGTAAAGTTAAATTATGGTGTGGATTATCAGAATGGTGGAACTTGCCATTTCTCCCCTACTCCGGATACTTGGACTAAAATGTTGGATATCCTCCTTTTTTGGTCCTCTAAAAATATTGATGGTTTCCGTTGTGACATGGCCGAAATGGTTCCGGTAGAATTTTGGGAATGGGCTATCCCTCAAGTGAAACAGGAGTATCCGAATATTATATTTATTGCTGAAGTATACAATCCGCACGAATATAAGAATTATTTATTTCGTGGTAAATTTGATTTTCTCTACGATAAAGTAGGACTGTATGATACATTGCGCAATGTAGCTTGTGGTTATGACTCTGCAACTGCTATTACTCGTAGTTGGCAGTCTTTAGGGGGTATTGAAAAGCGGATGCTTAACTTCCTTGAAAACCATGACGAACAACGTATTGCATCTGATTTTTTTGCCGGAGATCCACGCAAAGGTGTTCCTGCCTTAATTGTATCTGCTTGCATGAATACTAACCCCATGATGATCTACTTTGGTCAGGAATTCGGAGAAATGGGAATGGATAGTGAAGGCTTCAGTGGACGTGATGGACGTACTACTATTTTCGATTATTGGAGTGTAGATACAATTCGGCGCTGGCGAAATGAAGGAAAGTTTGACGGGAAGATGCTAACTGAAGAGCAAAAACATTTATATGCAATTTATCAGAGAGTTTTGACGTTGTGCAATGAAGAACAGGCAATATCAAACGGCGTATTCTTTGATTTGATGTATGCTAATGAAAATGGATGGAGATTTAATGAGCACAAGCAATATACATTTATGCGTAAATACAAGAATGAATTGCTATTTATTGTCGTAAACTTTGATAATCAGCCAGTAAATGTTGCGATTAATGTGCCTTCTCATGCCTTTGACTTTTTACAAATTCCTCAATTTGATTCTTATAAAGCGGTTGATTTACTAACAGATAAAGTAGAAGAAATCAGTTTACTGCCATATAAGGCAACAGAAATCGCTTTAGGAGCTTATACGGGTAAAATATTGAAGATTAAATTTTAACCTTCTGAATATAAAATAGCCCTTGCAATCAGAATAATCGATGCAAGGGCTATTACTTTATTTACTTACTTTTTCTTATTTGGTTCTTCTCAATACCATTGCTGTACGTGCAGGAATATAGAGTTTCAACCATTCTTTCTTTTCTTTCTTATACAAAGGATCGGGCAATGTGAAATGCTTCACACTATCATCTGACAAGCCATTTCCTCCATAAATTATGTTATCTGTATTCAGTACCACCTCATAAGTTCCCGGTGTTACTAAAAAGCCATAATCGGTGAATGATTGACTCGGATTAAAATTGAATACAAAAACAAGATCTTTACGTTGGTACGCTAACACTTGGTCGCCATCGTTGTGCCATATTTCTTGTACAGGGGTTTGCTGGATGTTTTTTACGCTCTTAATTACTTTCAACATATCTGCATCAAAATCACCCAGATAATGATAAGTCAAGTTTTTATTATCGACTAAATCCCATTGGCGGCGAGCATACTTACATGACCATCCATTACCTTCCCTCGGAAAATCGATCCATTCCGGATGTCCGAATTCATTTCCCATAAAGTTCAGATATCCACCGTTAATGGTGCTTGCAGTTAGTAAACGAATCATTTTGTGAAGAGCAACGCCCCGATGAACTATATAATTTTCATCACCTTTCTGCATATGCCAATACATATCTGCATCAATCAGGCGGAAAATAATCGTTTTATCTCCTACCAATGCCTGATCATGACTTTCAGCGTACGAAATTGTTTTTTCGTCTTGCCGACGGTTAGTTACTTCCCAAAACATGCTGGATGGTTTCCAATCTTCATCTATCTTCTCTTTAATTGTCTTGATCCAATAATCGGGGATATTCATAGCCATACGATAATCAAATCCATATCCTCCATCTTCCACCTTGGCGGCAAGTCCTGGCATACCCGAAACCTCTTCTGCAATGGTAATAGCCTTAGGATTTACTTCATGAATCAATTCGTTTGCCAATGTCAGATAGCAGATGGCATTATCATCTTGATGTCCATTAAAGTAGTCGCCGTAATTGCAAAATGCTTCTCCCAATCCGTGGCTATAATAAAGCATGGATGTCACCCCGTCAAAACGGAAGCCATCAAAATGATATTCTTCCAACCAATATTTACAATTGGAAAGTAAAAAATGCATCACTTCATTTTTACCATAGTCAAAACAAAGTGAATCCCATGCCGGATGTTCTCTTCGTCCGCCTGGATAGAAATATTGATTTGGATCACCTGCAAAGTTTCCTAACCCTTCTACTTCATTCTTCACTGCATGTGAGTGAACGATATCCATAATGACAGCAATACCCAATCCGTGTGCGGTATCAATCAACTGCTTAAGTTCTTCTGGAGTTCCAAAACGGGACGATGCAGCAAAAAAACTCGATACATGATAGCCAAAACTACCATAATATGGGTGCTCCTGTATAGCCATAATCTGAATGCAATTGTATCCCTCTTTGGCAATACGCGGCAGAATTTTTTCACGAAACTCGTTATAAGTTCCGACTTTTTCTTCCTGCTGTGCCATACCGATATGACATTCATAGATTAGCAGTGGATCTGTACTAGGCTTAAAAGTTTTCTTTTTAAATTTAAATGGCTTTTCCGGTGCCCATACCTGAGCACTGAATATTTTTGTATTGTCATCTTGTACTACCCGATTGGCCCAAGCAGGGATTCGTTCTCCCTGTCCGCCTTCCCAGTAGACGTGTAATTTATATAAGTCACCATGTTGTATAGCGTCGATCGGTAATTTGATTTCCCAACTACCATTTTTCAGGCGTTTTAGTTTATAAGCAGGCTTTTCTTCCCAATTACTGAATGTACCCACCATATAAATATGTGATGCATTCGGTGCCCACTCACGGAATATCCATCCTTTATCAGTGCGATGCAAACCGAAATAAAGATATCCGGAAGCGAAGTCCGATAACGTAGATTTTCCCCCATTGGTCAATTCGGCCTTCTTATCCATGGCATGTTCAAAACGTCCAACGATAGCGTCTTTGTAAGGTTCCAGCCAAGGATCATTTTTAATAAGATTAAGAGTCTTTTCCATAAAAAGGATGTATTATTGTGTTTCAGAATTAATTTTTTATAGTCACTCAAGAAATATCTGCCCGATTATTACTCAAAATCATCGATAGTGAAATTCGTAAAGTCGGCAAAACGTTTAAATTGCCGGAACACTTCTTCTATTTTGTCCAGAATATCCGGAGTCAAAAAGAAACTGTCCGGGACGGAATAAGCACAAGTGAATTCTTTAGGTTTCAAATAATCAATGTATTTAAAATCTTTCGGGAATCCTTTGGGAGCTGTTTTTAGGAAATCTTCACCTACAATGGGGAAGAATTGCTGAAATTCAGGATCTTCCACTATCGAACGATATTCATCAATGTTATCATAGATAGACTGGCGAAGTGCTTTCAGAATATTAGAAGGCAAACATAAACTTCCTCCGGCCAGCATGCAACCCTCAGGTTGTATATGTATATAGTACCCACTGTGATAGGATTTTTTCCCTTTTGCGTTAATATATCCCCCAAAATGATTCTTATAGGGAGTTTTATCGGAAGAAAAGCGGGTATCCCGGTAAATGCGATAAGTGCATTCTTTAGGTTGAATACCACGAATACTTTCATCAAAAAGTGAAATACGGGCAATTACTGTGGAAAGGAAATTTTCAAATTCTAAACGGGCTATTTCATACTCTTCCCGATGTTCATTAAACCACTCGCGATTGTTGTTCGCAGTAAGGTCCTTTAAAAAACGAAAGATAACAGGTATATTACTCATTGTGTCATTCTTTTCTGTTTATATCCTACAAATATATAAGAATTATTTGTAACTATCCATAAAACGAAAGAAAAACAGGTATAAAAAAAGCGTCGGCTGCAAAGAGCCGACACTTTAACACATTTATCAATAAAACAGACGCCTCTGTTTCTGACGTACTTACTTATCACAAGCTGGTACAATCTCTTTAATTAATCTTATATCTAATACTATGAAAAACACATCTATATAACATGCCTAAAATGGGTTTTGTTCAAACAGATCGAAAATAAACTTGTTAATAATCGTTATATCCGTATTCGCTCTCTATTGACATCAATCTTTATCTTACCAAAATCAATCATTGCATTGAATAAACAAATCTGGGAATAGTTAAACAATTGGTCTACGGTTATTTCTTTTTCTCTGATTAGATGTTTGTCAATCAATGCCGCTCTTTGGACACCTTTAAGGAGAGGGTGTTTGGGAGTGTGCCACTCTTTTCCGTTAAAGAGAGCAATATTAGCTATAGATGTATCTGTCAACAGTCCATTTCTAGTAATTAATATTTCATCTTGTTCCCGTTTATGCATATAAAGTTCATTTATTGCACTCCGATCTGTACTTTTGTAAGTGTAATCGATATTATCCGAATGAACAATCTGTAAAGAATATACTGGGCGTATTTGATAAGGTGTGTATAGGATCTCTTCTATCCATCGACTATAGACTACTCTACACTTTATCATTTCTACATTCATTATTGGTTGCAGGCTTTCTGATAGATTTAATGGCGGTTCGTCTGGCCAAAAAACAGCACGCGTCTGGTTCATTCGCTCTGTGTGATAATCCAAATTATACACTACTCCTCTCTCTATACGTATCGTTTCAATAAATTGGCACATAAACTTTCTGCTTCATTTCGTTATATTCATTTTCCAAATCACTTTTGCAGGTGATTCCTCCCCCACTTTTAAAAAATATTTGCCCATTCTGCTCTTCAATAAAGCGGATCATAACGGCACTATCCAGTTTTCTCCCGTCAAAGTATCCGGTGATGCCTGTATAGAATCCTCTCTCATATTCTTCTGCTTGCTCTATTATTTCTATTGTCTTGTGCTTAGGAGCTCCTGTAATAGAACCGGCTGGAAGAAGTCTGAAAAGAATTTCTCCCAGATGATCAACATAGTTTTTCGGTAAAACTCCACTTATTTCAGAGCTGGTCTGCAATATGGGACCATGATTGGTATAGAGTGTATCTACATATCGATAGCGGGTTACAGATACATTATCTGCCACTATACTTAAATCATTTCGTATCAGATCAACGATTGTGGCATGTTCTGCTGCTTCTTTTTCATCCTCCATCAGTAATCTTGTGGCAGAAGGTAAAGTTGCATCTATTGTTCCTTTCATTGGATAAGAACTGATTCTTCCATTTTCTATACGAATAAATATTTCCGGGGAAAAAACGACAAAAGTCTCTTTCAACCAAAGTTTGTATAAGGCCCGAGAATGATAAAATATATCTTTTAACCCTAGATTAGTGTTGACGAGGGTCATGCAAGTGAGATTCGTTAAGAAGCTATTTCCACTCAAGATATTTTTCCGTATAATATCAAACGATTTTTTATATTGGCTTAAAGAAATAGGTTGGGGCTGCCATATTATTGGGTATCTGAAAGGTGGAACAACAGACGTGCAGTTTGTAAAACCGTTCAGATTGTAGAGTAGCTCCGATGAATCAATATCATCCACTTTCTCTATAAAAGAACATTCTTGTTTATAATCTATAATAAACAGAAATGCTTTTCCTGCTCCAGCCAGTTTGTTTATACGGTTAATAGCTTCATTTCTACTATAGAATTGCATTATTCTTTGTTTTACTATTTATTCGGGTGGCAAACTTACAATAAAAACAGATGCATACAAAAAAATAGGGTTGCTGATTTGAGCAACCCTATTTTCTTCATCATCTGAATATTCTTCTTACTTAATCATCGCTTTTACCTGATCTTGCATCTGTTTGATTTCAGTTCTATTGGGTGATAAAGTAACTGCCTCTCCCAAATAGTCAACAGCTTTCTTGAAAGCCGCATCCGCCTTTGCTTTTTCAGAAGCATATTTTTCTTTGTTCGAACTAGCTAAAGGAGTTGCTTTCCGTAGAACATCGGCTCCATTATTGTAGAACAATACTCCAAGGCTATATAAAGCGTCAGTCTTCCACTTCTTACTAGTCACATCAGTGGCATGTTTATAGTTCTCTTCTGCTTTCTCGATATTGCCGGCTTGTTGGAATTTCTGTCCTTCTTTCAAATAATAAATAGCATATAATTTTTCAATAGTAGCATTGCCCGGAACAGCTTTGATACCCTCCGTCAATGTAGCAATATACTCTTGATTATTTTTCATATCGCGATAGGCAGCAGACTTACCTATATATGCATTTGCAAGATTATAATTTTTTTTAATCGCAATATCAAAGTAATCGGCGGCTTCTTTATATTTCTTTATGTTATCTGCACATACACCACAATTATAGGCTGTGACAGAATCCTGATTATTAGTCAATTTCAGATATTCGCTGTATTTTTCAAAAGCAACGGCATAATTTTTTGCATTCAAAGCATCATTACCTTCATTCTTCAACTGATTCGGATCTGTGGTTTGCGCAAAGAAATTATTTGCAGTAAAACATAAAGCAAGTAATAAAATAATTTTTTTCATGGTTATTGTGTTTTTAATTGTTTATCGTTCAAATGTAACACGAATCTGATGCAAACACAATATATTTTTCATCTTTTGACTTTTTTGAAAAGTCAGTAACGATAGTTATTTTTACGTTAAAGAATGCAAGAAAAAGCCAATTAATCGGTATTCTAATGGTTCACTGACATCTCCCTATGTTTGTTACAGAATACTTTTATCTGTTGATATTTTCTTTATAAAATCATTGCATATCTCGTATGCCTCCGTCTCATCTGCAGGATAAGGTTTAAAGAAATATTCTATTTCTTCCCGAGATAATTCAATATTTAACGATTGTTTTTCATCTTTGGATAACAAAAATAACCAGCATCCGATATTTAGTGTTATGTATATAATCTGTCAGTGGATCCGTAACAATTGGTATGATGGAAAACGTAGCATGCTGCTTGCCTGAGTCCTTATCTACCCAAATATCATAAATACCAGCCGTTGAAAAAGCAGTTTCATTTTTCATTATTTGCCATCGGTAGGCCATGCGTAGGTCTCGCATCGCTTCGTACGCCAGTGTGAATACATGAATCTTATTCACTATCTGCAGGGTTCTAGGGAAACATTTCCGAACAATCTTTTGCATGCTGTTTGTCATGTCAGGTGTAAACTCTTTCACCATATTGCACAGTTTTATGTCAATGAGCAGTTCTCCTTTACTAGTGCCATCTCGTCCATACAGAATGGTATCCTATGTTTTTAGGATAAAGAAAATGCATCATTAAATTAATCCCAATCATTATAATCACACAGATGTTGTTTATACTGATTCTATAACTGCTTTCTATCTAAGCCATAATTGCTCTGTAACAATTTGACAGTAAACAGCATGATTGCCTAAGTAATACTTTTAACACACCTCTATTCTGAATGTTGCTGCCACAATATATGAATTTAGTTATGTTGAAACAATGTTGAAACAAAAGTAGCATCTTAAATCAAAACTAACAGGAATGATGATAGAAAAGAAATAGCTGTAAATTATGTCTTTTAAGGGATTTAGATCAACGCAAAATACTGATAATCAAACATGGTAAAATAAAAAAAGACAGCCAATAGACTGTCTTTTTTGTGATTCCGAAGCCAATACATTAAGGCTTGGCACATAGTCTATTATGATCAAATGTTGGTGATTTTTTTTCTTTATTTGTTTAATATTTCTAAATTATGTTCCCCAAATATCAACTTTAGTACTTGATCTTTTTTATCTTTTCTGAGTTTAATTTGGAGAACTGCCTCAATAGGTTCTTTATTATCATTCCTGTCTTCTGCTTTTACATATTTATTAGGATATGTAAATACGTCTATTATCTCCATTCCAAGATTAGTTGCAAAATTTGAAATCTGCCAAATGCTAATTTGTACTTCTCCATTCAAAATTTTACTCATTTGAGATGCAGAAGTACCCACAAGTTCAGATGCAGCAACTTGGGTAATTCCTTTATCCATAATTATTTTACGGATATTTTCCACAACGGGATGCATTGGAGTTTCTTTTTTCTTTTTCATGTTTCAATATATGAATTGATTATCAGAGTTTTATATAATTATATGAAATTGTATTTCAATTTATTCAATTAAATGTTTCATAATTTGAAATATTATATATATGTTTGCGGACGTAAATCATAAAGATACAAAGGTAAGCGATGAATAAACAAATGACAATAGCGAAAAAACGCTATTCTTTTAAAAAAGCATATGAAAGGGTGCCATTAGGGCAGATTGAAAGTTTAAAAAAAGAACTGTATAGTGTCTTTAGTATCAATAATCGAACCTCTTGGTACAATAAACTTAAAGGTATAACTTCTCCCAGCATAGAAGTAGTTGAAGCTGTTGAGACTGTATTTCTAAAATATGGTATTGAAAATTGTTGGGAAATTACAGAGATCAAATTATGAATCGTAATGCCATTCTAAGTAAACGTCAAAAACAGTTCATCGAACGTATTGCCTGGGGAGCTTCTTATAAAGAAGTAGCTGATTTCTTCCATGTGAGTTGGAGCACTGTTGACAATACTCTCCGAAATGCAAAAACAAAATTAGGTTTAAGTAAAGTGACTGAGTTGGGGGCATGGTGGTTCTGCACTAATTACGGAATTAGTTTTGATCTATCTCCTATTGCCAGGCAATGTACAGCAGGAGTTATCTTACTCTTGTTTTCCCTTGGAGAAGTGACAACAGTAACAAATATATCATATACCATGCAAAGAGTAAGAAGACCACGTACAGAGTATCGCATCCGTCGACACGAAACTTCTATATATCAACCATATATTATTAACTAAAAGCACATATAAGGAATGTGCCCGGTGCGAATCCGGTTATATGTTATACTTTATTTTCTCAAACATAGAAGTTTAATTGATTTATTCATTTTTAATGCCGTGTGAAAGGACACACGTAGGGTTAAAGCCCCTGGTTAGGGATTTGTTACACAAAAGAGCCGGGATGTGAATCCCGGCAAAATGGGCCTGATGTAAGGAGGCATATCAATGTAAAATCATTGAAGCCGGGTTCGATTCCCGGAAGCCCACACTAATTTTGATCATTATGAAAACAGTACATTCATCACCAAGCCTGTCTCCAAGTGGAACAAAGAGACAGAAAGCTAATCTATTTACAAACGAAAATCCGGAAACTATCGCACAAATGCGCATGCAGTCTGCACAAAAAGAGCAGCATAAGGTCATGGTTCGTCTTGATAACCGCACACATGTACTTGTTGCTCCGCAAAATGTAACTCCTGAGTATATAGAAATGCTGCGAAAAAAATATCAAATTACCTACAATGCTCCAGCTCGAGGAGGAAGGAGGTAATATAGAAGACAAAAGATTAACATACAACCAATAAGAGAGGAACAATATTATGACATTAAAGCAAGCTCAGAAACTGTACGATGATTCAGTGCAGGCAAAAATGACTCATGCCGATTATTGCATGACTCAATCGCAACTTGAATATATCGGTAGAACTATGTGGGGATTCACCCCAGACAAACAAGCAAAGGTGTTATTCACCAAAGTAGGAAAGAGGGTGTCGGTAGTTATTGCGTCACGAGAAGCATTTATTAAAGAGATAGGAAAACCTGTTATCTGCAAATGTTCGGTATGCGATATGTATTATTTAGCTTATAGAAAGTCGGTCGATGCTCACGATGAATTAAATGCCCAATGTCCAAAATGTGATTCTCTTGGTTGTGATTCAGATATTGTACATTTTGAAACAAGCCGCAAATTTTGGCTAAACGAGAAGATCGTTAAAATCCTTACTCCCAATAAAGACCCTGAACGAGTGGAAGCTATGTACGATTCCGCTCCGGAAGATTTTCCTGCACAATATGAGATGTTGCTTCCCGATGGAAAGAGGTGTACAGATTGTGTGCGATGTGCCACATGTTGCAGCGTATTTGGTCAAAAAGAAAGTGCCACTATTTGCCAGTGGCATCCTTCGAGATATTCAGCGGGAGAATAACCTTCAATACTATAAAAATATGGATATAGAAAAAATTATTTTCAATATTGCCAATTATGGTGCACATACGTGGGTTAGATATTGGGTACAGGAAGAAATATCAGGTTTAACACTGCCTGGGGAGTACATTGCAATAAGGGGTTCTTTTTTAGCTGATAATCTGCTTACGGAAATTTTTGAAGCTGGCTTTGAAATCAAAACGATATGTTCAAAAAAAATAGATGCTGATGCATATTGTGATGTTTTATTGATGCGTAAATTGAAGTAAAACTAGAAAGAAATGAATAGTGATGGTAATAAAATTCTGGATGCTATTAAGAGAATGGCAGCAGATGACAATAAAGGTTTAAGAATGACCACTACGATAGTCGATGTTAAAGATGATCCGCGCGGCTCAATCGTTGGCTTTGGGACTGAAAAAGTTTGCGGAGATGATGCATTTGCCCAAACAATGGGTTTACCAGGTAAGTATATGGCATGTGCCTTTTTTATAGATAGAGAAGAACTAAAGAAATACCTTTAAACAATTTAGAAAGGATCAAAAATGGGAACAGGATTTACGGAATACGAAGAAAGCCTTATACAAGCAATTTGTTCGTTATATTATATACAGACGAGGACTTATAAACAGGGTGTGTTCATAGGTATGATTCCTAAAAACACACGTATAACCTTGAATGGCATATATATGATGAAGTTATTAAATACCGGGAACGCTGTTTATATTGAAGTAAAAGGGGGAATTAATGTATTAACAATTATACATCAACAATAATTCAAATCAATAAAAGAAATGAATAAATCATATTTTGAAACAAGAAAGACGGAAATTCAATCAGAGATTGATAGCTGGAAACAAGGGTTAAGAGACTTGGAGGATGAATATATTTCCTCTAATCAAAAATTTCCTATTGGAAGCAAAGTTTGTATTACTACCCCTGCACATGAAGGATGGGCATTGAGTACCCGCGAAAAAATAACGTTCCCAGAAAGAAAAAGATATTCTTATGTAACTGGGTATGAAATATGTCATAATGAGGTAGTGCCCATTCTGATGAAAGCTAAGAAGGATGGTACTATTTCAAAAATTCGGGATTATATAACATTAGAAAGAGTGATAGTTGAACTGGCGTAAAACAGTAATGAACTATGGAAACATTAACGGCATTACAATGGGCTAAAAAGGGTTTTATTCCCAATGAGGGGGTCAAAGGTACAGAACAGTGGACTAACTGCTATTATTCTGCCAAAGCTGTCTATTTCAAAGACAGTGAGGTCCATGAAGATAAGGACGCTGCCAAAGCCATCCTGTCTGCCAAAAGGAAGGAGTACCGGGATGCAGCCAAGAAACGGGAGGAGAAAAGAAAAAAAAATGCTGCATACCGAGAGAAAATGAAAACCCGGTGGCAATGGTTACAGGAGGGAAGAATACCTAACGATAATGCCAGATGGAAAGTTGGAGAGGAGCTGAATAAGACATTTTGTACATGTGCTTACGGAAGTAACTATTGTTATTGCCATGAGAGATATACCCATGAACCTAAAAATGATGAAGAGATGCAAAAAGCTATTTTTGATTTTCATAAGAACGGAAATAGCTGGGTATGACTATAAACAAGATCAGAAAGGATCTAATATGAAATTAAGAAAAAAGGAACTAAAGTATGGAATCAGAAACTATAAAAACAGGTAACTATTATATTGAGAGAGAAGGCGAAAAGCTAAAAATTACCTTGATTGACCCTCGGCATAAGAATATATCCGTTATCCCTTCTTCCGGTAATACGATAATCGTAAAACCCGAATCTTCGGGAGAAACGCAGTGATATAGATGTTCGTAATCCGAGTTATTAATTAACGTATAACCAAAAAAGAAGGAAGGAAAACCTATGTTTAAAGATATAATCGAATTAGATAAACAAGTCGTAGACCGGATCGTAGATAAGGTCCACGAAAACAATTTAGAAATTGAGATGGAAATGGGAGTTGTAAAGGACGGTATGGTTAAAGTCCTTTTCCTCTATAAAGATCCGGAACTTCTGCAGAGCGTGATAAACGAATCCGTTACTGAAGAGTACGATCTCCCATAAACAGTCCTCTGCCAATCCATTGTAAATGGTTTCATTTGACCCCGAATCAATGAAACAGAACTGATCATGTAACTAATCCCTTGAACTATGTATTTTAATGATGATGAGATAAGACGTATCAAAGATGCTGCCACAGGACATTTGCTTGATGTTGCACAAGACTTCCATGAACTCAAACGCTCCGGAGTGAATTACAATTGCGATTGTCCCCGGTGCAAAGCCGCAAAGAAACTCTCAATTAGTCCGGCCAAACAAATCTTTAAATGCTTTGGGTGCAATGAATTGAAAGGTGGAGATTCGGTTTCTTTCTTAATGTCCGCTGAAGGAATGACTTTCAATGATGCTCTTGAATACCTTGCCAAAAAATTCAATGTCATTCTCGATCAACGTCCGGCCATCAAGAAACAGCCGGCAAAAAAGATGAAAAAAAGCAGCAAGGCTGCCAAAGGTATCGATGTCGACAGTTATTGTGCCAGGATGTTGGCTGAATCAGGTCTTACCTTTGAGGATGTCACAGCAAAGGTCTATAAGACAGGAGATACACAAAGTATATTCGAACAACGTACTTTCCGTCCTGGTACCATTGATGAACGAGGAATGTTAACCACTAAGGGAGATGATGTCATCATCGAATATTATGATCTGGAAGGAATGCCGGTTGTCTTCACCCGGAAAGATAATAAAAGAAGGGACGTTGGTACTCCTCAAGAATATTATCGTATCAGATGGCAGTTTCCGGATGCCCACCTTGATAAAGAGGGTAAACCTTACAAATACAAATCCCCGCGTGGCAGCGGTACTCCGATCTATATTCCGGAGCGCATACGCAGTCTCTATAAGTCAAAGACAAAGATACCCCGTCTCTATATTCAAGAAGGTGAAAAGAAAGCGGAGAAAGCATGTAAGCACGGCATTCCGTCTATCGCGGTCAGCGGTATACAGAATCTCGGTCTTTACGGTGCCCTTCCGGAAGACCTGGTGAAGATCATCTCTACCTGTGAGGTACAGGAGGTTGCTTTTATCTTTGATTCGGACTGGGACGATATCAGCTCCAATATCCGGATCAATGATCAGGTCGAAAAGCGTCCCCGCTGTTTTTTCTATGCAGCAAAAAATTTCAAAGAATATATGCGTTCTCTCAAGAACCGGAACATCTTCGTTGAAATATTCGTCGGACACATTAATAAGAACGAAGCAGGAGACAAAGGCCTTGATGATCTGCTTGCAAATTCTCTGCGTGGAAAAGAAGAAGAGCTGGCCGCCGATATCGAGTTTGCATGCAATGAAAAGAAAGGTTTGGGCAAATATATTGAGATGTTCAAGGTAACTACCTGGACAGATCATAAATTGCAAGAATTATGGGGACTCCACTCTCATGAAGTCTTTGCCGAGCGTCATGCCGACCTCCTGCGTAACCTGCCGGAGTTCCTATTCGGCCGATATCGATGGAAATTCGACGAACATGGAAAAGTAATCTTGGCACAACCTTTTGACGATGATGAAAAGTTCTGGAGAGAAGTCACTAAATATGATCGTAGCCAAAATGAACGTATTGAATACGAGTTCTGCTATGTCAACTCACAAAACTTCTTGCAAAACAGAGGATTCGGGCGTCTGCGGAGAATTGATAAGAGTTATCAGTTCATTCACCTTGAACCGCCTGTTGTTCGTGCTATCGATGCCTCTGATGCCCGTGACTACCTGTTTCAGTTTGCCAAGCATAATTGCAAGACTGAAGTAAACGAAATGTTGATTAAAGGCGTGTCTCAATATGTGGGTCCGGACAAGTTATCCCTGCTTGAGTTCATTCAGCCCAATTTCGTTAAGCCCAACCGGGAATCCCAGTATTTCTATTTTGATAAAAATTGCTGGCTGGTCACAAAAGATTCTGTAAGCGAACTCGGTTACGAGAATATCACACACCACATCTGGGAAGAGCAACGTAAAATGACACCGGCCAAATATCTGGGTAAACCGTTGGTTACTTTTAGCCGGCAAGACAACACATTTACTTACGAACTTTCAGAGGCCGGTAAGAAATCCCATTACCTCCAGTTCCTGATCAACACCAGTAACTTTACCTGGAGAAAATCTGCTGAAGAAATAGAGCCGGAAGAAGAGAATGAAAATCGTATCCATCTCCTTAGTAAACTGTGTGCAATCGGATACATGGTTATGGAAGCGAAAGACAATAATGTGGCCAGAGCTGTCATCGGCATGGATGGCAAGCAATCTGAAGTAGGAGAAAGTAACGGCCGTTCCGGGAAATCACTTGTAGGGGAATTGATGCGTAATATCATTCCTACAGCCTATATTCCCGGAAAACGCTCTGATCTTTTTAATGATCAATTTGTATGGAATGACATTCAGGAAAACACTAAACTCGTTTTTATTGACGACGTGTTACAAAACTTCAACTTTGAATTTCTGTTCCCCAACATTACCGGGGATTGGTCAGTAAATTATAAAGGAGGTAGAAGGATCACTTTACCATTTGCGCGATCACCCAAAATGTATATTGCTACCAACCATGCCATCCGTGGCAGTGGTTCAAGTTACACGGACCGCCAGTGGCTGCTTGCATTCTCCGATTTCTATAACGATACCCATAAGCCGGTTGACGACTTCGGAGTCCTCTTCTTCTCGGAGTGGGATTTTGAACAATGGAATCTTACCTGGAACCTGTTGGCCAATTGCGTCCAATTGTATTTGACTTATGGCGTTGTCCAGGCTCCCGGCGAAAGGTTAGAGCAAAGAAAGCTGCGTCAGGAAATGGGTGAAACCCTCATCTCCTGGGCTGATGAATACTTCTCCGGAGAAGAACATCTCAATGTCCGTTTACCCCGGAAAGATTTATATGACGCATTTTGCCAATACGACAATCAGCAACGAAAGTTTGTATCACCAACCGCATTTAAGAAGAAATTTATAATGTATTGTTCTTGGAAAGGTTATGTATTCAATCCTCACAAATATGACAGTATAACCGGGAAACCTTTTCAAGTCGATAAGGACGGGAAGGCGGTTGTAGATGATAAATCTGGAGGTGTAGAGTACTTTACGGTAGGAACCGGATCCCAACCTATCCCGAAAGAAGATAATAGCCGGTTACCACAACCGACAGGTAAACTCGTTTTCTAACTTAAACATAAAAACAATGAGTGTAAACAAATGTATTTTTATCGGCAACATGGGACGTGATGCCGAGGTCCGTACCACTGAAACCGGCATCAAAGTAGCCCAATTTTCTATTGCATGTACAGAGCGTGCTTATACAAACAAAGCCGGTCAAACGATTCCGGAGAGAACCGAATGGATACCTGTCGTAGCCTGGAGGGGATTGGCGGAAACCATTGAGAAGTACACCCACAAAGGAAGCAAACTGTATATTGAAGGCAGATTCACAACCCGGAAGTATGAAACAAATGACGGCCAGAAACGAACCGTTTCTGAAATCGTAGCCGAAAGTATTGAAATGCTCGATCCCAAGCGGGATGCTCCCCCACTCCCTCCGGAACCCGAGCAGAAATTGAGTTATAATCCATAAAATGACATACCATGAACCTATCTTCTTTTAAACTGACCAATATTAACGAATTGATATCCGTATACAAAGAGAATCCGGAGCGCTTTAATCGCTTTTATAACGCAGTGTACCTGCTGCTGGATAGCATTCCGGAATGCGGAAGTATTCGTGTAATGGATCACTGTGAGGCGTCCTCCTATGACTTGTTTATAAAGTGTGCATGTTGGATTATTCAGGAAGAGACGGAACAGAAAGAGTTGACGGATGCATTACTTGAGTTTTCGGATGATTATACAATTATTCGCCGGTGCGCGAAGTTCGTAAAATCCAAATCCTGGGTTCATTTCTACTCACGACGATAGGAGTATATTATCCCAATTTATTACCCTATAAAGATACGTCTTTTATTTGATATACACAACATTATAATGATAAAAAAAGAGAATAAAATATTCGTAGTCATATCTCCTGATCCCGTCGAGCGTGAGCAGTTGATCGCACGCCTGGCCGTTCGTTTAGGTTTTGCCAAGATTCCGTCCGATGCACTCAAGATCATAAGCAAGGACATTTATTCCTTTGACCTGGCAACTGCATATTTTGTGCTTTGCAGTAACTATCATTTCCGGGGTTCTATCGTCACAACACAACGGCTGTATGAGCTTGCAGCAAGAGGTATATGTGTTTGTGTAGGTGTGAAGTCACTGCCCCGTGAGTACGAGTTGTTATCTCAGGTGTTTTATCCGAATGATTTGCGATAGCACAAGTCGGAACATTTATCCGGCCGCGGTACGCATCAGCGTATCGCGGCTTTGTTTTTGGGGGTCGTTCCCCCTTTACCCCCTTTTGCTTAGAAGAACGTTTTGAACAACTGTACCTGAGACGAAGTAAAGCCGGCAACGAGGTGTCTGTATATTATTTTTATTTTTTCTTTCTTCTGTAAAAGAGACTACCTTAAAAATATAGAATATTTTTGTGCTTTCGTGCAGAAAGGTGCAATTCGGTATTTATTACACTATAAATCAAATAATTAAACAGAGAACAAATTTCGTACAAAAACGTACGCCTCGTACTAAATTGCACAAAATTGTATTTTGTACGCACAATGAACCAATCGTACAAAAACGTACCATGTTTCGTGCAGACATAAACCAATTATAATCAACACATTATATGATAATACTGCACGATTTACACAGTTGCACAAAAAAGGAGTACCGTTTTTGCAAGGGGGATTAGTTTGTTCCGGAAAGTCTTGTTTATGTCCGCAAAACTTTGTATATTAGCGTAAACCATTCTATGACCTAAATGATAACTACCAAAATCGAAGTTCCTCCGCATCTATGTGAGTATATCCGCGGCAAATACTGTCACCTGACCTCTGATCCGGTCCGTTTTCCTGATAACCTGGATATCTATCACGTAATATTCGACCTTCTCCAGAAGAGACCGTCGGAAGCTCCGGTTGATCGTGGTAATTTAGAAATCTGTCTGCCTGAACGAAGTATAGGCAAATCCCCAGTGACCTACAACTATTTAGGGCTTCGCTCCCAGGTAATCATTTCCCGGAAAATAGAATTGATGATGTGGGCGGAGTTGCATGAATACCTGGACGAACAGAAGCACCGGTACGGAATCAAATACATTGATGGAGTGCAATTCTTCATGCGCAGATATGGAATTGATTCTCTTACGGAAGAAGCTTTTCTCAAACACTACCAGCGTTGGAGGGCAAAAGTGAGGAGAAAAGAAAAAAGGAGCTATAAAAAGCGAGAATAATTCATCGAGTAAGCGTAGTTAAATGTCCTTTTTTTGAGTGAAAAATGTTCGAAAAGAGAGAATCACAGATAGCATATTGTAAATCAACAGAATATGAATACAAACAATATCGGAGGAGTCATTCAGGCAGATTTCCTGTTCACGGATGAAATAAGTTTATTTTCAGTCATCAATCACTCAGCCGTTATCAGCCTTCACCGGCCCAATACCTGGAGAAACCTGCCTATCACCTATATGGGAGTTTCTCCAGATGTGGAAGCGGACGACACTCAAGCCGGTACGCTATACAAACAGACCCTTACCATCCGCCTGAAACGCACAGGACTGACAGATTCAGAACTTCACATCCTGCGGACTATCAATGTACGTGGTTGCGTAGTAAGATGCAAGGATGCGAATGGCAATATCCGATTGTATGGAAGCAAAGAGTACCCGCTTCTGGGAACCGTGATAGAGAAAACAGGAACCAAGGCCTCCGACCTCTCCGGAATTGAAGCCATTTTTTCCGGAAAAGGCGCCTATCCTCCACTACCTGTTACAGAGTTATAACCGTCCTTCGGCATCATTATATATAGCCGTATCATTGCAACAAAATAAGTGCAATGAGCCAAAAACGCATCATCTTATCAGATTCATCACTCAACCGGTACGGCTACCGGGTTCTTACTGCAGGACTTCTTCTTGAAGCTTTCATTGACAACCCAGTCATGCTGTATGGGCATTTCCGTGATGAAGGATCACCCCTATGGTGTGATTACAAAGCAATCGGATATTGGGACGATATCAAGATAGAGGACGACGTGCTTTCTGCTATTCCTGTTTTCGACAAGGTAGACGATTTATCGAAGACCATTGCCGCGAAATACGAAGCAGGGACCTTACGGGCCGCAAGCATTGGTATACGTATCCTGGCCACATCCTCCGAAAAAGAATATCTGCTTCCGGGACAAACACGCGAAACTGTTACCAAAGCAGAAGTCATGGAGGCTTCCATCGTGGATATCCCGGCCAACTCCCATGCCGTACGCTTATACGACCGTTCCTCCTCCGTTTTACTGGCAGCGGGTATGGACACGAATATTGTGCCAGCATTAACAATCCCAAAAGAAAAGGCAATGAATTACAAACCATCATGGACCGGCTTCCTCTCTTTCCTGGGAATTTCAAAAGATAAAGCGGAAACCACCGAACTGTCTGCTGAAAACCTGGACTCTATCCATGCTGAAATGGAACGATTAAAGACAGAGAACGCTACTCTTGTACAGGCTAAGGCCGATATTGAAGAGAAACTTAACTCTGCCAACGCAAAGATTACAGAGCTGAACGGTTCTACATCCGGCAAGGATAACGAGATCAGTACTCTCAAGAACTCTATCACTGAGAAGGATTCTAAAATCACCCAACTTGAAGAGCAAGTGAAGAATCTGAAGAACGGTCCTACACCGGGGCATGCCGGTCTGACTCCTGAACAAGAGCCTGAAGGTAGCGGAACCCAGGAAGAGTTATCTGCTTTTTGTGACCAGAACGCAGGAAACTATCAAGCCATCACCGAGAAATTAAAAGCTGAGGGCCTGTATTAATAACCTAAACTTTAACTATTAAAAAGTCTATTCAAATGGCTGCAAATAAACTAATTGATGTCTCTAAACTGAACGAAGCACTGGTCATTTATGACCAGGCACTTCGTGCGCTGCCGTTTGCCACCCTCACCGAAGTGGCAAACCTACTGAAGCTGAATGTTATGGACCTGCAAGGCAAACACGCACGTATCAACGAGCGTCGTCGTGCCGGTGGTACGCAATCGTATAAAATCGGAAAGAACTTCGGACTGGTCGATAAACTCTTAGGTTACGAACCCTCAGTCATAGAGCCGAAAGATGTTGTCTGCATCACCAAAGAAAACTCCCAGAAGTACGATGATAACGAACTGCTGATCATCGGTGGCACTCCGGTAAGCAACACTACGAAAAAACATCCGATGGAAACCAAGGTTGCATTTACCCTGGTACGTTCGCATCTGGAAGATATCGTATATAGCCTGTTCTCTGCCGAACGGGATGAAGATTCCAACTCACCCGGCGGGGCTTTCGATGGTATTTATACCAAGATGGATATGCTGATCACTCGTGGCGATGTAAATGCGGCCCGTGGTAATTTCTCTATTTCCGGAGAGTTTGCCGCGCCAACGTCAGATACAGATTATACAGCTTACGAGAATCTGGTGGAATGGATCGGAGGCGCAAACACCTACCTTCGTTCTTCAATAGGCGGTGTACCACAGCTTTTGTGTGCTGAAACCGTTTTGAAAGCTGCCCGTTCAGCATTACGTAATAAGTTACGCATGCAGGAATATCCTTCCATGCAACGCATGCTTGAACTCTTGCGGGAAGACGCCATGTGTCCGAACCTGATTGTCTCCTCCCACGAAGCTTTGGGCCAAGGTTCCCGGCTGACCCTTCAGAAAGTTGGTAACATAGACGTGGCGTTCAATACTCAAGCAGCTTCTAAATTCTGCCAGATACGTGATATTTACGAGGACCCGAACGAATGGCAGTTCTGGTTGCAGGCAGGATACGATACACGTATCAATGACTGGCATGAGAAAGTCTTCCGCTGTAACGAGCAGAAGAACGAATCTCTCGACCTGGCCGGTGACTATTGTAAAACCGGTGGAGTGCAGGTAGCCATCACCGGCACCGACAAAGGCCAATGGAGTATCCAGGGAAAAGTTGCCAAACGCGGTAACGGCCAATGCATCATTGGACTTCCTCCGGGAAAATACACCATCGAGTTCACTGATGCCGATGGCAAGACCAAACCGGCAAATACACAGGTTACAGTTGTTGCCGGTGAAGTAGCCACCGCTACCGGAGCCTATACTTAACTAATCCGGGGAAGGGAGTCTTACCTTCCCCTACATAAACTAAACAATTACCTGATTATGAAACGATTTATTCTTTGCATTTCATGCCTGCTTATCTGCTGCCTGTTCTTGTTTCCGGAAGTACAAGCGGCCATTCCGGATACCGGAAACTGGATCAGCCATCATCTTCTGACATCAGACGGTTTAACCGTTCTGGCTGCCGGTCCGGCATTTGCCCCGTTAAAATGGAATATCGGGCAAAACAACATGGGAGGTTATAAAGGACGGCTGCTCTTTATTCCGTATGACGCTCCTTCAACCGTACCAATGATTCCAGTAAAGCCTACTACGAATGAGGACCTGATTACCGCTTCAGGATCATTCACTTTTCCAAGTGGCGGAACCTACACTCAGCCGATTTACTTGTATTCCACAAAAGGGAAAGTAGGTTATAAAGCGGAAATTCAAGGCGAAACGGACGGAAAATCTTTTAAGCAGACTTTAGAGTTTTTCTTTCCCGGCAATACTCCGGGAATGCATGCTTTCAGTACACTTGTCAAGAACACTCCGGGGTACTTCGTCTTCGAAGATTCCGACGGCCAACAATTCCTGATGGGTAAACCGGGCATGTATGCCGATGTATCACCCTCCTTTGATGGTGGTAAGCTCGCCGCCGATCAGCGGGGAACTGCCTATACAGCCACTTGTGACGCAAACGAATCGGCTGTTGTTTTAGGAACACCAATCGACATGGAAGTCATTGCAGGCCTAAAACCGGCTCCAAGTCCCGGAGGTTAACATAATACATATATTTTATGACAAGAAACGAACAGTTAGAAAAATGGTTGTCAAACCGTCAGCGTACCTACGCTGACGGTATGGAACTCTTTAACGCTTTAGCAAAGGCAAACACCAAGAGCAGCTATGAGAACTATCTTTCCCAGGCACCGGAGAATCCTCACATTTTCGATCCCCACTTTACACAATTAGTCAATATACTGACTAAAATAGCCAGGGAAATAAAAGATGCTCCTTCTGTTTACCCGGCTGCATTCGAAGAGATCCTGATCGTTCAAACACTGAATGATGAACAACGGACTCAAGAAACCGACATCCGGAAAGAGGCAATCGACCGACTCCAAGAGGAGATCGACGGACCGCATAACCGTATCAGCGAACTTGAGAGTGACACGGAAAATCATGCTGACGAACTCTCAGCTTTAAATGAAGAGTTCGAGGAGAAAATGAAAGAGCTCTCCGCTATCCGGGGCGAACTGGATGCCTTGAACACTCCGGGCGTCAAGATCGTAACAGAAGAATCCCTCACTCCTGCCTTACGTAAAGCATACGCCCGTATCAAAGAGATCGCTCCCCTGTACGCCAGTCTCCATAATGATATTGCGAATCCGGATATCCCGGCAGAGGAACGTCACCCCCTCGCAGAAGAACTCTGCAAGTTGGACGACGAACGTCGCAAACTTTGGAAACAGATTGACGATTACGCAGAAGGCAAACAGGCAACCTTAGAGCTTGATGCTAAACGTCCTGAGTATAGTGAAAATGCAGTGGTCAGAGGCTTCGAAATAGCCCGTCAGATCAAACGTCTGAAGCAGAACATTACGAACAGCAAAACAGCCGCAGAGAGGGCCGGGAAAGAGGGAAAGCAGGCTGTTCTGCAGAACGCACTCGACCGGATTGCTAAATACGAAACTGAATTAGCCGCTTTAACGGCAGAATTATCGGCAGAACAAGGTGAAAAGGTTTCAGGATAACTTTCCTTTGGCTTTGTGTCCCGGTTCTATCGAACCGTTCATGCACAAAGGAGACTGGGCAATACATGAAGTGTTGCCCTCTCTTTTATCTGAAATCGGACCGGCGGATATAAGGATCGCTACATTCAGTATCTCAGAGGACAGTTTACGCCCTCTCTTCTTCCTGGCCGATGAGAAAAAAATTACAGGTCTGACCCTCCTGCTCGATACGACGGTAAAACGGCACAAGCTTGACTTGTTACTGTTTGCCTCCAACATCACACCACGCATACGGATTGACTCCTGTCATGCAAAAGTGTTATTGGTGGAAAATGACAAATATCAGTTCGGTATTGCCGGTTCCGCGAACCTGAACCAGAATCACCGCTGGGAAAATGGCTTCTATTTCACTTCCGGAAAGCATTTCAATTACTTCTCGGAAATGTTCGAGCAGGCATATAATCAAGCAATCAGTTACGAAATATTAGAATAGAAATGGAGTTATCAGATGAAACCTTGCAACAAATCAGAGAGATGGCTGCAGCTCTGCTGCCTCCGGCAGAAATCGCCATTCTAATTTCGCTGCCTGCCGGTGAACGCAGCTACTTCTGTGATATTTGCAAAAATCATCATCATTCTCCTATCTACGAAGCATACCATCAGGGACGCCTGCAAACAAAATTCGAACTCCGAAAAACTGTGATCAAGTTAGCCAAGGCCGGAAGTCCGGCGGCCGAACCACTTGCTGATAAATACATGAAAGAACAAATCATCAACGACTAAATTATGCCGAAAAAAGACACAACCTACGACCGTATCGAACGCTCCCTGTTCAAAGATCGGGGTGAATCCGCTCTCCAGTTATCACCAAAGGAGATGGAAATAAAAAATCGGATGATGCTTTGTGTTAGTAAGAAAATGGAAAGCCCATTAATTGAAGACCAGGAACTCGTTACTTTTCTCATGCACGGATGTGGAGGGCAAGCGGAACCTGTTTCCCAATCACAGGCCTATCGCGATATCGGTATGATCAACCGGCTGGTCGGTAACATCCAGTTGGCGGCCAAGTCCTGGTATCGCTACATGATCGTAGAAGGAGGAAAGAAGGCATTTCAACTCGCTATCGACAACGGAGATGCTAAAGGAGCTGCCGCCGCTCTCGACAAGATAGGTAAATACACCCGTTCCGACAAAGACGATGACGCATTCGACTTCAGTCAGCTTATTCCCCCATCTTTTGAACCTTCTGACGATGTGACGACACTTGAGGGTATTGAAGTGATAGACAATCTGGAGCAACGCCGCCAGGAACTCCGCAGCTTGTGCAAAGATATGTTGACCAAACAGGCGACAGATATTCAAACCATTGAAGAGGAGGATATTGAAGAATGACAGCCCAAGCCTCTCCCATACCATCGGCATACGAACTCCGGATGAAACAGGCCAATGTGATACGGAAGTTCTTCAACAAAATGCAACGCCAGGCAATGGCTATTGCCGCACATGACGAATACATCGTTGCATCGCGTGGTACCGGTAAGTCAGAAGGTATCGACGCCCGCTTCATTCTCAGAAACGTCTGGGAAATGCCCGGTTCATTGGGTGGAATGATCTCTCCCAGCTATGCCAAGGCATGGGGAAATACCCTTCCGGCTATCTGTAAAGCACTCGCCGAATGGGGATACATTCAAAATATCCATTATGTCGTTGGCCATAAAGCACCACCTTCCATGGGCTTTGCCAAGCCTGTCCGTCCGGTACTCGGAGACGGATGGAGTAATGCTTTCCATTTCTGGAATGGCACGGTCATGGTCATTCTTTCCTTTAATCAAGGGATGTCCGCAAACTCCATGTCGCTTGACTGGGTGATAGGGCCGGAGGCAAAGTTCCTTTCCTATGACAAGATAAAGAACGAGGTCAATCCGGCCAACAGGGGAAACCGGCAATATTTCGGGCACTGTCCTCACCATCACAGCGTATGTTACTCAACGGACATGCCCGGATCATCCATGGGACGTTGGATTCTCGACAAACAGGAAGAGATGCAGCCCCCACATATCCAACTCATTCGCAACCTGTATAAAGAACTTCAGGATTACAAACGTAAACCGCTGACCGAACACACCATGCGGATGATCCGGGAACTTCAACGTGATCTTGACATAGCCCGGAAGTTTCAGCCTGCACTCAAACCGAATGATAAGAAAAAACGGGAATACACTGTATTTTATGGTGAATATGATGTCTTTGATAACCTTGAGGTCCTGGGAGAAGACTTCATTTGGCAGATGCAACGTGATTCCCCCCCGTTGGTATGGCGTACCGCCTTCCTGAACGAACGGCTGATGAAAGTTCCCAATGGCTTTTACAGTGCCCTGGACGACCGCATACATTTCTATCAGCCGGCTGATAACGGAAGGCTGAAGAATCTTGGAAGTAATTGGAAGCAACTGAGTTCCTGCGGCTGCCTGGGAGACGGTGACCTTGATTTTGACAAAGAACTGCATATTGCATTCGACTCCAATGCGTCAATCTCGACAGCGGTAGTGGCACAACTGGACGGGAATACGATGAAAATCATCAAATCGTTCTATGTCAAAACCCCATCCAAACTCGGAGACCTGGTACAACAGATAGCTGACTATTACCGTCCCAAGCTCAATCACGATGTAGTCGTCTACTATGATCATACTTTTACCTGGGAGTCGGGCTCCACAACAGAAACCTATGCGGATATCATTGAACGTGTATTCAAAGAGAACCGGTACACTCCTGCAATGGTATATGTCGGACAGGCACCCAAACATGAATGGAAACACCTCAATATCGATCTCGCATTGAAAGGTGATCCGCAATTCCTGTGGATTCGTTTCAATCTCTATCAAAACGAGTTCCTCAAGATCGCCATGGAGCAAACCGGTATTAAGCAGGGTAAGAACGGTTTTGAGAAGGACAAAGCTCCGGAAGGTACTGACGATACTCCGGACAATCCGGATCAATACAAAACCCATGTTACGGATGCCTTCGACACATTATGGCTCGGTATGAATTTCTACTTCACACGTCCGGGAACCGGCACCGGAGGAATATTTTTCCTCAATCGGAAATAAAATACCGCTTTTCGTAATTGCTAAAATTACGTCAAACAACCGCCATTTCAGGCGTTTAAAATCCCGCCCCCTCTGCCAAAAGAGTAATCGGCGGACTCCGCTTCACCCCGGCGCAGCCGGGCGACGCAAAAGCATTCTCCCCCCCTCTCTCAAGGTCTGTCAGAGTGCTTTTGCTGCCCGCTGTGCCACTTTTTCAATCATTCCGACACATTACCTGTCTTAAATAAAACAATCTTATTTTTGCTAATTTCCACCTTTACTTTATCTCCTAACTGGAAACCGTATTTTTTTAAATACTCTTCTTTCAAATTAAACCCGATTGTGCCTTTACCATTTTGCGGAAGCCTGACACATTGCAAAACTTTCTCCATATTGCTAACATTTAGGGGTATAACGTACAAAATTGGCGGGAATCATGTTTTTTACCGGCTGTATGATCCCTGTCACCGGTAAAGGCTTTAAATCATCCGCACATGCAGGCGGTTGGTTTATTATCCCGGCTTCCACTTCATAAACGGTCGGTATCTTGGTTACACTATCAACGATAATCAACCAGCGATGCCAACATTGATCCGTCAAGGCATTCATGTGTAATACTTCCCCGTTTAAGCTGTTCAGACACAAATTAATGATAGTCATGAGACAGCAGGTATATGAGATATCAATCCCGACAAAAGTCAATGCTCTATCCTTTTGGGCTGCTGATAAAAGGAGTCTTCCGCTACCGCATGCAGGGTCCAATACCCTCCGATCTCCCTGTTTAGGCTGATCATTTACTTTAGGAGCTGTTATCAATTGGTTCATTAATTCACATACCCCAAACGGTGTAAAAAACTGCCCGTTTTGGGCGTTGCTTAAAAACTCTTGAAAATAGTCTCCGAACGGGTCTACCAGTGGTTGCCTGTCCATCTGCATAACAAGTGCGGCAAAAGCCTGTGAAAACAAATCCAGTTCTGTTTTGTCATAGGGCTTTATCGTTTTGAAATAAAGTTCTTCCTTACGTCCCATTGAGAGGCAACAAACGACTATTTGCAGAAAGTCATTAAATACCTTTTCCCGTCCGTGTTTTGGGGATAGCTTTTCCAAATACTCCCCATAAGTAGTTAAATCACTGTTTTTCATATACCTGCAAATTTGAGAATACAAAACAAATCGGATAGAAATTCATTGGGTCATTATCTTCTCCCTGTGCTTCTTCCACTTGGATCGTCTCTACTTTCTTAGGTGCACCCCAAAGGCATAAGGCATGGGAACCTTTTTTAATACTCCTGCCCTCCTTATTCCACTGTTTCAGCGTTTTAAGTTCGGTGTGCCCAGACTGTGCGTATATCGCTTTCAGTCCATCGTTTACCGTAGGAATAGCAGCCTCTTTCACCAAAATTTGAAGCGGCTTTGATAAACCTTTTAATATTGTGCGTTTTTCTTGAATTGTTTTTGCAGAATCAAAAATATTTTCCATCTTTGCAGTACGTTAAAAATTAAACTTCGGTTTGATTTTGTTCCCCCTTCATCGGTGCAACGATGTAGGGGGATTTTGTTTTAATTTAACCGTTCCAATTCTGAACGAATTTCTTCTTCGGTTTTCGCCAAGTGATTATTTAAATCTAACATCCAATCAGATAACAACTTACCAATTGCAACGGGATTACTTGTAGAAATGGAAAGCCCTTTTGCGTCTACCAAAGTAAGTTGGGCATTATTTTTATCATGTGAGATAGTAAAGCTTTCAAGCTGTTTCCGCTTTTCTCTCACTTCTTGATATTTCTGACGGAGCAGATAAACACGCTCCGCCTTATCGGTCAGTTCATCAATACTTAGACGCTTATTGGGTGCGGCTACTACGGAAGAACTCTCTTTCTTGGAAGTTTGAACGGGAGTTTCAACTTTGGCCGAAACCTGTTCTTTCGTTTCTTCTTTCTCGGTTGGAAGGGATGGCAGCACAATCAGAGGGGCTGTTTCATTCTTCTTATTAGCTACATTACTTAACACTACGGCTTTAGCCTCTGCGCTTTTTGCGCTCGATACATTTTTCATTTTGTTTTACGTTAAAAATTAAACATTTAAGTGATAGGAGTGCAACCCTATCCCCTTTTGATTACATTACAAATATAACACTTTTTTTTCACATACAAAAACACAAACACCTGTAAAACAACACATTAAATACATACCACAAATAAATATTACACATCACACACAGACGTTTGCTCTCTTGTCTTAAAATTATTTTTCCGACATCCGAATCATTTTTTCAAAAATCAAACTGCATTGGGCCAACAAAGAGATACTTTTGGGGAGAAAAGGCGTAAACCTATAATTTATGTTAACGCAATTTTAAATCTCAGAAGATTCCCACGGCAAAAAAATAAAATACTGATTCACAAAGAAAAAAGGGTCTTAAAGGGGAAAAATTTCCCCTTTATCCGTCGGAAGACCACGCACCGCCCTCGGAAAAAGTTTCGCCTCAAACTTTTTTTTCTCTCTTATATGCTGCCCCCCTCCTCAAAAATCATCGCACATGCGATACCGCTCCGGCACATTGTGCCGTTTTTCTGTCCTTTACGTAAGCGCTTGTACACAATACATTTGCAATAAAAAAGCGATGAATGAGATTCTAAATTATATCATGGTCTTTCTCTTCGGCGGCGGTTTAGTCGGAACCGCCACAGCATTTGTCACTATCAAATACACCAAGAAACGTGCAGAAGCTGACGCAATGAAAGCGATGCAGGATGTCTACCAGGAAATGATCACCGATCAAAGAAGTTACATCAACTCACTCAAACAGGATAAAGAAGATAGTGAGGCACGCTGGGAAAATAAAGTTGAAACATTATCCAAACGTATTGAGACTATGGATTTGAAAATCAACGAAAACAATCGTTTGATAACAGAGCTAAAAACCATGAAATGTACCGATTTAATTTGCCAAAACCGTAAACAATGAAACATCATGTATACCTTATCATTTATTTTGCTTGCATTTCAGTTGGTATACTGCTGTGTGCTTGTCGTTCTTCTTCTCTACATTCTAATCAATTCAAAGAGAATGGAACTTTTCAGCATAATTACAATGAACTCAATACCGGTACCGGAACCATTGCCTCACAAGTCAAAACCACTAAAGACGAACACGGTTCATCCTGGAAGATCACGTACCATTTTGACACGACACAAACACCCGATCCCACAACCGGCCTACCCCCGCTATCGGGTATCGGGATTGAAGGGAGTGAAAAACAGAGTAAAACCGCGCAGGAAAGTAATGACACTGTACACTCTTCGAACAGCTCTTCAAAGAGAGAGGTATCCGGTCAAACCATACAAAGGGAATCCGGGACAGAGACCAGGAAAGATAGCAAAGTAGCAACCGGTACGGATGATGGCATAAGAAACGGCCTCAGTATCGGGATACCTTTGCTTTTTATCATCATAGCACTATCGTATTATGCCAAGCGACAGAATACATCAAAGTAAAGTCTGGGAACTTATGGAGCAACGGAAAGAGGGTAAACCCATTGAGTTCTCCATTGAATTCTGCAAAAAAAGTACCGGTGAACTCATTACTTACGAGCGTGCGGTACTTAGTTCATTTCATAGTAGCGGAAGCACTGTCAACATACTTCAAATAGGTGAGTATGCTCCCAGGAAAATCCGGAGATGTCTGATTACACGATTTAATAACATCAAAGTTTATTTCTAATGAAGAAGAAACAACCTGAGCCCCAATTATTTCAAAAAGGATATGAAACTTATGCAGTCACCAAAGGTGGAAAAGGAATCATAAAGTTCAGTGATAATAGCGATATCACAACTGACCGGGAGACCTCTACCGTTGAAGTAGTTCCCAAAGGGAAAGCGGCTCCAATTAAGTTTGTTCCCAGAGGGCGGAACAACAACATGATGTATGACATTATGAAGAAGATCGGGGCAAACGTAACTGTCGGCAGCAATGTGGAATTTAAAAACAAGGTAGTATATGGAGATAGTGTCCTCGTATATCGTAAATACCGGGATAAGGAAACCCGAAAAATCATCAAAGAAGAAGTCTTGCCCGAAGAATACCCGGATATATTCGATTTTATAGAAAACAATGACATACCATTTATCCGGATGGAGATAGCGAATGATTTAGTGATCTTCTACGATGCATACGTCGAATATATTTTTAATCAGGACACTCAGCCCAGACTGGTACAAGTAAAGGCAAAGGAAGCAACCTGTTCACGTATTAGCGTAATCGATGAGAGGACCGGCAAGAGTGAATATCATGGTTACTCAGCCAAATGGCATGAAGGTATGCCGGATGATGTAATTGCGACGCCACTACTGGACCGCCAGGCACCTTTGCGGGATTTAAAGACACGAATGGGTTTGCTTCCCAATGAAAGGGGAACAAAAGAGATCGTCAAAGACCGCCGCTTCATCCATAACATTCGTATAGCGACTCCCGGACGATTCTATTACAGTAAACCATATTGGTGGAGTGTATTCGTTTCCGGATGGTATGACTTTGGGAATGCCATTCCTATCTTTAAAAAGGCTTTAATCAAGAATCAAATGGCATTGCGCTATATTGTCTACATCAAAGAGGATTTCTGGGGAAAATTATACGCGGATGAAAAGATTACGAACGAAGCAGACCAGGCTGTACGGCGGGAGACCTTCCTTCAGGACATGAATGACTTTCTTGCCGGAGAAGAGAATGCAGGTAAAGGCTTCGTATCCCATTTTCGTTATGACCGAGTAAAAGGATTTGAGGATAAGGATATCATCATAAATACTTTAGATTCCTTCTTCAAGGGTGGCGAATACATTGAAGACAGCGAGGAAGTAAGCAACACCATCTGCTATGGCATGAATGTACATCCCTCCATCATTGGTGCCGCTCCCGGCAAAGGTAAGAGTATTAACGGTACTGAAGCCCGTGAGCTGTTCATCATCGAACAAGCCTTAATGAAAATGTTTCAGGAAGCCACGCTCACTCCCCTTTATTTTGCCAAAGCCGTAAACGGATGGCCGGAAGATATCTACTTTTCCGTCACCAACTGTCAGCTTACCACGCTTGACAAAGGGACAGGAGCTACTAAAAATACAGGTTTAACCTCAGAAACAGAAGAAAAATGAATGCTATCATCCCTGACATCGACACACTCAAGAAAGTAGTCAAAATCAATGCTACACTGCCTGATGAAGCCATCAATCCGTATATTGATGATGCAATGGATATCTATCTGACGCCATACATCGGTATCAAAACCGTAGAAAAAGCACTGACCGGAACTGATAAAAGGCTGAATGACAAAATTCTCCGCACCCTGGGGCCTCTCACCCTAATGCTTGCCACTCCGGAACTTGGCATACGTATCGGAGATAGTGGAATTACAGTCGAAAACAAACAAGGTACCTACTCGCCGGCCAATGAAGCAAAAATTGCCGCCGCTAAAGAAAGCTTCTATTTTCGTGGCATGCAGGCCCTTGATCGGCTGCTCACTTTTCTGACTGATCATCCGGAAACTTACCCCGAATACGTCGAGCACTGCAAACAAGTCACGGATTCTTCTCCATGCTTCATCCGTGATGCCAGAGAATTTCAAGATACCGGTTTAGTCAATATCGAATATTCTACCGTATCGTTCCGTATGATGCTACCTACTGTCCGGCAGTTGCAAGAACGCAATGTGCGTGAAATGCTCAAAGAAGACCTATACCAACGTCTGCTTGATGCCCATACCGCAGGGAAAGAACTGACACCTAAAGAAAAGGTACTGCTGGGGCACATACTCCGTTACCTCGCTAACAAAACCGCTGAACTCTATACATCACAGACCTCACGTGAACAGCGTACCATCAACGACACACCGGAGTTTACTCCCATTATCCGGCCCATCTACCAGGATCAGGCAGCAACCGGTAATTTCTTTGCTGATCAAGCGACCTACTACGCCGGAAAGATACAAAACTTCATTTCTGAAAATGCTGGGGAGTTAGGAGTCACACCAACCGTTACTGCTATAAACTTTAACTCCAAAGAAAAGCGAATATTCACCTCTATATCATAACAATATGCACACCATTCAGATAAATGATAATTGTTACCGAGTTCCGGAAAGCTGGGATGAACTCACCGAAAAGCAATTGAGCTACCTGGTTAATCTTACACAAAGCGATATTCCCATCGAAGAACTGAAGGTACACATGATGCTATATTGTCTCAATGCACATGTTTGCCGGTATCGGGATATCTATCGCCATCAAGTAAAGATCAGCATTGGGACTCCCGGCAATAAAATCCCTTTCCGGACACACAAGAAGAAATATTTGCTTTTTCCTGAAGAAGTCAATCGGCTGGCCAAACTCTTCAACTTTCTGTTGATGTGCGAAAAGGATACCGAAATGAAATACTATGTACACCCGGAACTCACCGTCAATCCCTATCGGTCATTCTTTTGCCGGTTCCGTAAATTCCGTGGTCCGGAAGATGGCCTGCTCGATATTCGCTTCGAACAGTTCATGCACCTGCAACACTATCTTGACGCTATGAATCTGGACCCGGAACAAATTAACCATGTTCTGGCCTGTTTATGGCACACAAGCAAAACATTCAATATCAATCGTCTGGAGAAAGATGCTTCCATCCTCAGCCATCTTCCCCACAGGGTGAAGATGATTATGTATTGGTACATTATAGGGAGCCTGGCCTATCTTGCCAATGGCTTTCCCCGTATCTTTTCCGGAAACGGAAAGAGTAATGGTCGTGTCTTTGATTCGCAAATGCGTCTTTTAGACTCCCTCGCACAGTCAGACATGACCAAAAAGCCTGAAATAAAAAAAGGATTCCTGATCGATGCCCTGTATACAATGGATGAATCTCTGAGAAAACAACAAGAGCTGAATGAAAATATGCAGAACAAATAAATATTTTCCAATAAAGTTTGTTAGTAGCAAACTTTATTGTATATTTGCATTGTCATAACAAACGCGGGTGACGTCCGCATAAGTTCTTTATATTATGGAACAATTGTTCGAAGCTATCCTCGCGATAGCAAAGCAGAACCCCGATGGGTTCACGGTTGACCTCACAACCTTAAAAAAGGTCACAAAGGGTATTTCAGTCGCCTATCTCGAGACTCAAGACAGTTTCGGAGAAGAAGGACTGAAAAGAGTTCTTAACCATTCTGAGATGCACGAAAAGAAGGTCGGCGGATGGCTGAATGAAGAGAACCAAGAGTTCTATTTTGATTCCGTCCGGATTTTCACTAACCTTGAAGAAGCCAAGCGATTCGGGCGTGAAAATAAACAGATCGCTATTTTCGACATCTCTCATATGAGACTCATCAAATTGTGATCCGGAGGGGCGAAAGCCCCTCCTTTACAACGAATAACATTTTTTTAAATACCGATTATCAAAACGTAAATTGATGCATTATGAAGAATTTAGAAATCCTCCCTCTCTCTGCCGAGAGTAAAAAGCGTATTGAAGAGTTCGCAAGGCAGTATCAGCGATATGCCCATATCGCTATTGAGATTGTGTCTTACTCAGAAGGCCGGCTGATTGTCCGTGCCGAGCAAAAGGACTTGGTTAATGATAAGTTCCTTTCAAAGAAAGAACTGACAGAACGTGTCCGGGACATGTTCAAAGATGAAATTCCGGAAGACTGGAAACTTACTGTTTCCGCCGTAAACTTCGACCGTAAGGACATTGATGGCATCACTCTCGACTGGATCAAGAAACGGATGGAACGGCTTGGATTAAAGAATAAACATTTGAGCAACTACACCGGAATTGACAAATGTACCGTTTCTTCTATTCTTTCCGGAGACAAGGAATTGACCAAATGGCACAAAGTAGCTCTATACTACTTTTTCAAGTATTATGAAGTAGCCAATTTTTAGAAGGTGCATTTAATGATATAAAAAATAAGCTATCGGAAACCTATTAAACGTCAAATGACATTAACACAGCTAAGAGAGGGAAGCCGATACTCCCTCTCTTTTTTATTGCCAATACCAATTATCAAAACATAAATTGATGCATTATGAAGAATTTAGAAATCCTCCCTCTCCCTGCCGATATCAATCAAAATAGTTTTGCAATCATTTTCTTATTCATAGAACATCAATACCAACAAATAGGTATTTCCCTATCTATCAAACTAATTCCCTCTTAATAAATAACATAGTTATAGTCTAATTTCATATTTTTGCTACACAAAAGAATGAGTGATTTAATTACCCTAATTGTAAAACTCTAAATTAGACTTATTATGAAAAAGAAATGTTTATGGAGCATTATGCTTCTATTTTGTGCTATTTTATATTCTTGTAACCAAGAAGAAATAGTAGAAAATGAACTCCCTGATTTCCCTCAGCCTACCAAATCGAGAGTCGAACTCAGAACTGGCCAAATCGAAGTTGGTAATATCACACTAAGTGCTGACAGTATTATCACCCTATGTGATGATGAAAGTAATAGTATTGTTAAAAGTGCTACGAGGTCTTCTAATATATATGCAGGGAACAAAAACGGTATAGAACTATCTCTTAAAATACAAATAGGCTCAAGACTTATGCTTGGAAAAACTGATGCTCAAAAAAGACAGCGTTTAGCCAAGATGCTTGCACAGGCCTCTCAATATAGAGTCATACGTGGTGTTGTAACAGATGATGATGGTTTTGTACAATACGTACCATTAAACGCAACTATGACCATTCCTTGTACTATTACAGATAAAGACTTTAATATAAATGGTCCATTAAGGAAAACTATAGATATACTATTCCGTATTTTCAGAGTACCAGCAAACAAAGATTGTATAGAAGTGAGAATAAATGGTAGATTAATCCGCGATTTACGGGAATTTACTATAATTTGCACCCAAATAGCCTCAGGAAAATACATTTACGACTAAGATGCAATAATAAAACCAGCCATTATGCTAAAGAAAGTTTAACTTATACTGTAATTTCAAAAGCAGATTGAAAAAAACTGTCTATACTACTTTTTCAAGTGTTATGAAGTGGCCGGCTCTTAATAAACAAGTGGGAGGCTCAGCATTGATCCCCCCACTCTCTTACATGTTATTTAAGATATTTTTCCCTTTTAGTCCATATGTCGTAGATGAACGGCAAAGCTACACACAATAACAAAAAGAAATCATCGTATTTCTGCACAATACCTAATTTGAACAATCCCCTAATTACAAAGTAGATGATTGGTATTAAGCATATTTTGAGAATTAATATTTTTCTATCTTTCGTCATATCAAATTCCTTTTTAGAGCTTAACTAACTTCATCTTGTTACTATCATTGTCTCACAAAACTACTTTTTTACTGTAAAATAAGAACATATTTCATTCCTTTTTTTGAAGATTCACCTTAAAAATACCATAAACATGGTATCTATTCCATAGATTTCTCTTTTATATTTTAGATTTTCAACGGTTTGACACAACCCTTTGAGGAATAAATATTTAGCGGAGTATTTGAGAAATAATAGTAACGAATTGGCAACCGTGCGATTTTCAGCGTTTTGCGGTGCTATGCTGTCAAATAACTCTTTCAACTGTAAATATAATATGTTTTTCCAAAAACGAAAAACATCAAGTGTGTTTTTTGGAATGGGATGGTAATTGCCTCTTGATTAATATGAGGTATCTATATTCCAAATATTCACAGAATCATTTTTTTGATATTCATTAAAATCAGAGATAGCATCATTTATCATTTGTGTATTCTCTCTAAACATTGAACATTTTGAAACATCATTATCATTGCAATATTTTGGATTACCACATTTTTTATACAATTTGCAGAACTTACTTCCACTCATATCTTCTGCTTGCCATTTACATAATTGGCAATCTTTTTTTAAATACCCATCAAGATACGCTTTAACTTTTCCAATCGTATATAAACCACCACTATTGAAAAAATATGGTATGCAATCATCATATGGCATACTTATTTCATATATTCCTTTTCTCTGGTGGTTATAATTCCTACAAGTAAATGTATCTCGTTCAACATAGCTTTTCAAAGTATGATGTAAGATATATTTTTGGAAAGGTCGTGTAAAGTTCTCTGACAAAATTTCATTACGTTTAAAGTTGTACAACTTAACCTTTTCACATTCATTTAAATTTGTAGAATTTACAATATCCAGAATATCTTCTTCTGACTGAATACTAAGTTCAATAATACGAATGCCTGATTTTTTCTTTTCTTGACTGCATTCATGTGTTACAAATACTTCAATAAAAATAGGCAAATTAGGATTAGTCTTGTTTTCACAATACAAATCGGCTATAAAGTCTTTACACCTATGTTCTTGGATGCATCTTGAATAATAAGTCTTTAAATCAAATTGCACTCTCTTTGCCCTCTTACAGTTTTTCTCGTCATGGAAAACACAATTATCATACTTGACGCACTTTTCATAATTATCCATAGATAACATGATATGCTCTTTCTGATTAAACCAATTCATTATCATTATCTCAGCAATGGAATGTAGATATTTGTCATAAGAACATTTGTCAGCCTTATGCGCAAAATGCCATTGGCGGATATTTCCACGTTTAGCTATCATCTCATTGTGACAATAAGGGCAAAAATATTGTTCATTTGAATAATCTACATTCTTTATATCAACGATGCAATTATCGGTATTAAGAGCAAAATGCTGATAAGTATGTAAATATTTCATTTTATAAAAACGACTAATAAACTCCTTCTTTTTCCCTAATTATACCTATATTTTCATCTGTCTCTTTTGATTTTGACACGACTATTTGGTCAAAATTCTTTTTCCCCACTTGTATTTGACCATTTGAAAACACATATAGAAAAACATTTTTCAAAGTCTTTTTATATATAGATTTTCCATTTTTATCAACGACTTTTACTTTGACTTTATATTTATCTGATATAAAATAGTCAGGAGTTATTGACTTGAAAGACATCGTAACATCTTCATAATATTTTCCTTCAATATCAAGAAATGCTACTTTACGTACAACTTCCATATCGGTCAAAGGCTTTGCTGTCTTTAGTTCACTTTGAGCAAAAGCCAAAGAATTCGTAAACATTATAATTAACAGCAATACAGACAATTTTGCCTTGTCTAAAACATGAGTGTTAGTGATTTTAGTCATATCTATTATTTTTTAATAATAAAAAGCGCAGACATTTGCCATACGCTTCACGGTTTACCACAAACCACAACTAAATATGGGAAGTCTGCGCCCATATTCGGGGAAGTCCCAATATTAGTTGTTGCTCTTTATTTGTGGTGGTGATTGTGAAGCTATCGAGCAATATGTCTAGGAACGAGTTATCTCAATCCAACTGCAAAATTACAAAAAAGCCGTGATGACCCATTCAATATAGGTAGATTATTCGTTATCAAAGCTAAGAAAGGAGGTAGGAAATGGAATGAATAAAAGAAGAAGCCTGGGTCGAAAAGTGTACTGTACTTCATGAAGGAAAGGCCACACCCAATATCTATTATAACGTTTTTGCCGATGGTGAGCAGCTTTGCGAAATCTCCTATGACAGATTAATCGCTATACGTAATCTTATTAACCAAATTGAGAAAGAAAAGAAAGGAGAATGCCATGAATAAGGAGGAAGCATTAGCCCTCGTCGATGTCCTATTATCCGAAGGCACATCACCGATAGAAAAAGAACGTGCAGCAATGCAGCTTCGTGAGTTAATTCGGATTTTATTACCCGAATAAGAGAAGAACTATGATAGACTTTTGTATTATTATAGGTTTTGTCACTGTCGAGACCACTATTGTAAGAAGAAGTAGGAATGCAACTGGTAAAAGTATATCCATTATCTCCGCTATCATCCTCTTAACGCTTTGGTTCTCCTGACCTGTCCTTTATAGCCCGCTTTCCGCGGGCTATTTTTGTCTCCATAACCTAACCCCTGACTTTCATGGAGATATACAACTCACCGACTGTATCCATATTATTCATGTTGCTACATTTTATGATAAAAATACAATTTTCTCTTTGCACTCTCAAATATTATATCCATATTTGCAGTGCGAAATAATCAGTGATGTTTATCACCAAGAGCGATGCAAGACGCTCAACGAATAAAGATGGGCTTTTTTTATGTCCATTAGATATATGTAGAAGCTTTTATTAAAAGCAACCAATACGGCTGCCTTTCCCTTGTAATTTTGCTCTTGGAGTAATCTTACTGATTGTTTCGCGACACGGGAGATGGCAGCCGTTTCTGCGTCCCGATGGTTGAGCGGTTCTCAACTAAAATGCGAAACAATCAGTAAGTATGAAAAAAAAATCCACAGGCACCCTTTTCGTGCCTCAGTTCCGCACACCGGAACCCACCACAATCCCCCATCAGTCCAACTCCGCAATTGATGATTTTATCCCATCCGATTGCAAAGCTAAAACCTCCTCTGACGCTTACTATGTCAGTGCCATTGCTTGCCTTTGTGCTACGTTCATCTTTCCTCCATGCATTCTTGCAGCCATTTATTGTGTTATCAAAGCTAAGAAAGGAGGTATGAAATGGGACGAATAAAAGAAGAAGCCTGGGTCGAAAAGTGTACCGTACTTCATGAAGGAAAGGCCACACCCAATATCTATTATAACGTTTTTGCCGATGGTGAGCAGCTTTGCGAAATCTCCTATGACAGATTAATCGCTATACGTAATCTTATTAACCAAATTGAGAAAGAAAAGAAAGGAGAATGCCATGAATAAGGAGGAAGCATTAGCCCTCGTCGATGTCCTATTATCCGAAGGCACATCACCGATAGAAAAAGAACGTGCAGCAATGCAGCTTCGTGAGTTAATTCGGATTTTATTACCCGAATAAGAGAAGAACTATGATAGACTTTTGTATTATTATAGGTTTTGTCACTGTCGAGACCACTATTGTAAGAAGAAGTAGGAATGCAACTGGTAAAAGTATATCCATTATCTCCGCTATCATCCTCTTAACGCTTTGGTTCTCCTGACCTGTCCTTTATAGCCCGCTTTCCGCGGGCTATTTTTGTCTCCATAACCTAACCCCTGACTTTTATGGAGATATACAACCACTTTGAATATGGCAAAACACTTGCCATTCGCTTAAAGCCTATTGCCCACACACCCGAAAAGCCCAGATTCTTCACCGCTTTCGGACTTGAGGACTTATATAATTTTAATGATAAACTATCATCTGTATCCGGCATGATCCTGATTGCAGTTGATGGCTGTGAGTCTGAATCAAAACGAAACGAAGCCGATGCGCTTAATAACAATGATATATTCTCTTTCATTGTTGTACAGAACACTGTTTCTGATCGTCCGGAAACAGTCAACCAGGCAGCAAAAGAATGCAAAGCTGTCGCAAAACAAATTCGGAACTGTATCCTGCAAGACCCCGACATTTCAGAATTCATTGACGATACTATTCAATTTAATGGTATTGGTCCGATTGGTGATAATTTCTATGGTGTAGTACTGACATTCTCTTTGGCTCAACCTGAAACCTATTTCATTGATCAAACATACTGGGAGGATTAACGATGGGATATTATAAAAGATTAAGTACCTATCGTGCTGAAGTCAAACGCTATAACGCCTCCCGCCGAAAAGCCACACAGTTGACTAATACCCCGGCATCCGGACTGATCCGCCTTGAAACCGTCTCAGAAACCGAACGCTTTTCAATGGCTCAGGATGCTGATAGACTGACTGCATATAACAAGGCCGTTGAAAAGTGGCAAGATAGTGTGGCCCGACAATTACGAGCCGGAATAGCCGGCCGCAGTATGCGAATAGCCCGTGAACTTGAGCCACGGGCCTACACCGACAAATACGGTATTATCAACCGTCTTGGTTTCTCCTTCCCTCGACATGGAATCTACATCCACAAGGGCGCCGGCGAAGGTCAGGGTGGCTTCATCGGTTCCAAATGGAATTACCTCAAAAAAATTAATGGAGTTGCAATAGATACCGGTATTGTACGCCATACAAATCTCAAATCACTCGGACGACAGAATGAAGGCAACCGCCGGGCCTACGAATGGTTTGACCCTGTAATTCGTAACCGGATCAATGAATTAGCCGATATCGTCACCGGTTATTTCGACACCATGCTGATTGATGCTACCCGAATATACATAGATAAACGAAACAGTCTCTAATATGGCAAACGACCTAAACCGCAGTATCAAACTTTATATTGATGGCTCAGAAGCCACTAATAAAATAGACCTGGTAAAAGAAAGTATTTCTCGTCTTGAAGATAAACTCAGGTCACTTACCGGAAAAGAAGTAGATTATGCAAAACGCTCCCAGGATCTCAAAAAAGAACTGGATGCAAAAAACCGAACTCTTCAGAATTACGAGAAACAGTTAGCCGAAACAGAACGGGTTCTCAAAAGCCTCTCCGGAGCAACTTACAACGAACTCCTTGCTGTCCAGTCCCGCGTCCGGAAAGAGCTTCGTAATGCAGTGCCCGGAACGAAACAATATACTGCTGCTCTTGAGCAGAATCGGCGTGTCACAGAGGCCCTTTCCAGAGCACAAGCCGCCATGCGTGTCGAGGTAGGTGCACAAGGTAATGTCTGGTCACGTGCCTCCGGATTCATTAACAAATATATTGGTCTGATCGGTACTGTCATAGCAGCTATCACCGGAGTTTCTATGAAGCTCAACCAACTCCGAGAACAGCGAAACAAACGCGAGGAAGCCAAGGCCGATGTTGAAGCTCTTACCGGACTTTCCAAGGACGATATAAACTGGTTGGAACAGCAAGCTGTCCAGTTGTCAACGACAATGACCGAATCCGGCATTCGCATTAGACAGTCCGCAACGGAAATTCTTGATGCCTACAAATTGGTAGGCTCTGCCAAGCCCGAACTTCTTGATAACAAAGAAGCTTTGGCCGAGGTGACTAAACAGACCCTTATATTAGCTTCTGCATCAGGTATGACCCTGAAGGATGCAGTCGATGCCGTAACCCTTTCTCTCAATCAATACGGTGATGGTGCCGACCAAGCTTCACGCTATGCAAACGCCATGGCCGCCGGCTCTAAATATGGAGCAGCAGCCGTGGAGTCCGTCACCACAGCCGTCACCAAATCCGGGGTAGCTGCTGCCTCTGCCGAAATTCCTATCGAACAGCTTGTAGGTACTATTGAAACACTGGGCGAAAAAGGTATCAAAGACGAAATAGCCGGTACCGGTTTAAAAAAATTCTTCCTTACCCTACAAACCGGAGCAGATGATACAAATCCCAAAATCGTCGGTTTAGAGAAAGCTTTGGATAACCTTCAGAAAAAGCAACTCTCAGCAGCCCAGATTAAGAAGCAATTTGGAGAAGAAGGATATAATGTGGCCTCCGTACTTATCAATGAAGCCGATAAGGTAAAATACTACACTGAGGCAGTCACCGGTACGTCCGTAGCCATGGAACAGGCCGCCACAAAATCAGAAACAGCGGCAGCTAAACTATCGCAAGCCAAAAACCGCATGCAGGAACTTGGTATTGAATTATTAGAAAAGCTCAATCCTGCCCTCATATCAGCAGCAAATGGTGCTGTCAGTTGGACTGGAAAACTCATTAAACTATTAAACTTCATCAATGAAAACAAAAGGGCAATTACGTTATTGACCATTGCCCTTATAGCTTACACAGCTGCTAAGAACTCTGATGTAATAATCAGTAAAGTCGTTACATTTTGGAATAATAATATTGCAAAGTCTTTAAAAGCCATTAAGAAAGAGCTGATGACAAACCCCTATGGTATAATAGCCGTAGTCGCGGCCACAGCTATAGCCTACCTCATAAACTTAAAAAAGAAAAACGATGAATTGAAAGATTCTGTATCAGGAATAAAAAAAGTAAATGAAGAGACCAATAAATCATTTATTCAACAAGAATCGAAGATACGTGCTTTGACTGCTGTCATCAATGACAATGGAATTGCGCTTGATGTTCGTCGAAAGGCTTTAAATGATCTAAAAGAAATCATTCCAGACTACAATGCCCAACTAACCGATGAAGGAACATTAACGAAAAACAATACAGACGCAATCAAAGATTATCTGGTACAACTTGAAAAGCAAATCAAGTTAAAGGCAGCACAGCAAGAACTTGAAAATCTTTATGCCCAGAAACGTACACTGGAAAAAGATGAAGAAACCCAAAGTGATCAATATTGGAAGATTCGCCAAACCAATACCTTACAAGGATATAATCGGAATAGCCTTACAGCTAAAATTTCCAGACTTTTTGGTACAGAAAAAGAAGGAAAAGCATTAGAAACTCTTAATGAAACGCGAAAAAATTTATCCTCAATTTCTGAGAAAATAGATGAAATAACCAAAGAGATAGGTGAATCAGCTTTAGCCATAGAGGAGGTCAACAAAGCGAATGAAGAAACTACAAATAACAAAATAACAACTCCCATAATTGATGAAGAGAAAGCCAAAGCCCTTCTTAAAAAGAAACTTGAAGAAGAAGCTAAGCTCTACTCCCAACACCAGTCGGAACTTAAAGAAGCCTATCTCAAACGCCAGGACGAAACCTTGCAAACCGAACAGCAGTTTAATGACCGGATGGAAACCCTCGAATTAGAACATCAGCAACGTATCATTAATATAGCCGGTGCAAAAAGTAAAGAAGGTATTGATGCTCAAAATCGAATCAACGATATCAAAATTAAACAGCAAAAAGAGCAGATGAACCGACAGCTCGCTGAAGAAAAGACACTTTATGAAAACCAACAAAAGGACCTAAAACTTCTCTATGTTTCCGGTAAGGATGAAAATCTGAAAACAGAGAAAGAGTACAATGAAGCAATGGAGCACCTCACTATCATGCACCTGGAACGTGTTCTCAAAATTGCTAATCTCGACGCTGATCAACGGCGCACCATTGAACAACAACTACTCGACTTTAAAGTAAAATGTCTTCAAGATGAAGAAAAAGAACGGAAGAAACTTGAAGATGCCGCTCAAAAGAAAAAAGATGAACTGGCCAGGAAGGAGAAACAAAGGCTCACTGAACAGGCACAACAGTACCGGCAATACGGTGAACAGATCGGCGATACCCTCGGACAAATGATATCAGGTCAAGAAAATGCCCTGCAGAACTTTGCTGATACTATGCTCGATATACTATTCGATGTACTAAGCCAGATGATTGATATTGAAATAGCCAAGGCCACGGGGGTAGCTGTCGGAGCTGTAGCCCGTTCCGCTGCCGAAGCCTATGCCATGCCCGACTCTGTTGCAACCTTTGGAGCAACTGGTGCAGCCCGTGCTGCAGTTCTCTCCGGACTGATCATGGGAGCATTGGCCGCTGCAAAATCAACGCTCAAAGGACTGATTAAAAGGGGGAGTTCTTCCACTTCCGCGATCGATAACAATACCGACAGTACCAAAACTGCCCAGGTGCAAGTCAAGCAATGGGCATCCGGCAGATACGATGTCATTGGTGAAGATGATGGCCGGACTTATCGGGATGTTCCCTACATAGGTGATTCACCGACCGGAATCGTCCGCCGTACCTCATTGATATCCGAATCCGGAGCAGAACTGATCATCAATGCCGAAGATCTTTCCCGTCTTCAGCACCACATTAATTACCCCATTGTCGTGCAGGCCATTCAGGATGCCCGCAGTGGCCGAGTTCCCCAGCGTGCTGAAGGCAATTACGATCCGATCCGTAACAGTATTTCCCGTACCTCTCAGACAACTTCTTCACCGACTGATAAGGAAGCAAACTTGGCTCAACTGATCAAAGAGTTACATGCACTGATTGAGAAACTTAAATACCTCAAAGCATACGTCGTGCTTCGCGAGCTCAACGAAGCACAAGAATTAGCAGATAAATCAAAGGAACCATTCACCCGCAAAAAACAATAACACATGTCACTCAAGATAAAAAATCAATTAGGAATATTCGATCTTCAAAACGATTTCAGCATCGAGATCGAAGACACCTCCCCTATTTACAACGAACGTGGCTCACAATCCGTACCGGCCACGCTTCCTGCCTCCCGAAACAACCTTTCACTGATCACCCATGTCCATCGTCCGGATAGTACCTACTCCCCTGCCCCGGATGCCCGTGTCACCGTCTCCGATGGTGTCTACAACCGAATAGGTAAGATGAACATCACACAGGCCTCCAAATCCGGAGGAATCGTATCCAATATAGGTTTTGACGAGTCTGAACTCTACTCGGAATGGAATGCTGTTTCACTCCGTTCCCTCTCTGCTCCGGTTATTCGTCCCGAAGGAGGAACAACCGGAGTCATCAGCCTGCTCAATTCTATTATGAATGAAACAATCGTAGACGATGCTCTTTCCATTTTTCCCATTTGTGTATCCATTCCATCACATGCAACGACCGTGGACGATACGGAAACCACCACCTACTACCCCGAATACATCAACAAGATAACTAAATTAGAGAATGGTACCTACTCCCTTCAGGGAGCTGCCAGACAGGAAACATTCCTTATCAATAACGAACCCGTCCTTACTTCCGTTCCCGAAGGTTATGCCATCAGCCCATTTTTAAAAGTATCTTGGATACTCAATTTTATATTCGTCCGGTACGGTTATACGGTCCTTGAAAATCCATTCTCAACCCACCGTCAACTCTCCCGTCTGGTAGTTCTGAACAACATGGCCGACAGCATAGTCAAGGGCTTCATTGATTACTCTGACCTTCTACCCGATTGCACGATTAACGAGTTCCTACAAGCCCTCTACTGTCGCTTTGGTATGGTGTATTTTGTTGATGGTAAAAATAAAACCGTTAATCTCAAATTTATCAAAGATATCATCTCAACTCCGGCCTCACTGAACTGGTCCCTGCTCAAGTCGGCCCGGCCTGCTATCAACTATGCCGCTGCACAGCAACTCAAACTTTCCGCATCCACCAATATCTCCGGTCCTTATACCAATTTAGTAGCTACTCCTACTGCCGACTCACTCGACAAATTTCTTAAAACCTTTGGCCATGTCTTGTCAAGTAACACAGCAAAAGGATATCTCACCTATTCTTTATGGGATGGATTTTATTATGTCCGGAACAATCTGACCGGAGTTCGTGAAGCCCGCAGCTCTGACTTCTTCCCCTGGGATAAAGGGGCAAACATCAGTTATATGGAGATATCATCTATTGATGAATGCCTGCCGATGAAAGGTTCTTACCCCGATGACCAACCGGTTTGTCCTGCCTATCTCCTGGGAAAAGTACACAAATATACCAATATTTCCAGCGCCAGCGTAGAACTATCAGAGGAGCAAAACACCCAAACTCCTCTATGCTTTTGCTTTTCCATGCCCCGTGCATCCACTCCCTACCCCTATGGATCGCCAAGATGTTACACACCCGGTGGTGAAGCTATTGCCATCAACGGACACACATTTGATATCTCCATGACCTTTACTGGTGATAATGGCCTGTTCTCCCGTTTTTGGAAGGGATTTGACGCTATTCTCCGACATTCCAATCATACGGTTGAAGTTCCCGTACACTTGAATCCAATTCAATTACTCAATATTGATTTCAGTCAAACGATCAATATAGATGGTCAACGATTACTCCTTGATACAGTGCGCTATACATTACCCAAACTTCTTTCACGCCCGGCTACTATCCGTCTTCGTACCCTTCGTCTCCTAATCCCTGTAGGGGAAACTGATTTGGACTTGGATGCAGAGCAAGGAATACAAACGATTGAGCAACTCTACAAATGGGCGTTTCACAATAATCGTGAAAACATAGTAGAACTCAAGATACGGGCACAAGTCGAGGAGTGGAAGAAGGCTATTACCCCATCGGCGCAATGGCTCGGAGTGCTACGTAAAAACGAGGTAAGTGATCAGGTTTCGGATATTGAGATACCGTTTACTGTACCGACTCAAGAAGATTATGAAGCCAACAAAGAGTTCTTCATCAAAGAAATCAATTACAGTTTCGACCTTTACTATAAGGTCCGGGTTCCCAATGGGCAGACATCTCAAGGTGATATCATCTGGAAAGATAAAGAATACGGAGGCGTACACTATGCCATTACTTACGGGCTTTCCGTTAAAGCGGAACTGCTTTAGTTGTCCTTTGCCGCACATGATCAAAACATCATATTTGCAACATGAATGACGATAAAACCATCACAGCAGCAATTGAGACAAGCAATGTAACTGCATTGCTTGCCGCTTACCGGAAATTTACAAGTTCCTCCGGGGCTACAACCGATGAATTTTTCCGTTTCATCACCACCCCCACTCCGGAACGGGAAGAGTTCCTGGCATTGTACTGCTCTTCGACCTCTTCTGTGTCCGGTACCATTATACAAACTAATTACAATGCACTATGAGTTTAACAGCAAACATATATCCGTCTACAATCGCTTTAGCCGGAAATCCCATCAAGCTGACCATAAACTCCAGTTCAGTAGTCAGCTACACTATTCGTCAGGCCGACCGCACCATCTTTTCCGGAAGTGGTGAAGGTGAGTTCTCTGTTTTTCTTCAGGATATCCTTTCAGGTATTCTCAGTCCCAAACATCTGCTCAATGAATCCACTGATATATTACTGCTCGATTCTACTTCAGCTACAGATATTGCCATTAGTGTCCAAAACACCCAGGGAGAGACTAAAACTCTTTCTCTGAAAGCAGTTATAGGAGGCATCAGCAAGCGGCTATTACGGCGTCTGTTAGATGAAAATAGCAATATATTCACTTGGAAGCTGCTCAATTCATCGGTCAATTTCTTCAAGACCACCCGTACCAACGGGCGTATCATCACCATCCGCGAAACTGAACTCCTACCTATTCCTTTCCTTTATCCGGATGGTGCATTAAAAGTCGTTGCAGCCGGCATTGAAACCTCTTTATCCGGAACAGCCGGACAACCGGTAGCCCTTAACCTATATCGGCTCCGGAAAAAACTGTTTCAAACTAATCAAAAGTTAGCTTCTGTTTTCGATATCTATTCCGGATCAACCAAAAGTTGTACTATTGTCATCACTCCCGGAACAGTATCCCGTGAGCGTTATTTACTTGAATTTCTCAACTCCTATGGAGCCTATGAACGCATTGAAGTCACCGGTATCGGTAACATCGAGTCTGAAATTGAGTCCGACTCCACTTATCAGATTTACGATGAAAGCATTGATGATTATATCGAGGCCCGCGAGCGACAGTCTGCCCGTGACAAGCTTCTGGTCGAATCAGGATATCGCAATACCGAAGAACTTGTGCATTTAATGGATATGCTTGCTTCCGATGACATAAAGATACTCGGACTTTCCGGACGAAACATCAGGGTAAATGCCGTAGCTGACAACCTCACCCATGCCATACGCTCCACTGTACCAGAAAGCATTAAAATGACTCTTCATTTCGTTGACTCCGATGTTCGCTACACCGGATCACTTTCAGAGGACGAAATAGGAAATCCCCGTATACATACCGAACAGTTCACACCTCAATTTAATTGATATGGCCGATCAGCAACAAATTATAGATGAACTCATTGACTACATTGACAAAGCAGTACTCAAGCACAGTGTCTCTAACCGGCATGTGGCAGAAGTGCTATACTGGTTGAATGAAGGATTAAAGAAAGTTTCTACTGATGGTTTAAAAGATATCTTTATCAGTAAAAAGCAGATAGACGAAACCAATTTTTTACTTCGTCTTCTGGGAGGTGTCGAATTTAGCAGCGGGGATGATCCCTACAGAATCACGCAAAAAGGCGAAGCTTTCCTAAAAAAGTTAACTTTAAATGGTGGTCTGATAGAATATGATCCGACCGAAAGAGTTTGGAAACTGAACGGTAATATGCTGATCTCAGGTAACATTACTTTCGGTTGGGACAATGGAACATACACCGCACCAACTCTTCTCGACCTGCTCCCTTACGACCCGACTACCCTGTCAAAAGAGGGCGGCCGACTGTCTGTGATCAATGCCGGTTCTGACTTTGATGAATTGGCCATGTGGGGCGTCCTCAGTAAAGAAGGTGTTCAGCAGATCGACAAGTCACATTTGTCCGGTGCTCTTGCCGGATATGCGACAGAGAAATTTGTCACAGATAAAGGCTATATCACTTCCTCCGCTCTTACCGGCTACGCTACGGAGACCTTCGTCAGAGAGAACTTTGTAACCCTTGCCGGTGCCCAGGAGATTACCGGTGAAAAAGATTTCACCGGCGAACTGAAAGTGAACGGTGGCCTGCTCGATTACGATCCGACCGAAAGAGTTTGGAAACTGAACGGTAATATGCTGATCTCAGGTAATATCACTTTCGGCTGGGACAATGGAACATACACAGCTCCGACCCTTCTTGATCTGTTGCCTTATGATCCGACTACCCTGTCAAAAGAGGGTGGCCGGCTGTCAGTAATCGGCAGTGCCGGTTCAAGCTTCGACGAATCCTCCATGTGGACCGCGCTCTTGAAAAGTGGTTCTCAACAGATCGACAAGTCACATCTGGATACAGCTCTTGCCGGATATGCAACAGAGAACTTTGTACATACGAACCTTAATGCCCTGAAAGGAACCGGTCTTCCAACTACGGAAGGATATCGCAATGTTACAGAGATAGCCAATACCCTGCTTACCTTTCTCACCGGATCAGATACCGACTCGACAATCAACAAATGGAAGGAACTTGAAGCGTTCCTGGCCGGATTCTCCGAAACGGATACCCTTGCTACTGCTCTATCTGTCAAAGCGGATAAAACCCGTAGCATTATTACCGGCACCGGTCTTTCCGGGGGTGGTGATTTGTCTGCGGATCGTACCTTGTCCCTTTCTCCTTCCGGAATAAAGGCCGGTACATACACTAAGCTCACCGTTGACGCTTATGGTCGTGCAACGTCCGCATCAGGGTTGATAGCCTCTGATATCCCCACTTTAGAGATTAGCAAAATCAATGGTTTACAGGATCGTTTGAATACCTTCGTCACCCTTGCCGGTGCTCAGGAGATTACCGGTGAAAAGAATTTCACCGGCGGTCTGAAGGTAAACGGTGGCCTGCTCGATTACGATCCGACACATAAAGTCTGGAAACTGGATGGTAACCTGTTGATCACAGGTAGCACAACCTGGAATGCGGTGGGCGATTATACTGCTCCGACCCTTCTCGACCTGCTACCTTATGACCCGGCCACTCTGTCGAAAGAAGGTGGCAAACTTTCCGTTATCGGTGGCGGTGGAAGTGGCGGTGGTGGAAACATAATGTTGAATGGCACACTCTATGAAGCGGCTAACGGAGTCATCACACTGCCTGATTTATATCAGAAAACACCTAATGGAACCGCATCACAATTTCTCAAAGCTGATGGTAGTCTGGATTCCAACCTTTATGCATTAGCGTATGGTGGTGACCAAAACAGTATTCAGTATTCAAGTAAATCTAATTACTTAAGAGTTATTGATAGAAGAAATGACACAATACTTCCAACCTCTTATGATAATTATAATATTAGTGGCTTATTTCATATGTCTGGCATGCCATCCTCTAACTGGTGGTCAGGTATTCATGTGAAAGGTTGGGGAGAAGGTTATGCTACCTGGGAACTTGTTGGGCCTTCTTCAACAGATAACACTAATAATAGATTATATTATAGGGATGGCAAAGGTTCTTCTTGGGCTACTGATTGGAAAGGTATAGCTTTTCTTGAAGATTGTAATAAAGTTGCAACTCCTTACTTTGAGGGACAAAATATATATTCAGACTATGGGTGGTGGGTAGTTGCTTTATGTAAACTTAGTCCTGCTGATTCTGAATATAATTATGCAAGCGGTACTATGTTTTACAGAAGAGGAAATGGCATTTATCCCAATGGTTCTGTACAATTTAATGTTATCAAAAGGTACAATCAAACAAATGTTAACTTTGGCGTATTATACAATGGCTATGGTATAAATGAAGGTGAAGATGCTCCAAAGCCTTGTACATTTACTTATAATGGAGTTAAATATGCCGGTCTTAAATGGGCGTCTGCTGCAAGTTTAGATAGTATCAAAACCCTTATATATGATATAAGTACTACAGGATTACCGTTTTATGTTAAGTATTTCAATTCTCAGAGTGGAGAGGTATTTAACACCGAAATAAAAAATTCTATCGTTGAACTTGGAAGTGATATATCTGGAACTGGACTTGGTACAATAGGAACTATTAGAATATTAAATAGAAAGGCCATTGATATTAAAGGAGAAGACTGGGGATATATTCAACAAGCAAGTGCTGATAGAATGTTCCATGTTGCAGTAGCTAAAAGCACTCAATCTGGCCTTGGAGGAGGACTTGGCAACTATGAAATCAGATGTAACGGAACCAGTGAGGAAGGTATATTTGTGAGATACAGTGGTTCATCTTATGGCAAATTAGGGGTCGTTAATAGAAATGGTCAAGAATCAAGTATTAGCTATTACAATAATAATACAGCTGTAGGTGCAGATAAACCTTTATGGACTGTAGGTGCCGGTATCAGAAATGCTTATAGTTTCGATTGGTGGTTTGGAACTAATGGATATAGAATGACTCTTGATTCAGATGGAAAACTATTTATTAATAGAACAAATAACAATGAAGGTGGTCCTTCTGTTAGTTTGGCTATTGGAGACAGCGATACTGGTTTACATTGGCAAGCTGATGGAATTATAGAATTTAGGTCTAATGCTAAGCAAGTTGGTTATTGGGGATATACTAATGGAAGATTATTTAATTGTTACTTTAGAGAGCCAAGTGGAGTCACTTATGAAAAAGCATCTCTAATGATTAATGGCAATGGTTCTACTATATCTCCTTCTATCGGATTTCATCAACCAGGAGTTGTAGGATGTCACTTAGAATTAGACAATGGGGGTAATTTTAGATTTAAAGATAGTTCTGGATATAGAAATGTCTATGCAGGTAACCTTATTGCTGATGCGGGTTTCCTTTATTCCAGGTATAATGGTATTGAAATCAAAATAGGCTCTGAAAATGATTCATATGTACATTTCATTACTAAACCTGCGAGAAGTTTATATTTTGCTAATAGCTTGTTTGTGAATGGAAGTGTATTACCTTATAGTAGTTCTACCTATAGCTTGGGAGATGCCGGGCACTTATGGAACTATGTGTATGGTAACCATTTTATGGGTAATTCTGCATCTGCCACATTTATACTTCCGAACTATGTCGGCGGACAACAGGCGAATCCTCAAACCTATTTCAATAATAGTATGGGGGTCAAAGTAGCTATGACAGGCGTTAATCCTGATTCATATTGGGGCGATACTTTATGGATTAATGGATATGGTGGTACTGATGTTCCGGATATGTGTGCTTTGCATTTTTCAAGGGGTGGTGCTCCTCTTATTTATATAAGCAGTCAAAAATATCACGCTACAAGTTATGGCACAATGTACCATATATGGACCGGTTATAACTCAAACCATTCTTCTGCTGCCTGGACTTGCAGTACCTTAAATGCAAACGGAAGGATTAGCACTACATCAGACATATATTCTGCCGGTTGGGTCAGGGCCGGTGGAAGTAATGGATTCTATTGTGAATCCTATGGCGGTGGTATCCACATGACAGATTCGACCTGGGTACGTGTCTATAACGGTAAGCAGTTCTATGTCAGCAGTACTTCTTCCGATGCCATCCATACCGCCGGAGGTATTAACGCAAGTGGCAGGATTTATGCCGGTGGTCACCTGAGTACTAATGGCGGTCTTGCTGTAAGTGGTATCTATGGCGGCTCAGGCGCATCAGGTTTTAATGTGTATGCTGTATTCCAGGGCAGGTCAGACCATGGAGGAATAGAAGTGAGGGCTTCTGACAATACCTTTGGTATCGGTGTACACTCCAATGATCACATGTACTGGTGGTGGGGAACATCAACCTCAACCAATTCCAGTTCTGGAAAATCCTATATCATGGACTATGGCGGCGGTAATTGGAGTTTTACCGGTAACCACTATGTCTCCGGTTATTCAACCTGGGGCTCCGACTCACGTTATAAAACCTATCTGGGTGAAGTAACCCTGCAATTGGATCAGATCGCAGACTCACCCACTATCTACTACCGCTGGAACAGTAAGAAGAGAGATCGTGACGGGCTTCTCCATGTGGGTGGTTATGCTCAGTACACCGAGCAGATCCTTCCGGAACTGACTCATGATACGAGTAACTTTAAAACGATGGACTATGCTGTCTGCGCTTATGTATACGCAGTGCATGCAGCCCGGTTCCTCCGGGATCATCTCCTTTCAGACTATAAATGGAAGTCAGACACGGAGTTGAGAATGTATGCTTTGGAAAAGGAAAATATCAAATTGAGAAACAGAATTGAACAATTAGAAAGGAGGGCTGCTTAATGGCGGTATATAATCGAATCCCTGACCGGTTTACTAACCTGGATATCCGCGATACCCTGAACGCTTATGGTGGAAGTGTGGGCGATAACTCGCTTAACTATTTCTCTGCTGCTGCACACATTAACATGTGGAGCAAACGTAAACCGGTGAAAAGAAATATCATGTTTAATACGGAGGACCCGAACTGGTTCCGTGCCGATTCCGGAAACTACGGTATCAATGTCCCCCGTGCAGCGGATATTGCGCTACTGACCGGAACTTACACCTATGATATACCTGTTCAGGGATCGTACAACCTGCGTGTCGGTGATTTTGCCGGATACAATCCGGAAGCTACCGTACCATTCACTACCATGCTTCCCTCCGGACTTATCCTTGCTTCCGGCAGTGCCACTGTTGTGAAGTTGATGCTGAAATCACTTGATTCAACATACAATGTTGTCCCGGCCGATATATTCCCCTCTAATTCATATTTGGGATGTGCTGTCACATACGGAAACCGGACGCTTATTAAAACGCTTTCGGTTACAATTTTCAATGGAGGGGTGACACTGAACATATCCGATTGCGAGCTCTTGAAATCAGATAAGACGGGAGTCAGGATAAAGGTATTCATCTGTACATCGCAGGTTCCATCCTGGCAGGGTGAAACGACACAATCCTATTACAGCTTGAACGCAGAGGACGGTTTTGATGAGTCGACCGTTGATATTGTCACCCCGCATGCCGATGTTTACTCGTTCGGCATCCTTGGACTTAGCATTATCGAAGCGAGAAAGATATCTTTAATCGGTACGGCGATTATCAACTCCGGAAGTCTCTTTCAAGAGGGCCGCTTAATAAGCAGACTGGACAATAATTACTATTTAAAGTCTGTAAAAGTCGTTGCGACCCGTGCAAGTGACGGTGTTACTGTTGCCGAGAAAGCACAAAGCATAACATCTTCCACTACACCGACACGCTTAGGAAACGACTGGATGGCAGGTGAGTCCGTCAACTTCAGAACACCGGTCTCTATGCCGGATGTTCCGGCCCTTCCTGCTAATGATTATTATCGTTTTACATGCTATTTTAGATTTGAATGATATGGAAAGAGTAAAACTATTTATTGAAGGTAACCTTATTGTAAAATATGGTTACAAAATGGGGGGGGGGGTAAAATCTCCTTACAACAAAAGAAAGAAGATTTTGAGTATGAAAAACTAATTGAAGGTGATTATGTCTATAACGGTGAAATTGGCGATATCGCTTTGTCTGGCAGTGTTACTTTCCTTAGGAAAGGAGGTGAGGATGGCTGTTTATAATGTCATTCCTGCCCGGTTTACTAACCTGGACATCCGTGATACCCTGAACGCAAACGGTGGTAGCGTCGGGGACAATTCAAGCGATTATTTTGGGGTCCGGGCGAATGTGAACATCTTCTCTTTGAAGAAGCCCGTTAAATTCAACAAACAGTTTGTAACGGATGCCGATGCCTGGTGGAAAGCTGATAATGGGAATTTCGGTATCATCCTCTCTCCGACCGGTTCTCTCCCGGCTGTGGGCTCCCCCATGTCTCCTTGGTCATGGGATTTTCCCGGCGGTAGCGGCAGTCCGTTGAGAATTTCAGATTATGCAGGCTATAATCCTAAAGCCCCACATCTGTTTTCGATGCATCCGGACCCCGGCCTGTATCCCAATTCGCAATTCAGATGCTCCATCCTGCTAAGGCAGAATGCTGAGATATCAATTAATAATATAGCTGATATCAGCAGGGCTTATATGGGTGTGGTGGTAAGGCATCAGGCAAACGGAGAACTTCGATTCCGTACACTGAACAGGTCCGTTATGGAGATGCAGCAACAAGAATATGCAGTGGTGTTGGATGTTCCGAATTGGCCGGACGGTAAAGTGGATGTTTATATGGTTGCTTCCTATGCTGAAGCTTCAGAGCAGTCTTACAGTAGTATAAATGTGACTCTGTTTTCAATGAATCAGGGTCCTCTAGAGACAGCTTACATGGTCAAGACCCTTGCCAAGCCTGTACCGAACAGCTTTAAATTTGATTATAAGGTCGTTAATGACTTTGCGAATGAATATCATTTGGAATGTACATTTACGTCTATTAAAGGAGCATGGGAGAAAGCCCGATTCTCAGTATTCCTTGAGTCTGATCCGATTGGTGCTTTCCTCGGTGGTATGGGTGAGTCTTTATCTCCTGCTCCGATCGGAGAAATGCTGTCACAGGGAGAGTCGTATACATTCAACTCTCAATCATTTACTCGTGTACAGACTTCTCAAAATAACTATGTAAACTATACAGCGAGATACTTAGGAGACAATTATCAATCCGGTTCTATCTTCTTTAGAGCCAAATAACTTAGAATAATGGAAAATCAAGAAACAAAAATCAGTAACGTAACCACTTCCATGAAAGTGGAGAAAGAGATCAACGGATTTAAAGTATCCGGAACGGTCGAAGTCTATAACGACAGTAAACGGATCAAGCGCATTGACGCTTCCGTACAAAAAACAGATTCGAAGGCCATGGCACCTTTCAAGTATTCCTTTACGGTTACCCGTGGACTGAACGATATGGTCAATCCATCTGAGGAAAATGAACCGGAACGGGACCAGGCTCTGACAGCCGGCATCGAATTTGAGAAAGCTGTTGAACAGGCCGTATCCGGTATGATATTTAACACTATCGTAGAATAACATTAAAACAAAATCAATGGAAAATCAAGAAACAAAAACAGAAAAGAAAATCGTGAAAGTGAAACTTAGTGATGCAATTAAAAAGGCATCTATCCTGAAAGCCGTTCTTCTTGCTTATAAAGATAAGGAACTGTCGGCAGAGCTCAAATCTAAAGTGATGATGACCCGTATTTATTACGGCAAATTTCGCAAGCAGTTTGAAGAGGATGTAAAGGAAGCCCGTGAGGGGCTGAAGCCGGAGGGTTATGATACACAGCTTCAGGAAATAGACGAACTGGAAAATAAGGCCCGTGGAGATAAGGACATTCGTAACCTTACTCCTGAAATGCTAAAATCTGCCCTCACTGAAGAGGAATACGACAAGCATGAAACTTTCATGCCAATTTTCAATAAGTATATGGAAGAGGTCACTAACTTCAAATCTGAGAAGTTGGATGAAGAAGTGGAGATGGAAGAAAAGAAATTCACTCAGAAAGAGTTCGATGAAATCTTGAATGTCAATACCGCTGAGAGCTATAATCTTGATTTGTGTATGCCCTATAACGGTAAGAATATGATCTTTCCCGGCACAATGAAAAGTGCCGATTTTATGGAGGTACTGTACGAAGAGTTTATTGACTAAAAGAGCAGTACGGTTATTACGAATCATACTGTCTATAAGATCGCACCCAATTAATATTGGGGTGACAAAGGCATCGTAGATATAATATCAATAATTAGAAAAACAAAAAAATGAGTAGAGGATTACGAAACAACAATCCCGGTAATATTAGACATGACCGGGATAAATGGCAAGGTGAGATTGTACCCAGCCAAGACAAAAGTTTTAAGCAATTTATTTCGATGGCATACGGCTATCGTGCTTTGATCAAGTTACTGCAAAACTACCGGAAACTACATAACCGACAAACTATTGCTGAGTTTATAAACAGATATGCACCACCTTGTGAAAACAATACATCAGGATACATTACCCGTGTATGCAGTGAAATGCAGGTACCGTCTACTTATATTCCAGACATCGACGACAAAGCCACAATGTGTGCCTTTGCCGCGGCCATCGGCCAAGTAGAAAACGGAGTTCCCGCAGTCATGGCAGATATTGAAGCCGGATGGGATTTGTTAATGAAGTAAAAATAGTGCGGGCGTTGTACTAAGTTATACAAATATTGTGCGCCCGCATCTTTTTATTTATCAGAAGGATAACTCTTAACCGCACAAAAGTACAATTAAATAGCGAAGCAGTTGAAGCATTGCATTCCTTCCTGTTTGCTTTCATCAAGTACATGCGCATAGATCATTGTTTCTTTCAAATTACTATGTCCTAATAACTTTTGCAATGTCGCTACATCCTTTGTTTTTTTTAGAAATATGGTAGCGAAAGTATGCCTACCTGTTTTGGCTGACACTTTTTTCTTTATCTCTAATATGGATGCGATCTCTTTAATTTGCCTATTAACAACCTGATCACATTGCAATGAAGTAAAGAGGTGTCCTTCTTTTCTTTTTCCTTGGAGTTCCTCTATGATCTTGAACGCCGGAATTGAAAGTGGTATTTTTATTGCTTCCGGTTTGCAATTTCTATTTTTAATCCGATAATAAGTAAGTATTCCATTATTAATTTGTTCAAGACAGACGTGTCGAGCATCAGAAATATGCAAACTGGTGAAACACATAAATAAAAAGAAACCTAATGTTCGTTCTAAACGTTCAGGTAATCTTCTATCATAGTATAAACTAATGAACTTTATCAATTCCTCTTCGGTGAGATAGTCAATATTACTTTTTATTCTCTTTACACCAAAATCCTTAAAAGGATCATTTTCCATATACCCCTTTTTTATAGCCGCAGATACATATATTTTTATGGTTGATAAATTACGTTGGGCCGTTGAATCTGCGTTGCATAGAGTTTTTTTCATATAAATTAGATAGTCTCTGAGGAAATCTTCTGTTAGTTCATGAAACTGTAAGCCTTCACAATACTCTTTAAACTTTCTCATACAACTTTTGTGATGTCGAAATGTTCCTATTTCTAATCTCCTACTGTAAGTCTTCATATAAGATGCTACAAAGTCATGAAAGGATTTAAAATCTGAAGGGTTGTTATATTCCCTCATAAAAGCTTCTTTATTCAGTGTGAGATTTTTGAGCCTATACTTAACGAGAATATCATTAACTTTTGCTTTCAACCGTTCTATGATGAGATTAATATCTTTTGCTTCCTTATTAGTACCTCTGAGCATTCCTGTTTTAGAATCAAATTTAGTTGTAGGCACAGATAACTTACAAGGTATAACAACTTTTTCCTTTCCTAAATAAAAGGATATATAGAGAGGAGCATTACCCTCTTTATTGATTCTCTGTATATTTTGGACTATTCTTATGATCATTTTTGTTTTCTAAATTCTTTCTACCATACCTTAATTAGGGTATGTTTTCTATTTGTTTTCTACCTTTTTGAAGAAACTTGCACGATTTTGACCTGAAATGATGTGGTACTAAGTGTTTGATAACCAGTAAAATGACGAAAGGCAAGCAGTCTTTTTATAGACTACTTGCCTTTACGTTGTGATTCCGAAGCGATTCGAACGCTTGACCCACGCCTTAGAAGGGCGTTGCTCTATCCAGCTGAGCTACGGAACCATCCTTCATTGCGAGTGCAAAGGTAGTGCTTTTTCTGAAATTTCCAAAAAAATCTGTGTCTTTTTTTACTTACATTTTCACATATATATTCTATAATCCTAAAGGTAAGCCAGTTAAGTACCAAATAAAAAGTAACATTGTCCAGCCTATCAGTATATATACCGAATATCGCCAAGTGTATTTTAAGAGTGAACCATAAGTGGCTTGCTTATCATACTGTTGCATGTAGGTCAACACTAAAGGCATATAGAACATGAATGGAGTGATAGCATTAGTTGCGCTGTCACCTATCCGGAAAGCACATTGTGTCATATCCGGTTCAATCCCCATTCGTGCAAATACCGGTACGAAGATAAATGCCATAAATGCCCACTTAGCAGTAGCAGAAACCATAATCAGATTAATGGTTGCGGTGAACAATATAAATAAAATCAAAGTCCATAAAGGACCTGCCTGCACAGAAGACAGTAAATTGGCACCTATGATAGCCACACATTTATCTAAATGTGAATATTCCAGGCAAGCAAACATCTGAGCTGCAAAAAAGGCAATAACGAGATAGCCACCCAATAATTTCATGGGTTGTGCCAATCCTTCTATCACATCGTTATCCGAACGGTAACGTCCGGAACTAAACCCATAGACCATTCCCATAATAGCAGCTCCCAGCGACAATAAGAACAAAATCCCCATAATGAATGGTGAACGTATCAGCCCTCCATTTACTCCACGCAAGATACCCCAGGAAGAAAAAGTGGCCCATAAAATGATTGCAGCATAAAGCATTCCCACAACGATTGCCATTGTCATGGCCCGGCGTTCTTTGCGTGACAATTGTTTATAGCCTTCAAATATCTGTTTCCCCTCATATTGTCCTAGAGAAGGAATCAGTCGTTTGCAGGTTATCCTGTAAATTATGGCTCCGATGAGGAATGTAGAGACAGACATAAAATAATAATTGCACAATGGTCCCGTATTTCCCTGATATACTCCGGAATCAATGGCTGCTTCCTGTGTCGTACGGGCAATCAATGGGTCCATGGTGCTCAGCACTACATTGGCACTGTAGCCACAGGAAACCGAAACATATGCGGTAATAATTCCCGCTACCGGATTTAATCCTACCGAATAAAACAAAGTGGCTGCTATCGGAAGCAATATTATATAACCTGCATCTCCTACTATATTCGATAGCAATCCAAGAATAATCACCCACAGGATGATCCTCCTGGTATTTTTTCGATTTTTCACCCCTTGCCGGACACAAGCATCAATAAAACCGGAATGTTGAGCTACCCCGATACCAAACATTGCTATTAGCACCATTCCCAATGGTGCAAATCCTGTGAAATTAGTAATTGCATTTCGCAACATCCAGCGAATACCCTCCGGACTCAGCAGACTTTGTACACGAATCTCTGCTCCTGTCTGTGGTAGTTGCACCCTTAATCCATAAATATCGAATATCCAGGATAGAAAGATGACTGCCAGCGTAAACAGGAAGAACATCGTTGCCGGATGTGGCATACGCCATTTACTCTTCATCTGCTTCCAGATTGTCCAAATCAATTATACGAAGTTCTAATGCACGGACCACCAGTCTGGTTGCATTTACTCCTACCCGTTCACCCTGTGGAAACAACCTTCCGATCAGATCATTCTGCCGCTTCTCTAACGATTTCACTCCGAAAGGCATACCCTTTAGGTTAGCTATCATTTCTTTGGTATACCCCAACGCCAGATGGCGGAGGAAACGTTCATCATATTCATCAATATCATAACTGATGACAGCCTCTTGACGCTTAGCGTCGTTAGCCACCGATTTTTTAAACCGCTCCACTATTTTCTCCAGAATCGGATAATTGAATACCAACTTCTTCCCATCCATTACGGCCTGTACATCCGTCTTGGTAAGTAATTCACCTGTTTTCAAGATAATTCCGTCTGCTCCGGCGTTCAGCACATCTACCCATAGCTTCTCATTTAAAATTTCTCCGGTGAATATCAAGACTCTCACTCCCGGATAACGTTTAAAGATATTCCGGCATATATCGACACCGATTGTTGTAGAGCCTCCCAATCCCAAATCCAGTAACACCATATCAGGTAATTGTGTTTCCATCAAAGGCCAGAATTCATTTTCAGTCATTGCCGTACCTATTACCTCAGCATTGGGTATTTCATGGCGAAATATTTCTTCTGTTCCTTTCAGTTCCAGTTTTACATCTTCTACAATAATTACTTTAAATTTCTTATCTTCCATACTATTTTATCTATGTATATTTAGTTTTTTATCTTTTGGGTACTGTAAAATAGACCGTGAATCCTCCTCCCTGTGCCGGCTCTGCATTAATGCGACAACCACGCCTTCCGGCAAATTCATCATGGTCACGAATAATTTGTTTGCAGATCAGATATTCAGTTCCTCGTAGTTCACCTTTCTCTCCTGAAGTCATACGTGCCAGATTCGGATAAAATAATTGATTCAGTTCCTCTACTTGCTTCTCACGTCTTCTGTCTGTGAACAAAAAACGAACATATTCTCCATCCATAATGGCTTTTAAAACCAATTCTCCATCCTGATGGAAAGAAAGGGCTTCATCAATGAGGTTCTCTATAAGAAAACGCAACTGATTGATATCTCCAATGACTTTGGCTTCAAGGGGCTCTATAGTCAATGTTATCTTATAATCAACCCCTCTACTTATTCTTTTGAAGTATTTGCCGGCATATGCCATTATATCCGTAACCGGTATTGTAGCCCTTCGGAACGTTACTTCTTCCAGTTGTCGGGAAGCACAAGAACTCAATATCCTGAAGATTCCTTTATAATATTCTATCAATTCACTGATAGTCTCCACACACTCCTTTTCCTCTTCTCCTGATAGGGAGTGGGTATTCAGCCTGCCGATGATCTGTTTGATTTTGTTTGGATAATAGATTGTTTCATGCTTGATGGTCGAGAGACAGTTGTCCAACACCATATTCTGTACATGCAACATACTGTCTTCCCACGAAGCTCTCCTGGTCTCCTCGTGTGCCGCTTCGATGTCACGGTATTTTGTGGCAAGTCTGACAACCGCATTGAACACCACAATGCCTACATATCTGGAGATTAACTGAAACAACAAACGATCCGCTTCTTGCATACTGTCCTCCTGTCTTTCCAGATATAATACACCGACACACTGATGTTTCCCTCCTGCATCAACCAGCAAAGGTAATGCTTGCATATCTCCGTCCGAAAGATAAGTCTGATTATCAAAACACTGCTGTATGATTTCCGGAGGTGTATCCATACGGGGAGTGGAAGCAAATTCAAGCCGATGTCCCATTTCATTATAAACAGCAATCCCCAAACATTCTATAGTCAACAGCTCATTCATCGAGTCGAATGATTCGTTTACGATTCGTTGTGGTATCTCTTTCAATGTATCTTCTTCGCGTTGTAAAGCTTCCGCCGACTCCTGTGTGCGCACTAATGAAGAAGCGAATACCTTTTTATTGATTTCCAAGACCTGTTCCAGATTTAATCGGTTCAAGAGCCTTTTACGAACATACAAAAGATAGTAGCCACAGAGAGATGCCACCAATAAGAGGATACATAAGATAATTCCTACCGTTTTATTGGTTGTTGAGCGTTCCAATTGCCGGCAATAGCCTTCTAATGACTGATCTTCCCCTGTCAATTTATACAATGCCGTATAGGCAACATTATTATAAGTATAAGCATCCAACTTTTTAAGTCCCAAAAAAGCGACAGATGCTTCATTACGTACATCAAGTATCACATGAAAATCCGTATTATAAGGTTCTACCCACCATTCCAGTTCGGCCGGAATCCCACTTCCCACCAATTTCATAAATCGTTGGGGATGACGGGCATATTTTTTATAATGTGCATTGAGCCGGTTTAATGCTGAATCGGCATACTGCAACGCAAGTTCAAAGTTTTCTATAACATTGCAATAATAAACTGTATCAGCAAATCTGGATGCTTCGTCCAACAGACGTTCATATTCAGCTTCAGCTGCTAAGGTTACGGAATCTACCGGAATATCTTTCAGTTTTTCAGGCATCGGTTCGCCTTGACAGGAGAAGAAGCCGAACAATCCGACCAGACATAAACAAATCCCGATTATTTTACGGACTCCGGGAGGTAGTCGGAAGTAAAAACGGCTGCCTTTGCCCGGTGTACTTTCTATGTTAAATGTACATATTCGGAACAGATCATTGGTCTTTTTATATTTTTCAATGATTCCCTTGCAGTTCATCAATCCGAAGCCACTGCCCTTACTCCGCTTCAATTCTTCTTTATCCGGATTGTCTTTCATCCCTATCGATTGGGAATCATAAACCTTCTCACCGATAATCTTCGTTATATCTTCAGTCGAAAGTCCGCGTCCGTTATCCTCTACGGAAATCTCAACATATTCATCAGTCCGCTTAGCATATATCTTCACTATACCCCCTTCCGGAGTATATTTTCGGGCATTCTCGGCTAATGTATTAATCATAAACAAAGTCAACGCTTTATCAGCCTTCACCAATGCCTTTGTAGGTTCTATTTCAAGCCTTTGTTTCTTCATTTCAAAGGCTTTACGTCCTTTACTTATCAATTCAAAGAGTTCGTTCAATTCAAAATTCTCTATATTCAGACTAAGCGAACCTTGTTTCATCTTAATCCACAAAGCCAATATATCATTATATTCATTGATTGTAGTTACCAACTCGTCGATGTATTGATACTTTTCTTTCTTTATCCGATCGTTGTTTATAAAGCCCTTTTCCGTCAATTTATGAACTTCATTGATAATTCGGTCTATATACGGATTGATTCCATCCACAATGGCCAGACATGATTTTTTTATCAGGTTCTGCCGTTTGTTCCCGGCAATATGCTGTTCGTAGACGTACCTTTGTTTTTCCAACTTATTCCGTTCATCCCCCAATGAAATAAATGTCATTCCATTGTCCAATGCCCAGGCAATATAGGGAGTGATAACTTTCACCAATGCCTGCTCATCCTTATTCAGGCGATGACGGGTAAATAGTTTCAGAATCCCGATCGGTTCCGTTTTATCAGGTACATACAGATTAAATACTGACCCGATACCAACCTCTCTGATCGACTTGGGTTCATCTGTCTGTTCACTCTCACATTCTTCATTAAATTCGATGTCTCCCGTTTCTTCATTTCTTATCCCGATACGGATTTCTGTAGCACCAAACAATTGCTCCATATCCGGTTGAATAGATTCCGAGATAGCGTATACGATTTCACTTTCATCTGTTACATCCACCGGTATGGAAGCTGTGATTTTCTGGCAAACATCCAAAGTTTGCCGTAGACGTGCAATATGTATCCGGTTCCGTACTTTTGATCTCTTATTGAATAGCCAAAACATGGCAGTCACCAGTATAAGTCCTATAATCACGAAAAACAATACCACGTTCAATTGTCTGGACTCTTGTTCTAATGAAAGATAGCGGCTTTCCAATTCTTTATCCTGACGGGTATACCGCAAAATATCCAAATAAACATTTCTGTTATAATCCGACGCCGGTTTCATTCCCAGGCAAGCATACGATACACTCAACTGTTCGCGTATTCTGGAAATCCATTCCGGCACGGTTTTCACCTTTTCTTTTCCAAGCCAGGTTACTTCTGTATATGCCACATCTTTATTAGGAACAAACACCTGTAACTTGTCGAGCGTATCCGCCACAGAATGATAGTATGACATATGATGTTGGTTCACACAGTCCAAAGCTTTTGCCAATGTATCCAATGCTTCTGTATACCGTCCGTGAGCATTCAAATATTTACCGATCGACACATACGCACCCGCTATCTGATAAAGATCGTTATATTTGCGAAAACGTTCCAGTGCCATCTGCCCCAAACGCAACGGTAACAATGAATCCACTGGTATGCCGAACCTTGTCAGAGCGTGTGAACGCCTGTTCAGAAATAGTTCATAACTCTCCTGAGATGCCATTAAATTGGTGAGTCCTTGCAAACCATTTCCTTCAAAATACAAATATCCTTGCTCCGACGCCATTTTCCAGGTTGTATATAACTCATCGAATTCTTCAAGTTTTCGTTCATCCGGTGTTTTACCCTCACACAGTCCGGCCGAACCTTTTATATAATGGAAATAAAGAATTTGATTTGTATCAGTCGCCAAGTCTTCATTTAATTGTATTTCATTCAGCGAAGCCATAGCCTCGGTACGTTGTTGCAGATAATAGTAATAAACTGCCGAAACGATAAAAAACTCTGTAAAGGCATAATCCAATCGGGCACTCTCGTGACGGTCGACAAACAGATTATTTTCTTCATCAATCCGCTTCATCCTCCTGATTGCACTGTTCCGGTAGTCATAAAACTCCTTGTTCATGGCCGTCCGCTGATAAATTTTCATCAATCCGATGTCGGCAATCAAAAGTTCCAATTCATTTTTCGTTAGGTCATATACCCCTTTATGCAGGCGTTCAGCTGTATCAAAATCCATCCGCATAAAAGCGCAAAAAGCAAGATTATTGGATGCTTCCGCTTTCCCCTGACTGTACATGCTAACTTCTTTGTACGCTTGCGATGCAGCCTTGCAGGAAGAATCCAGATCTCTATACCGGTACATATAAGCCCGTGAATTTAGCGAATCAATGTGCTGTACCTCCTTAGTCGGAGCTGTATCGACACAAGAGAAAAATGTCGTCAACAACAACATACAGAAGAGTGGTATAAGCAAACGCGGATTCATTTCTTTCAGATACAATTAGTGTTTAGGTAGCAAAACTACAATTTTTTCTACAATAAGTCTTTTAAAATGCCTAGATAATTCATACCTTTGCGCGCAAATTATAACCAATAGGTAACAACTATTACACACAATGAGCGAAAAAGCACCCTTTATGGTATTCTCGGGAACTAATTCGAGATACCTGGCAGAAAAAATCTGCGCAAGCCTCAATTGTCCTCTAGGAAACATGAACATCACCCACTTTGCTGATGGTGAGTTTGCAGTTTCTTACGAAGAGTCAATTCGTGGCGCACATGTATTCCTGGTTCAGTCCACTTTCCCTAATTCCGACAATCTGATGGAACTCCTTCTGATGATTGATGCAGCTAAGAGAGCTTCTGCAAAGAGCGTTGTTGCAGTTGTCCCTTACTTCGGATGGGCACGTCAGGACAGAAAAGATAAACCACGTGTTTCTATCGGCGCCAAGCTGGTAGCAGACCTGCTTTCAGTAGCAGGCATTGACCGTCTGATCACAATGGATTTGCACGCAGACCAGATTCAGGGCTTCTTCAATATTCCGGTGGATCACTTATATGCTTCGGCTGTGTTCCTCCCCTATATTCAGTCATTGAAGCTGGATGAACTCGTGATTGCAACTCCTGACGTTGGTGGTTCAAAGAGAGCAAGTACATTCTCCAAATATTTGGGTGTACCTCTGGTACTCTGTAACAAATCACGTGAAAAAGCAAATGAAGTCGCTTCTATGCAGATCATTGGTGATGTAAAAGGTAAGAATGTAGTATTGATAGACGACATTGTCGATACAGCCGGAACCATTACCAAAGCTGCCAACATCATGCTCGAAGCCGGTGCCAACTCTGTACGTGCCATTGCCAGTCACTGTGTAATGTCCGATCCGGCTTCATTCCGTGTTCAGGAATCAGGACTGACCGAGATGGTATTCACCGACAGTATTCCTTACTCTAAGAAATGTGTCAAAGTAAAACAGTTGAGCATTGCCGATATGTTTGCCGAAACAATCAAACGTGTGATGAACAATGAATCCATCAGCTCACAATACATTATCTAAAAGATAGAAGAACAAAAACAATAAAAAAACGTAGAACTTTCCAGTTCTACGTTTTTTTTATTTATTAATTTTTATTTTAATTATTCCAGCCGTCCGAATTTATAGGTACCTTTACGAATCACTTTTCCGTTTTTATCTGTTTCTACAAACGGGCCATTCTTTTTACCTTGTTTGAAAAAGCCCTCATAGCGATTCCCGTTTTTATCCTCCTCCACACCATTACCTTCCTGCATTCCATTTACAAAACCACCTTTATATTTGGTTCCGTTCGTCAAAGTAAGAGTGCCTTTGCCGTTTGGCTGGTTATTCTTCCATTCTCCTTCGTACACGTCTCCATTACTCCATTTGTAAATCCCGTGTCCGTTACGTTTATTATCTTTCCATTCACCTTCATATACAGCACCGTTAGCCCAGGTAAATGTACCTTCACCGTCCTGCATACCGTCTTTAAAGTTCCCTACATATTTATCTCCATTGGCATGATAATAGATACCCGGACCGGTTCGTTCTCCTTGTAGATATGAACCTTCATAGCGGTCACCCCCTAAAAAGAAAATACCTTTTCCGTGTTGCAGATCATCTTTCCAGTCTCCTACGTATTTTTCACCGTTGGTATATTCAAAGGTCCCTTTGCCCTCACGAACGTCATTCTTCCAGTCGCCATCATATTTACACCCATCGTTCCATACCAATACGCCTTTACCATCTTTCTTATCATTTTTCCAGTCACCGACGTATTTGGAACCGTCTCTCCAGGTATAGGTACCTTTACCTTCACGTTTATCGTTCACCCAATCCCCCACATAGATATCTCCATTGTGGTAATACATCGTACCCGGACCATGCTGATAATCCTGAAACCACATACCGTCGTAACGGTTATTATTCATAAAATAGTAGATTCCGTTACCATGCTGCTGGTCTTGATACCATTGTCCTTCATATCGTTCGCCATCCGGAAAGGTGTAAACTCCGAATCCTTCTCTTTTACCTTTCACGTATTCCCCTTCGTAAACGTCGCCATTCTTAAAAATGGTTTTTCCTTTACCATTTGGCTTACGCCCTTTCATTTCTCCGGTATATACGGAACCATCTTTAAACGTGTAATTTCCTATCTTGATTTCTGTTGAGAAGGTGTCCCGCACTTTGCTGAAGAATCCACCTTTATTTTGTGCGACAGCATTCCCTTGCGAAAGAGCCGCTAAAATGAGTGCTGTATAGATGTATCTTGTTGTTTTCATTTGGCAAATATACAATTTATACACTAAAGCTACTTTCTTTTGACAGATTTTTATGTTAACTTTTTACCTGCAATGACCTCTTTTAAACTCTCTTTACACAAATAGCGGCCTGCCAACTCCCGTATTTCTTCCGGGGTAACCTCTTTCACAGCTTGTAGCGAACGGGCAAAATAATCATCGTCCAGACCTGATGTCAGAATAAACATCCAGGCATCTGCCAGTGAGAAAGGCGACTCATAATTACGGCACATTTCTCCAAGCATATAGTTGCGCACCATGGCCAGTTCTTCCGGAGTTACTTTGTCATTCTGCAACTTATCAATCTCTTTGTAGACTTCCTGTATCAGAGGTTCTACATATTCATTAGCTGTTTCTGTACTGATACCCAGCAAACCGCTGCCCGGATAAAACATGATTCCGGCCGAAATCCCATACGTGTATCCTTTCTCTTCCCGGATATTAGACATCAGTCTGCTTCCAAAATATCCTCCGAACAGAGTGATCAGTACCCGGAGTTTCAGATAGTCCGGATGTGTCCTCATAATAGTAGTTGTACCCAGCTTTACTGCACTCTGCATCGCATCTTCTCTCTCTATGAAAAGACGTTTCTCGGGTATGCTAACAAATGGAAAATCTTTCTTGACCGCCACTTGCTGATGATTTCCAAAATGTGTCGTACCGAAAGCGGCTTCTATACGGTGGGTAATCTCGTCCGTCACTTTACCGGAAAGGTAAACATAGCAATTTCCCGAATGATAATATGCATCATAAAACTCGCGTAATAAAGCCGGAGTGATATGATGATAGTCCATTTCTTCCACATAGTGTCCACACGGATGCTCCTCTCCGTAAAGTGCTCTCAATAAACTTCTATGTGCCAGAAAATCTACTTTTGATGCATTTACCTGATATTGCTGAATATTGGCATCTATTACCGTACCCAGTTCTTTTTCCGGGAAGAGAGGTTCTTTTATGATTGATTCGAGTACATCGAGCGTTTCGGCAAAATACTTATTTAACGAATACAGTGTGATATATGCATATTCCGCCGAACTGGACAATTCAAGCCATGCTCCATAATAATCCAACTTTTCGGCTATCTCCGCCGCTGTATATTTTCGGGATCCTTCACGTAACATGCGATTGGCAAATAATGCCTGCAGTTTTTGTGATTGTTGCCATCGTCCGCCTCCAAACAAAATATCGACACGTACCACATCCTGTTCACCTGCGTTGATAATTGTCAACGGCACTCCATTCGGCATAACAGTACGCACCGGAGGAAGAATATTAAATTGAACTAGTTCCTGGATTTCGGGTTGTAGTGTCCGGTTCATAATAAACTATTTTTCTGTAAAAAATTCATATATTCTTATATTTAGTTGTGAGCCCGAGAGGGCTACTTCAATTCTTCAAGTCCTTTGCGAACATATTCTCTTTGCAGATCTTCCGGCCTCAAGATCCGGTCATCAAAAACAAGCAGATCAATATCCAGGCATACCTTTTCTTTCTTTTTATCTTCCTGCTCCCTGCCGGCCTCTCTTTCGATTGTTTTCAACTCCTTCACTACCCGTTCAGCATCTGCATCGGTATAGAAACGGGCCATTTGGTTAGAGAATAGTGCCGGGTTACGAAAGAATAACGGCCTTGTCTCCTGCTCACCCGTAAAACGGATAGAGGGGAACAGAGCCGTCAGTCTCCTGCGAGCCAGAAGGAGATTCTCCTTCCGGTTATAATTGCTTCCTATACAAATCAGACAGGAGTGCATCGCTCACATTACATTAATTAAACAAATCGTCCAACCCTGATTCCGGTTCATCTATAATGCTATCTCCTGAAATACTGAAGTCTTTGCACGGGTCAAATCCGTCAGGCAATTTAAAAGTCTCTTTCGGATCATATCCCAATGTCTGGTCGGCATACACCTTATGCATATATTTTGTCCAGATAGGCAATGCCAGAGAAGCCCCCTGACCATAAGTCATTGTATCGAAATGGATATCACGTTCTTCACCGCCTACCCAGCATCCGGATACCAGTGAAGGGGTGAATCCCATGAACCATCCGTCCGAGTTGCGGTTAGTCGTTCCGGTCTTACCACCCATATCGGCAGTTATTCCATACCTGCGGACACGTGCTCCTGTACCTTCATTGATTACGGCACGCAACATTACCAACATCTTATAAGCACTCGATGCACTGATCACCTCTTCCATCTGTGGCGAGAAGGTAGCCAATACATTGCCTTCGCTATCCTCTATTTTAGTCACAAACAATGGAGCCACCCGGATTCCCTTATTGGCAAATGCCGTATATGCACTTACCATCTCTCCTACCGAAATCTCACACGGACCGAGGCAGAGAGAGACTGTAGGTTGAATTTCTTTATTGCGTACGCCGAAAGAGTGAATCAAACGTGCCAAAGCATACGGATTCAGTTTACTCATCAAGTATGCCGAAATCCAGTTATTTGAGTTTGCAAGTCCCCATTTCAAAGTCACCATTTCACCATAATGTCCTTTTGAAGTGTTTTTGGGTGACCAAGGTTTTCCATTTTCATCAATTAGAGTGATTTCTACATTACGTGTCTCGTCACAAGGCGAGAATCCGTTTTCCATAGCCAATGCATACAGATACGGTTTAATGGTAGATCCCACTTGACGACGTCCCACCATTGCCATGTCATATTGAAAATAAGTGTAGTTCGGACCACCTACATATGCCTTTACTTGCCCGTTTATGGGGTCCATCGACATAAATCCTGCACGCAGGAAGTGCTTATAATATCGGATAGAGTCCATTGGGGACATTATAGTGTCTTTCACACCATGCCAAGTGAACACCGACATAGATTCCGGCTTATTGAATGCTTTTTTGATTTCCGCTTCCGAAATGCCGGCTTCCTTCATCGTTTGATAACGGGAAGTCTGTTTCACAGCCCTGTCCAGGATGCGGTCAATTTCCTCTTGAGTCAGCTGATTACTGTATGGTGCCTTTTTGCGTCCTTTCTTCTCTTTGAAAAACAAAGGTTGCAAGTACTCCCCAACATGTTCTTCCACTGCTTCCTCGGCATAGCGCTGCATGTGTGAGTTGATAGTTGTATAAATTTTCAGTCCATCCGTATAAATGTTATAGTTTGAACCGTCCTTTTTCTTATTCTTCTCACACCAACCATACAATGGATTCATTTCCCAGTCGATCGAATCTTCATAAAACTTCTGCATTTGCCAGCCACGATAATTGCTGCGGACCGGTTTAGGAGCAGTCATCACACCACGTAGATATTCGCGGAAATAAGTTGCCAATCCTTCTTTGTGATCCACCCGGTGATATACCAATTCCAACGGCAGATTCTGCAACGAATCACACTCTTCCGCTGTGATATATCCGGCCTTTCTCATTTGATCTAGCACTGTATTCCGTCGTCCGCGCGAACGCTCGTTGAAGCGCACCGGATTGTAAAGCGAAGGATTTTTACACATACCGATCAGCGTAGCAGCCTGTTCTATTTTCAGATCTTTGGGTTCGCATCCGAAATAGGTATATGAAGCCGTTTTAATTCCTACTGCATTATTCAGGAAGTCAAATTTATTGAGATACATACTCAAAATTTCTTCCTTTGTATAATAACGTTCCAGTTTTACGGCAATCACCCACTCTATCGGCTTCTGAAACAGGCGCTGCAGCGTATTTCTGGCAACTTCGTCCGTAAATAATTGCTTGGCGAGCTGTTGTGAAAGCGTACTGCCTCCACCTGCATTTTTCTGCATCAGCAATCCACGCTTTACCACAGCACGTATCAGCGCTTTGGCATCGATACCCGAATGTTCGGTAAAGCGAACGTCCTCCGTGGCGATCAACGCATTGACAATGTTAGGTGAAAGTTCATTATAAGAGGTGTATACACGATTTTCCTTACTAAGCGACCACGTACCCAAAACCTTGCCATCCTCCGAAAGAATTTCGGTGGCAAATTTGTAATTCGGGTTTTCCAGTTCTTCTACAGGAGGCATATATCCAATCCATCCGTAAGCGATAGAGGCAAACACTGCAATTCCTGCCAGCACCATCAGTGCAAAGAAAACCCAAAGGCCTTTTACTATCTTTTTAATCATTTTATTCCGTAGTTTTATTCGAAGTTGCAAAGATAATCATTCCCGTCCATCTGACAAGCGTTCTTTTCCATGTTTGCACACAAAAAAGTCTAAGCGAAGCAAAAAAGGCTTCCGGTCGTTCCCGTTTATTGGGGAACCAACCGGAAGCCATACACTCATGCCCTTTATCCGTCCGTTGGCTGCGGCGCCACAGCCAGCCTATCGATTGATTTAGGCTGTGGGGTCATCCACGATATCTCCGTTTCCTCCATCGGCCGCCCCTTTCAGATAATCATCCAGACTGATCAGGTCCAGCTTCTCACCTGCACGGGTAGCTGTTTTAGTAATTTTCAGTTCTTTATTAGCCTGAAAATAGATACGCACACTATCCACGCTTTTAGCAGTGATGTCCTCTTGTTTTTCGGAGCCTTTCGATTTGGCAGCCAACATAAATACACCCAATCCCTCGATATTTACCGCTTTGCCTTCCAGCAACTGCTCTTTCAGTTTCTCTACAAAATTCTGAATCGTACTCTTAATATCACCTACCGAAAGTGACGAACGGTCCTGAATCTTTTGTGCAATAAACTTTAAGTCAACCGACCTTCCCAGTGTGATAAGTTGCGGATAATACCTTTTGGGAGAATTCTCAACGCGCGGATCTGACGGGCGCTTTACTGTTTTAAAAATTACACTCATACTACGTTTCTTTTTTTAAGATTTAAATTTCATTTTTTTACTCTCGTTTTGTTGATCAACAATGCAAATGTCCGCTTTTACGCAGAGACTGCCAAACAAAAAGGGCCTTCCGGAGCATGTTTTTCCAGAAAAATCATAAATGACTGATCATAAGGAATATACAGAATGTGTGTTTCGAAACACTCCTGTTTCCCACAAACTGATACAAACTAGACAAACATCTTGCTACGGGAAAGTTCTGTAAAGGGAGCACAAGATCTATTCCTATGATCTTAATATTTGTATGGTATGTGAGCTTAACTATATATCTTGTATGGGTGTAGCTATCCGGAGCAAAGGGTGTAACCCTAATGACCGGATAGCTATACCTAAGTAATGGTAGGGCTACACCCCTCTCGGATACAAGCTTTCGGAAGAGTCATTAAGAGTAGAACGTAGTATCCGGGAAGATACATTATTATATTAAAGAAATAAGTTCTTATCTGAAGTCATAGAGATTCTGCCGGGTCTGTTCAAAATCGTTTTGCCGGAATCGGTGCCACAAGGCCTGTCCTCTATTTCTAAAAGAATCCACAATTCAGCCTATCGATCCTCCATGCCGGAAATTTGGCTTCCAACCAACAGATGTGTTTAAATATAGGACGAAAAGAATGTTTTTGCTCACGTTCTTTGTCATCTGAAAGATTTTCCATAACTTGCAACTTTTATCGGTTAAGCTTGTACGATGTCCCATTATGTTAATCTTTCAATAGCATTGAGCTATCATACTTAATGCATAGAAAAAGAGGGAATATTGTCAACTGATAAACACTTTTGTTAAATCAAAATAGTTTTTAATATCATAAACAATTATAGTATGAAGAAAAATAAGATTTTAATTATTATACCTTCAAGGTTTGCGTCAACCCGTTTGCCGGAGAAGCCCTTAGTGAAAATAGCAGGAAAAGAAATGGTTTTGCGCGTTGCAGAGATTGCCAACTATGTTTGTAATAAGGTAGAAGGATGCAATTACATCGTCGCAACAGACCACGAAAAAATCGTTAATTTCTGCAAGGAGAATAATATAGCTGTAATGATGACTTCCGAGAACTGCAAAAGTGGAACAGAAAGATGCTGGGATGTCACAACCAAAATTGCTGAGAAACCGGATTTTATAGTCAATCTGCAAGGAGACAATCCGTTATGCCCACCCTGGTTTATAGAACAGTTGATTGAAGCTTGGAAAAATGATAAGGAAGGACAGGTCTTCACTCCCAGCCTTCATTTATCTTGGGAAGAGTATGACCGGATGAAAGAATCAAAGAAAATCACACCATATAGCGGGACAACGGTTGAAGTCGATAAATTTGGATACGCGCTTGCATTCAGTAAAGCTATGATTCCCGTGATAAGAAATGAAGAAAAGGTCAGAAAAATTCTTGATAAATCTCCTGTCAGACGTCATATCGGACTTTATTCGTATACTTACGACGCGCTCAAAAAATATTTTGAAGTAGAAGCTTCTCCTTATGAGCTTCCTGAAGGATTAGAGCAAATGAGATTTTTACATAACAGGATACCTGTAAAAATGATAGATGTAGACTATAGAAACCGTAAATCCATGTCCGGAGTTGATTCACCGGAAGATATCGAAAGAGCTGAAAAAATAATCGCCGAATTTGGAGAATTCAATCTTTCACCGGAATGAAAACGGAAGATATAGCGATCAGCATAACCGGTTATTCTTACAGTAATATAAAAGAGACGATACCTGACGGAGTTGATAAGGAGGAAATTGCTGCCGTGTACGAGGAAATCATTGATGAATATTTGCAAAAAGGAATTCCCCGGGAAATACCAGCTTTAATAAATGTCAGCGGAGTTCCGGGGGCAGGCAAATCGACTTTTTGCAAAAAACTGCTTGCTATGCCTGAAAATTCAAGTGCAATCTATATTGGATTTGATGCAATCATGGAAAACGAGCGTTTACCCTATATTAGAGAAGAGGTCAACCATGCGGAAGAAGCATTCAAAAGATGGGAGCTTTCTGCAAGGATCGCCGGTTATGAATTACTTAAGAGAGCTATAGAAAATAAGTATTTGATTATATTCGATCATTCGTCTGCGCTCTCCCAACACATTGATTTATTTAATCTGTTATTGTCTGAGGGATACGAAGTTCACTTTAATTTTATTTTTATCCCGGAAGAAGAAGCCAGGAGGCGAGCGAAAAACAGGAAACGTTATATACCTCCATATTATATTGAGGAAAGAAGCAAAACCCTTCAATATTTATTGCCTGAATATAAACGAATTTGTACCACTTTTAAACAAATAGAACCAATGAGAACCAGACTTATCATAGCCCGTCACGGGAATACGTTTCGCCCGGAAGAAACTCCGACAAGAGTCGGAGCAAAAACCGATCTACCATTAGTCGAAGAATTTAAGGGAAGAAGTATCGGAAGATATTTAAAAGAACATGATATAATCCCTGACGTAATCTATGCGGCTCCACTTTTGCGTACCATGCAGACAGCCCGGTTAGCTGTTCAGACCATCGGTCTGGATTCAGATATTTCTTCATTAAACGCTTTTGTCGAGATCGACTATGGTGTTGACGAAAATAAAACGGAAGAAGAAGTGAGGTTACGTTTAGGAAATGGAAATATCGAAAAAGGGAAAAAAATAATTGAAGATTGGGATAAAAATGCAGTTGTACCTGATGGATGGAAAGTAGATCCGGACCAAATCATTCATACTTGGCTGGATTTCGCAGAGAAGACTGTGATACCTCATCAGACAACTTTACTTGTCACTTCTAATGGAATTATACGCTTTGCTCCCTATTTGACGGGAGATTTTGAGAAGTTCGCCCAAGAGCATAAAATAAAAGTGGCTCCGGGAGGACTTTGTATTTTTGATAAAAACGATGGTGATTCATTCTGGACTTGCTCTGCCTGGAATGTCAAGCCTTATGAACTATATGCAGATAGTCGCTACTGAAAATACGATTTACACCTCTCCTGACGCATCAAAGATTTTTTGTTATACGCCTTCCATTCTTGTCACACCAACGGGACGTTTAATAGTTTCTTTCGATTTAGGAGGAGAAGGTGTAAAAAGTATAGAGGGCCATAAGTCATCCAGAGCTGGTGGAAGCAGATTTGGACAAGGGAAAATATTCATTTCTGATGATAATGGACAGAAATGGACTTTCGTTCAAAATTTCCCGTTTTGGCATGCACGTCTGTTCACAATAGGTAACAGCATCTACCTGATCGGTCATGCCGGGGATATTTGTATAATGAAATCGGAAGATAATGGTGAAAGCTGGTCTGACACTTATTTCCTTACCCACGGAGAAAAGTGGCATTCTTCAGCCTGCAATGTCCTTTTTTCCAATGGGAATGTATATTTAGCCATGGAGCAACGTTGCCGATTGAACGAAGTGACAGGATGGGACGTAGCCGGATTATCCCCTACGCTGTTTCGGGCTTGTGTTGAGGACAATCTTTGCCTTGCATCTTCATGGAGCAGATCTGAAAAATTTATTTATAAGGAAGTGTTTGATGGAGCCAAATTGGATTTTTTCGGCATTCCGTTTTATGATTGTGAAACCAATAAGCCCAAGGAAATAGCGACAGGTATCAACAATGCTCCCCTAGGCTGGCTTGAAGCAAATGTAGTTAAATTTGTAGATAAAGACCATATTTGGCATACTGATTTGAAAGAAGTTTTTCATCTTTTTCTAAGAGCCCATACAGGAGGTGTCAATTATGCACACCTCTTTAAAATAGAAATACAAGACGACCAAAGTATGATTCCCTCATTGGAGCACACCCCTTCCGGACAAAAGATTTCATATATCCCATTTCCCGGCGGACATCTGAAATTCTTTATCATATATGATGAACTGACAAGATTTTATTGGTTAGTGTCCAATCAGGCCACAGACTCTATGAGACGTGTCAGCTCTTTATCAAATATAAAGAGATATGGATTACCTAATAATGAACGACACCGGTTACAACTTCATTTTTCAAGGAATTGCGTAGACTGGTGTTTTGCCGGAATGGTGGCTTGCTCTACAAATGAATTATATTCAAGAAATTATCCTTCAGCGGTAATCAAAGGAGATGATTTGCATATTGTCTGCCGATCAGCCGATGAACATGCACTCAACCCTCAATATAATAACATGATAACTCATCATATCGTGAGTAACTTTCGTCAGCTTATATATTGATTCATGACTGATTAACCGATATTGTTACAGATCATATCTAAAAATCGACAGAGGCATAATACCCGACATCATCTCCACAAACTTTGCCTAAAACAATCCCGGGTAAATCTCTCCTCCGGTATCGCTCACGTTAAGGGTCTGCAACAGTTTGCCGTCCGGAGCATAAAACAACTGAAACTCAGAGTCTGTATTATACTCTTCCACTTCTATCACAATTACCGCCGGCTGCTTAGGGAAAGTGATGATTCTTACATCTTCCAGCTGCATAGATGCCATCGTACTTTGCATAAAGGCCTTTGCCACAGCGGCAGGAACAGCCTCCAGAGTTTCGACATCTACCTCTGTCATCAACCATTTGCCCTTATCACTAAACCAGACGTTTAATTCCCGTCCGTCCACCCTGATATCGGCAATGTGATAGTCTCCCTTTCGTTGCCAATCAACTGTAGTAACTTTGGGATACATTTTCTGAAAGGTTTCCTGTACTTTATCGGGAGGTGGAAAGCCGGCTGCAAAAACAGAGACGGAAATCAGCAACAGCAATCCTGTCAACAAATTAAATTTAAGCTTTTTCATAATGAGGTTCTTTTTAATTTCAAGTTTGATAAGTAACAATAAGAGGAGTATTTTGTTTGTGGAATAATTCCACAAACATGTGGCAAATTCCACATGCTTATCCCCAAATTATACTTCATTAGCGGCTCATACGATTCTTTCACAGCTGGCATAATCTTTGTCTATTTCATCCATTAGTTTCTTTTAAGAGAAACCCAATAATTGTATCACCTAAAAGAAAAATTATGAAAAAGTAGAAGAAGTAAAAACTAACTAGACTCCGATTCGGAAGCAAGAATGGAGTAGTAAAAGAAGTAGAAAACTGAAAAACATGTTTAACTCAAACCTATTTTATTTATGACGAAAAAAAGTAACCTATCCTTAAGGTTTACAAGAGTATGGGAAAAACACTGCCTGAAAACAGCAGCCGCAACTTTATTACTGTGCTGCGCGCTGCCCGTACAAGCAAAAGCCGATACTTACAAAACACAAGAGACTGCAAGTATACAACAGCAAACAGTGAAGACCACCGGTGTTATCATCGACAACACCGGTGAGCCTCTTATTGGAGTTTCCGTAAAAGTGCAGGGCACCAATACCGGAACCATCACTGACCTGGATGGAAAATTCTCAATTGACACTCCCCCAAAAGCTCTCCTTGAGTTTTCATTTATTGGTTATAAAACCATTACCATGGAAGTGACCGGAAAGGAACTCCATATCACTATGCAGGAAGATTCAAAACAATTGGACGAAGTGGTAGTAGTGGGTTACGGCTCACAAAAGAAAGTAAACGTTACCGGATCTGTAAGCATGGTCAATGCAGACGTTCTGGAATCACGTCCCGTACAAAATGTGTCACAAGCATTACAAGGGGTTATTCCCGGACTAAATATGTCTGTAGGAAGTAGCGGTGGCACGTTGGATGGCAAACTAAACGTGAATATCCGTGGAGCGGGTACGATAAGTGACGGATCGAGTAGCAGTCCGCTGGTATTGATCGACGGAATCGAAGGAGACATGAACACTGTTAACCCAAACGATATTGAATCGGTATCTGTACTGAAAGACGCAGCCTCTTCATCAATCTATGGTGCACGTGCGGCATTCGGAGTCATCCTGATTACTACGAAGAGTGGCAAGAGTGGTAAAACCCGTGTAAACTATTCGGGTAATGTGCGTTTCTCAGATGCTATTCAGTTGCCCGACATGGTGGATTCTTACACTTTTGCACAGTATTTTAATCGGGCTTCGACCAATGGTGGAGAATCTCCTACCTTTGATGAAAAAGCATTGCAAAATATCCTGGACTTCCAAAACGGAAAATTTACTGACCCTTCTACTCCTGAATATTATGGAGTGGAGGCCGGACCGGACGGCAAATGGAAAAGCTATGCAGGATCTTTTGCCAATACAGACTGGTTCAAAGAGTTCTATAAGAGCTGGACGCCTTCTACGGAACACAACCTGAGTATCAGTGGAGGAACTGAGAAACTGACCTATATGATCAGTGGCAGCTTCCTGAATCAGAACGGCCTTATCAGGCATGGCGAAGATAACTTCAACCGCTATACGATGAACGCCAAAATTTCGGCAAAACCTGCGGAATGGGTCACATTGAACTATACAAGCAAATGGACCCGTGAGGATTATGACCGTCCCACCTACATGACAGGTGCGTTTTTTCATAACATTGCCCGTCGCTGGCCCACTTGCGCTCCAATGGATCCAAACGGCCATTATATGCCCAACATGGAAATCATCCAATTGGAAGAGGGAGGCGTACAAACCAGTCAAAGAAATTGGTATACCAATCAGCTGCAAGCCATCTTCGAGCCCATTAAAGACTGGCGAATCGTAGTAGAAGGAAGCATGCGTACGTATACGCGAAAACAACACTGGGCTGTATTACCGATCTATGGATATGACGTAAACAATAAACCTTATTTATTGTCATGGAACGGTGGAGCAGCAGGGTATTCGGAGGTTCAGGACGAACGTGAAGATGAAGATTATTTCTCCGGAAACATTTATAGTGACTATGCAAAAACAATCGGTAATCATTATTTTAAAGTGATGGGCGGTTTCAATGCCGAACTCTTCCGGCCAAGCGGAATGACCGGGTTTGGAACCGACCTGATCAGCTCGAATGTCCCTTCTTTAGGATTGACACAGGACAATCAGAAAGCAAATGCATGGGCACGTGAAAGAGCAATTGCCGGTTTCTTCGGACGTGTGAACTACAACTATAAAGAACGGTATATGTTAGAAGCCAATCTGCGTTATGACGGTTCTTCACGGTTTGTTGGCGATAAGCGCTGGGGGTTGTTTCCGTCATTCTCCGCCGGATGGAATATTGCACGCGAAGACTTCTTCCGTCCATTGGCCGGTGTTATCGGCACTTTGAAGTTAAGAGGTTCTTGGGGGCAGCTTGGTAACAACAACACGGATAAGGCCAATGCCTGGTATCCGTTTTACCAGAATATGATTACGGGATCTGCCAATTCGGGATGGTTGATTGACAGTAAAAAGCAAAACACTGCCCAACTTCCGGGTATCGTCAATTCACTGATGACCTGGGAAACCATTGAATCATGGGACATTGGTTTGGATTTCGGTTTACTCGATAACCGTCTGACAGGATCGGTCGGCTATTATAACCGTTATACATACGATATGATCGGTCCAGCTCCTATATTACCTCCCGTGTTAGGGGCCCTACCTCCCCAAGTGAACAACTGTGATATGAAGTCATACGGTTGGGAGTTGGAACTTTCATGGAGAGATCGCATCAGTGAATTTGATTATAGTGCACGATTTGTTTTATCTGACGGGAAGCGTAAAATATTGAGATATCCGAATCCTACGAACTCACTCTCTTCGGATGTATACTATAATGGACAAATATTGGGTGACATCTGGGGATACAAAACGGTCGGTATTGCACAAACCCAGGAAGAAATGAATGCACACTTGGCCAATGGAGGTACCCCAAATTGGGGAACGAACTGGGGAGCCGGTGACGTTATGTATGCCAATCTTGATGGAAAAGAAGGTGTCAACAATGGTTCGAATACTTTGGAAGATCATGGTGACCTGACAATAATCGGTAACAACACCCCAAGATATAATTTCGGTTTGACGTTGACCGGGGCATGGAAAGGATTCGACTTTTCGGTGTTCCTGCAAGGGGTAATGAAAAGGGATTATTGGTTGGACGGGCCATACTTCTGGGGGGCCAATGGAGGATTGTGGCAATCGACTGCATTCAAAGAACATATGGATTATTGGCGTCCTGAAGGCGATCCACTCGGTGCAAACACCAATGCTTATTATCCCAAACCCTATTTTAATACGGATAAAAACCAGAAAGTACAAAGCGGATATCTTCAGAATGCTGCATATTGCCGCCTGAAGAATGCTCAGATAGGTTATACTCTGCCCAAAATATGGACTCGAAAAGCGGCAATGGAATCAGTGCGTGTTTATGTGTCCGGAGACAATCTGGTTACCTTTTCGGGAATCAGCGGAGTATTTGATCCGGAATTATTGGGTAGCGACTGGGGAGACGGTAAGCTCTATCCCTTGCAAAGAACGATTTCTATCGGCTTAAATGTTAACTTCTAATTTTACCAGACAAATTATGAAAATAAAACTGAAACATATTTATTTCTGCTCATTAATCGGAATGGGCGGATTGGCACTGACTTCGTGTAATGATTTTCTGGATCGTTCGCCCATCAGTGACATCACTCCGGAAGATTACTTCAACACTGTAGATCAAGTGGGAAGCTATGTTATCAATTATTACGATGACTACCTTGAAAACTCAAATACGACTAAAATGTATCACCAAAGAGCATGGAACTCCGGAGTGGTACGAAATGATGCGAACACTGACAATTTATTGAGTGATGACGGAAACCTGGATTATTTTGCGGGAAATAAGCAAGTACCCGAAGGGAAGAATATTCAGGAACCTCTGAATCGTATTCGGGTATGGAATTATCTTTTTGAGAAAGTATTACCTAAAGAAAAAGAAGGTACAATCCCCGGAGATGCAGAACTGTTAAAGCAATACATCGGAGAAGCCTATTTTTTCCGTGCGTTGGCATATTATAACGCATTGGTACGTTTCGGTGATTATCCCATCATTACCGAAGTATTGCCGGATGATTCGGAAACACTGATCAAAAAAAGTCAGCGTGCCCCGCGCAATGAAGTGGCACGTTTCATCCTAAAAGATCTTGACGAAGCTGTCAGTCGACTGAAGGAACGTGGTTTTCAGAATAACCAACGCATCAACAAACAGGCTGCATTAGTGCTGAAATCAAGAGTTGCACTGTTTGAAGCAACTTTTGAAAAATATCATCAGGGAACGGGACGCGTACCCGGCGATCCCACATGGCCCGGAGCCGCCATGAGTTATAACAGTGGAAAAACATTCGATATTGCTGGCGAAATAAACTTCTTCCTGACCGAGGCAATGCAGGCAGCGGTAGCTGTTGCAGACCATGTTCAATTGGCAGAGAACTCGCATGTAATGAATCCTCCATACAATACACTTTATGGATGGAATCCTTATTTTGAAATGTTCAGTCAACCGGATCTTTCGAATGTGGAAGAAGTACTGTTGTGGAAACAGTATAACCTGTCACTTACCGTGTCGCATTGTGTGGGCGCCCGCCTTAAAAACGGAGATCGTACCGGACTGACACGTTCGTTGATCAAAACATTCCTGTTGAAAGACGGTCTGCCTATTTATGCAAGTAATAGTACTATTGATGACAGAACGGTGTCTGACGAAAAGAAAGACCGCGACGAGCGCTTGCAATTGTTTGTATGGGGAGAAAAAGATGCCTGGATGACAGATGAAAGAGCGGATACAGTGAAAAATTACAATAAGGATCAGGCGGGAAACTCAGTGACAAATCCGGTACCGGTACCTTGGGTAAAATCTACTGTAATCAGTGATCAGGAACAGACACGTGATATCACCGGTTATCGTTCCCGTAAGTTCTATCCGTATGATGATGAACAAAGTAAGTCGGACGAACTGCTGGGGACCAATGCCTGTCCTATTTTCCGTGCTTCCGAAGCATATCTTAACTACATAGAGGCTTGTTATGAGAAGAATGGTACGCTGGACAGCAAGGCACAGGAATATTGGAAAGCCATACGCAGACGTGCCGGTGTCGATGAAGACTATCAGAAGACAATCGCCCGCACGGATCTGGGGCGCGAAGACGATCTGGGAGTTTACTCAGGAGACCGGATGGTGGACGCTACACTTTACAACATACGTCGCGAACGTCGCTGCGAATTTATTGCCGAAGGCATGCGCTGGGATGACCTGAAAAGATGGCGCTCTTGGGACCGGCTATTTACGGAGCCATATATTGTGGAGGGCATTAACTTTTGGGATGAAGCCTATAAACTTTACACAACCGTAGATAAAGACGGCAATGAAAAATCCGCGGTGGTAGCTGATGGCAGCACGTCTGCCAACATGTCGCCAAAATCGGACGGGAAATACGTACGGCCATTGCGTAGGACACAAACCAATAATCAGCTTTATGACGGATATACCTGGAAAAAAGCTTATTATCTGGAACCACTCGGCTTACAGGACTTGCAATTGTCGGCCACCAATCCGGAGGATATCAATACATCTATGATGTATCAAAATCCATATTGGCCTGCCGGCACAGGCAAAGCGCTTGAATGATACCGCTAAACGTATAAAAAACGTAATATGATAAGTTCACCACAGAGTTTACACAAAGCAAATTTGCCAGTGTATCCTGTGGTGAACAAAAACAAATCTCCGAGTGAACTTATCTTATGTTTTTTAAGTTATATAATGTATAAAGAAGACAATAAACGGAATGATAAAATCAAATCTGACCGACTACCATAAACAACAACTTAAAAAAATATAAGAAATTATGAATTCACATCAAGAATTATTCGGTGGAAATATTCCACAAGATGTAACTGGAAAACAAGGCGAAAACGCTATCTTCATTGTCTACGGGCTGAAACAATCGGATAACACTATAAAACAAGTAAAAGATCTATGTGCTAACTTTTCCGCACTGATACGCAGTATGCGTAACCGATTTCCCGAAATGCAATTCAGTTGTACGATCGGATTCGGAGCTGATGCCTGGAAACAACTTTTTCCAGAGCAGGGCAATCCTAAGGAATTAAAGACTTTTGAAACAATTAAAGGAGCTAAATATATTGCGGTTTCAACCCCCGGTGATATTCTTCTACACATCCGGGCAAAACAGATGGGACTCTGCTTTGAGTTTGCCTCCATTATCGACGAAAAGCTGAAAGGGGTTGTAGATTCAATCGATGAAACTCATGGATTCAGGTATATGGATGGAAAAGCAATCATCGGTTTTGTGGACGGTACCGAAAATCCGGCAGTAGATGAGAATCCCTATCATTTTGCGGTGATAGGTGACGAGGACCCGGACTTTATCGGTGGCAGTTACATCTTCGTACAAAAATACATTCACGACATGACTGCATGGAATTCACTTCCGGTCGAAGCCCAGGAAAAGGTAATCGGCCGTCATAAATACAATGATGTGGAATTGTCGGACGAGGAAAAGCCGCAAAATGCACACAACGCTGTCACTAATATTGGAGACGACTTGAAAATAGTACGTGCCAATATGCCGTTTGCCAATACTTCGAAAGGAGAATACGGAACATATTTTATCGGCTATGCAAGTACCTTTAGTACCACCCACAAAATGTTGGAGAATATGTTTATTGGTGACCCTGTGGGAAACACCGACCGTTTACTAGACTTCAGCACTCCGATAACAGGAACCCTGTTTTTCGCACCTTCATACGATCTGCTTGCTAAACTCGGAGAGTAATAGTTACTCTCCATATAGTACAGTTTCTGCTATCCAGGCAAAAACATTAGCTATGAGTTTGGACGCATTATTATTAATGGTCCCGGAATTATTGTTTATACGGTTATCGGTAGTTGACGTCGAACTGGACGCCGAACTACCTATATCCGTATCACCCCAATAAACGATTCTCCTTGAATAATCAATGCCTAAAACAATACCTCCCGCAGGTCCCATCAATATAGGAGTAATGCCTTTGGATGCTTCCGTGTTGAACTGTATTTCGCCATGATAAGCATCATAATTGCGTAAAGAGAAGTCGGTATTGATAGGAGTATATGGGGCACTGGTAAAAGGACCGGTAGTGGTAAAGTAACTGTTACCATTCTCTGGAGTTGCCAAAGGATAGGGACCGGTATTACTCGTTAAAAAAGAAATGCCGTTATTCCCGCCCAATATCTCTTTTAATAAATTCTGGCTGACATCCAGAGCATCATAAGAAACAATCAATACACGATTCTTTTTCGATTTCACCCAGTTATGAGCTTTTTGTGCATCCGAGGTACCGAACAACAGATTGCCCATATAATGGACATAGACAACATCAAAAGAGGCAAAAAGAGCATCGGTTAAGTTATTATAGTTGGCATTTACACCTATCAGATTATAACCTCCACATTCAACAGTTCCGGTCGGACCGAAATTATTTTGATTATTCAATATACCTCGAAGACCGGTTGCACGCGCTTCGGCACTGCCGGAACCAATAATGTTCGTTCCCAGATATCCCAACCCGGCATTGAACGTTAGAAGATGAATTGTCTGATAAGCGGCCACATCATATTTTTGCTGAATATTCACCAGAATACGCCAACGGTGGGCTGTGATGACAAAATTTTGAATTCGGCTAGTATCATTCGTCGAATTACTCTGCAGAGCCGTAATCACTAACTGACTTCCATTTTGAGCTTTTGTTACAGTAAAGTATTCATTTGCCAATGACTGACTTCCGGTTCCTGTGGGAGTTCCTGCGGCATCGGCCCATTGTAAGGTATAGTCTGGAAGATCGGTACTTACGTTGATAATGCCTGCGGAACCTGCTTTGTTCTTGAGAACAATTTCCCGGGTCGACACTCCAAAATGATGTTCTCCATCAAAATTCATATCAATGGTGTAATCATCCCAAGCCTGTACTTCGGCTACGATATGGGCGGAACGATTATTCGCCGCTTCGTCCGGACTACCCCACCCCGGACCTGAGACCTTCTTTATATTGAATATGTACTTATGATTACGAAGTACTTTCCCGAAAGCATTTTCAACATTATCGGGATCAAAATCCATACGGTAGTAACCCGGTTGATCACTCCCTTCATAATAACCCTCTACAACAATACAGGTTGCCTGACTTACCCGGTTGTCCGGAGTTGGTGAATCGGCTTCAGGCAAATAAAGTTGGGCTGAAAATTCATTCAGGTTCTCAGTAGGTACAGGATACAGGATACTGTTTACATTTCCGGAACTTCCGGCAGGTACGCTCGGAAGCGTAACCCTGACGACTCCAGTTTCATCGGGTATTATCTGTAAGTGGTCATTGGCACGATATGCTTTCACCCCTGACAGCTTAAAGTTTGCCACTTCCGTAGCTTTCACGTCTACCCGGGCAATGGAACGTAACATCTTTATTCCGGTAATATTATTTATAACCGTTGCTTCTAATCCTCCGGGCAATTCATACTCCCCATACATTGGAAAATCGGAAGTGATATTGTTGAACCGGAGATTGATGTTCTTTTTCACCAAATCTTCGCTATCATCCACCGAAGGCTCATTGGCTATTACCGCATCGGTAGCATTGGCCAATATGAGTAATTTTAAAGGCGAACTGCTTGATTTTAATAAAGCTTTAAAAGAAGCAGCGGATGAAGTGTTGTTGATGGATATGCCGGGTACACGGTACTTATATTTACCTTCTTCAAACACTAACACTTGAATCTCACTGATTTTAGACTCATGATCGGTCGTCGCAAATGTTCCTCGCGTCCGGGCATATGTAGTGGAGGCCGGTATGGTTATCACTAACCTTACCGATACATCCTCTGTATTATTTCTATCTGCATCTCCGGACACTTCCATACTGTCGGTACACGACATATATAAAAGGCCGGTTATCAGAATTACCATTAATTTTTTCATTAGGGCTTAGGTTTATTTTCTCAGATACAAAGATGGACTTTTTCAGGAAAGAATCCGTGGCGTTTAATGAATGGTGTAAACAAAGATTTTTCTATTATCACATCTCACATGAATTTATTGTCCAATTATGCAACAATCGGAAATGTGTGTAAAGACGTGTATCTATTTTCGAAACTTCGTCATAAACTTTTCACCAGTTCTTGTTGCCGGTTAAAGAAATGGATTCGCTGAACCTCGCCACTCTGCGAAATCAAAGTTGAATACTTCTTTAATGACTGTATCCATAGCTTCAAGTGCTGAAATAGAAAATCATCTTTCGAAGTTATGGAATTAATGGAAAAGACCCCTATCAGGCATTGATGGTAAATATCTGTTTCTACATAACTATATGTAGACTCAAAATTGATATCGGATATATATATTTTCACATCTTTTCCGGATGAATATTTTCCCTGAGCTGAAATTTTTTCCAATTCATTCAGCAATATCAATAATTCCTTTTTTATTCTTTTTACACTGTCTTCTGATATCAGATTGATATTTAAGAAAAACTTGACCTCATTGACCAATCTGATAAATATCTCTTTATCCCATATATAATTGGTTGACTGGAATAGCTGAGACAGATTTACAAATTCTTTTTGCTTGTCAATCAATTTTTCTGGAATCTCCAAATCTTCATAATGTCTGCCTGCATATGTACTTTCATGCTGGTAAATCCATTTGAAAAGTTGGAATTTGGATAAGGCTTCATACTTTAAATACAGGGTTTGTGGAACGGTATTTGAAGAGGTGCTTCTTTCCGAACTTTCCCGTTCAATCAATTGACCGAACAACTTTATATACGAATCGATAATAGAATAATAGGTCTCCGCAGGGCGTTGGCATTGCAACATATTCAGATTAACAATAGCGTTGTCATTCAAATCGGCCCCTACTATTTTATCAAGAGAGATGCCCATGTGTTGAGATATGGTGGCAACTTCGGCAAAAGTGAACGGTACTTCACCCCGCAACCGCCTGTAAGTAGCTTCTTTGCCAAGGTAAAGAATATCCATCAGCGCATTTGCAAGATTATTCCCCTTGGGTAAGTATATTTTCATTGCATCTATTAAATCTGTATTTATATTACGCATAATCATTGTTTTTATATTTTTATCTGTAAACAAGTAATCTGTAACTTTTGTTTCGCCTATCGAAACGAACAATCCCTTTGATGACGGTGCGTTGCATTATCAGAGCTTTCTTTTTCAGGGATTGCTTCAATAGACACTTTTTGTTTATAAATACATTTTTAAAGTCACAAATCGTTGCTGTCTGGAAGGTATATTTGTTATCTGAAAAAAATGTAGTATATCCACCTAAATAAAAAGATAATGAAAACAAGTAAAATCTTTATGACTACACTGGTTGCATTGACTATGGCTGCATGCAGCAATGACAATGATTGGGTTGACCAGTCCAGCAATCCGGACGTAATTGCCCCGGATGCATATGCCTCTTTTTCCATCAACATTCCCCACGCATCGAAGACACGTGCAGTATCTACAGATCCGGGAATTGCAGCGGAAAACACTGTGAAATCCTTACATGTGTTTATTTATGACGCAGAATCTCCCAATACACCTACTGTAGCTGAATTTACGGTCGCAGGAGGTACACTCACACAGAAACCAGCCGGGAGTTCTACCTGGATGACCAGCCAACCGATCAGCACTAAAAAGACGGATAAATATATTTTTGCGGGAGTAAACCTTAATGCAGAAATAGTGAACTATATTACTTCTAACGGATTGGGTGCATTCAGCTATAAAGATTTCACACAAGAAATAACAAAATTGGCGGATCAAACAAATGGATTTGTCATGTTCAATAGTGCTTATCCGACCCTTACGCCCGCTGCTGATTTATATGAGAAGAAAAGTGAAGCCGAAAACAATCACATAACCATTTCTGTGAATCGCATCACTGCAAAAGCGGCGGTGTTCCAATCACAGAGCTTTGTGGTGAACGGAGGCGGAACGATGACAGATCTGAAGTTCGGCTGGAGAAACCTGAATAAAAAATTCTACTTTATTCAGGATAACAGAGACACTCTCATCAAAGACTATAATTGGGCTAATTATACCGCAGAAGATTTTACGAGGGGAACAGATGCCATCAACGTTTATGCTTCGGCTGATGTGCCTACCTCTTTTTCTTATGCTACGGAAAATGCATTCCAGTATATTTCGGGTACATCCAATGTGGATGCAGCAACTTTTATCAGTGTCAGCGGGGTATTTACACCCACTAACATCATATCTGCCAAAAAAAATCCCCCTACAGTTGCGGCTGATTTTGAAATCATCGTCAATCCGAAACCGGTGGATAAAACATTCTTTGTCGTGCGGACTGCCGATGGTGTTGCCAATTACTTTATAGATGGACCTACGGCAGAAAAGTTTGCGGAGCTATGTGCCGCGAATACTCCGCAAATGCCATCTATCAATGGGATCTACCTATTATCGGAGAATACGTATAGCAACGGATTGTGTTACTATCATATTTTTGTTAACGGTGACGCAGTCACACCGCAGGCTCCTTATAATATCTACAGAAACCAATATTTCAAGATCAACATCAATTCTATACAAGCACCGGGAAATCCTTCGGACAATTTTGACAGAGGAGAACCAATCAAGCCTAATTCATGGATTGGGGTCGACATCCAGATTATCCCTTGGGAGGTGATTGAAGAAGATCACGATTTATAACCAGCTAATTAATGCCCCACAGAATGTTTACCTGCAAGATAGAAGCCGGATTCAGAGTATTCATATTCATTATATTGCATTTCGTACTCACGAATTGTATCCGGGAAGATATGTCCGGATGTCCCCGGGATGATGGAGGGCTGGCTCTCAAATTCAGCTATGATACAAATGCAGACTCAAGACTGAGCACTGCGCAAGGTGTTGATCGATTGGCTGTTTTCATATTCGATGAAAAAGGACTTTTTATCTCTCAGGTAAACGATTCTATGACTTCAATCAACGACGATTATGTCATGGAGCTGCCTTACAAACAGGGCAGTTACCAATTTGTAGCATGGGGTGGCTATGATAAAAGTACTTATCAGACTTCTGAATGTGTGCCGAGGAAAACTTATATCGATGATTTCTTTCTATCTGTAAAACGTCAGGAGGACAACCGGGTAACCAATCAGCCCAAACTGCTCTATCATGGTATGCACGATATAGTGGAGCTTAACAGTAAAGAAAAAACAATCGTATTGATAAACTTGAAACAAATGACGAATCATATCCGGGTTATTGCTCATAATTTGAATCAAGATAGAAGTGACAACATTTATATAGAGGATAATAACGGTAAGTATGGATATGATTCACAATTCTCCGATGATGACCGGATAACCTATATTCCCATTTATGAAGCATCATCGGAACAATCAAATCCGTTGATTGCCGACTTCAATGTAATGAGGCTGGAAAAGGATAGAGAACCCCGGCTGCGAATTGCCGACAAAACTGGTACAATCCGCTATGATGAGAATCTTATTGGTAAACTTATAGGCGGAAATCCCAATATTGATTTTGAGCATAACCATGATTTCACCATTGAAATATCCTTCGATAACTACATCCCGGTCATTATCAAGATTAATGGCTGGGAGATAGTTAATGAAGAAATATGACTATAAACTGCAGAACAATGAAACAAAGAAAGGTACACTCATATCAATGAGAATACCATGAAAAATGGCAACGGGTATCATATCCTTTCCGGAATAAAGGGTGATGGATGGCAACAATACATCCATTGAATTTACTCCGGCTGCAGAAATTGGTGCCAGTTTTCCAAAGTATTTTCGGATTAACGGTGCACCCAGCAATGCCATCATCTCACGGAAGATATTAGCCAGCAAAGCAATAGTGCCAAGCTCTGTTGCCAACTGTAATCCGACAGAAGCCTCTTTGAATTGAGTAATCAAAATAGATGAAAGGGAATAATAAGCAAATCCGCTTCCTACCGCCATACAATCGAATACACTCCACTGACTCAGCAATAAACTGGCAAAAGCTGAAAAAAGAAGAGTTCCGACAATGGTAGCTATCGGCACTAAAAGCATATTGGGACGTAGGCTTTTGATCAGAAATTTCAGATTCTTATTGCTCCCGATACTGATGCCAACCTGCAACATCAACGCATAAAGTATGTACATAGAAAGATTGTGCATGTCAAACTGGAAATCATTGAAGATTCCGACCAGACAACCTATACAGAAAAATGCAACAACAATTAGACTGCTTTTCATGACTTTCCTCCTTTCTTGAAAAACAGGCGTAATACGAGAAAAGAAGCCAACATGCTGCCCAAGATACTTGAAGTAGCCAACACAATGGCTTGCCATCCGAATTTACCCAGATTATTTACGATTAAACTATTGGAGCCTATCGAAAGGCCCAGCACGAAAAGTAGCAGGAATATCGTAAGCGAAGTACTCTTTTCTACTTTCTCCAGAAATTTCAGGTTACGCAGCAAATAACCGATGCCAATACCTAAAAACATGATAGATATAATGGAAAACATACTCGTATATTTTAAAAAGTTACACAATGCACTCCCTGGCAACTTTTATGTATAAGCTGCCGGACAGATCCTCTCTTTCACCTTATATTAATAAGTGAACGAAAAGAGATAAATCAAACTACAAAACAGGGAGTAATTCAGATAAATCCGCTAAACCAATGTACATGCACAATGCAGTGTCCGTACAGAATCTTATTTTCTTGCACGGCATTATGTATGCTATATGTAGTAAACAATCGGTTCATATTATTCATTAATTACAGTGCAAAGGTAATACTTTTGCGCATATTTTCCAAATAATTATGCAAAATATAAATAATCATAGTAGTGGAATTACTCATAAAAAGACGATGAAAATCTTGCAGAACCTATTTTTTTCTTCGTATCTTTACAAACCGAAATAAAGGATATATCAATAAACATATAACGATATGGAAAACAGAAGTTTAGTAACCATAGCGGAGCATTCGAGGGAGAAAATTCTCTATATGCTCGAAATGGCGAAACAATTTGAAAAGAATCCCAACCGCCGGTTATTGGAAGGCAAAGTAGTCGCTACCCTGTTCTTTGAACCTTCTACGCGTACCCGACTAAGTTTCGAAACTGCTGCCAATCGACTAGGCGCACGGGTAATCGGATTTTCGGATCCCAAAGCCACCAGTTCATCCAAGGGGGAGACTCTGAAAGATACCATTATGATGGTGAGTAATTACGCTGATGTGATTGTTATGAGACATTATCTGGAAGGAGCAGCACGCTATGCAAGTGAAGTGGCTCCGGTACCTATCGTAAATGCCGGAGACGGAGCCAACCAGCATCCTTCGCAAACGATGCTCGATCTCTATTCTATATATAAAACACAAGGTACACTGGAGAATCTGAATATCTATTTGGTAGGTGATTTGAAATACGGACGTACCGTACACTCTTTACTGATGGCTATGCGCCACTTTAACCCGACTTTCCACTTTATTGCCCCCGAGGAACTGAAAATGCCGGAAGAATATAAAATATATTGCAAAGAGCACAATATAAAATATGTAGAGCATACGGACTTTAACGAAGAGGTAATTAAGGATGCTGATATCCTGTACATGACCCGCGTACAACGTGAACGTTTCACTGATCTAATGGAATATGAACGGGTAAAAAACGTATATATCCTTAAAGCGAAAATGCTTGAAAATACTCGTTCTAACCTTCATATTCTTCATCCGTTACCACGTGTCAATGAAATTGCTTATGATGTGGATGACAGTCCGAAAGCTTATTATTTTCAACAAGCACAAAATGGACTCTATGCCCGTCAAGCTATACTTTGCGATGTATTAGGAATCACTTTACAAGATATTTTATAAAATCATGAGCGAGAATAAACAAGCATTACAGGTGGCCGCACTGAAAAATGGCACTGTTATCGATCATATACCTTCAGAGAAACTTTTTACGGTAGTTTCATTGCTCGGATTGGAACACATGACGACTAATATTACTATCGGATTCAATTTGGACAGTAAAAAACTAGGTAAGAAAGGAATCATCAAGATTGCCGATAAATTTTTCTGTGACGAAGAAATCAATCGAATTTCCGTAGTAGCCCCTCATGTGAAACTGAACATCATCCGTGATTACGAAGTAGTAGAAAAAAAAGAAGTGCGAATGCCTGACGAGTTAAAAGCTATCGTAAAATGTGCTAATCCCAAATGTATCACGAATAATGAACCGATGGCTACTTTATTTCATGTGATCGACAAAGACAATTGTGTTATAAAATGTCATTACTGCGAGAAAGAACAAAAAAGAGAAGATATTACAATCATTTAGTTATGCACTGCAAGCTACGAGTTCTAGACCGCTAAACGATGTCGGACGTAACTCGTAGCTCGTAACATATAAAGTGAATAAAAAGATGAAGCAAGACTGGAAGCCCGGAACTCTGATTTATCCGTTGCCTGCCGTATTGGTAAGTTGCGGAAGCGATGAAAGCGAATACAATATACTTACGGTGGCATGGACCGGAACCATTTGTACCAATCCGCCGATGTGTTACATTTCTGTTCGTCCCGAACGTCATTCTTATCCTATTATAAAAAAGAATATGGAATTTGTGATCAATTTAACAACCCGGGATATGGCATTCGCAACAGATTGGTGTGGGGTACGTTCAGGGAAGGATTATCATAAGTTTGAAGAAATGAAACTAACCCCGGGCAAATGTTCTGTAGTGAATGCACCTCTCATTGAAGAATCTCCCCTTTGTATTGAATGCCGTGTGAAAGAAATCGTATCTCTGGGATCACATGACATGTTTATTTCTGACGTAGTAAACATCCGTGCAGATGATCGTCATCTAAACCGGGAAACCGGAAAGTTGGAACTGGCAGAAGCAAATCCGCTTGTATATGTACACGGAGGATATTATAATTTAGGAGAAAAGATAGGAAAATTCGGTTGGTCAGTAGAAAAGAAAACAAAGTGAAACGAATAGTTCTCCTTTTTATATCGATATGGATTGCTTTTGCCGCTTATGGGGAAGACAATCATAAAAAGGAAAGACACCCGGATGACCGCAAAATAAATGTAGGAATCAGGGGTGGATTCAACTCTTCTATGTTTCTGGTTTCTGATCTGAAAATTAAAGATGTAACCATTGACGAAATTCAGAACAACTACAAAATAGGATATTTCGGTGCTCTCTTTATGCGCTTGAACATGAAAAGGCATTTTATACAACCGGAAATCTCGTACAATATCAGCAGGTGCGAGATTTCTTTCGATAAACTCGGCTCACAGCATCCCGACATTGAACCTGACTATGCATCGGTCAGTTCCACTATCCACAGCATTGATTTTCCATTACTATATGGTTATCATGTAGTAAAACAAAGTCCTTACACAATGTCTCTCTTTGCAGGACCGAAACTAAGATACTTGTGGAATAAGAAGAATAAAATCACTTTTGAGAACTTTGATCAACAGGGTATCCACGAAAAGCTGTATCCCTTCAATGTCAGTGCAGTAATTGGCGTTAGTGTCAACATCTCCCGCATTTTTTTCGATTTTCGATACGAGCAAGGGCTTCACAATTTATCAAAATCAGTAACATACGATAATATAGATATGGAAGGTAGACCGGAAGTAAGCAATATCACCTTTCGACGTCGTGACAATGTGCTTAGTTTTTCACTCGGAGTTATATTTTAAATAACTTTTTCTTCAAAAAGGTTGCACACTCTTTAAATAATATCTAAATTTGTGCGATTATAATAATAAAGGTTTCAAGATACACTTTAATCTTATTATAACAAATAATGAAAAGAGACGATTTAATTTTCGATATTATCGAAAAAGAACATCAACGTCAGTTGAAAGGCATTGAGCTGATCGCATCAGAAAATTTCGTAAGTGATCAGGTGATGGAGGCAATAGGATCTTGTCTTACCAATAAATATGCGGAAGGATATCCGGGTAAACGCTACTATGGTGGCTGTGAAGTGGTAGACCAAAGCGAACAAATTGCCATTGACCGCCTGAAAGAGATTTTTGGTGCAGAATGGGCCAATGTGCAACCCCACTCAGGAGCACAGGCTAATGCAGCCGTATTTCTGGCTGTACTGAATCCGGGAGATAAATTCATGGGGCTGAATCTGGCACATGGAGGACACCTTTCACATGGTTCATTAGTAAACACTTCGGGAATCATTTATACTCCCTGCGAATATAATCTGAAACAGGAAACTGGGCGCGTAGATTACGATCAAATGGAGGAAGTAGCATTGCGTGAAAAGCCCAAAATGATCATTGGAGGCGGTTCGGCCTACTCTCGTGAATGGGATTATAAACGTATGCGCGAAATTGCCGACAAGGTAGGAGCAATTCTCATGATCGACATGGCACATCCTGCTGGGTTAATTGCAGCCGGTCTATTGGATAATCCTGTGAAATATGCACATATTGTGACTTCAACCACTCATAAGACCCTCCGAGGACCTCGTGGTGGCGTAATCATGATGGGAAAAGACTTTCCTAATCCTTGGGGAAAGAAAACTCCGAAAGGAGAAATTAAGATGATGTCTCAACTACTTGACTCAGCTGTATTCCCAGGAATACAAGGAGGGCCGTTGGAACATGTGATTGCAGCCAAAGCTGTAGCTTTCGGTGAATGTTTGCAACCCGAATATAAAGAATATCAAAAACAGGTACAAAAGAATGCCGCTGTATTAGCACAAGCCTTGATTGACCGTGGTTTCACTATTGTTTCAGGTGGCACAGATAATCATTCCATGCTGGTTGACTTGCGTAGTAAATACCCTACTCTAACAGGTAAGGTTGCAGAAAAAGCACTCGTATCTGCTGATATAACAGTTAATAAAAATATGGTTCCGTTTGATAGTCGTTCCGCATTCCAGACTTCAGGTATCCGTTTGGGTACTCCTGCCATCACAACACGTGGTGCAAAAGAAGATCTGATGTTGGAAATCGCGGAAATGATCGAAACCGTATTATCTAACGTAGAAAATGAAGAAGTGATAGCACAAGTACGTGCACGTGTCAACAAGACAATGGAAAAATATCCGATCTTCGCATATTAAATAGCACATTTTAGTATTAAACAATAACATACGTGGGCTCGCAATTCTCTGTGAAGAAAGTTGCGGGCATTTTTTTGCTCTTTTAACATCGCATTAACACCTCCCTCAAAACCTTTCATTCCTGTTAACCGTTGATAAGTAACTAAAAAAAGAAGATGATATTTACTTAATACCTAAACTGATATGAAAATAAGAAATCTAATGGTCGCAGCAACCTTATTGGTTACTGCCGGAGCTATGGCTCAAAATCAAGATTGTGCCTTCTTTTTTCCCAACCAAGAAGGTGAACAAATCACCCGTAATTGCTACACTGCTGATGGTAAACTTACTAATATCCTAGTCTACAGAGTAGATCAGGCATATGAATATCCGTCAGGTATGGAGGTAGTAGCAAACTATACATTTACTGATGCCGCAGGCAAAACACTCAATTCCGGACAAATGGTAGCTCGTTGTAGCGATGGAAATTTTTCTATGAGTATGGGAGATGTGGCAACATTCCCCACAGCACTCAACATGATGAACGCTGATGTATATATGATGGGAGATTTAATGAATTATCCGGATGCCTTTTCTAATCCGATGAATCCGGGAGACGATGACGAATTTGATGACGGAACTCTGCGTCTTTACCAAAAAGGAAATAAAAACAACCGGGCTGAAATCTCCGTTTTCGACAGAGAATTTGTTACTACAGAAACTGTAAATACTCCTGCTGGAGCATTTTATTGTACGAAAGTAAAGTATGAAATGAATATCTGGACACCGAAAGAAACAATTAAGGGTTACGGATATGAATGGTATGCACCCAATATTGGTATTGTCCGTTCCGAACAATATAATAATAAAAAGGAGCTACAATCGTACAGTGTGTTAGAAAGAATTAAAAAATAGCACACTGGACTCTATATATCCGTCATCCCCGCCATTCGTTCAGAAAGAATAGCGGGGATTTATTTGACTAGTCTCCAAGAATTACAATAAATTTATGGGCCTCCAAGAAACTATCTCAGAATAGAAAAAAGAGGCAATATTACTGGTTCGGATATAATGATCCCCTCGTTCTAGCTTTAATCTATTACAATACAAGGCTAGAACAAGGGGATTCTTATATTTGAAGTTTTAACCTATAAAATCCTCAATTTCCAGTTTTTTTTGAAACTACCTCTTCCTGTATATGGAAAAGTTTAGCTCAATCCTTCAATATTGCCATCCACAATATCGATATGGAGTGCTTGCGGCTCTTTTGGCAAACCAGGCATACGCATAATCTCACCTGCAATCGCTACAATCATTTCGGCTCCATTGTTAATAACGATATCTTTAATATGGAGTTCAAAGTTATCTACTGCCCCATATACTTTTGGATCGGCTGAAAAAGAATATTGCGTTTTGGCAATGCATACAGGATAATGACCGATTCCCATTTCTTCAATTAATTTAATCTTGTTACGGGTCAACGTGCTATAGGTCACAACGCTTGCACCGTATAAATTGGTTGCGACTTTCTCAATCTTCTGCTGTACACTATCTTCATCATTATAGGTAAACTGTAATGGTTCGGATGGTTTGTTTTCAATTGTCTCAACCACCAGATTCGCCAGATCGACGGCGCCTTCACCACCTTCTGAAAAAGCATTATTGATAGCATAGCCTACTCCCAACTGCTCACAGTGCTCACGAAGCAACTCCATCTCTTCATCCGTATCACTGGCAAACTTATTGAAAGCAACAATAACAGTCTGACCAAACGAGTGCAGATTGCGGACATGCTTATCTAAATTACGCAAACCTTCTCTCAATCCTTCGAGGTTTGGCTCCTTAATACGATCGAGGCTAACTCCCCCATGCATTTTAAGCCCTTGCGCAGTAGCCACAATCACTGTCAAACGCGGCTGCAACCCACTCTTGCGACATTTAATATTGTAGAATTTCTCTGCTCCCAAATCAGCACCGAAACCGGCCTCTGTAATTACATAATCACCAAAAGTCATTGCCATCTTCGTTGCTAATATAGAATTACATCCATGAGCAATATTAGCAAATGGACCTCCATGCACAAAGGCGGCAGTACCTTCGGTAGTCTGTACCAGGTTCGGATGTATAGCATCTTTCAATAGAACTGTTATAGCTCCTGCCACACCCAGATCTTTAACTGTAAACGGTTTATTATCATAGGTATATCCTAAAAGAATATTTTCTATTCGACGGCGAAGATCATCCACGTCTTTTGAAAGACAAAGAATTGCCATGATTTCTGATGCTGGAGTAATATCAAATCCGGATTCCTGCGTAATACCGTTGGTCTTCGGTCCTAGACCAACTACGATATTCCGTAAAGAACGGTCGTTCACATCAAGTACCCGACGCCAAAGAATCTCTTTTAGACCGAAACCCTTAGATTGATTTTGGTATAAATAATTATCCAGCAATGCGGAAATCATATTGTGAGCAGAAGTGATAGCATGAAAATCACCGGTAAAATGCAAATTAATCTTCTCCATCGGAAGTACCTGGGCATAACCGCCTCCTGCCGCTCCTCCTTTCATTCCGAAGCACGGTCCCAAGGAAGGTTCGCGCAAAGCGACAATTGCTTTTTTGCCAATCTTATTCAGTCCTAACGCAAGACCGATAGAAACAGTCGTTTTACCAATGCCCGCCTTGGTTGCAGTAATGGCAGTAACCAAAATAAGGTTACTCTTTTTTACTTTCTCTTCATCAATCAGATACTCGGGAATTTTGGCAATATAACGACCATAATTTTCTACTTCATCGCGGGGAATACCGATGCTTTCTGCTACTTGTTTTATTTTCTTCAGCTCAACACTACGTGCTATTTCTATGTCTGATTTCATATCGGGAGTTTTTAGGTTTTTAAAATGGAGTTGCAAAATTAACAATTAACTCCATATCAAAGTTGACTTTATTACCTTTTTTTAGTAGGGAGCAAAAAGATACCGGAGGATTGACGGATTTCCCATTGAAAAAAGGCGTATATTTGTTACCTACAAACAACAAACAATATGATGCGATATATAATCCTCTTAGTCTTGTGCGCCTGGACCGGAATAGCATTGGCCATAGATTACCATGCAAAAGACAGTCTTTTATTACAATTAAAACAAACGACAATAGCTGCAGAACGAATCAATATTTACCGAAACCTGGCGGACATTTGTTTTGAAACCCCTGAAGAAAAGACATATTTGCTCAACATGTATAGAGAAGCCCAAAAGGCTGGCGATACATCGGGTATGCTCAATGCCTTAAATGATCTTGTATGCGGAGAGACAAAAGAATATCGTATGGATTCAGCATATCATTATATGGAACTGATAAAAGCAATCCGGGAGCCCCAAGAAACAGCCCCTGTATTGGCTTACCTTCAAATGCGATTTTTCGATACACTATGCAGCCACAATGAAACAGAAGAAGCTATCACAAAAGAATTGCAATTTATAGAAGAAAAGAAATCTGATGAAGCATCACTTTACAGTAAAATCGCCCAAGCTTACATCACCGGTGGTAGCCTTCATTACAATGACATGATAAAGGAGGCACTCCCCTATCTGGAAACAGCAATGAACTTATCTAAGCAATTGCCTCCGGAAAAGCAAATCTTATTTGTATCGATCATTGTTTGGAAATTATCCAATACATACAGTATGCTGAATAAATGTGATTCAGCCATCCGGATTTTAGATGAGAATCTGCAAACACAACAACAATATTACAAAGATCACTATCAAACACAACGTCCTTTTTATAATATGGCGATACACGAATTACGCTTTTATACATCTCTATTGACTAATGCCATTTCGGAGGCTCCCGAAAAAATGGATTATTACTGGCAACAAATAGTTAAATTGAACAAAAAGCTAACCAATCCGTACGATCGATATAACTATTTTCTATCGATGGATAACTATTATCTGAATCAAAAGCCCCAACCCCATTATGAAAAAGCATTGGTGGCTAATGATAGTCTGATACAAATTGCACAAGAAATAATCCCAAACAATCTACCGGGATTATACGACATTCAATCACAAACCTACGAAGCCATGGGTAACTTCAAAGAGGCATTGGCATACCTCAGAATAGCGACTCAATATAAAGATTCGCTGACTACTGAAAATATGCAAAAGCAATTGGGTGAACTCCAGATAAAATATGAAGTGAATAAGTTGAACAATGAAAAGTCACAACTTGAAATTAAAAACAAACGTATTCTGGTGATATGCCTGTCTATCATTCTGATAATTGTAATCTTTGTCTGTCTGTATTTATATCACGACCTGAAAAAAGAGAAAAAGATGAAGTTTCATCTCCGGAACCTCAAGCAAAAAGCCGAAGAAAGTGAAAAGATGAAGACAGCTTTCATAAACTCTATTTGCCACGAGATACGTACGCCACTCAATTCGATTGTAGGTTTCTCCGACTTGATATTCAATGATGAGATAGATAAAGAAACCCGTGAAGGTTTTTCACAAGAGATTCAGAAAAGTACAATTCTACTTACTTCATTAATCGATAATATGCTTGAAATATCCAGTCTGGATGTATCACAAGAGAAGTTACCTTGCAAAGAAGCGAATCTTAATTCTATCTGTATACAAGAGATGACATTATTAAATCGGTCTCATAAACCCGATATAGACTATCGGACCGACTTGCCGGAACACCCCATCATACTGACCACACACGAAAAATATTTATCATTAGTCATAGAGCATCTATTGAACAATGCAAATAAGTTCACTGAAAAAGGCATTATCACCCTCCATTGTCACATCGACGAAGCACGCCAACAAGTTCATATAAGCGTAACAGATACCGGATGTGGTATACCGGCAGACAAACATAAGGAGGTTTTCGAACGATTCTCCAAGCTCAATGCATTCACTCCGGGTAACGGATTGGGACTTTATTTGTGCCAACTGATCATCCGCAGATTGTCCGGAAAGATAAGCATTGACCCAACATATACAGGAGGTACCAGAATAACAGTGATTTTACCTGTTCAATGACACCTCCTTAATTCTCGAACACAGAACTATTTGAAACGTGAGGTATCCACTCCCTCCCGTTTCTTCTCTTTATAGCCTCCAAATTTATAGGTAAACGAAACACCAAATTCACGGAAAGCAGAGTAATGGTTGGTCACGTTCTGCATAGCATAATAAATTCGCGGTGAAATCTGACCTGTTTCAAACAAGTCATTACATCGAAGAGTCAGCAATGCCTTTCCATTGGCAAAACCATACCTGAGCGCTATGTCCAAGTTGCCGGATGCCGGTAAATCATAGATGCCTTGTATCGCCTTACTGCGTATCATTCCACTCACAATCAGCTTAATATCCGGATGTGAGAACAGAGTGACTGTATGATTCATATTCAACATCGCATAATATGCTTTCCGATCAAAAGGAATATCCCAAAAGTCACTGTCTTTTTGACGATCGTAAACGCCGGTCAATGTGAAACGCGATTTCAGCCAGCGTCCGATCGCAAATGGGACAACAGCCTGTACACCGGCTTGCTGTTCAAAATCAAAATTGAAATACTTATAAATTTCAACCAATCGCTCCGGTGATTGATAAAGGGTTTGTGTTGCATTATCCTTAGTATGACTATACCATGCATTAAACATATATTTACTGTTTAAAACATAAGTCAACTGTAGCTGGTAGTTAATCTCAGGTTTCAAATAAGGATTGCCGTGAATCTCGGAATATCCTCCACCCATATAAGAAACTGCATCCTGAGTAGCCCAGTAATCGGGATAACTTTTATCACTGCTGAGGGATAATTGCCATACATTTCCCGGTGCAGGAGCATAGTTAATGTTAAAAGTCGGATACAGGCTCCATTCATTCCATACAGTCGTGTGGAATTGTTCGGCAGCCAATGAGGCATCTAAAGACAATTTATCACCAAAAGCCTTGTTAAATCCGGCGTAAAAATTAAGTGTTTGTTCCCGACGACGAGACTTCATATTGCTATTTCCCGATATTATTTCATCAGTTTCAGGGTCATGATAATATTGATGGCTGTTGTCCAAACTTGTCGTATAGACTGCCCCATAATTCATTCCCCACCCATTGCCCAGATCATGTTCTCCGGAGAGGAAAAGTTTCCAACGATTGATACGCTGAGAGTCTTTAACACGAAAATCCAGTTCATCACTCCCCATCCGACTGTGAAGTAATTGTGAAGAAGGTGAATGATAATAAGTATATTCCACTCCGGCTTTCCATCCGAATGGCATATGATAATCGAGGCGTGCATTATGGAGCTGGTCGGTCATACGGGTACGGGCATTCGAAATTTGAGTGCCGTCTACAGTGCTCAGATTAAAACCATTCACAAATTGGGCATTGTATGTCACACTAAGTTGATGGTTTGCGGCAAATACATAATCGCCGGCTAAACGCAGGTTGTGTCTATTCGAACGGCTTCGTTGAGATTCATTCGTACTTATGGGATGTATCGTACCATCTGACAAAGCGTGCAAAGCCTCTTTATCCGTCAGGAAATAGTTTCGCCCATGACTGTAAGAGTAAAGAAAGTCTGCAGAGAATTTATGTCCCGAATACAGAAGGCTCGCACGCTCAGTCAAATATTCATAATGCCTTTGCCGATAATCACTGAAAAACTCACCCTGCAAGGTGGATTTCCCGGAGTCTCCCTGTTTCAGGCAGATATTTATCATAGCCCCCCGCACCTGATAACGTGCAGGAGCCGAATACATCACTTCGGCCTTTTCAATACGCCCGGCAGGAATGCTTTTTAAAAGAGTGTTCAGTTGTTCCTGAGTCATTGTGGTTACTTTGCCATCCAATACAACCGTAACACTTTTTCCTCCTAAAGTCAGATTATCATTCATTTCGCTCACTCCGGGGAGTTCCTTTATCGCGTCATATGCATTGTCTACTGCAAAATTCTGAATAAGTCGAGGCAAATCATATACAAGTTTTCCCTGCATTGCTTTCACCACCGGACGTTCACCTACCACCATCACTTCGGGCAAGGATCTGTACAAACTGTCTAAACGTCCATCCATCGTAATCAGACTATCCGCAGAAAGTATCCGATCTTCATCCACATTCTGTGCCGCTACCTGCAAGCAGACAGCACCTGCAAACACAAAAGTCAAGTAAATTCGTTTCATTTTTTATTCCTTGTTTGGGTTACAGTTGCAAAGTACGGCAGAAAAGGCAAGACAATACGTTATCATCGACTTATGTAGTGTTATCTACTGTTATCGGTAGTGTTATTTAGTCTTATCAGATGTAACAACAACAAAGGTTAACCATTATCTTTGCCTGCATGAAACTCCCAATCAAACATATCGCCATACTTGTAATTGCTTCTCTGATGGCCATCTTTGCCTACCAGGCATACTGGTTGGTTAGTATGTACCATACCATGAAAAGTGATATGGAACATTCGATTATCGAGGCTATGCGCACAAGTGATTACAATGAGATGATGTTACGCATAGAACGCATGCGTCGGGATGACCAAGATCATGGTGAAATCTCTGTTTCCGCCGGATACAATGATGAAGGTGGAACACTGGTTCGCAGCAGCACTATGGTCCATAAAGAAAAGATTCCGGGAAGTACAGGAATACAACAAGATTCCATTCTCAAAACCGAACGGAAACTGGACACCCTGATCGTCGTTCGTAATGATCAGAAAGAAATAAAAGTAGTTCCGCAAGATTCCACTTCGCAGGAGGTAAAAGCTGCCATGCTGCAAACAAAAGGCGGGCTGGACATACTATTGAAAGATCAGAATACCATGCTCGAACTGGCCACTTACTTTCAAAGAGGATTGCACTCCGGCCTTGACGTTATCATGGATCCTGATTTTCAATCATACGATAGCCTGCTGACACTCTGTTTACAGGAAAGAGGAATCTCACTGCCGTATCGGATAGAATATCTGCATTTCGGCAATACGCCTGACTCCAGTTTACTTTTCACCGATACATTAGGAATGGGCGGTACGGTGAACTACATCCCCGGACCGGATGCCCATACGTACGACTACACTTTCGACATCCATTCCCATTCTCTCTACCGCCTTCGGATGGATTCAGTTGCAGGAGTGATCGTCCATCAGATGGCAGGAATACTTATTACTTCATTCGTCATTCTGTTGATTTTGGGATTCTCTTTCTGGTTCCTGATCCGCACATTGCTGAAACAAAAAACACTGGAAGAGATGAAAAGTGACTTCACCAACAATATCACCCATGAACTAAAGACTCCCATTGCCGTGGCATATGCAGCCAACGATGCTTTACTCAACTTCGGACAAGCTGACGAAAAAGCCAAACGGGACAAATATTTAAGTATCAGCCAGGAACAACTGCAAAGGCTTAGCGGACTGGTTGAACAGATACTGACGATGAGTATGGAACAACGCAAAACCTTCCGACTCCGTCCGGAAGAAATAACTCTTGCTACTTTGCTTGAATCATTGACAGAACAGCATAAACTCAAAGCACAAAATCCGATTGACATCGACTATAGAGTAGAACCGGCAAACCTTACAGTATTTGCCGACCGGACCCACTTCAGCAATATATTGAGCAACCTGATAGACAATGCAGTGAAATATTCACCGGGAAAGGCCGTCATCCGCATTCATTGCCGCGAAACAGCAGATAACGGAAAAGTGGAAATTTCCGTCAGCGATGAAGGAACAGGCATCGCACAAGAGAAACAAAAACATATATTCGATAAATTCTATCGCGTACCGACCGGTAACCTGCACAACGTAAAGGGATACGGACTGGGACTCTATTATGTAAAAACAATGATAGAAAAACATGGCGGAACAGTTTGTGTAAAAAGCGAACCCGGACACGGTAGCACATTCACCATCACGTTATGAAAGAGAAAATCAAAGTATTGTTGGCAGAGGACGAACTGACCCTCGCCATGATTATCAAAGACACACTCGAAGAGGACGACTTCATTCTCACTATTGCAGCCAACGGTGAAGAAGGATTACGCATGTTTTTCGATATTCGTCCGGACGTGCTGGTGGCCGATGTAATGATGCCCCGCATGGATGGCTTTGAAATGGTAAGACGTATCCGCCAGACCGATAAACAAACACCGGTACTTTTCCTGACAGCACGTTCGGCTATTAACGATGTGGTAGAAGGCTTCGAACTAGGCGCCAACGACTACCTGAAGAAGCCATTCGGCATGCAGGAGCTGATCATACGCATCAAAGCATTGGTTGGCAAAGCATTCAGTTTCAATGAAGAAAAGAAAACAACCACCCGGTTTGAGATAGGCAACTATTTGTTCGACTCTCTTGCACAAACACTGACACATGCCGGATTGAAGCAGGAGCTTTCTCATCGGGAATCGGAAATCCTGAAGCGACTTTGCGAAAATCAGAATCAAGTGGTCAACACACAGAATGTATTACTCGACCTATGGGGAGACGATAACTTTTTTAACTCAAGAAGTTTACACGTTTTCATCACAAAGCTCCGCCATAAACTGTCAGCCGACGAGCGAATTCGCATTGTCAATGTCAGAGGGATAGGATATAAACTGATCTTAAATTAAATACACAGAATGATGAAGAATAGAATATACTGCACATTTATACTGGCAATCATTACAGTGATGGTATGTGCACAAACAGAACAACCGAAAGACAGTATCAAAGGGCATCGCGAAACTGTACCTGAAATTCGTCAGGGACTGCATATCAACGATAGAAACATACAAACAGACGGTACTCTTCCGGACAACACCCGACAAGCTGCAGCCGGTGACAGTATGACTTTCCGTATACCGTACCCGGAAAGTATTCCGTCCGGTTGGATCGTCCCTCAATTGGGGACCTATTCCAACCCCTTCATTTGGGATTACGACCGTTATTACAATTTCAACCTTTCTCCCAACAGTAATCTCAGTACTTTCAGCAATTATAACACTTATCTCAGCATAGGCACCATCGTAAAGGCGGGTGCTGCCTACTCGTTCTCTCCCAATGATCGCTGGATCTTTTCGGGAGGAGTGTTTGTTGCTAAATATACATTGCCAAGCCTTCGCATCCCCACGGCTCCGATGGCCGGTTCACGCTTTGATGCCGGTATCCACGGAAAAATTACCTACAGGCTTACAGACCATTTATACCTGAACGTGTTCGGCCAATATTCGCTTAACGGGCAACGAAACTCTAAGAAGGGCTATATGGTCCCCGATTTATATATGCAGAATCATTTCGGAGGAACAGTCGACTACATGTTCAATGGTAAATTCGGCATTACCGGTGGAGCCATCCACGAATTCAATCCCGTAAAAGGACGTTGGGAAACGAACCCTGTTTTCGGTCCTGTAATTCATCTAAAAAAGAAATAAAGGATTCACGGCAAGCAGATTATTTTCATATCTTTGCGTTTTGAAAGATAACATAGAACGGATATGAAGAAGCTGATATTCTTTTTGCTGCTGTTACTGAGTACGGCCTCACTTTCTGCCCAGTCGGAACAACCTTCCGACAGCATCCGGCATTTGCCTTCTACCGTCAAGCAATACGGAGATTTCCTGATCGATATGGGATTGTTTATAGCAGCTCCTCCCAAACTGCCGAAATATAAATTCGAATTACCCGATGCAAGCAAAGACTATAACCGGATCTTCAGTTTGAATCCGGACGTCATAATGACACAAGGACTATCCAATGTGTTCACTCCCTCCCTTTCATACGGATTCGGTTGGGGCGGACACGATTTCTTCTCGTCTCCGCAACAGCTCCAGATGGGATCGTTTAAACTGAAAAACGGCATGCGTCTGAACACGTATGGGGAATATAATGCCGATGGCAAAAAAGTCCCTAACCCTGCCGCCATGCCATGGGAAAAGAACAACTTCAAAGGGGCTTTCGAGATGAAATCTTCCGATGGGAATTTCGGTATCCGCATTGAAGTCCAGCAGGGGCGCAACTATCCATATTAAAAAAAGAAAGAAATGAAAAACATATTGATTATCGGTGTCAATGGATTTACGGGGCGCCGGATACTGAATGACTTATCGGTTAACCCTATATACCACGTCACAGGATGCTCGCTGAGAGATGACATTTGCCCCGGCAAAGATTATCGCTTCGTACGTACCGATATCCGGGACGAAAATGAAGTACGGAAATTATTTAAAGAATGCCGGCCGGACATCGTAATCAACACCTCTGCCCTTTCGGTACCGGACTATTGCGAAACCCATCATGCAGAAGCTGAAGCTACAAATGTTACAGCAGTCGAAACGATAGCACATGTTTGCGAACAGTATGGCAGCCGTTTCATCCATCTTTCCACGGACTTTGTATTTGACGGTAAAAGCATCCGGCTCTACAAGGAAGAAGATGAAGCGATTCCGGTGAATTATTACGGTGTTACGAAACTGAAAGCCGAAAAGATTATAGCCAGCATTTGTAGTAATTATGCCATAGTACGTGTAGTTGTCGTTTATGGAAAAGCCCTTCCGGGACAGCATGGCAACATCCTTCAGCTAGTAGCCAACCGGTTGAGAAACGGAGAAACGATCCGTGTCGTATCCGATCAATGGCGTACACCGACCTTTGTTGGAGATATTTCAGTAGGAGTAGAAAAGCTGATGTTTCATACAGCCAACGGCATCTATCATATTTGCGGCAGCGAATGCCTCACAATTGCCGAAATCGCCTACCGGGTGGCTGATTTTCTGAAACTGGATCGTTCATTGATCGAACCCGTCACTACCGAGGAAATGAAAGAGGCTACTCCCCGCCCGCGTTTCAGCGGATTAAGTATCGAAAAGGCTAAAGCCGAAATCGGGTACACCCCGCGCACATTGGAAGAAGGTATGGAGGCTTCTTTGTTCTAACTTCACAGCAGAGGAGAGCAGAAAAGTAATTTCCCATTTATCAGGAGCAGGCAACAGCCATCATGGTGCAGTCGTTTCGGAGCTGTTGTGCCAGATTCTGAACGATAAGGGTTCTTGGGGTGCCCCTCAGCGGTTAAACGGCTCTTTCGGCACTCCCGGCCTGCAATCTCTCCAACAGTTCTTCAATGCTGTTCAGCGTTACGGCTTCCCCTTCCTGCGGATGTAGGATGAATCCGTTACCGTCTTTCAGATCACCGGTTTCGATGTAGGTATCCGACTCGACAGTACGATTAGCCAAAATCCCGTTACGCTGCAGGGCTTTACGCACCATGGCATATTTCTGTCCATGCCCCACCAGGCGTATCTGCGATGTATATTCATTGTCTACCCGGAACAAGCCCGTCTCCAAATCGAACACAATGCCTTTACGGGCAAAGAAACTGCTCAGTTTGCCACTCAGTGACAGATCTTCCGGAGTACCGATAGTCACCCCGTTCATCTTGTCCATCAACCAGATTTTATCGGCAATCTGTAAAGCCAGCTCCAGATCATGTGTGGAAAGAAAAATCGTTTTATTGGTCTGGCGGCTCAACCGATGAAGCAACTGCATCATCTCCACTTTACTGGGGAAATCGAGAAATGCCGTCGGTTCGTCCAGAAAGATCACCGGAGTCTCTTGTGCCAGCGCTTTGGCAATCATCACTTTCTGTCGCTCACCATCACTCAGGGTATGCACCATGCGGTGTGCCAGGTTCTGAATCTTCACCAAAGCAATGGAACGTTCGACCACCTCCTTATCTTCTCCGCGAAGTGTTCCCCAAAAACCGGTATACGGACTGCGTCCCAAGCCTACAAGCTCGTGCACCGTCATATTGCGAATATCACATTTCTCAGTGAGCACTACGCTAATGACGGTTGACAGTTCCTTGTCGGTATATGCATCGATCTCCTTGCCCACAATCTCTATCTTACCCCCCAATTTAGGTTGAAATGCCGAAAGTGTACGCAACAGGGTGGACTTCCCCACTCCATTAGCTCCCAACAGGCAAGTCAGTTCGCCACAGTTAATGCCGGCATTGATACGATCGGCCACAACTTTAACATCGGTCTTACCCAGGTAGCCTATCGAAAGATTCTCTATATGAATGGTTTTTTGCTTCATGATTCTTTATTCACTTAATTCACTTTTACGCTTACGGAACAACACTGATGCCACGACCGGCGCGCCTACCAGAGCAGTCACGGAGTTGACCGGAAGAGCTCCCTCAAAGCCCGGCATGCGGGCAACCAGATTGCATACCAAAGCCAACGAAGCACCTGCCAGCAAAGTGGCCGGCATCAGGATGCGGTGATCCGAGGTATGAAAGATGGCACGGCAAAGATGGGGAACCGCCAAACCAATGAACATAATCGGTCCGCAATAAGCGGTCACGATGGCTACAAGCACTCCCGAACATGAAATGACCAACAGGCGGGCACGCTTGATGTTCAATCCCAAGTTACGTGCATACCCATCGCCAAGCAGCATCAGATTCATGGTTTTAATCAACAGGAAAGAGAGCGGAATCAGCACAACCATGATACAGACGAACAAGGTCATCTGATCACCGGAGACGCGGGCAAAGCTACCCAACCCCCAAATGACGTAAGCGCGGATGTCTTCTTCCACACTAAAATATTTGAGTACACCGATAACGGCACTCGCCACATAGCCAATCATCACACCGATAATCAACAAAGTTACATTTCCTTTCACTTTTTGGGATACATACACAATAAGCGCCATCACCGACAGGGCACCGATAACGGCCGCCAACGAAAGAGCCACCTCGCCCATATATCCCAATTTGCTAAGTGCCACGCCTCCAAATGCTCCGGACAACAATACCACGAAAGCCACTCCCAGGCTGGCACCGGAACTGATACCAAGTACAGAAGGTCCTGCCAGCGGATTGCGAAATACGGTCTGCATCTGCAAGCCACTGATAGAAAGTCCGGCACCCGCCACCAAAGCGGTCAAAGCCTGCGGTACCCGTGACTTCCAGATGATATTTTGCCAGATAACGGATTCATCCGTTCCGCCCCAAAGTATGTTCCATACCGAACCGATGGGAATGGAAACCGAGCCCAGAAGCAGATTCAGCAGAAAAAAGACAAAAATAGATGCGGCTATAAGCAGCATAAGAGGTATTGTCGGTCGTTTCATCGGACAGATTAATTGAGTCGTTCGTAATAGACAGGCGTATAATCGGGCAACAAGTCCGGATGAAAAGCCTTAATCAAATCTTCCAGTACCACTTCCGGCTGGGTAGGCATACTTTCATAAAACGGCTTTTCACGCATGTTGCAATATATCACCCCTTTCTCACGGAAAGCACGAAAATCGGCATATCTCGGATCTTCACTCTTCAATACATCATAAGAGAAAGTCCCGTCGAAACTATTGACAATACGCCAAAAGTCGGCACTTTCCGCCTGGCTGTACACTGTTTCGAAGTCGAGCGTGACACCTCCCGACCGGGGATCGTCTTTCAGAAAATAATCGGCACCTGCATCACGAAAGAGCTGTGCCAGAAAACTTTTACCGCCCACGGCATACCAGTTGCCCCCGCGGATCTCTCCACTGAACACCACCGGACGCTTCTTTACATGGGCAACCCTTTCTTTCAATTCATTATAATGCTTTTCTATGGCTGCAAATTTCCGGTTGGCAGTCTCTTCCTCTCCGATGAAAAGTCCGATAAACTTAATCCATTCGGCCTGTCCCAACGGAGTCATCTCTTTGTATCCCAAATGCGGCACCAGCGGAATGCCCACTTCACGCATGGCATCGTATCCGCCGCGCTTGAAAGGAGAAATGAAGATGACATCGGGATTCACACTCATGATCACTTCATTATCAAAGTTCCCCTCGATACCTATCTTAGCCGTTTTACCCTGCTTCAAGCGTTCGTTCATTTCTTTGTTGAAGAGATGACGGGTGCTCGTGATACCCACTACATGATTTAAAGCATCCAGTTTAATAAAGTTGGATAACTGCAAGGAAGTCATACAGATAACACTCTTCACGGGAGTCTCTATCACTGTATAGCCGGCAGGAATATTTTCAGGTTTCGTCCCTCCGGGCACAAGAGCGTAATGAAAAGATTCACCTCCTTCTTTCTGCGGATCGCTGATATCGACCAAGCGGCATGTAGGAGTATAGGTCACTTTAAAACCTTTGGCATAAACTGGTGTGATACGGACAGAAGATGTATCGGACACCTCACCGGTTACTATCGTTGCATTCTGGTTGTTCTTCGGACGACAACCGGCTAAAGAGATACAGGCCAGCAGTGCGCATCCGATCAGGAATTGTTTCATCGTTATTTGTCTTTTAATTCAGATTACAGCGGTCAAAGATACTTAATAATTCTTGTTTCATAGAGATATTTTCCTCACTTTTGCAGAACATTAAGATGATAAACCGATAACAAATGATAACTACACATCCCATACGTTTCGTATCTTTAGGCCCCGGAGAACCGGATCTGATTACATTGAAAGGACTCAAAGCACTGCAAGGAGCCGATTGCATCTTCTGTCCGGCCACCATGACTCAAGACGGCAAGTCCTCTTCACGGGCACTCTCCATCCTGAACACTCTCGGATTCTCGGACACCGTACAGTGTTTCCGGCTTCCTATGGACAAGGACAGGACACTGGCATTAAGATCTTATGAAGCTGTATATGAAAGCAGCAAAATACTCCGTGCAGAGGGACAAAACGTCGTAATTGTGGCCGAAGGAGATGCGGGTCTTTACTCTTCCATCCACTACATCTACGACAAGCTGCAACAAGACGACATCCCCGTTGAACAGATTGCCGGTATTCCCGCTTTTATTGCTTCCGGAGCGATGGCGGGCCTGCATATTGTCAGTCAGGAAGAGCGGCTGATCGTGATACCGGGTCACGTCACCGCCAAAGAACTGGACGACTACCTGAAACATCAGACGGTAGTGGTCATAATGAAGCTATCGCAATGTATAGACGAGGTACACCAATGTATAATTAACCATCCGGAATACCAATACCACTACTTTGAAAATGTAGGGACCGAGAAGGAATACTACTCTTGCTCCACCGAAGAACTTCGGGAAAAAAGATACCCTTATTTCTCGGTAATGATTATCAGATTCGGATAAGGTTACACCTCGTTAAAGTCCCCGACCAATCACGTACCAGCTATACATCCCGGCACATACGAGTTGTACAACTCGTACATCACCAGTTGCACAACTCGTCGTGTACCAGTTGTACAACTCGTCTACGATTACATCGGTTGATTGCATATTCAAGATAGAATGATTACATTTATATCCCCTAATACTCAATGATCATGAAAACTACCAGACTCCAACTTTCCCTTTTAGCCCTTTTTCTGGGGTGCGCTTCTCTACAGGCACAATACAAATGGGCAGATCCACTCAAACAAGACTTTCATACAGTACGCGGACAAGCATGGCAGGACGAACTGAAAGATTCTTATGCCCGCCTCCCGCAAAGGGCAGAAGATAAAGTACGCAAACCTTTATGGGATTTGTCGCGGCAAAGCGCAGGGCTGTCTGTCGTCTTCCGTTCCAACGCATCCGAAATAAAGGTTCGCTACGTAGTAAAAGGCGGACTCTCTATGCCCCATATGCCGGCTACGGGAGTTTCGGGCATCGATCTGTATGCTACAGACAATAACGGGCAAGAACGCTGGTGTGCCGGAAATTATTCCATGGGAGACACCATTGTCTACAATTTCAGGGGACTTTCATACGCAGCTAAATCCGGCAACGGATTTGAATACCAACTATTCCTGCCGCTATACAACAGTGTATCATGGATGGAGATAGGTGTTCCTGCCGACGCTTCTTTCCGTTTCCTTCCGGTTTCACAAGAAAAGCCTCTGGTCATATACGGCACTTCCATTGCGCAAGGAGCCTGTGCTTCGCGTCCCGGCATGGCATGGGGCAATATACTGAACCGGAAGTTGGGACATCCGGTCATCAATCTGGGGTTCTCCGGCAACGGAAAACTGGAAGAAGCACTCTTCGATCTTCTGTCAGAGATCGATGCACGGCTATATATCATTGACTGCATGCCCAATCTGGCAGGAAAAGAAGCATCGGCCGTAGTGTACCAACGCACTTTGGAGGGAGTGAAAAAACTTCGTGAAAAGAGCCGGGCCCCCATCCTATTGGTAGAACACGATGGATATAGCAATGAATTCAGTTCCGAAAGCGCGGAGGAATCCTATCGTGTGGCCAATGCAGAACTACGCAAGGCATACGAGACGCTGCAAAAAGAGCAGGTTCCTACTGTCTATTATCTGACCAAGGAAGAAATCGGTATGCCGATGGATGCCATGGTAGACGGTGTTCATTCCACCGACCTGGGTATGCAGCAATATGCGGACAGTTACCGGAAGAAGATAGGTGAGATCTTACACGAAGAGAGTAAAGGGCCTACTTCATGTATCCCTTGCAAGCAGCAAAGAGATCCATACGACTGGTACGGACGCCACGAAGAGATCTTGAAACTAAATAAGCAAAGTGCTCCCGAAGTGGTGATGATCGGCAACTCGATCACGCATTTCTGGGGAGGCGAACCTATTGCACACAATCAGTTTGGAACAGAATCCTGGGATAAACTTTTCAAAGGAAAGCGAGTCCGTAATCTCGGATTTGGCTGGGACAAAACAGAAAATGTACTGTGGCGTATCTACCACGGTGAGCTGGACGGTTTTCAGGCACAGAACATTTTCCTGCTGATAGGCACCAACAATCTCTTGTTCAATACCGACGACGAAGTCATAGAGGGAATCTGCCGGGTCGTAAAAGCGATTCGCGAGCGTCAGCCCCGTGCAAAACTCTGCGTGATGGGCATCCTGCCGAGAAAAGAGATGGAAACCCGCATTGCCCAAATAGATGCGGCATTGCAAAAGCGACTGAACGGCAAAGATTGTACTTTCATTAATCTTGCTCCGCAACTGACGCATAAAGACGGAACAATAGACCATTCACTGTTCCGTGACGGGCTTCACCCGAATGCCGAAGGATACAAGCGCATCGCAAAAGTGCTGAAAGGCTACTTATAAACAAAGGACTCAATCCTTAATAATTATGCCTCCTCCCCCTTAAAGTGCCACTGCATTTTTCCAGAGTCTGACAATGGTATATATTCGTTTTCATCATGAACCGTATGTTGCTCATACTGATCCGGACAAACGGATAGAAACGGGTAAATATCATTGCCGGCTGCCGCAGCCGCTCTGTAACGGCTGTAATCATAAGATACTCAAATGAAATATCTGAGATATACCTGTCACGGAAATCTGTATGCCGATGCAGAATGTAAAAAAGGCAACGAGCTTGTTAATGATCTGATTCCCTACCGGCCCGAGTTTCTGAATAATTCTTTGCCCTTGGGAAAGAAAGATATAAAGTATGGCTGCCATACAAACTATAACAAGTGCGATCACAAAATAATTGATTCCGGTTTGCAACAATTTACCTTTGACGCTGGCAGAAGCCATCAGAGTAAATATAACGGATATACTGCCCGGACCGATGCTGATGGGAAACGTGATGGGATAAAATATCTTCTGTTCTATATTCTTCCATTTGAGGCTATCCATGTTCCGGCTCGATTCTTCCTGATCCGGGGAGTTAGAATCGCCGAGCAACTCCATGGCCGTTTTACAGATAAGTATCCCACCGCCCAACTGAATGACAGGGATGGCCAGACCGAACATTAACAAAAACAGGTGGCCTATGACCAAAGTACCCACACCGATTATTATAAAGTTAAGAATCAGTTTCCGGATGGCGGTTTTCCGCTGCTTGGGATCCAGGTCGGTAAAAAAGCCATTCACCACAAAACCGTTTCCCAAAGGATTCACCACGGGAAACAAAGCCATAAAAGAGGAAGAGAATATAATTAGCAGATTACTCAGTGACATAGTTCTTGCATTTTTTAAAATACTCCATTAAGAATACAATACCTATGTAAAAACACAGATGGACTCTTATTGATGCTGCAATTGCAAGAAACATTTTCTTATTGTGATATTTTAACGGACTAACACTAATGGGAAACATACATACGTGTGTATCCGCACTTCCCCGGAAAAGTAAATCGTATATTATGCGAAGACAACTCTCACTTCCGTCCCCTTCCCTTCTTCGGAACGAATGCTGACCTTACCCCTGTAGACAGAAAAGATTTTCATGGAAAGACTTAACCCGATCCCTTGACCGGCGTATTCTCTCGTATTACTTCCCCGGTAGAATGACTGGAAGATAAGTTCCATTTCATCTGCCGGGATGCCGATTCCGGAATCTTTGACAGCTATCCCCCATCGCTCATCTTCCTTGTAAAGCCTGATAAGCACCTCGCCTTGCGAATACTTGCAGGCATTGTCTATCACGTTTTGCAAGGCTATTTTAAACAAGTAAGGGCTGGCACTGACCACAGCGTACCTTGCGGCATCTTCCGGATATTGCAGCCGGATGCGCGGGTTAGCAGCTCCAGCCTCTTCCAACAGGTCTGCCAGACGAATCTCTTCTACGTTATTCTTCCGGATGTCCTCTTCCTGTCTCGACAGAAACAGCAGATGCCTGATCAGATTGGACAGGCGTTTACTTTCCCCGGCTATCCGCCGGAGTGCTTCGATGTACTCATCGGTACTCCGTTCTTTCAGGAGACTTATTTCACATTCACCCTGAATGGCGGTAATAGGATTATTCAGTTCGTGAGAAGCATGGCTGACAAATGATTTTTCTGCTCTAAATGCCGTATCGATACGGTCGAGCATACTGTTTAAGGTTTCTATCAGATGGTCCAGTTCATCTTTATTGCCAGTGGTCTTCAATCTGCGGTTCAGACTGTTGCCGCGGATCTGTTTCAACTGTAACAGGACGTGCTGCAAGGGAATCAATATTCTCGTAGAATAGAGTTGTCCGATGAAAAAGATCAATACCGAGCTGCATAATACCAGAAAGGCGGATAAGAGCAGCAAGTGTTCTTGTATCTTGACCCCATAACTGTTATGCGACATGATAATTACGATAAAATTGCCTTCATTATCGGGATAGTATAGTGCGGCTCCCAGCATATCCTGATATACGAAAGAGACCGATGACATCTCTTTTGACTCGAGAAGCTGCTTCTGCTGGCTGGCGGAAAGATATTTATTCAGCGTATCACGCACCACGGCATCACTATCCATATCCAACAAAATCTCTTTGGCCTCCGGCAGCAGCTCATCATACTTCCGTTGAATGGTCTGATAACTTTGCTCATCCACTTCATCTCGCTCCCAGTGTTTCTGAGCGGTCAGAAAAGCTTTTTCCCGAAGGTATGACCTGTACAACCCATCGATATACCTTGAACTGAACAGGTAGAACACTCCGATAACTGCCATGGTGGTCAGTACCGTTACCAACGTATAAAAGAGTGCGATTTTACGTCCTATTTTCATAGCCTGGCTTGTTAAAGTTAAGCATACATGATATATCCCGAACCTACCACCGTATGAATCAATTTCTTGTCATGCTCCTTATCTATTTTACCACGAAGATAGTTCACATAAACATCTACCACATTGGTATTCGTATCGAAATTCTTATCCCATACATCTTTCAATAATGTCAGGCGCGAAAGCACCATGCCTTGATGGGTCATGAAATACTCCAGCAAGCGGTACTCCTTAACAGTGAGTTCTATCTCCACCTCCTTGCGTCTGGCACGGCGGGTGTTGCAGTTAAGCACCAGATCATCACATACCAGCTGCTGGACAGAGTCTTCCCGCCCTCTGCGCAGGATGGCCTTGATGCGCGCCTCCAGTTCCTGAAAGCTGAATGGTTTCACCAAATAGTCATCCGCCCCCGAATCGAGCCCTTTCACGATATCCTCCGTGGTGCCCAATGCAGTCAACATTATAACCGGGGTGAGATAACCGTATTGCTGCCGATAAAGCCGGCATAGCTCCAGACCGTTCATCTTAGGCATGATAATATCCAGGATCAACAGGTCGAATGCTTCTTGCCGGATGAGTTCCCATCCGGCATCACCGTCATTAGCCACCGACACAGAATGTCCAAACTCCTTCAAACCCCGTTCTATAAACGAAGCTATATTCACTTCATCTTCTACCAATAATATCTTAGCCATCCTTCTTTAGTTTTTAAAGTGGCAAATATACTGTTTACACTCGTCTTTGCCGCAATTTACCCTCTTTATCATACAACGTTTTACCATAAATAACTTCTACAATCAACGGAAAAATGAATAGAGTAAAGAAAGTATCGCACAATACGCCCCCGATAATGACAATGGCAAGCGGGCGTTGCGACTCAGAACCGATGCCATGACTCAAGGCGGCCGGCATTAATCCGATGGCAGCCATAGCAGCCGTCATCACGACCGGACGAACACGCGAACGGACGGTATTCTTTACAGCTTCCGATAAAGGTATGTGTGAACGTACGTTCGATTTAATGCCCGAGATCATAATCACTCCATTCTGGATGCAGATACCGAACAGGGCAATGAAACCGATCCCCGCAGAAATCGAAAAGTTGAAATGGGTAATCAACAAAGCAATAATTCCCCCGGCAGCTGCAAACGGCACATTCAGTAGCACCAGGCCTGCATCTCTCGCATTCGAAAAAAGGATGAAGAGAATGACAAAAATAATGGCAATGCTGACAGGAACCACCTGGGCAAGCCGCTTACTGGCACGTTGCTGATTTTCAAAATCTCCGGTCCATTTCAGCGTATATCCGTCCGGCAGATGTACCGAAGCCGCCACTTTCTTTTGTGCTTCGGCGACAGCAGACCCCATAGCACGTCCGCGTACGGAGAACTTAACGGCACAAAAACGGGCATGACTGTCACGGAATATAAGTAGAGGTCCCGTAATAGTCCGGATATCCGCCAGCTCTTTGATCGGTATCATCGTACCATCCATCGCGGGCACCAGAATCTTACCTATTTGCTCTTCGTTCCGGCGAAACTCTTCATTGTAACGCACCATGATATTGAATTTACGCTCGTCTTCATAAAGCAGGGAAGCCGATTTACCTCCTATAGCCATCTCGATAATAGACTGCACGTTCTCTTTAGACACACCGTAACGCGCCAGTTGCTTTTCATTCAACTCGATGCGAAGTTCCGGCTGGCCAATGTTGCGGATCACTCCCAAATCCTCGATACCTTGTACGGTTCCCAATACTTTGTCGATCTGCACAGCCAGTTTCTCCGCTTCATATAAGTCTTTGCCGAAAACTTTAACGGCAATAGATCCTTTTACACCCGAAGCCGCTTCCTCTACATTGTCAGTGATCGGCTGCGAGAAATTAAAATCGGTGCCGGGATAAAGAGCAAGGGCAGATTGCATTTTCTCAATCAGTTGTCCTTTGCTAAGTCCGCTTTCCCACTCCTTCTCCGGGAAAATATCGACATGAAACTCCACATTATAAAAACCGGTGGCATCGGTTCCGTCATTCGGACGCCCGGTTTGCGAAAGCACCTGTCTTACCTCGGGAAATGCCAGTAATTCTCTGCGCATTCTATTGGCAAGGGATACTGACTCATCCAAAGAAATGCTCTGCGGAAGGGTAGCGCGAATATAAATAGCCCCTTCATTCAACTGCGGCAAAAATTCCATTCCCAGAAACGAATAGAGAAACAGACCGACTCCTCCTGCCAAAGAAGCCAATCCGATAGACAATTTACGATGGGCATGAAAGATCGCAAACAAAGCCACACTCTTTTCTCTGATAAAGTGCACCAGAAAATTACTTCTCTCACGCACATTCTTCTTCAAAAGAATAGACGACATGACCGGAACCAGCGTCAATGTGAAAATCAATGCTCCCAGTAAAGCAAATCCCAGAGTATAGGCCAAAGGAGAAAACATTTTTCCTTCTACTTTTTGAAACGAAAAGATGGGAATCAGCGCTGTAATGATAATCAGCTTAGAAAAAAAGACAGCTTTGGCCTTTTCTTTGGCTGTACTTCGGATCAGGCCCATTTTTGACATCCTGTTGAATACGGGCATTCCCACCTCTTTCGCTTTTCGGTCGAGGGCAACGAATATTCCCTCCACCATCACTACCGCTCCGTCTATAATGATCCCAAAATCAATAGCTCCCATTGAAAGCAGGTTGGCAGACATCCCCATTATGTGCAAGCAGATAAAAGCAAATAACAGGGCTAACGGTATAATGACCGCAACTACTGCCGTCGTCCGCCAGTCTGCCATAAAAATAAATACAATGAAAGTTACCAGCAATATACCCTCTACCAAATTGTGTGTCACCGTATGAACTGCAAGATCTACCAGATCTTCCCGGTCATAGAAAGGTACGATCTCCACATCCGACGGCAGGATATTCTCATTCAGTTCGTCTATTTTCGCTTTCAACCCGGATATGACTTCTCCCGGATTCTCTCCTTTGCGCATCACCACAATGCCTTCCACTACATCATCTTCATCCATACGCCCCACCTGGCCCAAACGGGGTAAACATGATTCGCGTACATCGGCCAGATTTTTCACCAGTATGGGAGTCCCATTAATGTTTTTTACTACAATGTTCCGCAGTTCTTCCAAGTCATTAATCAATCCGATACCTCTCACAACATAGGCCTGCGAACTTTTGGTAATCACATCTCCCCCGACATTGATATTGCTTTTCGCTATGGCATCATAAAGTTCAAGCGAAGTGATGCCATAATTGATTAACTGATTCGGATTGACACTGACTTCAAAAGTCTTCACTTCCCCGCCGAAACTGACAATATCCGCCACTCCCGATACGGCACGCAAGTTACGGTCGATCACCCAATCCTGAATCGTTTTCAGTTCGCGTACACTCCGTTTGTCACTTCGCAAAGTATAACGGTAAATCTCACCCGTAGGTCCGTAAAGAGGTTGTACTTCCGGAGTCACCCCATCCGGAAGATCTGCGTCATTCAATAAATTGTATACCTGCTGACGGGCAACAAAATCATCCACATGATCTTCAAACAACACATTGATGACCGACAGTCCGAATAGGGTTGTCGAACGGATGTCCGTCTTCTTCTGTACCGAGTTCATGGCTATCTCCACCGGAATCGTAATGAACTTCTCCACCTCTTCCGCACTGCGTCCCGCCCATTGGGTAATGATGGTCACTTTCGTATTCGTCACATCGGGAAATGCATCTATCGGTGTATGCTTGAACGAAACCACACCGGCAATGACGGCAATCGTCGTACAAAAAAAGATGAAGAACTTATTTTTCAACGAAAATGCCACAATATTGTCTATAAACTTATGCATAGTATTCTTCCGTTTTTAGTCTGCATTTAAACTATTGTAGACCAATAATACATTCTGATTCAGCACTCTGTCACCCTCGGAAAGTCCGGAACGGACATAGCATTCCTGATTCTGCCGTTTGTATACATCGACTTCTTTCACTTTCAGGCGGTTGTCGGGGGTGACGGTTACGACGTAATTCTTACCTCCTTCAAATATCAAGGCATGTGCATTGATCCGAGACATCTGTTTCCCGGAAGATTTGCACTCAACATTGACCGTGGTGAACATACCCGGCTTCAGCAGATAGTCTTCGTTACACAGCTTTACCCGTACGTTCATTGTCTTACTTTCAGTATTCAACATGTGGTATACTTTATCTATATTTCCGGAGAACACCTTACCCGGATATGCCAGCGTAGTGATATGTACCGATGCTCCTTCTGCTACTTTACTGATGTCGCTTTCATAAACATCTGCCATCACCCATATATGCTCCAGACCGGAGACAGTAAATATCTCCTCACCCTGATCGGGACGAAGCTGCATATTTCTGCTCACACTCTTTTCCACAATAAAACCGCTAACGGGAGATTTGACTTCATAGAATGACCGGCCGCTAAAGTTATTTATGGAAAAAATTTCTTTGATGCGATTCTCTTCCGCTTCAGCATTGATCAATTCCTGACGTGCCTGCAATACATCTTTATCGGATGCCAACCCGGAATCGAACATATCCCGGGTAGCATTTACATTTCTGCGGGCAATAATCACCTGCTGCTCCGCCTCTTTCATCTGTCTTTCGTAATCGGCCACTTCACCGCTACGCAATATGGCAAGTATGTCTCCTTTTCTCACATAATCCCCAACTTCAGCGCGAAGCTCCGTCACTGTTCCGCCAAACATCGGATAGACGTGTGCCACCTGTTCCTGATTAAAAGTAACACGTCCGTTCAAAGTCAATTCATCTGCCACATCATGCAGATGCACCGTATCAACGGAAACTATTTTCAGTAAACTGTCTGTCAGACACAGATCTTGATTTTCTCCGGGGTGCTTCACTTCTGATGAGCAACCACTCCCCATACCCAAAATCAATAGGCATGGAAGGTATTTTGTCCAATTCATAAATTATATGGATTTAGTAGTTAAAAATAGGTTGTCCGGCCACCGCATTCAGGTTCTCTATACCGAGCAGTACGTTTTTCTTGATTTCGTAAAGCCGGATGCAAGTCTCTTTGTAGCTATCATAAAAGTCGATGAATTCTAAAAGACTGATGTTACGTTTGATAAAGTTCTCGTTGGCTCCGGCTATCAGTTTCTCAAAATTCTGTTCCGGTCCCATATCAGTCGACTGATACAACTGACATGCTTTCTCTAAAGCAGTATAAGCTGCGTATAGTTCGGCCTCGGCTTTATTTCGGGAATACTCTTGCTCCCGATCCGCCTTCAGAAGATTGAAACGGGCCATTTTAATATTCCCCTGGTTACGGTTAAAGATAGGTACCGACATACTGAATCCGATTGCAAAGTAGTTATTAATAAAATTACCTTGCCGATCATAACTACCTTTTACTGCGAATTCCGGAAAAGCCAACGCCTTCTGCAATTTCAGATCGGCTTGCGAAGCAGTGACACAGCTGCGTGCCAACTTCTGGTCAGGTCTCCCGTGTACCCTCTCTTGCAAATCGGCATAAGACAACCGGTCCATGTTTAATTGTCGAAGATCTCCTTCATCTATTACAGGCTCTGTCCGAAAGTCGGCAGGCAGATTCAGTAACAGATTCAATTCTCCTCTCCGGGACAAATAGTTGCTTTCGCATTCGTTCTTGTCTTTCTTCAGAGAAAACAGCATAGACTCGAGTCTCGCCATCTCCATTAAAGAGATATTTCCCTTTGCGTGCTGCTCTTTTATACCTGTCAGCAAATGCTCCAGCGAATTGATTTCTTTATCATAAACGGACAATAACTTTGAGAGATAGAAAACTTCTGTAAATGCCTCGCCAAGTTCCTGGCGTAAAGTCCTCATCACTTCTTCGAACTGATAACCGGCAATTTCCTTGTTTATCTTTTCCAACCGTATCTGCTTATTCCGTTGTCCGGCAAGGCGTATCACCTGCTCTATTTCGACTACCGACTCGCCTTTTTTGCCGAAGTCAAAGTACTTTCCATTCAATCGGTTATACACATTTTGTTCGAATGAAATTACCGGATTATCGAACAGTCCGGCCTGAAGCAACCTGGCTTGTGCGATGTCTACATTGTAGCGCTCGGCCAATAGGGATAAATTACATTTCAGGAAACGTTGCTCTGCCTCCTTCAGAGTCAAGCCGACGGACGGCTGTTGGGCTTCGGCAAATCCGAAAAAGCCAAGAAAAAAGAGAATAAAAAACTTTCTGATCATAGTCCTTGTTATTTTGGAAGCAAAAGTACAACTCCCCCATGAAGAAAACCGTTTGAAAGCAATTATAAGATACTCAGATAAGATTAGAAAGTTATTAGAAAGCAGAAAAAACGGGACAAGGAAGAATTGCTAATATAATAGGAGAAATAGCTATCTGACAATAAGATCTATCTTCCTATCTTTGCAACATCAAAGAAATAAATAAGTAATCACTAAAAAAGTAAAAATATGAAAGTCATTGATTTAACAAAAGAAAGCTTCGTAGAGAAAGTGGCCGAATTCCAAGAATACCCGAATAAATGGGATTTTAAAGGTGATAAACCTTGCCTGGTAGATTTTCATGCTCCCTGGTGTGTATATTGCAAAGCCCTGTCACCTATACTCGACCAACTGGCTGTAGAATATGATGGGAAAATAGATATTTATAAAGTGGATGTAGATCAGGAACCGGAACTGGAGGCTGCTTTTGCCATTCGTACAATCCCTAACCTGTTGCTTTGTCCGATGGGAGGAAAACCAAGTATGAAATTAGGAACTATGAATAAAACCCAGTTAAAAGCATTGATAGAAGAAGTTTTGTTATAATTTACCGGATCAATCATTTAATGAAGGGGTATCGAAACCCGTATTCACCACAGATTACACGGATTCACACAGATAAATAGAATAGATTAAGCTTACTCTGTGTGACTCTGTGTACCCCTGTGGTGAGTTATGAAACACTCTCTTGAAATTAATATGACTATTTTATTCCGGCAGCAAGTACCAACCTTATATCTGCATATGAGACATCATCCCCCAAAGCTGCTTTAATAACCGTCAGTCCTTTATCACTTCCATGGGCCTGTACGTAACGGATGATTTTCGTGATTTTCTCTCTTGCCACCAACTGCTCTATTTTAACTTCACCAGAGCGTACATAGTGTTCCAGATGTCCCGCTATGGTTCCGGAAACCAGCTCGCGTTCCTTGGCTATTTCTTCAATACTCTTCCCCTGCCTGAAAAGACGATACGTTACCTCTTTGGTATCAGGCTTCGGTTCTTTCACCGATTTAGCCTCTTTTAAAGGTTTGGGCTCTTTCGACGTTTTAATCCCATTATTGACAGTCAACGTCGCTGTTGGCATTTGCGGACGTTCTATGCCATGCTCCTCTACGTATCGGTTCACCATTTCAAGCAAGGCATCACCGTATTTTTCGGCACCGCGTTTTCCGAAATACGGAATACGTATCAGTGAAGCCGCATCATTCGGCAAGAGGTTTACAATACCCAGAATTGCTTTCTGCTGTATGATGGTATATACAGGCAAACCAGCTTTTGCAGCTTCAGAATTTCTCCAGGCAATCAATTGCTTATATAATTCCGGATGAAGAATATCAGTCGGTACTTCTATTTTCTCGGCTGTCCGGGATTTACGCTCCGATCTTCCGGAAGAAGACGCAGCTTCTCCTCCCGAAACAGATAACGTAAGAACAGCCTTCTGTTTTAGAAATGCGGAAACAGAAAAACCTTCTTTCTCAGTATAGCACAAGGTCCCCAGCTTTACGTGCAATGCTGTCTTCATTGTATCTGCCGCTTCGGAGAATTTCTTTTTCAGTTCTTTATTATCCGTTTCTACTTTTGTAGAAGTAATCAGCGGAGTTAATAAATCTTCCAGATGTTGACGGAAATAGTGGGCACCGGCCATAACCCGTTCATTCAATTTCGGGTTGGCGGTATAATCTTCAGCCCCCATCAATAGGGCAGAATATTGCAGTTTAAATGTATCGGCGACTTTCATTATCTGCGTTTTATACAGATCGGCAGTTGTCTTATATCGTTCCAACAACTTTGGATAGAGACGATATAAATGCTCGTCAAGCAAGCGAAGCAAACGTAAAAAATGCTGTTCAATCGGATGAAAATCAAACTGTTCGCACAACAATTCATAGAAGTAATGTTGACGCAATAGAGCCAATTTATGCTTGTCGGGAGTCATCTCTCCGGCATTACGGGTAAATTCATCAATCGTATCGTCACTGATAATGGACTCTCGCCTTAAAGGAGAACTAAGCACCAATCCCTGAAGCGACTTACAACGACTCAGAGCGACATAAACCTGTCCATGGGCAAAAGAGGCATTTGCATCAATGATTGCACGTTCGAAAGTTAACCCCTGGCTTTTATGGATGGTTATTGCCCATGCCAGACGAATGGGATATTGCCGGAAAGTACCTTCCACCTCTTCGGTAATCTCTTTCGTCTGCGGATTCAGGCTGTATTTACTATTTGTCCATTCTTCGGTTTCAAGCAGAAAGTCCTGTGATTCTCCGTTCCCTTTCACCCGGATGCCATCTTTACTGACAGCCGTAACCAAACCGATCATTCCATTATAATATCGATGTTCACCGGAAGAATCGTTTTTAATAAACATTATCTGAGCCCCTTCCTTAACGGTAAGCATTTCATCAGCCGGGTATGCCGATTCCGGAAAAGTGCCTTCCACCTTCGCCTGGAAACTGAAAGCTCTTCCTGAAAGAGAAAGCAGTTGTCGGTCGTTATATTGCTGAGCCTGATAGTTATGTGTAGTCAGTCGGATATATCCTTCTTCCTCTCTCGGACGGAATCCCGGAAGATAACGTTTGTTCAATTCTTCCAGAACAGCGTCGTCTGCCTCTTTCTCTCTGATTTTATTCAATAATCCGACAAATTCCGTATCACTTTGCCGATAGACTTTCTTTAACTCTATCGTGATATATTCCGTCTCTTTCAGTGAATGACTGCCAAAGAAAAATGCTGTATCATAGTAAGAGCTCAACAGGCTCCAGTCCTCTTCTTTCACCACGGGAGCCAATTGCTGCAAGTCGCCTATCATCAGGAGCTGAACACCGCCGAAAGGTTTCGAGCGATCACGATACCGACGCAGTACAGCATCAATTGCATCCAGTTGATCGGCACGTACCATACTGATTTCATCGATCACCAACAAGTCCATACTACGGATAATGTTGATTTTTTCTTTTCCGAATTTATGAAAACCTTGCTGAGCAGAATTAAATGTGCTTTCCGGAATGTAAGGTGCGAAGTTCAACTGAAAAAAGGAGTGTATAGTGACACCTCCGGCATTAATGGCAGCAATCCCCGTAGGTGCAACCACTACCATACGCTTTGGGGTAAGTTCTTTTAACCGACGGAGAAAAGTTGTTTTTCCGGTTCCGGCCTTTCCTGTCAGAAAAAGATGCGTACCGGTATTTTCAATGACTTGCCAGGCTAATTCTATTTCGTGGTTCTCTTCCATGCAATAATACTTTGCGACAAAGTTAAAGCAAAAGAAAGAAGAAAGCAATATAATAATAAGTTATTTCACGGTAGAAACCACAAAGGTCACGGAATGAAGGTTATCAACTTTTCATTAATAACCATTCCGTGACCTTTGTATACTTTGGTGTGGAAATCTATGCCATACTGCCACCTACAATATCGAGCAATTCATTTGTAATGGCCTGCTGGCGGGTTTTATTATACTGCTTTGTCAACTCCTGAATCAGTTCGTTGGCATTGTCCGTCGCTATCTGCATAGCCAAAGTACGTGCAGCATGTTCGGATGCATTAGAATCGAGAGCAGCTGTAAATATCTTCTGACTCAACACCTGCGGAATCAAGTCTGCTATCAATTGAGCTGCAGAAGGTTCTATGATATAGTCATTCACTACTCCACCTCTCTCTTCGTCATTTTGAACGGCAGACAAGTCAATCGGTAAATATCTTTCACGCAACAGTTCTTGTACCCCCATTGACTTGAAATGGTGATAAATCAATTCCACACGGTCGATATTTTTTTCCAGAAAAAGTTCCATCAACAATTTGGCCAATGCAGCGGCTTCATCATACGACGGTTTATCTGCCAACTTCTGATAACTGCCTTGAGGAAAGAATCCTAACTTCTTGACAGCCTCCTCTATTTTTTTGCCCACCGGATAGATCAGGATATTATCTTGTCCCAACTCGCGATATTCTCCCACCGTCTGCAAAAACATTTTCAGTACATTCGCATTGAAAGCACCGCATAAAGAACTGTTGGAAGAAAAAGCCACAATAGCGACCCGCTTGACGGGACGTTCCACACAGAACGGAGACTCTACCGGAAGATCAGCACTCAGAAAGTTAGTCAGAATCTTATTCAACTTCCTCTGATAAGGCAACATATTCTCAATGGCTCCCTGCGCCTTGTGTAACTTGGCAGAAGCCACCATCTTCATTGCTGAAGTGATTTTTCGGGTACTTTGTACCGAATTTATTCTGGTTTTTACTTCTTTTAGTGAAGCCATAATCTTCTAAATGATTTATAATTAACTATACTGTTTGGCAACCATTGCCGCCGTTTCTTCAATGGCCTTCGTTACCTCGTCATTGATCACTCCGGTTTTCAATACATCCAGCACATCTGCCTGATGATCGAGAGCGAGTGTATTGAGGAACGCTGCTTCAAAATCTTCTACCTTATCCAACGGAACATTTCGCAATAATCCGTGGATACCGCAATAGAGAATGGCAATCTGCTTCTCTACCGGCATTGGAGAGTATTGGGGCTGAACCAGCAAACGGGCGTTTTTCTGCCCCTTGTCAATGGTCAGTGCGGTAACCGGATCCATATCTCCACTAAATTTGGAGAATGCTTCCAATTCGCGATATTGTGCCTGATCGATTTTCAATGTACCGGCCACTTTCTTCATAGCCTTAATCTGCGCATTACCTCCCACACGGGAAACCGATATACCTACATTAATAGCCGGACGATTACCTTGATTGAATAAATCCGTATCAAGGAATATCTGACCGTCTGTAATAGAGATCACATTAGTCGGAATATAGGCAGAAACGTCTCCGGCCTGAGTTTCAATAATAGGCAATGCTGTCAGCGAACCTCCACCTTTCACTTTACCTTTCAGGCTTTCGGGCAAATCGTTCATCTCACGGGCCACTTCTTCCTGATTAATAATCTTGGCTGCACGCTCCAGCAAACGGGAGTGTAAATAGAAAATATCGCCCGGATAGGCTTCACGTCCCGAGGGGCGACGAAGAATCAAAGACACTTCACGGTAAGATACTGCTTGTTTCGACAAATCATCATAAACAACCAGTGCATGTCGGCCGGTATCACGAAAATACTCACCGATGGCAGCCCCCGCAAACGGAGCAAAATATTGCAATGCAGCCGGGTCGCCAGCTGTAGCCGCCACCACAATAGTATAATCCATCGCACCATATTGGCGTAAGGTGTTTACGATAGAAGCTACCGTGGAACCTTTTTGTCCGATAGCTACATAAATGCAATATACAGGATCACCAGCTTCATAATTACTTCGCTGATTGATGATCGTATCAATGGCTATCGATGTCTTACCCGTCTGTCGGTCACCGATTATCAGCTCACGCTGTCCACGGCCGATAGGGATCATTGCATCAACAGCCTTCAGACCCGTTTGCAAAGGTTGATTCACCGGCTGACGATAGATGACCCCGGGAGCTTTACGCTCCAGCGGCATTTCATAAAGTTCACCTCCTATCAGCCCTTTTCCATCCAATGGTTCACCCAACGGGTCGATAACGCGTCCCAACATACTTTCTCCCACACGGATAGAAGCAATTCGCTTGGTACGTTTCACCGTAAATCCCTCCTTGATTTTATCCGTCGGTCCCAGCAACACGGCACCTACATTATCTTCTTCCAAGTTCATCACAATGGCCTTGATACCATTGTCAAATTCAAGTAGTTCGTTGGCCTCGGCATTGCGTAGACCATAAATACGCACTACACCATCGCTTACCTGTAGCACCGTACCTATTTCGTCAAGCTGCACTTTGGTCTCGATCCCTTCAAGCTGCTGCCGCAGAATGTCGGATACTTCGCTTACTCTTATATTTTCAGACATAATTTTTCACTAATTATACAATTCTTCGATTCTTATCAATGAATTGTTGTTTGACTTTCTTCAACTGTGTAGCGATACTGGCATCCAGTCGGTAATCGTTAATATCGAAAACGAAGCCGCCTTCTATAGAAGGGTCAACCACTGTTTCCAACTCCATATATGCATGCAAAATATGTGCAGCAGTTTGTCGGATACGCTCTTCTGTAGCTTTGTCTACCGGAACAGCAGTGATCAGTTTCCCTACACCGATGTGTTTCTTCTTCCGGTAAAGATCCAGATACATCAGACTCATAAATTGCAGATAGGTCTCCCTTCTCTCCTTGAGTACCAACTGAATGAAACGAATAAATTCTTCACTCGGTTTATGGTCCCCATCGGCTGCCGTACAGATCAGATTAAACTTTTCGTTAACAGAAACAATAGGATTGTCAAGCACGGCACAAAATCCCTTCACAGTACGGAAACTGTGCGCCAGTGTGACAAGCTCATGATAAAGCCTCTCCTCCGCTCCTCTCTCTTCAGCATAAGCCATCAGAGCTTTCGCATACCGCATTGAAATTATTCCGACTTCCATCTTCTTCTGTTAGTTCTTCGTTAATACTTCATCAAGCATACGGTCAATCATTCCCATCTGCTCTTGTTTATCATCCAGATTTTTGCGAATGACCTTCTCGGCTATATCCACAGAAAGCAGAGCTACCTGCCGACGGATATCACGTATGGCTTCGTCTTTTTCAATCTGAATCTGTCGTTTCACTTCATCCAGTTCCTTCTGAGCAGCTATTTCAGCTTGTTTGCGGGCCTCGTAAATAATCTTTTCACGTTCCTGCATAGCCTCTTTCATGATACGTCCCTGTTCCTTGTTAGCGGCAGCCACAATAGCTTCGCCCTCCTCTTTCAGTCGTGACAACTGGGCGTTTGCTTCTCTGGCTACCTCCAATGATTCGTCAATGTAGGTTTTACGGCCTTCCACCATCTTAATAATGACGGGGAAGCCGTATTTTGCCAATACTGCGAATACAATTCCAAAAGAAAGGAGCATCCAGAATATCAGGCCACTATCGGGTAGTAACAATGACATAATCTTCCTTGTTTATTATAAGAAAAGTACCAATAGACAAACAACTAATGCCAACAACGCTACACCTTCAACCAAGGCAGCGGCAATAATCATATTCATACGGATATCTCCCGATGCCTCCGGTTGACGCGCAATACCTTCCATGGCCGAGCCACCGATCTTACCAATACCGATACCTGCTCCGATAACAGCTAAACCAGCTCCGAGAGCTGCTCCCAATTTACTTAATCCTACTCCTGCAGCAGCAGCTTGCAATAATACTGATAGTAACATAATTTTCAGTTTTAAAATGGTTTATATTATTCTTTTACTTCTTCTTTTTTACCGCCTTCCTGGGCCAGTCCGATGAATACAGCAGATAACATCGTGAACACATAAGCCTGAATAAAGGCAACCAACACTTCCAGCAAATTCATAAAGATGTTAAATAATACGGAAGCCACCGTAAGCGAACCATTGATAGCCGGTCCCATGCTTGCCGATATAAATATCAGGCAGGTAAGCACTAACATGGCCATGTGTCCGGACAACATGTTGGCAAACAGACGGATCATCAAGGCAAACGGTTTGGTAAATACACCGAAAAATTCGATAAACGGCATCATGGGTATAGGTACCTTCAGCCACCAGGGAACATCAGGCCAGAAAATATCTTTCCAATAGTGTTTTGTTCCGAATATATTAACAATAACGAATGTGAATAAAGCTAATACCAATGTTATGGCAATATTTCCGGTTACATTCGCTCCTCCGGGAAAGATGGGGATCAGTCCCATAATATTGTTAATGAAAATGAAGAAAAAGGCTGTGAGCAGATAGGGAGCAAACTTTTTATAGTTGGGTCCCACACAACTCTTAATCACATCATCATGAACCATCATAATAAACATCTCCATAAATCCGATAAATCCTCCCGGAGCATATGCACCCTGTTCACGTTTGCGATACCAATGCGCTACACTCAGAATGATCGCCAGCAAAATAGCGCTATTGATAAAGAGAGACAAAGTTACCTTTGTAATGGAAATATCCCACGGACGTACTTCCTCTCCCGTCGCATTACGTTCTACTACTTTCCCCTCATACTTGCTCCCGGCAGGAGCTATATAAAATCCCTCGTATTTGCCGCCATTCTCTTCTAGGCGCGAAGACAGAAAAGCATGCCAACCAGAAGTTTCGCTATACACGATAATCGGCAACGGAATGCAAATCGAAGTTTTTCCTATATTCGTGATATGCCACTCGTAAGAATCTCCAATATGGCCGAACACAATGCCTTTTACATCTACCTGATTAGCTTCCTGATTGATTGTGTCTTTACCTACAATAATCTCCTGCTGCAAAGTAGCGGTGGTATCACCCGGTACAGGCTCCTGTGCAAAGGTTGTAGCAGGCAACATTCCTCCTATCAAGACAAGCATTCCGGCAACTATGTTACGCAACTGTTTCATATTTTTTTGATTTCTTTTTAAGTTTCTGATTCCACTCGAAAACGAAGAAAAACCAGCTTTCATATATAAGATAGCCCAGATAGAACGCCAGGAATGTCAACAGAAATTCAATAGCGGAATCGGGCACAGCCACACAATAAATGATTAGTAAGAAAACTGATACAATCATTTTCAATACTTTTGCCACTAAAAAGAGCATCACCATCTTCTCCGGTGCATGACGCCTGCAGGCATCAAACATATAAATATAAAATATACCGAATATATAAAAGTACACCGGTATCAACGGATAACCTCCGAAATAATGTCCGGGTTCCAGATAATGCAAGACCAAGGCTCCCAATCCTCCCCCTACAAGAGTAAGGATGCTGAGATAACCCAGAAAATTGCGTTTTGTGATGCTCATATTCATAGTAAAAACAGATTATTGTGCGGAGATCAAGGCTCAGGATACGCAAACGGAAGCTTCACCATTGCTTAGCTCCACAAAACCGCTGTGAATATCCAGCGTATGCTCTTCGCCATCCGTTGTCGTGTAACTGACTGTCCCTTCTTGCAGGGAAGAAACAATCGGTGCATGCTGCGGCAGAATAGAAAAGACTCCACTGGTGCCCGGAAGGGTAACACTCTTCACTTCACCATTAAAGACCTCTTTTTCCGGCGATACAATATTCAAATGCAGTTCTTTCATGATTCCTTATTTTATTTGTTAGCCTGTTCAAGCAGTTTCTTACCTTTTTCGATAGCTTCTTCAATGGTTCCCACATTCAGAAACGCCGGTTCAGGCAGATAATCTACTTCACCATCCAAAATCATTTTGAATCCTTTTATTGTATCTTCAATGGCCACCATTGCTCCCGGTACTCCGGTAAACTGTTCGGCCACTGTAAATGGTTGAGACAGGAAACGCTGTACCCTGCGCGCACGGTTTACCACCAGACGGTCGGCGTCGGATAATTCCTCCATACCTAAAATAGAGATGATATCCTGTAATTCTTTATTGCGTTGAAGAATCTGCTTCACACGTTGTGCGACATCATAATGCTCTTGACCCACAATGTGCGGATCGAGAATACGAGAAGTAGACTCCAACGGATCCACTGCCGGATAAATACCAAGCTCAGTAATTTTACGACTCAACACAGTCGTTGCATCCAAGTGGGTAAAAGTTGTTGCCGGAGCAGGGTCGGTCAAGTCATCAGCCGGTACGTAAACAGCCTGCACCGAAGTGATAGAACCCGTTTTTGTCGAAGTGATACGTTCTTGCATAGCACCCATTTCGGTAGCCAACGTAGGTTGATAACCTACCGCAGAAGGCATACGCCCCAACAAAGCCGAAACCTCGGAACCCGCCTGAGTGAAACGGAAAATATTATCGATAAAAAACAATATATCTCTCGCTCCCGACTTTGCCCCCATATCCCGGAAAGATTCAGCGACAGTCAATCCTGACAAAGCAACTGAAGCACGTGCTCCGGGAGGTTCGTTCATCTGTCCGAACACCAATGTAGCCTGTGACTTTTCTACCTCATTATAATCCACTTTCGAGAGGTCCCAATGTCCTTTTTCCATGCTTTCTTTGAATGCTTCTCCATAACGGATTACACCCGATTCAATCATCTCACGAAGCAAATCATTACCTTCACGGGTACGCTCTCCCACTCCGGCAAATACGGAAAAACCATTATGCTTCTTGGCAATGTTATTAATGAGCTCCATAATAAGTACAGTTTTACCCACTCCGGCCCCGCCAAACAAACCGATCTTACCTCCTTTTGAATAAGGCTCAAGCAGGTCTATCACCTTAATTCCGGTAAACAGAACTTCCTGTACAGTGGTTAAATCTTCAAATTTGGGAGGATCACGGTGAATAGAATATGCACCGTCGCGATTGAGTTCTTTCATTCCATCGATGGAGTCGCCGACTACGTTCATCAAACGTCCTTTGATCTGTTCGCCTACCGGCATTGTGATAGGACCTCCCGTCGGAAATACCTTCATCCCGCGCTGCAAGCCGTCGGTACTATCCATGGCAACCGTACGTACGGTATTTTCACCAATGTGTTGTTGAACTTCTACAATCAGCTTTTTGCCGTTGTGCCTTTTTATCTCTAATGCGTCGTGGATACTTGGCAATATCAAGTCCGATTCTGTACCTTCAAAATACACATCGACCACAGGGCCAATTACCTGAGAGATATGTCCGATAATCTGTGACATAAGCAATCTTTTTATATATTATTCTTCTAATACTCTAAAACGTTATAGCATGGTAAGTCGCGTTTTTACCAGTTTCACTATTAACATAACGTTCGATATCCGGTTTTGTTCACATAGATAGTTAAACAAACAACTTCGCAAAAGTAGAAACTTTTTTTTCCCGTTGTACCATTTTTCTGTTTTTTCTCTTTAGATAACATTCATTAAACTTACAAAGGTGTGAAAATGAACAACATTAGCACCCTTTTTACTACTATACAAAGCATATTAGAGCCAATACGCTCTATCCTCTGCCCAATCAGAGAATTGATTAAGTTTTCAAGTAGCTGTAGCGTTTTCAGTCAATTAGTCAAATGTTAGATAGTACAACATGCAACGAGTTTTATACAAACAAAGGGAAGTTGCGTTTTAAAGGCATTTTTCGCTCTTTACGCCATGAATAGGATAGAGTATTAACAATTGCAAAAGCGGAGAGAACAAAGGTATAATCAGATAAAAAACAGGGGTGTACCAAGACTCGTATTCACCACAGATTCATACAGATAAAAGTAATCAATAGATTAAGTTCATCCTGTGGTACTTTGTGGTAAACAGGAGTTTCGGCACACCCCACTATGGTTTTTCAACCAATAATCCCGGTATTTAATATACTTCTACTTTATCGGCTATCCGCTTTGCCTTATCACGCAAAGCATCCAGATCCGAACCGTTTGGAGCATAGCAAAGCACTACTCCCATACGCCGATTCACACGTGTATACGGCTTACCAAATATACGCAGATAAGTATCCTCTTCTCCGGTAACTTCCTCCATACCTCTATACTGCGGACGTTCCTGACTGGCAATCGGCGACAGAATAACGGCACTCGCTCCTATTCTTTCTTGTTTTATTCCCGGAATGGGCAACCCCAATACGGCACGTAGGTGAAGTTCAAATTCATTCAGATTTTGTGTTCCGGCCAATGTCACCATTCCCGTATCATGTGGACGTGGAGACAGTTCCGAAAAGTAAACCCCGTTTTCATGGCTCAGGAAAAATTCTACTCCCCACAGTCCTGCACCGGTCAATGCACGAGTTACTTTTTCAGCCATATCTTCTGCTTCCTTCAAGTGTGCAGGATCAATGTGTGCAGGTTGGAAACTTTCCCGATAATCCCCACCCTTTTGTACATGCCCGATAGGCGGACAAAACAGAGTCGGACCATTCTTCTGTGTCACTGTAAGCAAAGTTATCTCACTATCGAATTTGATAAATTCCTCAATGATTAGCTCACGAATATCTCCACGGCTGCCATTACACCCATATTCCCAAGCATGTTCCAACTCGGCAGCGCTCTTGACCAATGACTGCCCTTTACCCGATGATGACATTAAAGGCTTCACGACACAAGGGAAACCGATTTTCTCAGCGGCTTCCTTCAGTTCTTCCAATGACTTGGCATAATAGTATTTCGCAGTTTTCAGTCCCAGTTCCTTAGCGGCCAAATCACGGATAGCCTTTCGGTTCATTGTGTAATTAACGGCACGTGCACTCGGCACTACCTGAATCCCTTCTTTTTCGAAATCGTATAAACATTCCGTACGAATGGCTTCAATCTCGGGGACGATAATGTCCGGCCGATGCTTTTTTACAATACGCTCCAGTTCTTCACCGTTCAGCATATCGAATACTTCGCATTCATCAGCAACCTGCATGGCAGGTGCCCCGGCATATGAATCACAAGCAATGATGTGTTGACCTTTACGTTGAGCAGAAATTACAAATTCCTTGCCCAATTCGCCCGATCCGAGTAAAAGTATTTTCTTCATGATTGAATATTTTAAGATATAATGACGCAAAAATACTACTTTTCTTCCAATAAATCCCGAACGAGCTACTAAATGATTACGATAAAAGAGAGAAAAAGGCAATTACATAGAAAAAGATTAACATACCACAGAACAACAAGCTGTTCTTCAAGAACAAAGTCCTCCTTTAAAAGAGAACGGGAACATTATTTAACAGCATATTAATCATGATTATCAAGCACTTACACCGATAGTAAAAAGGAGATTTTACGAAGTTAATATCGTAGTTCCAAGAAGTTAACTTCCTGCAGATACGATATTAACTTCGTATAAATACGTTGTTAACATCGTACATGACAGGATGTTAACTTCGTAAATGTCATAATATGATTTCCAATATTATAACAAATAAGACACATATAACCAAAGAGAAATGTTAATTTTTGGTCTAATTACACAATAAAGAATATTTAAAAGGATAAAAAGAAGCGGATATGGTGTATTATCCGGAATTAATGCCTTACTTTGCAACATCAAACAATAAGAGGTTTTTATTGGTTTAACTCTCACATGTATTTCCTCAATGTTCGCATTGAGAACTTTCATCTCTGATTTACACTTCCTAAAGCTTTATTGTTATTTTATTAATTTTTTATTTTTGTATATTTATGAATATGTACGTTGGAAATCTTAGCTATAATGTTAAGGAGTCAGATTTGAGACAAGTTATGGAAGAGTATGGAGTAGTAGAATCAGTAAAACTGATCACAGACCGCGAAACAAGAAGATCTAAAGGGTTTGCGTTTGTCGAAATGCCGGAATCTTCAGAAGCAAGCAATGCCATTAAAGAATTGAACGGAGCAGAATATGCCGGTCGTCCGATGGTAGTAAAAGAAGCTTTGCCAAGAAATTGATCTGAAAAGCAATAAATAATAAAAAGGGGATATTCGTGATGAATATCCCCTTTTTTATTTTCCTTTGATTACTGATGCTGTTCACGCAACAGGTCGTTCACAGTCTTTACCGGATTGAAAGTGGAAAGTGGAACCTCCACAAATACCGTACTCCAATCGCTCATAGCACCATTCCACAAACCAGGAAGTTCAAGAGCTTTCAGATCCTTACCACTCTTCGACTTATAAGAGATGAAGCCGGTAGCTTTATCCACATATTTCGCCAAATCAAATTTATGACCCTTATAATCACGTACGGCGCAAACCAGATCGACCGGGTTGAAGTGCGTACCCTTTTCAAACATTTCCTTTGCTTCCGGATTATTCATATCGATTTGTGAGCTTTCAAGGATTTGCAGGGAGATAGTTCCATCACTATTATATGCCAGGAACGGACCACCGCCCGGCTCGCCCACGTTCTTCACCATACCACAAACACGCATCGGACGGTTCAATTTATTCTTCAGGTAAATGACCAACTCGGCATCTTCCAGATCTTTTGTTTCAGGATTCTTACAGAAAAGTTTCTTTTGTACAAATTGCAGGATATCCATCACCTGCTCATGTGTATAACGACCACTATCCAATAATTCCAGATATTGAAAAGCTTGCTTCTGGAGAGATACCAGTACACCGGCAATCAGTTTCTTATAAAGCACTGTATCGCCTTTCAATTTATCAGGAACCACATTGTCAATGTTCTTAATAAAAATAACATCCGCATCCAGATCATTCAGATTCTCAATCAGCGCACCATGCCCACCGGGACGGAACAAAAGCTTACCGTTATCGCGGAATGGCTGGTTTTCCATATCAGCGGCAATTGTATCAGTGCTTGGTTTCTGTTCGGAGAAAGTGATATTATAATCCACGCCATAACGTTTGGCAAAAGCATCGACTTTTTCGGTAACCAATGATTTAAACAGTTCACGGTGCTCGGTAGAGACGGTAAAATGCACATTGACTTTTCCGCTTTTTCCGGCAGCATACATAGCACCTTCTGCCAAATGTTCCTCAAGCGGGGTACGCGAACCTTCTTCATACTTATGAAACTTAAGTAACCCCTTAGGAAGCGCACCGTAATTCAGTCCCGCTACATTAAGCAATCCTGAAACGACCGCTTTATAATTGCCTTCTGCAATCAGGGTAGGAATATCTTTGCCTTCTGTCCGCACACAAGCCGTATTCAAGTCATCATAAAAAGCAAATTTTTCAATCGATTCAAAAAAAGTTTGTTCGAACTTTGTAGTGGGTTCAGTATAGTCAGCATCCAAAAATTCAAATAGATTCTTGAACATACGGCTGGCAGCACCCGAAGCGGGTACAAACTTCACAATCGTTTTGTCTGAATTGGTATAAGCATCCCATGCTGCAAGATAAGCTTTCTGCTCCTCGGCATCAGGAGCCAAAATGCCTTTTTCTACAGATGCGGCAGCATCTAACTTCAAATAAGGAAAGCCTTTTTGGAAGCAAGCCAACTGCTCAGCGATTTGTACTTCCGAAATGCCCTTTTTGGCAAGCAATTCTTTGTCTTCAGGTGTTATCATACTATCTAATTTTATTAATTCATGCCCAAAAATACAAAAAAAGGAAGAGGACACCCTACAAAACCCGGAAAAAAACTATCTTTACCGACGATAAATTTGAGCTGCTTATGGAAAGAGATGAATTCTTTACGAAAGAAGAGAGAGAATTATTGTTCTCACTATACAAAAAACTACTGCGTCTCACCGGAGAAACCTTACAAAAAGGAGATTGCAGAAAGCTGAAAAAGCATCTTATCGACTCCACTCAAAACAATACGATGCAGAGGGACAGTTTTGGGCTGAATCCTGTTATCAAAGATATGCAGACTGCTGTAATCGTGGCTGAAGAAATCGGCATGAAACGGGCATCTATTTTAGGCATTATGCTACACACGCCTGTACGTTGCCACTCTTATACAATAGAATACATTCAACAGGAGTATGGTGAAGATGTGGCCGGAATTATCCGGGGATTAATCAAGATCAATGACCTCTATGATAAGAGTCCGACCATAGAATCGGAGAATTTCCGCAATCTGCTACTGTCTTTTGCCGAAGATATGCGGGTAATTCTGATCATGATTGCCGACCGTGTAAACGTGATGCGACAAATAAAAGATGCCGAAAATGACGAGGCCCGCAGACGGGTGGCCAATGAAGCAGCCTATCTGTATGCTCCGCTAGCCCACAAACTGGGATTGTATAAGCTGAAATCGGAACTGGAAGATTTGTCACTAAAATATACCGAACATGACATCTATTACCATATCAAGGAAAAGCTGAACGAGACGAAAAAGTCACGTGACCGTTATATTGCCAACTTCATTGCTCCGATACAACAGAAATTGGAGGAAGCAGGACTGCATTTCCACATGAAAGGACGTACCAAGTCCATTCATTCCATCTATCAGAAAATGAAGAAACAGAAATGCCAGTTCGAAAACGTATATGACTTGTTTGCTATCCGTATCATCCTGGAATCTCAGTTTGAAAAAGAGAAGCAGGAATGTTGGCAGGCATATTCCATAGTGACGGATATGTATCAACCTAACCCCAAACGTCTGCGTGACTGGCTGTCGGTTCCCAAAAGTAACGGTTACGAGTCATTACACATCACTGTTATGGGGCCCGAAGGCAAATGGGTTGAAGTACAGATTCGTACGGAGCGTATGGACGATATTGCCGAGCGCGGATTGGCAGCTCATTGGAGATATAAAGGCGTGAAGGGTGAAAGCGGACTGGACGAATGGCTGACTTCAATACGTGAAGCACTGGAAAATACGGAGAACGACCTGGAAATGATGGACCAGTTCAAACTGGATCTGTATGAAGACGAAGTATTCGTATTTACACCGAAGGGAGACCTTTTTAAACTGGGCAAAGGGGCTACCGTACTTGATTTTGCTTTCCACATTCACAGCAAATTGGGATGTAAATGTATCGGAGCAAAAGTAAACGGTAAAAATGTACAGTTAAGACAAAAGCTGAACAGCGGGGATCAGGTAGAGATTATGACATCGAACACACAGACTCCGAAACAAGACTGGCTGAACATTGTCACTACTTCAAAAGCCCGTACTAAGATTCGTCAGGCCCTCAAGGAGATGGTGGCGCGTCAGCATGATTTTGCCAAAGAGACCCTGGAACGCAAGTTCAAGAACCGGAAGATGGAATACGACGAAGCTGTGATGATGCGCTTAATCAAACGCTTGGGATTCAAGAACGTGACAGAGTTTTATCAGAAGATTGCCGATGAGGTACTCGACGTAAACGATATTCTGGATAAATACATCGAACAACAAAAGCGGGACAGCGAACGTGATGAGGTGACCTATCGCAGTGCAGAAGAATACAACCTGCAAAACCAGATAGACGAAACAACAGTCACTAAAGAAGATGTACTCGTTATTGACCAAAACCTGAAAGGATTGGATTTCAAACTCGCCAAATGTTGTAATCCCATATACGGAGACGATGTATTCGGGTTTGTCACAGTATCCGGAGGTATCAAGATACACCGAAATGACTGCCCCAATGCAGGACAGATGCGCGAACGCTTCGGCTATCGGATTGTAAAAGCACGCTGGGCCGGTAAATCGGAAGGTACTCAATACCCAATAACACTCCGCGTTGTGGGTCATGATGATATCGGTATTGTAACAAATATCACTTCGATCATCTCAAAAGAAAATGGTATCTCGCTACGTTCTATCGGTATCGATTCGAACGACGGACTTTTCTCGGGTACATTGACCATTATGGTAAGTGATACCGGACGTCTGGAAGCGCTGATCAAGAAGTTGCGCACAGTAAAAGGAGTAAAACAGGTTAGCAGAAATTAAGAATGGAAAAATTCAGCACCAGAAAAAGAATACGGAGCTTCGGATATGCCTGGAAAGGTATCCGAAGTTTTGTAAGCAAAGAACATAATGCCTGGATACATTGCACGGCAATTATTATAGTAACAGTGGCCGGATTCTGTTTCGGCATCACCCGGAACGAATGGATAGCTATCATACTTTGTTTTGGAGTAGTACTGGCAGCAGAGGGATTCAACACGGCTATAGAAAGATTGGTCAATCTTGTATCTCCGGAACGTAATCCGATAGCAGGTGATGTGAAAGATATCGCAGCGGGTTCCGTTCTGATATGTGCTATAGTTGCTGCCATTGTAGGAATTATCATCTTCATGCCTTATGTACTTGCTGTTTTACTGTGTAATATGGGATAAATGATACATTAAAAAAGCGGACTCCGTATATTATGCTACAATTCGTTGCAAATATACGGAGTCCGCTTTTTATAATGTATATCACATTTATCTTACCTTCTTCCTTTTAAAATAAGGATACGTAAGTAAAACGAAGAATGCCAAAGACACGATTGCCGATAACAATCCGACCCGATAAACGGCCTGTTCATTAGCCGTAAGATGTAAATGACACGCAGATGCAATACCCAATCCGACTCCAAGTTCCCATGCAAGTAGATGAGTGGTATTAGCCGTGCCGCGCTGGCAGTGTTGCGACAATTTGACAAACATCATAAGAAACTCCGGAGTGACCAAGCCGAGTCCTAAACCCATCAATACAGCTGCCGGAGCATTCCAGCTTGTTTCAGGAGAAAACAGCATAGCCATCGATCCGATTACTGTCACCAGCCCGACAACTATCTGCAACCACATTTTATTATCATAGCGGAAAAACAATTTCACAATTAATACTGATAAGAGAAATCCGCATCCGACCAAAGCAAAAAAAGGTACTGTCTCGCCTCCTACCGCCACATCACTCGGCGCACCGGTAAGCACAGGAAGCATCAATCCCGGTATAAAAGCAATCAATATTAAATTGAATGCCGGAATAAGTCCCCGGGGAAGCAGGAATCGGTCCATGGAACAAACTTTCATCCCGATAGGTGCACGAAAGGGAACATATACCCTTGACACAAATAATATTCCCAACGCTCCCAACGCCACAGCAACATATAGCAAAGTCTCAAAGCCATGTGTCCGAAACAGATACACCCCCAAAGCCGCTCCGATAATCATCCCCAAGCGTGCAGCCCAGGAAAAGACCACATTACCTGAGCTGCGAAAAGTGGAATTGGTGATATCGATGGCCAATGTGATGCCTGCCGTGGCAGCCATTCCAAAGGATAATCCCTGCACAATGCAAAGCATCAACAGATGTGTTGCGTTCTGCACCAACGTATAACCGGCTGTTGCTGCAACCATTACCCCAAACGAAAGCATACATATATATTTCCGCTTGTAAACATCGACCAAATAGGCATGGAACGGGCCGATAAAAAACATTGCAAGCGTAAAAAGTATAAATATGACTCCCGTCTGACTGACAGGCACGCCTAAACGTGAAGCCATCATTACCGGGAGTACAGGGTACAACAAATACAGGGATATGAACAACAATAAATTAGCAAGGCATATCCGCATAAAATGCAATGTCCATAATTTAGTCGCCATACGACAATTAATATTGTTCTTTCTCGTTCGGGAAGTCGCAGTTCTTTACATCTGAAACATAGTGACTGATAGCATCGGTCATTACCGTATAAAGATCGGCATAACGACGGAGGAAGCGCGGGCGGAAACCGTTATTCATACCCAACATATCCTGAATTACCAATACCTGTCCGTCTACATCTCCACCGGCACCGATACCGATCACCGGAATGGTCAGTTCGCTTGCGACACGTGATGCCAATGCTGCAGGAATCTTTTCAAGAACAAGTCCGAAACATCCGGCCTCCTCAAGTAAATGTGCATCACGAATCAATTTCTCTGCTTCGGCATCATCCTTGGCACGAACCGTGTATGTACCATATTTATTGATAGATTGTGGCATCAGTCCAAGATGTCCCATCACGGGGATACCGGCACTCAGAATACGTTTCACAGTATCTATAATCTCTTCACCCCCTTCCAGTTTCAATGCATCGGCATGACTCTCCTTCATTATGCGGATAGCTGAAGCAAGCCCTTCCATTTCATTACCCTGATAAGAGCCAAAAGGCATATCCACTACTACCATTGCACGCTTTACACCACGTACAACCGATTTTCCATGATAGATCATCTGATCCAGGGTAATAGGAAGTGTAGTCACATTACCTGCCATCACATTCGATGCGGAATCGCCTACAAGAATTACATCGATACCGGCACCGTCGACAATCTGTGCCATTGTGTAGTCATACGATGTAAGCATAGATATTTTTTCGCCTCTTTGCTTCATTTCGATTAGGCGATGAGTCGTCACTTTTCTTGTGTCATCTGATATATAACCAGCCATATCCAATCTTTTTAAATTAAAAATCGGGCGCAAAGGTATAACTTTTAATTCATACCATACAAGTAAAAGTGAATAAATTAGCGGATCTACATTAAAAGGTCAGCAACCATTTTTGTAGTTCATCAGTCCATAACTCCTTATATATGAAACTGTCACGAAATCCGAAGCTATGTCCGCCTTCCGGATAAATATGCAGTCCGGCAGAGACTCCATGTTTCAATAATGCTGTATAATAGACAATACTGTTGAGAGGAGATACGGCCTGATCATCCTCGGCCAAAACGATGAATGTAGGAGGAGTATCGGCTGTGACGTGAAGTTCAAGGGATAGTGTTTCTTTCAAACCTTCGGAGATAGTTTCTCCCAACATACGTTCGCGTGAAGGCCAATGAGTCAGCCTGTCGGTCATGCTGATAACGGGATAAAGCAATACTTGAAAGTCGGGCCGGTCTGTTCCGGTATAAAGAGTTGCGGCAGTAGCAGCGATATAGCCTCCGATAGAAGCTCCCATAACACCCAGTTGATGAATTCCCCACTCTGCCGACTGACGGCGGATCAGGCGAATCGCTTCACGAATATCCTCACGAATCACTTCAACATCACCGTGAGGCATGCGATAATTCAGTACGGCGTATGTGATGCCCTGATTATTAAACCACGCAGCAAAATCACGTCCTTCATGATCTGAAGCTATCTGATTGAACCCGCCACCGGGACACATAATAATGGCTTTACCTCTTGGCTTGCGAACCGGATAAACCCAAAGGACAGCCGAAGAAGCATCTTTTCCTAATGAATATTCGATAAAACTCTGTTCCATAACTTTATTCCTTATCATTTAATTTCCTGAATCATTTTTTTCACTATACCCGGCCCTTCATAAATAAACGAAGAATAGATTTGTATCAGATTGGCCCCCGCATCCAACATCCTACGGGCATCAGCGGGAGTAATGATTCCGCCTGCCCCTACTATCAGAAGGCTTTTTCCGGCATGGGCACGCAAATAGCTGACGGCTTTTAATGACCTCTCCCCTATCCCGCGTCCACTGATTCCACCGGAGCCGATCTTCTGTAATTGTGCAGGTGAATAACCTTTTAAGTAACTCCGCTCCATGGTAGGTCCGGTAGCTATCACTCCATCTACCCGGTACAGACGAGTACAGTCGATCACATCATCCATTCCTTCTTCTGTGATATCGGCAGGAAGTTTGAGTAACAACGGAACATGTATGTTTTGCTCCACACGAAAAGCTGCCAACCCCTGTAGCACCTGTTTCATCAGAGCAACATCCACAGATCCCCAATTAAGTGTGAAATAACCGACATGAGGATGTAACTCCTTATACAGACGCAAAAAGTCAGCCACCGCCTGCTCTCCTTCCGAAGAGGGATTCTTATTTATATTTACACCTAAAACATACGAACCGCTTTTCTGTTCAAGACGGCGTTTAATAACATCCAATCCGGGATTATTGAAGCCCGTACGGGAAATTAAAGATTCACACTGAGGCAAGCGAAAAATACGCGGACGGGGATTTCCATCCTGAGAATCGGGAGTTACAGTACCTACTTCGATAAATCCGAAACCACAATCGGCCAATTCATCAAAAATTTCGGCTCCTTTATCGAAACCGGCCGACAGACCGATACGGTTTCGAAAAGTAAGATGATTCCATATCAACTGTTTGTCGGAACAAGTATAAAGGTGACGTATCCAGCATCTGCACCATGGCAAATGCCGGTAACATTTGAGGCAGGAAACCAACAAGGCATGTACCTTTTCGGGTTCCATCAGAAATAAAACAGGACGAATCGTTTGCTTATACATGGCTTTCTCTCTTTTTAAATACCATGCAAAGCTAAGGGATTCTTCCCTGAGATGCTATTCAATCTTTCTTATCAGATATAACGTGAAGTTATAGTCAGCAGTTTTTCGTAAGTCATCCCTCTGAAATCGTCTATTACATAGTCTGCCTTGTCGGCAATGGCTTCGTGTGAATTCGTAGTTGCCAATCCGACAACAATGGCTCCGGATGATCTACCGGCCTGCAAACCATGAAATGAATCTTCGAACACATACGAATCTTTTGAATCGGAACCGAAAATTGTCATTCCCAATAAGAAACATTCAGGATCAGGCTTAGAACGCTTAAAACGCTCTGCAGTCAATATTTCATCAAAAAGGGATTTAAACTCGGGATGGGCATGATAAACATTCTCCATTTTTGCCGTATTGGAACTGGTAACCAAAGCTATTTTCACACCATGCCGACGCAGATCTGCTATAAACTCAACTATTCCGGGAACATAGTCATAATTCATTTTTATTTCAAAGCGGTTCAATGCCTCGGTTATATCCCGCTGTTTTTCCGGTTCTCCTGCAAAGTATTTATCATAAATCTGTACCAGTGTCTGGCCCTTAACCTTGGAACCAAAGTTTGCATCATTTACATACTTTTGGCCCATTTCATTCCAGAAAACGGTATACTGCCCTTCTGTATCGACAATTACACCATCACAATCGAATAATGCCGTTATTTTCTTTGTTGCATCCATAAACATTCTTTTACGTGTTTGTTAAACTCTGTGGGCAAAGTTCAGAATAATCATCGAATCAGGCAAATTATTTGTACCTTTGCTGCACTTAAAAATATGTAACGCTTCACTATATGGCACAACAAACCGATCCCCGCATACTGGGTACAGAACCTATTGGCAAACTTCTGTTACAATATTCCATCCCGGCCATCATCGGAATGACTATTACGTCACTTTATAATATCATCGACAGTATTTTTATCGGGCACGGTGTCGGTCCCATGGCTATCTCCGGACTGGCGATCACCTTCCCGCTAATGAATCTGGTCGTAGCGTTCTGTGTACTGATTTCGGCAGGTGGAGCTACCATCTCATCCATACGCTTGGGACAAAAAGACATCAAGGGTGCGACCGATGTTCTGGGAAATACATTGATGCTTTGCCTGACGAATGCAGTGCTGTTCGGTGGATTGGCTTATCTATTCCTGGACCCGATATTGTTTTTCTTCGGCGCCAGTACCGGTACACTTCCCTATGCCCGTGATTTTATGCAAGTGATTCTCTTGGGAACTCCCATCACTTATACCATGATAGGGTTGAACAACGTGATGCGTGCTACGGGATATCCGAAAAAGGCCATGTTGACATCCCTGGTGACAGTTATTGCCAATGTCATCATCGCTCCTGTCTTCATTTTCCATTTCGGCTGGGGGATTCGGGGAGCTGCTATGGCTACAGTCCTGTCACAGTTTATCGGAATGATATGGGTAGTAAACCACTTCCGTAACAAAGAGAGTTTTGTCCATTTCATGCCGGGTTTCTGGAAAATGAAGAAACGCATCATCGGCAGTATCTTCTCCATAGGAATGTCTCCTTTTGCCATGAATGTTACGGCATGTATCATTGTCATACTCATTAATAATAGTTTGCAAAAATACGGTGGCGATATGGCTATCGGTGCCTATGGTATCATTAATCGCCTGTTGATGCTGTATGTAATGGTGGTAATGGGGTTGACTATGGGAATGCAGCCCATCGTCGGATACAATTATGGTGCACAGAAGATTGACCGTGTAAAGCATACGCTCCGTCTCGGTATCATTGTCGGTGTATTGATAACGAGTAGCGGTTTCATTATCTGTGAACTTTTTCCGCACACAGTTTCGGCCATCTTTACCGATAGCGATGAATTGATTGACATGGCATCGTCCGGGCTGCGCATTTGCACGTTGATGTTCCCGTTTGTAGGTGCACAAATCGTTATATCAAATTTCTTCCAGAGTATAGGAATGGCTAAGATCAGTATTTTTCTGTCACTTTCGCGCCAGTTAGTATACCTGCTCCCGGGATTACTTCTGCTTCCACCCTTATATGGTGTAAAGGGGGTATGGATCAGCATGCCTGTCTCTGACGGATTGGCTTTTGTAACAGCGGTAGTGATTTTGATGGTGTATATCAAGAAAGTAAAAGAGAAAACATCCGGACAGAAGCTATAAACCGGTGAAACAGAGACTTGATACAGACAAAAGAAAGGCCCGGTTTCAGCGAAACCGAGCCTTTCTTTCATGGAATTGAAACATTACTCAGACTTGATGCTGTTCACCGGATTTTCATTAGCGATATGCCAGGATCTCCCTATAATGAAAACAAAGATAAAGACCAATAAACAAATAGCTGTCACTACATACCAACCTGCATAAACACAGATTGTATCTTCAAATTGACTTATCCACAACAGACTCATGTAGTAAGCTCCGTATGTACCGATGGCAACCGAGAGAATTGCAACCCAGAAGATATCTTTAGATAATAAAAAGAGAATAGATCTGGATTCGGCACCATTTATTTTACGAATAGCTATCTCTTTGCTACGCCGACGGACTTCATCATTTATATAACCAATCAATCCCATCAGAGTGATAAACAGTATCGTTATAAAAGCCCAAAAAGTGGCGTCACGAAAAATTATTGTGGGGCGATAGTATCGTTCTAAATCCTGTTCTAAAGACCTAAACTCTATATCCTCTTGCGGATATATCTTTTTCATTTCATTATTCAGTCTATGCAAGTTCTCTGTAAAAGGTTCCTTGAGACGAACATGGACATTCCTCAAATTAGTACCATATTCAATTTCCAAAGGTTCATTATCAGCCGGAAGCACACCACAACAAAAAGGAGCAAGCACGCCAACCACCGTACCTCGATTAGGAACTATCTCGCCAACCCCACTACCCTTCCAGCCCATCTTCTCTACATATGGCTGATTAACCAGAAACTGCCTTTCACCTGTAAAATTACGCCCGGTCTTGATATGAAGTCCCAATAATGGAACAAAGTCTTTGTCGAATGCCGCACAACGAGGAGTGAAAAGAACTTTTCCACCTTCATCAGTTACCTCCCGATTCCCAAACCAGGTCATACTTCCACGAATAGAAGCTACCCCCTCCACATAAGGTAAAGATTTCAGGTTATTACGTGCGTTGTCAGGTTCAGCAAAATCATGCTTACAAGATGCAACACCCTTCGGCTGATATCCCATATCCCTATTTATAATGTAGTGACACTGAAGATATGCCACACACATCAATCCAAAGATAAAAGCCACCCCTGCAAATTCAATAAACAACAATATCCTTTTCCATCCCCTATTCTTTTTAATATAGGGATGGAAGACCTGAGTAACGGGAATCAAAGAAAATACTTTTCCGGGCAATATGCCTCCAATAACAAACAGAAAGGTAACTACCGATAATGGAGCCCATAAATTATGCCAGGTAAAAAGAGATGATAAGGATACCTCTGCCAATTCTTCGATCTTTTCCTGAAATTGGAATAGAAATATGATCATAAGCACCAGGGAAACACCGATAATCAAAGCCGTTTCATATATAAACATAGAAAATATAGCCTTATCGGATGCACCGTTACACTTATGAATTCCAATTCCTTTGGCACGCTGAGAAAGTGAGGAAACAAAAATAAGCACATAGTTCATGGTGGCCGCAAAAAGAATGGCGAATCCTAACAAAGATAATATGAGAATCGTCCTTTTCACATCTGAATGTTCCAGGTGAATAGTCCGCAAAGGAACCACAAACATATGTAAGTGCATATTCATGTCTGAGGGAATATGTTTTGCAATTACTTTATCAATGTCAGTATTAATAACATCAGCACTCCTTTCTCCATCTTTTAAACGAATAAAGGCATTGTAATTACCACCACTCGTCCAGCCAGGACGTCCCCAACCATATTTACTATGACTGGCAAAAGACAGGACTGCTTCGTGACGTTCCAACGATACATTATACGGAAGATCGGCAAATACTCCTTTTACCAAAGCTTCTACGGGAGTGCCCCAAACCATCATATGCAAAGTCTTTCCAATAGGATTTTCTTCACCGAATGCTTCTCGTGCAACCGACTGTGATAAAAAGAGCACATCAGGATTGGTCAAATCATTCGGATTACCACTAATGACCTCAATTCCCATAGTACGGAAATAAAGGGAGTCTGATAAAATAAAAGATTTATTCATCTTCCGATTACCTATTTTGAAAATAGCTTCAAAAGATATACTTGAGCAAACCGCACTTTCCACCTCCTTCGGAAACTCCTCAGCAACTGTCGATGCTATCGGTATTAATGTATATGATCCTGCATTTCCTTTGATCACTCCATCCTTAATCCATTCCGTCTTTACAATGTAAAGGTTGTCCACATCCTGAAAACAGTTATCATAGCTCAGTTCGAAAGCTACCCGAGAAAATAAAATGATAGATACCAATAATCCCAACGACAATGAGATCACCTTAATGACACAACTTCTACGATCGCGAATTAATGTCTGAATGGTATAATGGAATTGTTTCATTGTTTTGTCTTTTTACATATTAAATCATCACTATTCGTTCTTGATACTGTTCACCGGATTCTCATTAGCCACATTCCAGGACCTCCCGATGACACTTCCCATGATCAACAACAAGATAATTATGATCACGACAAGAAAATGTCCCCCATTGACTGATACCCGGTCAGAAAACTGTTCCAGCCATTTATTACTTACAATATACGCAAATACTATTCCGACCAGAACAGCACTTAGTGCCGTCCAGAAAATATTCCCGGAAACCAAACGAAGAATATCCGGTACTTCGGCACCGTTCACTTTACGAATGGCAATTTCTTTGCTACGACGTTGAATTTCATCATTTACAAAGCCGAACAGTCCCATCAAAGCAATCAACAGGATAGCAATAGAAGCTATAATCACGACATTACGGAAACGGCGGACCTCTTGATATTGCTTATCAATCTCCTGACGGGCAGAACGGAATACAATATCTACTGTCGGAAAAGCCTCTTTCATCAATGTGTTAATCTTAGCCAGGTTCTCACCAAAAGGTTCTTTCAAAATAATATTCCGTTTATTAAGCACATTCATCCATTCCAAATTACTCATCAGTGCTACAGGAGCCTGTGGCATGTACGCACTTTGTACAACATAGTCTTTCACAACTCCGACAATCGTACCAAAGTTATTTTTGCCATCTTCCAGATTCTTACCTATGGGACTATCCGTCCAACCAATTTGACGAACCATCTCTTCATTAATCAAGATCTCTTTATCTTGCTGGATATTCCTGCCTTTTATAATCTGAAGTCCCATAACCGGAACATAATGTTCATCAACAAATTCGATACGTCCCATAAATTCCTTCCCATGTGCATCTGTGTAAGGTTGACCCATGTAGCCACCATAAATAATCGTACTTGCATTACAAAACTCCTCAACTATGGGCAGTCCTCGGAGAATACCGTCCATTTTATCAATTTCTCTATATGGCGACCACCCAACTGCCAAATTATCGACCTTATATCCCATGTCACGGGTCATCACCTGATGATACTGTAAAAGAATAACCATCAACAGGCCTAAAATAAATGCAATTCCCGCAAACTGTATAAAAAGCAATGATCGCTTCCAGACAAAACGATGTGCAGTAAAACGATGGAAAACTTGTGTCACAGGAATAGCGGCAAACAACTTGCCCGGAAATAGTCCGATGACCAGAAATAAAACCAAAGAAACCAAAATCGGTACCCACAGAGTTTGCCATGTAAATAAAGCCTTTAATGAAGCTCCGGAAAGATCTTCTATCTCCAACTTAAAAGTGAATAACAGGACTGTCACGAACAATAAAGAAAGCAATATCAATAGTGCTGATTCATACAGAAACATACGATAGATATGTCCATCAGAAGCACCATTACACTTATGTATGCCAACAGACTTAGCTCGTTGAGCCAATGATGAAACAGAAATCAAGACATTATTCATGCCGGCAACCAACAAGATGGCAAATCCGAGTATTGAAAGAATCATAACTATTTTACGAGATTCCGGTTTTTGCAAATGATACTGTGAAGGAGTCATAAACGAATACTCCTCTGATTGACCCTTATAGTTGTGTATATACTTTTTCAGCATTTCAGGCATACGTACCTCCACTTTCTCTCTTTCATCGGGATGGCGGAAACGAACCATACAATGATAACTAGGATCATATCCCCAGCCACCACGTTCAGAACCATATTGCTTAGATCGGGTATCGAAGGAATAAACTCCGTCAAAATGAAATTCGGTATTTTCCGGAATATCCTCAAAAACTCCTTGCACAGTCAACGGATAATCAATTTCAATATTGATTGTTTTTCCGATCGGATTTGCGTCTGCAAACAAACGCCGGGCAAGTGAACGGGAGATAAAAATAACATCCACTCTGTCGAGTTGGGAAACATCTCCGAGTAAGACTTTAATACCTAAAGTAGAAAAAACGTGACTTTTAGAGGTTGCTAAGATTACATGTTCCATCTTCTTACCCTCATGATAGAGAGGACTCTGGCTAAAGAGATCAAGCACGGTCGCATCTTCTACTTCATCTGGGAAATTTTCGCGAATGGCCTCTGCTAACTTACCATAGTTATCGATATTCGGCTCTTTTTTTATCCCATCCGAAATACCCGTACGTAAAGTTATACACAAATTCTCCGGTTCCGAATAATAACTATCATAATTCAACTCGAATGCAACACGAGCAAACAGCAAAATTCCTACCAGCAATCCCAGTGTCAGTGAAATTACTTTAATTATATTACTTCCACGTCCCCGTAGTAATGTTTGAATGGTATAGTAGAGTTGTTTCATTATGTTTTTTTATTGGTTAAGCTTTCACACTGGCCACTATGCTACCATCGAACAGATGTATCGTACGATGTGCAAACGAAGCATCGTGCTGAGAGTGCGTAACCATAATTATCGTTGTACCTTCGCGATTCAGCTCTGTCAACAGATTCATCACTTCCGCACCATTTTTAGAATCAAGATTTCCCGTAGGCTCATCGGCAAGAATCAGTTTTGGATTGGTAACCACAGCGCGGGCTATGGCCACACGTTGTTGCTGTCCACCCGAAAGCTGTTGGGGAAAGTGTTTGGCACGATGGCTAATATTCATCCGATGAAGAATATTGTCTACCATTCGGCGGCGTTCCGAAGCCTTGATATTTAAATAAGTAAGCGGAAGTTCCACATTTTCATAAACATTCAATTCATCTATCAGATTGAAACTTTGGAATACGAACCCCAACTTCCCTTTACGCACACGGGTACGTTCCTTTTCATGAAGATCGGCTACCTCCTGTCCTATGAGTTTATAAGAACCCTCCGTAGGATTATCCAGAAGTCCCAGGATATTGAGTAAAGTAGATTTTCCACAACCGGAAGGCCCCATAATGGCCACAAATTCACCTTCTTCTACATTCAGGCTTACATGATTTAACGCTACGGTTTCTACTTCTGAAGTACGAAACACTTTACTAATGTCATTAATTTCTATCATAATCATTATTTTTAATTACTCGTTCTTAATACTGTTTACCGGATTTTCGTTAGCAATGCGCCAAGATTTTCCGGTGACACTTCCTAAAATCAATAATAATATTAATAAGAGAAGCAAAAGAAAATGCCCTGCGTTGAGATTGATCTGATCGGTAAATTGTTCCACCCATTTATGTCCGACGACATAGGCTAAAGCGATTCCAACAAAGATAGCCGGTAAAGCAATCCAGAAAATATTATGATTCAAAAGATTAATAATATTTCCCGACTCAGCCCCATTCACCTTACGAATGGCAATTTCTTTACTGCGCCGTTGTACTTCATCATTCACAAATCCGAATAACCCCATCAATACGATTACTACAATCGAAACGGAAGCTACAATCACAATATTGCGGAAACGGCGTACTACCTGATACAGATTATCGACCTCCTGACGAGCAGAACGGAACTGAATATCCTCCGTAGGAAATGTTTCTTTCATCAAAGCCCTGATTCTAGAAAGATTCTCTTTAAATGGTTCTTTCAAAATCAGATTCCGTTTATTGGCTTCCCATCTCCTTTCCAAGCTATTCACCAATGCCACAGAGGCTTGTGGCTGATATGCACTTTGTGCTACATAATCTTTGACTACTCCAACCACAGTCCCCCATTCATAGTTATCTTCCATCAGTTTCCGTCCTATAGGCGAATCAGTCCAACCTACTTGCCGTAGCAATTCTTCATTTACCAATACTTCACCATCCTGATGAACGTTACGACCCTGCAAAATCTGCAATCCTAAAATCGGGACATAATGCTCATCTATAAAATCGATACACCCCATAAAACGTTTTCCGTTAATATCAGTAAAAGATTGTCTTGTATGACCATTATAGATAAATGAAGCACTATTACAAGATGCTTCAATAAAAGGCAATCCCCGGAGAATGCCATCTATTTTATCCATTGAATCAAATGGTCCCCACCCTATAACTAAATTATCTATTTTATAGCCCATACTTCGATTCATGACTTGATTGTACTGTAAAAGAATGATCATTAGCAATCCCAATATGAAAGCAACCCCTGTAAATTGTACAAACAACAACGGATATTTCCAGGAAGCACGATACCCGGTAAAACGATGGAAAACTTGTGTCACAGGGATAGAAGAGAAAAGCTTTCCCGGAAGCAAGCCAATCAGTAAAAATAAAAAAATGGTTACTAATGCAGGAACCCATAGGGTACGCCATGTAAACAGGGTTGCTAATGAGGCACCAGACAAGTCTTCTATTTCCGGTTTAAAATAGAGTAGAAGGACTATAACCCCCAAAAGAGAAACGAGAATCAGTAATGCCGATTCCCATAAGAACATACGATATATATGTCCGGTTGAAGCTCCACTGCATTTATGCACTCCTACTGATTTGGCCCGCTGTGGCAAAGAAGAAATAGAAATAAGTACATTATTCATCCCGGCAATCAGCAAAATAGTAAATCCGAGAATCGATAGAATACTGATAATTTTACGTGATTCCTTTTTCTGCAAATGAAACTGTGAAGGAGTTATAAACGAAAATTCTTCAAACCAGTCTTTATTATATTGTATATACTTCTTCATCATATCAGGCATACGTGCCGCCACTTTCTCTACATCTTCCGGATGGCGAAAACGAACCATACATGTATAGCTGATATCACCCCGCCATCCACCACGTTCATCTCTGAATCTATTAGCACGAGTCACAAATGAATAGACCCCATCAAACCTAAACTCGGCATTTTCCGGAATATCTTCGAAAACACCTCGAACAGTCAATGGATAATCAATATTAATCATTACTGTCTTTCCAATAGGATCGGCATCTGCAAAAAGACTTTGAGCAAGAGAACGGGATATAAACAGTGCATCCATATTATCCAATTCAGACACATTTCCGGAAAGTACTTTAACACCCAAAGTGGAAAAAATATGGCTTCGGGAAGTAGCCAGTATTGCATCTTTCTTTTCCTGGTCTTCATGGTAAAGCGAACTGCGACTAAATAAGTCAATCAAAGTTGCATCTTCCACTTCATCAGGAAAATTTTCACGAATTGCTGCTGGAAGTTTTCCGTAATTACTACAAACAGGCTCTTTCTTTTCACCTTGCGAAACAACTGTACGTAAAGTTAGAAAAAGATTTTCCGGTTCTTGATAATAGCTATCATAGTTTAATTCAAATGCAACCCTGGCAAATAACAGGATACCGACCAAAAGCCCTAAAGTTAACGAAATTATTTTGGTCAGATTTCCACCTCTTCCACGGAGAAGAGTTCGGAAAGTGTAGTACAATTGTCTCATATCAGCCCTGTTTGTATTTTAGAATTTTAATAAATATAAGGTGTCTCTTTCATGCAGATCACCTGGAATTCTTAATTGCACAAAACGTGCCAAAAGAAGTAACGCACAATAGAACAACGGATTACATAATTCATAGTGCGAGAATATTGTCTAATTATTAGACACAGTCGTCTATTAATTAGACAGCAACATTTTGTTTTTCATAAAGAAAACTCTATCTTTGCATTGAGTTTTCATGCACTAAAATAAAAATTATGAGACAAATAAAAGGAATTACCGCAATCTTTCTTTGTTGTCTGCTAGTTGCCGGATGTGACTTGATAGATTATCATCCATATGACGTCGACATAAAAGGAGAAAGAGACATTAATGCGAAAAATATTCAAAAGATCGAGGCCAAATGCCTGGGAAAGTCTACTATACGCTTTATCGCCATGGGTGACTCGCAACGCTGGTATGACGAAACCGTTGACTTTGTAAACGCTGTCAACAAAAGAGACGACATCGACTTTGTAGTTCATGGAGGCGACTTCAGTGACTTCGGACTTACCGATGAATTTCTTTGGCAAAGGGATATAATGAATAAACTAAAGGTTCCTTATGTAGGACTTATCGGAAACCATGATTGTTTGGGAACCGGAGAAGATGCATTCCGGCAAATATTCGGCGATACAAACTTTTCGTTCATAGCCGGAGGTGTGAAATTTGTATGCCTCAATACCAACGCAATGGAATATGATTATTCGGAACCGATCCCTGATTTTGACTATATTGAAAGACAACTCACAGAACGTGCCGACGAATTTAATAAAACCGTATTCTGTATGCATGCCCGTCCCCTTTGTGATCAGTTCAATAACAATGTGGCCAAAGTGTTTCAAATGTATGTTCGCCAATTTCCCGGTTTGCAATTTTGCACTGTAGCTCACGAACATCGGATCAGTGCGTCAGATGTGTTTGACGATGGCGTGATGTATTATGGAAGCAATTGTATGAAAAATCGCAGTTATTTAGTATTCACGATAAAACCTGATGGTTATGATTATGAAGTGGTTGAATTTTAATTCCATTATTGGCATGGCAGTACTATCGCTGCTGTTTTACACAGAAAACGTCGCTGCACAAACCGACAAAAACGATACCAAACAAAAGATAGATACCATCCAGACAACACAGCCGGAATACAGCAAATATGACAAACGTATTCACCGTTTTCGTAAAGGATGGAATTCACTTATACCTACACACAACAAAATACAATATGCGGGTAACATGGGAATGTTCTCGTTCGGAACCGGTTGGGATTACGGAAAAAGAGATCAGTGGGAAACGGATCTGTTCTTCGGCTTCATACCCAAACATGACTCCCATCGGGCTAAGATGACCATGACCTTAAAACAAAATTACATGCCTTGGAGCCTGGAGCTTGGGAAAGGATTTTCAACCGAACCTTTGGCATGTGGTATCTATTTTAACACTGTTTTCGGACACGAATTCTGGGTACACGAGCCTAGCCGTTATCCGGAAGGATACTACGGATTCTCGTCCAAGATACGCACACACATCTTTCTGGGACAACGGCTGACATACGATATAGATAGAGAACGCCGGTTCTTTGCAAAATCTGTGACTCTCTTTTATGAGCTGAGTACCTGTGACCTATTATTGATCAGCCGCGTAACCAACAGTTACCTGCGGGCTCGGGATTATTTGAGTTTATCCTTCGGACTTAAATTCCAATGGCTTTAGTTGATACGGAAGTAAAACTAGGTGCATAAAGACAAAGACACCTTATTTAAACTCTTTCGAAATTCATAAGAATAAGGAAATGTTGCTAACTTTGTTGCCGACAAATTATTATTCGTATTTAATATTCTATTGACCAAAATGGGAACTATCATCATTGTTGACGATAATAAAGGAGTGCTGACAGCCGTACAATTACTATTGAAAAATCATTTTTCGAAAGTCATTACCTTATCCTCTCCTGTCAGTCTGTCCACAGTGCTTAGAGAAGAAAACCCGGAAGTTGTCTTATTGGACATGAATTTCACTTCCGGAATCAATAATGGTAACGAAGGTCTGTTTTGGTTACATGAAATCAAACGGCAATACAGAGACCTTCCGGTAGTACTATTCACAGCTTATGCTGATATTGATCTTGCCGTACGGGGGATAAAAGAAGGAGCATCTGATTTTGTAGTGAAACCATGGGATAATCAAAAGCTGTTGGAAACTCTTTTAAATGCCGCTTCACAAGCAAAAGACGGAAAGAAAAAGAATCGCAAAAAAGAATCATCTCCGGTTTCTGCCATGTATTGGGGTGAAAGCAGTGCTATGCAGCAGCTCCGCACGTTGATTGAGAAAGTAGCAACGACCAATGCGAATATACTGATAACAGGTGAAAACGGAACGGGAAAGGAAATGCTCGCACGTGAGATTCATGCTTTATCACCACGCTCTGCCGAGAGCATGATATCCGTTGATATGGGTGCTATCACCGAATCCTTGTTTGAGAGTGAACTGTTCGGACATGTGAAAGGTTCTTTTACTGACGCCCATGCCGACCGTACAGGTAAGTTTGAAGCAGCAGACCGAAGTTCCCTGTTTCTTGACGAAATAGGAAACCTTCCCTTTCATTTGCAGGCTAAGCTACTGACAGCTATTCAGCAGAGAAGCATAGTTCGTGTAGGTAGTAACCAATCTATCCCCGTAGACATTCGCCTAATCTGCGCAACTAACCGAAACTTGCAGGAGATGGTAGACAAAGGCTTATTCCGTGAAGATTTATTATACCGTATCAACACCATTCATGTAGAAATTCCTCCACTTCGCAAACGTAAAGAAGATATTGTTCCGCTAGCTGAGCGTTTTATAGCCCGCTTTTGCAAACAGTATGACAAAGCCTCTATCAGCCTGAGTCCGGCCGCTTGCGAGAAACTGACCGCACATGCCTGGTATGGCAATATCCGCGAATTGGAACATTCCATTGAGAAAGCAGTCATTATTAGCGATGGTGAAACCATCCCCGCTGAAATGTTCCAATTAGTGCAGAAAACGGAGAACCCGGAAACAGAGACCCCTACTCTTGAAGATATGGAGAAAGCCATGATTCGCAAGGCTCTCGACAAATGTGGAGGAAACCTTTCGGCTGTAGCCGCTCAATTAGGCATTACTCGCCAAACATTATATAATAAGATGAAAAAGTTTGGTTTATGAAAATCCATTTAAAGTTACTCACAGAGCGCTATTGGTTTCGTCTCGGACTAAGCCTCTGTTTCGCCATAACTGCGGCTCTGTCTTATGCCGACAGAGACTTCATTTGGATGGGATTGAGCCTCTGTTTGCTACTATTCAGCATTTGGTGGCAACTTTCACTTTACCGTATTCATACCAAACGAGTTCTTTTCATGATTGACGCCCTCGAGAACAATGACAGCGCCATTCACTTCCCGGAAGAGCAGATAATGCCTGAGACCCGAGAGGTCAACCGTGCACTCAACCGGGTCGGACGCATATTATATAATGTAAAGTCGGAAACGGTACAGCAAGAAAAGTATTACGAACTGATAATGGACTGTATAAACACCGGTGTACTCGTTCTCAATGAAAATGGAGCGGTTTATCAAAAAAATAATGAAGCGCTTCGCCTGCTCGGATTAAATGTGTTTACCCATATCCGCCAACTGAACAAAGTGGATATACAGCTGATGAAGAAAATAGAATTCTGCCGTCCGGGAGATAAAATACAAACTATTTTCAACAATGAACGGGGTACAATCAATTTATCCATTCGTGTATCAGGCATCACTGTTCGTGAAGAACAATTGCGCATTCTCGCTTTTAACGACATCAACAGTGAATTGGATGAAAAAGAAATCGATTCGTGGATACGACTGACACGTGTATTGACTCATGAAATCATGAATTCGGTTACTCCCATCACCTCTCTTAGCGAAACACTACTATCGTTGGCCGATACCCGGGATGAAGAAATACGCCGGGGCTTACAAACAATCAGTACTACGGGAAAAGGCCTGCTCTCTTTCGTGGAATCCTACCGCCGTTTTACCCGTATCCCGCCCCCGGAACCATCCTTATTTTATGTAAAAGCTTTTATTGACCGAATGGTAGAGCTGGCACGCCATCAAAACAAATGTGACAACATAACATTCCATATAGATATTGCTCCTGCTGATCTGATTGTGTATGCCGACGAAAATCTGATTTCGCAAGTAGTAATTAATCTATTGAAGAATGCCATACAAGCTATCGATGCACAGGCCGATGGAAAGATTGAAATAAAAGGACGATGTAATGCTGCTGAAGAAATATTGATTGAAATAAAAAATAATGGCCCTGCCATTCCTTCAGATATAGCAGATCATATATTCATTCCTTTTTTTACCACCAAAGAAGGAGGTAGTGGTATCGGATTGAGCATTTCACGTCAGATCATGCGTCTGTCAGGTGGAAGCATCACTCTGCTGCAAGGCAAAGAAACTAAATTTATTCTGAAATTTAAATAAGTACATAGATTCATAGTGTAATTACTTGCATCATTAACAATGTAATAGCAAGGATATCCGGCAAACAATAAGAAAAGATTTCTGTTATTAATAATATCATTTCAATCTTAAAATTATGACCTACCTCGCTACCAACCCCCTATTCCATGGAATCTCTCCAGAAACGCTTTCCCGTGATTTTGACGGAATCGTATCTCACCTCCGCATGTTCCGTAAAGGAGACATTCTTGCCAGGCAAGGTGATGTATGCAATCGGCTGATGATATTACTGAAAGGCAGTGTCCGGGGAGAAATGATCGATTACTCGGGCAGATTGATTAAAGTGGAAGATATTATTGCTCCTCGTGCAATTGCCCCTCTTTTCTTATTTGGTGCAGACAATCGCTATCCGGTAGAAGTTACAGCAAACGAAGCTACCGAAGTTTTCGAAATTCCGAAAGAAAGCGTACTGAAATTATTTCGACGGAATGAGAAATTCTTAGAGAACTACATGAATCTTTCTGCCAATTATGCCCGAACACTTGCTGACAAACTGTTTTTTATGTCCTTTAAGACGATTCGGCAGAAACTTGCTTCCTATCTGCTACGGATGTTGAAACAACAAGGAGACAGTCCGATACAACTTGACCGCTCGCAACAGGAACTGGCTGATTATTTCGGAGTATCTCGTCCCTCTCTGGCACGCGAGCTGGCTCATATGCAGGATGACGGCCTGATCAAAACGGACAGGAAATTAGTGCATATCTTGAGAAAAGAAGATATGATGCAACTGATACAATAAGTTTGAGCAAAATTTAAAGCCTGTTTAAGTATCAGACAGATGGAACGGTAACAGAGTGAGAATCGGACCTTTTTCGCTAAAGACACGGAGGAAAACAAAATGCTTTTATAGGCATAAACAGATAGAATAATAGATACATCACACTATATATCAAACCATTGCGCTTGCTTTCTCTACCAAAACAGAAGGTGGAAGATGGAAGATCGAAATGCATTTTTGTAGGAAGAGTGTACAAAAGCTCCTCTTTGTATCAGTCACTCAAGCGTCCGGATCTTTGATACCTGCCTGTATCACCCGGACAGAAGGTCCGCTTATGGAGTAACGTTCGGTTGCCACATCCTCGTTATCGAAATAACGGACTGAAATGATTCCGGAGGAAAATTAAAACAGTCTCTTAGACAAACTCTAAGATTTCCAATCTTTTTTCTCTTGTTTGTAACATTGGTTACAGAATTACCCCAAATCCTCCTCCTATCTTTGCATCCAGAAAAGAAACCTATTAATACGTAAAAATTATGAGTATGTTCTGTTTTCAGTGTCAGGAAACCGCAAAAGGTACAGGTTGTATCTTAAGCGGAGTATGCGGGAAAACTCCCGAAGTAGCCAATATGCAAGACTTGCTGCTTTTTGTAGTACGCGGAATCGCAGTCTACAATCAGGCATTACGCAAAGATGGACGTTCTTCTGCCCGGGCAGATAAGTTTATCTTTGACGCATTGTTCACTACCATTACAAATGCCAACTTTGATAAACACTCCATTATCGAGAAAATAAAGAAAGGACTGGAGCTAAAGAAAGATCTAAGTAACCAAGTCACAATAGAACATGCGCCCGACGAATGTACTTGGTATGGTGACGAAACTGAGTTTGAAGAGAAAGCCCAAACGGTGGGGGTACTGCGAACTTCTGACGAAGACATTCGATCATTGAAGGAGTTGGTTCACTATGGTATCAAAGGAATGGCTGCTTATGTGGAGCATGCCTATAACTTAGGATATGAGAATCCGGAGATATTTGCATTCATGCAATATGCTTTGGCTGAATTGACCCGCGAAGATATTACTGTGGACGAACTGATAACCCTCACACTCGCTACGGGTAACCATGGTGTGCAGGCTATGGCCCAACTCGATACTGCCAATACCAGCCATTACGGAAATCCGGAAATCTCCGAAGTAAACATTGGTGTTCGAAACAATCCGGGTATCCTTGTCAGTGGACATGACTTGAAAGATATTGAAGAACTTTTGCAACAGACTGAAGGTACCGGTATCGACATATACACACACAGTGAAATGCTACCGGCTCATTATTATCCTCAGTTGAAGAAATATAAACACCTGGTAGGAAACTACGGTAATGCCTGGTGGAAACAGAAAGAGGAATTTGAAAGTTTCAACGGTCCTATTCTCTTCACTACTAATTGCATTGTTCCACCACGCCCGAATGCGACTTATAAAGATCGCATCTATACGACAGGCGCAACCGGCTTGGAAGGTGCTACCTACATACCCGAACGAAAAGACGGAAAGCAGAAAGATTTCTCCGTTATTATTGAGCATGCACGGCGTTGCCAACCACCAGTGGCAATAGAAAGTGGTAAGATTGTAGGTGGATTTGCTCATGCGCAAGTAATCGCACTGGCCGATAAGGTGGTTGAAGCAGTAAAAAGCGGTGCTATCCGTAAATTTTTTGTTATGGCCGGATGTGACGGGCGAATGAAAAGTCGCAGTTACTACACAGAGTTTGCAGAAAAGCTACCGGCAGATACGGTAATCCTGACAGCAGGGTGCGCCAAATACCGATATAATAAATTACCTCTGGGGGATATTAATGGCATTCCTCGTGTACTGGATGCAGGACAGTGTAATGACAGTTACTCATTGGCTATAATTGCTATGAAGTTGCAGGAAGTCTTCGGACTAAAAGACATCAATGATCTTCCGATTGTATATAACATTGCGTGGTACGAACAAAAAGCCGTTATTGTTCTGCTGGCTCTGTTGGCACTTGGAGTGAAAAAGATTCATTTAGGGCCGACGCTTCCTGCATTCTTATCTCCTAACGTGAAGCAGGTACTGATCGATAATTTTGGAATTGGCGGTATCAGTACAGCAGACGAAGATATTGCAAAATTTTTGGCATGATAATGTACAAGTAAGTAAGAGGAGCGTTATAATTCACCACAGAGTAACACAGAGTGAACTTAATCTATTTATCTGTGTAATCCTGTGGTGAATATGAGCACTGACACCTCTTCTTACTTTTTTCATTCATCTCTCTTCTCTTGGCAGTACCAGATTCAAGCCTACTCCTACCAATGCGGCAAGACCGATTCCCGACAGTGAGAATTCGCCCCATGCCAATACGGCACCACCGATGCCAATAGTCAGAGTCAGTGAGACAATAATGATATTACGTGTCCGGCTCAAGTCAATACAATTATTGACAAGGTTAGCAATTCCCGCGCAAGCGATCGTACCGAATAAGAGTAACATGATTCCTCCTAATACAGCCGAAGGAATAGACTTCAATAAAGCGCTGACTTTACCGATTACGGAAAACAGAATGGCCGTAATCGCCGCTATTCTTATTACTTGAGGATTCGTCACTTTAGTAAGCGACATGGCTCCTGTAACTTCCGAATAGGTAGTTACAGGAGGTCCTCCCAATAAACCGGCACAAAGACATGCCAAGCCATCACCTAATAGTGTGCGATGCAACCCGGGATCTTTTACATAGTCTTTTCCCGTCACAGTGTTTACCACATACACATCCCCAATGTGTTCTATCACCGGAGCAATAGCCACCGGCATCATAAACAAAATAGGTTCCCACGAAAACTGTGGAAACACAAACTGTGGAAAACCCAACCACGCAGCGTTTCTGACTCCCGACATATCAACATCATAAAAGATCAGCGCAGCAATATATCCCACAATAATTCCACAAAAAATAGGTATTAACTTCAATAGTCCCTTCGCCCGAATAGATACAATCACGGCAGTAAACAACGAAAGCAACGCCAATGTCCAGTTTTCCTTTGCCATATTCACTCCAGTCCCGGCAAGTGAAAGCCCTATCAATATAATTACCGGACCAATAACTACCGGTGGAAACAGGCGCTCGATCAACCTGATACCCTGCCATTTAACTAAAGCACTCATAACAAAGTAGACCATTGCAACGCCTACCATTCCCGAAAGTGTGCCGGCAAGTCCATACAGTTCGGTTGCTTTAATAATAGGAGCAATAAATGCAAAACTACTACCTAAAAAAATAGGGACCTTCCCTTTTGTTACCAAATGAAAAAGAAGTGTGCCGATACCGGCAGTAAACAAAGCTGTAGAAGGATCGAGCCCGACCAATAAGGGGACAAGTACAGTAGCTCCAAAAGCCACAAAAAGGAACTGTACTCCTACTACTCCTTTGCGTAAAGGAGAAAGATGATTTGAATCCATATAGAATAGAATAATATTATTTAAACTGCAAAAATAACATTTTTAAACTATTTTACAGCTATTTGGAACATAAATACATCCAAAGAGCGTTTCTATTTGTTACATAATTTAAGTAACTTCGCACAGTGAAATGTAAAATAACAAATTAACAACCCTTAGTACTCATTGCTTATGATTTTTACCGCTGAAAACATTCTACTCATTGGTTCTATTTTACTATTTGTCAGCATTGTTGTCGGAAAAACCGGATATCGCTTCGGAGTGCCGGCCTTATTATTATTCCTTCTTGTAGGTATGCTTTTCGGAAGCGACGGATTGGGATTACAATTTCATAATGCCAAGATAGCCCAATTTATAGGTATGGTTGCCCTTAGCGTCATTCTGTTCTCCGGAGGTATGGATACTAAATTCAAAGAAATTCGTCCTATTCTTTCTCCGGGAATCGTACTTTCAACAGTGGGAGTATTTCTCACGGCACTTTTTACCGGATTATTCATTTGGTATCTTTCGGGAATGAGTTGGACCAATATCCACTTTCCATTGATCACTTCCCTATTACTTGCATCTACCATGTCGTCAACGGATTCTGCTTCAGTATTCGCCATCCTCCGTTCGCAAAAGATGAATCTGAAACATAACCTACGTCCTATGCTTGAACTGGAGAGCGGAAGCAACGACCCAATGGCCTATATGCTTACCATAGTCCTGATACAATTCATTCAATCAGATGGCATGGGTACAGGCAACATAATCGGTTCATTCATCATCCAATTCTTGGTAGGTGCTGCTGCCGGATATATCTTGGGAAAACTGGCGATATTGATACTCAACAAAATAAATATCGATAACCAATCACTTTATCCCATTCTGTTATTGTCTTTTGTATTCTTCACTTTTGCCATCACCGATCTGCTTCGCGGTAATGGGTATTTGGCTGTATACATTGCCGGCATGATGGTAGGTAACCATAAAATAACTTTCCGAAAGGAAATTGCAACATTCATGGATGGTCTGACCTGGCTGTTCCAAATCATTATGTTCCTTATGTTAGGACTGCTTGTCAATCCTCACGAAATGATTGAAGTTGCCGTTGTAGCATTGCTTATCGGAGTATTCATGATCGTTATCGGACGACCATTAAGCGTATTCCTTTGTCTTTTACCATTTAGGAAGATTACTTTAAAATCCCGTCTGTTTGTCTCGTGGGTAGGGCTACGAGGAGCTGTACCCATCATTTTCGCAACTTATCCGGTAGTGGCAAACGTGGAAGGATCGAATATGATTTTCAATATCGTGTTTTTTATTACGATTGTTTCATTGATTGTACAAGGAACAAGTGTTTCGTTTGTGGCACGCTTGTTACACTTGTCCACTCCACTCGAAAAGACCGGAAATGACTTCGGTGTAGAACTTCCGGAAGAGATAGATACTGATCTTTCGGATATGACCATTACTATGGAAATGCTGAATGAGGCAGACACCCTGAAAGATATGAATTTGCCAAAAGGTACTTTAGTAATGATCGTCAAACGTGGTGATGAATTTCTTATCCCCAACGGCACACTAAAATTACATGTAGGAGACAAACTACTGCTGATCTCAGAGAAAAATAAGCAGGAAACGGTTAAGAATGAATAGAAAATCATGATAAAAACACAGAGAACGTGAAATCCACATATCATTTTCGATATTGGCAGAACGTGTCTCTGTGTTCATTCTATCTTAGATAATCGATAAATAGAATGACCTACCCTCCGTTAATTTAACGTAAAACTTTACGAGAGAATTCGGTTTCCGTTAATAGAATATTAATTTTGCGCAGTTTTTAACTGAATGTGCAGAAATTACAAAATGGAACAAGAACAACGGTTCATTGGTTATATTGAACAAAGCATCATAAACAACTGGGATGCAAACGCCCTGACAGACTACAAAGGAATCACCCTTCAATATAAGGATGTAGCCCGCAAAATAGCCAAATTTCACATTATATTAGAAATGGCCGGTATTCAACCGGGTGATAAGATCGCTGTCTGTGGCCGCAATAGTGCCCATTGGGCTGTAACCTTTTTGGCCACCGTGACTTATGGTGCTGTAATTGTTCCCATTTTACATGAATTTAAGGCTGACAATATCCATAATATCGTCAATCACTCTGAGGCAAAACTCCTCTTTGTAGGTGATCAGGTATGGGAAAACCTTAATGAAGATCGGATGCCTTTACTTGAAGGTATATCTTCTTTGACAGACTTTACTCCACTTGTGTCGCGCAATGACAAACTGACATATGCACATGAACACCGTAATGAGATATATGGACAGCGATATCCTAAAAATTTTCGTCCGGAACATATCTCCTACCGTAAAGATATGCCGGAAGAGCTGGCTGTTATAAATTACACATCAGGAACAACAGGTTATTCCAAAGGAGTGATGTTACCCTATCGTAGTCTTTGGTCAAACATTGCTTATTGTCACGAGATGCTTCCGGTAAAACCTGGTGATCACATCGTTTCGATGCTTCCCATGGGGCACGTATTCGGCATGGTCTACGATTTTCTTTACGGATTTTCTGCGGGTGCACACCTCTACTTCTTGACACGTATGCCGTCTCCCAAAATCATTGCACAATCATTTGCCGAAATCAAACCGAGAGTAATTGCTTGTGTACCGTTGATTGTAGAAAAGATTATTAAAAAAGATATTCTCCCCAAACTGGATAATAAAATAGGTAAGTTGTTGCTGAGAGTACCCATTGTTAACGATAAAATTAAAGCAGCTGCCCGGCAGGCAGCAATGGAAATTTTTGGTGGAAATTTTGATGAAATTATTATCGGAGGAGCTCCGTTCAATGCAGAAGTGGAAGCTTTTCTTAAACAAATAGGATTTCCATACACCATTGCCTATGGTATGACAGAATGTGGTCCCATCATTTGTTCCAGCCGCTGGGAAACTCTCAAACAGGCTTCATGCGGTAAAGCTACCAGCCGAATGGAAGTGAAAATAGATTCTCCTGATCCGGAAAATATTGCAGGAGAAATTATTTGTAAAGGTACAAACTTAATGTTGGGATACTACAAAAATACGGAGGCCACTTCACAAATCATCGATGTAAACGGATGGCTCCACACTGGAGATTTGGCTACCATGGATTCGGAAGGATATGTAACAGTACGAGGTCGGAGCAAGAATATGTTACTTACTTCAAGCGGGCAGAATATTTATCCGGAAGAAATAGAAAGCAAGTTTAATAACATGCCTTATGTGTCCGAATCGTTGGTTCTACTCCAGAAAGATAAACTTGTAGCACTAATCTACCCGGATTTTGACGATGCTTTCGCACACGGACTGTTGCAAAGCGATATTGAGAAGATAATGGAAACCAACCGAATAGAACTCAATCAACAACTTCCGGCCTACTGTCAGATTACTAAAATCAAAATCCACTTCGAGGAGTTTGAGAAAACAGCGAAGAAGAGCATTAAACGATTCATGTATCAGGAAGCAAAAGGATAAAAGGATCAAAGAACCAATTCCTCGAACAACCGCTCCAATGTTTCCTCTAAATTGTCAGAATAGCCAACATGAGGTCTTGAGGTCTGAATGCAGGAACTACGATGGGCTGTCAACCAACGAAAACGTTCCGGAACTTCCAGTTTAGCAATGACTCCTCCCGTCGGACAGCCTGCACACACTTTACTGAAAGCCTCCAAATATTCCCGGAAAGAATCGATATCAGGTTCCGGTGATAAGGCCTCCAACCTCTTCTTATTAATTTCATAACGCATCCGGATAAAGGCAGCCTGTTTGGAAAACAAGATAACCCCAACGTTGATAAATTCCTCACGCTCCACTTTCGGAACTATCCGAACAACGGCGTATTCATAAATATGCTTTTCTGGCATGTTGTGCTTCTTTTACAAATATTTCAGAATGTTCGATCCTTTCTTTCAAAAATCGATAATAGATATCACGAATATCTTGAGGAGTTTCATCTTTATCACGCCACTCTATCCAGCTATCAGGAATCAGATCCACTATTTCACGTATTTTTTCCGAAGTCAGTAATTTCCGAAATTCGGCATCCACTTCGTCCAACTTACTGGCAAGCGGCAATAAGGCATGGTCTTTAACTTGGGTAAAAGAACTAAGTGCATGTTTATGCCAATTGACCCATGAATGATGAAAAAATAGAGATGCACCATGATCTATCAACCACAACTCTTTATGCCACATAAGCATATTGGTATTCTTCACTGTACGATCTACATTAGTCAATAAAGCATCTAACCATACCACCTGTGATGCCAGTTTTTCATCAACCTCAGTGACAACCGGATCGAATGGTAGAGCTCCTGAGAGAAAATGTAGTCCCATATTTAATCCGCGGCTTCCTTGCAATAAATCCTGTATCTCTTCGTCACCCTCCGAACGTCCGAAAGCTTCATCTAAATTCAAAAACACTAACTCCGGTACACGAAAACCTAATACTCGTGCAACCTCACCGCCAATCAATTCTGCAATTAATGCCTTGGTTCCATGTCCCGCTCCCCGAAACTTGACAACATACTTAAAACTGTCATCAGCTTCTGCCAATGCAGGCAGTGAACCACCTTCACGCAGAGGCATAATATAACGAGTGACATTGACAGTACGCAACTCCATAGATAAAGCTCCTTTCTATATGCTATTACAGGTGATAAAGATACGATATTGTTTCTATTTCACCAATTTCAATCAATAACACTTTCTTATGAATATATGTTTATAGAACCTATTGATAGACAAAAATACAACTATGCCTGATTTTAGCAGAAAAATCTCTTAAATTTGCACAAAATTCAGAGATTACATGAAAACTGTCAAAACACATATCACCCAATTGTTGCATGCCATGAACATGGGAATTTTCGAAAAAGAACATCCCATCGCATTATCACTACTCTCCGCAATTTCAGGAGAAAGTATTTTCTTCCTCGGGCCTCCGGGAGTTGCCAAGAGCCTTATTGCAAGGCGCTTGAAACTGGCTTTCGACCAAAGTACTGCTTTTGAATATCTGATGTCTCGTTTTAGTACCCCTGATGAAATATTTGGTCCGGTATCTATCTCTAAATTGAAAGATGAAGACAAATACGAACGCATTATTGAAGGTTATCTCCCCTCGGCAACAATCGTTTTTTTAGATGAAATATGGAAAGCAGGACCAAGCATACAAAACTCACTGCTAACAGTTATCAACGAAAAAGTATACCGCAATGGACAATATACCATACAGTTACCATTAAAAGGACTAATTGCAGCTTCCAATGAATTGCCGGCTCAGGGAGAAGGGTTAGAAGCCCTGTGGGATCGTTTCTTAATACGCTATTTTATAGGGAATATCGAACAGGAATTCGCTTTCGATCAAATGATAGCCTCTGTCAATGACATGGAAGCAGAAATTCCCACCGGACTTTCTATTACAGAAAAACAATATATAGATTGGAGAACTCAAATCAGCCAAATCAAGATACATTATACTGTTTTTGAATTAATTCATTCCATCAAGCGGCAAATTGAAAAATATAACATACAGAAAGAAGAGGTTCCACACTCAACGCTCTATATTTCCGACCGTCGATGGAAGAAAATCGTATCGCTGCTCAGAACTTCTGCTTTTCTGAATGAAACAGATACCATCCGCTTTTCAGATTGTACTTTATTACTTCATTGCTTATGGAATGAAATAGAACAAATACCAATTATCGAACAAATGGTGTCATCGGCACTTGACGAATGTATCAGCCATTATCTTTGTGGCGAACGGACTTTAGAACAAAAGCTGAGCAGTATTCGGGAAGACATGAAGTCAGAACACAGTTTGCGTGAAACAAAAGATCCGGCCCTGCAAATTGTAGACACTTTCTATCATCAAATTGAAAGATATCCTGTAGCAGGCAATCTGTTGATTTTTGCTTCCGACTACCAAAGTTTACAAAAAGATACTCAAAAATTATTTTACGTTCAAAGAGATAAATATCGTCCTGTTAACTGGATATTAAAAGTATATGACCATGTCCGCAACCGGAACATATCCCAATCAGCCATAGTTTCACTCAAGAAAGGCACACGTTCTGTATTCATCAACAATCAAGAGTATCCACTAGCTTGCAACGCAGGATACGACATAGCTTACCCTCAAGAAGCCTCTTTACTCTTTGAATTTCGTTTTCAGGAAGTGATCGATTTATATCACAACAGGGAGAGCGAATTAAAGCGCATGACCGACATTGAACTGACCTATTGTAAAGAACATCTATTCATGGATGACAAACAACGTAATATGGTCAAACAAATATTAAACAGACAAAAAGAAATGTTGGAAATTTACCAAAATGAAATCAGAGAAATAGCTTATACGCATGGATTGGAAAATAAGGAATATTAGGCTACAAGAACTCAGGGAGATTTATCAAGAGAAGCTGAAAAACATTGCTTATAGAGTATACGAGTCACATTTTCAAAATGGTATCGTGAAACAAGAGGAACTTGAGGGAGAAATTATGTCTTATTATCAACATACACAACCTTCTCTACAAGAGTTTTATTCACACTACGCTACACAGTGGGAACATTTTTACGAGGGACATGAGCTTACAGACAGTGCATTTTTACGCTTTCTTGAAAATTCGGCTTACCCTCTACAAATGAAATATAACCGTGGTGATTTAAATCTTCAATATTATATTGACCGATTTCATACACTCAAAAAACGATCAAAAGAGTGGAAACACCTTCGTAATCTTTTTTTTGATAAATGGTATCACCTGTTGGCAAATAATGAATATAATTACCAAATAGAACGTATCAACAATCTTTGTGAGAGATTCTATCGCTTACAGAAAAATATTGCAGATCAACTTCCCCAACGAGGCAATGCCCGTTTAATGTGGCTGTTGAGAACACACCAAGAACTTGCCAAACAACTGTTTCATTATGATGAAATAGCCAAAAATCATCCGGCTATCAGAGAACTGACAAAGATACTGGGAAAGCAGCATTATGGTAAAGAAAAGAAATTCCGTATGGTTGCAGGTATCCACCGGGAACAAATCATCACTCATGCCACTAAAAGTGATATTACCGGAGTATGTGAAGGTAATGATTTAAACAGCCTCCTACCCATAGAGTATTGTTATCTGTCAGATCCTGCTTTGCAACCACTTTTCTTTGAGCGATTCAACAAGAAGAAGCTGCAAATGATGGATTATGAATCAAAAGATCAACATCGCATTAAAGATATAAAAATACAAGGGAATGAAATTGTAGAAGAACAATCAGGTCCATTTATCATTTGCGTGGATACTTCAGGATCCATGAGTGGAGAAAGAGAAGAGTTCGTGAAATCGGCCATTCTTGCCATTGCAGAACTTACAGAACAACAAGATCGAAAATGTTATCTTATAAATTTCTCCAACGACATAGCTTGTATCGAAATCGAACGTCTGGGACAAAATATACAGGAACTGGCAAACTTTCTTTGTCAAAGTTTTCATGGGGGTACAGATTTAACTCCCGCACTTCTACACGCAATACACATTCTAAAAACAAAGTCCTATCGAAATGCCGATTTAGTAATGATGTCAGATTTTGAAATGCCTCCTTTAAACGAAGAACTTTCAGAGGAAATAAAAAAAATAAAGCAAAATAAGACTCATTTATACGCCCTCTCTGTACATAAACAAAGTGAAAATACCTATTTAAACGTCTGCAATAAGTTCTGGTTTGTTTAAAGTATGTTATAAAACACATTTTCCATTCTGAATAATTTGCTATTTAAACCAAAGTACGTACATTTGCAATGTGTTTTTCATAGTATTAGATTTTAAGGTTAACAAAGGTTGGAGTACGGCGGTACTCCTTTTTTATTTCTATCCTTAACAGGATTATATTTCCACCATAAATTTCATTTGTCCTCTTGCTTCTTTATTACCCATTGATAAATGCAATAAAGGTTATTTGCCAGATCCTTTTCTTCGTCTGTCTGTCGATAATACCATATATACCATCTACAAAAAGTCCGATTGATTTTTCTAAAGTTTTGATTTTATACTTTTAGACCGTTAAGAGTTTCCTTACATAATTTTATAGAGTCCATCTCCACATCCTCTATAAGATAGCTAAAGACTATATCCCAGCTTGGTAATACAGAATAATATATTAATTAAAAAGCCGTAGGGTCCTTTTATAAACTCTACGGCTTGGGGTTGTGTGTGTTCAGATTTTCATGTGTATTAGTTAGCTAATCCCGGATTGGCAGCAATAGCATCTCTCGGAATAGGAATTGTATAACGAGGATCGTCCTGTTCCAATATATAAGTTTTACCTTGAAGTACTTTCACCATCCGAGGACGTGTAGTACGACGAAGATCAAACCAACGATGTCCCTCAAAAGCTAATTCACGAGCACGCTCGTTCAGTATTTCACTAATCAAGGCATTTTTATCCATCACATTCACTGCATTCTCTTTCTTGTCATATGCTTCGGGAGTATAACGCTTCCGCATTAATTCTAAAAGACGCATACGTGCATGTGGCAGTTTATCCATGTTTGCTGCAGCTTCGGCTGCGTTAAGATAAAGTTCACCTACACGAAAAGTACAAGAAAACTCTCTTTTTCCTCCTTTAGAACTTTTTCGGTTCCCATTTTCATCCGGAGCAGCAAAATAAGCGGCCAATCTCTTATCTCCTTCCTGATAAAGAGCCAGAAAAGTAGCAGGTACCCACACAGCATTGTTGACAGAAGAACCCATAACCTGTTCCAAAGCAGTTATCGATTCAACCGACTCAAAATGATTGGGAAGAGCCAAAGGAGTTTCATTCATATCGACAAGAACAGATTTCTTTGCCAATACTGCTTCAGCCGATTCCAAACACTTCGGCCATGCTCCCATATATAAGCTGACACGAGACTGTAACGCATCTACAGACAAAACATTGAACCGATATGAAAAGACAGTTTCCCACTTTTCCTTATTTATTAATTCACGGGCATGCTCTATATCCGATAAAATAGAAGTATAAACTTCTTCTACCGTATTACGTCCCAACGTTTTTTCAAGATCCGTGTCCAATTTTAAAGGTATTGATTTTGAATTTAAAGCACCGGACTTCGTATATGGCTGTCCATGCAGGTTCACTAATACAAAATGCAAATAAGCCCGAAGCAAATGAGCTTCACCCACCAACTGATTCACGACCTCCGGAGTTCCTTCTGTAATCTCCTTTTGACTCTCAATTACTTGATTAGCAATAAAAAGTACATTATAGAAATTAGACCAGGTAAACTGGCTGGTTCCCGGAAATGGTGACACATCGTTCCAACGTTCAATGTCTCCATACGAATTTCGGTCATATTCATTATCATTAACCAACATTTCATCAGAACGAAGACAAGCCAGCCCTCTGTCATTGGGCACATTCAGATAAGCACGTGCCAGCAAAGCACGATACTCCTCAGCGGTTTGAGGAATCACGCTCCCCACGGGTCTGATATCAAGATAACTGTCACAAGCTGATAACATCAACAGACAGCTCAACAAAGCCAAAACATATATTTTCTTCATCTTCTTTTTTTCGACTTAATGATTAAAAATTTAAATTCAAGCTAAACGTAATTGATTTAGGGATAGGCGGTGCATACGGATTATACATCGACTCCGGATCAAGAAAATTCTTATAACTTGAACCAAAAACAAGTAAATTGCGTCCTTCAATAGCCACAGAAGCCGATCCCATTCCTAAAGATTTAGTCATTTTCTCAGGTAGACGGTAACCTAAACGCAAATTTTGCAACCGGAAATAATTTAATTTCTTTACCCAAATATCTAAATTCTTGTAAATTTCGCTCTTCTGATCATACCAATAATACTCGTCAGCCCGTTTCTCGCTGGTGATTAATGCCGGCAGACGCCCATCGGTATTCTCCGGAGTCCAACGATCTAAAATATCACTATTTACGTTCTGCCCTCTATCAAAATTAATGAAATTATAGGAAGGCGTTGTACGCACATATCCTCCCAGATTAAATGATAAATTAGCGGTTAATTCCCAATTTTTATAACTGAATGTATTGATCAGGCCACCCGTATAAGGAGTATCTTGTGAACCAATATACGAATAAAAGCTACGCTCTTCTGCCGGAGTTACATCCGAATTAACCGTAAAACCTAATCCAAAAGGATCCTGCAAGCGATACAGTTCTTTCAAAGTTACTTTTTCCCCTTCTTTATCATAAAACAAAGGATAACCTTCTTCATCCAGACCGGCAGTTTTTATCGCGAAGATAGCATCTACCGGATACCCCTCACGTCCCGGAATAGTTTGCGCTTCAGGAATAGCTTCTCTCAATACCTTGTTATTGTTATAAGCAAAATTTAAATTAGTATACCACGAGAAATTTTTTGTTGCAACGTTTCGCGTAGAAAGAGATACCTCAACACCTTTATTGACCATACTTGCCCAGTTTATATTGGTCGAAACAAAGCCGGTTTCAAGTGGAAGCATTTGTTTTCCGATTAGGTCTGTACCTTTACGATAATAGTAATCTACACTCAGATTAATCGCCTGATTGAGTACCGAAAAATCAAGTCCAACATTTACTGATTGAGTTTTCTCCCAACGAAGTTTCTTGTTTGGAGCAGAATTTATATCAATCATATGTTCCGAACCACCCGGCAAAATATTATCTACAATATATTTACCCAACAGAAAGGGAGATGTATTTTTATCAATATTTCCCTGAATACCATACGAAACACGGAATGCAAGGTTATCCATCCATTTTCTAGTTCCCTGCATAAAAGGTTCATTTGACAATCTCCATAATCCACTTACAGAGTACAGAGGCAAATAACGGTATTTCTTGTCTACGCCAAATAAGTCAGAACCATCAAAACGGATACTTCCTCCGAATGTATAACGGTTCATCAACGAATAGGAAGCTGTAGAGAAGAAAGAGACATAGGCATTTTCTTTATACGTTTTCTGATGAAGAGGAAACTGTCTGGCACGGTCTTCATCCGGAAAGACAACCGGTTTTGTAGTCAACGTCTGGCGATCAAAACCATATCCTGCAGAGAAAAGTGTTTCATACCAAGTTTTACGCAACTCGGTACCTACCATTACTTCCAGTTCGTGGATATCATTGAAACTGTCCCGGTACTCTCCCATTGCTTTCCAGGTAATCTGGGAGTTCGTATTCTCATACGCTTTATGCACTCCTCCGTCCGGAATAAAGTATTTATTGCTTTGAGAGGCAGAATCCCAATATTTACTGTTTTTGCGAATTATACGCATTGAAAAACTCTCCTTATCGGCAATCTGTTCTTTCGATGCTTTATCCAATTGCAAACCAAGTTGAGTTGTAAACTTCAGTTTATCATTAAAACGTAACTCTGCATCAAAAATAGACGAAAGCGCATTAATCGTTTCCTCATTCGAAGTATTTTTACGCTCTTCAAAAATATTAAACCCTAAATCCGTATCAGAATTGTTCTGAACATCGAAATCATATACATAATTTCCGTTTACATCGAAAGGTTGATAGTATGGATTAGCCTTACGCGAATAGTATACCGGATTCACCAATCCATAAGTATCGGTCAGGTAGGTTTTATTGTTACGGCGATTAACAAATAAAGAAACTCCGAATTTCAACATCCGGTTGACTTTATATGAAGTCTTCGCTACAATATTCAGACGATCCAGCCCGACGCCTTTAACATTACCATTTTCTTGATAATATCCGATAGAAGTATAATAAGTCACCCGTTCGTTACCTCCCGAAAGACTTAAACTATACTCCTGATTGAATGCATCGCGGAAAAGAATATCGCCCCAATCAGTTTCTGTATTCCGCAACCGACTTATATCCGTTTGGGCTTCGGGAGTCAGCGCACCCCACCCCCCTTTTTTATAGGCATCAGTCAATCCGTAACCGGAAATTATTTTAGAAACTCCCCCCTTATTGTCACCATACGCAAAATTAGAACGAAGCAATTCAAGTTCCAAATCTACTTTCTCTTGTGAATTCAACATATTGAGTCGGTTTGTACTCAATGTAGGCATATAAGTAAACTTCGAGGAGAAATTAATCACCGGTTTCCCTACTTTTCCTTTTTTAGTCGTTATCACAATTACACCATTTGCAGCACGTGCTCCATAAATGGCTGTAGCTGCCGCATCCTTTAGCACAGTAATATTTTCAATATCTGCAGGATTCAGTCCGGCAATAGACGATTGCTGTATATTAGAAACATCATTCAATACATTCGACTGAGGTACATCCGTACCTTCCAACGGAATACCATCCAATACCCACAATGGATCCTGAGTTCCGTTCAATGACGAAGTTCCACGAATACGTATTTTTGCAGGTGCACCCGGCGCTCCGGAAGTAGAGGTTACGGAAAGACCGGCAATTTGCCCGGCCAGTGCCTGGTCAATACTTTTCACAGCACCGATGGTTTCATCCGAAATGTTCAGTTTCCCGACAGCTGCTGTCAACTTACGGCGTTCCACTGTCTGATAACCAGTCACTACCACAGCATCAAGCATCTGAGCTGATGGAAAAAGCGTGATTTCATATTGATCTTTTCCGGGAACGAGCTTGAGTTCCTGTACTTCATGTCCTACATAACTGCAGAATAAACGTGTCACCCCCTCCGGTACTGAAATATTGAATTTTCCATCTATATCGGTAATTACTCCTGTTATTGTCGGAGAATTACCATCTTTCGACAGGTCTTCTGCTTTTATATAGACAGAAGCACCGATCAACGGCATATTATCTTCTGAAGAGATCACCACTCCTTGTACTTGCCTACTGGCAGCAAAAGCAGAAGTCAAAACTCCGGCAAAAGACAATAAAAGAATAAAAACGTGTCTTTTCATTTGTTACATCCTATAAAATTAATACTCATTTTGAAAACTGTCTGTTTTGGTATAAATACACAAAGTCCCTCGCTCAGCAAATAAATTCGTTGAGTGTTTGTCAGAGAGAACTTTGTGTTTTGGTGTTTTTATTTCGAAATGCCCAACGCAGTATTTATGCGTAAAATCAAATCTTTATAGTGATATTTGGTAGCTACATCCGATGTGCCCAAACGGCTTTGAAGCAAATCTTTAATGCGAAGCAATTCACCACGTTTTACTGAAATGGCATCGGAAATACGGTTTATCTGAGACCCATAAAAATTCAGTTCACGGCGAGCCCCCATGCGATCAGTATGTGCCGAACGATGTGCATGGTCATCACAACTACAAATCGGTGTCTGAAGGTCGAACAAGAAGTGATTATCAATCAATTTCTTGTTAACTTTCACTCCCTCGTTTTCGGCAGCAGCAGTAATCAATGCATCTACAAAACCTTTCTGTAAGTTACGTGTCATAACATCGGGCAGTCCACCACGCTCTGTTACAGCAAAAATACTTTTATGCAAACCATCCATCAATTCAACAGCTGTGAAGGCTTTTTTCCCGTTTACCGATTCATTCTCAAGCATACGCATCAGGCGATTATTCGACAGTAAATCCCAGAAAACATAAGCCTGTGCATTTTTCAGCACTTGTGTTGGGGCATTCTCTACTACTCCCAAAGGAGTATTTTTAAGCAGATAAGTATATTGAGCTATTTCAGGGTCGAACAACCATTTCGGATAGCATAGCACCTCATCAAGCAAAAACCTCAAAGCAGCCTGCTGCTTCTCCTTTTCCACAAACGTATAAGTTTTCTCACCATCACCTACCGTTGTATTTTCAATATAAATACCTCCAATGTTCGCCATTACATGATAAAGATAATTATTCCATTGATTAATAACGGCATAATACAAACGAGAAGCCTCTTCGTACGTCTGTCCTTTCTCTCCGGTAGTTGTCCATTGAATGATTTGGGGAACAATACATTTCAAATTGGCAATGCCATACTGTGAAGAACGGATCGGATCATCGCCAAGATCTTCGTTCTGTGCACGAGGGTCAACGGCATCCCGCGGATCCTGTGCCTCACTATATTTATAAAGCCGATCAGTGTGTTTCGCTAAAAAATCCTGCAACAATTCTTTTTCTTCTTCCGGTGTTTGCTTGCCATACCAACGATAACCATATTCTATAGCAAACATATCATACGGCCCGATGTGAGGAGAAAGTGCCTTTATACCATCACCCGGCTGTGCCACATAGTTAAAGCGGGCATAATCCATGATAGACGATGAAGTCGAATTCATTCGGTCGGTAAATGTTTTCGAACGGAGAGAATCTGTAGGAAAAGCCCATGACCCCATCATGTTATGGCGCAGTCCGAGTGAATGTCCCACTTCATGACAGGCAACAAAGCGCATGGCATCTCCCATCAGACTATCCGGTAAAGCAACACCACGAGCCTCAGGACGCACTACACCTGTTTGTACCGTAATCCACTCCTGAAGCATTGAAAGTACATTATGCCACCACATGATATCAGCCTCAAGGATTTCTCCCGAACGCGGATCAAGAATAGAAGGTCCCATTGCATTTGCTTTGGTAGATGCGGCATAAGTCAGCACAGAATAATTCACATCATCCATATCTACCTCCATGTCCTCGGTAATATCTTTAGCGATAATGGCATTTTTAAATCCGGCACGTTCAAAGGCTACTTGCCAGTCTTCAATTCCTTGTTTAATATACTTCCTCCAACGATAAGGTGTCGAATTTTCTATATAAAAGACAATCGGTTTTCGGGGTTCTACCTGTTCTCCACGTAAATACGCTGCCCGATCTTCAGGCCTGGGCTCCAGACGCCATCGAGTAATAAATTGTTTTTTATTTACCCGTTGTTGTCCATCACTGAAATTAGTCAGAGGATTAGTGAAATATCCCACACGCGGATTATCCAAACGTCCGGTCATCGGCACTTCAGGAAGCAACAAAATAGAGGAACTAACCTCTACCGTCACATAGATAGTAGTAGTACCTTCGGTCACACGAGTAGTCAGTTCGGAGGTTGCTACCACATTATTATCAAAGGACTTGATGGATAGAATTCTTGATAAATTCTTGATGGCCGATGTGCCAAGATTAATATTGGTAAATACGTTATTTATGCTTGTCTCTGTACCATCATATATATCGTTCACTTTAATCAGCATGCTGGTAGAATCATTGTTATATGCTTCTACCTTAAACCCGGCTATCAGCGGAGAAATATAATTATCCTTCACCGATTGGCTAATGGCATCTTCAGATGGTGAAATAGGTAACGGACGACTTTGACGGATTAATAATTTATTAGCCGATTTATCCAACTCAAAGCGGATCATCTGATTCTCATAATTAGTTCCACGATTCACTCCGGCTTCATTCAGTTCTGCAGGTACCCGTTGCAGTTTATTCACCACCAGCATATCACGCCCCAACAGGGTGGAAGGAATCTCAAAGTAATAATCGTTCTTCTTTTGGTATACATTGAACATACCACGACGAACGACACTATCGCTTCCTGTTAATTTCTCATACTCATTCTTAACCTTAATACTGTCTTGGGGATTACTCTTTTTTTTCTTTTTCAAAAACCATCCCATATCAGGAGTTGCGGGAGGTTCAATACACATAGCAGCAACAGGCTCGCACAAAAATGAACCGGTGGCCATAGTGGTCAGTAGGATTGTTTTTAGTCTCATGTTAAATCTAATTAGCACTTAACCTTATTCTACGCTATGGAATAAGGGGGCGCAAAGGTAACAAAATAGCTCATATTACCTAATAAGAATGATCTATTTTTATCTTTTTTCTCTATTTCACGAATGAATCTCACATTTTTATGCAAAATTCTAATCGAAAAGAAAGTATCGGCATACTCTCTTTCTGTGCTGAAGTGTCCGTTTTCTCGTACAAAAACTGTATATTTGCCACGAAACTAATTAATAAATTAACCCCATGAAAAACTATTTAGGACTGATTTTCCTCTTGTTTGCTTTTACAGCAACCGCACAAAACAATCGTTCAGCCCTGTTGCCTATGCCCAATCACATAGAGCAAGTGCAAGGTAAACCTTTTAGCTTAACAGGTAAGAACATCACGATTCACCCCGGACAACCGGAATTAAAGTTTGCGGCTACTACTCTGCAAAGTATACTGAAAGACCGCATGCAAGTAGACATTCCCCTTTCCGGCTCTCGCCAATCCCCCATCCGGTTAATTATTGATCCACAATTGGAAGGAAAAGAACATTATCAACTCAAAGTTGACCAGAAAGGGATGACCATTAGCGGAGCCAGTGCAGCAGCCGTTTTCTATGGTGTAATGACTGTCGATCAAGTTCTCTTGGGAGATGTATGCTCCAGCAATCGGAAAGAAATGACTCCTATCAGTATCGATGATGCGCCTCGCTTTGGCTACCGGGCTTTAATGCTAGACCCTGCCCGGCATTTTTTACCAATAGAAGATGTAAAGTTCTACATCGATCAGATGGTACGCTACAAATATAATGTGCTTCAACTTCACCTGACAGATGATCAAGGATGGAGAATCGAAATTAGAAAGCATCCGAAACTTACCGCAGGACAATCTTTTTATACTCAAGAAGAGTTGGCCGACCTGATTCGTTATGCAGCCGAACGCCATGTTGAAATAGTGCCGGAATTGGATATTCCGGGACACACTGTCGCTGTATTAGCCGCTTATCCTGAACTGGGATGTACACACACCGATACCATTGCAAAGAATGTAGGTGAGACTGTAAACTTAATGCTTTGTGCCAATAATGAAAAAGTGTATGAAGTGTACAATGATATTATTGATGAAGTAAGTGCTCTCTTTCCTTCACGTTATATTCACCTGGGTGGTGACGAAGCAGTTATAGAAAAGAACTGGACCAAATGTGAACGTTGCCAAAAGATGATGAAGGAACTGAAATACGAAAAGGCTTCCCAATTAATGATTCCTTTTTTCAGCCGTATGCTCAGTTTCGTAGAGGCTGATGGAAAATACCCTATTCTCTGGTGTGAATTAGATAACATTCGCATGCCGGCCAACGATTATCTGTTCCCTTACCCTAAAAATGTAACACTTGTGAGCTGGAGATACGGATTGACGCCAACTTGCCAGAAACTGACCCAACAGCATGGTAACCCTCTGATTATGGCTCCGGGAGAATTTGCATATCTGGATTATCCGCAGTTCAAAGGAGATCTTCCGGAATTTAATAACTGGGGAATGCCGGTAACTACACTCGAAACATGCTATCAGTTTGATCCGGGATACGGAAAACCCGCAGCAGAACAGGCACACATTCTGGGAGTAATGGGAACACTTTGGGGAGAAGCAATAAAGGACATTAACCGAGTGACATATATGACCTATCCCCGCGGTCTGGCACTGGCAGAAGCAGGATGGACCCAAATGGAACATCGCAATTGGGATTCTTTCAAAGAACGTTTATATCCCAATCTGAATAACTTAATGAAAAAAGGCGTTTCAATACGTGTACCATTCGAAATAGTAAAAAGAAAATAATCATTATCCAATACAAACTGTGAATGAGCGAACTCATTGTCTATAAAGCCTCCGCCGGGTCCGGAAAAACCTTCACCCTGGCTGTTGAATATATCAAGTTACTAATCCGGAATCCGCGCGCCTATCGCCAGATTTTAGCAGTAACCTTTACTAATAAAGCTACTGCTGAAATGAAGGAGCGTATTCTTAGTCAATTATATGGAATACAGATAGGTGATCCGGATTCGGATGCCTATCTAAAACGCATAATTGCCGAGACAGGGCATTCGGAAGACGAGATACGAACAACGGCAGGCATAGCTTTGGGTTATATGCTTCATGACTACAGTCGGTTCCGCGTCGAAACCATTGATTCTTTTTTTCAATCGGTCATGCGTAATCTGGCTCGTGAACTTGAATTGAGTCCCAATCTGAATATCGAACTGAACAACGTAGAAGTATTGAGCGATGCTGTGGACAGTATGATTGAAAAGTTGGGACCCAATTCACCTGTACTAGTATGGCTGCTCGATTATATAGATGAACGTATCGCTGACGATAAACGCTGGAATGTTTCGGATGAGATCAAAAGTTTCGGACGGAATATTTTTGATGAAGGATACATCGAGAAAGGTGATGGTCTCCGCCGACGCCTCCGTGACCCGAATGTAATCCATAATTATCGTAAGACATTAAAAGAGATGGAAACAGCCGCTCTTGAACAGATGAAAGAGTTCGCTCAACAGTTTGAAAATGTACTTTCCAGTCAATCACTGAAACCAACTGATTTAAAGAACGGAGCCAAAGGAATAGGAAGCTATTTCAATAAACTAAAAAACGGTATACTCGGAGACGAGATAGTCAATGCTACTGTAATCAAATGCCTCGATGACGAGACTAATTGGGCTGCAAAAACATCAAAACAATATACGGATATTATATTGTTGGCTTCTTCCATCTTAATGCCACTTCTACAAAATGCCGAACAATATCGCTCACGCAACAATCGAATAGTGAACAGTTGCCGACTGTCGACACAGCACCTGAACAAAGTCCGGCTTTTAACCAATATTGATGAAGAAGTACGTCAACTGAATCGTGAAAACAATCGTTTCCTCCTTTCGGATACCAACGCTTTGCTCCACCAATTAGTGAAAGACGGTGATTCCTCTTTTGTTTTCGAAAAAATCGGAACTAACATCCGCAATGTGATGATAGACGAATTTCAAGACACCAGTCGAATGCAATGGGATAATTTTAAACTCCTGCTACTTGAAGGATTGTCTCAAGGAGCCGACAGCTTGATTGTAGGTGATGTCAAGCAATCTATTTATCGTTGGCGAAACGGCGATTGGGGAATTCTGAACGGATTGAATAAGCAACTTGGATATTTTTCTATCCGTACAGAAACGTTAAAAACCAACCGCCGAAGTGAAACCAATATCATACGATTCAACAATAGTATATTCTCCGCGGCTGTGGACTATCTCAACGAAATGTATAATAAGCAGTTGGGAAGTATTTGTGAGCCTCTGATCAATGCATATGCCGACGTGGAACAGGAATCCCCCCGAAACAAACAACAAGGATACGTTAAGGTAGAGTTTCTCGAACCGGACGAAGAACACGATTATACAGAACAAACCCTTATCAGCCTGGGAATGGAAGTAGAACATCTGTTACAATCCGGCGTTAAACTGAACGATATAGCTATTCTCGTAAGAAAGAATAAAAGTATTCCGCGTATTGCCGATTACTTCGATAAACAACTAAATTATAAGATTGTGTCTGACGAAGCCTTCCGTCTGGATGCCTCGCTCGCCATCTGTATGATGTTGGATGCCTTGCGCTATCTTTCCGATCCGGAGAATCGGATCGTGAAAGCACAGTTGGCCACTAATTACCAATTACAAATACTTCATTCGGAGTATGATCTCAATTCGCTGCTCCTCCATAAAGCCGAAGAATTATTTCCACCGGCTTTTCTGGAACGAATGGCAGAACTACGGTTGATGCCTCTGTATGAACTGTTAGAGGAACTTTTCAGTTTATTTGAACTGCACCGTATTGAACAACAGGACGCTTACCTGTTTGCTTTCTTTGATGCAGTAACCGATTATCTGCAAAGCCACTCTTCTGATCCGGACAGCTTTATACGATATTGGAACGAGACGTTATCCGGGAAAACAATTCCGAGTGGCGAAGTGGAGGGTATACGTATCTTTTCAATACATAAATCCAAAGGACTGGAATTTCATACGGTACTCCTACCCTTCTGCGACTGGAAACTGGAAAATGAAACAAACAACCAACTCGTCTGGTGCGTACCTCAAGAAGCCCCTTTCAACGAGTTGGATATTGTGCCGGTAAATTACTCTTCCGCCATGGCAGAATCAGTATACCGCACAGATTATTTACACGAACGCCTGCAACTATGGGTAGACAATCTGAATCTGCTTTACGTAGCATTTACACGTGCCGGAAAAAATTTGATTATCTGGAGTCGGAAAGGACAAAGAAATACAATGGCCGAATTGCTAACCGGAGCACTACCACAGGCTGCCAACAAATTAGATCAGGAATGGGATGAAGAACAGGTATATGAATTAGGTGACCTTTGCCCATCCGAAAATGAGAAAAAAATCGATTCAGGTAACAAGCTGACTCGCAAACCGGAAAAACTTCCGGTCAATATGGAATCTATGCATCCGGATATAGAATTCCGACAGTCCAACCGATCTGCTGATTTTATCAAGGGGCTTTCTGAAGAAGAATCCGATGACCGCTTCATAAATCACGGACAATTGTTGCATACTTTATTTTCTGCCATTGAGACCAAGGATGACATAGAACCGGCCATTCAGCGCTTGATATTCGAGGGAATCATTGGCAGCAAAGAAGCGGAAGAACAAATACGTTCTCTGACCGTAAAGGCCTTCTCCTTACCTGAAGTACAAGAGTGGTACTCCGGTGAATGGAGATTGTTCAACGAGTGCGCAATCATTTACAAAGACAAAGGTGTATTACAAACCCGTCGCCCTGATCGTGTAATGATGAAAAACGAGCAAGTAGTTGTGGTAGACTTCAAATTTGGTAAAGCAAACAAAAAATACAACAAACAGGTAAAAGGATACATGCAGCTCCTCTCCCGAATGGGATACAAAAACATCACAGGTTATCTGTGGTATGTAGAAGAAGAAATAATCGAAAAAGTATGAAAACATTTCTCCAATTGGTCGCGCAGGACCTTTACTGTAAAATAGGAAATGATCTGTCACGCACAGCTATCATATTCCCTAACAAACGTGCCAGTCTGTTCTTTAATGAACATTTGGCAAATCAGTCCGATCAACCTCTTTGGTCACCGGCATATTTAAGTATCAGCGAATTATTTCAGCATTTATCGGTGTTAAAACTAGGAGATCCGATTCGGTTAGTATGCGAGCTTTATAAAATATTCCGTGAAGAAACAAATAGTGACGAATCACTGGACGACTTCTACTTCTGGGGTGAGTTATTAATCAGTGATTTTGATGATGTAGACAAAAATCTGGTTCATGCAGATAAGTTATTTACTAATCTGCAGGACTTAAAGAATGTCATGGATGATTATGAATTTCTCGACCAAGAGCAAGAACAGGCTATCCAGCAGTTTTTCCAAAATTTTTCTATCGAAAAGAGAACACTGTTAAAAGAAAAGTTTATTTCTCTTTGGGATAAATTGGGTGATATTTATCGCCGATATCATAAAAAGCTGGAAGAATTAGGATTTGCCTACGAAGGTATGCTCTACCGAAACGTTATTGAACAACTTGAACCGGATTCATTGAAATATGACTGCTATGTATTTGTCGGCTTCAACGTACTGAACAAGGTGGAAACTCACTTCTTCCAACAATTGCAGAATGCGGGTAAGGCTCTTTTCTATTGGGATTATGACGTGTTTTACACTCAGCTTCCTTCCCGGCAAAAACAACGCCATGAGGCCGGAGAATTTATCAACCGCAATCTCAAACTCTTCCCCAATGAGCTTCCTGCCGAATTGTTCAATGAATTGATAAAACCCAAAAAAGTTCGTTTTATCTCTTCCCCAACCGAGAACGCACAAGCCCGTTATCTGCCTCAATGGGTACATGAGAACCTGAGTAACGAAGAAAAAGAAAATGCCGTTGTGCTGTGCAATGAAGCTTTACTTCTCCCTGTTTTGCACTCTATACCGGAGGTAGTAAGGAATGTCAATATCACCATGGGATTTCCGTTAGCACAGACTCCGGTATATAGTTTTATCAACGCCATACTCGAACTGCAAACCAGCGGATACCGGACAGACTCGGGACGATATATCTATGATGCCGTACAGACGGTATTGAAACATCCCTATACCCGCCGCCTCTCAGATAAAGCTGAGCCGCTGCAACGGGAACTTACAAAGACCAACCGTTTTTATCCTTTTCCATCCGAATTAAAGAAAGACAAATTTCTGGACATATTGTTTACGCCCCGCAATGGTATCCGTGAACTCTGTGTCTACATCACGGAACTGCTGAAAGAAGTATCTGTTTTATATCGTCAGGAACAGGAAAGCGATGACATTTTCAATCAGCTGTACCGTGAATCTCTCTTCAAAAGTTTCACATTAGTCAACAGGTTGCTCAATCTGATAGACAACAACGAATTGCAGGTACGCATAGAAACTCTGAAACGTTTATTAAATAAAATACTGAATGCAGCCAACATTCCTTTTCATGGTGAACCGGCTATAGGAATGCAGATCATGGGAGTATTGGAAACACGTAACCTCGACTTCCGTAACTTGCTCCTTCTATCGCTTAATGAAGGCCAATTGCCCAAATCGGGAGGTGAGTCATCATTCATCCCTTATAATTTACGCAAAGCTTTCGGCATGACTACTATTGAACATAAGAATGCTGTTTATGCCTATTATTTCTATCGCCTGATTCAGCGTGCAGAAAATATAACCTTAATGTATAACACCTCATCAGATGGGTTAAACAGAGGAGAATGGTCACGTTTCATGCTACAGTTTCTGATTGAATGGCCACATGAAATCAGCCGTGAATATCTTGAAGCCGGACAATCGCCACAAAACAGCAAGGAAATCCGCATTACAAAAACCCCGGAAATTATTGACCGTTTATACCGGACTTATGACTTCTCACGCAACCCGGATGCCCTAATACTTTCGCCTTCAGCATTAAACACCTATCTTGATTGTCGGCTGAAGTTTTATTTCCGTTATGTGGCACGCCTTAAAGCTCCCGATGAAGTCAGTGCTGAAATTGACTCCGCCCTGTTCGGAACCATCTTCCACCGTTCTGCCCAATTGGTTTATTTAGATCTGACAGCCAACAAACGAGATGTCCATAAAGAAGATCTTGAACGCCTATTGCGCGATAATATCCGTCTTCAAAACTACGTGGATATAGCTTTTAAAGAAATATTTTTTCATGTTCCTATCGACGAGAAGCCCGAGTATAACGGAATCCAGCTAATAAACTCAAAGGTTATCACTTCGTATCTCCGCCAACTGCTGCGTAATGACCTGCAATATGCCCCTTTCCGAATGATGGGTATGGAACAGGAAGTAGTGGAGGATATCCGGATAGAAGGGCCTGTGGGAAAGTTATCACTAAGAATCGGAGGCACCATCGACCGTATGGATAGCAAAGAAGGTACACTCCGAATTGTGGATTATAAGACCGGAGGCAGCCCCAAAGTACCGGCAAATATAGAACAATTATTCACACCTGCCGAAGGACGCCCCAACTACATCTTCCAAACTTTCCTATACGCCGCCATTATGGCACGGCAACAGGCACTAAAAGTAGCTCCCTCGCTACTCTATATTCATCGGGCAGCTTCCGAGAGTTACTCTCCTGTAATTGAAATAGGAGAAGCTCGCAAGCCTAAACTGCCGGTCGATGATTTTTCGGTTTATGAAGATGAATTCCGTGAGCGTCTCCTGAAATTGCTTGAAGAGATATACGATGACAAAGAGGAATTCACTCAAACAGAGGATACAAAGAAATGTGAATATTGCGATTTTAAAGCAATGTGCAAACGATAATAAAAACCTCCTATCCATATATAATCCCAGAAACAACACCGGAATCCGGCAATAGAAAAAATGGATCTGTGTCGAAATGAAGTAAACCCCGAAAGTTGGACAAAAAACTTTCGGGGTTTACTTATTATGTTAAGACATCACAGATAACACAGATAAAGTTCACCCTGTGATGAATGGGAGTACATCTCCATTTTTATTAGAATAATCTATACTCGGAACGATTCTTCCATCGCTATCGGAATCCTTATTTTTTCAGTGGAATCGAGAAATAGAAAGTTGAACCTTCATCTTTAACAGAAGTAAACCACAACTTTCCTCCATTTTTCACAACAAAATCCTGGCACAAAAGTAACCCGAGTCCCGAACCTTCTTCATTATTAGTACCGAATGTACTGAAATGTGTATCGGTATGCAACAGTTTTTTCTGGCTTTCTTCGTCAATACCGCATCCGCTATCTTTAACACTAACTACCGACATTCCATCCGACTCTTCAACTTTTATAAGAACTTCGGAACCTTCATTACTGAATTTAATGGCATTGCTTATTAAATTGCGTATCACCGTCTTTATCATATCGATATCGGCATGTACCGCCTGACATTCCGGCGATTCAATTCGCAAACGAATATTCTTCAGGCCGGCAACCATTGCGAAGATTTCTCCTACTCCTTCTACAACTTCCACCATGTCGATATCCTGATATACGACTTTAAGCTTACCTATCTGGCTTTTTGTCCATTTCAGTAAGTTATCCAACAACGAAAACACATCTTCGGTAGTCTGATTGGCCATAGTCAGCAGCTCATACATATCTTCGCCGATTTTTTCTTTGGGCAAACTAAGAATCAGCATATTAAGCACCATCTTAATAGATCCCATAGGCGAACGGAGGTCATGGGCAATCACAGAATAAAGCTTATCACGCCCGATAATAGTCTTTTTAAGTTCCTCCGTTTTGGCTTCAATAATACGTTTGGCCGCTACTAAAGAAATCTGATGACTGACCCGAATAATCAGTTCTTCTTTATTAAAAGGTTTAGAGATAAAATCGTTGCCGCCTACCTGAAATCCTTTGACTATATCGGCAGTACTATTCAATGCGGTCAAAAAGATGATCGGAATATGGGCCGCTTCGGGATCCGCCTTCAACTTTTGAGAAACTTCAAAACCACTCATATCCGGCATCATCACATCCAGCAATATCAGGTCGGGATTCTCTTTCTTTACTTGGTCCAATGCCTGATTCCCATTGCTAGCTGTCACTATGTTAAACTTCTCATTGGTCAGCAATACCTTCAATAAAAGGACATTGGACATAACATCGTCTACAATGAGAATTTTATATTCCGAGGGATTAATTTCCATATTCATCTTTATGTAGCTTTAATCTTGAGTTCTTATTTTATTATAACTTATACTTCATTTTGAAATAGTCAATCATACGATCCAAACCTTCATCCAGCAAAATAGTCGGTTGCCAACCCAATTTTTCCTGTGCCAGTCTGATATCAGGCTTACGCTGTTGGGGATCGTCGTGCGGCAGGGGCTTAAAAGTAATCTTCGACTTCGATCCGGTCTTTTGGATGATCTTCTCCGCTAACTGAAGCATGGAAAATTCATTCGGATTGCCAAGATTTATCGGTCCGATAAAATCATCCCCCGTATTCATCATCCGGATCATACCCTCAACCAAATCATCAATATACTGGAAGCTACGGGTTTGCTCACCTGTCCCATAGATAGTAATATCGTCGTTCTTCAGTGCCTGGATAAGAAAATTAGAAACCACTCTCCCGTCATTCGGCAACATCCGAGGACCGTATGTATTGAAAATACGAACAATTTTAATGCGTACGTTATTCTGCCGGTGATAATCCATAAAGAGAGTTTCAGAACAACGTTTCCCTTCATCATAACAAGAACGGATGCCGATCGGATTGACATTTCCCCAATAAGATTCAGGTTGCGGATGAACCTCCGGATCTCCGTAAACCTCACTGGTTGAAGCTTGCAATATTTTAGCATTGAGCCTACGGGCTAACCCCAACATATTGATAGCTCCCATTACGGATGTTTTAATGGTTTGAATGGCATCGTACTGATAATGTATGGGAGACGCCGGGCAGGCAAGGTTGTATATTTCGTCTACTTCAGCACTATATGGAAATGTTATATCATGACGTACCACTTCGAAATGGTGGTTATCCATCAAATGGATAATATTTTCTTTTGATCCGGTAAAAAAATTATCCAGACAAATAACGTCGTGCCCCTCGTTGATTAGCCGGGTACAAAGATGCGAACCAATAAAACCCGCACCTCCGCTAACTAAGATTCTTTTCATGTAATTATTTTATAATGACAAAGGGCAAATACATGCTCTCTTCTCATCTATATCTGGACAAATGTATAAGATTTGATTAAAATATGCAAGTTTTTCGAACATATATTTTTAATAAAAAGAAACTGATTCTAAAAATTCTTTTATACCCCGGACGTACTACGCCAGCTTTCAAATTCTGCTCTTTTTTCTTTTGGAATGCAGATTTCAATTTCATCTTCATGAACCGTACTCACCAATGTATGTTCGATAAACTTCTCAATCATTGCATTACTCAGCATAACGCACTTTAATACAATCTCATACGCCTGATAAATGCGATCATACGCATTGAACTGCGAATATAAAAAGCAAAGATGCCGTGCGGAATTATCGTGCGCACTCCAGCAATCTCCCTCTTTATACAGAAAAATACGACTATCATTGTTTATCTCTCTAATTAATACCTTTTCTAAATCCATCGTAATCGCTTTAGGGGTTTGACATAAAAAACAAGCTTTCCGGCTTATGTCACAAAACTACATCGAGATTGAAGGATATTTGTGACCGGCAGAATGTTTCTATCCCTCCGGCCCTTTCTCTATATGTAGATTGATCGTGACAGACTTCCTCTTTTTGCAAGTAAGGGCATCAAATAAAAAATAGTTGCGAATTGCGAAACAAGCCGGGGGATAAAAGTGTTAAACAGAGAAACAGTACAAACTGAAAATTATGATAACAAACGAATTAAATATAGGCTTAATAGAAGCCGCAAAAGAAAAGATGCCGACCGGAACCAACCTGGCAAACACTCTAATGGACATTTTATATATAGGTAAGGAGGCCATCTATCGCCGACTGCGGGGAGAAGTACCGTTTACTTTGGCAGAAGCTGCCGTCATCTCGAGAAAAATGGGAATATCGCTCGACAAGATGATCGGTGTGAGTTTCAGCAACAATGCGGTATTCGACCTGAACGTCGTACACCATACCAATACATTCGAAACCTATCACGATATTCTCACGAAATATGTCGATGCATTCGATAACATCCGGGAAGATCCCACTACAGAAATGGCAACCTCTTCAAACATATTGCCTCAAGCATTATATCTCAAACATGATGTACTTTCAAAGTTTCGTCTGTTTAAATGGATGTACCAGAATGAAAATATCAAATGCAAGCATTTTGATGAACTGGAAATTCCCCACAAAATATATAACATCCAGAAAGACTTTGTCAATATGACACAGCAGATGAAGACGACTGATTATATCTGGGACAATACCGTATTCGAACATGTAGTGAGAGATATACAGTTCTTTTCGGAAATCCACCTGGTTTCGGAAGAAGACAAAGAGTTGATAAAAGACGATTTATTGCTTCTGACGGATGAATTGGAAGAGTTGGCCGGAAAAGGTAAGTATGAAACCGGTAACGATGTACGTATCTATATCTCAAATATCAAGTTCGATGCCACCTATAGCTATGTGGCAACCAGCAACAGCCATATCAGTATGATACGCATATACTCCATCAATGCCATTACAACGCAGGATGACGGCATGTTCCGCAGCCTGAAAGAGTGGGTACAATCACTCAAAAAATTCTCAACTCAAATATCCGAAAGCGGAGAGATGCAACGTATACGTTTCTTTAATGAACAGCGTGAAATAATAAATACCTTATAACTTTATTAAAAACGAAAAACGAAACAATGTAGGAGAACAGTGACAATTATCGGAAACAGGTGGCAATGCCATCTGTTTTTTTTCATTCTCCAGCCATCCCTCCGACAAGAATTCTCCAATCAGAAAATTCCTCTTTTTTCTACACATGATATACCATACAAAAGTTCGGTCTACTTACTCTATATTTGCATATGTCACAAGCCATTGTGATTCTCGCAATATTATTAATCAATAACCCAAACGGCAGTTATGAAAAATTATATCGTTAACGAACTTATTGCAGCAATGAAAGAACGGATTCCCCGTGGAATAAATCTGGCCAACTACCTGACAGATGCCCTATGTATGGGAAAAGAGGCTGTATACCGAAGATTACGAGGCGAAGTGGCTTTCACCTTTGACGAAATTGCCATGATTTCATGCAAACTGGGAATATCAATTGATCAGATTATTGGAAATCACCAGTCGAACCGTGTGACTTTCGATTTAAACCTGCTTCACTCACCCGATCCTCTGGAAAGTTATTATGAGATTATAGAACGCTATCTGCGCATATTCAACTACGTAAAAGATGATATCAGCACGAAGATATATACCGCTTCGAACGTAATTCCTTTCACCCTCTATTCTTCGTACGAATACTTATCAAAGTTTCGCCTGTGCAGATGGATTTATCAAAATGGAAAAATACGTACCCCAAACAGCTTATCGGGAATGCACATACCGGACAAAGCGGTCCATGCCCATAAACTGTTGAGTGAGGCTGTCAAAGCGTGCAGAAAGACCTGTTTTATATGGGACAGCAATGTCTTCTACTCGTTTGTAAAAGAGATGAAGTATTTTGCCGGCCTCAATCTGATTTCGGAAACAGACCTGATACATTTAAAAAACGAACTGGAGCTGTTGCTGCATGAACTGGAACAGATATCCGCAAAAGGTGAATTCAGTAACGGAAACAAAGTAGCCATTTACTTATCCAATATCGATTTTGAAGCAACCTACAGCTATATAGAAAAGAAAGATTTCCAAATCAGTCTCCTCCGGGTATATTCTATTAACTCAATGGACTCTCAAAGCCCACGAATTTGCGGCATACAAAAAGACTGGATACAATCATTGAAAAGACACTCCACACTGATTTCAGAAAGCGGAGAGTCCCAAAGAATTACTTTCCTGGAACAGCAGAAGAGTTTCATCGACACCCTGTAACCCCCGACCGACCAATACCTGTATAAAAATATGGCTACACCCTGCAGAAGAAAGGGTGTAGCCATATCGGCATTAGGGTGTAGCCATCCGGAACGGATAGCTACACCCTGATACTTAAACTCCATCGACCTCTTGCTTCCGGATCAGCCAACCGTTGATCTGTACATCCACACTTATATAATTTCCGTTGCCATCCATACCTTTAAAGAATAGAATAATACCGTGTTTATCGGCACGGTCCAGATATTCCTGCAAGGGTATATCAGCATATTGCTGAAGCCTCAGCGCATTAAGATATTTATTCAAGGGGATGTCAAGAATCACATTACCCGATGACTTATGCGTGATAACCAATCTGTTTTCGGTATCAGTCATCAGACGCAACGTATTCAGTTCGGCTATAGCTCCGGTCTCAGGATCGTCTTCGGTATGATAAGCAGTATATTCCACTTTCTCGTCCGTTTCGTCTCCCAAAAGCCCATTTTCATGGTTGTACCTCCCATTGGGCGAAATAATTCGAAAATCATAATCATCCACGTGAATACTGCTGTCGTCGAGCATCTGCATGATGATACGGAATTTCTTCGTATTCTTCAGCAAAGAGACAGTGGTGATATCATTATTATACTGTGGAGATACCTCCGTCTGTTTGCCATGCCACAGTAAATGGAGTTCTCTGTCGACCACCCCTCCTCCAATCCGGGTTTTCAGATTGTTGACACTGACTTCCAGATCTTCCAACGTAGATACCCCGGGAGTCAGGGTAACTTTGTCATACGACTCGCCATACAACCCCGACCAAGCCACAAAAATATATCTTCTGCCTGCCATGGCTCCGGGTAAAGTCATCAGGTAATCCGGTGCAAAAGCACCGGATTCTTCTTTCAATTCTGTCACAAATACACCTTTTTCATCGAATACATACAGGTTCATCTTGGTTGCCTGCTTATGAAACAAGTCTATGTATTCCAGGTTGTAGTCGTATACAAAGCGGACATAAGAGTTGCAATCTTCATCCATCCCGTCTCTGACGCAGGAAGCACATAGCAGAAGGCAGCAACATGCAACCTGTATGTATCCGATAAATCTGTTCATAGTTACTTCAGTTTAGTTTATAAGAAAGAATTTATAAAAGTTCCTCTACATTCTGATTACGGATATACCACCGCATAATGTTGACGTCAGCCGAGATCCAGGAAGTGTCTTCGTCATCCGGATCTGTTCCGGGAGGATTGATCACCGGCTGTCCCGGACCGATAATCTTATTGATACTAAGCTGATATACATTATTCCGTACCACACCATAGCGTCCGTATCCCATCAATACAGGTACCATGTTATTGGAGAAATGACGAATCAGAACCGTATAATAGCACACTCCCTGATAGTAGAAATTAATGCCACCCTCCGAAAAAGAAGCCGTAGGTGAATTAAATGCATTCGGGTTCCAGGCCAGTACGTTCTCTATAGCCTGTTCCAAACCTGCATCACGTAATTCCTGAGGAATCTGCCCCCTGTCATTTACCATATCCCGCATGGCTTCCACTCTGATAGCATTGCCTTTGAAATAGTAGAAACTGATGCCCCCTCCGTTACGAGTCGCAACCGATCCGAAGCCATTCGGCGTGTAAGTTCCGCTAATCACTACACGGGTAGTTACGTCATGCCGCTGGTCGGCAGCGTCCATCGTATTTTCCAGCGTATAATCATAGTCATCAAAATTCTTGCTCAACTCCGGAGTTCCTGACAAATACTCAAACTGTCCGACAGGGTTTCCTCCATTCCAGGAACTGAATCTTGTAAAGTTAGGATCTTCGGCATAGCGTTCCTCTCGGTATCCGGCATTGAGTTGTTCCATTTCATTCGGAACACCACCTGAGTTAGCTATAAAAGTCATCTTACGCATCCAGTAGGTATACATATTGGTCACATCCAGTCCCCATTTCAGATTGTCAATCCGATCACCGTGCGGTACTACCTCAGGCACTCCGCTGACAACGACTTTAGCTACCGCACGTTCCACCTCGACCCTTACCGGATTTTCTTCGGCCATCCGTTGATTATCCCTCAACTCCACCTCAGGAACAAAAATAAGGTCCTGATGATTAGTCATATAAAAGTTATTATCGGCAGCAATACCATAAGGCTGTATCAGCGACTCTTTTGTCATATTGGCTGCACGCGATAAATAACTTCTGGGATTTCCCTGTTCGGTAATCTCCAGCAATTCACCGGGAGGATTGATCAATATCAATAACTCATAATCCTGTTTCACCACTTCACGACCTACTGTAACAAAACGACTCACAGTCGGCGTAGCCGATGGCACATCTTCTCCTCTCACTACATCTCCTCCGGTAAATTCATTCATTCCGTCAGTAGATACATTCAGGTCCCAAGAGTAACGCACGGTATTATTCTTGGTTTCATACAGCACCATGCGTACATGATTCACGACTTGTTCTTCAGTACGTCCCGAAGTTGTCGGGTCGACTGCCACCCGGGTACCGGCCAACGAACCGGTAGACAGGCGCATGGAGAGAAATGCTTTCTCGGTCGGTTCCGGAGTTTCCTTACCGGTACTTCCACCAGGGTCAAAATTCTCTTCATCACTACAAGATGCCATCATCATCATTCCGGCTCCGATTGCGAGGCCGAACATTAGTTTTTTCCATTCTACTTTCATAGTTCTACAATTGTTTAATTAAAAAAAAATACATTTATAAGTCACTCCTGGGTCTTTAGCCAAGCTGCTAATTGCCCCATATTATATGCTGCCGCTTGAATGCCGGCATCAATCGCTTTTTCCAGATACTCTCCTCCTTTCTTATAATCTTGTTTCAAGATGTATGCGATTCCTAAATTATTCCATGCTTCAGGCATATCCGACTTCTGAAGTCGGACTATGGCAGCATCTATAGCGCCATTCTCCAGTTCAAGTGCCGCAGTGTTGAGCCGCGCTACCGGGTCATCGGGATAAATGCGGGCAGCAATGTCAAACACCTCTTTAAATTCACCGCTGTCCTTGGGGTAAGTATTCGCCACGAGAAACATTTCATTCAGACTGAGGTACTGAGGTTTGGTTTTAATAAGTTGCTTCGCCTCGTCTACATTGAAAGCACGCGCCACATAAGAAATGGTATATTCATTACGACGTAAAGGCGGATAATAGTCCCTCAGTAACATCCGGTAGGTAGTTCCTCCATTCAGCGCCTGCAACCGATTTTTTCGTGTGGCGAAATCCGTATGTCCGTCGATAACGGCAAGTATAGCTCCCTTATCAATCAGACTCGAAGCCGCAACTTCACGACGCAGGCCGGACCAGTCTTCTCCTTTCCAATCGACTGTCAGCAGAGATTCGTCAACTCCTCCGTGATTCTGCAGATAACCGACAAATGCCAATGCACGGTTTTCGGACAACTTCATGTTGCGGCTATAGTTACCTTCAGGAGATGCATAGCCTGTCACCCGAAATTCCGTTACGGTCAGGTTGGAATCGTTTTGTATCTCATTGACAATCCGGTCGACATCAGCAAGCACGTTGGCATTATTCTTATAATTGCGCAGCAATACATATTTGTCCACCTCAAAATTCAGATAGGCTGTATGTGTCTCGCTACGCTGCTTCAACGGTTCTACCGGCGGAGTCACATAACTCAACTCATAACGAGGTGTAAATTGTTCGTCGAATACCGATGTTATAACGGTATGGTCACCCTGACTGACAGGACAATCGGCACAACCGGTCACCTCTTCACGTAAAATCAGCTCTGCCCGGCGCATCCATTCATGATAGGGTAATCCGAAGTGGAGATTCACAGTCTGGGGAGTACCGCTCTTTCGTTTCTCGACAAGCATAGGAAACATTTCAAAATTGTCAGTGCCGAAAGCTAAAGATCGTTTCAGCACCCGATAGCGACGGGGTCCGGCTATCACTACCGGAGCTAATAGCTGTTGTTCTTCTCCTTCTGTAGATCGCAAGACCGGTGTAAGCACAATCATTTGCTGTGCAGCCAGCTTTACAGCCCCTAAATCAAGGGATACCTCCACGTTCAACTCCCCTCCTTTCCGGACCACATGGTGTTGTCCGAAGCCGATATGACCTTCGTATGAATTTTGCGCCTGCGCAACCATGCCGCAGAGGACGATGCCCAATATCAGAAAATAAAACTTTTTCATATCTTTCATTTTTTATCAAATTCAACTTAGCGAATAAAGTAGACCAATGAAACAGCCGCTTTGGTAGGACCGACATAGTTTTTATGCCCACTCTTTATTTTAGGACTGCAATTCACACAACGATACTTATCGTATACCCAATGAGCATATCCCACTCCGACCGAGGCCTCCAGGCTCCAATGTTTACTCAGTAGCCATTGATGTCCCACACTGACACCTCCTCCATAGAAGTATCCTTCATAGCGATGGTCTTTAAGAGAAGGGAATATTTTGAAAGGTAAACTGATACCGGCCACGCTAAACTCACCTCCATGCAGATGTACCCCCCAGAAGGTTCCATTGAAACGCTCACAGGTCCAGTAACGGAATTCCGGCTGTGCCAGCCAGTGCTTGAAACGCTTGTGATTTCCGAACATAAACGGATTATAGCCGCCATACAGGTCAAGCGTGGTCTTCTTCCCCAACCCTACCTCTAATGCCAGATTGGGTGTGGTGGTAGCATCGTACAGGAGATTATTTTTCAGAGCGACGTGCTGTGCACTTACAGCTACTGAAATCGATATTGCGGCTCCAAACAGAATTAGCTTTTTCATACTCGTTTCTTCTATTATATATACTGACTAAAACTTGCTCAAAATGAATATGACAAATATCGCGGAATTGTATCATTCCGGAAATTGTATTCATTTCTCTTATAGAGGAAGAAAGAGTAATAAAACTTCTAATAATGGGGCTTTAATGAAGTGAAGTTGCTAAATATAAAAAAGGGAGGAGAAAGTTCTGTGCAGTTTCATTTTCCGCAAATAAGGTAACCGAACGTTGCGATTCGGACAAACAGAGAGGCAAAAAAACAGGCATAGATTCTATACGGCATATATCTGCTGACGACAGTATATGCATCTATAAAATCCACGCCTGCAAGGCAAACTTTAACGAGTAGGTTTCTTATCTACATTTCCCGGCTGGTCATCTTCGGGAACACTGAAGTCACGATTGGCAAACAGATCGGCCAAACCCGATATTTGCTTTAAGCGCAACAACTCGTCCCGATCCATACCGATATTCTTCATAATCCATTGATCGGACATGCCTGCCTTATCAAGTTCGGCAACAATATGGCACATCAGTTCTATATTGTGCGTACCCCGGGCACGATTATGGCGGATAGTGGAACTCATACGATTGGAAAGATCCTTTTCAATTACCACAATAGGCAACATCCCGTTTTCTCTCTGAAAGATACGTTTCGAAGTCTTCAGCACAGAATAACGGTGGAAACCGTCGACAAGGATATAAATATCCTTTTCCTTATCATAATAGCAGACGCAGGGCATAGTGAAGCCGTCTTCCCAGATAGAAAGTTCAAGAAGCCTCATCTCCGGAGGAGCCACCACATTCGGATTGTAATCGTTGGCCTGCACTTTTTCTACGGGAACTGCTATTACATTATATACCGGACTTTTCTTTATACTCATTGCAATATGTTTTTATATTGTTCGATTACTTGATTTCGTTTACTCATTTCCTCTTTTGTCGGAGAGAATCCCATATACTTGCAAGCATGATCATTTTTCAGAATACAGATGCACATGCGCTTGTAGGTGGGGATTTCCCTGAACTCCGGAATATCAATATCATCCTGATATTCCATGCGGACCGGCTTCTTGGTCGTTTTATAATTGGAGTTGTCCATTACAATAATAGGTACCTTGGCTTCATTCAGCCTACGAATAGTTTCGTCACTCAGACACCCTCCCTTATTACGCCAGAATTGTACACTGACCTGTAACTTCCGGAGATATCCATTTCGGGCACGGTCGGGCAAAGTGGAAAGCAGAAAATACATGAATTCCCGCCAGGTATATCCTTCCGGAAGCTTAATGGACTGCCATCCCATCGCATGGGTTCCTCCATACATACTCGTGAAGTTCACTCCATTGACACGGCCTATCATTTTCCCCCACGTATTCGGATCGATGGCTCGGTAAAGTGCCAGACTCTCTTGTGCCTCACCTATGAACGGGCTGGCAACGCGCTGACGTTCCAGATTGACTCCCGCCCAATAGTAATAGTCGTATAGTTTATTGTAATCCCACTTAAACTTTCCGTTAGCAGTCCATACATCCGTAGTTTTCCAGTCGTATATAGGATATGCATTAAAGATATCGTTTCCTACCTTCGAAGTCCACCGATAACGATGATACATCTGGTACTTGCGATTGAGGTAAATACAGCGCCAACGATTGAAACTCTCCTGCGTACGAATACCGATCAGACAGCAGGTGCGCACGGCATCCTTTTTCTCATGAAGCCAACTGGCAAAACGCATTTGGAACTCATAATCCCACATTTGTGTATTATAAAAAGGAAAGTCTTCTTTAGTCATGGCGTTCTCAGGTAACGGACGCACCCAGAGGTCTTTTTTACTATCTTCCCACGGACGCCAGAAAGACTGGTACATGGAAGTACAGGTAGCTACCCTGAAAGGTACACAAACCCGGTATACTTCAAGAATATCCTTATTGTCTTCCAACATACGGGCTATATAGTCAATCGTCATCTTATATTGTATCTCATAATCCATATGGAAAACCCCGAGTTTTATCTTCAGGTTATTCCGGCGAATATAATCAATACATAAGCTCAACAGCACTCCGCTATCTTTTCCTCCCGAAAAGGAAAGATAGACATTATCGAACTCATTGAAGACGATACGCAAACGTTCTTGCGCCAGTTCATACACATTTTTAGGTACAGTTGTAGTTTTAGTCATCATTCATCTTTTTGCATTTTTACATAACGTTTCCATGCCTTCTCCATTATAAACCCGTGCTCCTCAAATACAGCCTGATGGTTGACCATAACAACGGCAAACAAACGTACTTCTTTTCCGATTGCTTCCAAAACACTGGAGATTAATAATGAGAGTGTTTCACGGTTATCACCGCTGACATAATAGTTGTTGATTACGCATCCGCTCCTTCTATGCTCCACCGGCATAAAACCAACAACCGATTTTTTATCGATAGCAATGAACCACACGTATTGTTCTGTCGTTTTAAAAGGATAATTATTATTTGCACTTAAAACATCCGGATTCATCACCAATGGAGCAATAAGTTGGTATAAGCGTTTTTCTGTTCCTTGTACTTGTATTGTCTGTATCATGATATTAATTCCCTTTGGGTATATAATCTATGAAAAAGACAAAAATAGATAAAAAAATGAAAGCGAAAGGCAGATATAACTATAAAAAAACAAAAAGAAAAAAGATGGCACGATTATAGAACATTGTGTCTTTTTAATATAAAACTTCCCGCTCTGTTTTTTTGTTTTCGTATAATTATTAAACAAGAAATAGTTTAACTATGAAATTATTACATATAGAACGACACACCACTTGCCTCAATTATGTATCAGATTACAATATATGCTTTATTCATCAAAGACTCTTCTCCGGGGGCGATTTTAAGATAGATAACCATCACCACTCGTGTATCTTATTTCTTTTAAAAGGGGAAATACTGACATCCTGCAGCGAGTTTCACGATCAGCACATCGTTGAAGGGCACATGGTTCTCTTTCCCCAAAACGATCCTAATCAAAGCAAAAGCATGACAGAAACAGAATTTATACTACTGTTCTTCGACAATCAAGTCAATCTTCACAATAAAATGTCGATTGAATTGTCTACCATTCATCTTGAGTCTGAAAAGAGTTGTTTTTATTCCTTATCTATCTGTCCTCCGCTACGACATGTGTTGGACAGTATTTGCTTCTATCTCAAACAGAAAGTTCAGTGTAGTCATATGCATGAACTGAAACAGAAAGAGATATTCATGGTATTCGGTACATTCTACAATCGAACAGATATGGCCCACTTCCTGATGCCCATCACAGGGCGAGATCCGAATTTCAAAAGTTTCGTATTGGAAAACTACCTGCAGATACGAAACATCAAACAGTTTGCACAATTATATCATTGTTCCGAACGTTCTTTCAATCGTAAATTCAAAAGCTGCTTTCACGATACTCCCTACAATTGGATTCTTAATCAAAAAACACGCCATATTAAAGGGCAATTAGCCAATCGTAATATACCGATCAGTGAAATAGCCAGAACCTTTCATTTTGCTTCACCTTCACATTTCACTACTTACTGTAAAAAAAGACTTGGAATCACTCCGAGCGAATTCAGAGAAAAAATTGCAAAATAAGAAGTTCCGACCCTAAAACATGGAAAAAATAGAGATTGTATTACGCCGGGAACAAAATAACAGAAATGGCATTTATTTAAATTACATCAACGGATATTGGTATACTTACGAATGGTCAGCCTTTTTGCTATGTATGCTTCATCCGGAAGTCGAAGTCAGAAAATGTATTGGAGTGCAACCCGATGAAAACTATGCTATAGCCCGCGTCAATAAAAAAATTATAAAAAAATTAGAAAGGAAGTATCAGACATCCATGATGGATGACTCCATAAAAATACTACTTCCGCCGTTCAACGAAGATGAAAATATCTTCCTGAATTGGAAAGCGCTACTCCCTCCATAATTTCTTTATCGCAGCTATTCATCACCCATCTGCGCATAAGGTCATCGGTCTATATTCAAAACTGTCGTATGTTTAATCTCACTAAGAACAAACGAACTCTGCATCTTAACTATACCGTGAACTTTAGTCAGTTTCTCAAAAACGAATCGGTTATAGGCATCCAGATCTTTCAAGACCACCTTAATGAAAAAATCATAAATACCGCCGGTAGAATAGCACTCCATAATTTCATCGATCTCCTTGATCTCCTCTTGAAAGCGCTTTATATGTTCGTCGTCGTGAACTGCCAGAGAGACATTACAGAAAACAATCAAAGGCAATCCGACTTTTTTATTATCCACCAAAGCGACATATCCTTTTATATACCCATCATTTTCGAGTCGTTTGATGCGTTCATATATCGGCGTTTTTGATATATGGAGCTTCTCAGAAAGCTCTTTAGTGTTCACTTTCGCATCTTTCTGTAATACCTGAAGTATTTCAACATCCGTTTTGTCTAATTGCCCCATAGTCTTTTTTCCTATTTTTAATGTTTTCGATTCGCCTTTTCAGGAAAATCGGATAAAGATACGGGCAAATATAGGAATTATATCGTATTTTTAGTTGAGACATAGGAAAATAATCCATTATAGATACCTTTGCAGGTACAAAAGTATATAGAATATATGGAAACAAAGATTCTTTCAAATGCCACACACAAATGTGTTTTAGTGATCGATAACGCTCAACCTACGGGCATAGTAGCCAATATTGCCAGTGTCTTATCCATGACGCTAGGGTGCAGAGTCAGCAACATTGTGAGTCATGATGTATATGATAAACAAGGTGAAAGGCATTTGGGCATAACACAACTGCCGATTCCTATACTTGGAGCTTCACAGGAGAAGATAAAAGAGCTCCGGAACTATTTCCACTCTTTAGAAATTGAAGATCTGGTACTGGTTGACTTTTCCACTATTGCCCAACAATCCAGAACTTATGATGAATATGAACGTGAAATGTATAGTGCCAATGAAGATGATCTGCACTATGTAGGTATCGGTATTTGTGCAGAGAAGAAAGCTATAAATAAAGCAACCGGCAGCCTGAGTCTGATCAGATAAAACCCAAAGACCAATTAACAAAATTTCCCGAATCTGATTCAGATCAAAAATAAATATTTTTTCTGTATTGGGATGGCGTTACTCCGGTATAATGACGAAAATACCTACTCAATGTCGTTTGATCGGGAAAATTAACCCTGGCGGCAATCGACTTAATGTCCAGGGATGACTCCCGTAACAATGACTTGATCTCAAGAATGGTATAATAAACAATCCATTCACGCGCTGATTGACCACTGATACTCCGGATAAGATTTGTGAGCCTTTTGGGAGAAATACCCAGTTTCTGTGCAAAATAGGCCACATCTTTATCCGGAGAATGATCTTCTATAATCAGACGTACAAATTGATAGACATATTCGTCTTTACGTGTAAACTTCAGACTCTTCTCAGCCTGAGGATCATTGATATACACAGTATAGACATCCCAGAAGTAAACCCTTAACAGTTGCATGATTGATTCCTGACGACAATTTTGCGGTGTATGCTTCATCCTGTATACCAGAAGATTACAATACGCCAAAAAACGACCGATCAACTCCCCGTCCGGGATTGATACAATATGCTTGCGCATGTACAGCAAAAACCCGGAAGCGGGTCTCCATAATGTACTCAGAGTTTCTGAAAACATATCTTTGGAAATTTTGAAAAAAGTGATCCTGAAATCCTCACTAATCTCTTTGATAAAAACGAGTTGCCACGGCATCAGGGTAATGACCACATTCGGTACGATTTGGAATGGAACATCAAAAACTACGATAGTTGCCGTACCCGATTCGCATACACCGCCGATCCCCTCTTCAATATAAGACGGACAACCGGTCATAGGAAGATCTGCAATATCCGTATAGATCCCAAATCCAATGTCATCGTCGGCCTGAGAGTTCATTTTGTTTGCTTTTACATTATCTGCCATTTTGCGTTCATTCCAAAGTTTTATGTGACGGAGGTACTGCAAAGGACAGAAAAAGTTCCTTTTTATCAAACAACCACCATTCTATTTCATCTTTTTTAACCCGGTCAGTTCTCTCACTTATCTAAACGGAAAACATAGCCAACTAAAGAAATGATGTGTTTTTCACTATTAATAGGCAATAATTGCCCAAATAACAATAGATACAGTTTTATAAATACCTTTGTCTATAAATGCATTGTTTGGAAAACATGTTTTTACTCTAATAAAAATATAAATGTCGAATTCTTCTATTAAATCAAAAACGGCGCTACTCCGAAACGGGGAAACTCAAAAAGGAAATGGCTATCCGGAAGCCAATGATTATTCCGCCAGGATTCTTGAAACCATGCAGACCGGTGTGGTCTTTTTCAATACCGAACAAATCATTTCCGGCATCAACAACTTGGCATGCGAGGATTTACAGATCCCCCGGGATCCTTCCGGACATAAAATAACAGACATCATTTCAATCATCCACCAAGAAAAAGATATCTTCCCGGAACTGATCGCCCGATTGAAGTCTTCGGAAACGGATATGGAGAAATTGCCAATAGACACTTTGATACGTTCTCTGGAAACGAAGGTGCAATTCTTTGCCAGTGGGTGTATCATGCAGTTGGAGACCGGACGTTATTTATTAGCATTCCGTAATACGATGGATGAAGTAACGCATGAACACCTTCTGAGCATGATTCTGGCAAGGACAAAGATCTTTCCATGGTTTTTCGACTTGAAACGTAATAAAATGTTAATCGATGCCCACTGGTTTTCTTATCTGGGTATCCCGGCAGGAGACTGTGAGATAACAATCGAGAAGTTCTTCTCCAGAGTACATCCCAACGAACGGGATATGCTTGCAGATGCTTTGCAAAAACAGTTATCAGAAAAAGAAATACCCGATTCATTCTCCTATCGGCTGCAACGGGGCGATGGAAGTTGGGAGTGGTTTTCTGAACAGTCGATGTATCTCAGCAAAACCAATGACGGTTCACCTTATCGTATTGTAGGCGTATGCCATAGCATTCAGGAGCATAAAAATACTGAGGATAAATTGCGCGCTGCACGCAATAAAGCCCAAGAAAGCGACAGACTCAAAAGTGCATTTCTGGCTAACATGAGTCACGAAATACGAACTCCCCTGAATGCTATTGTCGGTTTCTCCAATCTTATTGCAGGTGGGATTGTCGACTTGGATACGGAGGAAGCCAGAGATTACTCGGCATTAATCAGTAAAAACTGTAATTATCTGCTCACACTGGTCTCGGATGTCCTTGATCTTTCATGTATAGAGTCCGACACGATGACTTTTAAGTTTACAATATATCCACTTACCCGACTTCTGACAGAAATCTATCAGAAATATGAAAACAGAATACCTCAGGAGGTACAGTTTAATTTGCTGCTACCCACAGATAATGTTGAAATAGAAACAGATGCTGTGCGCCTACGGCAAGTGATAGAGCACTTGTTGGATAATGCGGCAAAATTTACAGTAAAAGGGCATATAGATATCGGATATGCCCTGTCGGATCATGGTGAGAAAATATATGTATTCGTTGCCGATACCGGTTGCGGTATTCCAAGCGATCAATATAAAAAAGTATTCGAGCGCTTTTATAAAATCAATTCATTCGTACAGGGTGCCGGTTTAGGACTTTCAGTCTGCAAAACTATTGTAGAAGGTCTGGGAGGTACGATTAATGTATATTCGCAACTGAAAGAAGGTTCTCGTTTTTCCGTGATCCTACCGCTAAACAGACTCCATAAATAAAAGTTTTGCAACCATGCATAACCGATGGACCGAATGCATTTCAATCTTCCATCTCCCACCCAAAGTCTCTGCTACCCAGTCCCATCCCCCCCCGCAGCCCGGGCTGAAGAACGCAGATATCCGGACTGATGGGCCCGGGTAGCAAGACTGACATAAAGCAACCCATAGCGGAACCTATAAAATGCAGCTTCTTTGAAGAAGTGCGTTGCTCCGGACAAAAGCACCTCTTTTCATCCATCCGGCACAGTCCGGATGTGAAGTCTGCATTTCACTTCATTCATATAAGTTACAATAACCCACTATAATGTCCATCCCAATGTACTTTCTTGAATGTTCCAGAGCTTCCGATATAAACCATCCCGGCACATCAATTCCGAATGCGTACCTTGTTCTTCCACTTTTCCATCGGATAAGACAACGATGTGGTCGGCCCCCATTATTGTCTTGAGACGATGGGCGATAACAATAACCGTTCGTCCTTTAATCAACGTATCGATAGCCTTCTGTATCTCTACTTCGTTCTCGGGATCAAGCGAAGCAGTTGCCTCGTCCAGCAGAACGATCTGTGCGTCTTTCAGCATGGCACGCGCAATGGAAAGCCGTTGTTTTTCACCACCTGATAACGTACAGCCTCCCTCTCCCACCATTGTATCGTAACCATGTGGCAGATGCATGATAAAGTCGTGACAACAGGCCTTTTTGGCCGCTGCTACAATCTCTTCATCTGTGGCATCACTTTTACCAAACCGAATATTGTTGCGTATGCTATCCTGAAATAAATAAACATCCTGAAAAACCATCGAAATACGACTCATCAATTTTTCAGGTTCAATCTCTCGTACCGGTACTCCACCAAACAGTATACGCCCTTTTGTCGGATCATAAAAACGGGCACAAAGTTTCATTACCGTACTCTTTCCACTTCCTGACGGGCCAACAAGAGCTGTCAGTGAATTTCGCGATAAAATGACAGAAATGCCATGTAGGACCTCTTTCTCCTGATAGCCGAATGACACATTTTCAAAGATGATATTACCGTCTTCGGGAGCTTCTTTTGTCCCTTTCATTTCGGGTTCGTTCATAAGAGAAAGAATACGTCCTCCCGAAATAGAAAAATGACGGAACTCTGTAAAATTGGTAAGAGCGGAAGTCAGCGGGTCGAATACACGGGAACCGACAACAAGGAACATGACAAACGTGAGAATCGACAACTGGCCACCTAAAAGCAGGTATGTTCCGCACAGTACCATCAATGTCAATCCTGCACGCACGAGTGTAATAGCCAATAGAACAAAAGGTCCCAATAGAGCCTCCAACCGAATGCAGGCACGACGTAATTCGGCAAAAGCATCACGCAACCGAACAAAACGATCACCCAGCAGATTGTAGGCTTTCATCACCCGGATGCCTTGCAGGTACTCTTCCAGGCGGTTTCCGGCATTGACTTTTGCTTTGATCTGCCTGCCACTCAGCCTCTCCTGTACGCTCGTGCTCAACCACAAAATGCCCATTGCAAACGGAAGAGCCACGAACATGGCGACCGCCATGCGCCAATCGATCCAAAGAAGCGAAACAAAAGCCAGTACAGGCATCACCAATGCTCCCATCAGTTGAGGCAAATAATGCGAGATACCTGTTTCCGCCATTGTAAAATCGGTAATAAGCATGGATGATAAATCACCCGGATCCCGTTTACCCAGAAAACCTAACGAAAGTTTGCGTAAATGTTCTGCCAAAGAGATGCGTCCCGATGCACTCATTTCGTAAGCACCACGGAAATTGGCACGATAGGCAGCCCTTTCCGCCAGTACCATAACAGCTATATAACCTGTCATACAGCCAAATATACACCACAACCGGGTGGTATCAAGCGATTGCCCGCCTCCGTTGAAAGCACGGAATATAATACGAATCGCCTCGATAGAAAGGCAAAAAGGAACAATGTTCACCAAATTGGCAAGCATAGTGTAGCCTACAGGTTTATAAAGCCTTTCCGTACGGCCTATTGTAATATTTCTTATTGCACTCATTCTCTATTCTTTTTCTTGTTTCACATTCAATTGCCAGCGGAACGCACTCGTATAAGCATTCCACATCTTTTTATATACCCCTTCTTGAGAGGAAAGTTCTTCATGCCGTCCGCATTGTACTGCCCTTCCATCTTTCAGTACGATGATCCGGTCGGACGATACAATGGAAGAAAGGCGGTGGGCTATGATGATGACCGTCTTATCCTTAATAAGTGATTTCAAAGCCTGCTGCATCTTGTACTCGTTCTCGGGATCGGCAAAAGCCGTTGCTTCATCCAGTACAAGTATAGGAGCATTCTTCAAAATAGCCCGTGCCACACAGACTCGTTGTGCTTCACCACCGGAAAGGAAAACACCTTTATCTCCAATACGTGTTTCGTATCCGTTCGGCAACTTCTCGATAAACTCATGACATTGCGCAGCACGAGCGGCAGCAATGACCGTATCTCTCGTTGCCTTGGACGAACCTACGGCAATATTTTCATAGAGTGTATCGTAAAAAAGGAACGTATCCTGAAAGACGAACGAAACGAGATCCATTAACTGCTCCGTTGCAATATCCTTCACATTCACATTGCCGATAAGGATTTCTCCCTGCTCCACATCCCAAAACCGGGGAATCAGATTGGCGACGGTAGATTTACCACTTCCCGACGGACCGACAAAAGCGGTAATTTTACCTTGAGGGGCCGTGAAACAGAGATCGTGCAACGCTTCGGTACGAGTAGCCTGCTCCTTGTTTTCATAGGAAAACGAGACATGACGAAACTCTATATCATACGTCGCGGGAATTTTCGGACAAGCAGGTTCCGAGACCGGCTGATTTTCAAGAATACGATCGATACGCGATACACCTTCATTGATTTCCCGCGTACTGCTGCCCAGATACATCAACTTATAGACGGGTGAAGCCACGCCCGGACCGAGTATGATAAAGAAAAGCCATACAGCTGCCAGCATAAGACTCCGGGAGTCATTTTGCATTAGTAAAATGCCGACAGGGAGAATGAAGGTAACAATCGAATTGAGCAGTACGGTAAAATATGTCATACCCGATTCGTAAGTGTCGCAAACTTTCAATGCATAGGTCTTGTAAGCTTCGATTTCGGCATTGAACTGACGGAATGAGCGGACACTCTGTCCAAAGATTTTCACCACAGGCATTCCGCGCACATATTGCACGGCAGAAGCACTCATCTGCTCTTGCGCGTTGTAATAGATGCGTGTAAATTCCCGTGCCTTTTTTCCCATGAAATTGGAAAATTGCAAGAATATACTTAGTACGATCACTGCCAAACAGACACCTGCCAGCCATCCATCGAGCGAAAAGAAAATGAGGAACATCACCACTACTGTTGCCATAACGTTCACCAAATCGGGAATCGTGTGGGCTATGAAGTTCTCTATCTTTTCTACATTCTGTTCCATCGTCTTCTTGATGGCTCCCGTTGATGTCCCGTTCAGATAACCCAGCGGCAATCTCCCGATATGTTCCGTCAATCGGATACGCAGTCCGTAGAGAATACGGTATGCTGCCACATGAGATGACATCAGGGAAGCATACAGCAACAATAATCCGCCGATCAGCCCGCCAAAGGCTATCCAACCCCAACGGATCATATTGGTCTCATCGATGGACGACAGCTCCCGGCTATGGTTCAACAATTCATAGAGTATCCGGTAGATCGCCCAATAAGGTATGAGCATACACACCGCGCTCCCAGCCGATAACAAGCCTGCCAACAGAAGCAGACTTTTTTTCTGTCCTGCAATCTCAAACAGACGGGACAGCCCTTCTTTCTTCTTATTTACCATGATCAACCGATTTATTTATCCTATTTTATACCCGAGCATGGAACTGAACTTGTAGCACAACCTCGTCATCCTGCCCAATATCTGCCCGAAAAAAAATCCCCAACGGGAACGGAAAAATTTCATATAATTGGCCTGCTCCAACAAATGCAATCCGGGTTCCCACAACTCCACCATATGCCCGTCATCTATCCCCGAACGTATCTGCGCCTTATGTTCCCTCAAGGAATCGGGCTTCACACCACGTCGGCTCATCATCGTTCCGCATACATCGAACCACAACTCGCCGCCTTCGAAGCGCATGGTTATGTTATGTAGAAATGTCCGTACCTGTTCCTCACGAAAATACATCAATACTCCTTCCACAACAAAGATGAAATCTCCATTGGGATGAAGGAGCCGGATCCGATCCATCCAATCGGTTTCCAACAACGATGCAGACAGGTAACAATCATTCTCCGGTTCGGGTATCAACCGACGACGTATAGCAATAACCTCCGGTAGATCCAACTCATAAAATACGGCCTTTCCGTCATTTCCGACACGCTGATAACGGGTATCGAGTCCGCAACCCACATTTACCACTACCGGGCGGGTGTGAGTGTCAATGAACCGCCGGATAGCATGATCAAAATACCAACCGCGTATCACACAACCTACTTCACTCAACTTGGCCCCATCGAACCTGGAATAATCATATTCGATGTTCTCAACCAGTTGCTCAGCCAATTTGTCACATAGAATCGGATTTTTCCGACGGTTCTCCTTGGCTCTCATGTAAAGCGGAATCAATAATGTTTCCGCCACGATGTTTTCAAATTCATGTTTTTGTTTCATTCTATACTTTTATGATGTTAGTGTCAGAGTAGCGCTGAAAAATGAACGGTATTCAAAATCGTTCACAAAAAAAGAAGAGAACCTTCGTAAAGATTCTCTTCTCAATTTTAATCCGGTAAACGGCGATTTATATTTTTGTCTTCTATTGCTCATACTCTCAGCAAAGCCCTCCAACCTTGAATTTCAAACAATATATACTCATGCACGATATACTCCATTTCCTTGCTATCGATAGCATGCTTCAACATTTCTTCAAAAAGGGTGAACATCCAGACTGCTTGCAGATGGATCATAAAATCCGATACCACCACATTGATTTCCGGATGCTTCTCTTTCATTTCGGCAAACCATGTTTTAACCATCTCCGTCGAACGGTTTGTATAGTCTTCCCTGAATGTTTCCAATGAAGAGCCTTGTGAATGGAACAATAGAATCTTCATCAGCTCACCATGCTTGTTTATCAAGGATATATATTCATCGACAGCAGACTTGAGATACTCTTCGGAACATATAAGCATGATATCTGCTCCTTTGGCTCCATGATGTTCCTGCAGCATTCGCTCCAAAGCATCCGATACAGGACGAAGTATCACACAAAACAACTCATCTTTATTCTCAAAATAGTTATAGAGATTTCCTACGCCTACATCTACAGCATCGGCTATTTCGCGCATAGAGGTCTTCAAATATCCTCTCTGCACAAATTGCTCTTTTGCGGCCGACAGAATCCGGTTGCGTATATCCGATTTGAGTGTTTGCATATGACGAACAGCGTTTTGTTTCCGGACGTAAAATTACGGTATTTCACTTTGACACACAATACCTATAAATAGTGGTTTTGGAATGACACCTTCAAACATTCGGACGACAGCAATACTCACCCTTTATATTATTTTCCCCAATACTGTGTTCCCCAATTCTACACTATTCCACATAATTTATTTCACACCACCATTATTCCAAACAACCAACACATTAATTTTCAATGATTTATATTTCAAATGTTTTTTTGGCATCCCGTTTGCAATACTATTTGTACAAGAGATAACAGGTTAGAATTTTAATAATCATTAAAAAAATTACGATCATGAAAAAGGTATTAGTAGCAGTAGCATTGGTAATGGGATTAGGTAGTTCTGTAGCATTTGCACAGGAAGTTGAAAACTCTACGGCAGTAGAAACGCAGGCACAAGCTCCACAAGATGAGTTTACGAAAATTGATGCCCAAAAACTTCCGGATGCAGTTATGAATGCCTTGGCTAAATCTTATGAAGGTGCCTCAATCAAAGAAGTTTATTCGGCTGACAAAGAGACCGGTAAGATTTATAAGGTGATTCTTACAACCAAAGATTCTCAGGAAGTTACCGTACTTCTGGACGAAAAGGGCGAAGAGATAAAAGAGGCATAACGAAAACTTTGAATGCAAAGAATCAATGAAAAAATCCGGTTCGTTATGAACCGGATTTTTTCATTGGTATATGAATATAAAAGCATAACCTTGAATATAAAAGGTTTCATTTATTCTTTAAAACTAATAGGTTATTATATACAAGACAACACCCTGTAAAAATGATAGAAGCCGCTATAAGAAGCAATTCCTGCTTATGTTCACCCGGATTTTCCCACAGACCGGGGAACAAATGAATACGATCAAACACCTCTACCGCTATCCAAAAAATAATGACGGTGGCAAAGCCGAACCGTAAACTCATATCCCACGAGGCATGACGCAGCAGTTTGGCAAACATAAAAATCGAACCGATAAGTCCCAACATTCCCACCAACAGTGTCACCGGATGGTGATCGCCAAAGAACCGTTCATCATAACAAAACATCAGTACCAGATAACACGTCCATAGCATAGTGATCACTTCCATAAAAGCTACAATACTTGTGTGGCGCGTCATGGCCCGGACAACAATCTCCTTTTTGTGCTTGCCGAAAAATAATTTCTGCCACCAGTTCAAGAAGTTGCATCCGTTCCGAGTACAGAACAGATAGAGTATCATCACCATAACCCAAAAACCGAAGGTAGCAGGCAGTAACAGATACTCCGGCCGGCTGACGACCTCTCCTGTCACCGGATCAAGTTGTGCCTGCGTACCGAAACGGTTGGCAAAATACATAAACAGAAAGTCGACAGCTCCCATCCAATAGAACATTCCTCCGAACAATCCCAATAAAGTCTGCCGGATATGCCCTTTCACAAACACTCCCGCAATCACCATGAATAATCCGAAAGCCCCCATTCCCATTCCGGCATAGAACTGCTCCACTCCTGTGGTTCCCTCTTTCAGGACACGTGCCAGGCTATGGGTCAACGGCATAGCAGCCAGTGTCACTACTATGGACACAACCGCTTTACCCCAGTGAAGTTTCCGCATACCTGCCGTTTTTAATTTACTATCTTTCATTTTACCGTTTTTTTTTCTTTGCACTCATGTACCAGAGATAAACAGCAAGGATAATGAACACAGCAAGAATAATACCCATCTCCATCACGTGGTTCATCGGATCAATCCATATCTCACTGAACAGATTCATGCGTCCCAGTATCTCCACCGGTGTCCAGAACACCACCACTGTAGCAATAGCCATACGTATATTCGCTCCCCACGAGGCAATGCGTAATTGCTTGACAAAGATAAAGAACGCTCCTACCAGACATCCTAATCCCACTAACAGTGTCACCGGATGATGTTCGCCGAGAAATACATCGTCATAACAAAACATCAGCACAAGATAAGAAGTCCACAGGATCATCATCAGTTCCATAAAGGTGATGATCGACACATGGCGTGTCATGGGACGTGCCGCTATATCGGCTTTTCGTCCGCGCAATAACAAACGCTGCCACCAGTTGATGAAATTGCAGCCATTCTTCGTACTGAACAAATACATTACCATCACCATCATCCAAAAGCCAAAAGAAGCGGGCAGTATCAGATATTCAGGACGGGTCACGATTTCTCCCGTCACCGGATCCAGTTCAGGTTGTGTACCGAAACGATTGGCAAAATACATAAATAAAAATTCCACCCAACCCGTCCAAAAAAGCAGTCCTCCAAAAAAGCCCCATAGCGTCTGGCGGGTATCTCCTTGGGCAAACACGCCTATAATTACCATGACCATCCCCACCGCTCCCATAGCAAAAGCAGAATAATGCAACACGGTCTCATTCATGACATGTTCCATGATAATCATCAGTGCATGCCCCAAAGGCATAGTAAACAGTACCATCAGGAAAGAAGCTATTGCTTTCCACCAATAGCGTTTAGAACCGGCAGATGGCATCAGGTTCATTTCTGTCGTCTTTACATCGGTTATTTGTTCCATATTTCATTAGTTTACTTTAATATACTTAATTATACAACATGGCGCCACTGACAGGACGGCATGCAACTATTTCTATCGCATTACTTCTTCTCATGGTTGCAGTTCGTCACAGTAATAACTTAGACGTCCGCCTTCATCACCTATCTCCACATTCGCATCATACCAACTGATGATCTGAATCTTGAAGTAATGTTTGCCATCAGCAGTACGTACCACATAAGTATGATATGAGGGAGTATATACAGGAGGCGGGCCGGCAAAACTCATGGCTTGAGCCAGTACGGGATTAGCGTTGGTTGTAGTCTTCTGCGGTCCGTTATTCGGATCAAACCATGGATTACTGTTGAAGTCCAGACCATTTTCTATCAGATAGTGATTCCAGTCATTCTGAGACATAGTGACATACACCTCTTGATTGTCTTCCACCCATTTCAGATCGGAGGGTAATTGAGCCACACTTGTCCAATTTTCGTAGTTCCCATAGCCCAAATCGGCAGCTCCTCCCCGACCGATCCCACTCGTACCGGAATTGGTACGCATCACGTAACCGCAAAAAGCCAGATCCCAGTCTGTGCGATTCATCTGCCCACCTTCCTTGATATCCCGGTTTACCCCCAGTGCATTGAAAATCTCTCCCGTACGCAGGTTGAAGTAAATCCAGTCATTTGTCACTCCGGTGGTATAGCCCGACTTGCGGGGTAAAGTTTTCCCATCGAAGGGTTGTATATCACTGTAGTCCACGCAGGCAGACAGTAGAAGACAGCCTGCACAAAAGCAGAGGGTTTTGAATAATCCTGTATGTTTCATTTCTTTTTCTTTAAAGAGTTTATCACATCATCCAGCATGAACTCTACCTGTACCCATCCACGTGCTCCGGCTGTGGCAGGCACATTGAACATGGTGATCCCTGAGCCAAGTGTTTTAGGTACATAGTTGAAGAGATTGTCCATTCCCAACGTCAATTTCACCTTATTCCAAAAAGTTTGCGAAACGGATAAATTACAAAGTACATATTGTGGCAGGTCGCACCGAAAATAGGCATCATAGCTTTTATTCTCCTCCTTTACAAACACCCGGTCCTGTACATCAAACTTTTTCCCTCCCATATAAGAGGCACTGAACACAGCGTTCAATCGATAATTTTTCTTCATGTATTTGTAATCCATGCTTGCCGTAGCCGCATGGGGCGAGGTGGTATTCACCTGTATGCCTTTATTCTTACTTACATCTACAAAACTGTAAGTTCCATTCAGCGTCAGACAGTCCAGCACACTCCATCGTGCCAGCACTTCCAGTCCCAGCAGGCGTTGTTGGCTCAGGTTGGTATACTCAAAATTGTACTGCATATCGTAAATACGCCATACACCTTCAATCTTATCACGAAAATAGTTACCGTATGCTGTTCCGGAAACAAACAAACGGTCGTTACTGTACTCCGCTCCGAGCGAGAAATAATTGTTTTTCTCCGGTCGCATATTTTCATTACCGCGGATCATGAACATTCCCAGATGATCCCAGTTGAAGAACAACTCCTTGATACTCGGTGAGCGATAACCCATCGAATAGTTGGCACGAAGGCTCCAATGCTTATCAGGCGAATATTTGGCTGCCACTTTGGGCATTCCCATGAAACCAAATGCTTTCGAGAAGTTAGTACGGATACCAACAGATATCATCCACCGAGGATTGATGGTCCATTCATCTTGCAGAAAGTATTCTGTTTCTTTCAATGCACGCGTTTTCAGGTCATGGTTAGCATTGCCGGAGAAACGATCGGAAGTCAATTCATCCGACGTATGCTCCATACCCAATATTAAGCTGTGTCCGTTGAAGTAATTGCTCGTAACGGTCAAACGTGGCTGATAAATGCTACTTTCATAATCCTTCTGCCGCTTGTCGATACGTTCATGGCGTTTGAAGCGATCGTAAAAATCAGCGTGCAGACTTCCTGTCACACTAAACCAGTCCTTCACATGATAAGTCACTTTAGTCCCGGCTGTCCAATCTCGTGCCTGACTGAACGTCATATCCTGTATCAAGTCATACGTGTTCATGAAAAAAGAACTGCCATAAACCAGCACCGACAGATTCGGATTCGGATTATAGTACAGTTTCTGCGATACCGTAATGTGCTCTTTGCCTTCGATACCCATGGGTGGACGGACAGCATTGCTGACCACGATTATGTCATGTGGCAAGAAGGGATTCGCTTCCTTTGTGTAAACTTTCTTGTCATTTTCCGCCTGATACATATAAAAGGCATCACTCTCGCTATACCATACGTCGGTCTGCGACGTGAATTTTCCGGCCTTGAATCCGGCAGATACCCAGCTTTGTAAGTTAGGGCGATCTGCATTTTGCTCAAACATGTAAAGGAAGTCCTTCGGTTGCGGATGCTTGTAATTGCGTTCATTCATCTGCCCATAACGTATTCCGGCATCTATCGAGAGAGGTTTGTCTGTCTTCTTGGTAATCAAATTAATGACTGCACCGGCCGCACGTGATCCGTAGAGGGTACTGCTCGCACCTTTCACTATCTCGACGCGATCTATGGCATGCAGGTTAAAACGTTCGTAATCCAAATTACCCGCCATGTCGCCTGTCATGCGCTCTCCGTCCATCAAAAACAACACGTGGCGTGCGTCCAACCCTTGCATGGAGATTTCATTACCGAACCCCACCTTCTGTATGTTAAGTCCAGGCGTTTCCTGCTGCAGTGCCTGTTGAAGATTACTATATCCGGCATCTACCAGTGCTTTGCCGCCAAGTACCTGTGTCGTAACCGGAGACATCTTGATGGGACGGGCTGTACGTGAACCTGTCACGACAACTTCATTTATTCCCAGGTCATCTTCTTTCATATAAATGACTTTTTCATCTTGTGTCCCTCCAATCTTCCCCGTCACAGGTACATAGCCGATATAAGTCACCTTATAATAGCAGATTCCCTTAGAAGGAAGCTTTAATTCAGCCTGTCCGGATGTATTCGTAATGGCATATTGGGGATTTCGCAAAGCTTCATTATCGGCATAGATCACATTGGCTGCGATAATGGGTTGTTCCGTGCCCTTCTCCAACACCTCTAACTTGACTTTTTGTTGTGCTGCCGTATGAACACATATCAGCAACATTAAGAATAGAATTGTAGTTACTCTTTTCATTCGTCGTTAAAAACATATTATGCAACGGAAGAAAGATTAGGCCTTTCCTTGGTCTTTCTTAGCCTCTTCCAAATCTTTCTCGTATTGTGCAAACTCTTCCTTAAAGCGATCGATACGGGTTTTATCAATTGTTTGCAAAAATGTTTCAGTGCGGACATTCATCATATTGTAATCTACAATAAACTCTATTTGGTTGGTATTCACGTTCAAATAACCATCTACTCTCGCTCCGCTCCCTTCTTGATTATCTTCGGCATCATCACCGGAAGTCGTAACATTACCATCTGTACCAACAAACTTAATCCATCCATCTCCGGGATATTCATCCTGTTCCCAACTGTTGAGCTGCATGATTTTCGTAGCACATTTGAAGCTAATGGCAAATGGCATAGCACCTACGCTGAAATCACTCAGGTTCAGTATCATCATACCGTCCTCACGCCAGGAAAAGTTAAATTTGGTTGGGCAACCACTCTTCAACAATGTCTTGTCCACACCATTCATTGTTGCTCTGGTAGAGAGTACAATATCTCCTGCAAGAATCTCTTTCGCCTTTTTAACATATGTCTGGGAAGGTGGCTCCTGTGTTATCTTTTCATCACTATCACACGCACTTAATCCGAGAATTGTTATCATAAAGAAGCACATCAACATAAAAGTATCAAATCTTATTTTATTATACATTTCAGTTTTCTTTTTATATAGTTTATAAATGATTTTCTTTTATTGGTTTCTTCTACAGATACCTGTAGAAAGAAATAAAACATACTGCAAACCACTATCGAACTAAAGGAAGTTAGCAAAAGCAGGGCAGCAGGATTAAAGCAAGTCCCCCATACCTCTCCGATTGGATTACAATAAATAAATTATATAGGATAAGGAGTTAAGGGGTATTCACTAAAAACTCCTCCTTAACTCCTTTAGAACTTTAAATTAGTGTCAGGCAAAATATAATAATCTTACTATGATACACTTGCTGCTATTTTATACCTACAAAATGCACAGATGCAGGGAAATTAGCTCCCAAGAATGTACCGGAAACGTCCAGTGTAAATTCTATTTGTTTAGAGCTACCATTATCCGTAATCTTTGCATCTCTCAAGTCGTCCAAATACAATTTGACCTTTATTCCCAACGGAAGCGACAAAGTGCCTGCTTCGTCCCCGTTGTAAGCTGTAATCCCGCCGGTTTCCTCATCTACTTCCACAGCCAAAGAAATAGTAATTGTACCCGGCATACTACCTATCTGCGGAAAATCACATTTCAAACGGCCACCCTCTATTTTATAAGTTGCAGCCCGTGATTCATAAGGCTTACCTCTCATTATGATATTATCCATCGTACCGCTATAAGTGCCTTCATAGTCACTTATAGCCAACACGTTGGTTATAGAGTTAGCACTCATCGACGGTGCAGCGAAAGAAGACTGCATAAATCCGAAACTTGCTGCAAAAAGAGCAATAAACAAAATACCTTTTTTCATAAAATTAAAGCATTAAATTAAACAAAAATTATAAACGTCTCCTAAGACTTCTTCTTAAGAGCTTTTCTCCAATTGTACCCATCATTCTTATTACAACTCATAGAGATACTAAATCCTAACTTTTCAACTCCCGTACCTTTAGTATAATATCTATCAAGAAACGTCTTTGTCGATTCTCTATTGAATGTACTTTCTGAACAACAAAAAGAAGTTGCAGACCTCCCTTCCGGAGAATAAAAAACAGTCAGCTCTGGATAAACGAGATTGAAATTTTCCGGTAAATTTCCAAAAATAAGATTCTTTACCATCTTCAGATTAGATATATCAAATGTTTCCAATGCATCCAAACATTCAAGATCTAAGAAGCACGTTTTCAGCTCATCTTTCTTTGGCAGTTTAATTTCTTTCAGCGAAGGACAATCATAAACGATCAAATAACTGCCTTTGGATTCCTCTGCTTCTATCTCCTTTTCACGCTGCCCCCAAATAGTGTGGGTTAAATCTAATGTGCTCAAACCGGCAACAGTTCCGATATTAAGTACAAAAAGACTTCCGGCATTCGACAAGTCCAAACTTCTCACATTCAGATTATTCAATACAAGATTGGTGACATATTTACCCAATTTGACAGAAGGCATGTTAGCACCACTTTGCGCAGCAGAATAAAGAGCGACTGCTGCACCTTCCCAATAAGGATTCTGTATAATGTATTGTATTCCCTCAAAGTTAGTCACTCCGGCATTAGCTTGAATAAGCAGAATCGTAGTCTTTTGAGCATATCCCAAATGCTTGCTAAGATCTATTTGGTCACCATTGAATAAATCAGAAAAATTGGCCTGTAAATAAGTACGCAAATTTTCATCTGGCACCTCCCTCAATGTGGTATACGTTTGTAAGGTTCCGCTCTCATCTTTTATCTTCATATCTATTTTCCCATTTGTTATAGCGTCCTTATTTTTAATATAGAAACGTACCAGATCCTTAATATTGTCTTTAGCTGTCCGGGGAAGGTAAAGTTTGGTAATATCATGCAAATTTGTTACTGTTTCATTACCATTTTCTTCTACTACAACGTTAACAAGATTATCATAATCATAAATATCATTACCAGTCAGATCAATTCCTGTAATCTGTTTGGGCAGTTTTGAAAAGTCGAATACAGGACCATAATCGTTATCTGACAATTTTACTTCTGTCAGATTGGGAAGAATATCAAGTTCCGACAAGTCAGAAAGTTTTGTTCCCGATAAATCTAAAGTAGTAGTATTATTAGCTAAATCATCCAACAGTAAGTTACCCTGTTCATTAAATTGGTATCCTTTCTGTTGCAAAATTGTCTTCAACTCACTATTCTTCATAGTCGTTTGGCTATATGACGGTGTATTGTCGTCATTGCACGACATTAAACACAGGCCCATTGTAAGAGCACTCAAACCGAGATAGTTTCTCAAATTGTTCATTTCATTACACTATTTATAATATATATTTTAATAGTTGCAAATTTACTGTAGGCAATTATACCTGGCAATACCTATTAATCGGTAAATTAAATAGAAATGAAGAGGTGATTCCCCTATAACTGTCTATTAAAACGATACTTAAAAGATACAATGAAATAACTGCCGATCTGCTGAGTATATCGTTCGGACAATCCATGGGATGTAACGTTACGGCTATAGCTCTTTTTCTGACTGAGAATATCCGCCCAATACACAGAAAATTCAGCTTTCTTATATTTGAGAAAACTCCATGACAAGTGGAGGTTCCAAACTACTTCGTTATCCTCACTTCTATTGATATTGGTACCGTTGCGAAACGTATGGGTTGTCTCACTTTTCAAACGTATATTACCCGGAAAAACGGCGTAAGCGGTCAATCCGAAAGAATAATCACGAATATAATTGTTTGTTTCTCTTAAAAGATTCGTAGAATGGCGGAATCGCCAGTCACCGCTCAAATCAAAACCTCCCCATTTAGGTTGGTAGCCTACACGTAGACCGGCATTATACAGTCGATTATGGGTAACGCTACGTTCGGGCTGTTCTCGTTGTCCATCGTTTACAAGACTCACGCTTTGGATAAATGAAGTACCGGTACGTGCAGACAAATTGAAGTAATGATTAATACGCTTTTGATAACGCATGGCAGCTTTTATATTCCAATTCCCGTTGACATTCACAGGACGGCTCTCAATACCTCCTGTCTGACTGTCATATATCACAGCCCTCGTCACATTGTTCAACATGCTCGTCCAATTCACGTCACCGCTTAGCCCGGTTTTCGTATCCCGAACTTCAAACCTTACCTTTTGGGTGTATGAAGATTTTAGATCGGGATTCCCACGAATGATATTCAAAGGGTCACTGTTGTCTGTTAGCGTAAGCAATTCTGCCAGTCCTGGTTGTTGAGTATTCCCTTCATAACTTAGTTGCACCCATGTCTTTCTTTTGCGCCATAAGATGGTAAGAGTGGGATGATAGTTTACAGAATATCTCAATGTATCAGCCTGTGTCCACCCTGTCTTTTGGTCAAGAGTTTGTCGTTTGGGTGTAACGGACAAACCGGTAGTAATCTCCCACGTTTTATCAGTATAATTAAGATTAAGGGAAACTCCATGTGCCATCGTATGACTACGACTTTTGTTACTCAAACTATCGGTATATTCCACTTCGTAACCTTTCGGAAAATTACCGGTAGGTGTATGTTCTTCACCGTCTATCACAGGAGAAAGAACGTAAGTGTTACGGTCACGACTTTGGTTATCCAATTTAAATATGTATGACAACTGCGCCCTCAAGTTCTTGCGAAGTATTTGTGTCAGTATTAGTCCCAACTTAATAGTACGGTTTCTGTTCGGACTTTCTTGATATTGGTTACGGTAGAGTATAGAGTCATTGCCCTTTACATTCTGTAACTGATAATAGGTAGTGGATGATAAAGAGAAAGCTTTATTGTTGCCTCGTTCCTCCGAATATTGAACGGTCAGTCCCAAACTTGTACCTTTTGCATTCAGTCGTCGAGTAATGTCAGCACCGATAGAATATAGTCGGTTAATGCTTGATGACCTCGAAGTCATACAGATGTCATTCACCCGTATACTATCCTCAATTTGCTCACTCGCGTCTCTATTAAAGGGACTTGTTACATCTAACTTTGGATCTGCATTATAAGTAGCTTGCCTGTTACTATCATCATTAATACCTTTTAGAGCATTAAAACTTCCCGAAATATTAAGCAAGGTCTTTTTGTCAATGTTCCATCTCGCACTTAACATGGCACTTATCATACGATTCGTATGATAACCATTATCGGTCGCATACCGATAACGGTTTCCTGTCATCAGGTATTGCTCATAATAGGAAGTCCCGTTAATACCATTAATCGCATTGTTGTACATGATATTCCCATTGATATGTACTGTTTCTCCAAACTTCTTCAAGAAATTGACCGCTATGTTGTCTTGACGATTCTTTTTATTCTCAGTGGTTATATCACGATTACCACTCTTGGCAATAACGGACAGGTTTTCTCCATCAGCTTTGAAAAAGTTGCTTATTAACTCTGCCTCTTTCTTTTTCTTATTTCCCTTTCCCACAGCAACCGAAGTTATCAGCGTACCATTAAGCTCTTTTTTGGTTTGCAAATCGAGCACATAGTTTTCATCAACAGTCCTGACTCCGGTAAACTTTTCCATCTCACTACGCTTATCATAGACCTTTATCCTACTTATTAAATCGGCCGGCAAGTTTTCTAATGCCAATACATGATTCCCTGAAAAAAAAGCCTCACCATTCACATTGATTTCGCTAATGACAAGACCGTTGTATGATAAGGATTTACTTCGGTCGTCGTATTCCAGTCCCGGAATCTTTCTCACTAACTCCTCCAGATTTGAGCCTTCTGGAGTCCGGTAGGCATCAGCATTAATTACGGTCGTATCCCCTGCCATATCTATCTCTTTGACGGGAGCAGTCACCAGCACTTCGGCCAGTTTGATACCACTTTCCATCAGAATATGTCCACAATCAATATCCATCATATGCGGATCTAACTTCCGAAAGATAGTTGACATACCGATATAAGATATCCGCAACAAGTATTCCATTCGCTTTTGTGGTATAAACTCCAACTTGAAGCTCCCATTTGCATCACTCGCCATCCCCTTTACAAAAGCGGAATCCTTTCCTTCCAAAACGACCACGCTTGCATAAGGCAAACTTCTCTCTATCGAATCTTCGGAAAGAACGCAAACATGTCCTTTGACTATTTTCACCTGCTGAGCGGACAGGGTAGCTGAAAATAGCCATAAAAAGCATAAAAGTATGTTCATTCGTATATTCATTCCGAAGAAAACTAAACAGACGCAAAATTAGACAGTTTTCATTGGCTGCTCAATACCTTAAAATAGGTAATATGCCGATAATGCTTTACTATCCTTTTCAAAAAGGACTAATAATTCACGCTAGGAATGGAAATTCTTATCATGGCACTAAATCTGTAGCTTATTTCATTTAAAAAATTCAAATCAAAAAGAATCGGTCTGCATGCGGCACGTGATAAAGGAAAACAGAAACGATATCTGGGTATAAACATCATGGGTATAAATACACATTCTATCGAAATGAAGAATAGGAAATCCACTTAAAAGCATCAACATATGAGGCAATATTATCAATATCATCTAACATATTTATGGTATTTTTCATATAAATCCTAAAAAAAAGCAATGAAATGTGTTTGTTATGTGTCTTAGAATAATAGTTTTGCGAAATGTAGAAGTTCTTATTTTAATCAAAACCTATATTATTATGAAGAAATTTAAAATTTATAGAGATAATCAGCATATGGACGAATTCTTTCTAAAAAAGGGATTTGTCAAGTGATATTGCCAGCATAAGATATTTACTATTGCTGAGCATGCTATGGATATGAATAGCATACAACTCCATAGATGATTAAATTGTTGTGCATTTCTCGTGACAACCATTCATATACACTCAATACCTGTTCCTACTATACCTAATATTTTATCCATTATAAATTATTTATTCCGAACCATAACAAACAATTGGTTCTATGTTTAATTTAAACATTAATTTTATGAAAAAACAATTAGTAATTTTCATTCTGCTAGGAATTATTGCAATTCCTTCGTCAGTAAAAGCACAGAAACTAAAAGTTAGTTTAAGTGCCGGTCTATCCAAAAGCATTTTGAATAGCGATGTTTCTAATTTGGTCAATACACGTTATAATACCAAAACAGGTGTTGCAACAAGGGTAAATCTTGAATATAATTTTTTTAAAAATTTTATAGTAGGAACAGGACTGGGATTCATACAAAAGAATTATGAATACAAAAAGACGGATAATATTACAGGAACACATACACTGTATAAAAACAACTTTATGGATATACCGTTAAATGTAGGCTTGTATCTTTTTAATAACCCTCATAAAGAAAATGGTATATGGCTAAAAGTTCAAGGTGGCGTCTTCTATGAGTACTTCACAAAAATGCATCGGAAAGGCGAATATCCAATCTTTGCACAATTACAAGAAGATGGTTCCTACATCAAAGCTCAGGTAAATGAAACATACGATTTTAAGAGAAATGAAAACAACTTGAAAAGAAACCTATTCGGGATAGAGGGGACAGGAGAAGTTGGCTATTCTTTCAATAGGATCGACGTTTTTGCTTCATATACCTATCAGTATGGTCTTACCGATATATACAAAGCAAAAACTTCTTCTAATCGTAAATCAAAAAGAATCTCAAACATCATATCGTTAGGCGTTGCCTATAAATTTTAAAATTATAGATTATGAAAGCTAAAAAATATAATTGGACATTACGTCATTCCTTTCTTTTATTTCTTGTGATCTTTATCTCCAGCAGCTGCGTTGAAGATGTTACAGAATCAACCAAAGAACCAACACGGTATACAGCAAACGATATAAAATCATATTCTGACCTGTTTGATGTGTTTTGGAATACAATGAATCAAAGATATAATTATTTTTACGAGCAGAGCAGTTTTAATTGGGAAACGGTATATAATGAATATGCTCCGAAATTCAAAAAATTGAAAACGTTCAACAGAGATAAGCAGTATAGCAAAGCGGAAATCTCAGAAGATTGTAATAAAGCGATAGAATATTTTACAGAAATCATAGATCCCATCATAGACAGGCACTTCTATGTAAAGATTTCACTTCCTGTATCGCATAGTTTTATCAGAAATATCTACTTTCATGGTGGTATGAAGAGTAAAGAAAAGATATATACTTACCCTTTTGAACTCAAGTATGAATACATGAGATCTAAAATACAATCTGAAACAGGAGTATTCGGACAGGCCAACGATATGTTAGGTGGTTTCTTATCAGACAATCCTGACATATATTACTTCAGCTTTAAATCATTTACAATAAGTAATCATTATATATTGTCATTTGGCAGCGAATACTTGGATATAGACGATAAAAGTCCGTACTATTTAACAGAAAAAGAGATCAGAGATACTGTCGAAGCGAATAAAATTAAAGACCCCGCAGTAAAAAGTGCCCTAATTGAGAAATCGATAGAATACATGAATAAGTTTAACTCCTTCATGAGGTCTGAAATCGCACAAGATGCAATAAAAAAAATAGCGGATTTTAATCAATCAGAAAATCCAGACAATAGTTTTATTGAAGCATTATCCAAAGCAAAAGAAAATGCGCCTGATATAAATATTGAATTATCACAGTTAAGTGGTTTGAAAGAATTTAGATTAAATCCTAATTATACTACATGGTTTAAACAGCGCTCAACCGAACATTTACAATTAGCATGTGAATATACCGTCTTTCTATCAAACATAGATAATGTCATCAACAATCAATATAAAATAGATTTCTATAGAAACTTTTTGGTACCCCTCAAAGTTGGAAAAATAAAAAAGATAATACTGGATCTTAGAGGAAATGGTGGCGGTATGGTACTTGATGCAAGAACATTTACAGATCGTTTTATCACTAAAGATGCTATATTTGGTTACCAAAGATTTAAGGAAGATAATAATCCATTCAGTTATACCCCATGGACACCTTGCATGACAAAAACAACAGGCATTGGGATAAAAAAGGAAATACCGATAGTTATTCTTTTAGATAACAATAGTGCTAGTATGTCCGAAATCAGCACTTTAATGTTAAAAAGCCAAGGAAAACATGTCACAGTCGTAGGAGGCTATAGCGCTGGCGCAACTGCTGGATTGGGAGATTCGGATCAATTCAACGGAGGAATAAGAGGAAAGGTTAGTGACTATTTAGAGTTTTATATGCCTTTACTTGCAATGCAGGATGCAACCCATACTGTAATAGAAGGAATAGGTATCAAACCGGACCTACTAGTAGACCCACTAACAGAAGATGAAGTTCGTGAAATGGCTCTTTCACCTTTTACTCATATTGATCGTACATTAAAACAGGCAATAGAAGTCTTGAGCAATAATTAACACTTCTTTTTACAACTAAAACCGATGAGGTTCGAAAACCTACTAAATATTGGTTACCGCATTGATATTCCAATCACGATGTACTCTATTCAGTATACATCTATTGATAGAATATCAAGCGGTAATTTATTAAAAAGTGTGATTTTTTGTAGTCCTGCAGAAACTTATCGTTCATGCAGGACTTCCTAAACCATATCACATATCAGACGTCATACCCCATATGATAACATATAAAAACGCTCCTATTACGCCACCAATAAACATTTCCGGCAATGGATCATAATTTAAAAAACACTCCTCATTTCCACAGCGAGAAATAAAAATCCAAAAACAAGTCCCTGCTATAATCCCTAAAACAGTAGACAAAATAAACAGCCATTTGGCAGACAGACCTCTCCAATTTTGAGAATATGGCTTTTTTAGTTTTCTCATAGGTCGTTTTTTTAGAGTTCAACAGCAGACAAATCTGCCAAAGCCTTTTCAAAATCACGCTCGGCAGCCAACGTCTGATTAACTGTGTCATAATACAGGCCTATCTCAACGATATAGTTTAACAAGGATATCTCACCCACATCCAGTGCTTTCATCAGTAACGCGGTATTATTGAGTGCCTTGAGGGACTCACGATAGGCAATGGCTGTCTGCTGGAGACCACTGGCACGCATATATAAATTCCGGAGCCTGTCATAGAACTGCTGTTTGCTATCCTGCTCTCTGGCCTGTGCCGCCACAACACCGGCTTTAGCCTGCTTCACCCGATTCTTATTCTCCCATAAAGGGATGGAAATCCCCACACTTATTCCCTGATATTTTTGTCCAAGGGTCCTTTCCAGCGAATAACCGGCTGAAAATTTCGGAAGTATCATGGCCTTACCGAGCTTTACCTGCTCCTTACTGACCTCTATCTGTTGCTTTACATATTGCAGTAGCGGATTCTTTTGTTGAGCCGACAGATACCAGTCTTCAAAATTAGCAGGCAGCGAAGCCGGAGAATAGTTGCTCGCCTCAAAAATCACATCCATACCACCATTCAATCGTTTGAGTTCGGAAAGAAGAGCGTTCCTCTCCACTTCTATTCTTGACATCTCCCCTTGCACGGTAGAAAGATTCAACTGAACCTTATTGTACTCCAGAATACTGGCGTCTCCACGATCCAGTCGTTGTCGATAGGCATCGGCTATGGCTTGTGCATGTCGTAACCGGACTTTAAGTTCTTTTTTCAAACCGTTATAATAAACCAGATCAATGCAATATTGCTTCGCCTCCAAAAGCAGGTTAATTCTTTCAGAAGCATACTGAAGTTCTACCAGCTTATTCTGGTTGCCGGCCAAGCGACTTCGCATCCCGGTAAGGGTCGGAATGTCAAAAGTCTGTTTGATACTGAAATCCTGGCGATTACCGATCTTTCCGGGATTTCCCCAAAGATAACCAAACTCTACATCAGGGTCGGACAAGTATATACCTGTCTTATTCCCCAATTTCTGAGCGTTTGTTTCTTCTCTCAATGCTTTCAGGGTTGAATTATTCTCCTCAATGGAGAAAAGTATGCTGTCTATGTTTTCTTGGGCGACAAGTGACACACTTGCCAGCAACACCATTATTAATATAATTGTTCTCATTTTAGTCTTCAGTTAGTTCAATTGTTTCAATTTTCTTTTCTTGTTTACGACTGATATACAGGTATATAATAGGAATAATAAATCCATTGAGGATAGTTGAACTCAAAAGTCCTCCCAAGATAACTTTGGCCATAGGACTTTGAATTTCATTACCGGGCAGTTCACCTCCCAATGCCAGCGGTATCAATGCCAATCCGGAAGACAAAGCTGTCATCAGAATCGGATTCAGACGGTCCAGAGAACCGTGCAGGATACTGTCATTCACAGACATTCCGGAAGCTCTCAGGCTGTTATACCTGTCTATCAACAGCATACCGTTACGGGTTGCAATACCAAAAAGAGAAATAAACCCGATAATGGCCGGGATACTCAATATACCAGATGTGAAATAGATACTGAACACACCTCCAATCAGTGCAAGTGGCAGATTCAGCAGGATTACCAATGACTGAGTCGCACTCTTGAACTCTTTGAACAAGAGCAGGAAAATAACCAGGATAGAGAAAATGGAAGTGATAGTGATAATACGCGAAGCAGCCTGCTCACTTTCAAACTGTCCGCCATATTCAATATGATATCCTTCGGGTAATTGTATCTCACTGTCAACTTTCGACTGAATATCATTTACTACTCCCCGTAAATCACGACCGGCAACATTGGCTGAAATAACAATCTTACGAGCCACATTCTCACGGCTAATCGTATTAGGCCCCATCGATGATGTCACATTGGCAATATTTTCCAACGGCACTTTACGACCATTGGCGTCCACGATCAGCTTGCGTATTCTCTCGGCACTAGCACGACTGGCATCATTCACCTTCAGCGTCAAATCAAAAGACCTATTTTCCTCGTATACCTGAGACACTGCCTCACCTCCCAGCATGACATTTACAATATCACCAAACTGAGGAAGTGTAACGCCATATTTAGCCAACATCTCCCGTTTGGGCTCGATCTTTAACTGTGGACGTTCTACCTGCTGCTCCACATTCAGGTCGGCTACACCTTCAATATCCTGAATCGAATTTTTTATCTGGTTTCCGATTTCATACATCCTGTTCAAGTCCGTACCAAACAACTTTATGGCGATATTAGCTCTCGATCCGGATAACATAGCATTGATACGGTGTGTAATAGGTGCACCAATTTCAATATTCACACCCGGAATAACCTTTATTTTCTCCCGGATTTCTGTCAGAACTTCATCCTTTGAACGCTTGTCGAGTATAAACGGCGCCTCTATTTCGGAAGTGTTCACACCCAAGGCATGCTCATCCAGTTCAGCACGTCCGGTCTTTCGTCCTACAGTCTGTACCTCCGGTACCGAGAGAAGTATATCTTCGGCCATCCGGCCTATCTTATCAGACTCTTCCAGAGAAATACCGGGCAAAGTACTGATGCTCACGGTGAACGAGCCTTCATTGAAAGGTGGAAGAAAACTACGTCCAAAGGAAGCCATCATCACCAACGAAACAATCAAAATGGCTCCGATAGCTCCCAAAACCACTTTCTTATGGCATAACGTCCACCGCAAAGCCATCCCATAACCGGATTTCAACTTACGAACCAAATAAGGGTCATGTTCCTCACCATTGTTCTTTGGTTTATTCAGCAGGTAACTGCATAAAACCGGTGTAAGGGTCAGAGCAACCACAGTGGAAGCAAAAAGTGAAATAACGAAAGTAATGCCCAATGGTGCCAACATCCTGCCTTCCATTCCGGAAAGGAAGAAAAGAGGAACAAAACTGGCTACAATAATCAGAGTGGAGTTTAAGATAGGCATACGTACTTCCTTGGAGGCCTCAAAGACAACTGTCAGAACATTTTTTTGTTCCTCTTTAGGTTTTTGCCTGTTCTCCCGCAAGCGTTTGAATACATTCTCCACATCCACAATTGCATCATCCACTAAAGAACCGATAGCTATGGCAATACCTCCCAAACTCATCGTATTGATGGTAAGCCCCAAAGTCTTCAAAGTAAGAATAGCTACAATAACCGAAAGCGGTATGGTAATCAATGAAATAACGGTAGTACGTATATTCATCAGGAATAAGAGCAGTACAATAATTACAAAGATACCGCCTTCATATAAAGACTTCTGAACATTATCAATCGAATTATTAATAAAACGGGATTGACGGAAAATATCGGTAGTAACCTTCACATCTTTAGGTAATACCTTTTGCAAATCCTCCAAAGACTTATCCAACTTACCGGTCAGATCAAGGGTACTTGTGTTGGGTTGCTTGGTGACAGTCAACAATATACCGGCTTTACCGCGTTCGGAAGCCAGTCCCATCTTGGGAGCCTTAGCACCGATTTTAACCTCAGCAATATTCTCCAGTGTAATGGGTACTTCATCAACATTCTTAATTACAGCCTTACGAAGGGCCTCCACCTTATTAGTGGATAATACGCCACGAACAATAAATTCATTTCCAAATTCATACAAAACACCACCGGCGGCATTCTGATTCATATCTTTCACTACGTCTATGACCTCGTTCAAGCCGATTCCATAATGTTTCATCTTACCCGGATCAAGTAATATCTGGTACTCTTTAATATCACCCCCTAAAACTGTTACCTGGGCTACACCGCCAGTAGACAACAAACGGGGACGGATAGTCCAGTCTGCCATCGTTCGCAAATCCTGTAGGGATACACTATCGGAGGTCAAACCGATAATAAGCAACTCTCCCAGAATGGAGGACTGTGGACCTAAGGTTGGCTTACCCACATTGGAAGGCAAGGCGTCACCCAACACAGCCAACTTCTCGGAGACTATCTGACGGGCACGATAAATATCCGTACCCCAATTAAATTCGACCCATACAATAGAAAAACCTGTAGTAGAAGAAGAACGCACACGACGTACGTCAGTGGCACCATTTACAGCGGTTTCTACCGGAAAAGTCACCAGACGCTCCACCTCTTCAGGAGCCATCCCTTTAGCCTCCGTCATCACAACAACAGTAGGGGCATTCAGATCCGGGAAAACATCCACTTCCATATTCACAGCAGTATAAGTTCCCGCAATAATCAACAATAGAGCCCCTATCAGAACAACAATACGGTTGTTCAGAGAGAATTTTATAATTTTATTCAACATGATTTCTTCCTTTTATAATTAATGACTATGCCCTTCGGGCAACACCGATGAACTAGAAGCCAGCTTTACCTGATAAGCACCTTTAACGACCACTCTCTCACCCTCTTTCAAGCCAGAAAGTATTCTCACGTTTTTACCGTCACTCTCTCCGATACCGACTTCACGCTTCACGAACTCCTCCTCTGCTATTTGCAGGTAGACAAAATAGATACCCTGTTCTTCCGTCAATGCAGTAACAGGAATGGAAAATACGTTATTTTGGGGAGTGGTGAGCAGGTATACCTCTACATAAGAACCGGGAATGAAATCACCGATATTATCGAATTCAAAAGTAATCGGGATATAGAAAGAAGATTCAGCAGCGGCTTTGCCAAAGGATAATAAACGCCCGTGAAGATCTTCCAACCTATAAACCTTGTTATTGTAGGATACCATGAAGTTGGCTCCCCTGATTTTTTTAAGTTCATTGAAATAGTTTTCTGAAACATCGGCTCGCAGTTGCAATCTCCGGTTCTTGGAAATTGTAGCAACAGGCTGTCCGACAGTCACGTATTCCCCCTGACTCACCAGCCTGTTTTTGACATATCCACTGATGGGAGAAGTAACTTTTACCCCGGAAACAGTTACATTGGCAGCTTGGGCTTCATAAGCAGTTCTGGCATTTTCATATTTCATACGAGTCTGTTCGAACTCTTTAGCGGAAATAATCTTATCCTTTACCAGACCTTCTGCACGCTGATACTCTTTCAAGGCAGTTTCATAGGCAATCTTGGCTTTTGCCACCGGATCTCCTTCATAAAGATTTTTAGCTGAAATGGTTACAATAGTACTTCCCACGCCAACAGTTGCTCCTTCGATGATGTTTTGTCCGGGAAAAGATACGACACCATTGGTCGTGGCGACAATAGTTTCTTCATCTCCTTGGGCTGCCTGTATCTGTCCGCTGGTTCTGATTACCTGTGCAAAAGATCCGGGTACCACATTATATATCTCCAACCCGATAGCTTCCGCCTGTTGCCGAGTGAAAATGATTTCGTCCTCATGTCCCTTGCCGGAGTTCTCTATTTCACTATGGTTGTCTCCATCACTTTCCCGATGATCATGACCGTCGTCATTCCGGTGAACCTCTGAGGAAGAGGCCGAGCGGGTGTCACTCTGTTTCGAATCGCAAGATATCAGGGAGATTGAAGTGGCCGCAGCCAGTATAATAAATATATATATTTTCATTTTTGTTATATTTTAAAGTTGAATTGAAAAGGAAGGACAACCTTGCCAACCATTGTAAAACAACGCAAAGACAAGGCTACTCCCCCATTTTTTTTGTTTGAGAGTTTCCTCTGTAATACAGAATAGTGCCAATAAACAACACGAATACTGAGAATACCCATTCCGGCATCTGCAAGCATATCACCGAACTAATAATCGTTGCCCCCAAGAAGCCCTGTTCAGGCAGCAATGGTCTATCTGAAAGGGAAAATATCGTCTATCCAAAATTTCGATTTCACATTGATTGACAACCTCATATTTTGTTCCATAATTGATTAGCCAAGAAAGTTTTAACCGTGTCATAAACAGTCAGAGCACATATCCCTGTCATTACCGATTCTGGTTCGTTTGGGCTTTCTCCCAAAGTGGTGAAATCTAATTATCAAAAGATAAATATTGGAGGTAACTGATTACAGTTACCGGAAAGAATAGCAGATATTACAGTATTATAAACCCTGCAATAAATACTTAAGAGAAAAAACAGGGAGGAGCACGCAATCCGCTGCTCTCACCCAGTACTACGGACGTATAAGAGACAACATACCTATCGTATGTGTTTTCAGGGATTGGTATATCGAAATGAATAGTCAGAATGTCAGCAAACAGATATAGAACCGGCAAGTGGATATTCATCAGGCTTCCATCATGCAGATTACTTTTATCAACGCTGGAAGGAAAAATATAACCAGCTTGTGATACACAGGTGTTTTCATTATGTGCATCTTGCCCCGCCTCATGATCCGTATGCCCATCATTGTAGATATCGTCTTGTTCACATAATTCCATCACCGTACACATCATCTCTTTATGATGGTGATGCGGAATAGCGGAAAGCACTATTAAGAATAGTGTCGCTATGGCAAGTGGATATACGAAAAAGATACGCTTCATCTGTTTGGTTTTTACTTTCGGGACAAAAATAGAGTATATTTCTTGCAACCAAGTTGCAAACATGTTACAATGTTATTTTTCTCAATTTTTTGTTCTAAACCCCATTTGTTATAGAACCTATTATTTTAACTTCACAAACAGATTCATATTAATATATCAAGTTACTCAAAGGCCATTTGGTGGTAAGTTTTCTTTTACTCATGGAATCTAATTCAGTTTTCAGAAGTGTAAACCCTCGTTTATAGTTGACAAAAAAGCAAGTATCCCAGCTTTCGCCTGAAGAATCCATCCGTGAAGTGAAGAAGCGTATTTTATACTAAACCAACTGAAAATCAATATCTTTAAAAAGTAAGATTTCTGTCTTCAAAAGCTTTGTTTTAACACAGAGTTAAAGCTTGTTCTTTGGATGTGAATAAGAAGTTCTTTAAATGCAAAAGACTTGTTATTTGCGCACAAGAACCTGACAACCTGCAAAAGGCGTTAACAATGTTAATTGAAAAAAGGTACAAGGATGAAGATACCGGTTCAGACGGCGTAAACTCACTTCCGAAACTTAAGTTATCTTATTCAGCCTGTGTCTATTTTTTCTTATAAAAGCAAACAAAAAGAACAATTATCAACTTGAAAATAAAGAAATAAAGAATTTACCACCAAATTTAAAGAAGAACCGAAAAATAGACAATCAACACTTTTTCATCCCCGAAAGGTTCGACAGGTTCTTCCGGTTTTTCAACCGGAGATGTACTTGGCAAATCCGTTTAGGGTTCACCTGCGGAACAGCCCGTAACGGACAACACAAGCCATACAAAGAAAAATAAGAGTTTCGTTTTCATATCTGCTATTTTTAAGTTATTCCTTTGATACAAAGGTAAAAGCAAAGTCCCGCAACGTCTTTGCTGCGAGGCTCAATTTGTTTTGCCAGGAAGTTCACTACCTTTTTTCTTGATTATTCAGTACCGGACTGAATGTGACTTAATTCACTTATCTGTTTCTTCACTCCATTGTTTACCGAAACTCGTCTGTTCCGTTTCCACACACCCACGATGTCCGTGTACTTTACATTCATCCAACGCTGATTGTAGCTGCCGGAATTCATCATCGGAAAGCGTGACATTCCAAGCTCCCAGATTCTCCAGAATCCTTTCCTGATTCTTGGAACCGGGAATAGGTACGACATTGGGATATTTATGGAGCATCCACGCAAGCGATATCTGGGCGTTGGTAGCATGTTTCTCCACAGCGAACCGATGCAGCAAATCGAGTATGGGCTGGTTGGCCTCGATATTCTCTTTCGATAATTGGGGGACGAATTTCCGCACGTCATCGAAGCCGAACTGATCCTGTGGCGTTACCTTGCCCGAAAGGAATCCGCTTGCAATCGGCGAGAACGGTACGACTCCGATTCCTTTTTCAAGGCATACCGGAAAAATCTCCGTTTCGCAATCGCGTTCCACCATCGAATAGATGTTCTGGACGGCGGATAATGGAGTAATCTTATGTGCCGCCCGTATCTGGTCGGCCGATACTTGCGACAATCCCCAACCACGTATCAGTCCTTCCTGAATAAGCCGTCCCATGACGGTTGCCACATCCTCAAGCCGGACTGCCTCACTGATACGGTGCAGGTAATACAGGTCGATATAATCCGTACGAAGTCTGCTCATGGAATCTTCAAGATGCCGGCGTACCTCCCGGTAGAGATTCGTCTCGTCCGGTTTCGAGAGTTCACCAATATGAAATTTGGTGGCGAGCACCACCTTCTTACGGAACGGTTCAATCGCCTTACCCACCAATTCCTCGTTATGTCCGGCGTAGAATTGTTCTTTGCCATAGGCTTCCGCCGTATCGAAATGCGTGCAGCCGTAGTCGTATGCCCCGCGGATGGCTTCTATGGTATACGCTTCGGGTGGCACTTGCCCGTAACCGTGGCTGAATCCCATACATCCCATTCCTATCGGAGATACTTCCAGCTGTCCTAATTTCCTTTTATCCATACTATTATTTTTTTAGAGTGAGATTATTATTGAATTACTTTATTTCCTTATTTTTAACCACTTCCCATAAGTCAGCATCCGCCAGCCCCATTCTAGAGGCCCAAAGCGGAAATAGGAGAGCCATAAGGTACTGAATGCCATCTGGACAAGAAAGACGTAGAAAGCTATGGATTCTGTTCCTGTCAATCCAATGCCGGCCCCCAGTCCGAAGCCGATACCGTAGAAGAGAACCATGCCCCATACCGACTGTCCCACGTAATTAGTCAGTGCCATTCTCCCCGGAGCGGCAAGACAGCGCCACAAGCGCCACTCTCTACCATGCAGATACAGGAGACAGATAGCGGAAACGTATGCAAAACCTAAAGGATAGACACTTGCCGTATAGATGGCGGTGTGTGCAGCCGTTCCGAAAGGATGCCCGTTTACCGCACTCCAGGCATAGAGAACGGACAAGGGAGGTCCCAGCAGAAAACCGTATGTCACCGTTTTTTTCAGTAGTACCCGATTGGCCTCAAGATTGGCGTATATTTGCTTGCGCCCAATGTAGAAGCCCAATAAGAACAATCCCAATACCTTAAAATAGCGGTTGCCGTCAATGAACTCCTGCAAGCGCACCCATGCACCTTGTACCAGGAATTGAAAGACCCCTCCGTAGTTTTCCGCGTCGCGTAGCCAGATTCCGAAGTTATATTCCGTTATACCATATAAATTGCAATAGTGCTGTTGCATTCGCACTGCGGGAGCCGACCGGGACACTCCGAATGTACCGGCCAACCAATCAATCAGAATAGGAAGTAGCAATAAGACAGCGGAAGTCCCCAGCAACACTCTGTCCGAAACATGCCGGAAAAGAGGGAGCAACATGCCCAATAAGGCATACAACAACAAGATGTCCCCACTCCAGATAAACATCAGATGCAGAAAACCAATGGCGGCCAGAACAATCATCCGCCGGTAAAAGATACGGAATCCGTCCGTTCCCTTTTTGGCCGCGTTGCTGATAATGATTGAAAATCCGATACCGAACAGCAGCGAGAATATGGTGTAGAACTTACCATCCACGAAAAGGTATTGAAGAAAGCGAATTACCTTATCTATTTCCGCCGTAGGCATAGCCTCCGTAATTTCCGGTTTTTGAAAAGTGTAAAGCGAGAATTCCGGAAAGTTGGCAAAGCAGATTCCCAGCAATGCAAATCCTCTTAGAGCATCGAGGATGACATGGCGTTCCGAGGCCTTCACGGGTGCCATGTCTTTTATGTCTATTTCCTTATTCATTGATTCTTTCTTTTACCGGATTCTCACAAGCATGAGTGGAGAAAATTCCTACCAATTTTTACTAAAAAATTAAAGCCTATTTCTCCTTTAAGGCATTCTTAAAGAAAGCATCTATCTTGTCGAACGGAATCACGTTGAGATTATCGTACAAATCGACATGGTTGGCTCCGGGTATAATCAACAGTTCCTTGTTACTACCCGTCAGCCGTTTGTAGGCATCCTCGCTGAAATAGCGGGAATGAGCTTTTTCTCCATGAATCATCAACACGGCACTGCGGATTTCGCTGATATAGGTGAGCAGTGGCATATTGATGAATGACAATACGCTGGTTTTCGTGATTCCCTCGTTGGAGTTCGGTGAACGGCGATGGTAGCCTCGTTCCGTCTTGTAGTAGTCGTGATACTCCTTGACGAATTGCGGAGTATCGTCCGTTACGGGGTCAAGTACGCCACCATCGCGTACATAGCTGTCATCACGATAATCCTCAGTACGCTGTGCGTTGAGTTGTTCGCGCAATTTGTAACGGTCATCGGAGCTCATGGCGTCGAAATACCCGTTGGCATTTACCCGGCTCATATCATACATAGTGGATGTTACCGTCGCTTTGATACGAGGGTCATTGGCCGCAGCATTAAGTGCAAACCCGCCCCAACCGCAGATGCCTAAGATTCCGATACGTTCCAGATCGACGTCCGCACGGGATGTCAGATAATCGACTGCCGCGCTGAAATCCTCCGTACTGATTTCGGGTGACGTAAGATAGCGAGGTGTACCACCACTTTCGCCGTAATAGGAGGGATCGAAAGCAATGGTCAGAAAGCCTCGTTCGGCAAGTGTCTGGGCATAACGGCCTGACACTTGTTCTTTCACCGCACCGTAAGGGCCACTGACGGCAATGGCTGCCAGACGTCCTTGCGTATTTTTCGGCTTGTAAAGGTCTGCGGCAAGCGTGATGCCGTAACGGTTGTGAAACATGATTTTCGTATGTTCCACCTTATCGCTCTGCGGAAAGGTCTTATCCCATTCCTGCGTCAATTTCAATGCTTCCATATCGGTTGAATTTATATATTTTGTTGTTGTCGTTTCTTGTGCCATGACATTCGCAAAGGTCAGGAATGTCAGTATGGCGATTGCTTGTAACTTCATAGCCGTATTATTTTATTTTATAGCGGAGCCAGACAATATCTGTTTCCCATTGTTCCACACTCTCTAATTTCAGCTTGTACGGGTTACATTCCATACGGGAAATTCCATCGAAAACCGCCGTCTGTCCCTTGCGACCGTCGATACCCGGGGCTACCATAATACTCACTTCGTCAATCAGTCCGGCCTCCAGGAAACCGCCACAGATATGCCCTCCCCCGACAATCGCCAAGCGTTCGACACCGAAATGTTCGTGAAGCAACTCCATCGCTTCCGGCAAGTCAATGCGTTCCGCACCGGCGGCAATCCACGAAATACCCAATGTGCGCAGCGTTTCCAGATATTCCTCGGACACTTGTTCACTGACAATACAAAGTAGAGGATACCCGTCAGCTTCCCCCTCCTGCCAGCGCAGTTTCCCATAGGTATCGACAATGATCGTATATTCGTCCGATTTACTGGCGACATATACGGATTTATGACCTATTGAAGTTCCCTCCATGGGGGTACTTTCCCCTTTGACGGCGGAACATTCGAGTGCGGTAGTTATTCGTCCTGACAGTTTCGAGCAAGGCCCCAGTTTTTCCAAGGCTATGTAATATTCATCCGTACTCAGTTGCCCGACCATCGGGCAGTCGATGCGGCCATCGACCGAAGTCATCATGTGACTGATTATATATGGTCTCATATTCTTGGTTTTTATTTATAATGCAAAAGTAAGGCAGCTTCTCCACTCTGCCGGTAGACAAATTACGGATTATACTACCTTATTTACTGATTCTTTATCGGCCTACCTGACGTTGCTGTTCCGCATTGTACCGGTCTCCCACAACGGGAATAGCAGCCACGGCATCCTCTAACTCTTTCCACTCCCCAGAGCTGATGTTGAAGTCGAGTGTGCGCAGGTTTTCCTCCAGATGAGACAGTTTTGTCGTTCCCGGAATCGGTACGATCCACGGTGCTTTCTGAAGCAACCAGCCAAGAGCCACCTGTGCCGAGGTCATGCTCCGTGTACGACCAAAAGCTTGCAGCGCATTTACAATGCGGGTATTCGCACGCATCGCTTCCGGCTGGAAACGCGGCAAGGTCTGACGGTTGTCGTTGCTAATGCTATTGATGGTAATTTTTCCATATCCAATTTCTTTTTTCGTTATTCAATTTCCAATTCACATTGCAAAATTACACGGTTCAAAATGATCCGCTTGTAGACGATTTACGGATATTTATACCCAAATACTCGATTCCAATCTTTTAACTGTATTCCAATACACGCGCCATCCTTTCCAGTCCGTCGGCAAGCAACGCACGGGGGCAGGCGATATTCAGGCGGATGAACCCTTCGCCGCCGGGGCCGTACATCGTGCCGGAATTGACCATCAGTTTCTGCTGCTCTTGCAGGCGCAGGGTCGTGGCGTCCGAACCGATACCGAGTGCCCGGCAGTCTATCCAGACCAAATAAGTTCCTTCGAGCGGCAATACGGGATATTGCGGCAGCCTTTCGGCGAAAAAATGGCATAGATATTCATAATTCCCTCGCAGGTATTTTCGCAAAGCATCGAGCCACTCGCCACCCTCGTTGTAAGCGGCTATCGTAGCGATCACGCCGAACGGGTTGACGTCACACACCTCATTGATATTGATGGCACGGTCGATACGACGACGTACATCATCATCGGCCGCAATGATGTTGGCGATTTGCAGTCCGGCAAGGTTGAACGCCTTGCTCGGTGAAACGCAAGTGATGGAGTTTTGCTGGAAGCGTTCGGAGAGGGAGGCAAAAGGCGTATAGTCGTGTCCCTCGTAGGTCAGTTCGCAATGAATTTCATCTGCCACAACAAACACTCCGTTGCGCAAACAGATGTCGCCGATATGCCGCAGTTCTTCCGGTGTCCAGACCCGCCCGACCGGATTGTGAGGATTACATAGTAACAGGATTTTCGCCTTCGGATCAGCCGCTTTCGCTGCGAGGTCGTCGAAGTCTATCATATAGCGACCGTCCCGATAAATTAGATTATTGGCCGATAGCTCGCATCCGTCGTTGCGAATCGACGAATAGAAACAGTTGTATGCCGGAGTCTGGACGATTACTTTGTCGCCCGGTACGGTCAGGGCTTTGATAATGGCCGACAGAGCCGGCACGACACCGCTTGTATAGATAATCCACCGGGGATCTATCCGCCAACGATGGCGGTCTTCAAACCACCAGACGACCGCATCGTAATAGGTTTCGGGCACTTTGGTATAACCGAAAATACCGTGTGCAACCCGCCTTTGTAAGGCTTCTACAATGGCGGGTGCCGTACGGAAATCCATATCCGCTACCCACATAGGTAGCACATTTTTCTCTTTGGGAGTATCCCATTTGTAGGAGTTCGTCCCGCGACGCAGGACAATCGTATCGAAATCGTATTTCATAACTTATCTATTTATTCGTAATTTATAAATCCAGTTACTGCCCCAAAGTCTCGCAAGGAAGATTACTCCCCGGAAACAAAGCTCGATGCACATGGCAAGCCACACGCCGCGTAGTCCCATCGTGGGGGCGAGCCATGCCGCCAGTGTCAGTCGCACGCCCCAAATGCTGCCGAAGTTCATCAGACTGGGTACGAATGTATTACCCACACCCACGAATATACCGTAGGCTACGATAGACGCCGCGAACATCGGCTCCGCAAAGGCTTCTATCCGCAGAATCTCGATTCCCAACGTGCGGATTTCCTCCACGGGAGTCATCACTCTGATGATTTGTGGAGCTGCCATATACATCAATGCTCCCATGACACCCATAATCAACATTCCCGACCAGACGGTAATATTGGCGAAACGACGGAGCAACCGGATACGGTTCGCTCCGAGGCTCTGACCGACCAACGTCGTGGCAGCCTCCGAGATACCGTAGCCGGGCATATAGCAGAGACTTTCGGCAGTGATGGCGAACGAGTTGGCGGCAATGGCGATGATACCGAGTGGAGCGACGATCACCGTCGTTGCAATCTGCGCCCCGCAAATGGCCATGTGCTCGAATCCCATCGGCAGGGAGATGCGGAAAGCTTTACGCAGCGTCTCTTTTTGAGGTAGGAAACTTCCCCATTCTCCGGATAGTCTCAACATGGGCGAGCGATGGCAAAGATACCACATCATTCCTCCGGCAGTGATGAGTTCGGCCAGCACCGTTCCCAATATCGCGCCTTCCACGCCTAAGCCTGCACCTGGAGCGGTAAATTCCACCCCTAACCATTCCACCTGCCTCGAAGGGAAAATCAGGAAGAAGTTGAACACGATATCCAGAAGACACATCAGCACGTTCAGCATACTGGGCACATGCATATTTCCACTGCATCGCAACATGCCACCCGCAAGGAAATTCAACTGCAAGGCAGGAAGGAAAAGTGCGAATATCCAAAAGTAGAGGGATGAATCGCTCCGTATTGCTTCATCACCGCCCAACCAGCCGGGAAGCATACCACTGATGGAAATGCCGACAGCCGCCAACAATGAGCTGAAAACCAATGTGGCAGCAATCGACTGGCGGAGTATCTTTCGTGCTCCCACGAAATCCCCGGCTCCGATTTTATGCGCTACTTGAACGGAGAAGCCCGTTGCGGCGGCTGCGCACAGCTCCCAAAACAGCCATGTCGTGGTAGAGACCAATCCGATGGAAGCAGCGGCATTCGCGCCCAGGCTGCCCACCATCGAGGCATCGATATACTGCATGGCGATGGAAGATATCTGTGCCATAATGGCAGGGACACTGAGGTATGCAGTCAGGCGCAACTGTTGCCCCAGTGTCATCTGCTTCCTTTCGCGGATAAGCGATAGCAGGTAATCTGTCTTTCCCTTTCCTGTTCCCATCAGATTATGTACAAGGGCATTAGTCTGTGAAACAAGTTTTCTCGTCCCAGAGTTTCAGCTTGCAATCGGCGGGAGCCTTGATATTCTCGTCGAGGATAATCTCCCCGTAGCTCTCGGCGGTGATACAGCCCGTTCGCGGATTCTTCACCCCACCTATTGCGCCTTTGATGGTCGCCTGCACCGAACTGTACTCGAAAGCCCGGTCGCAGTCGGGACCGAACGTACAATTTTCCAATACGAGGTCGTGGGCGTAGCAGAGCGGCTGCTCGCCGGTAATGTGACAGTTTACCAACCGAAGGTTGTGCGAATGCCAGCCCAAGTATTCACCGTTGAGTTCTGAATCGTAGATTGTCACATTCTCCACTTCCCAAAAGGCATCTTTCGTGGTGATTTTGGCATTGCGCAGTTCCACATTCTTCACGTACTGGAATACGTATTTACTGTCACTCTCCAATCCGTCTATGCGGATATTGCTGCTGAACATGAACGGATAAGTGCCGCCATGCAGTTTCAGATTTTTGATGTCCAAATTCTTGCAACGCCAGAACACTTCGTCGGCATCTTTTATCTCTACGTTCTCAATTTCGATGTCGTGCATCTCGCGGAACATCTTGGGGGCGTCGATGCGTGTGTTCGTCATTTTCAGATTATCGGAGTACCACAGAGCCGAACGCCCGCCGACATCGAAGAAACAACGGTCGATAACGAAACCGTGCACGTGCCAGAAGGGATAATTTCCCTCGAACCGACAATCAACGGCTTCGATGTTGCTGCATTCCTTGATGGCTGATTCTCCGGCACGGATAATTACATTCTCCAAACGTAAGTCATGTGATTCGAATAGAGGTCTTTCTCCACCGAATTCTGCATTTGATATTACTTTCATACTTTCCTTATTTTTAATTATTATTCATATTCAACCTGTAACAACGCAAAAGTACGAAGCTCCCTCCATAACAACTTTGCTTCAAGGCTCAAACTGCTTTGTTCTGAAGTTCACCTTGTAATGGAGAGGTAATATTTTATCTCTCTGATGCAAAAATAGATGGTATCTGCCACATGCTTTGTAGACGAATTCCCGGTATTCATACCCAAATTACGGATTATGCTTATGCCTATTCCTACACAAATTGCCTAAAGCCTAATCTAACTCTGTTTTAACGTGTAGTAGTGGATTATATTATTCCGATACCGGCTCTTTGGTCCAAACGATTGAATGAAGTTACCAATTGACCGAAGAAGAAACAAAATCTGGATTTTGGGGATTCCCGATAAGGGGCTGTCCTTTGTCAAGGGCCCGCAGTATCTCCATTTCGTTATCGAACATTTCGAGATTTTCCTTCATACGTTCGATGTGTGTCGTTTTTGGGATAACAACCATACCCGACTGGATTTGAAAGCGCAATACTGGCATACCGTCTTGTGATAGCGGTCGACGATATACTGCAATACTTCGTCATCGTAGATTTCATTGATCTTACCCTGTCCCAACGAGGCCATCACTGAACTTGAATACCTTTGGCAAAAGTGTTGCCCACGACCTCCTGATGTTCCATGTAGGGATGAATCTTGATCTGGTTGACGACAGGCTTGATACGAGCGTATGCCAGCAATTCGTCCACATGATGCGGATTGAAGTTGCTCACCCCGATGGCACGGATCTTCCCCACATCGACATACTTTTCCATGATTCTCCATCTCTCCTTGACCTTTCTGGCTACCGACCAATGAATCAGCATCAGGTCAACATACGTTCCCCCGAATGCTTCAATAGTCCGGTCGAGCGACTCGCGTACCTTTCCGCTACGTACGGCATCGGGAGAGACTTTCGAAATAATGAACACTTCACTCCGGCCGATACCGCTTTCCTTGATTCCGTACCACACTTCGGCCTCGTTGTCGTAGCCTTGCGCCGCATCGACCAAACGGTATCCCAGTCCGATGGCGTGTTTCACACACTCTGCGGCAGTCTCCTTGAGAGTAGACGTGCCGACCCCAACTGCGGCATCTCTATCCCGTTGTTCAGCACGACACGGAGAATGGCAGGCAGTGTATCGGCCGTTTGAGCCGTTTGTCCGTTGTTGGAAGTTCTGCCCCACAACCTGTCAGTATGGTTCCTATCAGGAAACACTTTTGTAGGATATGCCGACCAGCATCCTTTGGTCAGCGTGATAGATTACGATACCGTCACGCCCATCTTGCATACGCACAGCCAATTTTCAGTCTATGCACTTTATAAAGGGATGGGCGTTACTCTTCTCTCCGGACTTGTTGCATGGAACTCCGTTGGGTAATCACATCAAAGACTTCTCTTTCTTTTCTTATCAGTCCAATGAAGCCGGAGAGCACATCCGTTGTCATATCATCGATATGGCCAAAAGTAAACTTATCAACGGAGAACAAATCATGTAGACCGCTTATGACTTGGGGTTCGAATACCCGCAACATTTAAGTCGTATATTCAAAAAACAGACCGGACAGACTCTCTCGGAATACAGTAGAGATATAAGGGAACGAAAGTTCCGATAACCTTATCGATTACCGGAACTTCAGAAAAATCGAGAAAATGTCTGTCATGCAGGACACTCAATACCATAGAGTCGCTGTACTTCTTCCGGAGCGTGTAGATCGAGAATCATATTGTATCCCATATTCATGGAAGCAATTGCGGCCATATCCTCCGGTGTCAGCATGAAATCCCCGATGTTGAAATTCTCTTGCATCCGCTGCCGATGTACCGATTTGGGAATGGCGACAACTCCGCGCTGTAAGTGCCAGCGCAGTACGACCTGTGCTGCCGATTTATCATATTTGCGAGCGATACCGGTCAGAATATCGTCCGTGAACAATCCGTTCCGTCCTTCGGCCAAAGGCCCCCATGCCTCTGCTTGTATGCCGAGTTCCTGCATGGTCCGTATCGCATCGGTTTGCGGAGTATAAGGATGCACCTCTATCTGATTGACCGCCGGAATAACATTAGCATTATGGCATAAATCCAGCAATCTGTCCGGCTCGAAATTGCATACCCCGATAGCCCGCACACGTCCTTTCGCATAAAGTTTTTCCATAGCCCGCCATGCGCCGTAATAGTCGCCGAAAGGCATGTGGATCAGATAGAGGTCGAGGTAATCCAATCCCAAACGGGCGAGCGAAGTGTCTAATGCCCGCAATGTCCGTTCATAACCCATTTCTGAAATCCATGCTTTGGTCGTGATGAACAGTTCCTCACGCGGAATACCACTTTTCCGAATAGCCATACCGACCGCCCGTTCATTTCCATAGACCGAAGCGGTGTCGATAAGCCGATAGCCGACGGCAAGCGCATCGGTAACAACTCTTTCGCACTCGGTGGCATCGGGTATCTGAAAGACACCAAAGCCTTGTATCGGCATCTTTACTCCGTTATTCAATTCTTTGAAATCCATACCATAATATCGTTATAATTAGTTTTTCAAGATATTCAATCATGATTGTAGATACACTCCGAATCCATTCCAATAACCTGAATAAAAAACATTATCTATTGCATGAAGTTATTGAGTTTGTTGGCCGGATTGAGCGGTGTCTGGTCGGACAATACCAACGATTTGACCATATGCAACGTTCCCTGCTTGTACTTCTGAAAGTGTTCCGAAGCGATATGCTGCTCGTATGCTTCACGGCTCGCATAGGTTTCGAGAATCGTTACTCTACAGGGATTCTCCTTTTCGCCGACAGCATACATCGTCAGTACGCCCGGTTCGGTACGCAGGGAGATTTCACCTACCTCGGTTGCATAGTTCATATACTCGTCAAGATACTGCGGATAAACCTCTATTTTCGACAGCCGTACGATACCATCGGTCGTCATCGGCTCTTTAACGCACATACCCGGCTTATCCGGATTCAGACATTTGCCGATGATCTCTCCTGTCGCAAGGTAGGAGTAGGTCGGGAACTCGAATAATACGGGTTTTAGTTTCGTATAGTCGAGTTTGCCATCGCTGTCAAGCACATCGGAAGCAGCGTATGTATTGACTATCGCGCAAATGAAATTGTCGAAACCGTCGGTTTCATAAATGTCCACCACTTCACACTCCATCGTGAGTGGTGATGCGTCTATAACGGGCGTATCGTTCTCTCCGATATGGTAAGCAAACACCTCCGACTTATCGACCGTCGCACCACTTACACTTCCTACATAGTCAGCTTTCGGTAACATCTCACGACTCACAAGATTGACGGAAAGTCGTTTTGATTTTTTAACACCTTGATTGGTATAATGACTTTTACTCATGCTGACCAGTATTCGGTCATGGCCGATGACTCCCGTGTGTCCTACCACGAGCCAGTTTACTTTCCCTTCGACCTCCGCCCCGACAACCGTCATTGGTTTGGGATAGAGTGCCAACAGATTTCCGAGATTTTTCTTGTTTGTTTCCATTATATCGGATTGTGTAGTGTTCTCTTTCACGGCAGTGCTGCACGACAACATGACAAGCAGTGACAGAACACCTAAAATTATTTTTACCATGATTTATTTATCTATTTGACTTTCGGTGAACGGATCGGCACGATGCCCCATCAAATCGATTTTGGCATACTCTTTATCAAACTCCTCCATCTCCCAAGCTGAGAGACGGACCGTTCCCGCACCGAGCAGGTCATCCAAGTGTGCCGGATTGGTCGTTCCGGGTATCGGAGCAATCCACGATTTGCGAGATAACATCCATAGCAAAGCGAATTGCGCGAGTGTCACTCCCTTGCGCTCGGCCCATTTGCGAACCAAGGCGATAAGCGGCATATTGTGCTTCAAAGCTTCGGGCGTGAATTGCGGCAAGTTCCAACGCCGGTCTCCCTCGTAGAAACGGCTGTTTTCATTGATTATCCCGGTGAGAAACGCACGCCCCAGCGGACAATAAGGCACGAAGCCGATACCGAGTTTTTCCAATGTCGGGAAGATTTTGGTTTCAGGCTCCCGCCACCAAATGGCATACTCGCTCTGCACGGCGGAAAGCGGGCAGACGGCATGCGCCCGACGGATGGAACGGGCACTCGCTTCCGACAGCCCCCAATGCAGCACTTTGCCCTCCTGCATCAAATCCTTGACAGTTCCGGCCACCTCTTCCATCGGCACTTTCGGATCGACACGGTGTTGATACAAGAGGTCGATATGGTCAGTACGCAGGCGTTTCAAAGAGCCCTCCACCGCCCGACGAATATGATCGGGACGGCTATTGATAGCAGTCGGTTGTTTCTCCTCGACACCGAAGCCGAACTTCGTTCCGATTTTCACTTTGTCGCGAAACGGAGCGAGTGCTTCGCCGACCCACTCTTCGCTGATGTAAGGGCCATAAACCTCCGCCGTATCGAAAAAAGTGACACCTTTGTCGTATGCCCGGCGAATCAGAGCGATCATATCCTTTTTGTCGTACTTCCCACCGTAATATCCCACCATTGGCAGACAACCCAGACCAATAACTGATACGTCCAGCTCTCCGAGCTTGCGATACTCCATCGTATCGTCCGCATTTGGCGTATTTTTATCAGATAAATTTCCTGATAAAGAAGAGATAGGGGATTCGGTAAACACACGGGAAACACCCGTTGTAGCTCCGGCCGCGAGTAGTGCAAAACTTGATGCCGTCCTTAAGAAATTTCTGCGATCCATAATCTTCTATTTTTTCATTGTTCATTTTCTGATTGCAAATTTACCGCGATTGAATAAGTCGGTTTGTATACGATTTACGGATATTTATACCCGAATCCTCGAAATAGTGCATGAGCTCAGATTTCCTTCGATACAATATTTCAGTTTTCTTTTTAAGAAGATAATGGGGTTTGCTCCTAATGAATATCGGTTAATAAATTAACAAAAAGGGAGGGACAGTACATGATGACATATCCCCTAGGTATGGGTAGCAGTCCGGACGCTCTTTAGCAGGGATTCAAGAAAATACCGTTCTTTCCTTGTATCCTGTCATACAAAACAACAAACAACCGATATTCTTATTGTTCGAATACAGAATTTTCATCAGATGCTATCAGAAATACAGACTTTCCCAGCTACGCAATCTGAACACGATATTTATTACCATTTCAATGGAACGAGCAGCCTTACGGACAACTAATATATAACATTCCTCAAATCAAATAGTTATAACACATGAATGTTACGTATGGATTGGTCGCACGGGTTACTAATAGTTGGTCGCACATTATGCACACTATTTTTAAAAGTGTAGCAAAGGTAAGAACATAAAAAAAGCACTAATACATTGAATATCAGTGCTAAATATTTGTTCTTAATTTGCTTTCGCGGTGCGTACGGAAGATGAACCTTAACTCTATTCATCACGTACTCAATATCTTAGCAAACCCTTTATTCTTTCTCCCACTAATAACCCCACGTGTGCAATTCTTTAGATTGCTTGGTGTTGCGGTGGTTGTTTGAGTTGGTGCAAAAATACGAAATAGTTCATATAATAATCATCAATAGCCTATAATTTTTACAAGAAAATATTGTATCTTTACTGCAAATAAAGAAACTTAGTATGTTTGAACAGATAAAGTTATACATATCCAACAAATGGGAGAAATTATATCCATTACTATTTTCTTCGATGATATGTTTGCTATTGTACTTTTTTAAAGATAATGAAATAATAGATAAGTGTTATTATAAATGTTTTGATAAAACATTTATATCAGCTTTAGTTACAGCGGAAAGTATTGTTTTTGGGTTTTTATTGACAACGATGGTAACTTTGATGCAGTTAAACAATTCCGCTATTAAAAATTTAATTGATACTAATAGATTTCCAGAGTTAATACAATACAATAAGACAGCGGTAATATATTCTTTTTTATCTGTTATCTTAACCTGTGTGTTTTTATTAACATTAGAAATTCAAATACCTTATTACAATATATTTGTTGCAATATGGATATTTGTTATGAATATGGTCATATTCCTAAGTTATAGATTTTTGAATATATTTTACTCCTTTCTTAAACGCTGAATACTATCTACCACAGTAGAAATTTCTTTATAAAGTTTCATATAAACCGCATTAATACCATTTTTTCTATCCATAAATTGAAGGTTTGAAGCTATAATAGGTTCTTCTATTGAAAAACGAAAATCAATTTTGTTTAGTAAAAAATCTACAACATCCTCTATTTCAGCTCCATCTTCATCTAAGATATTTCCTTTAATTATAAGTTTATTACCTTTTTCTCGCCCTAATTCTGTTGCCTCTGAATGAATACGTCCAAAACTATCTATAATATTTAAGATTTCCCCTTTCTTTAAGCTTTTTACTTTATCCGCAGTAAAAGAACATTGCATGTATTTATCTGCATTAAGCTGATCGGATATACTTGCCAATCCTCTTAATGACCCTTTAGACAAATTATTTCTAAGAATCCCGGTTGGTTTAGCTAATTTCAAATTTACATATTTTATTCTCACCATGTTTTCAACTCTTTCATACGCCTCTTTTTTTAAAAGAGGACTGATTTCAATCCAAAAAGTAGGAATAGAGTCCCTAATAGCCCTCGCCTCAAAATATGCACATATTTTTGACGGACTAACTCCCATTCTATTTGTCTCTAAATATAGTACTTTAAATTGGGGATCATATAAAAATACATTAGGATAGGCTAAGCCTTGTCCATCATCTAAGGGCAATGCTGTATAATCGTCTCCATTTCCAGGTTTATGAGCCGGTGGAATATTTTTTCGACTTGTAGTTACAAATAGACCAACAATACTTCCATTTTTCTGTATTTGAGTATATTTAAGTTCGATTGTTCTATATTGATCAAGAACAAAGGGTTTTAACGAAGATTCTTCGTTATCTAAAAGGAGTTGTACAAAATCCATGCTTTCTGGAATATTCACTGAATAGCATGTTACTTTTTTATTAACCATAGTATTATTGTCTTTTGTTACTTACAAAAGTATTACGTTACAACGAATTAAGCAAATTTTTAAATAGAAAATATTAATAATATACACAATCAAACTTGACCTTTATTCATTTTTTTGTATGGCTAATAAGAACGCAAATTTGTAAACGCCATTATATTGTTGGTTAATTTTCTAAAGTTCAAATGATTACAAAAATATTTTTTTGATAAAGTAGGGCACTACCCTTTTATTTACTCCTAATTTTCTTTGTATTCTTTCAATAATTCTATGGCAAACAAAGATTAAAAATCAATTCTGATACATTTTTCTATTAGCTTTTAGGGCTTTTTTGTTAGAATGTCCCTTTTTTACACCTATTATCAATCTAAGAAATCTTACTTTTGCCTGATAGTTAAGGCAAAATGGAGAAAATTCAAGTAATACAACCTACCAAATTGCTCGCTCCTTATATAAAGCAATATTGGTTTTTAAGGATAGATGATGTAAAGCAAGGCTTTCAGCGTTCTATCCCGGCGGGTTGTGTAGCACTTGTTTTTCATAAAGGAAATAAAATTATTTCTTCTTTTCATAAGGGAACGCAACCACAATCCTATATAAGTGGGCAAATCAGTACTTATTCAGACATAGAATTTTCTTTCTTGGATATGGTCATTATTTTATTCCAGCCTATCGGATGCAGGATGTTTTTTCCATATCCTATGGAAGAGTTTACTAATCAGAATATAGGTATTGATTTGTTAGATAACACCTGTTTAATAGAATTGGAAGAGAAAATAAATGAAGCATCAGATAATTATCAAATAGTCAGATTGATAGAAGAATATTTATTAAATAGACTATGCGAAAATATATCATGCAACGCTAATAGGATGATGGCTACTATACACAATATCAATGAAGGTGAAGGAAATATATCCGTTTTATCTCAAACGGCTTGTTTAGGATATAAGCAATTCAAACGGATATTCGCTGAATATGTAGGACTAAATCCAAAAGATTTTATCCAAATCACACGATTTAGAAAGACATTCCATATTTTGCAATCAACTCCACAAATCAGTATAAGTAAAGTTGCCTATGATTGTGGATATTATGATAAATCACATTTAATAAAAGAGTTTAAAATGTTCACGGGTTATACCCCTACACAGTTACTTGATATTTGTGATATTTATACCGAAAATCTATCGGAATTCAATTCTGTATTTATCAACGACAACAAAGAACTTAATAATATCGCTTTATGAAAATATTGATATACGGTGCTGGCGTAGTGGGTTGTACTTATGGCTGGCAATTATCCAAAGCAGGATGTGACGTTACTGTATTGGTGCGTAAAGGGCAAAAAGAATTTGTACAAAAAAATGGTATTCACATTATTTGTTCTGACTTTAGAGAGAAAGTAAAAAAAGATACAGATATAATCTTTAAGCCTACAGTAATAGACGAACTTTCGTCAAATAATGATTTTGAATACATTATTGTCTCCACCAATAAATTGCAATTATCAACTATATTGCCAAGTCTTTCAAAGTCAGCAGGAAAAGCAAATGTTGTATTTTTCCAAAATAACTGGAATGTTTTTACTGAAATAGATAAATATCTAAAACCTGAACAATACTTTTTTGCCTTTCCCTTTATGGTCGGGGGCGGAAAAGAAGATAAAAGCATACATTGTGCCATTTCAGGTCTAAAATATTCCAATACTCCGTTAGGTGAAAAAGACGGGCGGATAACTCCACGAGTAGAAAAGCTTTCTATAATACTGGATAAAGCAAACTTAAAGCCTGTCATTTCTAATCAAATATTAGTATGGCTAATCACACATTATGCTGTCGCTGCCGGTCTTTCAGCGGGAATAATGAGTGCCGGAAGTGCCTCTAAATTTATAGAGAATACAGCTATTATCAAAACTACAATGAAAGCTATTCGGGAAGGCTTAGCTATTTGTGAAAGAATGGGCATCAATCCTAAAACAGAAAAAGCAAACAGATTATATCTTTTACCTCTATTTATCAGTGTGCCAATAGCTAAGAAAATTTATAGTAATGATGCTCTGCAACTTATGTTTGATGGACATATAAATCATTCTCCTGCTGAAATAAGGCAAATGATAGATGATATAATAAAATATGCTGTTATAACTTCTAATCTGGCACAATTAAAAAGTTATATATCTTCTAACCAAACTAATAAAAGTAAGTGAATAAAGCTATCAATTCGATAGCCATTAAATATAAGTATATAAAAGATATATTACAAGAGAGATTTTTCCAATTATTATTGGAATGCTCGCAGCGTAAAGTTTCTGTAACAGAATTTACAGAAGCTATTGAGGAATTGGCTACACATTTAGCTGATTTCAGTTGCAACGAACAGGATTATAGCGTTTTACTTCGTTATTTCTCCTTTGGTTTGCATCGACTTAAATCGTATCGTGTGCGGTTTGAGCAAGAAAAAAATGCCCTACTTGCATTTAATTGAGGAAGCAATAGGATTACTAAATAATGAAATGCGTATTATCAAACTGCGCATAAAATATCCGGAACAGTTTCAGCAACACGCAAATAAACTATTCCTTTCCCCTTTCCATTTAGCAGACAAAACAAGCCTTATTAGTATCATGGAAATAGTCAGCGGCTTATTCCTGTCAAAACGTATAATATATCAGAATGGAAAGCCTGTTCACTTGACGGACTTAGGCAAAACCTTTGAATGGCTCTTTAACATTAAATTAGGTGATTATCACCAAAAGTACATGGATGTCATCAAACGAAAGCCTGCCAAACTAACAGAGCTCCTTAATGAACTGGCAACCCTTATCCGCAAAGAACACGAAAATAAAGGGTATAGATAATCAATAACTTAGTATCAATTTATACGGGGTAGCGTATGCTACCCTGTAATTTGTTTGCTTTCCTTTGCCGAACTTTGCTTCATCAATCGATTGGTAATCATTTAAGTATAACCTGAAAAATGAAGTAAATTATGTATGTAGATAATTACGAGTTCAAAGACTGGATGCAAAAGCTACTTGATAAACTGGAAGAAGTTGGCAAAGACGTAAAGAGTTTGCAGACCAATCCCGAAGTGATGCCGAATGACAAACTACTGGATAATCAGGATTTATGCCTGTTGTTCAAAGTCAGTACCCGGACATTGCAGAGATTGAGAAGCAAGAAACTACTGCCCTTTATGATGATTAGCGGAAAAGCCTATTACAGGGCTTCCGATGTGCGTGAGTTCATAAAGGAACGGTTTGATGTGGGAACGCTCCGAAAGTTCGAGAAAGAACACGGAGCGAATAAGTAAAGCTGAAATTCATCCCGAAACTGTACACGTGGCAGTTCCGGGATGTTTTTTCTTTTGGCAAGTTTTTGTTGTTCGTCCGCCGATATGTACTTTCTATTTAAAATATTGGGATAAAGGTTTTATTGCTTTTGCTTAGAATAATGAGCTTCAAGGTTATGTAATTGCTGTATAAATAGATTAGTCTGCTTACTGTTTTCTACCTTATCATATAAACTAACCATTATATATTCTTGCAATAAATCTTTGTTTGTTATGCAGTGACTGAAATCATATACTTTTGTATCAGGATCTAACTTTGTTATATCTTGAACATTAATGTGGTCGGGCATATATCCGTAAACATTGGTATAATATGTGGTTTTACTCCATTTCCAAGTATAAGTACGAGATCCTCCAAAACTATCAGAAGTATATGTTTTAATAAAATATAGAATTCGTAGCTTTTTATATAAATATAATGCAAGAATGATAAATCCGATGACTAAAACTATTATCCACAATGATATTCTATAGTTTAGATATGAGGATGGGATACTAAATAGGATTTCCAAAATTCCTATTAAAGACAAGATTCCTCCGATAATCGGATTAGTAAAAAATAGTATCAACTTTTTCATATGCTCAATTATGTGTTTTCACTTTTATGATAAACAAAAGTAGTCATTTCTCTATAATTATTTCATTTTCAAAGGAGAATAATTATCTTTGTTGTAGTTATATGATAATATAAGAATGTACTATCAGTGATCCTTTGTGGAGAAAGATTATAATTTGCTAAATACAACATATGATTTTAAACCCCGTTAGTCCTATATTAAAGCAAACAACTAATATTAAAATTTATCCCGAAGCTGTACACGCGGCAGCTTCGGGATATTTTTCTTTTGGCAAGTATGTATTTACTTCTCTACTGATATAATCCCCTCTTCCTTATAAGATGCTTCAAACTGTTTGGTAAGTACAATAATCTGCTGGTTCGTCTTTTCCAGTTCAACAGTGTAGTGTTCCAGCTTGTAAAGCAGGGCAAGTGCTTTCTTTTCCGAAAAGTTGGAATGAAGTTCTTTCACCGTTTGGTTATACAGTATGCCTATGCTCCTGAATTGTGAAAACAATTGGGAGAGTTGGATGTAATAATCAACCTTGCTTTTATCAATCCTAAGTACCTTAAACGACTTTCCGAAAATACAGTTCTTTATGAAATGTGCCTTTACCTTATAGCCAGACTGGTCGTAAAAGGCTAAGAACTTGGCGTTCTCCACATCATCCAAATTCAGTGAATAGCGGTGTGTTCGTGGGTCAAGTTTAGGCTTGCGCCCACCTTTGTTAAATGGCTTCTTTTTCTGTTCCATAATGATAATTATTTACTGGTTTTACGACTTCGGAGTAAAACTAACCGCCTGAAAAGGTGGCAAGGTTTTGAGGCACAAAAAACGAAGTGCGGGCCTCAAAACACAACTTGCTATGTTCTAATGAACATAAAAATCTTCCCTCCGGTCAGATTGCCAAAGCAAGCGGTTCGGCTTCCTCTTATGTCTGTTTATCGGTTACAAAATTACAGACAGCAGTTTACCCCTGAAATATACCCTGTTACGCCAAATTAAGACATAACCGGACAAAGTACCCCCATTTTTAAAAGCATCTGTTTTTACCCTTTTCTTTGCTGAAAATTGATTGAATGGTGGCAATATATAAGGCAGTCAAACAAGGTTTGAATATGGCTTTAAAACATGTTTGAAAGGCGTTTAACGATTTGGCAATACTCCCATAAAACTGGCTTACCATCTTTCAACATTATTAAAAATCAATCAACCTATTCATAAACCATTAAAAATTGAAAGTATGGAAGAAGTAAAACAATCATTACAGGAACCAGCAAACAAGGAACGGGAAAACTATAAATCGGTGTTCCTTAAAAAGCGGTCGGTTTGCAACCGTCAAAGCGTGTACATAAGCGGAGAGATACAGAAACGTATCATGCAGATTGTAGGCGTGATTACAAAGAAACAGGTAAGCATCGGAAGTTTCATTGATAACGTACTGGAAGAACATTTGAATAAGCATAATGATGTCCTTTCGGTTCTCTATCGGGAAGAAATGCAAAAGGGAATATTCAACCTGCCAAAAGAGAATAAAGAATGAATATAATAACTATTGAGGAACAGACCTTTAAACAGGTATGCAGTCGGTTCGCCAACTTTGCTAATCAGGTGGAACGCATTTGCAGATTGAACAATCATCAGTCCGATAAATGGTTGTCAGGTCGTGAAGTGTGTGCCCTACTCGGTATCAGCATCCGAAGTTTGCAGAACTATCGGGACAGCGGTAAACTGGGTTACTCCCAAATCGGGAATAAACTGTACTATAAATCTGCCGATATTGAAAGACTGGTTGCAGAATATACGGTAAACCATCTTTCAGGAAAGAAAAACAACTATATACCAACCAATAAATAAGTATCGCCTTATGACAAGAAAACAAGATGACAATTCAGAAGCAAACCAATCTTTCACCCTCCCGGCTATTGTGGGTACATGGGAAAGTTTAAATCTTCATCCTACGGTGATGATATACCCAAGCAAGAAAAAGTATCTCCTTTCGATGCTTCATGTATCGGATAACGGACAGGCACAACCCGCTACTTACGAGATACAGAAAGAAGATAGCCGTTACTTTATTGTTTCAGCCTTTAAGCGGCTTTATATCGGCTATGACAAGGCAAAAGACAGCCTTTCCATTTCTTACTATGGCGATTACCTGCGTAATTGAATATGTACATACTAATCATTCAAGCTAACTATAAATTAATATGTCAATATGGAACTGATAAACGGCAATAGTGAACTAATAAAAGAGTTCTTTCAATCTATGGATAGAATGTTAGACGGTATCAGCCGACTGGCAAAGGAAAGCAGACCGCATTTGAACGGTGAGAAGTTTCTAAGCAACCGGGAAGCAGCCAACTATCTGAAAGTAAGCATCCGCACGCTGCAAGAATGGAGAGATACGGGCGTTATCCCTTACATTCAGATAAAAGGCAAAATAATCTACCGCCAAAGCGATATAGAACGGCTTTTGCAGACCTACTACAACAAGGAACGGCAGGAATAACCTGCCATCCTTTAAAAAACACATTTTTTCCGAAACTGACTAAGAATATTAACTTTATCAGTGTAGTAGTCCGTCTGTGCAAGCCTTTGGAAGAAAATACAACCCGGAGCGCAGCGCAGGTGTGGAGATTTTCTTTCAAACCCGTAGGGCGTGGGCTTGAACGGACGGAATACGGAGCTTACCTTTGTTAATGTTTTTAGTCTGTTTTGTCTGAAATACTTTCCCTAAGAATTGTCTATTGATAATAAAAACAATATCTTTGTAATCAATTTCTTGTTCTGTAACAGGTTACATTAATACATGATATAAATATTATCACAAATTATGGCAATTAAAAGTATTAGATTAACATATCTCTTTGTTAATACAGAGAACTACCGTTTTGAGCCTTTGACCTCTCAAAAGGAAGCTATTGATAAAATGGTGGAAGATCAAGGAGATAAATTATATAGCTTAGCTTCAGACATTATGGAGTTTGGGCTCAGTCCTGTAGATTTAATTCAAGTAACGCCTAGTGGAGAGGAAAATAAATATATAGTACTAGAAGGTAATAGACGAGTTACATCACTAAAACTATTGAATAATCCTTCTCTGATAGATGATAACAATATTGCTTTACGAAAGAAATTTTTTAAATTGCAAAAAGATAATAGTGAGCGCTTAATAAAAAATATCAATTGTGTTTTATTCGAGAATCCATCTGATGCAGATATTTGGATCAAAAGAAAGCACTCTGGAAGTCTAGATGGAATAGGAACTGTGACGTGGAATTCTCAGCAGAAACAACGTTTTGAAGAGAAAATAGAAGGAAAATCATCAATTCCATTGCAAATTATTTCTCTAATGAAATCTCACGAGGCAGTTTCAGAAAATATAAAAAGTAATTTAGTAAACCTTAATACAAGTAATTTACAACGTCTAATGGCAGACCCATATGTTAGAGAGAACTTAGGTATTGAAATAAATAATGGTAAGTTAATCTCTAAATTGGATCCTAATGAAATAATAAAAGGTTTGACGAAAGTCATAACTGATATTTTAGACCCTAAATTCAAAGTTGCAGATATTTATGACAGAAAGAAACGAAAAGAATATATAGATAAGTTTGATAAAGGAAATAAACCTGATACAACGAAGGAAGTGGAAGATCAGTGGGAATTGCAGAGCTATAATCAAGCAAATGCAAAAGGCATCAACATACCCACTAATAATACATCGCAAGAGAAAGTAAAAAGAAAGAAGGGTTCATCCTCAGAGAGGAGAAATTTAATACCTGCAAAGGTTAATATAAAAATAGAAAATCCTAAAATTAACAAGATATACGAAGAACTCAAAAAAATTCAAGTAACATCATGTCCTAATGCATCTTCAATTTTACTTCGAGTTTTTTTGGAGCTATCAATAGATACATATATTGAGAAACATAATATAATAGCTAATAATGCTTTAACTGCATGCGCTTCAAAAGAGTCTCTGCAGGGGAAAACAGGTAAAGTAATTAATCATCTAAGACAGAGAAAAGTATTAAGTGATGATTTATCTAAAGGTATTAGAACTGAAATAAATGATCCGAATTCTGTTTTATCTATAGAGTCATTAAATGCTTATGTTCATAATGCATTTTTTTATCCTAAAGCAGATAATTTAATCATAGGTTGGGATAATATAGAAAGATTTATTGTGATTTTATGGGATGATATAAATACCGAAATTGTATAATATGGATTTTTTGTCACCACTTAGATATCCTGGCGGGAAAGCCAAAGTTGCAAATTTCTTTCAAAAAATTATAGTAGAGAACAATTTGCTTGATGGTGTATATATAGAACCCTATGTAGGAGGAGCTTCGGTTGCATTGTCTCTATTGTTTAATGAGTATGTCAGCCGTATTATTATTAACGACAAAGATCGCTCAATATATGCTTTTTGGTATAGCGTTCTTTTTGATACAGAAAACTTGTGTCGTTTAATTCATGATACTCCCATAACAATGAATTCGTGGTATCAGCAGAAAGACATCCAAAAAAATAAAGAGACAGTAGAATTATTGGATTTAGGCTTTTCTACGTTTTTCATGAATCGTACTAATCGCTCAGGAATATTAAATGCCGGAGTTATTGGAGGAAACTCACAAACAGGTAATTATAAAATAGATGCTCGATTTAAAAAGGACGATTTAATTCGTAGGATTTACCGTATAGCTGAATATTCAGGACGAATATCTCTTTATAATGAGGATGCAGTTCTACTAACTCAACAATTAATAGAAACTCTTCCTGAAAAATCTATTTTCTACTTTGATCCTCCATATTATGTAAAAGGGAAGGGATTATATTTAAATTATTATAATGATGAGGATCATAGAAATATAGCCAATATGATAAGTCAAATAATAAATAGTAAATGGATTGTAACATATGATAGTGTTTCGTTTATTATGGAACTATATAATAACTTTAGGCAACAAAAATTTGAACTAAATTACAGTGCAAGTAATTCAGGCAAAGGACAAGAAGTTATGATTTTCTCTAACAATATTAAAATTTCAGAACATCCTTTATTTGATTTAGCAATGACAGAATAAGTCATTGCTAAATCAAATGAAAGTTTATCTATTTCAAGAAGTTCATTTCTACATTAACCATATCTCGCATAATAGAGCTATCCAATACCCGTGCATAATGCTGTGTCATTCTGATATTGGAATACCCCAAAATCTTAGATACATTTTCCATTGACACATCATTGGCGAGAAAAACTACGGTAGCTGCAGTATGTCTTGCAACATGAGTGGTCAGACGTTTGCTAATACCGCACAAATCAGCTATTTCTTTTAAGTAGGCATTCATGCGTTGATTACTGATTACAGGCAAAAGTACACCTTTCTTTATACACTCTACATTATCTTCATATTTACTCAATATCCTTTGAGGAATGGATAAAACGGGAATGTTACACATCTGATTAGTTTTCTGCCGTGCCTTGCGTATCCACAAAGCACCGTTATTGTCTTTTATCAAGTGCTCACGGCTTAACTGCTGCACATCGACAAAAGCAAGTGCGGTAAAACAGCAAAAGACAAAAATATCCCTTACCTGCTCTAAACGTTTGATAGTAAATTCTTTGTTCATCAAAACATCCAATTCTTCACGTGAAAGGAACTCTACATTAACTTCTTCCTGCTTGAAGTGGATGCCGTAAAACGGGTCTTTCTTTATCCAGTCGTTAGCCAAAGCAATACGAACAACTTTTTTTCAAGTTCTTCAAATGTTTCAATGCAGAGTTGTTTTGGCAATGCTTCTCTGTTTTCAACCAAAAATCAAAATCACGAATAAATTGCCCATCCAGTTCTGCCAGCATTATATCATCACGGTGGTAGCAACTACGGATATATTCTTTCAAGCGGTTTATTGAAGTATCAAACTTGGTAACGGTGCTTTCCGTATATTCTTTGCCAATCAGGGCACGACATTTTTCGTTATGCTCTGCATACACTTCCAGCAAGGTGCGCTGTACCTTGTCCCGTCCGTAGAAACAATCCTTTATAATATCGGCTGTTATCGGTTTGTTGTCTATCTCCAATTCACGGTGTATCTGCAATACTTTGGCACGAACCGTATTGATATAGTGGTTCAGTTCGATGGCTACCCGGTCTTTTCCTTTGGAACATTCCTTTTTCTGATTCCATAAATCTACGGGAATGCTCCGTTTAATCATAACTTCGGCTACTCGCTTGTTTACGGTGATGCGCATACAAATAGGAGCTTCACCGTTTTTCAAAAGTTTCGCTTTCTTGATGATGAACAATACGCTTAGTGTGTTTCTTTTCACTGCTCCCATAATTCTTTGTTTTTTAAGTGGTACAAAATTAGTTTGCTACACTCAAAAACCAGCTACGCAAAAAGCTGACAATCAAAGACAAAAGCGTCAATTCGTGGGAGCAAAAACAGCTTTCAAAAAGTCCCACGAATAAGCCACGTGAGAACTGCCTAAAACCGCTGTTTTTTGCCGAAGTGGAGAAAAAGAAAAAGCTCTGAAATTCATGAATTTCAGAGCTTTGCTTTAATTTGCTATTTGCTTTCGCGGTGCGTACGGGACTCGAACCCGTGACCCCATGCGTGACAGGCATGTATTCTAACCAACTGAACTAACGCACCAGAATTTCATTTCTTTATTGCTGTCTCTCTCGATTGCGGTTGCAAAGGTAGCTGTTTTTTTTATATCTGCAATAGCTGAGAAAGATTTTTTTCATCTTTCTCATTCATTTGTTGATTATAAGTAGATTATATCTATCTTTGTGACACAATTTATAAAGCAACAAAAAGAAACATGAAAGATACACCTATCAAACGGCATCTAATTGATGAAACTATCGAAGAATTTCAAATTACAGATTTCTCAAAAGCAACCATTCGTGAAGTAAAAGCCATAGCAGCTAAAGCAGAAACAGCATCCGGAGTCGAATTTATAAAAATGGAAATGGGCGTACCGGGTCTCCCCCCTTCTACTGTAGGAGTAAAAGCCGAGATAGAAGCATTGCAAAATGGAATAGCCAGTTTGTATCCCGATATTAATGGACTACCAGAACTAAAATCGGAAGCCTCCAAATTTATAAAAGCATTTATCGATATAGATCTCAAACCGGAAGGTTGCGTACCTGTCACGGGATCCATGCAAGGTACTTTCGCATCTTTCCTTACCTGCAGTCAATGCGATGAAAAAAAAGATACTATTCTGTTCATAGATCCTGGCTTTCCGGTCCAAAAGCAGCAATTGGTGGTCATGGGACAGAAGTACGAGACATTTGATGTATACGATTATCGAGGAGACAAATTAAAAGAAAAACTCGAGAGCTACCTGAAAAAAGGAAATATTTCAGCTGTTATATACTCAAATCCGAATAACCCCAGCTGGATCTGTTTAAAAGATGAAGAACTGAAGATCATCGGTGAACTAGCCACCCAATATGATGTAATCGTCCTTGAAGATTTAGCTTATTTTGCCATGGACTTCCGCCAAGATCTGAGTACTCCGTATCATGCACCTTATCAGCCTTCGGTGGCACACTATACAGATAATTATATTTTGCTTATATCCGGTTCTAAAGCCTTCAGTTATGCAGGCCAACGTATTGGTGTCAGCTGTATTTCTGATAAATTATACCATCGCCATTATCCCGGATTCGATAAACGCTACGGAGGCGGTACTTTTGGCACTGTATTTATCCATCGTGTGCTTTATGCCCTCTCTTCGGGGACGAGCCATTCGGTACAATTCGCCATGGCAGCTATGCTGAAAGCAGCGAACGAAGGTAAATACAATTTCCTGAACGAAGTGAGGATATATGGTGAACGCGCCCGTAAATTGAAAGAAATATTCTTGCGTTACGGATTCCATCTGGTATACAACAAAGATCTTGAAGATCCTGTTGCCGACGGTTTCTATTTCACCATAGGCTATCCGGGAATGACAAGTGGAGAGCTGGCAAAAGAGTTGATGTATTATGGGGTCAGTGCAATTTCCTTGGTTACTACAGGTAGCCAACAACAGGGACTACGTGCATGCACTTCCTTTATCAAAGAGCACCAATATGCTCAACTGGATGAAAGAATGAAGTTATTTGCCGAAAATCATCCTATATCTTAAAAAGAGCACACTAAATCGAAAAAAAGAGGAATATTGTTTGTTCGTGTAAAATAAATCTTTAAATTAGGGGCATGAACATCAATACTGACATATTTAAGATACAATCGAATAATGTAATGCCGTCGAGAGGAAAGATTCTGATATCAGAGCCTTTCCTCCACGATGTAACTTTCGGAAGGTCAGTAGTATTGCTTGTTGATCATACTGAAGAAGGAAGTATGGGATTGATTATAAATAAACCACTCCCATTGATGCTCAATGATATCATTAAAGAATTTAAATATATAGAAGATATTCCGTTACACAAAGGAGGTCCTATCGGAACTGACACTTTGTTTTATCTGCATACTTTACACGAAATACCCGGAACCCTTCCGATCAACAATGGATTATATCTCAACGGAGATTTCGATGCTATCAAAAAATACATTTTACAAGGAAACCCTATAAAAGGAAAGATACGCTTTTTCCTCGGATATTCCGGCTGGGAATGCGAACAACTGATTCAGGAAATAAAGGAGAATACTTGGATTATTTCAAAAGAAGAAAATACCTACTTAATGAATGAAGATATAAAAGGTATGTGGAAGGAAGCCTTAGGGAAATTGGGCAGCAAGTATGAAACCTGGTCCCGCTTCCCGCAAGTTCCTTCTTTAAACTAAAATTATCGTTTGGGATTCATACATTGCACAAGCACGGCATCTTTATAACCTTCGTGTGTTAACAGCCATTCTTTCAATACTCCACATTGGGTAAATCCACAAGAATTGAACAATCGCAAACTGGGTTCATTATCCACAGCTATATGGGCATACAATTGTTTTATAAATAAAAAATTGAAAGCATATTCACAAAGCAGTTTCAATGCATCGGAAGCATACCCCTCCTGTCTATAATTGCTGTGAACGGCAATTCCGACTGCCCCTCTTGAATGCAAAGGTACAAAATCAGTTATATCGACCGTACCCAAAGTACAATTATCTTTCCGACGCATAATCATCAGCCGCAACTGTTTATCGGCAAACATGTCACTTTGCGATCCTTCAATATACTGTTTGAGTACAAAACGCGAATAGGGAACTGTAAAACTACTGATATCCCACATAGAAGGATCATTTTCCATTTCGTACATAAGATCCAAATCCTCCGGTTCCACTGCACGGAGATATATTCGCTCGTTGGCTAAGAAAGATTGCTTCATCATTTATTCTTTATCAATATGCAGTTCGGCACGCAATCTTTTTTCTCCCGGAAGACAGAAAAAAGAGGCTGTCAGTCCTATAAGTGCACATAACGCACCTGTACTACTAAGTGTAAAGTAGTAACCGGCCAGATTAAACACCACTACAAATTCCAGTAAAGCCAGCCGAACAGCCCCCCAAAGCATATAACGGCTCAGGGCCACCGGAAACGTCAGCTGATCTATTTTCTTTGTCAGAACAAAACTAAATAGTTTAAGAGAAAGAGGTATACAGACGGCAGTCATCAAAATACCTACTGTTTCGAAAACATAAACAGCCCGTACATTGTCTGCTTTTATTCCTACAGGCAACACGCCGGCTTCTCCCAATAGCACCAACAATAACGGAATAATCCAAAAAGAAATATACTGTACCTTCTGGCTTTTCACAATGCGTTTTATTTGCTCTTCCATTTATATATAATGATTATCAGTTAATGGTAAGTTTCCTTTTAAACGGTTCCGGTAAAAGTCGTACGGTTCACAATACTTCTACCCAACGTTATCTCGTCTGTGTATTCCAGCTCGTCACCAATGGATACCCCACGGGCAAGTACGCTCAATTTGACACCCATTTTCTCAAGTTTACGGTAAATATAAAAATTCGTGGTATCCCCTTCCATGGTTGTGCTTAGAGCAAGAATCACTTCATTTATTCCCCCTTCGGCTACCCGGCGCACCAGACTTTCTATCTGCAGATCGCCCGGTCCTACCCCATCCATCGGTGAAATCACTCCCCCCAAAACATGGTACAACCCACGATATTGTTGAGTGGCCTCTACGGCCATCACATCCCGTATATTCTCCACTACGCAGACCATAGACGCGTCCCGCTGCGGATTTGCACAAATCTGACAAGTTTCCGTATCAGATATATTATGACACACCTTGCAATATTTCACCTCATGCTTTAAAGTTATAATAGAACTTCCGAAAGCTTCCACCACAGAGGTATCCTGACGCAACAGGTGAAGCACCAGTCTCATAGCTGTTTTCCGTCCGATACCCGGCAATTTAGAAAACTCTCCGACGGCCTTTTCAAGTAACGTCGATGGATATTGTTGATTCATGTACAAACAAGTATATCTATTTAATTATCAATAAAGTATATACCAGTATAAAAAGTTGTAAACCTATTATAGAAAGGACTCCAACCCCATAAAGCCACTGTATACTTTATGGAGTACAAAGATACGCATATTTTATAAATGGCAAATCAGCTGTTAATAAAATAGGCTATTTATCGGTCATCTTGTTCATTGCTCCTGCTACAACAATACAGTCGTCTCTTGATTGTTGAACAATCAAGTCTACATTTTTGTTATTATAGTTAAAAAACTAAATTTATGGACTTAAAAAAGACAACTTTCTACTTATTTACGCTCTTTAGTTTGATGTTAATTTCCTGTAGCAACGATGATGAAAACAAAAATGATGCGCAGGTAACAGTTACTGTAGTCAGTGCTGATGGCAAACCTCTGCCCAACGAAATTGTGCAAATGTTCGATGAAAAGACTTATGAAGAGTTCAAAAAAGACAATCGAACAACTCCTACGGCATATGCATTAACTAACTCCACCGGAGTTGCCACTTTCATTTTTACTTATGATAAGTGGTTCGAATCAAACAAAGACCGATTTTTCACTTTCGCTGTCCAATATGGCAGTGGTACAGAAAATTATGAAATATGGTCTGCAGGACGTACCGTACGCCCAGGTTCAGTTACACAAATCGAGTTGAAACTTAAGCCTTTATAAACGAAAAACGGTTTTATAAGCAAATCGCGGGTCATGCCCCCACAGAGTGACTTATAAAACCGCCTTTTTGATTTTATCTTCAGTAGATTCCCTTTTCTACAGGTATCGCACAACTCAGGATAGAAACCATATTTCTTAACCAGTTCTTGAAACTTATTATGCTCCTCCGATTTATAACTATTCCGAAATGAACTGAATTCCGGTTCAATCGCCCTCTTGGGTATTCCTTCATAAGTTCTAAGAAAGAAAATAAAATATATCTTATCCCTAAAAAAATAAAACGATGCAAAATATCATTATTACATTTATTGCCTTTTTTGTACTCAGATTACTTTCCTTATCCTACTCCATTCGTAACGAGAAACGTCTTCTGAAAAGTGGAGCGGTACAATATGGTAAAGTTAATTCGCTATTACTGACATTAGCACATATCGTCTACTATTTTTCGGCCCTCTATGAAGCATACACTTCGGGAACTACCTTCAACTACTTCTCTGTTTGTGGTGTTTTTATAATGGGCTTTGCTTATGCTATGCTATTCTATGTGATCTATAAACTCCATGATGTATGGACAGTAAAACTTTATATCATTCCCGATCATCGCATTGAAAAAAGCTTCCTTTTCAGAACAGTAAGACACCCCAATTACTATCTGAATATCATACCTGAACTAATTGGAGTTGCTTTACTCTGCAATGCCTGGTATACATTACTCATTGGACTCCCTATCTACGCTTGTTTGCTCGCTATACGTATCCGACAAGAGGAAAGGGCCATGAAAGAACTATTGGAGAATTAAGTTTCTACATTTGTATTTGGAGGAAACATTTTCATCATATATAGAACTGGATAGGTCTCACCACAGATTACACGTAACACAGACAAATAATTTATTTCATTGAGAATTAGATTAAAGAATCCGTGTCAATCCATGTAATCCGTGGTGAATTCAAAACCACTCCGGAAAAAACATTCTGTCCCAAGCCGGTATTTGAGCTATCCTTTATCCACTATTATTGTTTAATTTTGCCGTACTAATTATCAAGCGCTTAACTATCATGAAAACAATATCAAAAATTTGTCACAATTCTTGTACTATTAACCGGCATTGTCCCTGTCTATGCCATCATGAACATCGTATTCGATCCTAATGGCGATGGAAATCTGTTAATAACACTCGGCACTCTGACACCTATACTGGGTGGTCTTTTGATGGGATATGCTTTCAAAGACAAATATCAAATTTTAATTAGCAATCATCGTTTGCAAAATAAGTGTTACCTTTGCGCTCGTTATGATGATACTTGCCACTATTGTATGCTACTTTGCCATTCTCTTGCTGATAGCCCGTATCACCGGACGGAAAGGAGGTTCGAATGCAGCGTTTTTTAAAGGAGAAAACCAGTCTCCATGGTACGTCGTTGCTTTCGGAATGATTGGCGCATCTATTTCGGGAGTAACCTTTGTATCCGTACCGGGCATGGTAAAGGCGATGGATATGACGTATATGCAAACCGTATTCGGCTTTTTCTTCGGTTATCTGGCTGTCGCCCATATACTCCTCCCACTCTACTATAAACTCAACCTGACCAGTATATACACTTATTTGGATACCCGTATCGGAAAGCGTGCCTACCGTACAGGAGCCTCTTTTTTCCTTCTTTCGCGTATGCTGGGCACAGCTGCAAAACTATACCTTGTCTGTCTGATTCTATATACCTACGTATTTCGTGATATGGGTATCCCATTCTGGAGTATTGCTGCCGGATCGGTAGCTTTAGTATGGATCTACACTCACAAAAGTGGCATTAAAACAATTGTCTGGACGGATACTTTACAGACTTTCTGCCTGATCGCCGCACTGATCAGCATCCTTGTTTTTGTCACTGCAAAGTTAAATCTTGACTTCAGCGGAGTTATACAAACAATCAGCAGCAATGAACACAGTCGCATCTTTGTATTTGATGACTGGATGTCGCGCCAGAATTTCTTCAAACAGTTTCTAAGTGGGATTTTTATTGTTATTGTCATGACCGGACTCGATCAGGATATGATGCAGAAAAACCTTTCCTGCCGTAGTCTGCGTGACGCGCAGAAGAACATGTATTGTTATGGCTTTGCATTCGCTCCGCTCAACCTGCTGTTTCTGGGCCTTGGCATTTTATTACTGGTCCTTGCTCAAGAGATGCAGTTGGAACTTCCGGCTGCCGGTGACGACATCCTGCCGCTGCTTGCTACCCAGGGTTATCTGGGCGAAGGAGTACTTATCCTATTTACAATCGGTATCATTGCCGCCGCTTTCAGCAATTCGGATTCAGCCTTAACCGCCATGACAACGAGCTTTTGCATCGACTTGCTCGACACAGGCAAAGACACAGAGGAAGAAGCCCGTAGAAAACGAAACCGGGTACATATAGGACTATCCGTCCTACTTATTTTCTTTATCTGCCTTGTCGATGCATTGAATAACCAAAGCGTCATCGATGCTATTTACATCATAGCCTCCTATACATACGGACCTCTTCTGGGAATGTTTGCTTTCGGATTATTCACCCAACGAAAAACAAACGACCGATGGGTGCCGTTTATTGCGATAGCTTCACCACTGATTTGTTACGCAGCCGATAGATTTGCCCGGCAGGAAACCGGCTATCAGTTCGGATACGAATTATTGATGCTGAACGGCATCCTTACTTTTGCAGGAATATGGATCGTATCAAAGAAACAACTAAAAAATGAATTTTAAAACCAACAAGAAATATGGAAATAACCAATGCTGAATTTGTAATTAGTAATACGGACGTGAAAAAATGTCCGGCAGGCACTTTCCCCGAATATGCCTTTATCGGCCGATCCAATGTAGGAAAATCCAGCCTCATCAATATGCTGACCGGACGAAAGGGGCTGGCCATGACTTCCGCTACTCCCGGTAAGACCATGCTTATCAATCATTTTCTGATCAACAACAGCTGGTACCTGGTTGACTTACCCGGATACGGATATGCCAGACGAGGTCAGAAAGGACAGGAACAGATACGCACCATCATCGAAGATTACATCCTCGAACGCGAACAGATGACCAATCTATTCGTATTGATAGACAGCCGTCTGGAACCCCAGAAAATAGATCTTGAATTCATGGAATGGCTGGGTGAGAACGGCATTCCTTTTGCCATTATCTTCACCAAAGCAGACAAACTGAAAGGGGGACGACTCAAAATAAATATCAGCGCTTACTTGAGAGAATTACGGAAACAATGGGAAGAACTCCCTCCCTATTTCATCACTTCATCAGAAGAGCGCCTTGGCAGGACAGAGGTATTAAACTACATCGAGTCAATCAATAAAGAACTTAATTCAAAATAAAAACAAGGATATCAAATGAAAAGAAAACTATTATCATTTGCAGTTCTTATCACACTACTGCTTGTACCGACCGTAAACCGTGCACAATCTATCAAGGACTTATTCAATAAAGACAATATCTCCAAAGTTGTCAACGCTGTCACAGGACATACCGAAACAGTGGATATGACCGGGACCTGGCGTTATACCGGCTCAGCCATTGAGTTCGAGTCTGAAAACCTGCTGAAGAAAGCCGGAGGAACCGTCGCTGCTTCCGCTGCCGAACAAAAGCTGGACGAACAGCTGGCCAAAGTCGGCATTAAAGAGGGGCAACTGAGTTTTACATTCAATGCGGACAGTACTTTCGTAAGCACTTTAGGCAAACGCAAGCTGAACGGAACCTACTCTTACGATGCCGGCACCCAGATGCTCCACCTGAGGTATATGAAATTAATCCCCATGAATGCAAAAGTCAATTATACCACTCAGCAGATGGATCTTCTGTTCGAAGCAGACAAATTGCTGAAGCTAATCACTTTCTTATCCAGTAAGAGCAGCAGTGCCACCCTCAAAGCCATCAGTTCATTGGCAGATAGCTATGACGGCATGATGCTGGGATATGAATTGAAACGATGAAAGGTTCTGAACGATGAATGATCGGCGGTGATCATTCATCGTTCAAAACTTTTCATCGTCTGTTCTCCGTCAGGATACAACCATCCATCATCCGCACAATACGGCCTGCCTCCCGGGCATTTTCTTCAGAGTGAGTTACCATCACGACTGTAGCTCCATCTTTATTTAACTCCTTCAATAAAAGCATCACCTCGTTGCCATTGGTAGAATCGAGGTTACCCGTCGGTTCGTCAGCCAATATAATTTTCGGGTTCGTCACAATAGCCCGGGCAATAGCCACACGCTGTTGTTGACCTCCGGAAAGTTGTTGAGGATAATGCTCCGTACGATGGCTTATCTGCATCCTTTCCAACGCTTTGTTCACTCGATCTACACGCTCATGAACCGACACACCGGCATATAGCAACGGTAATTCTACATTCTCAAATACAGTCAGTTCATCTATCAGGTTAAAGCTCTGAAATACAAAGCCGATATTGCCGTTCCGCATGTCTGTACGATCATTTTCCGAGTAGCGGGAAACTTCTTTACCGATGAACCACAACTCACCGGAAGTCGGATTGTCCAATAGTCCCAGTATATTCAGCAAGGTCGATTTGCCACATCCTGAGGGTCCCATTATAGCTACAAATTCGCCTTCCGATATATCGATACTGATTTCATTCAATGCAATAGTCTGTACACTCTCTGTACGGAATATCTTAGTCAATCCAATTGCTTTTATCATAATCTCCAACTATTTATTATTCATATCTCAATGATCTCACCGGATTCTGTGAAGCCGTCCGCCAGGTTTGTCCGATAACGGTCAATAGCGTAATCCCCGCAATAATCAGTCCGCCTCCCAAAAACAGCCACCAGCTCATAGTAGTCCGGTAAGCAAACTCATCCAGCCAGTGATACATAAAAAGATAACCCAACGGACAAGCCGGCACGAAAGCAATGCCCACCCATTTCAGATATTCCAGACAGAACATTTTTACGATCCCACCGGAATGTGCTCCATTCACTTTTCGAATCCCTATTTCCTTCGTTCGCTGCCGGGTGGACAGCGTTACCAATCCGAAGACTCCCATCATGGCAATCACAACGGCAAGGATCGTAAACGCAAGTAACATCCGGCTCTGTTGTCTCTCTTGTTCATAGTTCCGGTTTAAAGCATCTGAGAAAAACTTATATTTAAACTCCTTTATGAAAAAGGGGGCCATCTCCTCAAACTTCTTTTGTATGAAGTTCAAGGTTTCCTGTTTATGTTCCGGAGCTATTTTGATATGTATATTCCCCAAACATTCGGGACTATACATCAAATATGCCGGCTTTATCTTCTGTCGCAACGACTGGAAATTGAAATCCTGTACCACTCCTACAATCCGTTTTTTATTTGTGCCTACTCCAAACCCTCCGCTTATCTCCATACCTATCGGATCTGCTACCTTCATAGCCTTCCGGGCCGCTTCATTAATAATCACCGGAAAATCGTACGTGCCACTGAAGTAGGCTCCTCCATCCGCCTTCAACCCCTCTCCTTTCAGAAACTTTAATCCGAATGTATTCACAAAATCACCATCCGCCCAAATACACATCATTCGTAAAGAGTCAGTATCTCCTCTTTCGTCAGTCCACCTCAATACATCCCCCTGACTTTTGTCCCCTTCCAGATAATCAGTAATTTCAGCTCCCATCGAGACACTGCGTACATTCGGATTCTTTAATATTTCCTGCTTGAACCCGTCCACATTATACCACAAACCTGTATAAATGGAAACAACATTCTCTTTTTCCAATCCCAGGTCCTTGTTTTGCAAATAGTTCAGTTGTTTAAACACAATACCGGTACACAGCAACAACGTGATTGCTATGACAAACTGCACACAGAGCAGCCCCCGTATCAAGCCCCCCTTTTTCCCGTTCTTCTGTCCTCCTTTAAAAGCAATCAAAGGGTTAACCGCCGAAAGATAGAATGCCGGATAGCTGCCCGAAAGGCATCCCACACCGATAATGCCCAAAACAACGTAGACTAACACACTCCAACTTGCATGCAACGTGATGTCCTTATCCATTATCCGATTAAAGACCGGCAACAGCAGTTCGGTCAAGGCCAGCGCCAATATCAACGAAATGAATGCTTGCACCAAACTTTCAGAAAGAAACTGAACGATCAGCGTCTTCCGCTTGGCCCCCGTCACCTTACGCACTCCGATCTCTTTATATCGTAATGCGGCACGTGCAGTCGACAAAGTGGTGAAATTGAACGCTCCCATAAATATAATCAATACGGCCAAAATTATAAACAGATAGATGGAGGCCATACTACCATGATTCTTAACGGAAATATCAGCAAAATCGGTCTTTAAATGAATGTCCCTGAGCGGTTGGAAACGGAGCAGACGTTCCGTATGTGTGTGTTTACTCAGTATACGACTCATCCGCACCCGGTCGGAGTCGGACACAGATGTCCCAGGACGCATTTTCACATACACCATCGCATCCCGAACATCCCAAAGAGAAGACATCCGCACGATGTTGACATCTATCTTGTCAAAAAAAGACTGCCCTACAATCGCATCAAACTGAATATGGCTTTTACGGGGTACTTTCACCACCCCTACGATCCTCAATACCGACTCGCCATCCATTCCTCTGTTATACATTACTTCTTTCCCCACCGCCGGTTCATTCCCAAAAAACTTTTTAGCCAGCGTCTCAGACAAAACGATGTGATTGAATCCCGATTTCAGCCTGCCGGGATCTCCCTCTACCACAGGAAAATGGAAAACATCAAAAAAGGCCGTATCCACACGCATCCAATTGAGTGACAAAAATTTATCACCCGACCTCAAAGAAGTCATATCGACATTCCCAAGATAAGTGGCTTCTTCCACCTGCGGAAACTCTTTACGGAAAGCATCTGCCAGAAGTTTCGAAGTATAAGGATTTTCAGTCACCTCTCCGCTTTCGGAGCAATTCGCTTCAATCACCCTGAAAATTCTACCTGCATCCGGATTGTGATCTTCAAAAGTAAATTCATCTATCACCCACAAGTAGATAAGGAAAGCCGCTGCCATCCCCCATACAAATCCAAGTATATGAATGCTTGAAAACAGAAAGCTCCGTTTGATCAGACGAAGAGCAACTTTAAAATAATGGTTTATCATCATAGCGGTCAACTTATTTAACGGTCATCAAAATCAGATAGGTTTCATTAAACTCTCCAAGCTTGTCATTTCCCTGCAGCTGTATCGGATAGTATTTTTCCAAAACAGCTTTTCCGACAACAAAAGCAGGATCCCCATTCAGATTCAAGTTGGGCCAGAAGGGTAAATCTCCTTGTAGACCGGCAGCTATCAGCGGTGATTCCGGATGTCCCCCACCGGTAACTTCCGGCAAAGAAAAAAACTCTCCGTTCCGCTTGTCATAGACCAAAGAATAAAGTTGCACTTCCCCCTTCCTACGAGCATTTTCACTATCGTACCCTTTATCGACATTCAAAAAGAGGAAATGATCCGTCTCCATACACGAAGTTACAAAATATGAACTCCGCACATTGCCCCCTTTAGCCACGTCGGCCCCTGTAATGCGAGATAATGAACCGAAATCAAGTTTATAAACGACCTCCAGTGTCGAGGCATCCTTCACCCTGTAGATCTTATTGCCGTATGCATGATAAAACAGTGTTCTTCCTCCCACATGATACACAATGTCCCGTTCAGCCTCAAAAAGACGAGGTTTATAACGTTCGGAATTTCCCAAAACAAAGTGACAGAGAGTATCCCCCTTCATCCCGAATGTATAGAGTTCATCCGAATGTCTTACCGCCATTCCGTATCCTCCGGGCATTGAAAACAGATAGCTGTTTCCTATAGGCAGTCTGTTTCGGAATGTCTTAAGCTCCGCCGGCTGAGAAGAAGCCATCAGTCCGGTCAAAGAGGCGACTACCAGATAAGACCTCCGTTTATCTGTATTATAGCACGTAAAGCGTAATTGTTTCCTTTCAGAATCATAATAAAAGTTCTGCATCAAGTGTCCCCCTCCTATTCCGACGCCACCGCCCGGCGTGTGTATCACCTGTAAATCCGAGCAAATAAGCAGTCGTTTCTTCCTCAGGTCCTTATCCAACAGCCACACACCCTCTTCATCAGGCATCAGAAAATCATCACCGGCAGCAATCAGGGATGTCCAATCATCATTGGCTTCCATGATCCTGTATTGCACCTGCTGCCCGAGATCAGTCAGTTTCATCGGGCGAACGTTTCGCAATGCAGACTCCACGTTCAAAACAATCATTCCATGATCTGTGATGTGAGAATCATATTTAATTCCGGAAGGGGCCTGATAGTCTTCCGGAAATACCTGTAGAGAATCGTTATCTCCCCATCCGGCAAGCGAGTCTTCCACATCGGTCGCCGGAGTTGCACTTTTAGCAAACTCCCTCCGCAGCTCCTCCTTACTCACCCCCGGATTTTTATTACCACAAGCCGACAGGCACAGTCCTCCCATCAAAAGTAAATTCCCCCAATAATAATATCTTTTAATCATTACCTTTCACTCCCCTTTTTAAAAAGCCTGTTTAAATTTTCCTTGAATAAATTTTATACGAGTTTTATCGAGAACAGATCTCAAAACAATCCCGGGCCGGATTTAACCGGGCCCTGAGACTATCCATATTCCGTTTTATAAGCCGAGTTGGCGGAAGTAGTGTTTCAGCATCGTGTATCGTTCATTTTAGAGTGATTATAAGTGACGTAGTCTCTTTCTCGGTACCCTGTAAAGCAAGTATCCGCTTGAATACTTCAGGAGAAGATTTACTTAATTTCCACCCGGTTGTAAATGTAGCAAGCTGCTTCTCAGAAAAACCTTTCCGGGGCCAAAACGGAATGCCGTCAGGAAGATCAGGCTCCGGACAGGGATGAACCGTTTCTTCAGCCTGCGGTAAGGAGAAAAACGCTTTAGACCGTTTGTCATATATCAGCGAGTAAAGCGTTACTTGCTTCTTGTCGCGTGCATAGGGACAGTCATATCCTTTTTCTACATGCATGAATACGTAGCTGTCGGTCTCCACCCAATCCGACAGGAAATAGGCATTGTCCACATCGGCACCGCCAACCACCTCTTCTCCCGTAGCCCGATGCAACGTGCCGAAATCGAGTTCATAAACCGGTTCCAGGGTAGAGGCGTCTGTCATACGATAAACCGTATTCCCATAAGGCATAATGATCATGGGACAGCCCTTATAATGATAAACAGTCGCTTGTTCTCCCGAACGATATGAACCGTTACCGCGGGGAGGATAGTTTACTTTCTCTCCGATAGTAAAATGACAAAGTGTATCACCCCGCAAATTGAAGGTATAAACGTCGTTCGTAAATCGGGTCCAGGTAGCATACCCGTCTGCCATTCCTAACAGATAATTTCCGGAAATGCCTGCACGTTTATGGATATCGTCCGGTGTCAGAGGCCGGGATGCGCTTAACAAATCTTTCAGAGAAAGCCTGACAAAGGATTTGGGATTCTTTTTATCCCTCTGATCATACAGCACGCCGATCAACGTCCGGGAAGACTTTTCATAATAATCCGGATTGATGTAACGCTTCGTCTGAAAGTTGGTAAATCCATTTTCTTCCGTAATATCCACATCATTGCGAAACAACATCCGAATCATTTTCAGGTTCCCATCCAGCAGCCAGATGCCACCAATCCCCACTCCCAAACAGCCCTCTTCAATCGGTATCAGGCGGAAGATGCCTCCTTTCACATCTTTAAATACCATGAAATCAAGCTGACTGCCCAATTGACTCAACTTCAGCGGACAGACATTCCGCAATGCGGCCCTCACGTCAAGACGCTCCGGATTTCCGGTAAGATAGTTCGCCTGATACCGAATGCCCGGAACAGGAACATACCCTTCCGGATATTCATCCGGAACCGACAATGCATTCTCTTGCCCATGCCGGACACTCAAACTATCCGACTCTCCTTTCATTTCCGCCCGGCCACTTGCCGGCCCTTTCTGCTGACAGCTTCCCAGGAGGAGCAGCAGTCCCAACATCCAAGTGCTTTTCATTTTACTTCTGATCATCTTTGCAAATTCTATTTATTAAATAAAAGCAAGAAGTATACCAAACAGACATCCTATTATTTATCAACCTGTTACCGAAAACGGACGATCTGTAATTCGTACGAAAGCGTGCAGTTTTTGTACGATATCGTACACAGATTACCCAAACTTTTTCTCTATCTTTGTCCTGCCAATCAACATACTATACTATGACACTGAAACGAGGCAAAATACTGATAGCCGATGATAATGAAGACATCCTTTTCACACTGAAAATACTGTTACGCCCCATTGCAGAATCAATCAGCATCACGACCGATCCGAGAGAACTGCTCCCCATCCTGTCACGCACACACTATGATGTCATCTTGCTGGACATGAATTTCAGGAACGATGCTGTCAGCGGACGGGAAGGATTCCACTGGTTGGAAGAGATCCTGAAACTGGATTCGGGAGCAGTGGTAATCTTCATCACGGCTTATGCCGATACCGAAAAGGCTGTACGGGCCATCAAGCTCGGCGCTACCGACTTCATCGCCAAGCCCTGGCAAAACGATAAGATGATTGCAACCGTATCTGCGGCATTGCAACTCAGCTTCAGCCGTACGGAAGTAGAATCACTGAAGGAGCAGAAAGAAGCTCTGACCGCCCCCTCGCCGGAACCGGCCCGAATCATCGGTGAATCGGCCGCCATGCAGGCTATTTTCCAGACCATCCGGAAATTTGCCGATACGGACGCCAATCTGTTGCTTTTAGGTGAAAACGGTACAGGAAAAGATCTGATAGCACGCTATGTATACGAACAGTCGCCCCGGAAAGGCGAAATATACGTCCCGATCGATTTGGGAAGCATCCCCGAAACACTGTTTGAGAGCGAACTCTTCGGATTCGAAAAAGGTGCTTTTACAGATGCGCGGAAAAAGAAACCCGGAAGGCTGGAGGTAGCCTCGGGAGGTACTCTGTTCCTAAATGAAATTGGCAACCTGAGCCTGCCTTTACAGGCCAAGCTGCTTTCGGTCATCGAACAACGCAAAAGTTCGCGACTGGGTTCCACCACTTCTTATCCGGTAGACGTGAGACTGATATGCGCAACGAATACCGACCTGTATACAGCCATCGATAACGGGCTGTTCCGGCAAGATCTTCTCTACCGCATCAATACGATCGAAATACGTATCCCTCCCTTACACGAACGGGGCAACGACCTTTTCCTGCTTGCCGATCACTTTTTACAACGCTATCGGAAAAAATATAAAAAAGAAGTCCGGGGCATTTCGAAAGAAGCGCGCAGATTGATGCAACTCTATCGTTGGCCGGGGAATGTACGCGAGCTGGAACATGCCATCGAACGGGCGGTCATCCTCTCAGGCAATCCAATGTTGATGCCGGACGACTTCATGCTTCGCACATCGCCTCAGGGACAGGTTTCGGAGAAAGAGAAATACAACCTTGAACGCCAGGAGCGCGAAACCATCAGCGAAGTACTCCGGCTTTGTGCCGGCAACATTACGTTAGCCTCAGAAATGCTGGGAATCACCCGGACATCGCTATACAGGCGGATCGAGAAACACGGATTATAACCTCAAACAGTTACACGACATGAAACAAAAATGGGCGAGGAAACCCCTTATATTGACAGCAGCCCTTTTGATCTGCTGTTACACCACCGTGTGGTTAGGCATGCACGGTTTCTATATCAGCCTGCCGGTATCCGTATGCCTCTTGCTATACACAGCCTACAGAATCTATCGCTACATCCTCCGCTCCACACGTGCCATGGCACAGTTCATCTGGTCTGTCCGCTATTCCGAGTTCCTCTCCTCCCCCGTGCAAAGCGAAGAAAGCCTCCGTTCACTGCCGGCAGAGCTTCTGAACGAAATGAACCAAGCCTTGGATTTCTACAAACAGAACCTTCAGAAGAAAGAAAGCAAACTACAATATTTTCAGGCTCTGGCCAACCACATCGATATGTCCGTATTGGTATATACCCCTTCCGGACGGATCGAGTGGATGAATGAAGCCGCCAAAAGACTGCTCGACAACCACAATCTGAAAAGTATCGATGAACTGAAATACTTTCACAGCGAGCTGCCTGCCCGCCTTTACTCCTTAAAAGCGGGTGACATCTCCGTTCTGCAGGCGAAAAAAGAGGAAGAGACCATCCAACTGGCACTTTCCGGAATGGAGTTTGTGATACAGGGACGACCGCTCACAGTGGCCAGCATGAAAAACATCCATTCGGTATTAGACAGCCAGGAAACCGAAGCCTGGCAGAAACTGATCCGTGTACTGACACACGAAATCATGAATTCCATCACTCCTGTCACGTCTTTGTCCGAATTGCTGGAACATCAGATCGAAGACTTTGACGGCAATGAAGAAGAGCGGGCCGAAATACGCCGGATGTTACAAACCATCCGCCGGCGGGGCGACGGGTTAATTCGGTTTGTCAACAGTTACCGGGAAGTGTCTCACCTGCCACAACCCCTGCTGAAGATATATACATCACAAGAATTACTGACAGGTGTGGTACGGTTGATGTACAGAGAACCGAATGACCTGCACCTGATACTTCCGCCCAAGGGCCAACGCCTGATGGCGGACAAAGATCTGATTGAACAAGTGCTGATCAACCTGATTAAAAACGCCCGCGAGAACGATGCGACCGACATCCGGATCTCAGCCGGATTAAGTTCCGGAGAACGCCCCTATATAAGGATAGAAGACAACGGGACAGGAATCGAGCAAGAGGTGCTCGACCGCATCTTTATCCCGTTCTTCACGACTAAACCCACCGGATCGGGCATCGGCCTGACCATCTCACGACAGATCATGCATCTGCACCGCGGCACCATCACCGTTTCATCCGAACCGGGGAAAGGCAGTATCTTCACCCTCTTGTTTCCGGGCGTATTCTAAAGAGGTGTAGCCATACGGTGCACAGGGTGTAGCCCTAAGCCTCGCATGGCTACACCCTATATACCGGACAGCTACACCCTCTCTGTCAGATGCCTTTTTAATACAATTTCACCGTCATACGACATCATTTATCAAAAAAAACCTTACCTTTGCCACTCACAAAACCATAAAAAGAAATAGAAAATGAAGAAAATACTATTTTTTATCACTATGATGGTGCTGAGCATCGGACTTGCCCAAGCTCAAGGAAAAGCAGAAATAAAGTTTGATAAGACAACCCACGACTTCGGAACGTTCTCGGAAAACAATCCTGTTGTGAGTTGCACTTTCAAGTTCACAAATATCGGCGATGCCCCGTTAGTCATTCATCAGGCTGTAGCATCCTGCGGATGTACCGTACCCGAATATACCCAGGAACCTATCATGCCGGGAAAAACAGGTACAATCAAGGTGACTTACAACGGAACGGATAAATATCCGGGACACTTCAAAAAGTCCATAACCCTGCGTACAAACGCCAAGACGGAGATGATACGTCTTTTCGTGGAAGGCGACATGACAGCCAAAGACGCGAAATAAGCAAAAATTAATAACAACAATGAGGAGAATCTTTCGGGATTCTCCTTTTTTTTTGCTTACTTTGAAGCTGTTTTGAGAAACCGACCGTTTGGAAATCTGATAAACTATACATAAACTACAAAAAACAATTATGAAACAAGAAGAAGACAAGTTTACGGGCTTACCCGAGAACGCATTCCGGGAACTGAAACCGGGAGAAGTGTACAACCCGCTGATGAGTCCAAAGAAAACGTATCCGGAGGTAAACCTCTGGTCTGTAGCATGGGGTATCGCCATGGGCATCCTTTTCTCGGCTGCCGCAGCCTATCTGGGACTAAAAGTAGGACAAGTATTCGAAGCTGCCATCCCCATCGCCATCATAGCAGTCGGAGTATCCGGCGCAGCCAAACGCAAAAACGCACTCGGCGAAAACGTCATTATCCAATCCATCGGCGCCTGCTCAGGCGTCATCGTGGCAGGAGCCATCTTCACACTGCCTGCCCTCTATATCCTGCAAGCCAAATATCCGGATATGTCGGTCACCTTTATGCAAGTGTTCATCAGTTCACTGCTGGGCGGTGTACTGGGCATCTTGTTCCTGATTCCTTTCCGCAAATACTTTGTAAGCGACATGCATGGCAAGTATCCTTTTCCCGAAGCGACAGCCACCACACAGGTGCTGGTGTCGGGTGAAAAAGGAGGCAGCCAGGCCAAGCCATTGCTGATGGCAGGATTGATCGGCGGTCTGTACGATTTCATCGTGGCTACCTTCGGCTGGTGGAACGAAAACTTCACCACCCGCGTATGCGGAGTAGGCGAAATGCTGGCCGACAAAGCCAAACTGGTTTTCAAGGTAAACACCGGCGCAGCCGTACTCGGCCTGGGATATATCGTCGGACTGAAATATGCTTCCATTATCTGCTTCGGCTCCCTGGCCGTATGGTGGATCATCGTACCGGGCATGTCACTCTTCTTCGGTGATTCGGTACTGAATCAGTGGAATCCGGACATAACCGCCACGGTAGGCTCTATGAGTCCCGAACAGATATTCAGCCACTATGCCAAAAGCATCGGTATCGGCGGCATTGCCATGGCAGGTGTCATCGGCATCATCAAATCATGGAGCATCATCCGCAGTGCGGTGGGACTGGCGGCTAAGGAAATGGGCGGAAAGAGTGATGCCGAAAAGAACATTATCCGCACCCAACGCGACCTCTCAATGAAAATCATTGCCATCGGTTCCATTATCACGCTGATTCTGGTAGTGCTTTTCTTCTATTTCGATGTGATGCAAGGCAACCTGGTGCATACACTGGTAGCTATCCTGCTGGTGGCCGGAATTTCATTCCTGTTCACAACGGTAGCCGCCAATGCAATCGCTATCGTGGGCACTAATCCCGTATCGGGCATGACTCTGATGACATTGATTCTGGCATCGGTCGTTATGGTGGCTGTCGGGTTGAAAGGCCCTTCAGGCATGGTGGCTTCATTGGTAATGGGTGGTGTGGTCTGTACCGCACTTTCCATGGCAGGAGGTTTTATCACAGACTTGAAAATCGGATACTGGCTTGGCAGCACACCGGCCAAGCAGGAAGCATGGAAGTTCCTCGGAACCATCGTTTCGGCTGCTACCGTAGGCGGTGTAATGATTATCCTGAACAAAACTTACGGATTCACAAGCGGTCAGCTGGCTGCCCCGCAGGCTAACGCAATGGCTGCCGTCATCGAGCCGTTAATGAGTGGTGTGGGTGCTCCGTGGATGCTCTATGGCATCGGTGCCGTACTGGCCATCGTATTGACGCTCCTGAAAGTTCCCGCACTGGCATTTGCACTCGGTATGTTTATTCCTCTCGAACTGAATATACCGCTGGTGGTGGGCGGTGCGATCAACTGGTATGTGACTACCCGCAGTAAAGACGCTTCACTCAACACGGAACGGGGAGAGAAAGGTACATTACTGGCATCCGGATTCATCGCCGGAGGTGCCCTGATGGGTGTAGTCAGTGCGGCAATGCGCTTCGGAGGCATCAATCTGGTAAATGACGCGTGGCTGAACAACACTCTGTCTCAACTTGCGGCCCTGATAGCTTATGCCCTGTTGATTCTCTATTTCATCAAAGCATCCATGAAAGTAAAATGAAAACATTAATCACATCCATTCTTCTGTTCATGGCTACCGGCTTATCAGCACAAAAGCCCGTTGAGCTGCCTTTATGGCCCAACGGCGCTCCCAATGATAACGGGCTGAAAGGCGAAGAAGTGATGTCGGCTCCATACCGGCTCACTAACGTCACACAGCCCACCATCACCGTCTATCGTCCGGCGACACCTAACGGCATGACCATCATCATGTGTCCCGGCGGTGCTTACGCTCTCTTGGCCATGAATCATGAAGGACACGACATGGCACCATGGTTCAATTCATTGGGCATCACCTATGTGGTACTAAAATACCGGATGCCTAACGGACACTGCGAGGTGCCTTTGTCGGATGCTGAACAAGCGATACGAATAGTGCGGAAACATGCCAAAGACTGGAATATTCGTACAGACCGGGTGGGCATTATGGGAGCTTCGGCCGGCGGTCATCTCGCCTCTACCCTTGCTACGCATTACAGCAGTGAGGACACACGACCCGACTTTCAGATATTACTCTATCCGGTAATCACGATGGAATCCGGCGACACCCACGGAGGATCACGCCACAATCTGCTCGGGCCGGACGCAACGCCGGAATTAACCAGAAAGTTCTCCAACGAACAGCAAGTGACGGATCACACTCCGCAGGCTTTCATCACCCTCTCTTCGGACGACGAAGGAGTGCCTCCCGCCAATGGCGTGAATTACTATCTGGCGTTGCAAAAGCATAAGGTGCCTGCCACCCTCCACATTTATCCCACGGGCGGACACGGATGGGGGTTCTATGATAGTTTTGCCTATAAACGCCAATGGACGGAAGAATTAGAGAAATGGTTGCGGGACGGAGTCAGGTTCCAATAGATACAACGAAGGTATTACAAAAACAATCTTTATAAAAATGAAAACAATTCGCACACTTTTATTATGTACCAGCCTATTGGCCGGAACAGTTACAGCACAGGAGAGCAGCCTAGTGCTGAGTAACGGACTCGGGTTTGTCGACACCCCCTATAAGGCAGGCACCCTGGAAGTAGATGACACAGAAGACCTTATTATCAATTGTGACGAAGTGGATTGTACCACTTTCGTTGAATATGCACTGGCAATGGCCCTCTGCCCGCAGCAAGGAGACGAAATGCAGGAAGGCGATTTCGCCCGCAATTTGCAACGCATCCGCTATCGTGACGGAAAAATAGACGGATACACCTCCCGCCTGCACTATATATCCGACTGGATCAACAATGCAGTCCGCCAAGGCCTGCTCGAAGATGTAACGGCTGCCTACAGCCCCTTCAAACAAAAACTGTCGCTCTCGTACATGAGTACGCATCCGGAACTCTACAAATCGTTGAAAAATTCTCCGGAGAACGTAGCCCAAATGGCAAAGTATGAAAAAGCCTTGAGCGGCAAAGAGGTACACTATCTGCCCAAAGACAAACTGGAACCGGACGGACTGCCTTGGATCAAGAACGGAGACATCATCGCCCTGACCACCAATACTCCGGGACTGGACGTAAGCCACATGGGCATTGCCATTTACATCAAGGGGCAGTTGCACCTGCTGCATGCTTCATCCAAAGAGGGTAAAGTAGTAGTGGGCAAAACCGCACTGAGCCAAATGTTGAAAGACAGAAAATCACTGACCGGCATCAGAGTGCTGAGAATGAAAAAATAATCTGCATAACCTACCTGTGGTGAACACGAGTTTTGATATATCCTCTTTTTCTTGTCAATATGAAAGGAAATTAGCGGATTTCATGACAGCACCTTCTGCTTTTAGACAGCAACCGGAAGCGCGGAAGTCGAAAAGCGGGACTTTTGTAGCCGGAGAGCCGGGGTCTGACCCGAAAAGTAACCGGATTTCAGCAAAAAGAAGTAAGCATTCGGTCCGAAAGACGTAAGCATTTACAGAATATGCTTACGTCTTTTCAAATTATCTCTATATGTTTTCCTACTTTACATCTATTGTTAGGGTTTCGGAGGTTAAAAGAAAAAGATTATTCTCTGGTTGTACTCCCGAAGCAGACAAGTCCGAACTAACAGAAAGAGAGCCACATGCTCTTATTACGCACCTTTTCATTCCGATAGCTTCACGACATCGCCATTATGACAGCCTGCAAAGACATCTGATATCAAAAACAAAATCGCCAACCCGCAAGGAAGGCGATTTTATCCGTTCAGTGCATCATTGGGCGGAAATAGAGCAATCCAGAGAGGTTTGATTATCATTTTGACAAAAGGGCAGCAAGCAACTCCCGGCCCAACCGTTCTTTCACCTCCGCCATATCGATGCTACGGCCAAGTTCTTGCTGAAGCGAGGTCACACCCTTATCAATGAAACCACAAGGATGGATGTAGCTGAAATAACGTAAATCGGTATTGACATTCAATGCCAATCCGTGCATTGTCACATAATGGCTGCTCCTGACCCCTATCGCACATATCTTGCGGGCACGGGACGTATCTCCCTCCAGCCAGACACCGGTCGCCTTCTCCAACCGCCCCGCCACAACACCGTAAGACGCACAGACACGGATGACGGCTTCTTCCAATAAATGCACATACTCCTTCAATCCCAATCCGAACTCTTCAAGATTGAGAATCGGATAGCACACCAACTGCCCGGGACCGTGATAAGTGATGTCTCCCCCACGATCGATATGATAGAGAGTGGCACCGATAGTCTTCAGTTGCTCCTCTCCCAGCAACATATTATTTTCTTTCCCGCTACGCCCCAGCGTGTAAACGTGCGGATGTTCACAAAAAATTATACGGTTCTCGTAACTCTCCCCGTTCTGCTTCGCATGGACAAGGGCATCGAACCATTCCGTCTGGCGGCTCCATGCCTCAGAATATGGAATAAGTTCCCAATCGGTTGTAATTGTTTTCATAAGGACAAAGATAAAAAAATAAAAGAAAATGTGTATATTTGCGTGATTCAAAAAAAGAAAGTAATATGAAGTTTGACTTTCCACAAGTAGATCTTCCGTGCGAGATTTTGGCATGGAATGATGTAACCGAAGATATATTAAATATCTACAAACAATCATGCAGGCTGAAAGCCGGCATCTTTGCTATTTGTACGGAAGGCAAGATGACCGCAACCATTAATCTGATTGACTACGAGATAAAACCGAACGACTTGATCACACTGTTACCGGGTACCATTATCCAATTCCGCGAACGCACGGAAAAAGTACGTTTATGCTTTGCGGGATTCTCATCGGAATGCGTAGAACGCATCAATCTGATAAAATCAATGGTCAGTTCCTTCTCCAAAATAACCGAATGTCCGATTGTAGAGTTGCAGGAGGATATAGCTAGCTATCTGATAGATTATTTTTCTTTGCTGGCACGCGTGACGTGTGACGAAAAATTATCTCTCCCCTCCGAAATGACAGAGGTGTCTTTAAGATCGATCCTGACTGCCGTCGGACTAATCTATCAGAGATACTCCTCGAAAAATCACAATACGAACCGTAAGGAAGAAATCTGCCGCGAACTGGTAGGACTGGTCACGGAACATTACACCGAGGAGCGTCGTGCCCAGTTCTATGCGGACAAGTTGGGAATATCGCTGCAACACCTCAGTACTACGGTCAAGCAGGTGACCGGACGTAACGTACTGGACGTCATAGCCTACGTGGTTATCATCGACGCGAAAGCCAAACTCAAATCGAGCAACATGACTATCCAGGAAATCGCTTATTCACTGAACTTCCCCAGTGCTTCGTTCTTTGGAAAATATTTCAGGAGATATGTAGGCATGAGTCCGCTGGAATTCAGAAACAGCTGACAACTTTCTCCGGGAAAGACATTCAAAACCCTTTTTTACCACAGAGGGCACAGAGTAACACAGAGCAAACTTCAAATTATGGATGACCAACATGAACGCTCTGTGTGTACTCTCTGCCCTCTGTATCCTCTGTGTTACTCTGTGCCCTCTGTGGTGAGTTCGTTTTGAAAGGAATTGTTATTTTCTGGCCAGACTCAGTGAATTCAGCACGACACTTACACTTGAAAATGCCATCGCTGCACTGGCAAGCATCGGATTGAGCAGCAACCCGTTGACAGGGAACAAGATTCCGGCTGCAATGGGAATGCCTATCAGATTATAGATAAACGCCCAAAACAGATTCTGGTGAATCAGTTTTACTGTTTGCTTGGAGAGTTCGAATGCACGGGGCAGCAACAGCAGATCCGATGTCATCAACGTAACCATCGCCACATCCATGGCTATATCGGTGCCTTTCCCCATCGCTATGCTGACATCAGCCAAAGCCAACGCCTGTGAGTCATTGATTCCGTCACCCACCATAGCAACCGTTTTGCCCTGCATCTGGAGCTCACGCACAAACTCTTCTTTATCATCCGGCAAGGCATCTGCCACAAAGCGGTCGATGCCCAATTTGCCCGATACGGCAAGTGCCGTCCGTTGTCCGTCACCGGTCAGCATGCAAATGTCGATGCCCTGACGTTTCAGTTCCTTCACCGCCTCGGCAGAAGTCGGCTTTATCTGGTCGGCAATGGCGACAACGGCAAGTACCTCTGTTCCACGGCCAAAGTAAACGATACTGTTCCCGTCCGATTCGTATTGCACCATCATCTCGGCAAGTACGTCAGAAAGAGAAGCACTGAAATCTTTCAGCAATTTGTGGCTGCCCACCCAATAAGTGTCACCCTGATATACCACCTTGATACCTTTTCCGGTGATACTCTCAAAACTCTCCAACTGGGCAGGAACTATCTTCTCCACCTCTTGCAGAGAAGAGACAATGGCTCCGGCAAGCGGATGTTCGGATTTAAGCTCGGCTGCCAGCAGAACATTCTTGAAATGCTCTTCCTGTACTTGGGCCCAAAGCCATCCGGAGACAGTGGGATGTCCCTCGGTCAATGTCCCGGTTTTGTCGAGCACCACTACATCGACTTTACGCATCTGCTCGAGGGCAACAGCATCCTTTATCAGAATATGGTTGCTGGCTGCTTTGCCGATGCCCACCATCAGAGCGGTAGGAGTAGCAAGTCCCAAAGCACACGGACAGGCAATAACCAGTACGGATACAGCCGAAAGCAAGGCATGTGAGAAATAATCGGTTCCTCCCACCAACAGCCAGATGACAAATGTCAGCACGGCAATGCACAGCACCACCGGTACGAAGATACCCGTCACCCGGTCTACGATACGCTGTACGGGAGCTTTACTTCCCTGCGCTTCCTGAACCATGCGGATGATGCGCGCCAGCACCGTCTCACTTCCCACACCGGACGCCTTGATAACAAAAGCTCCCTTCTGGTTGATGGTTCCCGCCAGTACCCGGTCACCGACCTTCTTCTCTACAGGAATAGGCTCTCCGCTAATCATGCTTTCGTCTACATAAGACTCTCCTTCAGACAGACGTCCGTCCACGGGAATCTGTTCGCCCGGACGTACGACCACCAGATCGCCGGTTTGCAACTGGTCTATCAGGATGTCTTCTTCGATCCCTTCGCGAAGCACCCGGGCCACACGGGGCTGAAGTCCCATCAATTTACGAATGGCGGTAGAGGTGTTTCCCTTAGCACGCTCTTCCATTAACTTTCCGGTCAGTACAAAGGCAATGATGACTACTGCGGCTTCGTAATAGACGTGCGGCTCAAGTCCGCGGCTATACCAGAACTCAGGGAAAAATGTATTGAAGACACTGAACAGGAATGCGATGGAGGTACTCAGTGCCACCAGCGTATCCATGTTACTCCTCCCCAGACGTGCCTGCCGCCAGGCGTTGACGTAGAAAGATCCACCAAAAAAGATCATTACAGGGAGAGCCAGTATCAACTGGATCTCGTTAGAGAAAGGTACATGCATCAGAACCATAGAAAACAGCAACATGGGAACAACGAAGATCCATGCACCGATAACCTGCCGCTTCAGCAGCCGGTAGTGTTTCTCCTGTGCCTCCTCCTGACGTTCCTCTTTCAGGGCCTCTTCCACTATCAGGTCATAACCTGCGGCAAGTACAGCCGCACGGATCTCTCCGGGGGTCAGCTTGTCGGCCTCGTACGAAACGGACAGTGTGTTTGTGGCGAAGTTGACCGATGCGTCTACCACACCGGCCAGTTTCTTCACTGTTTTTTCCACATTATTAGCGCACCCTGCACAGTGCATATTCAGTACAGGAAACGCTTTCTTTGTTATATTACTCATAATCTATTATTATATATACTATCTAATAAACAATGAGGTAAAGAACAATGTTCACTTCTTGTCCGTTTCCTTTGCCTCCTTTATGACTACAGCTTCGTATTTAAATTTCCGAAAGCCTTCTTTCAGTTTTTCAACATTTGTCTTCTCGGCATCATAGGTAATGGTAACAGTTCGTTCCTTAAGATCGGTTGTAAAGTTTTTAAGCCCTTTCTCGAACTTGATATTGTTCTTCACCTTTCGTTCGCAGTTGGCACATTCCATCTGTGCCACTTTGAAAACGACAGTACGGAAGTCTTTTGCCATAACGGCCGTCACCGAGAGCAAAGCCACCACCAGGGTAGCAATCATTTTTTTAGTCTTCATAAATGTAAGTATTAGTATTGATAAATTCTGTGATCTGTCACTTTTTATTCTTAATCTCTCGCCAGATTGAACCTGACTCCGATATATCCTTTCGCTCCATGAACCGGCCCCCATATCATGGTCGAGTCAAAACGGTCGCCCCAAGGATCGGCAGCGTCGATAATCGGATTCTTCTGTTTAAAATTAGTCAGGTTTTCGCCCCCGATGTATATCGACCAGCGGCGGAAGTAGCGTGTCACTTGGGCGCTGAGTTGGCTGAAGCCTTTGTAGCGTGCATCCCACGAAGAGGTTCCGTCGGCAAGTGTGTACGGATTGGGCATACGTCCTCCCCCGTTCATCTGCCATGTGGCATCAAACTGCCACAAACCCAGCGGAGTCTGATAAGAGGCAGTGACGAGGCCTTTATATTTTCCCGTCAGGGGCTTCTCCATCAATTGATGATTATAGGTAGTCTTGGCGTCTGTCCAGCGATATGCGGCAGTCAGCGAGAATCCCTGAAAGAAGGGATAAGTGGCCTCCACCTGAAATACCTGCGAGTACGAGCGTCCGTCGAGATTGTAAAAGGCCACCTCGTACGGATTCGTATCCATATCGACAACGACCTGTTTCAGGAAGTCGGTGTAATAGTATTCCAGGTTCAGGTTCAGCGTCTTCCCGAAAAGCGGGATATATCCCGATATGCTTGCTCCATAATTCCAAGCCTCTTCCTGATCGAGATGATCGGCGATGCTCACCTTGCGGCTGCTTGCCATCAGATAATTATTCTCGGCAAGCACATGGTTGGTGCGATATCCCTTTCCGGCGGAAAGACGGAAATGAACAAAGTCATTGGGGTTGTACTTAATGTGCGCACGCGGAGTCACAAAGAATCCGTACTCACTGCTATGGTCGCCACGAAGTCCGGCCATCAACACGAACTTATTATCCAGGTTGAAGGTATACTGTGCGTAGGCTCCGCCCACCGATTCATGTGCAAAAGCTTTCGTCAACGGTGTTTCAGCGTTATTGGTCAGTCGGTAATGCTGGTCGTATCCGTCATAATTATAGCTGAAGCCTGCAGATAGATTGTGCTCTTTCGTAAATTCGGTTTCGAACATAAGTGAAGCATAGGCGTTGGATTGGTCGACGTTATAGATCTTCCGTCCATAAAGTGCATCCTGATTGTGCAACGTACCGGACAGAATCAGTGCAAGATTGGTATTCTTCTCCTTATTAAATATATAGGCATTCTTGGTAAAGGCCTCGTAGCGCCGGGTGTCGATGTCTATTTCATACCGATCGGCTGCCGGCACGCCGCTATGACTCACCTGACCGCCTTTTCTGCTTTCGTCCAATGCCTTGATGCCTGCCTGAAACACATAATGATCCCCCATATATGCCCAGCGATTCCAGAAGTTATACTGCTCTATCCGGGGAATATCGGCAAAGCCGTCATCATTGCCGTCGTGTGCCTTTGTTTCATTCTCGTAATGCGCCAGCAATGAAGTACTCCACCGCTTGGACAGTTTCACGGTGGCGTCTGCATTCGCTTCATAACGATTGGTAGTACTGGCAAAAAGGTTGGCCGAAACCCAATCGGCCTCAGGCAACTGTGGCTTCTTAAACTCAACATTGATCTGTCCCGTAAGGGCCTCGTAACCGTTTTTTACTGACGAGATTCCCTTTGAAACCTGTATGCTATGCATCCAGGGACCGGGCACATAACCCAACCCATAAGGAGAAGCAGCACCACGATAGTTCGGGATATTCTCGGTCAGCATCTGCACATAGGTTCCGGAAAGCCCGAGCAACTTGATCTGTTTCGCTCCCGTTGCAGCATCCGAATAGCTGACGTCTACCGACGGATTGGTAACAAAACTTTCACCGAGATTGCAACATGCCGCACGACAGAGCTCGTCGCTGGTAATGATCTCTTCGTTCATCACACTGCTGCGCAACTTCAGCGTACTCAACTTACGGCTGACAATCTGCACTTCACTCAGTTCCATTCCTTCGCGCAGCACCACGTCCAGAACGGCTTTCTTATCGTTCACTTGTATGGTGTCGTTTTCGTAACCTATAAAACTTACGATCAGATGATTGGATTTGTCGGGTTTAGATATGGAAAAAGTACCGTCCTCACGAGTGGCTACCCCACCGGGAATGTTTTTCCAGAAAACGTTGGCGCCTATAATCGGTTCGCCTGCCTGATCTTTCACCGTACCGCTCACTTGCGCCTGTACGGTCAGACTGCCGAGAAGCAGTCCGGTCAATAACATGTATTTCATTAAATTTCTTCGTTTGTCTTTTTTATTCGGTTTATATTCAATAAGAAACAGATAGGATTCACCGCAGACTGCACAGGGTGACACAAGTTACCCGGCTCCAACAATCTACGGAATCAATCCTTAAACGGTGAAAGCCAGTGCAATCTGCGATGCAATCCAAACAATAAAAATCGAAGAAACTAAATAAGCAAAGTAGAATAAAGAGCCAGATAATGCCGGGAACTTGTCTTGGGTGGCGGTATCACATAAGGAGGATCCAACACCTTATCGCGGAAAAGAGCGCATAGCAAGTCCGATACCTGGTCACAAAGCAACAAGCTGACAGGAGCAGGAACAGAGGATTCGAATGCCTGCTTTACCAGATCAAGCTTATAGATGGTCGCCGTACATCCCTCGCCCCGGCATGATTTATGGAACTCAAAGTCAAACTTACCACAGAAGCCGCATTTGTCGGCACAGCAACAATTGGCCGTTTCACAACCACTGCAACAATATTGGGCAACAGAGACTCCCGCTCCTACATATACTATAAGGAGAGAAAGAATAACGGCAAGTATATAGCGGAATCTCTTCATAACGGTTGCAAAGATAAGCAGATTTAACCAGCCTGCCACATTCTTTTTTCTTTTTTTATGCTGTCGATTCACTAATATGAACTATATTTGTCGATAGTGAACGATTATATAAATGTTGAATTTAAAGAAGAACCCCTTATGAAAAAACAATATGTCAGCCTGCTTGCGATAATACTTGCTACAAGTGGCTTTTTATTTTCTTGCGGTGACAAGATGAACAAGAATACCGGTGCACTGGAATTCGACAGTATACAGGTAAACGAAACAGCACATCTCTTCGGAGATACCGCAAAACCGGCATGTAATCTGACCATCAATTTCGCCTATCCGGTGAAGTCGACGGACAATAAACTGAAAGACAGCCTGAACAGCTACTTTATAGCCGCCTGCTTCGGTGAAGGATATATCGGAGAGAAACCGGCGCAGGTGGTAAAGGAGTACACCGAACATTACGTAAAAGAATATCGCACAGACCTCGAACCGATGTATGCCGAAGACGAAAAGAACAAAGAGAGTGAAGGCTCCATCGGTGCATGGTACTCATACTATAAAGGGATAGAAAGCCACGTGCAACTTTATTATAAGAATCTGTTGGTCTATCGCATTAACTACAATGAATATACCGGAGGCGCACACGGCATTTACATGACAACTTTCCTGAATATGGACCTGATAAACCTGCGTCCGCTGAAGCTGGATGATATTTTCACTGGTGATTATAAGGAAGCACTGACCGACTTGCTGTGGAATCAGTTGATGGCGGACAAGAAAGTGACAACGCACGAAGCACTCGAGGATATGGGTTACGGCTCTACCGGAGATATTGCCCCAACGGAAAACTTCTATCTGGACAAAGACGGCATCACCTTTTATTATAATGTATATGATATCACCCCGTATGCCATGGGACCGGTAGAAATTAAGATTCCATACGAAATGATGGAACACATGCTGGGCAGCAACCCGATCATCGGAGAGATGAAATCAAAATAATCTAACTTTATTATTAAAATACAGATATATTACAACCTTATGAATACAACAGAACAAACTTCCTCCCTCCCCTCTGCCGGAGGGGAAAACGGAGTGAAGCTTCTTCTTAAATACTTTCCCGACTTGACGGAAGAGCAACGCAAACAATTCGCTGCGCTTTACGAACTTTACATTGACTGGAATTCTAAAATCAACGTAATCTCACGCAAGGATATCGAGAATCTGTACGAACACCATGTGCTTCATTCGCTGGGTATCGCCCGCATCATCCGTTTCCGGGCCGGCAGCAGTGTCATGGACCTCGGCACCGGAGGGGGATTCCCCGGAATACCGTTGGCCATTCTTTTTCCGGACACGAAATTCCATCTGGTGGACAGCATCGGCAAGAAAGTACGTGTGGCAACCGAGGTAGCCAATGCCATCGGACTTAAAAATGTCACTTTCCGCCATGCACGGGCCGAAGAAGAGAAACAAACATTCGACTTCGTTGTCAGCCGTGCCGTGATGCCCCTGGCCGACCTGATAAAGATTATCCGGAAAAACATCTCGCCCAAACAGCAAAATGCTCTCCCCAACGGACTTATCTGCCTGAAAGGAGGCGAACTGGAACACGAGGCGATGCCGTTTAAGCATAAGACAAGTATGCATAACCTGAATGAAGATTTCGATGAGGAGTTCTTTCAAACCAAGAAAGTGGTATATGTAACGATTTAAACGATCAAACAACATAGTCATGAAAATTAAGAGATTTGAGTTCAATATGTTTCCCGTAAACTGCTACGTTTTATGGGACGAAACGAACGAGGCAGTCGTGATAGATCCGGGCTGCTTTTATGACGAAGAGAAACAAGCTTTAAAGAACTTCATCGTCACCAACAATCTGAACATAAAACATCTGCTGAACACTCACCTGCATCTGGATCACATTTTCGGAAATCCATTCATGCTTCGCGAGTTTGGGCTGTCTGCCGAAGCCAATCAGGCCGACGAGTACTGGATAGACGAAGCCCCCAAACAGAGTCGCATGTTCGGTTTCCAACTGAATGAAGCACCCGTCCCACTGGGAAAATATCTCCATGACGGAGACATCATCACCTTCGGAAACACAACACTGGAAGCAATCCATGTACCGGGACACTCTCCCGGAAGCCTTGTCTATTACTGCCGGGCTGACAACTGTATGTTTTCGGGCGATGTGCTGTTTCAGGGAAGCATCGGACGGGCCGACCTGGCCGGAGGCAACTTTGATGAACTGAAAGAGCATATCTGCAGCCGCCTGTTCGTCCTCCCCAACGAAACAATCGTATATCCGGGGCACGGAGCACCGACTACCATCGGAATAGAGAAGGCGGAAAATCCGTTCTTCAGGTAAGAGATTATCAACAAACCTTATTATAAATAAATCATTAATAACATGAAAACCGATTTATTAGCCTGCCGCCACATCGGCGTCAACAAAGCGGATGCCGAAGTAATGCTCCGGAAAATTGGAGTTGCTTCGCTCGACGAACTGATCGATAAAACCATTCCGGCCAACATCCGGCTCAAAGCACCTCTGGCACTACCCGCACCGATGACCGAATACGAGTTTGCCCGCCACATCGCTGAACTGGCAGGCAAAAACAAACTGTTCACCACTTATATCGGTATGGGATGGTACAACACGATCACCCCTGCAGTCATCCAGCGAAATGTATTCGAGAATCCGGTCTGGTATACTTCTTATACTCCTTACCAGACAGAAGTTTCGCAAGGAAGACTGGAAGCCCTGATGAACTTCCAAACTGCCGTATGTGACCTGACTGCCATGCCCTTGGCCAACTGTTCACTGCTGGACGAAGCCACCGCTGCTGCCGAAGCTGTGACGATGATGTATGGCTTGCGTTCACGCAACCAGCAGAAGGCGGGAGCCAACGTGGTGTTTATCGACGAAAATATCTTCCCGCAGACCTTGGCGGTCATCACCACCCGTGCCATCCCGCAAGGCATTGAAATCCGTACCGGAAAGTTCCGGGATCTTGAATTTACAGATGACCTCTTTGCCTGCGTCCTGCAATATCCTAATGCAAACGGTAATGCGGAAGACTACCGAGAATTTACCGAAAAAGCACATACAGCCAACTGCAAGGTAGCTGTGGCTGCCGATATCCTGAGTCTTGCACTACTTACCCCTCCGGGCGAATGGGGAGCGGACATTGTATTCGGTACCACACAACGTTTGGGTACTCCCATGTTCTACGGTGGTCCTTCGGCCGGTTATTTCGCTACCCGCGACGAATACAAACGCAACATGCCGGGACGTATCATCGGATGGTCGAAAGATAAATATGGCAAACTCTGTTACCGCATGGCACTCCAGACACGCGAACAGCATATCAAACGGGAAAAAGCGACTTCCAATATCTGTACCGCTCAGGCACTGCTCGCTACCATGGCAGGATTCTATACCGTCTATCACGGACAGGAAGGTATCCGTAACATCGCTTCACGCATCCATAGCATTACCGTTTTCCTGGAAAAGAGTATCAGTAAACTGGGATTCAAGCAAGTGAACAGACAGTATTTCGATACCCTCCGGTTCATTTTGCCCGACAGCGTATCGGCACAGCAGATTCGCACCATCGCTCTGAGCAAAGAGGTGAACCTGCGCTATTTTGATAATGGAGACGTGGGACTGAGTATTGACGAAACAACCGACGTAGCAGCTGCCAACATTCTGCTGTCTATCTTTGCCATCGCTGCCGGAAAAGACTTCCAGAAAGTGGATGACATCCCCGAAGCAACTATCATCAGCGAGGAGTTGAAACGCCAGACCCCTTACCTCACACACGAAGTATTCTCTAAATATCATACCGAAACGGAAATGATGCGCTACATCAAGCGTCTCGACCGGAAGGATATTTCATTGGCACAATCGATGATTTCACTCGGTTCCTGCACCATGAAACTGAATGCAGCAGCCGAAATGTTACCTCTGAGCTGTGCTGAGTTTATGTGCATGCACCCGCTTGTTCCGGAGGATCAGGCGGCCGGATACCGCGAACTGATTCACAACCTGAGTGAAGAACTGAAAGTCATCACCGGATTTGCCGGAGTAAGCCTGCAACCCAATTCCGGTGCTGCCGGTGAGTATGCCGGTCTGCGCACCATCCGTGCCTATCTTGAAAGCATCGGACAAGGACACCGCAACAAAGTATTGATCCCCGCATCTGCACACGGCACCAATCCCGCATCAGCCATCCAGGCCGGATTCACCACTGTAACTTGTGCATGTGACGAACATGGAAACGTAGATATGGATGACCTCCGTGCCAAAGCTGAAGAAAATAAGGATGACCTGGCCGCACTGATGATCACCTATCCCTCGACACACGGTATCTTTGAAACGGAAATCGTAGAGATCTGCCAAATCATTCACGCCTGTGGAGCTCAGGTATATATGGATGGAGCCAACATGAATGCACAGGTAGGACTGACGAATCCGGGATTTATCGGAGCGGACGTCTGTCACCTGAATCTGCATAAAACCTTTGCATCTCCCCACGGAGGAGGCGGCCCCGGCGTAGGTCCGATCTGTGTAACGGAACATCTGGTACCGTTCCTTCCGGGACACGGACTGTTTGGCAACTCACAGAACGAAGTATCCGCCGCACCGTTTGGCAGTGCCGGTATTCTGCCTATCACCTACGGCTATATCCGTATGATGGGTGCCGAAGGACTGACAATGGCAACCAAGACAGCCATTCTCAATGCAAACTATCTGGCTGCTTGCCTGAAAGATACGTATGGCATTGTATACCGGGGAGCCAACGGCTTTGTGGGACACGAGATGATTCTGGAATGTCGCAAGGTATACGAAGAAACCGGTATCAGCGAAAATGATATTGCCAAACGCCTGATGGACTACGGCTATCATGCTCCTACCCTCTCCTTCCCCGTGCACGGCACACTGATGATCGAGCCCACTGAAAGCGAAAGCCTCTCCGAACTGGATAACTTCGTCCTTACGATGTTGACCATCTGGAATGAAATTCAGGAAGTGAAAAACGGTGAAGCCGATAAGGAAGACAATGTACTGATAAATGCTCCGCACCCTGAATATGAAGTAGTAAGCGATCAGTGGGAACACTGCTATACGCGTGAAAAAGCCGCATATCCGATAGAGAGTGTGCGTGAGAATAAGTTCTGGGTAAATGTAGCCCGTGTAGATAATACGCTGGGCGACCGCAAACTGCTGCCCACATGCTACGGCTGCTTCGACTGAAGTAAGCTAAGCAACAACTGATTCACGATTCACCACAGAGTAGCACGGAGTATCACAGAGTAGAAATCATAAAAGATAAACTCTGTGAGACTCTGTGGTCAATTTAAACTCTGTGAAACTCTGTGGTGAATCTTAATATCCTATTCCACGATGGTTATCGTACCGGCTTTAACTGTCTTTTCTTTCAACAATGCGCCTTCCGCTTTATATCCCAAAGCTACGCAACCATAAACTTTATGATTTTCGGGCACTCCGAGAGAAGTCAGATAGGCCCGTACCTCCGGATCATCACAGGTCGTACCGAGCTGATTGATCCAACAGGAAGCGATGCCCAGTGAAGTGGCTGCCAGAAACATATTCTCGATAGCACAGGCACAATCCATCCCGGCCCACCATTGCTTGGGTTCATTGGACACGATGACCAAGGTTGGGGCATGATAGTAACAGCAATACGTCTCACTATGCCCCCGTTCCCGAAGATGCTTGTCATCACTTTTGGAAAATGCCCCTTTGATCCGTTCATTCAGTTCCTCCAGTTTCACCGTATTACGGACGGCAGTAAAGTGCCACGTTTCATAATGCATGCCGCTCGGCGCGTAAGCACCCGCTTCCAGGATGGCGTTCAAGTCATCCGCCGGAATCTGCTTTCGATCATACGCACGTACACTACGCCGTGCCTTAATGGTCTCTAAAACTTCATTTGTCTTCATTATCTATTCTCCTGCCAATCGGATTTATCTTTTAATCAACCCAATCTTTACATTCAGTTTGAAATAATACACTCCGTTCTCTCTCTCGAGGAAGCCATACTTGTCTTTATCAACCGATCCCTTTTCGAGACGCGAATTCAGATAAAGAAAGTCCTCAAATGTTTTCTTTTCCGATTTATGATAGCACAGTACCTCACCTTTGCCATCGACCAGCAATATACCTTCAACTGCCGAATCGGTCCCATTGTATATTTTGGCCGGACGCATACCCAAGGCAAGTGCCAGCAGAAACTGCTTCATTTTAAACTCGTAAAAGCCATGCTTGCTGATCAGCTCCTCTTTTATCTTGAGAGGATTTATGATCTTCATCTGTTCGGTCAGTTCACTGACGCGTGTGATGCCGTCCAGGTGCATCATACGCACCATCTCTGCCAGCACACGAGGGAAGTGCAGATCGATCATCAGCAGATTGCAACGGAACACACGGTCCGCTACGTCCGAATACTTCAGCACACCTCCCAGACGCTCGATCATCATCATACGCTCGGCCACCTCCGTGGGTGATTCAGGGAGGGCATTAATCTTATTGACGGTCGGAGTGGCAAACTTGATACCGGACTGCTCCAACTTCAGGTTCGCCGCACGTCCACCATCCAGTAGCGGATTCATCGCACTGAGACGCGAACGGACATTGAAACCCACCAACGGAGCTTCAGGATGCCAGAAAGCAATCGAGAAGTCGGTACGGTCCTCCGTCCGGGCTTCCAGATCAAAGATACCTGCCTCGTCCAGGAACTCCTCCACCCCGTCGGGTGACGTAACTTCATCCGCCGAAGAATTTTTAATCGCGTCCAGAATCAGGTCCGCCACTGTTGCAAAGTCCTCACGGGGAATACTTTTCTCCACCTTCTCACCTTCCATCCGGATGACCTCTTCTTCAATATAGTAACGCCGGGTGCCATCATGCTCTTCACGCTGGATCATTGCAATGGGCCGGTACTTTTCATCTTCTTTCTTTGCCTGCGGAGTTCCAAGCGATACTTTTCCATCCACCAGCAGACGGAAAAAGACGTACAACTCGCTCCACTCTCTTTTTGTTGCTTCAAATGCCATTCTATCTATCTTTTTTTATTATTTCGGAGAGGTGTGTCATCATTCATCACAGAGTTCCGACGCACCCCCTATCTCTACTATCCATTTCCTTCCTGTTCATCTGTAATGCGGGCAGTCTCCACTTTCTCCAGCCGGGACCTTAAACGGGGCATTGCCGACTGCCGGATACGAAGCGTCATGCTGCAATCCATATCATACGACTGAGACAGAATCTCCGGTTCCTCCTCCTTTACAATCCGCATGACATCGTTCATAAAAGGATACTCGAAAAGTACGGTTACTTCCTCGTCCACAGTTTTCTCTACAATGGTGCAGGCAGCGATGGCCTCGGCGGCGGCGGCCTTATAGGCCACAATCAGTCCACTAGTGCCCAACTTGATCCCTCCGAAATAACGAACCACAATAATCAGTATATCCGTCAGTTCGTTCGAGTTGATCTGTCCCAGAATCGGTTTGCCGGCAGTACCCGACGGCTCTCCGTTATCGTTGGCACGAAAATTCTTCCGCTCGTGTCCCAGCATATAGGCATAGCAGACGTGGCGGGCATCATAGTATTTCTTCTGGTACGCCTCCAGATGCACTTTAATCTCTTCCAAGGTACGAACCGGGAGAGCGATGGCAATAAATTTGCTTCGTTTCTCGGTATATGTTCCCTCCGAGACTTCAGTGATGGTCTTATAGGTATCTTCTGTCATGATATCCGGAATCTTTTTTTGATGGTTCAAGCTATACCCAGTAATTGTACCTCGAAAATCAAAGTTGAAAAAGCCGGAATCGGGCCACTGGTACGTGTGCCATAGCCCATATTATAAGGGATGTAGACGATCCAGTGATCTCCCACCCGCATCTTTTGCAGAGCAATCTGCCATCCTTCGATAACCTCGTTCAGACGAAAAGCTTCGGGACAGTTCCGCTTCCAGGAATTATCAAATTCACGTCCATTGATAAGAGTGCCCTTGTAATGAACCGACACCACACTGTTGGAACGGGGCGTGGCTGCGCCGGTACCTTCCTCCAAAACCTTATATAATATGCCGCATGGCAATTCGTGTACATCCGCTTCGGTGCGTAATGTCTGCATGAATTGTTCGTTCTGCAATTTGTATTCTTCTTTTCGTCCCATATCTGTTTCCTGATAATAATTACTTCGGCGGCAAAGATACGGAAAAACGTACATATTTGAATAGTCCGAAACACAAAACGAATTCACCACAAATTACACGGATTAACACAGAACGTCATCAATTTACTGACAACCAATAATTTATCTGTATAAGTCCATGCAATTTGTGGTGAATAACGAGTTTGGGTACATCCCCTCCTCTGTTTTCCATACCCAAACACTCCTCAATCCGGTATCGGATCTCTTTTTATTCGAGCTCGTGTATCACCAGCCCCGAACGCAGTTTCGGTTCGAACCAGGTAGTCTTCGGAGGCATAATGTTTCCTGTATCGGCAATATCCATCAATTGCTTCATTGAAACAGGATAAAGGGCCAAAGCCACTTTCATTTCGCCACTGTCAACCCGTCTGCTCAATTCGCCCAAGCCGCGGATTCCCCCTACAAAGTCGATCCGGCGATCCGAACGCAGATCCTTGATTCCCAGAATTTCGTCCAGAATCAGGTTGGAAGAGATGGTCACATCCAATACACCTATAGGATCATTGTCGTCATAAGTACCCGGTTTGGCTGTCAGGCTATACCATTTACCATCCAGATAGAGCGCAAAGTTATGCAACGCATTGGGTTTATAAATCTCTTTACCTTTCTCTTCGATCTCAAAATTCTTTCCAAGGGCGGTCAGAAATTCGGCAGGCGTCAAGCCATTGAGATCTTTCACCACCCGGTTGTAGTCGATAATAGTCAACTGGTTGGCGGGGAAACATACGGCCATGAAATAGTTGTATTCTTCGTCTCCGCGATGATTAGGATTCTGCTTTGCCTTTTCGGCCCCTACCAGGGCAGCGGCAGCCGAACGATGATGCCCGTCGGCGATATAAAGCGCCGGCATGGCAGCAAACTCCTTGGTGATGACAGCAATGTCTTCGCTGTTGTCGATCACCCAGAAAGTGTGTCCGAATCCGTCACCGGGAGCAATAAAATCGTATACCGGCTTTTGAGCCGTATACTTGCGGATAATGGCATCGAGCACCGCATTGTCGGGATAAGCAAAGAACACCGGTTCGATGTTGGCATTGTTCACACGGACATGCTTCATGCGGTCTTCTTCCTTGTCACGCCGGGTGAGTTCGTGCTTTTTGATGACACCGTTCATATAATCGGGCACGTAAGCACCCACCACCAGCCCATACTGTGTCTTGCCATTCATGGTCTGAGCATAGATATAATAATTCTCTTTGTCATCCTGCACCAGCCATCCTTTGTCACGGAACAGACGGAAATTCTCTGCCGCTTTCGCATACACCTTCTCATCATGTTCGTCTGTCCCGACGGGAAAGTCTATTTCCGGTTTAATAATGTGGTACAATGATTTATCGTTCCCGGCAGCTTCTGCACGAGCCTCTTCTGAATTCAGCACGTCATACGGACGTGAAGCGACCTGTTCTACCAAGTCCTGCGGAGGACGGATGCCTTTAAATGGTTTTATTGTTGCCATAAGAACTGCAGATTACTTATTCACTCTAAACTTTTCACAACCCTCTTTCAGGAAACCCACAATCTGCCGTGCAGCTGCAATACCGGCATTGATATTCGCCTCGGCCGTCTGTGCTCCCATCTTCTTCGGAGTCGAGAAATAACGTCCGGCAAAGAGTTCGGCGAACTTCGTATTGGCCGCAGGCATGATGTCTGTGATGTATTTAAAGTCCGGCCGTTCCTCCATCAACTGGATCAATTCGTCTTCATTGATCACTTCTTTGCGGGCCGTATTAACCAGGATAGCCCCTTTCGGCATATTGGCCAGCAGATTATGATTGATGGAATTTTTCGTTTCGGCTGTAGCGGGAATGTGCAGTGAGACGATGCTACAGGTCTTATAAAGCTCTTCGGCAGAGTCAACGGCTTTCACCCCATCTTTCTCTATCACATCTTTCGGGCAGAAAGCGTCATAAGCATAGAGTTCCATACCAAACCCCTTGGCAATACGCGCCACATTGCGTCCTACATTACCGTATGCGTGGATACCCAGTTTCTTTCCCATCAACTCCGTACCCGATGTTCCGTTATAGAAGTTACGGACAGCATAAACAAGCAGGCCAAACACCAACTCGGCTACAGCATTCGAGTTCTGTCCCGGAGTATTCATCACACATACACCGTGTGCAGTAGCTGCATTCAGGTCTACATTATCGTATCCGGCACCGGCACGAACTACTATTTTCAATTCTTTCGCTGCATCGAGCACCTCGGCGTCGATGATGTCACTACGGATAATAATGGCATTCGCATCTTTCACTGCGTCAAGCAGTTGAGCTTTATCTGTATATTTCTCAAGCAGAGCCAATTCAAATCCGGCTCCTTCTATTTCTTTCTTGATGCCATCCACCGCAATCTTGGCAAATGGCTTTTCGGTTGCAACAAGTACTTTCATTTCTCTTATTCTATTTTGGGAGAATTCACCACAGAGGATACCGCAAACACCAAATGCCGTCATTCAAGAGAGCCCTGTATCCTTTCCGTATGCTCTGTGGTAAAATCACATTATTAATGAAGTTTCTCAAATTCCTGCATGCAGTCAATCAATGCCTGTACGCTCTCTTTCGGCATTGCATTGTAGCAAGATGCACGGAAGCCACCCACCGAGCGGTGCCCTTTGATGCCGGACATTCCTTTATCCGTAGCGAATTTCAGGAAATCGGCTTCCAGATCCTTATATTCCGGTGCCATCACAAAGCAGATATTCATGCGCGAACGATCCTCCTTAGCAGCTGTCCCTACAAACATCTTGTTGCGGTCTATCTCGGCATACAGCATGTCTGCCTTCTCGGTAGCCCGGCGATCCATCTCTTTGACGCCACCCTGAGCCTTGATCCAGCGCAAAGTCTGCATGGCGGAATAGATAGGCAATACGGGAGGTGTGTTGAACATGGAACCGCCGTCGATATGGGTCTTATAATTCAGCATGCTCGGGATGTAACGTGACACCTTGCCTACCGCATCGTCTTTTACTATGACGAATGTAACGCCGGAGGGAGCCAGATTCTTCTGAGCACCGCCGTAGATACAAATATACTTCGAAACGTCCACCGGACGGGAGAAGATATCAGAAGACATGTCGGCTACCATCGGAACCGGTGAATCAAGATCTCCCTTCAATTCCGTACCATAAATCGTATTGTTGGTGGTCACATGGAAATAATCAGCATCAGCAGGTATGGTAAAGTCTTTAGGGATAAACGTATAGTTCGCATCAGCCGAAGAAGCTACCTCAACCACTTCGCCAAAGCCTTTCGCCTCTTTCATCGCTTTTTTAGCCCAAACACCGGTGTTCAGGTAAGCTGCCTTCTTCTCAAGGAAGTTGTAAGGCACCATGCAGAACTGCATACTGGCACCACCGCCCAGGAAAAGTACCGAATACCCTTCGGGGATGTTAAGTATTTCCTTAAACAAAGCAACGGCTTCATCCATAACTGCCTGAAAATCCTTGCCACGATGGCTGACTTCCAACACAGAAAGACCTGAACCGTTGAAATCGAGAATGGCTTTCGCTGTTTCTTCTATTACTTCGCGAGGGAGAATGGAAGGGCCTGCACTGAAATTATGCTTTTTCATTTGATGAGTGTTTTTGGTTATACAATTTCGTTATTTTATGTCTACTGACATGGCGAATTTACGAATTTATTTCCTCTCAACAAACGTTTCCCTGTAAAATTACAATCTTAGAGGGCATTTATCTTACTTTTTAATGGTTTATGCAGGATTTATACACCATTTTGTTATCTATACATGCCAAGATGGTAGAAAAAGTTCAAACTGATATTATTACACGATGCTCTATTCTGAAATGAAAGAGAAAATGACTAAAAAGTGAATATTTATAAGAAAGAAGGACAAAAGCCGGGAAGAGCCGGAAACCGGAAAGCTGTTTCACCACAGATTTCACAGATTAACACAGATTGATGATTGATCTTATCAGCAAAAGTTGAAAGTGCCGTGCCAATCGGTGTAATCTGTGGTGAATCTGTTCCGTGTCAATCTGTGCAACCCATGGTGAACTCGTCATGTGTCAATCGGTATAATCTGTGGTGTCAGTGCCCTGCCTCCTCTATCCGATAAATCCGGTTTAATCCGCCTCCTCGATCACCGTTTTCATCCCTTTGATCTTCTCGCCACGGATCAGCGTCAGCAATTGCTTCATTTTGGGGCGCCGCACGGCAACAAAGACATAATGATCTTTCACGTCGATTGCTCCGACGTCCTCACGTGCCAGATTTCCTTTTTTATAAAGGAAACCGGCTATGTCGATCTTGCTCAATTTGTCCTTCTTCCCTTTACCTATATAAATAGTCACCCACTGAGGTTTAGCCGGACGGGGTGCATTCTCCGGCAAGTCGAAGATCTCAAGCTCCGAAGGTATATAATCCGGCACATGTTCCTCCGGATTCAGTATCAGATAAGAAGTACCCGTCGCATCCCAACGGGCAGTACGGCCATTGCGGTGGGTAAAGGCTTCTTCGTTCACCGGCAAATGATAATGGATGATATGCTCCACCTCCGGGATATCAAGTCCGCGGGCAGCCAGGTCCGTAGACACCAGCACCGGACAGCTGCCATTACGGAACTTATACAGTGCCCGTTCCCGATCCGGTTGCTCCATACCTCCATGAAAGCGTTCATTGGAAACTCCTTTTTCCGTTAGTAAGGCACTCACACGGTCCACCGCATCCCTGTGGTTACAGAAAACAATGCTCGAACTGCTTCCCAGCGTGCAAAGCAGCTTATACAGGGTCTCTATCTTATCTTTAGCAGGCGAAACCACCTTCATCAACCGCAAACGTGATTCCTCCACATCGTTTGTCAGGAAATCAAGCTTTATTGTACGGTTCAGTCCTGTAAATTGCGGAATCTCTTCCGCATCTGTTGCCGAAGTCAGAAAACGCCGTTTCAAGTCGGGCAACTGTCCGATAACCGTTGCCATCTCTTCCTGAAAACCAAACTCCAGGCATTTATCAAATTCATCGATCACCAACAGACTCACTGTGCTTGCATCGAAGTTCTGCTTGGAGAGATGGTCGTTCATACGGCCGGGCGTACCGATGATAACCGCCGGCTGCATTCCTTTCATCGTACGGTGCTCTTCCATCGCCGGACGTCCGCCATAGCAACTCATCGCCTTGAATTCCGTCCCCATCGCCTTGAACACCTGCTCTATCTGCAATGCCAACTCACGTGATGGCACCAGCACCACGGCCTGCACTCCTTTCACGTCGGCCTTCAAACTGCCGACCAGCGGCAACAGAAAGGCCAGGGTCTTGCCCGAACCTGTGGGCGAAAGTAATATCAAATCTTCGCCACCTTTATCAAATGCCTCAACAGACGCTTCCTGCATCGGATTGAGTTGTTCTATTTTCAACCTTTCGAGTATATCCTTCAAACCATTCATTGTTTTTTCCACATTTTTGAATAATGACACAAAGATAAAAAAAAACTGCTTCCGGACAACCCGAAAGCAGTTTCTTTTGTGATGATCTCCGAAGGATTATCCACCGAAGTTATCGAACATCAAGTTCTTAGACGGAACACCGAGATCGTCGAGCATCTTCTCGACAGCTTTACTCATCGGGCCGGGACCACACATGTAGTATTCGATGTCTTCCGGAGCTTCATGGTTCTTCAGATAAGTTTCGTAAATCACGTTGTGTACGAAACCTGCTGTATACTTCACACCGGCTGCGTCTGCAGCAGGGTCCGGACGGTCGAGTGCCAGGTGGAACTTGAAGTTCGGGAAGTCTTTCTCAATCTGCAGGAAGTCTTCCAGATAGAACACCTCGTTCAGTGCACGGGCACCGTAGAAGTAGTTCATCGTACGGTCAGTGATATGCAGCGTCTTGGTCAAGTGCATAATCTGGGCACGCAACGGAGCCATACCTGCACCACCACCGATCCACATCATTTCGTTCTTCGAATCCAGAATCGGGTGGAAGTCACCGTAAGGTCCACTCATGGTCACCTTGTCACCTGGCTTCAGCGTAAAGATGTAAGAAGAAGCGATACCCGGCATCACATCCATAAAGCCCGGTCCCTGATCTTTCGGTTTGAAAGGAGGAGTAGCGATACGTACAGTCAGCATGATGCGGTCACCCTCAGCCGGATAGTTGGCCATAGAATAAGCACGGATGGTCGGTTCGTCGTTGCGGCACTTCAGGCCGAGCAGACCGAATTTCTCCCATGCCGGAAGATATTCGTCACCGATCAGGCTCTTGTCGATGTCCTTATCATAATCCATCGAGAAGGTAGGAATCTTGATCTGGGCATACGAACCCGGCACAAAGTCCATGTGTTCGCCCGGAGGCAGAGCCACGATAAACTCTTTGATAAACGTAGCCACGTTCTTGTTCGAGATCACCTCGCACTCCCACTCTTTCACACCCAGGATAGACTCGTCGATCTTGATAGACATATCCTGTTTCACCTTCACCTGGCATCCGAGGCGCCAGTGATCGGCCTGTTCTTTACGAGAGAAGAAACCGGTTTCGGTAGGCAAAATCTCGCCACCGCCTTCGAGCACCTGGCAACGGCACTGTCCGCATGAACCCTTACCACCACAAGCCGATGAAAGGAACACATTGTTGGCAGACAACGTACCCAGCAGAGTACCACCCTGAGATGTTTTCAGTTGTTGCTCTCCATTCATCGTAATCGTAACCTCGCCCGAAGGAGAAAGATAGCTCTTCGCAACGAGCAGTATAATGACAAGCAGGATGATCACCACAAGGAAGACTCCGATACTTGCTAATATTAAAGACGTCATTGTTTTATTCTTTTTACTTTAGTTATAATTTCAATCCAGAGAAACACATAAAGGCCATAGCCATCAGTCCTACTGTGATAAACGTAATGCCCAGACCTTTCAGCGGAGCGGGAACATCAGAGTAAGCCATCTTTTCGCGGATAGCGGCCAGACCGACGATAGCCAGCAACCAGCCAATACCGGAACCGAGTGCGTATACTACAGCACTGCCCACGCCGGTAATAGCCTGCGGGTTCGACGGATCCATCGTGATTCTCTGCTGCATGAACAGTGAAGCACCCATGATGGCACAGTTAACGGCGATCAGCGGAAGGAAGATACCCAGTGAAGCGTAGAGCGAAGGGCTGAAGCGTTCCACCACCATTTCTACCAACTGCACGATACCGGCAATAACGGCAATAAAGAGAATAAAACTCAGGAAGCTGAGGTCAACACCTTCAATGATCGCATTGGCAGCCAGCACCTTAGTTTGAAGCAAGTAGTTGACCGGCAACGTAACCACCAATACGAAAGTTACGGCGATACCCAGTCCTACAGCAGTTTTCACATTCTTCGACACAGCCAGATATGAACACATACCCAGGAAGAAGGCGAATATCATGTTGTCCACAAAGATGGAGCGGACGAATAAACTTAATAATTGTTCCATAATTTTTCTTTTACTTTCTTAGGTTGTATTACTTTTCCTGGAGTTCTTTGCAGCGGCTGCGCTGATACCAGATGATACATGCACAGATGATCAGTGCCATCGGCGGCATCAACATCAAACCATTGTTGATGTAACCCATCTTATAGAATGACTCAGGGATAATACGGAAGTTGAGCAATGTGCCCGATCCGAGCAACTCGCGGAAGAAAGCCACGATGATCAGGATCTTGGCATATCCCAGACCATTACCTACACCGTCGAGGAATGACTCCCACGGACCGTTTGCCATGGCAAACGCTTCGAGGCGTCCCATCAGGATACAGTTTGTAATGATCAGACCTACGTATACCGAAAGCTGTACGCTTACATCGTATGCAAACGCTTTCAGCACCTCACTTACTATAGTTACCAATGCGGCTACTACCACCAACTGTACGATGATACGGATACGGTTAGGAATCGTCTTACGCAGCAAAGAGATAACGACGTTTGAGAAAGCCGTAATCACAGTTACCGAAAGACCCATCACGATAGCCGGTTCCAGTTTGGCCGTTACAGCCAGTGCCGAACAGATACCGAGCACCTGCACGGTTACCGGGTTATTCAATCCCAGCGGAGTAGCGAATACTTCTTTATTCTTTTTAGAAAATAATTGGCTCATATTCTATCGTTCCTCCTTAATTATTAGTTAAAAATTTATCGTACTGGCTCAGACATGCTTTGATCATGGCGTCCACACCTTTCGAAGTGATTGTACCACCCGAAATACCGTCAACCTGATAAGCAGGGTCTGTCACCTTACCGTTTTTCTCTACAGCCAGTGCAACCTGTCCGTCTTTCAATACCTTCTTGCCAGAGAATTCATTCTGGAAAGCAGCACCCGCGATCTCGGCACCCAAGCCCGGAGTTTCGCTGGCATGCGAGAAGTAAACACCGTAAACAGTGTCTTTATCGGCATTCAAAGCCACATATCCCCAGATAGCGCCCCAAAGACCGGCACCGTAAACCGGTACCACGTATTTGGTTTCTCCGTCTACCTCACATACGAAAACGTGCAAACGATTGTTTTCCTTCGCTTCTTTTTCGTAGCTGATAGAGAAACCATCCGTATTTTCTGTCAGAGTGCCATCCACATTCATCAGCATGTCACCCTTTACATATTTATTATATTCAGCATCGGCATCTTTCACATCTCTGATGTTCAGTGCAGACAAAATTTGCTTCTTGGTGTCCAACTCCTGGTTTTTATTCTGAATGTCTTTCAGAGAAGAGCTGACAAATGCAAGCAGGAATGCCACGATAACAACCATTACCGAAGCATAAATGATAGTATAAGAGTTACTATTTGTATTCATCTTTCTTGTTCGGTTTAATTGTTAGACTTAATGGCGCGTTTTTCACGCAGTTTGATGTTGCTCTGAACCACACAATAGTCGATCAGCGGAGCGAAGATGTTCATCAGCAGGATAGCGAGCATCATACCTTCGGGATAACCCGGGTTCAACACGCGGATGATGATGGCCATCGCACCGATCAGGAATCCGAAGATGTACTTACCGGTTTCCGTACGTGCGGATGTCACAGGGTCGGTAGCCATAAACACAGCACCGAAGCAGAAACCACCCAGCACCAGGTGTTCGTACCAAGGCATGTGAGCCATGGCAGTGTCGGGACCCACAGTATTGAAGATCCATCCCATGAATGCACCGCCGACGAATACCGAAAGCATTGTTCTCCAGCTTGCGATACCTGTCCACAGCAGAATAACGGCACCAATCAGAATAGCAATCACACTGGTTTCACCGATAGAGCCCGGAATCAGACCGGTCACCATATCCCACGAGAAAGCCGGGAAGCCATTGGGATCGGTAGCAGTAGACGCCACACCCAGCGAAGTGGCCGCTGTCAGTCCGTCTACCGTGTTACCCAATCCGAAGATGCTGTCTTGTGCCACCCAAACGGCGTCACCCGACATCTTGGTAGGATAAGCGAAGAACAGGAATGCACGGGTCACAAGGGCAACGTTGAACACGTTCATACCTGTACCTCCGAACACTTCTTTCGCAAAAATAACAGCGAATGCAGTGGCTATGGCCAGAATCCACAACGGGCAGTCTACCGGTACAATCATCGGGATCAGGATACCCGAAACGAGGAATCCTTCCTGAATCTCTTCCTTCTTCCATTGTGCCACCACGAACTCAATGCCCAGACCCACTACATAAGATACGATAATCTTAGGCAGAATGGCCAGGAAACCGTAAATGAACATTTCGATGAAGCCACCCTGAGCTCCGGTGTGAGTGAAATGCTGGTAACCTACGTTGTACATACCGAACAGCAAAGCCGGTATCAACGAAATAACCACAATCGACATGATACGTTTGCTATCAATCGAGTCGTGGATGTGCGCTCCCGATTTCGAAGTGGTGTTGGGCACGAACAGGAAAGTTTCGAAGCCATCGAACACCGAACGAAACGCGTGGAGTTTGCCGCCCTCTTCAAAGTTCGGCTTTATCTTATCGAGATAATTTCTTAACGCTTTCATTAATTATGAATTATAAATTATGTGTTATGAATTACATCATTTCAGCACGAAGCATATCGAGTCCGGCACGAACGATGCGTTGCAATTCCAGTTTCGAAGAGTCGACAAATTCGCACAAAGCAAAGTCTTCGGGCGCCACTTCGTAGATACCCAGAGCTTCCATGCGGTCGATGTCCCCGGCAATGATTGCTTTGATCAGGAATTCAGGCAGAATGTCCATCGGGAATACTTTGTCGTATTCGCCGGACATAATCATGTGGCGTTCGCCTCCCTTGATACGGGCATCGAGCACATACTCCTTCTTATTCCCCATCAACCAGCTGAAATACGAGCGGTTGACGCTGAACTGATTGAAACGGGGCATGATCCATCCCAGCATTTCGTGGATGTCGTCACCTTCGGGAATCACTGTGAGCTGGCTGTCGAAAGCGCCCAGGAATCCGTTCGGCTTCACTTGTTTGCCTGTCAGCACATTGCCGCTGATGTAACGCAACTCTTTGTCCTTCGTCACGTTTCCGGCAAACACATGGGTCAGCAGTGCGCCGACTTTCAGTTTGCAATAAGCAGGTTTCACCACTTCAGATCCTGTAACGGCTACGGTACGAGTCAGGTCCACCCGTCCGGTATTGAACAGACGTCCGATGAAGATTACGGCTTCCGCGCCGATAGTCCACACCGTCTCACCTTTCACTACGGGAGCTACGTGATTGATTTGTACCCCTACATTTCCGGCAGGGTTCGGTCCGTCAAATACGGTTACTGTGACATTTTTAGCCTGTGTCAGGGCTGTCGATTTTTGTTTGATGCTGATACCCAGATACGTTTTGGCTATTTTAGCCAGGGCATCCAGTCCTGTCTGGAAATTAGCTTCTTCCCCTTTCAGAACATATTCGAAATCGGGTGCCAGCGGGTTGCTGTCGAAAGCAGAGATGAAGATAGCCCGCGGAGCGACTGTCGGATCGGCAATCACGTCATACGGACGCTGTTTCATAAATGCAAACATACCAGCTTCCAAGAGTGCAGCTTTCACAGCCTCGCCATCGAGTTTGGATACGTCCTTCTTGCCGAATTCTTCGTAATCCTGCTCTGCGGCAGCCTCCACCACGATGTTCAGCACCTTACGGCGTGCACCGCGCTCCACGCTTGTTACAACGCCGCTAACGGGCGAAACAAATTTCACTTCAGGATGATTCTTGTCGATAAACAAGGGTCCCCCGGCCATCACATATTCCTGCTCTTTCACCACCACCTTCGGAGTCACTCCTGGGAAATCATCGGGTACGAGTGCGTAGAATCCCGGTTCTTTCACTGTTGAGAGCTCTTCAGCAGCTTTTCCTTTCAGGTTGATGTCAAGGCCTTTACGTAACTTTATTACATTTGCCATGTGATTATATAAAATAATGGTTTCATAATTTGCCCGCAAAAGTAATAAATAATAATGTGAATAAAGAGGAAAAATGAAAGGAATTACGGAAATTTCTCCGTAATTCACCCTTTGAACAAACATCAATAGATAAAAAAGGCTAAAAAAACGAGGAAGGGTTTTGAACGATCGACGATGAACGGTTGTTGAACGATGGACCGTTAACGGTGATTAACTGTGAACTATTAACGGTGGTTAATTCTAGACGATCAGTGTTTGTGAACGAGGAACGGTTAACAATGGATAACGAAGGGATGCAGAGAGATGTAGCAGAAGAAGATGACGGAAGGAAGCAATCTCCGGCAGCACTGAGGGATAATTTTAAGAAAAAAGGGTGTAGCCATACGGGGCTGAAGGTGTAGCCTTAACACAAAAAGGGTGTAGCCCTCCTTCCCGTATGGCTACACCCTTTCATTTCTATGTTACCGATTACCGGCCCATCCATCGACGGTCAATCCGTATTTATTTCCGACCGTTGATCGTTCGCCGTTCAACAACCGTTCATCGCCGATCGTTCAAAAGCGTTCACTGTTCCGGTGCAAACATCGGGTCCCAAGCAGGCAAACGGATTGGTTTCTGCTTCAGGATTTCCAACACCTTGGGAGTTGCGAATTTCTTCTCCACTACCAGGCGGAACATGTATTCATCAAACCATTCATCCGTCATAATCAGATGTCCCTGATAGCCGTTGGTTGCTCCCCAACTATTTTCTACCATCCATTTCACCGGTTTATTATCTTTGACATCTACCGCCATCAGAGTCATGGCATGGCTCGATCCACTGGCAAACGTCTGCACGCGTTGTTTTTTGTCCATCCCGAAGGTAGTTCCCATCAGCGATGCATAATCATAATTGTTCACGTCGAGCAATCCTCGCTCCGAGTTCAGGAATTTGCCCACATCGCACGAGAAATACATCATTGTGCTGTCCTTCAGTGATGCGATGGCCATCTCCTTGATTTCGTCAGCAGGCAGATTGACGTAGGTCCAGTTACGTCCGTCGTAGCGGTGGCGGTCAAAATCAATTTCGTAACATTTATAATATTCGCGACTCGGATCATTCATCAGCATCACGTAGTTATCCAGCAGGTTCTTGTCACCATATTTTTCCAGGAAAGACATCGGCGTATATTGTGCAGTCTCCACCGGATTTCCTTTCTCGTCCTTGCGTGTCCAGGTAAACTCGGTGGGAGGAACGCCCAGGTTGAGCACCAGCATACGGTATACGGTGCCCAGCATCTCCGTCTTGTCCTTCTCGAGCGCAGGCTGTTTGGCCCCCTTTGCGGCGCGGTCGCGCAGTTGCAGACCATACTCACGCAGTTTTTCGGCAATCAGCCCTGCCATGCGCGATGTATTCTCACTGCTGTTCGTCTCGGGCATCACCTCTTTGGGTACCAGGCCATATTTAGAGACAATGTCGGCCACCCCGGTAAACGTGCCGCCATCACTCAGCGGATTGCGGAAGAGCCATTCCACCATTTTGTCATCCATCGGCTTTTCGCGGGTATCGATAACGCCCTGCAGGAAAAGATTGGCCTTCTCCAGCTGATCCCAGAAGAAGTTGTAGTTCTGCGAAAATTCAAAAGACCCCAGTCCATACCGGGCTATTGCTTTGGCACGCATCACGTTCAGCCCGGTGAACAGCCAGCAACGGCCCGACGACTTCTGATCTGTAATTCCTTTTGAGTCAACTTTGATGGAAAAGTGAGTATCCATCCCCTTCAGGTTGTCCTGATTCAGCGCCAGCTTGCGGATGTCATTGTTACCGATTGCATTGCGGATGGCTTTGTCGGTTGTCGTGCCTTGGTAGCTTTGTTTGATTTGGTTCAGCATTTCCGGACTGATACCTCCCTTGTCTTGCTGCGCGCATACGGTTAGGAATGCGGCACTTAGAGCAAAAACAGATAATATTCGTTTATTCATGTGGTAAAGTAATTTGGTTAATAAAGGAGTCTTCTCCTTTTTCTTTTGCAAAAATAGTATCCTTTTCCGGAACTTTTGTCACAGTATTTAGATTTATTATCTATTTGGATGAAAACTTATCCAAATAAAATAGTTTCCTTTGCACCAATATTCATACAAAGCAATGAAAAGATATATAATAGGTATATTGATGGCGATCATGCCTGCCGCATTCGTTACGGCTCAAGACAAAGGCATTTCAACAGTAAAAGACGGACAGACAGCCGTCGGCAACACATTCAACACGGACACAGCCAAGCAAGACAGCACCCCTGCCCTTTCGAAACGTGAACTGCGGCGTCAGCGGGTAGCCCGGCGCAACCTTCATTACAACATTCTCGGAGGGCCCAGCTACACCCCCGACTTCGGCCTGCTGATTGGCGGAAGTGCTTTGATGACTTTTCGTATGAACCCGAGCGACACCACCCAGCAACGCTCCGTGGTACCTGTAGCCATCGCACTGATGTTCAACGGCGGACTCAATTTGTTCTCCAAGCCGCAACTATTCTTTAAAGGCGACCGCTTCCGCATCTTCGGACAGTTCAGTTACAAAAATACACAAGAAAACTTTTACGGCATCGGTTACAGCACCAATAAAGATTATGTGCGCAGCGACACCACCAGCCAGTACCGATACAGTGGATTACAGATCAACCCCTGGTTCCTGTTCCGCCTGGGTGAAAGCAATTTCTTTGCCGGCCCGCAGGTCGACCTCAACTATGATCACATGTACGATCCGGCCAAATACCTTGTCGACCAGCCCTCTTACAAAGCTGCCGGCGGCACGGACAAAGGCTATAAGAACTTCAGTTCCGGTGTCGGCTTCCTGCTGACTTACGACACACGCGACGTGCCCGCCAACGCCTATCGGGGCATGTACCTCGACTTCCGTGGCATGATGTACCAAAAGTTCCTGGGAAGCGACAATAATTTCTACCGCCTGGAGATAGACTACCGCCAATACAAGACTCTTCGCAAACGCGGCGTGCTTGCCTGGACGGCACAAACGAAAAACGTGTTTGGCGACGTCCCTCTCAACAAATACGCTCTCAGCGGTACTCCGTTCGATCTCCGAGGTTACTACATGGGCCAATATCGTGATAAGTCGTCACATGTCGTCATGGCGGAATATCGTCAGATGATCAATACGGACAAAGGCAACTGGGTGAAGCGCATGCTCAACCATGTGGGCTATGTGGCTTGGGCGGGATGCGGATTCATGGGCCCTAACCCGGGAAAAATAGAAGGTGTCCTACCTAACATGGGTGTGGGTCTCCGCATTGAAGTGCAGCCCCGCATGAACGTCCGCCTCGACCTGGGACGCAACATGGTGAACAAGCAAAATCTGTTCTACTTCAACATGACAGAAGCATTCTGAGAACCTGTTTTATATTCTTCCTGAATAAATTCTCAATATAGGTTCGACCTGTTTTTGAGTTTCTTTTCAGTCTGTTTCCCCGTTTTTATGCGTCACATAGCCTGCTATGCTCCCACAAAGACGGGGAAATATCCTTGAAAACAAATCTTCCCTCCCGACAGAACTTAAACAGGCACTAAATAAAATATTACTGCATTCGATGCTTTATTTCTAAAAAAAAGGGGTATATTTAGGGCATTAGTTGCAAATTTATCTTATATTTGCACAGATTTCACAAGCAAACAGGCAATATATACAAATAAGTACATCGATATGAAAAGAGTTTTATTCATACTATGTAGTATACCCCTACTTCTATTTTCACCGGTTTCTTTCGCAAATGCCCAGGAAACCAGTGATTTCTCAAAGCTAAACCCGGAAGATTACACCAACATTTCACTTCCTCCCCTCGATCTGTTATTCGAAAACGCCAAAGGAGGACCGATCTATGAACTTGCCAGTGTAAAAGAGCAGATCGAACGCAAACTGCTGGCAAAAGAAAGACGGGCGGTACTTAGCTTTTTTAATATACGGGGAAGTTATCAATGGGGAAAGTTTGGTAACGACTATACATTTACCGATGTTTCAACACCTATTTTATATAATTATTCTACTTCCAAACAGCAGACATACACTGTAGGAGCGGCCGTGAATATTCCTCTTGACGAGTTATTCGACCTTGCTCCACGTGTAAGGCGCCAGAAGCTAAATGTGAAAACAGCAGCTTTAGAGCGCGAAGCCAAATTCGAAGATATGAAAAAAGAAATTATTGAGCTTTACGCAACAGCGACATCCCAATTAAGTGTTTTGACATTACGTGCGGAAGCTTTAGAATTAGCTACTGTTCAATACAGTATTGCCGAAAAAGATTTTGCAAATGGAACAATAGAATCAAGCACTTTATCTGTAGAAAAAGGAAGACAATCAACAGCTTTAGAAGCTTTTGAAAAGAGCCGGTTTGAGTTAACCAAAAGTCTAATGATCCTTGAAGTTATAACCCGTACACCAATTCTACGAAAATAAACATAACATTATGGACTATATACTCTATCTTTTCCGATCATTATACCGTGTAAAATGGTGGATTCTATTAGGAACTCTCATCATATCTGCTATTGCCTATTACTTGACAGGAAATATGAAGGGTGGCTATAATGTAGAGGCAACTCTCTACACAGGAGTTGTGTCTGGCTATAGTATCGAAGAAAATACTAAAGTAGACTGGGCCTTAGCCCAAAATTCCATGGATAACCTTATCAATATAATACAGGCTGAGAGCACTTTAAAACGTGTATCTTTACGACTCTTTTCACGTGTTTTGGTCAAAGGAGACCCAAATAAAGACAACGAAGGCATAACCTCTGCCTGTTATAACTTCACTTACAATCATATGAAAAACAGTAAGGATGGTAAAACTCTTATCTCTCTTATTGATAGAAGTAGTGAAGATAAAACGATGGAGAACTTCCAAAAGTATGAACGTCCGGATATGAACAACTACATTTATGGACTGTTCTATTTTCAACATATTTATTATAGCTATAAAGCCCTAAAAAACATCAAGGTAGACCGCAAAGGAAGCAGCGATTTATTAAGAGTAAGCTATCAATCCGGTGATCCTGGTATTGCATATAACACTGTTGAAATTCTCATGAAAGAGTTCGTCAATGAATATCAGGCATTACGTTATGGAGGTACTGACAAAGTAATAGAATATTTTAGATCAGAATTAAAACGAATCGGTAAAGAATTGACAAATTACGAAGACGATCTTACACAATATAATGTCACTAATCGTATTATAAACTATTATGATGAAACAAAAGAAATAGCAGCTATCAACAAAGAGTTCGAACTGAGAGAGCAAGATGTACTATTCAACTACAACAGTTCCAAAGCAATGCTGAACGAACTTGAAAAGCAAATGGACAGTAACATTAAACGGGTCATTCACAACGTTCAATTAGTGGACAAAATAAACCAAGCCTCTGATCTAACAGGCAAAATCACTCAGATGGAAACAATTTCCACCTCAAGTGAGGACAGTGGCAGACAACTCTTAGAATACAAAAACAAATTATTACAAACCAGACGAGATCTATCAGAGATTTCCAACCAATACGTAGCTGGTCAATATACAAAGGAAGGTCTAAACAAAGGTACTATCGTAGAACAATGGTTAGATCAGCTTTTATTATTTGAAAAAGCAAAAGCTGAACTAAAAATAGTACAAAAAAGCCGCAATGAATTAAATGCAAAATACTTGCATTTCGCTCCTGTGGGTACTACTATTAAAAGAAAAGAAAGAATTATCAACTTTACAGAACAAAACTACCTGACCAATCTAAAAAGCTACAATGATGCATTATTGCGTAAAAAAAGCTTAGAAATGACAGCCGCCATTCTAAAAGTACTTAATCCTCCTGCTTACCCAATTAATTCAGAGTCGACTAATCGTCGCAAAATTGTTATGATGATTGGCGTAGGTAGTTTTATAGGGTTAATTGCCTTTTTCTTACTGATAGAATTTATCGACCGTACTCTAAGAGATTCGGTTCGTACGCGAAAACAAACAGGAAGTCCTGTATTAGGTGCGTACCCTGCTCCTATGAAGTTCAGTCCCATCAGTAAACAATGCGAAGACATTGCTACTCGATATATGAGTAGTTCTATTCTTCGATTCTTTACGCAAAAGAAAGAAGGAATGCCATACATTTTGAATATGCTTAGTACAGAAGATGGAAGTGGGAAAACCTATTTAGCCAACAGACTAAAAGCATATTGGGAAGGTATAGGTCTACATGTACGTATGCTGAGTGACGGGACTGATTTTGATTCTAATTCTTCGAAATATGCTTTGGCAAACACAATAACAGACCTGTATATACCACAAGAAGAAGATATTTTAATTATTGAGCAACCAAGTTTGAATCGTGCCAACATACCTGTATCTATACTACAAGACGCACAATTAAATTTAGTAATAGCGTCTGCAGATCATGGCTGGAAAGATATAGACAAAATGTTGTTACAAAAATTAAAAGCTCAATTAGGCAAAGCGCCATATCTCTATCTTAATTGGGCCCCTAAGTACGAAGTTGAAACTTATACGGGAATGCTGCCCCCATATACATTCTTACATAAACAATTGTATCGTTTATCACAATTAGCTCTGACAGAAAGTTTCATCCGTTGGAAAAAGAATTCAAGAAAAAATTATCAGGACGACGATAACGATGACGATGAATAACGAAGAAGAAATATACAATAGAGACCCACATCAATCCAGTCGTAGTTTTTATGTTCTATTCGCTCTTCAATTTTTGCCAATATTGGCAAGCATATTCATTGAAGTGAAGCTTGGGATAGCTACTTTGGCAATAATAGTGCCCATGACTTTTATTACTTTAATTGCCTGTAGTAATCGTCAAACAGATTGGTCGCATTCTCGCAATATAATATTATCACTTTTTTTCATATGGGGCATATATTGTTTATTGGAAATATCAAATCCTAATAACGTACAGGAAGCCTGGAATATTAGTATTGGACATTATTTATTCATTCCTATTATATGTGCAGTTCTCGTACCGATTTCTATCCGTGACCGTAAAGGTATTGAATCTTTATTATTCATTTGGGGAATCTTTATATTGATAGTCACCATCAAAGGCTATTGGCAAAAGAATCATGGTTTTACCGATAAAGAACTTTATTTCCTTTATACATTAGGTGGTGCCCGTACACATATAATATGGTCCGGTATCCGTTATTTTTCTTGTTTCTCTGATGCGGCCAATTATGGAGTTCACTCGGCTATGGCAACCAGTGCTTTCGGTATCGCAATGTTTTATGTTCAAAAAAGATGGATGAAAGTTTTTTTTGCATTTATCATGATTTGCGGTATATATGGTATCGGAATCTCCGGTACACGTGCTGCAGTTGCAGTTCCAATTGGCGCCATTCTTATGTATGTTTTAATATCGAAAAACACTAAATCCATTATAACAAGTAGCGTCATCTTAATAGGTGTCTTTTCCTTTTTCTACTTTACCAATATTGGTAATGGCAACCAGTATATACGTAAAATGCGTTCGGCTTTTCGTCCTACAGAAGATGCTTCTTATCAAGTACGAGTGGAGAATCGAAAAAAAATGAAGGTATTAATGGATGAAAGACCAATGGGATATGGTTTAGGACTATCCAAAGGTGGGAGATTTAATCCCAAAGAACAAATGCCCTATCCACCGGATTCTTGGTTAGTAAGTGTTTGGGTAGAAAGTGGAATTATTGGATTGGCATTATATTTACTGATTCATGGAGTTCTTTTTGCCTGGTGCTCTTGGATACTGATGTTTAAAATCATGAACCAACGTTTAAGAGGATTATTAGCAGCATGGCTTTGTACAAATGCAGGTTTTTTTATTGCTGCATACGCCAATGACGTCATGATATATCCAAATCCTTTTATTATTTATACAGGTTTTGCACTCTGCATAACTGCTACAAATATTGATCCTGTCATGCAAAAAGAAGACGATGAGATGAATAGAGAGAAAAAAGAAATTGATTATTAACGAAATAAAAATGGATCCGATTTATCACAAAAACAAACATTCATGAAACAAACGCCTCCTTTGATATCTTTTATCACCATCTGTTACAATGGGCTGGACGACACTTGCATGTTGATAGAATCGTTACGCGACACGATCAGTTCCGTCAGTTATGAAATCATTGTGGTGGACAACGCGTCCCGCCAGGATGAAGCCTCCCTGATACAGGAACGGTATCCCTTTGTACGGACTCTCCGCAGCGAGAAAAATCTCGGATTCTCGGGAGGAAACAATCTCGGAATACAGATAGCACAAGGAAAATACCTGTTCCTGATCAATAACGACACCTACCTGACCGAAGACGGACTGCCCGCCCTGATAGAACGATTGGAGAGCGATCCCCGCATCGGGGCCGTATCACCTAAAATCCGTTTTGCCTTTCCGCCGCAAAGCATTCAATTTGCCGGATATACCAAGCTCAGCCGGTATACGATGCGCAATAAAGCATTGGGCATGGGATGTCCGGACGACGGGACTTTCGACACTCCACGCCCCAGTGCCTACCTTCATGGAGCTGCGCTGATGCTGAAACGGGAGGTCATCTGGAAAGCCGGACTGATGCCGGAGATCTATTTTCTCTATTACGAGGAGCTGGACTGGTGTACCAGCATGACGCGTGCCGGCTATCAGCTGTGGTACGAGCCGCGCTGCACCATCTTCCACAAAGAGAGCCAAAGTACCGGGCGGCAAAGCCCTCTCCGCACCTTTTATATGATGCGAAACCGAATGCTTTACGCCTGGCGCAACCTCCCGGGAATGGAACGTTGCTTGGCTATCGCTTACCAAATGCTGATCGTAGCTCCCAAAGACAGCCTGTGCTTCGTCCTGAAAGGAGAGCCCAAGCTGGCAAAAGCCGTCTGGCACGGAGTGAAGGGTTTCTGGAAGCTGTGTTGAGTGACAGTCCACCACAGATTACACAAATTAGCACACAGAGGAATCATTTTTTTGGGGGATATCCATAAACGAGAAAGTGAAATCCTGTGGAACTCTCTGAGATTCTATAGGATTCTGTAAAACTCTGCCGAAATGATCCTCTGTGTAATCTGTGGTGAACCGCAGCTGAACCGATTTACACAAATATATCGACCCATAACCTACATTAAGACTTATGATACTCATACTAACCTTGATCGACTGGATCCTGTTCGTTCCGCTGGCACTTTGCGTAGCCTATTTGCTAGTGTACGCTATCGCGTCCAAATTCTATCGTGCGCCCCACTATCCGGAAGCGGACAAATTGCACCGCATCGCCGTCTTCTTCCCGGCCTACCGGGAAGACAAAGTCATCATTGACTCCGTACGCTCTTTCCTCGAGCAGGACTACCCCAAAGAAATGTACGATGTATACGTCATCTCCGACCACATGCAGGACTCCACCAACAAAGCCCTGAGCCGACTCCCTATCCGCCTGCTGGTAGCTACCTACGAAGACAGTTCCAAGGCCAAAGCCCTCCTACTGGCCATCAGCACCATCGAGGAAGACGGAAAGGCGAAAGGACTAGGCAACCGCCAATTAGCCTTTATGTATGACATTGCCGTGGTGATGGATGCCGACAACGTGACCGTACCCGGATTCCTTTCCGAGGTAAACCGTGCCTACTCCGCCGGAGTACAGGCGATGCAGGCCCACCGCACAGGCAAAAACCTGAATACGGACATTGCCTTGCTCGACGGAGTGAGCGAGGAGATCAACAATGGATTTTTCAGGAGCGGACACAACGCCCTCGGATTGTCTGCCGGACTGGCAGGCTCGGGCATGGCTTTTGATTACTTCTGGTATTACGATGCCGTGCAAAGCCTGGAAACCGCAGGAGAGGACAAAGAGCTGGAACTTACGCTACTTGAGTGCGGAATGCACACCGTCTATCTGGAACACCTACCTGTCTACGACGAGAAAACGCAAAAAAAAGAGAACATCAAGAATCAGCGCCGGCGCTGGATGGCGGCGCAATTCGGCATCTTGTGTGAGGGACTATCCTTCATAAAAAGCGTCAAGCAGATGGAAGGATGGTGGCGGTGGTGGCCCTCTTTAGATCTGGTCGATAAAATCATCCAATGGATGCTCCCTCCGCGCCTGGTGCAACTGGTAGCCGTTTTCGGATTCACTCTGCTTACCACACTGGTCTACCGTCCGGCAGCATCTAAATGGTGGATATTGTCGGCAGCACAGGTTGCCGCCATGTTTATCCCTGTTCCAGCCCGCTTGCTCAACGGTAGGCTACTAAAAGCACTAATGCAGGTGCCTTCGCTGGCATTCGGGACCATAGCCAGCCTATTCCACCTCAAAGGAGCCAATAAGAAATTTATACATACCGAACACGGTGAGTGATACGGGTTACCACAGATTTACACGGAGTTTCGGTTTCTCGTTCACGGGTATCCCGAAAAAAATAAATCCTCTGTATAATCCAGTGTAAATCTGTGGTACCTCCCGTCAACCGTACACTACCCGCAGCAAAACCTTAAAACAGGGACACGCCTTGATCCACTATTCGGGTTCTATCTCTCCATCGCCGTTCTGATCGGGGTTCAAATCACAATGGGCACCCATTTCGTAACCAGGATAAACTACCAGGAGCATACGCACCAGTACCTGCAGCGAGTAAATCAACACATTATTACCCCTCAACTTTTCCATATTTTACGAGAAAATAACCGTTTTCCTTAAATCTTTTTATGTATCTTTGCTAGATTGAAACATCATCACACTCAAAAAGAATGGAACAATGCAATGAACGTCCTAAAGTTAGCGTTATTATCCCTGTATATAACACCTGTAATTACGTACAGGAAGCACTGGAAAGTATTTGTCAGCAGACACTGGAAGAATTGGAAATTATCGTAATTGATGACGGCTCTACCGATTGTAGTAGAGCAATCGTGGAAGAAATTGCAATCAAGGACACACGGATTCAAGTTTATAAACAATCTAATCAAGGACTTTCTATAACACGTAATCAGGGACTGAAATTTTCTACTGGGGAATATATTTATTTCATGGATAGTGATGACTTTTTAGAGCCTGATGCACTTGAATTATGTTATCGTAAATGCACAAAAGAAGCTCTTGATTTTGTTTTCTTCGATGCTGAAACGTTCACAATTGAACCGAACATACCCGAAAGCTCCTTCGACTACCAAAGAACTTTAGATCTACCTGAAAAGATATGTTCAGGCATAGACATGTTAAAAATACAACTAAAAACATACAAGTTCAAATCATCGGTTTGCCTAAACTTATTTCACCGAGAGTTCATTTGTGAAGAGAGACTTTCATTTTATCCCGGTATATTACACGAAGATCAACTCTTCATGATACAAGCTTATTTGCATGCTTCTAAAACAGGATTCATTCGTCGTTCTTTCTTCCATAGGCGTATCAGAACAAACTCTATCATGACTAAAAAATTCACATGGAAAAATATGGAAGGATATCTTACTGTAACTAACGAATTATTAAGAGAACTCCCAATTTATCCAAAAACATATCACCATACAATATTCTTTTTTTTACGACAGATGCTGGATGCAGCTGTATGGCAAGCACATACATTATCTTTACCTCAACGTATAAAACTATTCAGCCTCTGTCTCAAATATTATAGGCCATATGTAACTATGCGAACGCTAATGGTATTATTACTAAAAACATCCATCCATCCCAGACAATAAAGAAACAACATATTTCTAATTATAAATCCAACGCCCTCACCTTCTCCATTGGAAAAGCAGAGTAGCTTTAAAAATAAATTTATGACTTCACTCAAGCACCAACTATTCTCGGGGGTATTCTATACCGCCCTTGCCAAATACAGTGGCATACTCGTATCACTTGTCGTAGCAGGCGTATTGGCACGCCTAATTTCACCAGACGACTTTGGTGTAATGGCTGTAGCAACAGTAATCATTGCCTTTTTCAATCTATTCACCGATGTAGGACTATCACCTGCCATTATCCAACACAAAAGTCTAACCAAAGAGAATTTATCAGGACTCTTCTCTTTCACAGTCTGGACGGGTATCGGTCTGGCATTTCTTTTCACAGTTGCCTCATGGCCCATAGCGGCTTACTATAATCGGGAAATCCTGCGCACACTATGTCAATTACTAGCTATAAACCTATTTTTTGCTTCAGCTACTATTGTTCCCAATGCTTTGTTTTATCGCAATAAAGAATTTAAATTTATTGCCTTGAGAAGTTTCGTTATACAGATAGCCACTGGTATAGCAGCTGTCATAGCAGCCTTATGTGGAGCCGGGCTTTATGCACTAATTATAGGTCCTATTTTATCGGGTATCCTAATATTTGTGGTTTCCATACATCATTATCCACAACGTCTGAAATTTACACTTGGGCTGGATGTATTGCGCCAAATCTTCTCTTATTCTGCCTATCAATTCCTGTTTAACATTATTAACTACTTTAGCCGTAACCTGGATAAACTATTAATCGGTAAATACATGGGGATGTCTCCTTTAGGTTACTATGAAAAATCGTATCGCCTGATGATGCTACCCTTACAGAACATCACACAAGTAATCACTCCCGTAATGCATCCCATCTTCAGCGACTATCAAAATGATCTTGAACGCTTGGCTTCAGGCTACGAACGCATTGTACGTTTCTTGGCTTTCATTGGACTGCCATTAAGTGTATTACTCTACTTTACAGCCAGCGAAGTAACATTGATTATTTTTGGCGACCAGTGGATACCATCAATCCCTATATTTCAAATACTCACATTATCGGTAGGCATTCAGATTATTCTGTCTTCCTCTGGTTCGATTTTTCAAGCAGCTGGCGATACAAAAAGCCTATTTGTGTGTGGTTTGTTTTCATCTGCGCTCAATGTAACTGGTATCTTACTGGGTATTTTCTGGATTGGCACACTTGAAGCCGTAGCATCATGTATCACACTTACATTTACTGTTAATTTCATACAATGTTATTGGATAATGTATCAAGTAACACTACATCGCAGCCTGCGCAATTTTGTAGCTCAACTGATATCGCCGCTTGTTATCAGCATCTTGCTGACTGCCGTACTCTATCCACTCAGTCTACTAACAGAAGGAGGAAACATTTTTCTGACCTTAATTGTAAAGAGTATTATATTTTTCATTATATTTGGGTGCTACATACAGTTAACCGGTGAATACGACATCATCGGTAAGACCAAAAGCATCATAAACAAAAACAAAGAATGAAAGCACTGTTTCTTGTATTTCACGGATTCGACGAAGCAAACGGAATCAGCAAAAAAATCCAACACCAAATAAAAGCACTAAAAGAGTGCGGTTTAGACGTATGTACCTGCTATTATGAACAAACATCAGATGGACATTGGAAGTGGATAGCTGACAATAACATTTTAGTCGATTTCGGACATAGCACATGGGGAAAAATAAGAAAACGTATATGTTTTAAGCCCATAAGAGATTTTATAATTTCTGAAGGAATCAGCTTTATATATATCCGTTCTTTTCATAATGCTAATCCATTTACAATACAATTGGTCAGTCAGCTTAAGAAACATGATGTAAAAGTAGTAATGGAAATTCCAACATACCCTTATGATCAGGAATATATAACTTTCAAGATGAAACTTGACCTATTGGTTGATAAATGTTTTCGCCATCATTTAGCAAAATTACTTGATGGGATCATCACATTTTCAGATGCCAAAACCATCTTTGGAGGACCTACCATTCGTATCTCAAATGGAATTGATTTTGATTCAATACTACCTAAAAAACAAATAAATGATACAACTTATGAACTACATTTAATTGGAGTGGCAGAAATACATTATTGGCATGGATACGATCGTATTATCAAAGGATTGGCAGAATATTATCTTACAAAACCTCAATACAAAGTATATTTTCACATTGTAGGCGAATTAAGCGGAGAACGTGAACGTCAAGAAATATTGCCAATAATCAAACAGAATGCCTTAGAGCCTTATGTTATTTTATATGGAAACATGCATGGAAACGACCTCGACCAACTATTTTCTAAGGCAGATATGGGCATAGGTAGCTTAGGACGGCACCGAAGTGGAATTACTCATATAAAGACTCTAAAAAACAGAGAATATGCAGCCCGAGGTATCCCGTTTGTCTATTCAGAAATTGATGCAGACTTTGACCACTGCAATTATGTACTTAAAGTACCAGCCAATGAAACTCCAATTAATATACATGAATTGATATCTTTTTATCATAGCCAATCATGGAACATAAATGTTATTCGTCATTCCGTAGAAAATTTATCATGGAAAATGCAAATGCAAAAAGTTATCAATGAAACTTATAAATAAATTAAATACTTAATAAAAACATGAAACGCGTTTTATTTGTTAATAATTACGACATGATAAAATCCAGAGAATCATACAATAATGGGAACTCTGCAAGTCATCATCAATTCGGAACTAATGAGCTTCTTGAAACTGGTGAATACGCTATCGACTATATGCTGATTACTCCTAAAAATCACAAAAATAAAATATTCAAATTAGTGTCACTTCTACCTTTATGGTTTAAACTCTATTGGAAAGCGCGCAATTATGATATTGTATATGGAGGAGCGGATTTTACAGTAGACTTTTTGGGAATATTAAAACAAATAAAATTATTTCGTCCAAAACTTATTGCCATATTTTATCACCCTCCATTCACCATAAGGCTGAAATTAGAGCAATATGATCATCTTATTTTCATCAGCCAATTTGCTCATCAAGCCATGTGTAAGGAGCTGCCCCAAAAAGCTAATATGCTAGAATTTATGCAATGGGGACCAGATCATAAGTTTTATGAACGCCTAGCCCCTATACTTAATTTCCAAAGACAATATGAGAACATCATATTCATTAGTAATGGTAAAACCCGACGTGACCACGAGACATTAGTGAGTGCTGCTGAGAAGACAGCAAGCCATACAATTATCGTTAGTGACAACCAAAGTATTCCTACAAATTACAAAGAAGGCAAATATACTCAAATCCATATTCAAGAGAAACCCGATGACACTAGAATGGTGCCCTTACTCAATAGCTGTTCCGTTTTAGTTATTCCAACTCCCCCATATGAGCATCCACTTGCAGCTATAGGAATGACTAGTTTTGTCGATGCATTAGCCTTGGGTATGCCTATTATCGCAGCTGATAATACAGCATACAGAGATATTATCATTGAGAACAACATGGGAAAGATCTACAAAGCAGGGGATGTTGATGATTTAGCAAATGCCATGAATTATTTTAAAAAATCACCAGAAAGAATTGTTGAATGTGGAAAAAATGCATGGCTATTTGGCAAAAAGAATGACATAAATCATTTCGGAAAAAAACTACGTAAGTTATTTGAATCATGAAAAATAATATCAAAATAGCTTATTGCATTCCGTCTTTATACTATCCTAGTGGTATGGAACGGGTTTTAACATTAAAGGCCAATTACTTTACTGAGTTCTTCGGCTATGAGATACATATCATTTTAACGGATGGAGAAAATAGACCTCCATATTATGAATTGCATCCCAATATTACAATCCATCAACTTGGAATCAATTACGATCATCTATATGAAACACCTATCCATAGGCGCATCTTAGAATACTTAAAAAAACAGAGAGTCTTTCGAAGGCGCTTGAACGAATGTCTAAATGAAATAAAGCCCAACATTACAATATCATTATTGAGACGAGATATTAATTTTATCAATAAGATGACAGACGGAAGCATAAAATTAGGAGAGATACATTTTAATAAATCAAACTATCGCGAATTTAATCCTCCTGGACTTCCCAACTTTATAAAAAAATTAATCAAACGTTTTTGGATGAAACAACTTATATGTAAGTTACGTTCATTAGAGCGGTTTATTGTCCTTAGCCATGAAGATGCAACAGAGTGGACAGAATTAAATAATGTAACCGTTATTCATAACCCTCTTTCATTTATTCCAGAGTCACATTCTGACTGCAGCAGAAAACAAGTGATTGCAGTTGGAAGATATATGCCACAGAAAGGATTTGATCGTCTAATATCTGCATGGAAAATTGTATCCCAAAAACATCCGGACTGGATATTGCGCATATATGGTGATGGTATGCGAGAAAAGCTCCAAAAACAGATTGATACGTTAGATATTGGCAAAACCTGTATATTAGAACACAGTGTGCGGAATATCATAGAGAAATATTGTGAAAGTTCTATATTTGTTCTATCTTCACGTTTCGAAGGATTTGGAATGGTCATCACAGAAGCAATGGTATGTGGAGTACCTCCTATAGCATTTGCTTGTCCATGTGGACCACGTGATATCATTGAAAATAATATTGATGGTATATTAGTAAAAAATGGAGATGTAATAGGATTAGCAGATAAAATCTGTTTCCTTATAGAGAATGAGAGTGTACGTAAAGAAATGGGAATTCGTGCACGCCACAACGTAGAACGCTTCAAAATAGAAAACATAGCACTTCAATGGAAAAACTTATTTGAATCAGTTACTAATTAAAAGAAAAATATTATGAAATGGTACACAAAATATTTACAAGTATACGAGAAGCCTTTTTCTGAAGCTCCACAAGAGATCGTTGAAGAAGTTCGAAATAAACTGAAACTACTACAATCTGACAATCCGCTTGTAACAGTCTCTCTTATAGGATATAATGAAGAAAAACATCTACTAGCGAGTTTATGGTCTCTAAGTGAAATGAAATGTAAATATCCAATAGAAATTATTGGTACAGATAACGATTCCAAAGACCAAACAGCAACAATCTATGAAGCAACCGGCATTCCATATGTAATAGAGCATCAACATAGTTGTGGACATGCTCGCCTCTGCGGATTAAAGCGTGCCAAAGGAAAATATCACATTAATATTGACTCCGACACTATGTATCCCCCACATTATGTTGAAACAATGGTTGATGCATTAGAACGTCCTGGAATTGTAGCAGTAAGTTCATTATGGAGCTATATTCCCGATAAAGAACATTCGTGGGTCGGATTAAAAATATATGAATTCATTAGAGACATCCATTTATGGATACAATCAATCAAACGTCCTGAATTAAGTGTACGAGGACTGGTATTTGCATACCGTACAGATTACGCTCGTCAAGTAGGTATCCGCACAGATATTAGACGGGGGGAGGATGGCTCTTTAGCTTTACGACTCAAAGAATACGGAAATATATATTTTATACGCAAAAGAAAGGCACGTGCAGTCACGGGATATGGTACCATCAGCGCTGACGGCTCGTTATTCAACAGTTTTAAGGTACGGGCTATTTACGCCCTCAAAAATATAGGTAGAGTATTTACGCGAAAGAAAGAATATAAGGATGAAGATGATAATTTAATAAAATCATGAAAGAAATATTCGAGAAATTACATCGTCCAATTAACCCCGCTGGGTATATCACTGAAATAGATGGATTCCGTTTCTTTGCTATCTTTACAGTCTGCCTGTTACATCTCAATAACTTTTTTGGCAGAAGTATCGGATATGATTATTACCAAGGAGTCAAAGATATCAATTCATGGAGTTGGTTCATTAATCGATGTGGTTTAGGTGTTGAGCTTTTTTTTGCAATTAGTGGATTTGTCATAGCATTACCTTTTTTCCGTCATTATTTAGAAGGCAGTAAAAAACCTTCTTTAAAACAATATTTCTATAGAAGGTTAACTCGCTTAGAAGTACCTTTTATTTTATCATGTGTCATCATATATTTGGCATATGCCATAACTTCTCAAACAAATATACTTGCGGATATAAACCATTTATTCGCATCAATAACCTATACGCACACTCTAATTTATGGTGTATGGCCTCCTTTTAATCCAGTCATATGGAGTCTTGAAGTGGAAATTCAGTTTTATGTATTGGCTCCATGGTTAATTTTATTTCTTTTTTCCGGTTCAGGAAAATATTCATGGTATATTCGCATCACTATATTATTTTGTTTTTCATTAATATTAAAAGGTTTCTTTTATAATGAATTGAAACAATTACATTTACACCTGTCTATATTAAACCATCTTCATTATTTTCTTGTAGGGTTTACCATTGCATATTTATTCTTACGACAGAAAGAACTGTTATATAGAAAATACTTCATATGGGACATTGTTGGATCCATCTGCTTTTATTTACTCTTCTATTTTATATGGAATCCTAATCAACTATACTTTTGTATAGCATTGTTTTTGTTATTTCTAAGTGTCTTCAAAGGATATTTTATAAATTGGATATGTAGAAGAAAAGTATTATACATAATAGGAGGAATGTGCTACACAATTTATTTACTACATTATCCATTATTTCATTTTACAGGCAAACTAACTAAAAAAATACTTCCATTTGACTTTTACTATTCGAACTATTTAATACAAGCTACATTATTACTTCCAATTGTATTTACAATATGTTGTTGTTACTATATATTAATAGAAAAGCCTTGTATGAACAAAAATTGGCCACAAACACTCAATGCAAAAATTAAACGTATTACCTATTTTAAAATAAAGTCATGAAAATATACATTAAAACCATAGCAATATTCCTTTTGATACTATTAGCAGCTTCATGTATCAAAGAAGTTGACTTGTATAAAGGAGGAAGTTTAAGAGAACCGGCATATTTATACCCTTTTGATCAAGAAAATCAAAATGTGACAGCCGAGATTACAATCAAAACCAATTCAACTATCAATTTAGAATTGTTAGATGTTTATTTTGCACCTCTAAAATATAACAAACATTTGCTAATTATGCTTACCCAAGACGATTGTAAGCCTAGTATCTATCCACGAACATGGGCAAGTATCAATGGAAAGCCTCTTTCGGGACAATATTACTATCATTATGAACAATTAAAGCAAGATGATCTTCCACCAGATATTTACTATTTAGGAAAAACCTTAGGATGTACTGATGGAACAGGCAAAGAAGTTAGATTTTCATTTACAGCTACATTAGCTGCAGACGATAACTACATGGCCGAAGAATCAATAATAAATTTGGGATATAGCAAAGACAATTATCGTTTTTATGGAAGAAATGGCATTTTATGGGAAGATGTGATTGATATAGTTAATTATGGCAATAGTATAGCATTTCATAACGTAAACACTAAGGAAATACATAACATAGATAGCATACAAAAACATTATCTTATTGGACAAGATAGCATACAAAAAAGATTATCGGGCAGAAAATGTAAAACGCTTTCAGAACCTGATGGAAACATCGATTATACTACTGCTGCAATTAACTTAGATGATATAAAAACTATCACAGCAGAAGGTGGTGAAAAGGTATATCCATTTCATAATCTTACTAATCTAGAAAATCATACATTAAATAGAGTCTTTCATGATAGTCCTGATGACTTTAAACAGGTGATAGAGCAGGAACGATCTATACCTACTGTGGATCGGTGCGCTATTAACATCGGTGTACATTCTACAGATGCCTTCTGGACCGACTTCCTCCTTTGGCTGAACGACACTTATGGCAAAGATGGCGAAGATTGCGTATGGATGCCTAGTCAAGAAGAATATTATGAATACAACTATTATCGCATGCATGGAAAGATTGAAAAGAGCGCAAACGGATCGACATTGAAATTGATCGTCAACTTGCCGAGCCAGGAATATTTTTATTACCCTTCAGTCACCATCAACCTAAAAGGACTGAAGAAAGAAGACATCAAGTCGATAGAAAGTAACAGTGCTGTCACCGGACTGTCTTACGGAAATTATCAGGACGGAGTCATGCTGAACATTGACTGCCGACGGTTCCTGGTTGAACACGCTACGCACTTTGTAGAGCAATATGAAAAAGACAAAACAAACCAATCGAACAAAGCAGACGCACTCTACTTTGTAAACATGCTTAAAGAATCAAGTAAGAAAGCCGAATTATTGAACCGAATAAAATAAGAGATACTATGATGACAACACTGCAAATCCTTTTCTGGCTCTCCCTCTTCCTCGTATTCTATACCCACCTGGGATACGGAATACTGCTTTACATGCTGGTCAAACTGAAGGAACTCTTTGTGAAACCTGTCCGGCGACAGCTCCCCCCGGACAAGAGACTGCCGGACGTGACACTCTTCATCACAGCCTTTAACGAAGAAGAGGTGGTGGACGAGAAGATGCGCAACTGTCTCGGGCTGGACTACCCGGCGGACAAGCTGCACATCGTGTGGACCACCGATGGAAGCAACGACTCTACCAACCAGCGACTGGAAGACTGGCCGCAGGCCACCGTCCACTTCCAACCCCTGCGGCAAGGAAAAACAGCCGCCATGACACGGGGCATGATGCTGGTGGACACGCCGCTCGTAGTGTTTACCGATGCCAATACGATGCTCAACCGCGAAGCGATACGCGAAATAGTCCGGGCTTTTGAAGACCCGAAGGTGGGATGCGTTGCCGGTGAGAAAAGGATAGCCGTGCAAGAAAAAGACGGTGCGGCGGCCGGAGGAGAAGGCATATACTGGAAATATGAATCGACACTGAAAGCACTGGATGCACGCCTCTACTCCGCCGTGGGAGCCGCAGGCGAACTATTTGCCGTACGCCGGGAGCTCTTCACAGTGATGGAACCGGACACGTTGCTGGACGACTTCATCCTGTCGTTGCGCATCGCCATGCAGGGATACAAGATAGCATATTGCACGCAGGCGTATGCCATCGAAAGCGGATCGGCCGACATGCGCGAGGAGCAGAAGCGGAAAGTGCGTATCGCAGCCGGCGGACTGCAATCTATCTGGCGGCTGAGAGAACTGCTCAATCCGTTCCGTTACGGAATGCTGACGTTCCAATACGTATCGCATAGAGTGCTGAGGTGGTCTCTGGCACCGGTGCTGCTGTTCGCGCTGCTTCCACTCAACATCGCCATTCTACTGGCGGGGGGCTCCCCTGTCTGTTACGGCACCATCCTGGCACTCCAGCTCCTATTCTACATCATGGGAGGATGGGGCTACTACCTTTCTACCCGGCAAGTGAAAAACAAGCTGCTCTTCATCCCGTATTATTTCCTATTTATGAACATTAACGTAATGAAAGGTGTTAACTACCTTCGTAAAAAGAAAGGAACAGGAGCATGGGAAAAAGCCAAAAGAACAAAAACGGAATCCTTAAACCAATAAATCGGACAAAGCATGGATAGAATATTGCATGACGTAGACAATGCCCACAAGATACTTCAACTGACATCCGACACACTGATCTTGGTGGACAAAAACGGCACGTGTCTGGACATCGACCCACACAGCGATTTGTGGTTCCTGCAAGAAGACAGACTCTTGGGGAAAAATCTGTTCAACCTGCTTCCCGACCATACCTTCCAGAAACTGCTACCGGACTTCAGGCGGGTGACCCAACAGGGGATAACGGTGAACCGCAACTACCGGCTGCCACTGGAAGGGGGCGAAACGTATTACTTCAAATGTATCATGCAGCCGTACGACGGTGACAAGGTGCTATGCCAATATCGCGACATCACGGCGCGCAGCAACGTGAAACTGCAACTGGAACGCACCAACTACGAGCTGAAGGAGATACAAAAAGCGGCACAAATAGGGCAATGGAAATATTCATCGCGAGAGAAGACATTCTATTACCGGGGATACAACGGAATCGTATGCACGGAAGAAGAACGGAGCATCAACTTTCAGGATTACTACGAAACCATCCTGAGCGAAGACCTGCCCGCCGTGAACACGTGGATGGAAGCCAACCGCCGCGAACTCTTAAAGGAATACATCGAATACCGCATCCTGCTGGAAGGACAGGTATACTATATGCGCCAGCAATGCTACCTGCGGAATGAAGAAGAAGATGGTAACATCGTCCTGGAAGGGTATATACAGAACATCACCGACATACAGCGGAAACGAAACGACATCAACACGCTGACGCATGCCATCAACAATGCCAAAGAAAGTGTGTACGCGGCACGCAGAGACGGCACGCTGATATTTGCCAACAGGCAGTTCAGGCTGAACCACCGGATCGCGGAACAGGCGGACTTGTCACTGATACGGGTATTCGATGTCGTGGGCGACATGACCTGCATAGAGGACTGGGAAGAACGTTACCGCAGCATACGGGAAGGCCAGACCCTCAACTTCCTGGCCTACCAACCCCTGAAGCACGATAAAAACACACTGGCCTTTGAAGGCACCATGTACAGTGTGACAACGGACGACGGAGAAGAAACCTTCTGGTCGTTCACCCATGACATATCGGAACGTATCCGGTACGAATCGCAGATCAAACGCTTCAATCGCATCATGGATACCACGATGGAGAACATCCCGGCAGGTATCGTGGTAAAAGATATCGAGAACGATTTCAGGTACATCTACCGTAACCGGGAGTCGTACAACCGGGACATCAGCTCAGAAAACGCCATCGGAATGAACGACTTCGACTACTACCCGCTGGAAATGGCACAGCAGAAGCGAAAAGAGGATATGGAAATTGCCGCTACCGGAAAAGGGATGCACTGGATTATGGAGGGCAAGGACAAAAACGGAAATCTGCTGATTCTCGACAAGCAAAAAATCATGGTGGAAAGCGAGGACTTCTCTCCCATCATTGTCAGCATCGAATGGGACATCACCCAGCTGGAACTGATGCGCCGTGAACTGATAGAATCGAAAGAGAAAGCGGAAACATCGGACAAACTGAAGTCGGCTTTCCTTGCCAACATGAGCCACGAGATACGCACGCCCCTCAATGCCATCGTAGGATTCTCGCGCATCATCTCGGAGAGTGACAATGCGGAGGAAAGGAGGGAGTATTACGAGATTGTAGACGCCAACAACGAACGGCTGTTGCAACTGATCAACGAAATATTGGATCTTTCCAAAATAGAGTCGGGCATCGTAGAGTTCACTTACGGGCCGGTGAGGCTGCACACACTTTGCAAAGAGATTCATGATGCACACGTATTCCGCTGTCCGCAGGGAGTGGAACTGAGGTTCGACTCGCCGGACGAAGCGCTAAGCATCCACTCGGACAAGAACCGGATCTTCCAGGTATTCTCTAACCTGATAGGCAACGCGTTCAAATTTACCACAGAAGGCAGCGTAAGCTATGGTTACAAACAGGAAGGCGAGCGAGTTGTATTCTACGTCAAAGATACCGGACTGGGTATCGAGCCCGAAAAGTTGGGAAGGGTATTTCAACGGTTTGCCAAACTGAACAATTTTGCCCAGGGTACGGGTCTGGGATTGTCAATCTGTAAAACGATCATCGAACGGCTAGGCGGAGAGATTGCGGTCTCCTCGGAAGTGGGCACAGGAACCACATTCACCTTCTGGCTGCCTCTTGAGAATGTCATACAAGATACGGAAACGGGAACGAACAGCCACTTGCCCGGCGAAGCCGTCGGAACACAGCCGTCGGAAGTGCTCCCGGCCAAAGAGGATACGCCCCGCCCCAAAGAGGAAACGACGGAAAAGGAAGAGGACCTTCGGGCAACCGCAGCCGGAACGGAGCAAGCCACCATACTGATAGCCGAAGACACAGACAGCAACTTCGACCTGCTGAACGCTATTCTGGGTAGAAAATACCGCTTAGTACGCGCCAGAGACGGCATGGAGGCCGTGACCATGTATGACGAGGTAAATCCGGATCTGATATTGATGGACATCAAGATGCCTAACTTAGACGGACTGGAAGCTACCAGAATTATCAGGCAACTGTCCGCGGAAGTACCCATCATTGCACAAAGCGCATACGCTTACGAACACGACCGGAATGCAGCCGAAGAAGCCGGATGCAATGACTTTATCTCAAAACCGATCGCTCAGGAAAAGCTAAAGGAAAAGATAAAGAAATGGCTGAAATGAACCAATTCACCACGGATTACACGGATTGACACGGATTTCCTCGGAGTCTGTCTGAATTCCGCTTGAGATCAACCGGATAAATAATCAATCTGTCTTAATCCGTGTAATCTGTGGTGAACTAAAATGCGAAATTCAAAACAATGGGAAAGAAAGCTGTATCCAAACTATTTTATTGTACGTCTATTGCACTGACTTTTGTCCTGGCCGGCATCACCATTGCCGGAGCATTCGCCGGACACATACCTCCCGAACACTCCACTCTGATGCCTTTCATCGGGCTGGCGCTGTCAGGACTGTTATTGATCAATCTTGCCGTCGCCATTTACTGGGGGATTCGCCGGAGGTTCTGGATCATCATTCCGTTGATAGCCATAGCTGCCAACTGGCAATATCTGGGTCGGATCTTCCAACCTCCTTTCACTGCCGGAGGAAAAGAGGCAAATACACTGAAAATAGCGACATACAACGTTGACAGTTTCGGCAACGAGCAGTCGGGATATTCGTGCAAGGAGATTGCGGCTTATATGAAAGAGCACCGGGTGGACATTATCTGCTTTCAGGAATTTGTCGGCAACCGGTACTTTACTTCAGACAGCATACGGAACGCATTTGCAGACTGGCAGTATGCCGTCATTCCGCAAGCTCCGGACAGCACACCTATCTTGCAGGTAGCTCTGTTCAGCAAATATCCGGTGAAGGACAGCAGACTGATCACTTATCCCGATTCAAGGAATTGCAGTATGTGGTGTGACCTGAACGTAGACGGACAAACGGTTCGTATTTTCAATAACCACCTGCAAACAACGGAGGTCAGCCAAAATAAGCGCAGACTGGAAAGGGAACTGGCTAAAGACGAACTGACAGGCAGAGAGGAAGCAGTGGCCAAGCAATTGTTGGAGGGACTCAACGAGAACTTCAGGAAACGTGCGGCACAGGCAAAGACTTTGGAACAATTAATCCGCACCACCCCCTACCCCGTGCTGGTTTGCGGTGACTTTAACTCTCTCCCATCATCCTACACATACAGTACCGTGAAAGGTGACAATCTTCAAGATGGATTCCAGACTTGCGGACATGGGTACATGTATACGTTCCGGTACTTTAAACGCCTGCTGAGAATCGACTATATTTTCCATTCCAAAGAATTTAAAGGGGTAGATTACTATTCGCCTGACCTCGATTTGTGCAGTGATCATAATCCGGTAGTGATGGAGGTGAAGATGTAAACGGGAATGTATCCAAACGCCTTTTCACCCCCATAACTCTCTCGTTATAATATAAAAAAGGCCGTCCTGATTACACAGAGCGGCCTTTCTTAATTATAAATGAATTAGTTTTCTTATTCTACTTTCTTCAAAGAGTCTGCAACATATTCAAACTGTCCTTTACCTGTCACTTTATACTTAATGGTATATTGTGTGGTAGAAGAGCCATCGTAAATGGCAAAGTTAATTGTATAGAAGACATCTACACCTTCCACAACATCCGCACTACCATAGATTGCTTTCAATCCCGGAAGGAATGCTTCTGGCAAACGTTCGAACATCAACTTAGTAAGATCGGCATCCGACATGTTGCCATAAGCGGCAGCATTTTGTTCTCTCCACTTCGCCGGGCGGAAATCAAAATTATTCTGATAAGCAGAGCTACCATAATAATATTCATTATTACTCTTACCACTAAATATAGGCGCATATTCTTGTCCCTTATTGGCAATCACCCAATCGGTGATGGTCTGATAGAATGCAGCAGTTTCTGCATCGCCCTTTTCTGCCTTCAAAGTAACCACAGTGCTCGGGTCAAAGTTCCACTTGCCGTCAGACAATACAAACTGCTCTGTCTTATCGACAATACGTGTATTCAACTCCCATCTCGCTTTTTCGGCAGAATAAGTGTATTCATCACTGTAGATCTTCAAATCAGTACCATTATAATATCTGTAGACTACTACACGTGCATCGCCATCAACAGGATATGCCACCATCCGCGACAGATAAGCGGGCAGATAGTTCACAGCCGGAACATCAGAAGTAAAGTAGCGTTTACTCTGTCCCATATCTCCGTAATCGGCATATGTCAGGACATATACGTTATTGCTCTTATTCTTCCAGTTCTTTCCATCGTATACTTTCACCGCGTAAGTAGGAGTAGAAAGACTGTTAGCCGGAATGGAGGTACCTACCATAATGTTATCGATCTGATAAGTAGTGGTTTTCTTATTGGCACCATCACCTTCGTACTTAAAGGCTACATACACCTTCTTGCCTGCATAAGCTGACAAAGGCACTTTACCTGCAGAAGCAAACGTACCGTAACCACTTGTCGGCTTGGTAGGAATGCTGAAATCTGAAGTCACATCAACCCAGTTGGCAATACCGACATTTTCACCATCGAAATTCTCTGAAATCAGTACTGACAAGCAGCTAGCATTATAGTATCCCACGGTCACGTCAAAAGCGAGATAATCACCGGCAGTAACAGAAATAGCAGGGGTAACCATCCAGCCGACGCATGCCCCTTTCGTACCGTTTGCCGAATACTGAACATACTGGTTATCATCATAAGAAGTAACCTTCCACTGAGTGTCACCGGTAGAGCTGATAAACCAGCCTTTGAGCTCCTTCAAATCTCCGGTAGGAAGCGCCTCGAAGTTTTGCCACATCAACGGATTCTCCAACTGTCCCTCTCCCAACTTATAGTCAACGAAAACAGCTGTTCCCTTTTCGGCATCTTTGAACTTCTCGTTCAGGATCTTAGACATCTGACCTTCTGTCTTTTCATTCAGATAAGGCGCAAATGCATTCTCACCATAAACCAACTTGTATTCGGCATCCGTCGGTTTCAGATATTTCACCGAAGCATACTCCGACAGCAAAGAAGACATCGCTTCTTTGTACTTATACGTAATCTTTGCACTCGAACCCTTATCGGCAGTGTAATACTTATCAAGCAAGAAAGCAGGTATGTAATCCGCTCCCGTGATCTTCTCTGTCAGATACATGTTAGTCTTCACATTCTCAAGATCCTTAGACACACCGGCATCTGTAGCAATCTTCTTATTGGTCGAATTTGAGCTGATAGTTGCATAGTCAGCATCAGTCAGCGTATACTCTATCTTCATCAAATTCGTCGGTTGGGTCATATCGTCCAATCCTTCGAAGTTGTCATCGTTATATTTACAGCCGGACAGCAGAATCAACGACACCGCTACAGGCATTAATAGATTTCTATTCATAATTTAAACTTCCTGTTTTTAGATTAGAAATTAACTTTTAATCTCAAGCTATAAGTACGGCCGAATCCGTAGAACACATTGTAAGCGGTCTTCCAATCGTGATTGCTACCATCTGTCGCATCAGAAATATAAGTCTGGTCGAATAAGTTGTTCACGTTACCTGACAGTACTGCATTCAGCTTACCAAAGTTGAATTTATAACTTGCGTTCAAATCGAAAGTACTTGCAGTCGGAATACGCCAAGGAGTAGAAAAGTCTTTCTCACTGTTCATCACCAGGTCGTTTGAATTCAATGACCAGTCAGCATAATTACGTGCGTATAAGTTCCAGTCGATACCCAGACGAAGGGCTTTGTCGATCTTGAAAGTAGCACCCAAAGCTGCGGTAGTCTGTGCAGATCCACCCACTTTCACATCTTTCAGGTTCAGTTTCATTGTACCCGGTTCCAGTCCGTTAGCTGCCGCATTTACAAGAACGGTCACATCCTTACCATCGCTTCCCTTGATAGATGCGCTGTTCACAAATTGACCTTCTACAGTGAAGCTACCCGAAGCATTGCTATCCCAACGCCAGTTACCGATAGAGAACATACCGCTCAAATCCAGCCATTGGAAAGGTTTTGCTACAAAATCAAGTTCGACACCCTGGTGCAAAGCATTCACACCCTGCATGTTGATAACAGACTTGGTAGAAACCAGCTTACTTGCATCGTAAGGCTCGCTAAGGCTGCCTTCATAGTAGTTTGTGATATCCTGTGAACGGGTAGTGGTTTTGTCCATCCAACGAGTGTGGTAGGCATTGATGTTCACAGTAAGGAAGCTCGAACGATAGCCGTATCCGATTTCGAAAGAGAACACTTTCTCGTTCACTGCATCGGGGTTTGTCGCATTGCTGACTGTTGAATTAAGGAAAGCACCTCCCGAGAAGAATGGAGCACGGCTGATATAACCGATATTGGCAAACACATTATGATTTTCGGTAAGGTTGTAGTTCAAACCTCCCTTTGCATTCCAACCGATGAAGTTGACAGTTTTTGATTTGGCGTGTGCCTTGTCATAGTAAAAACGGTCGTAACGCCAGTAACCGGTATTAGAAACCGAACCGGAAATGAAGGCACTCAACTTATCTCTGTTGTATTCACCTTGAGCAAATACTCCCTCAGACATCACATAGCCATCAAAGTCACGATAAACAATATCACCTACTTTCAATTTCTGGTTCACAAATGAAGAACCGGCAGCAGCGGCGGCATTGTTTGAAGCCAAAACACTTTTTCTTGAAGAAGAGTCTACATAAAAGTCACCACCATAGAGGTCAACCAATTCATTGGTGTGTGTACCTTTATAATAACGGTAGTCTATACCACCATAGAAATCGAAGTAATCACCGAACTTAGTAGTATAAGTAGAAAGCAGACCATACCAGTTATGGAAGTTCTTAGACTTCGACATTGCCATAACCGAACCATTCTCACTCGCTTCATTCAAAGCATATATTTCATCATACGCAAATGTACCGTCGGCTTTACGGAAAGTCATATTCAGGTTACCATTGTTACTGCCATACCAGTTACTGCGATCCGCACTGGTCAATCCCTGACCGGAATAGCCATATCCACGACCGATAGAAGCATACAGAGCTGTACTCAAACTTGACTTTTCATTAATCTGCCACAAATGGTTCAATGACAACTGAGGTTTATTATACACATTATATGCCGATGACTTTCTTTGTCCGTTCAGCCCGAATCCGTAGGTAGGGTTATAACGATAAGGCTTCTCACCATTCATATAATTCTTCGCAACTTCCTGCCATCCTTCAATGGTAAGTCCGTCTTTATTTCCACGCTGATTATGCCACTGGGGAGCAGCGAAAGCAGTAAATGACAACTGATGATTGTCATTGAAACGCTTTGTAATATTCACAAACCAGTTGTAGGCTTCGTAGTTGGTTCCCTGGATATAACCATCGGCCCAGGTCTTACCTCCCAAAAGGGTCATGGCCCAACCTGATTTGGTCAATCCGGTAGATACCTTGAACAGGATTTTGTTCAATCCGTCGTTACCCATACCATAAGATACGAAACCGCCTTTGTTGGCATCGATTGTATTAGTCACAATGTTGATAGAACCACCCACTGAAGGAGCCGCTACCTTTGATGCACCCAAGCCACGCTGTACCTGCATGCTACGAGTCACATCACTCAAACCGGCCCAGTTCGACCAATAGATGCCACCCCATTCCATATCATTCATCGGAACACCGTTAATCATCATAGCAGAGTTCTCAGTCTTAAAACCACGTATGTTCACTTTGGAGTCACCAAAACCACCACCTTGCTTAGTTGCATAGATACCCGGAGTAGACTTCAAAACTTCAGGAAACTCCTGTGTTCCGAGCTTCTCCTCGATAAAGACAGGGTCAACTGTCGATACAGCTACCGGTGTTTTACGCGAAACAGCAACAGAAGAAGTGATGATAACGTCATTCAGCACCATTGCATCGGCTGCCATTTTTATTACGCCCAAATCTTCAGTACCACCTTTCTGGGTGATCTTCTTGCTGAATTCCTTGTAACCAAGGTACTTGATAAGCAGCGTTGAACCGGAGGCAGCTTTTTGTGTGAACATACCATCCAAGTTAGTCACACTACCCTGGGTGGTACCGACAATCGTTACGGCTGCACCAATCAATGGCTCACCTGTTTCCGCATCCACAACTTGACCTTTCACTGTTACCTGGGCAATGGCCGTAGCGGCAGAACATACCGTCAGCACTGCAACCAGCAGGAAATGAATTAGATGTCTTCTCATAATTCTCTTTGTTAGTTAATAGAACTTGTTAATTAATAAATTGTAAATAAACGTTTTGGAATACAAAGGTAATTAATATTCTTTATATATACATTACAAAGATGCTACATTTTTTTAAGAGAGATAAACATATTATAGCTCTATGAAACAAAAAAGCCCCGCAAATTGATTGCGGGGCTTACATATTGTTAAGTATTAGTCAGCTATCAGCTTTCTATATCTCACACGCTTAGGTTCTTCGTTGCCAAGTCGTTTTAATTTATTCTCTTCGTACTCCGAATAAGAACCTTCAAAGTAGAACACATTCGAATCGCCTTCGAAAGCAAGAATATGCGTACAGATTCGATCGAGGAACCAACGGTCATGCGAAATGACAACAGCACAACCTGCAAAATCTTCCAGACCCTCTTCGAGTGCACGCAGAGTATTGACATCGATATCATTGGTCGGCTCGTCGAGCAACAACACGTTTCCTTCTTCCTTCAGTGCCATAGCCAGATGCAGACGATTCCGCTCTCCACCCGAAAGCACACCACAAAGTTTTTCCTGGTCGGCTCCGGAGAAATTGAAGCGCGAAAGGTATGCACGCGCATTGATATCGCGACCTCCCATACGGATCAAGTCATTACCACCGGAGATCACCTGATAAACACTCTTGTTCGGATCGATATCCTTATGCTGCTGGTCTACATAAGCCACTTTCACAGTCTCCCCTACTTCAAACTCACCTTTATCGACTGTTTCCAGTCCCATGATCAGACGGAAAAGAGTTGTTTTACCGGCACCATTCGGACCGATAACTCCCACAATACCATTTGGAGGAAGCATAAAGTTCAGATCGTCAAACAGTAGTTTATCACCATAAGCCTTCGCCACATGTTTTGCCTCGATCACCTTATTACCCAAGCGAGGACCATTCGGAATGAAGATTTCCAACTTCTCTTCTTTCTCCTTCACATCTTCGTTCAACAGCTTATCGTACGAGTTCAAACGAGCTTTACCCTTAGCCTGGCGGGCCTTGGGTGCCATACGTACCCACTCGAGCTCACGTTCCAGAGTTTTGCGACGCTTGCTGGCAGTCTTTTCTTCCATTTCCATTCGTTTGGTCTTCTGCTCCAACCAGCTGGAGTAGTTGCCCTTCCAGGGAATACCCTCACCGCGGTCAAGTTCAAGGATCCATCCGGCAACATGATCGAGGAAGTAGCGGTCGTGCGTCACTGCAATTACCGTACCTTCGTACTGTTGCAAATGTTGCTCCAACCAGTCGATAGACTCAGCATCCAAGTGGTTCGTCGGTTCGTCGAGCAGCAAAATATCAGGCTTTTGCAATAACAGTCGGCAAAGAGCCACACGGCGGCGCTCACCACCGGACAGGTTAGCCACCGACTGATCTTCGGGCGGGCAACGAAGAGCATCCATTGCACGCTCCAATTTACTATCCAGATTCCAGGCATCCGTTGCATCGATAATGTCCTGCAACTCTCCCTGACGCGCAAAAAGTTGATCCATTTTGTCCTGATCTTCATAATATTCAGGTAAACCGAACTTCTGATTAATTTCTTCGTATTCGTTTAGGGCATCAACAATAGGTTGCACACCCTCCATTACGATTTCTTTCACAGTCTTTGTGTTATCCAGATAAGGTTCCTGTGCCAGATAGCCCACTGAATACCCGGGAGAAAAGACCACTTCCCCCTGATAAGATTTCTCCAGACCGGCAATAATCTTCAGCAAAGTAGATTTACCCGAACCATTGAGACCGATAATACCAATCTTCGCTCCATAGAAGAAAGAAAGATAAATGTCTTTTAGTACATTCTTGTTAGGTTGGAAAGCTTTGCTTACTCCCACCATCGAGAAAATTATTTTTTTATCGTCAGCCATATATAAATAATGTGTATTGATATTTATGGCACAAAGATAACAAAAATGTTCGGAATTTATTTGCAATTATGAAAAATAGCTCTATCTTTGCACCCGCTTAACAGCAATAAAGGATTGATTCGCTAGCTCAGCAGGTAGAGCACAACACTTTTAATGTTGGGGTCCTGGGTTCGAGCCCCAGGCGGATCACTGAAAACAAAAGAAAAATCAAGTAAATCCCTGATAATCAGATATTATCAGGGATTTCTTTTTTCTAGCAGGTGGCAGAAAATAGCCGTTTCAAGCATATTGTTGGTGTGCAAATCGTGGTACATAAATCGGGATGAAAAAAGTCCCACGATTTAACATCTTTCTCACTGATTCATAGCATTTTGCATGGTTGTACTTTGGAAGAGAATACATAGTTTTGTAACTCTAAAAACGATGTAAAAATGGCTAGAAAAACCTTCAATGTGCTATTCTTTATCAAGAAAGCCAGATTATTAAAGAATGGAGAAGCACCCGTATGCATGAGAATCACTGTAAACGGCTGTATGGTAGATGTTTTAGTAAAAAGAAGCTGTCCTGTAAATCTATGGAATCAGGCAAAAGAAAACTCCAAAGGAAAAGATCGTATGTCGGTGGAACTGAACCACTACTTGGAAATCACACGCTCTCGCATACACCAAATTTATAGAGAACTGGAATCAGCAGGTAAGACTATTACAGTCGATCTTATGAGAAAGCTATATTATGGTGTGGACGAAGATAGTAAAACGCTATTGCAGGTATTCAGAGAGCATAACGAACAAAACCGTAAGTTAATCGGTAAGGATTTCGTAAGTAAGACAGTTCAACGATATGAAACCACTACCCGATATTTGAAAGAATTCATTAAGAAAGAATATCAGTTATCGGATATTGCTCTGAACAACTTGGAAGCTAACTTCATCTCTAAGTTTGATGCTTTCTTGAAAATCGAAAAAGGTTGTGCGCAGAACTCCTCTATCACCCGATTAAAGAACTTGAAGAAAATTATCCGCATTGCTTTGGAAAACGACTGGATAAAGAAAGATTCGTTCGCTTACTATCGCTTTAAGTTGGAAGAAACTGATCTTGAATTCCTGACGATGGACGAGATTAAAATTATTCTTTCCAAAGACTTCACCATTAAGCGAGTAGAACAGGTACGAGACGTTTTTGTCTTTTGCATTTTTACTGGCTTGGCGTTCAGCGATGTGAAAGACTTATCACCTGAACACTTAGTAAAAGACAACAAAGGGGAGCTTTGGATAAGGAAGAACCGCCAAAAGATCAAAATCATGTGTAACATTCCTGTGCTACCTGTGGCAGCTTCAATACTTGAAAAGTATAAAAATGTGGCAGAATGTACCGGAAAACTATTGCCTGTATTGAGCAATCAGCGCATGAACAGTTATTTGAAGGAGATTGCCGATGTGTGCGGAATTCATAAAAATCTTAGCACACATACCGCCCGTCATAGCTATGCCACAAGCATTTGCCTTGGAAATGGCGTAAGTATGGAGAATGTTGCTAAGATGTTGGGACACGCAGATACAAACGTAACAAAACATTATGCACGAGTATTGGATCAGAATATTTTCAAGGATATGCAAAAAGTAAATAGCTGTCTGTCGGAATTAGCTATATAATAAAGGTAGTAGCCAATATAGAAAAAGGATTGGGAAGAATGAATTTCATTTTCTCAATCCTTTTTTAAGGTAAGTTTTTCAAAACTTAATATGAAGCATTGACAAAGGTAAGTTCCGTATTTAGCCTGTTCAAGTCCAAGCCTTCGGTTTAGATGAAAATCTTCCTCTCACTATGTTCGAGCGTATTTTCATCTAGAGACTTGCACAGACTAAATACTTTACTGGAAAAGTCAATGATTCAAATTAAATTCCGAAAAACAATGTTTTTGGGCTGAAAGGCTATTCTTTCCAGCTTTCAAAGTAGTGCTTTTGAAGCAGCTTATCAATATCGCTCTGGCGATAGATGATTTTTCCTTTTATCTGGATAAAGGGGATTAGCCCTGTATCTCGCCACTCTTGCAGGGTTCGCAGACTGACATTCAGTTTCTTGGAAACTTCATTGTTAGAAAGAAAGCGTTCCCCGTTCAGGTGGGGCTTGTAATGCTTGACAATAGATTCAATGCCGTCTAGCATCGAATCGAGCGAAGAAATAAATTCTTTGACTTGTGGGATATCTTTATTTATTAGTTCCATGATTGAAAGATTGTTTTATTGAAATATTGATTTCAAGATGGCTAGATAGCTAGTTACACAGATAGTCACCCAGCGATGAAATGCTAATTACATCTTTTGCCAAATCATAATCTACATAGAGCCGTTTGGATGCAGTGACAATAAAATACTGGCTACCATCTTGCTGTATCTCATAAGTAGCAGGTGAAGCCTGTTTGGTAGTTTCCGATACATATATAATAGAGAGAAGATACTCTTTATCGTTCCGGTAGATGATAACCGTAGGATTCAGATTAACGCTTTCCCATGTGCCGACAATGGAAAACAGGTTAAAAGACGGATAATCTTCTTTAGCTCTTTTCATAAAATGTGGTTTGTTTGAGTGATTGATTTTGTGTTTCACTGTCCGCAATAATTCTTTCAATATCGGAAGACTTATAATAAATCTTGCTGCCGATTTGAGAATAAGCCAGCCGTCCACTACTTCGGTAATATTGCAGTGTTCGTTTGCTAAAACCTAACAACAGGCACACTTCCTGACTATCCAGCCAGTTTTCTACTTTCTGGGTATGAGTGCTGCACAAACTTTCTATTCGTTTGGCAAACTCGGTGAACCGTTCGCAGACATACGAAAAGGTTCTCTTTTCAATGGTTACTACTTCCATACTTTTAATTTTTTATGGTTTATAAAACGTGTTGATTCTATTTTCACCAGCAAATGAAAGAAGAATCAAGAGCCGTTTTCAAAACTGTCCAGAAGTGTCTGATAAAGGCATGATTAGGCATATTCCATGCTCTAAAATAGCCTGAATATGATTTAATTAGAGCCTCACATTTTTCCAATACAATATTATGTCTACTTTTGTAAAACTAATAAGGAATATCATGGACATAAAGAAATTGATAATAGAAGAAATTGGGTTATCAAATAGCTCTTATGAGAGATTAATAGAAGTAACTGAAAGATTTTCGTTAAAAAAGAAAGATTTTCTTTTGCAGCAGGGTAAAGTGTGCACTTTTATTGGTTTCGTTGAAAAGGGAACACTTCGCTCTTATATAGAAAAAGATGGTGAAGAATATACAAGTGATTTTTATACAGATGGCTCTTTTACAACTTCCTATAGAAGTTTTCTAACCAAAGAGCCAAGTATAGGAAGCATACAGGCATTAGAGAATTCTCTCATACTGAGTTTATCCAAATCTAACTACGAACTTTTGTTACAGGAATCTAATGAGTGGTATAAGCTAGGAAAGTATATTGCAGATACACTCTTTATCAGAAAGTGCCGTAAAGAGTCATCGCTACTAATGGATAGTGCATTGGATAGATATAAATTGCTTTTACGAACGTTCCCGCATATTGAACAACATGTATCACAATATCATATTGCATCTTATCTTGGTATTAAACCAGAATCTTTGAGCAGGCTTAAATCTCTTAACATAGGTCAATGACATAATTACCTCATTCACCCTAATTTTGCAGCAAAACAAAGAAATCATGAATAAAGTATTGATATTCGTTTTATTTTTATCACTAAATAGCTGCATTTGTATGAAAAAGAGTACAGTAACTAGAACTGATCTTCTGACAGTTCATTTACATGATAAACAGAGTTTATCAAAAGTCGAAATTAAGAAGATTGTAATACCTCAAAAGGGGAAAACAGATTATCATCTTCACTCTTGCCCAGTTGTGGGTTATGTAGTTTCGGGAACTTTATTATTTCAAATAGAGGGACAAAGTTCGTATCTAATAAAAGCAGGTGAAGCTTTTTACGAGCCTAAAAATCAACCTATTTTACATTTTGATAATGCATCAGATTCAACCCCTCTAATATTTGTAGCTTATTACCTATTAGAAGGTGATGAAGATTTAATTACATTGCTACCACATGACGATTTATTATGATATGCAATGCCCCTATGTTTATCAATACATTGAGACGATAACGCAGTATTGTGAGATGAATGACTTTTCTGTATCTTTAATTCAAGTAGATGCGTTGCAAAAAGCCAAGGAATTACCTTGTGTCTTCAATAATTTTGCTATGTTTTATAAAGGAGTTTTTGAGACAGTGAATTTGCTAAATATTGACTATCTAAAGAGGATACTCAGAAAATGAAAGTGATTTTTTTCTGAAGTGTTGTGGAATAATAACTTTACGATATGATTTACTTTAAACAAATAATAGAAGGATGAAACAATATTTTGAAACCCAACGCCTCATCTTCCGTTCTTGGCAAGAGGAAGATATCTCGTATCTTGCCAGATTGAACAGTGATGATAAAGTCATGGAGTATTTTCTGAAAAAATTGTCTTATCAAGAGACGATTGCTTTGTACAATCAAATACAAGAGGAATTTACTATATATGGATTTGGGGCATACTCTGTTGAGGAGAAAGAGACTGGCGTTTTTATTGGTTTTGTCGGATTGCACAATGTTACATTTGAAGTAGACTTTGCTCCGGCTGTTGAAATCTTATGGAGATTGTTACCCGAGTTTTGGGGCAAAGGGTATGCTACGGAAGCTGCTATTGCTTGTTTGAATTATGCAAAAGAGGAATTAAAGCTAAAAGAGATAGTCTCTTTTACCTCATTGCTTTATAAACGTTCAGAGCATGTGATGCAAAAAATAGGTATGACACGCATAAAAGAGTTCAATCATCCGTTAGTGGAGCCCGAACATCCTCTGTACAGACATATTTTGTATAAAATAGTATTGTGATTTTGCAACGTATCTTCTTTTCAGTAATTTCTTTTTTGGGGGGCTTTGAGAATCTGTTTTGAAATGATTAGAAAAATCGCTTAAGGACAATTTGTATAAATGCTATCCCCACCATAGCTTCTGCCGTTTGGGTCAGGAACTCGCAGTCAATGGCAAGTCTCCTATAGTTTTCACGTATTGAGAAAGCTCTTTCCACAATCAGTCGATAATTTGATAAAATTAGTAGAAAATGAAAAATAATATTGAATTTAGTTATTCTACAACGAATGAAAGTCCAGGATATTTGCTTTGGACAGTTCATATGTTTTGGCAAAGAAAGATAAAAAATGAATTAGATAAGATTGGCTTAACTCACACTCAGTTTGTTCTTCTATCAGTTTTGGCAATGTTATCTAAATCAAAAAAGGTTATTACTCAACACAGATATTGCCAATCATAGTAAAACTGATAGGATGATGGTTTCTAAAGTGCTCAGAACTCTTGAGAAAAAACAATATATAAGTCGAACAGGAAGTATTCATGATACAAGAATAAGAATAATTTCATTGACAGAAAATGGTACAGAAATATCTCAAAAATCCATTAATATTGTTGAGGCAGTTGATACAAAGTTCTTTTCTATATTAAATAATGACTTGCAAATCTTTCTAAAATGTATGAATACACTATCTAATCAAGATGATTGATACATAGATTACTATGATGGAATGGGACTTAACTGAGAAACGAATATATCAATTATTAAAACATCCATATCAATTTGACAAATCCTTCGTTGAAGACATGTCTTCTGCCTATTTGGAATTTGTAGAGGAGTTGTTCGACTATCTTAATAGGGTAAATGATAACAAACTTCGTATTAGGCAACTGAATATGAATTTTGTTGATTTTGGAACTCTCAAAGCGTTGGAAGAATCATGTCCTACAGAAAACAGTAAACTAAAATTGGTTTTTATAGATAAACTACTTTCATTAATTACTATGGAGCAAGAGCTTATTTATCGTCAAATGGAATATCCTAAGTTCTTTATAAATATCGAATCTGAATGGAAATCACCATTCTATCTAAATAATGAAGTTATAAAACTGGTAGATATGATGGAACTGGTTTGTGGCATATTCTATATATCAGGGGGAATTGTTCGTATAGACCATAAAGAAATCTTCCTTAGTGATGTAGCACGTATATTCGAGAAGATGTTCAATGTGAATTTTGGGGACATCTACAAAAAGGAAATAGCCGTAATCAAACGCAAGCCGATTAAAATCACAGAATTTTTAGATAGGTTGAAAGCTGCCATTATTCAAAAAAGTAAGGATGAGGGCTATTATCAGCTGTAAGAAATACCGAAATATTATATTCTGGTTATCAGCAAGATAGCAGTTGTTTATGGGGGAATACCAGTGGTATTCCCCCAACTTATTTGCATCCGTTTTCCGAACTTTGCTTCATCAATCAATTGAAAACAATAATGTTAAACTAAAAAATGAAGCAAAATGTATATAGACAACGAAAACTTCGACAAGTGGATGGAGCGACTGTCGAAAAAGCTCTCCGAAATAGGGCAAGACCTAAAATCCCTTATCAATACCGACAATGTATTGGACGAAAATGATAAGATACTCGATAATCAGGATTTAGCTTTTCTGCTGAAAGTATCTTTCCGAACCCTACAACGCTATCGGGCAAGTGGTAAACTTCCTTACTTTATGATAAGTCACAAAACCTATTATCGTGTAGCCGACATTCGGGCTTTTATTCAAGAAAATGCCGATTGCACTACTTATGAACGGTTCAAAAAGGAAAACCAGCTTGATACGCAAACCAAAGAAAAACAGGGTGGTAATGTTACCGCCTGATGAAGTGCCACCACTCCCCATTTAGCAGAAACCGCCTTGCCTTGTGGCTCGGCTCATTTCGCAAAATGAAGCAAGAGGGAACTGGACAAGTCCTGTTCTTCCCTCTTGCCCTGCGGGGCAAAGCCTTCGGCTTTAGCGTGTTACAAGAGCACGCTGTAATGACACCTGTAATTAGCATTTCAAAGAAAATGCTAATTGTCAGGCATTTATCTATTCATATTTATATAAAAAAGTAATTACCATGCCAAACAGCAGTCGAAAAACAATATTCACTACTATTTCCATAGACAAGGATACGGCAACTTTAGTAGAGAAGATATGCAAACGCTATTCACTGAAAAAGAGTGAAGTTGTAAAGTTGGCGTTCGGATATATAGATAAAGCACATATAAACCCATCCGAAGCACCGGAATCCGTAAAATCAGAACTAGCGAAAATAAATAAGAGACAGGATGGTATTATCCGCTTCATTCGTCACTATGAGGAAGAACAGTTAAATCCTATGATACGAGCAACAAATTCTATCGCTTTACGTTTCGATACTACCAGCAAAACTTTAGAAGCTCTTATTCTCTCGCAACTGGAAACTAGTCAAGAGAAACAAACAGCCGTACTTAAAAAGCTAAGTGAACAATTCGGCAAACATACCGATGTGATAAACAACCACTCCAAACAGATTAATGCACTTTACCAGATACATCAACGAAATTATAAAAAGCTGTTTCACCTAATACAACTTTATTCGGAACTATCCACTTGCGGTGTGATGGATAGCAAAAGGAAAGAGAACCTAAAAACAGAAATCAGCAATTTGATAAACACATAGGATTATGCATATAGACTTTGCTCCACCATCAAACGGAACATTTAATAATTCCGGTAGTATCCGACAGCTAGCTAATTATTTGGAGCATGAAGATTTAGAACGAATAGAAAAGGGTATCTATACCGAAAGCTTTTTCAATCTAACAGATGATAACATCTATAAATCAAAGGTCATTAAAGATATAGATAGTAATACCGGGCAACTCCAAAAGACGGATGCTAAATTTTATGCTATTCATGTCAGCCCATCGGAAAAGGAACTCCTAACAATGGGCAATACAGAGCATGAACAAGCCAAAGCAATGAAACGATACATGCGAGAAATATTCATTCCCGAATATGCCAAAAACTTCAACAAAGAACTATCCGAAGCGGATATAAAGTTCTATGGCAAGATACATTTTAACCGTAGTCGTTCCTATAATGAGCTAAATATGCACTGCCATTTGATTGTGAGCCGGAAAGACCAAGCGAATAAAAAGAAGCTATCACCGCTTACCAATCATAAGAACACTAAGAAAGGAACAGTAACAGGAGGTTTTGACCGTGTGAACCTATTCCAACAAGCAGAACAAGGTTTTGATAATCTATTCGGTTATAATCGGAAAGTATCTGAAACTTTCGAGTACTGCAACATCATGAAGAACGGTAGTATCACGGATAAACTGCAGATGGAGGAAGGGGGGCTGAAAGAACACAAACAATCTTTTGCTGATGAAAAAATAAATACCATTGCCAGGAACAAACATGCGAATATAAAAACGCAAGCAAACAGAAATGGACAAACGCTTTCAGATATTTCAATACAACAGCAAATTAATACATCGGTAAATCAACCAATCCACCAACAAGCAAGTGAAAGCGGGTTATTTATTTTCCATGCCTCCATCCGCAGCAGATATTAATCCGACAGATGCACAACAACCTCCAAAACTGAAGAAAAAAAGAAACGAAGGCCAAGATTAAGTTGATAAAATTAGATTTATATTGTGCCAAAAGTTATTTTCTATTCAACTTAGCTTATTTCCCGTTAATGGAGCCCTTAGCTATTAGAAGGATGGAAGCCCTAAAAATAACCGATTGTCCGAGAATGACTTTAGTCGTTTGATGGAGATATAAAGCAGAACCAAAACAAATTGTAAATGATTTGTTAAGTGATCTAACTCACTATTTTACCATTGAATTAATAACAGTATATAGTTACGATCTATATTTCTTAACAATACAAATTGTAAATTCAAACTTTTTACTCAGAAATAAACATCATATTTTCAGAAAAAAAATTGGGTACTTGCAGAAAAAGTGTATATTTGCAGTTTATATTGTCTATAGTATTAAATTGCAAATTCAAACTAATGGATACAGTACCTCTCAAGCGTAACTATTTGAATAGATACCTTACTTCTGTCCGTTCACAGGGGCGTTATATCTTTACTCTTGATGAACTGAGGGAGCAGTTTGATTTATCTGATATTGCGATAAACCAAAGTCTCGGACGCTTGAAAGCTAAAAAGGAAATTGCTCAGATCCGCAAAGGTTTTTATGCGATTGTTCCTCCGGAATATTCCAACCAAGGTATGATTCCTCCGTATCTGTTTCTTGATGATCTAATGAAATCGTTGAGTAAACGTTACTACCTGGCTTTACTATCTGCAGCTGCACTACATGGAGCTGCTCATGAGCAGCCAATGGAGTATTTTGTGATGACAGAAAGTCCTGCACCCAGAGATGTCAGGAATCAAAAATTAAAAATAAATTTTCTCAACAAGAGCGATTGGACTAAAAATGGAATTGTTCCTCAAAAAACGGATTCCGGGTATATGAATGTTTCTTCTCCAGAGCTGACAGCTTTGGATTTGTTCTCATTCACTGAGAAGTTTGGGGTTAATCGTGTTGTATCCGTACTACAGGAACTAACCGAAAGTATAAAGCCTGTGGCACTTGCAAAAGCAGCAAAACAATTTGCACCTACAACATCTATACAACGGTTAGGATATGTACTGGAAAGAGTATTGCAGGAAGAAAAATTATCGGATGCTATGTGGAGAGTGACCAAAGAGAGGAATCTTTTTCCCGTTCCGCTTTCACTTAAAAAAACGAAGAAGGGTGAAACTGATAACAAATGGAAAGTAATTATTAACATGGATATTGAAAGTGATTTATGATTCCACGCCGATATATTGAAGAATGGAAATCACAGGTGCCCTGGCCAACTGACGCTCAAGTCGAACAGGATCTGCTAATTGCTAGATCGCTGGTTGAAATATTTTCTGATGATTTACTGAAAAATGCATTGGCATTCAGAGGTGGAACTGCCCTGCACAAATTATATCAGCCTCCGCAGGTACGCTATTCTGAAAATATTGATCTGGTGCAAATCAATTCTGAACCAATAAATTCTATTCTTAAACAGATACAGAAACGATTATCTTTCCTAGGGACAAAACGAACAGTAAAACAGCATATTCATAACAATACGATAATTTATCGTTTTGAGACAGAAATGCAACCGGTAATCAACATGCGTCTGAAGGTAGAAATTAATACCCGTGAACATTTCAACGTGCTAGGATTAAAAGAAATTCCCTATAAAGTTGAGAATTCATGGTATACGGGTAAATGCATGTTGACTAGTTATGAATTGGAAGAACTTTTAGGGACAAAAATACGTGTCTTGTATCAGCGTCGCAAAGGTCGTGACCTATTTGACTTGTATTGGGCAATGGCTCATCAGAATATTGATATAGACAGGCTGGTCCTTTGTTACAGAACATATATGGAGTATTCTGCAGATAAGCCTCCTACGCAGAAACAGTTTCTTGCCAATATGGAAGAAAAAATGACTGACAGCGAGTTTCTGCAAGACATCCATATCATATTGAAACCGGGAGTAGAATACAATAATGATAAGGCCTGGGAGTTCGTAAAAGGAAAGTTGATAATGAAAATATAACATTTGTTTATGTAGGTATTATTTACTCAATCAAAAGACGAATAATAGATAGAAATGGAAGATAGATCGTATTATGTATATGCTTTGAAAGATGGACGAAAAAATCCAGCTAAGATTTTTTATATCGGAAAAGGAACAGGTATAAGAAAAGAGGAACACTTGATAAATATAGATAATACTGCAAAAGGGAAATTTATAAAGGAAATACTTGATTGCGGAGGAAATGTAATTACTTCAATTCTGAGTGATGGATTGACAGAAAATCAATCCTTAAAATTAGAAGCCGAATTAATCATTGCACTGGGAACAGAGAAAAATGGAGGAATCTTAAAAAATACCGTTTCTCCTAAAGGCAATTATAAAGATCTGAATCAAGCGCTTAATATACCATCCGGGATATACGAAAAGGCTCAGATTGGTCTTGTTTTCCTAAAAGATGCAATTTCAGAATTTATAGAAGCAAATCCGGCCGGAATCAAAAATTCTGAATTTGTAAAGTATCTGAATTTACATTCCGATAATAATGGAAAACAGAAAGACTATTTAACATATAGTATTCTTGGAATCCTTATGCGGGAGAACAAAATTGAAAAAGATAAAACCGGACGATATAAAAGGAAAATGTGACCGTAAGTAGAATAAAAATTAGAAATTATGGATGTACATTCTAAAGAAACAAGAAGTTTTAATATGAGCAGGATCAAAGGTAAAAATACAAAGCCTGAAATTCTGGTCAGGAAATATCTTTTTTCCCAGGGACTGCGTTATCGTCTCTATTCCAAAAAACTTCCTGGGAGGCCCGATATTGTTTTGCAGAAATATCATACGGTGATATTTATTCATGGTTGCTTCTGGCATGGTCATGAAGGATGCAGATACTTTGTTGTTCCTAAAACGAGAACAGAGTGGTGGCTGAATAAAATTAATACCAACAGAGAAAACGACAGAAAAAACTGTGAGTTGCTAAAAGAGATGAAATGGAATGTGATAACAGTGTGGGAATGTAGTCTCAAAAAAAAGAAGCAGGAAAGCACACTGAATAATATTCTTAACATGATTAAATGCCAGAAAGATAATGCTTGATTTTTACTATAAATATTGTAAGGCCCGGTTTACAGTAAAAGCAAAAGAGCTATCACAGGAACTGAAAACGATTCTGTCTTTTGAATCAACACCAGTTCTGACAACTTCAGAACTGGTGATTAATGAAGAATATCGGAAGATACTGGGAGAAGAATTGTTTTCAGAGTTAAACAATCTTTACTACACCATTGAGAAAACACAGAGAGAAAATCAGTTTATATCGAGATATCTTGATAAAAATAAGACCCAGCCCGATTCTGATTTTTTATTTGCGGATTTCTTCTGTGGTGCGGGCGGTCTCAGTACTGGAATAATACAGGCAGGATTTTCTCCTGTTTTTGTGAATGATCATAATGTTTCGGCTCTTGAAACCTATTATTTCAATCACAATCTTCCTGCAGACCATTTTTTTGCTGGAGATATAGAAAAACTTTCATTAGGAATAAATGACTATCGATACCTTTTTAAAAATATAAAACTTGTTGTAGGAGGCCCCCCTTGCCAGGGTTTTTCTATGGCTAATAGACAACCATTGAAAGACGATCCCAGAAATACTCTTTACAGATTCTTTCTGGATATGATTTCTGAAATTCAGCCTGACTGGTTTGTGATGGAAAATGTTAGGGGAATGAGAAACAAGGAAAAAGAAATTGAGCATGACATCCGTAAAATTACGCATGTTGAATATGAGTTTGTTCCGTTTGTATTAAATGCAAAAGATTTTGCAGTACCGCAGAACAGAGAAAGGTATTTTCTGATAGGAAATAGAATCGGTGTTTCTTCTCTTGAAATAGAAATGAAATTGAACTCATTCCGAAATAGCACAGAGAAGTATCTTCTGAAAGACGCCTTATTCGGATTGCCTGAAATTGAAACTAACCCTCATATCAACAGTTCTCATCTGGATAGTGAAGTTCATGGTTATACTATGAGAAAATTTGCTATAGAAGAAAACAGATTTTTATCTATGATAAATTCAGACATACATACAGATTATCTCTTGAATCATAAATCCAGATATAACAACGAAAATGATATTGAGATTTTCAATCGTCTCAAACCCGGTGAAGATTCCACCGCTACAAGCATACAGGATATTCTTAAGTACAAAAACCGGGAAGATATATTTAAGGATAAATATAAAAAACTTAGAGACAATGAAGTATGTAAGACTATAACTTCCCACATGAGGTTTGATTGTCACATGTATATACATCCTTTCCAGGCCAGAGGTCTCAGCCCACGCGAAGCTGCCCGCGTTCAGACTTTTCCTGATGATTATTTTTTCCGTGGTACTCTGAACGACTGGTATTACCAGATTGGTAATGCTGTTCCTGTAAGGTTGGCATACATTATAGCAAAAACAATAAAAAGTTTCTATTAATGAAATATATAGAATTATTTGCAGGTATAGGTGGCTTCAGAAGAGCATCAGAGATGCTGAGCAGAGATTTCAGCGTACCTCTGAAATGTGTTGCTTTTTCAGAAATTGATCCCCATGCCATTAAAACATATAAAGCCAATTATGATATCTCTGAGGAAGCAGAGATGAATGATATTATCAGCTTTGCTGACAAGGATAGCAACATCAATAGTTTACAGGATTTTAATATTCTGATGGGTGGATTTCCTTGCCAGGCATTCAGTATGATGGGAAAACAACTCGGATTTGAAGATGAAAGGGGATCTATTCTATTCAGTATAAAAAATATTTTAAGAATAAAAAAACCGGAGTTTATTGTTCTCGAAAATGTACGTCACCTTGAAAAGCATAACGGAGGGGAAACTCTCAAGGCGATACTCAGCTTTTTCCGAAGAAGAGGATATAAATTTGTGGAAACAGTTGTTCTTGATACAAAAGATTTCGGCCTCCCTCAGCGGCGATCGAGAATATTTATAGTATGCAGCAGAAAGGAATTGGATATCGAATTATCATCTGAAAAAATAATTGAGAATTTTATGATGATAAAGAAGCATTCGCTTTGCATGTACAATAGTGTTCTGAATATTCTTGAGAAGCAGGTGGATAAAAAATATTATCTTTCAGAGAAAATCAAACATACTATTCTGGCCGATGGATCAAAAAACTTCAAGTCAAAGTCTCAGATAGATTTGGATATAGCAAGGACTTTAACAGCAACAATGGTAAAGATGCATCGCGCATGTCAGGACAATTACTATTCTGATGATTACATACAGAATGGAATCTGTCATAAAGATACAGCAAAGGAAATTCTTTATAAAAAACCTGTTCGTAAGTTGACCCCAATGGAAGCTCTGATGTTGCAAGGTTTTGATAGAGATTTTTTTGAAAAAGCAAAAACAGCAGAAGTCAGTGATCATCAACTGTATAAGCAGGCCGGAAATGGTCTGAGTATTAATACCGTTTATGCTTTGCTTCATTATCTCTTCGTGAAACATAAAATCCAGGAATCTTGATATGAAAAAAACTATCTGGAATAATGAAGAATTGATTCTTGCTCTGGATCTGTATTTTCAGATTGAATATGGCCAGATGGATGGACGGAATCCACAGGTGAAGGCCTTGAGTGAAATATTGACTCTGATGCATGAATCCGATGGATTTTCCAGAAGTGTTAACAGTGTATCTCTTAAACTCGCCAATTTCAAAAGGATTGACCCTGAGTTCAAGGGAAAAGGAATGACAGGTGGTGGTAAGCTTGAAGAATGCATCTGGAATGAGTATTCTCATAATAAACAGTTGCTTCATACCCAGACCGAAGAAATCAGAAAGAAAATACTGAACAGAAATATTGCAGATACACCGTCTTTAGCTGGGGAAGATTCCGAAAGCCGGACAGAAGGCGGGCGGAAAGTTTATGTCTCTCAGAAATCTGAAAGAGATGCCAGACTGAAAAATGCTGCTATAAGGATTCATGGTACTTCATGCCAGGTTTGCGGTTTTAACTTTGGCTTGATGTATGGAGAGTGGGGTGAGGGTTTTATCGAGGTACATCATCTGTACCCTCTCGGAGATAATGAAACAGCTGAAAGGAACACAGATCCTGCAAAAGATCTGATAGTCGTATGCGCAAATTGCCATCGGATGATATACAGCAAGAAGGGTATTACACTTACATTGGAAGAATTGAAACAGAAAATAAATCCAGTATACTCAAATGAATGAGAAACATAAATATGAGAATGTAAGAACGCATGACGCAGCACCGATTGCCGGATCTATGATTGAAAGTCTGCGTGACCTCGGATATACTCCGGAAACAGCTATTGCAGACATCGTAGATAATGCGATTTTTGCAAAGGCCAGAAATATATGGATTGATTTCCATTGGAATGCAGAACAATCCAGAGTAACTTTTAGGGATGATGGAATAGGAATGACAGAGGAAGAGCTGATTCAAGCAATGCGCCCGGGAAGTCAGAGCCCCTCAGAAAAAAGAGATTGTAATGACCTTGGGCGTTTCGGTTTAGGACTTAAAACAGCATCCTTTTCGCAATGCAGAGTTTTTACTGTTATATCCAGAAGGGAGGCCATTCCTGTTACATATTGGAGATGGGATATTGATTATGTAACGGATCCCAGTACTAACGGATGGAAGATTGTTCAGACTGCAGATAAAGATGATATTAGGCTTATAGAAGAGATGGGTGCTGGAACTATTGTTATCTGGGAAAATCTGGACAGGATTATTGAACCGAAAAAACGACATAAAAATGGAGAAGATGACTTTTATGCAGTTGCATCAAGAGTAAAAAGACACCTGGAAATGGTTTTCCACAGATATCTGGAAACAGGAAAACTTAAAATTATATTCAATGGAATTGAGGTTGTGGCCTGGGATCCTTTTCTCAGAGGAGAAACGGCAACCCAACCACTTCCGGAGGAGTACCTTGAGAACGGTTCTATACGTGTAAAGCCCTATATATTACCTCATCGATCAAAAACTGAAGAAGACACCTGGCTTGATAATGAAAGCAGAGGCGGCTGGGATTCGTTACAGGGATTCTATATCTACCGGAACGAACGCTTATTGCTAGCTGCTGATTGGCTTGGTTTTATCCGTAAAAGATCTCATTATAAACTGGCCAGGATAATGATCGACCTCCCCAATCATTTTGACCAGGAATGGCAGATTGATATCAAAAAATCAAAGGCGAGACCTCCGGCTGCTCTTAGGCAGGATTTAAAAGCCGTCATTATGACAACTGTTACACAAGCAGAACAGATTTTCAGACATAGAGGCAAAGAGGTTCAGCGTTCTTTGCCCAGAGACTTTGCTTTTGTTTGGAAAGAAATGGTAAAAAACAACCGCTACTTCTTTCAGATAAACAGAGAGCATCCTGTAATTGCCGATCAGATAGCAAAATTTCCCGGGAAGCAGAAAGAGATAGAAAAACTGTTGAGGATTATTGAAGAAACTGTTCCCGGCCCCGCTGTTATTGCAAAAGAAAATGAATATCCGGATTGTATGATACGTCCTTTTGAGAAAAGCCCCTCAGACGAAATAGTTCTTTTAATGAAAGAGCTATTCAGCGGGTGGAAAAAACAAGGGTATGAGAACCCGGTTATCAAAAATAAACTGCTGATGACAGAACCATTCAGCGATTATCCACATTTAATAGAGACATTGACAGATGAGTGATAAATCAATTCTAGAACAGGCTCTGAAAATTTGCAGAAACCTGTTGGATATAGATCCACCGGCAACCATTAACAAAATAAAGGACTCTGTTGATAAAGTCAACAGGATACTTCAACTGTCAGATGAAGATAACAGTTATCTTTTATCCCGTTTAATTGAAGTTACCGGTACTGATCAGGATGAACCTCGAATTCTGGATAATGATACCATTATCCCCTGGGTTATAGATAAATGGTCGGAGAATGCAGATAATCGAAGATTCTGGAAACGGTATCGGGACTATCTTGCAGATGAGAAAAAAATAGCTCCGAAAGTAATATCCAGGCTTGATGAACTGACAGACAAAATTCTGGATCGTCTGGCAGATCCGGATGCTCATGATCAGTTTGATAAGCGAGGCTTGGTGGTTGGTCATGTACAATCAGGAAAAACATCCAATTATGTAGGGCTGATTACTAAAGCTGCAGATGCCGGTTATAAACTGATTGTAGTGCTTGCTGGTATTCACAGTACCTTGAGAAGTCAGACCCAGCTTCGTGTTGATGAAGGTTTTCTGGGTTATGATACCGTTACCAGCAGAAGTTTCAGCGAGAATAATAATCTGATTGGCGTTGGACGAATTGATCCTGGAGTACAAGCTCATTCTCTGACCAGCAGTGCATTGAATGGTGATTTTAAAAGGAGTGTTGCGGAAGCCGTCAATGTAAACCTGCGGGGAACAGACCCGGTTGTAATCGTTATAAAGAAGAATACATCTATATTGAAAAATCTCATCAACTGGTTATCCGGAAAGATAGGAGAAAACTATGGAGAAAATGAACGCATTATAAATAACATTCCTCTGCTATTGATTGATGATGAAGCTGATAATGCCTCAATCAACATAAGTAAAAGTAGTGTGTCATCTATCAATGGCGCAATCAGAGCATTACTCCGGTTATTCCGGAAAAGTGCTTACGTAGGTTATACTGCGACACCGTATGCCAATGTATTTATTCCACCTCCCGAAAAAGCAAAAGAATTGCATAAAGGAATAAGACTTGTGGTAGGAAATAAAGACTATCCAGTAGGAGAAGACCTCTTCCCTAGAGAGTTCATAATAAACATTCCTCCCCCTTCCAATTACATCGGGCCGGAAAAATTCTTCGGAATAGTTGATGAAAATGCCATTTATGATCAGCAGGAGACTCTGGAAGATGATTCCCGGAGTGATAATTCCATTATGCATCTATATGAGCCAGTGAAAGATTATCAACCGGTAGAGTATTTTGACAATAAAGATATTGCGGAAACTGTACGTGAAAATAATCTGAACTTTATACCTGATAAGCACCAGAAGGATGATGCCAAACCACGGGAACTGCCAGAAAGCCTTAGGAAGGCTATGAAGTGTTTTATACTAGCTTGTGCAGCAAGAAGGGTAAGGGGACAGATTAATGTACATAATTCCATGCTCGTGCATGTAACAAGATTTATAACGTGGCAGAATCATATTGCGTTGCTGATTATAGATGAGCTCGATCGTTATCGTAACAGGATTGAGTTCGGAAGCCCAGACTTCCTCGATGATCTGAAAATGATCTGGGATCAGGATTTTATTCCGAAAACAGAGGAAATATCAGTGCTAAAGGATGTAGGAGGACTTGATATGACTCCGGTTTCATGGGAAAAGCTGAAACTTGAATTATTTCCTGCGGTAACCAAGATAAGAGTCCGGGCGGTACATGGTTCTACTATGCTGGGAGGATTGGATGCTGAAAACATTCAACCAGTTGATTATTATGAGAATCGTAAGAAAGGCCTTTCTGTAATAGCTGTGGGTGGAAATAAACTATCCCGGGGTCTGACTCTTGAAGGCCTTACCATAAGCTATTTTCTGCGCGCATCCAAAATGTATGATACCTTGATGCAAATGGGACGCTGGTTTGGATACAGGCCTGGTTATCTTGATCTGTGCCGACTATTTACGAGTAGCGACCTGGTAAGCCATTATAAACATATCGCTGTTGCGACTGAAGAGATGAGAGCTGAATTTGACCGCATGTGGCTTTTACGCAGAAAACCTATAGATTATGGTCTGAAGATAAGAGCACATACCGGAATACTGACCATTACGGCTGCCAATAAATTCCGATATAAGAAAATGATGTCATTCGGATTTTCCGGAGAACTTGAGGAAACCTGGCAGTTTGACCGGAAAAGGAAAGACATCTTCAAAGACAATTATAATATTACAAAAAATCTGATCGCTAGCCTGGGGACTCCTACAGAGGCTGCAAATTCAAGCAAACACCTCAGTAGGCAACCTTATGTGTGGCAAGGTAGTAATAATTATAGGGAAGTCATTCATTACCTTGAAGCTTATAAATCATTTCAGCCTTCCTTCCGTCCGGAACTGATAAAAGAGTATATTCAGAAACAAGCTTTGAATGGAAAGCTTACAGACTGGACTATTGCGCTGATTCATAACAGCAAAGCGACAGATGATAATACTGATGATTTATCCGGAATGAAGGTCGGACTGTCTTTCCGTAAGGATGATGCACAGGAGGGTTCACAATATTATGAACTGACAAAGGCCCATATTATAGGTAATTTCCATGAATATATAGATCTTACAGACAATCAGCTTCAGAAAGCTTTGGAAGAGACAACTCTGGATAGGATCAAAGAAGGAAGAACAGAGACGGCAGAGCATCCTACTCCTTTACGGATCAGGACCAACAGACCGGAAAATAAAGCCCTTTTATTGATTTATCCGTTGGACCCGAGGCCTGATAAAGTACATAATTACAGTGATGTTCCGATAATCGGCCTGGCCATAAGTTTTCCGTATATTAAAAATGAGGAAAAGGTTCTGTATGCTGTAAATGATATCTTTCAAAAAGAAATTTATGATTATCCTGAAGAACTGGATATGGAAGATCTCGCATCAGAAAATGAAGACGAGAATGGGGACAAAACAGATTCCATTGCAGCAAACACTCTCAGTGAGGAGACGTTTTTGTCACTGATAGAAAATGAATACAGATCGCATCTTGATGAAACTGAGTTTTTCAGTGGAATTGTTCCGGATTATCTCCCGGAAAAAGAGACTTATGATGAATTGAAAATACATAAGAGCAATCTTGTGATCTCTTCCGAAAGAACTGATATTAACAGAGCTAATTCTGTTCCGTTTTACAGTGGAGACGAAATCCGTCAATACTATCTGAATGAAAACTCAAAACACTCCTTGCTTTATACAAAAGATTCTGATAACGAAAGCAGGATAAATACAGGAAAATATATTGTTGGACTGAAACGATCAAAGTATGTTACATTTGCATACCACACCATGCCGTCAGCCTTTGCTGACAACTGTTGGGTTATTAAAGCAGGTAGATTTAACTTGAAATATCTGACAGAAGTTCTGAATTCCACTTTATTCGGAGCATGGGTGCGGGTTAAAGGGGAACAGAAAAAGGATACTTATTTTATCAAAAATGAGGTTTTATATTCTTTCCCTTTAATATTTCCAGAAGAACGCCGGTTGTGGATTTTTGAAAATCTCTATGAGTTACTGGTAGCTGCAGGTAAACAGGAACAGACTACTGGTACCGGGACCATGAGATCGTATTATGCAAATATTCTGGACGCTTTGATATTTATGTGTTATTTCCCTAAATCAATGAAAGATGAGTCAGGAAAATTGTATGAACAACTGGAAAAACTGATTCCCCATACGCTTCCGACTGAAAATAAAAGAACAGTACTAGCAGAGGAATTATTCAATATTATTTATGACAGGAAACATCCTATCCGAGAAATAGTATATTATCTGGACACTATTAATAAGGTGAGTAGAATCAAATCAGTTTTCACCCGGTAAAGTCAGTTGTTATATGAAAATATCAGAAATAGCTATAAATAACTATAGGGCTTTTTATAATGAGAAAGGGGAAGAGCTTTCAAAATACCGTATCAAACTCGGAACAGCAAAGAATCTGCTTATATACGGCGAAAACGGTAGTGGAAAAAGCTCTCTTTTTAAAGGGCTGAAAGACTTCTTTATATCTGCTGTTGATCCGAAACGCCGTCTGATCCGAAATGTTTTTTCCGACGCTCTGGAATTAGAAGAAGAACCTTTTGTTGAAGTAACTTTCAATAGAATCGGAGAAGAAAATTCCATATTCCGGTTTTCTCATGATCCACACCAGACAAATACTAATCAAGAATTCCTAAGAACTGTTATGATGTCAAAAAGTTTTATGACTTACAGAGATCTAATGCGTATCCATTTTTTTGATGATCCGGAGGTGAATCTTTTTGGTTTTCTGTTTGAATTGGAAGGGTTACTGACAGAATTACCAAATCCGGTATCTTCCCGACCGGAAACGAATCTGAAGATGGGAGATTTATTAAAAAATGTCAGAAGTAAGCCCGACGAAATAAATATCCATGATTTCACCAATGGAGTTAATCAGATTCTGGCAGATGTGACTAAATCCCTGAATTGTCTGCTGAGATATTTTGATGATTCAATGACTGTTTCCTTTTCTTCGTTGACAGAGGGTGATGTTGAAAAAGGAGTTTTTAAGATAAGTATGAATGTCACTTACTTTGGCATTGAACTTAATAAATCGGTTGAGAAATATCATCATTTCCTTAATGAAGCAAGATTATCTGCTTTGGCTGTCTGTATTTTTCTTGCTGCACATCTCTCGATTCCTTCAGGACCTTATAAGATTCTTTTCCTGGATGATATATTTACAGGGCTTGACACATCCAACCGGATGCCTCTTTTACATATTCTGACCGAAAAAATCATTGCAGGTACAGATTCCGATACTTTTACAAATCATCAGATCATCCTTACTACTTATGACCGACAATGGTATGAGCTTGCAAAAAATCATTTAGGCAAAAGGGACTGGTGTTTCCTGGAAATGTATATTGATAAGCACACAAATCATTTTGATCATCCGGCATTACTTCCAGGAGAGAGTGATCTGGGAAAAGCGCAGTTCTATTTCAGAACACATCAATACCCTGCATGTGCAAACTATCAGAGGAAAATTTGCGAAAGCTTGTTAAAAAGATTTTTACCAGAAGATAAAAAATACGATGCATTACCAAATGGAGACATAAAACCTGTAGAAAAGCTGGCGACACTGATTGATCGCTTTGAGAATTATATGGTAGATAATGGGATGGATTTCTCCGTATTCAGTAAAATAAAAATTTGTTTGAGAGCCTTTATGAATCCCCTTTCTCATGATGACTGGGGTAGTCCGGTATACAGGAGAGAACTCGAGGAAGGTTTTAAATTATTGAAGAAATTAGACAGTCTAAAGAATATGAAGGTATTCAAACCAGGCGACACAATAAGAATTCAGCAGATTCATCCTAAGACAAAAAGTATATTTATGTACTCATTTGAAATTCAGGAATCTGTTAGTTTAATATCCACAGATACAGAGAAGAGAATTGGTAAGATTATAGTTCGGCCATTAAATATGACTGAAATAGATTTGAAAGGAATTAGTAAAAAGCCTGTGACACTTTCTTATGAGCCTGAATCAATAGATAAAAGTCTAAAAAGTGTAACTGATTATTTGAAAATAACAACACCTTTAGATCCAATGGATGCATTTGAATGGAAGAATGGCAATACATACGAACCATTAAGTACAATTTTAAGACAATAGAATCATGTCAGATAACGCAACCGATTTATTCCGTTTCCGAGCAGAACTTCTCAGAGATATATATGATTCTATACATGCAGATAATAGCGGCGGAATCAGAGAAGAAAAATTTACAGAACTGGTGCTTGAATATCTGGAAGAAGCCGGAGAAACTGAAGGTGCAGTACCTTGCCGGGAAATCAGAGAAAACAATATCGGAAATCGTGTCCATAAGATCAATGGTTATGCTTTCAGTGAAAGTCATGAAACGATAGATCTGTTTATTACAGTATTTAGAGGGTCAGACGAAATTGGCCGTATTTATACAGATGACCTCAGAACAGCCTACAGGCTTTGCACCCGTTTTTTCAATAATGTTCTGGCAGGTAAAATGGAAGGGATAGAGGAAACAGCACCGGTATATGACTTTATAAAAACAATTTCCAGTTTCATAAAAGATATTATAAGAGTCAATATTTATATTTTATCTGATATATCTGCTCCGTTGGATCCTCCGGAACCAGCGGAAATAAACGGTATACGCATACATTATTACATAAGAGATATTGAATATCTGTACCGCATACATACATCCGGGTCAGGAAAAGAAGCTATTATTATTGATTTCATGCAGAAATTCCGGGAGTCAATCCCCTGTTTGTCAATGCCGAAACGAAATGGAGATTATATGTCCTACCTGGCTGTAATACCTGCCCGTATTCTGGCAGATATATATCAAGATTATGGCACCCGTCTTCTTGAACAGAATGTCCGTACATTTCTTCAGTTCCGGGGCGATATCAATAAAGGTATAAGAGATACTATTCTGAAAAAGCCTCATATGTTTATGGCTTACAATAATGGTATTTCTGCAACAGCAGAATCTGTGCAACTCACAGAAGACCAGAAAGAAATATTATCAATCAAAGACTTCCAGATTGTAAATGGTGGTCAGACAACCGCCTCAATCTTCCAGACAAGAAAACGATTCAAAACAGCAGATATAGACTCTGTATGTGTACAGGTCAAACTTACTGTTATTTCTGATCTGAGTAAAAAATCGGAGATTGTATCTGAAATTTCAAGATATGCCAACACACAGAATAAAGTTTCAGAGGCGGATCTTTCTTCCAATCATCCCTTCCATATTGAAATGGAGATCCTTTCAAGAAATACATGGACATCTGCTGATTCCGGAAAGAATCAGTCACGTTGGTATTATGAAAGAGTACGTGGACAATATAATGATGAATTATATAATATTAACTCTCAGTCCCAGCAAAAAAAATGGCTGTCAAGGAACCCAAAATCCCAGAAATTTGCCAAAGAAGATCTCGCCAGATACTATATGAGCTGGGAAATGAAACCCTGGTGGGTAGTGCGTGGTCGTCAGAAAAATTTTGGTCAGTTTATGGGCTTGGCTGATGAATTGGATACCAATCAGATTTTCTATGAAGATGTGATTGCCAAAGCTGTTTTATTTAAAACAATGGAAAGGCTTTATGGTACAGGAGCTAAGGCAATCGGAGATTTAAGGTATATGGTTGTGCCTTATACGATGTCATGGCTTAGACATATTACAGAAGGGAAGATAAATTTTTCAGCAATCTGGAAACATCAAAGACTGGCAAATGAATTTGAAGAATTATTGTTCTCTATACTTGGACAAGTAGATGGTTTTATGAGGGATACTGCTCCAGGTGGACTTATCGGAGAGTGGGCAAAAAAAGAAGATTGCTGGAAGGAACTGAAAAAGTGGACTCTGAATATAGATAACTCGGAACTGAATAAATATTGCTATACAGATGAAGAAATAGCTAACAGATATCAGCAACGTGTTATTGATGATGAGTGGAAAAGAAATATAGAAAAGCAGATTAAAGATCTTAAAGAGGAAGGCTGGATAGATATTGATCAATGGGGCAAGGCTACCGCTAAATTAGGCTTGATGGAGTCTAATGCTATATGGAGAATAGTCCGAAAAATTGAGAATAGAAAACCGTTTTCGAAAAAGGATCTGATTAATGCAGAAAAGATATTGCGAATCAGAAAGGGTATAATTTAATTTTGATTTTACAAAAAATGGGAGGACTTAATTTTTTGATATTTAATCCTATGTTGACATTTTGCTTTGTTTCCAAAATCTACTATTATGGTTGCATAACAAAAATAAAAACGCTAATTATTTTAAATTTTCAGCCAAATAATGAATGATTTAATATTTGCAATATTGAGTGGATTTTCCAGTTGAAGAAAAAATAAATCGATAATTATCAATGGTGACATATAAAGCGTTCGATTCATGGTTGCAATTAAAATAAAATCTTAATTTTGTAAATCTGAAGAAAAGGTTTATCTTTGCGATAGTATTCTCCATGAGCAAACTACCGCAAAAGCACGTAGCAAATTAGTGGGATAATTCATGGGATATGCTTGAAGCAAGAAATATAAAGTTTTAAATATCAGCATGGTAACTCTGTAAGGAGAATCCCAGGCGGATCACATAAGAACAAAGCCAAACGGCGACAAAAAAGAGACAAGTCCTACAATATCAACGTATTGTAGGACTTTTTTTATGTTTCCGTCTTGCTTGAAAGACAAAAAAGGGGCACGAAAAGTCACACTTTAGTATCCAAATCGTACCCCCTTTTCCAAAAAACGATTAGGGGGTACGATTGTCGGAAAATGGCTTACTTTTAACGTGATTCTCCCATACTCTATTTAACTCATTTACAGTGATTAAAATTAGTTTTGCATCCCCTCAAAGTGAGATTATGAAAAATAAGGGCTCTTCTTCAATTTCTAGTTCTGCTTTCATTATTTCCTTTAGTTTATTTTTTTGTTGTTACATAGATTGCAAATAATAACAGGTGAAATAAAAAAGGAATCATCCACAACAGCACATGGGAATCGCATCCTTCCATATACTTTGTCGGTAGTGATGCTTGATGGCCATCACACTGTCTTTTTTGTATCTCAACAAGCACCACAAATTGGGCGGAAGTGCTATTGCAACAAATATTGGAAAAAGAAAAATTACGATCTCCACTATCGGATGAAGATTTTCTATTAAATTCATTTTTTCCAAGATATCCTCAAGATATCCGTATAGTGAGGAGTACAAAAAGGTAGGAGCGGCAAGAAAACAAAACCTATCCAATACAATGTTATTAACTGATTTCCAGAACTTCTTATATATCTCTTATTATATCGCTCTCCCTGATAATAAAGGTAGTCGATAAAGTTGTACCTGTATTTTTGTGTTTGCTGGATTATCCGGTTACGTTCAAAATAATTATCTTTTTTTATGCCTTTCTTCATTTATACAAAACTCCTGATATTTTGATAAAGAACAACATTCACTACCAGCAGGCTACATTAGTTACCATTCGATTTTTGTCCACGGGCTTTTCTCACTTTTCAGTAAATCCTCTGCCATATACATCATGCCTGAATTGGATGCGCTTTTACCTCCCCATAGGGCACGCCCGATGACGTAGCTCATAGCAAAGTCATGCCATGAGGAAAAACGGCTGTGCACCATTTCGTAAGCATGATTTATGTAATGCCACGCTTCGTCTTCAGAGATATACTTCATGTCATAGCAAGCACGTGCCATGAAGTTAAGACGTCCGGCATCCCAACCCGTTACACCGTAGCGCAGTAGGTCTTCCCGACAAGTGATAATACCACACTCCAGCAATTCATCGTAGCAATCTTCGAGATTGTGCAATTGTTCCACGGCTTTGTCATAATCCTCCTGACTATCCATGTGTTGCTGGAAAATCCGGTCTTTCGCCTCCTCGTCATCCAACAGAAAAGCTTGATAAACGTGGGGGAAGTAATAAGCAAATCCCTTTTTTCCGAGGTATTCCAAAGTCTGCTTGGCATCTTGGGCATTACAGATGCCCCACCAATCGGCAAGAATGGTGGGAAGCTTATCCTTGATGTCCAGTGTCAGGGAGTTAAGATAGGCTCCCTGCTGCAAGGCATAAAGTGAACCTACGGACAGCTTCTTGTACTCCGCTTCCGTCAAGTGAGAACGGGGATTGATGCGTATGCCCTGAAAAAGACGAATAAACTTGCGTACGGCAGGCCATACGTGACGATAAAGATAGTAAACGATGATGATTGGAGTTACTATCCAAAGCATCCAATTAAAGTCAGTCATAAATATTTTTATTGGTGGTTTGTTATTACCGTAAGAAATTTTTGCGGATGTTATTTAATACACATGCCTATTAACTTTTAGGGCTGTTTTTCACTCCTCCTCTTCTTTCTTTTTCGACAGCCCCAAAAGATTGAATATAAAATCTTTCAGATAACTCACCACACCGATAACCACTAATGCGGCAATACCGTAGAAAAGGATGCTACCACCCCATTGATCCCAAAATGTAGGCTTGGGAATAAGAGTGTCCAATTCTTTTACGTTCAAGTCCCTACAAATAACTTCTGCATATTCGTCCGAAATGTCGTAATAAGTATCAGGCTTGGACTCAGAGAATAGTACAAGGGTACGTTTGCCATCTTCTTCGATATAGCCTAAGTCTAAATGACTGCCCTCATCTGTTTTATAATAGGAACTGTCCGGAAGAGTGACTACTTTCGGGATGCTGTTATCCACAGGGATTGTAAACCTCACACGTCGTGCTTCAACACTGCTTGCAAAAAAACAGGTAATTACCGTTAAAATAAACAAGAACTTTTTCATAATCATTCAAAATATAAAAAATTAGTAGTTGGCTTTTAGGTATTAGTCTGCCAAGACATTACATCATTAATTTGATGACGCTCCAAAGATATGAAACATTTTTTATAAAGTAAACGACCGTTTTCTTTTTAACCTTTTTTGCACTAGCTGTACGGATATAAAGAGGCCCGTGCAGCTACAAACAATAATCCCCCGTTAGACGTTATCCCACTTCATTATAAACTTATCTTATTCCTTTTAATTCTTCTTTCATTCTTCCTTTCAGATGAAAATAAGCCAGCACGCCAAGAGCGTTGAATAATGCAGTTTCATCTTGATTATGCCCTAACGCATTATAGAATTTTGCAACATTCCGATAAGCCAGAATTAGAAAGATTAAATAAACAACAGCCAAAATCCCTCCACTAAATACAAGCGTACAAATGCCTATCAATGAATTTCTATTGTATGCTTTATACTGTTTTTCAGCTTCATCATAATCATAGTTTGTTAAATAACCAAATTGTTGCAAATCTTCTCTGCTCCATCCTCTCTCTCCCAATAAGTTGATAGCATAATCACGAAGCTCATCATCATAACCATAGCGCTTATAATTTTTCACTACATCTATCAACTTGTCATTATCAAATTTATTAAGAATATCAATATCTCCCATACAACTTCGTTTTATTGTTTATAATGGTTAGAAAGGAGCATCGTCAGATGCTATCTTTCGTTGTTACTAACTTATTTATAAATCTCAATCCAGTGAATAAACACCCAATCCCAATAAGCGGATAGATCATACCGCATAAGACTGCAAGCATATTCAATCCTCGTTCATCTCCTGCGAAGCCGTCCAAACTGACTGCTTGCAATAACAGATTGGTTATTTGCCAATCCAATAGATGTTGGTCTAAACAGATAAAGACAAGCCACAAAAGAATAGAGCAACATTCCAAACCAAACAATAACATTATAGCTTTGGGCTGACGGAAATATAGCTTATAGACCTTGTAGATTACCAGCATATCTATAACCATAAGCATACCTAAAAAACTATCTTCCATAATACCATATATTCCGAATAGTCGCCCGAAACCTAAGCCACCCAAAAAGAATGTTATCACTATCAGTAAAAGGCTGACAGCAGTCAATGATAGTATAGACTGGACTGTTTTATTCATCGCACGATTGTTAGTAATGGTTCAGCAGGGAACGGCTTGCCGTTATCTTGCGTTATTAGTGATATTGTTACCTATATTCAATTTCCATATTATTATCTTTGTTATGCTCGCTGTTAGCAAGCATTGTCCAAAAGTAAAAATTCCCACAAAATAGAAAGACATAATGAAAATGCTAAAAAGATAGCTTAATACTTCCCACAGAGTTATAGGTTCTGTACTTATCACATGAACCCCACAACAAGATAAAAAGATAATTGGAATACTGCAACCAATAGTTAAGCCTGCATGAAACAAAAATGCAGTAAGCAAGCCACACAATAAATACTTTACATAAGAAAAAGGGTGTACCCAATGCCATGCAAACCAGCTTGCAAACAGCGCCGAACAGCTCACACATATATAAGAGCCTACAACTCCCAAAAGATGCTTATAAGTATCGATTGGAAATGCTATACTCATAAACACCCATGCAGTCAGCATTGTTAAACTTACATATATAATTTTTGCTATATCCATATATCATACAATTATCACTAATGGTTAGAAAGGATCATCGTTTAGGTGGTAACTTTCGTTGTTATTGATGAATTTTATTTCATTCTTATTTCTTTCAAGTTTATAAACGTCAATTTCTCCACCGATATATTTGATATCGTCTTTATCTCTCACGGTAACAGGCTTTAATATTTCCTCTTGTGTTTCAACATATACAATACGGGGGAACGTTAAATTGCCACTAATGAATAATCGTGTGTCTATGTTATCTTTTACATAGCGATAAGATATAGACAAATAATCTGTTTGCTGATTACCGGAAACAAATATTATTTCTTTCTTCAACTCTCCGTTTGCACAACTAACAGCTTTCATTACCACTAAAGGATATGCCGCCGCTATTTGGCTTGTTCCTGAAAGCAGGTAATATCTTTTATTCAATGCCTGAATGGAATAAATTGTATCATAACATATTCCCATATCATTATCCTCGTTTATATCGAAGAAATACAAGTGTTCTTTATCCTTATATTGAATATAAGAAGCAAACAATGGCATCGAACCACCGAAATAAGTGTTTCGGGAAAATACCCTCATATCCTCGTCTACTGATACTGCCATAGTAAATTGCCGTTCTTTTTTCCTCAATTCTATAAAATCGTATTTCATTTCTTTATCGACTGCACAAAGTTCTTCCAGCAGGATAGAGAATCTATGTTGTAAAGAATCGCAGTAATTATCATCTGTATAGGGATAATTTTGCCGTAGTATAGATAGTGTATCTTGAATAAAACAAAGCTGTTTTTCCAAAGCAAACAAGTTATTGTCGCTTTGTGCCATTGTCGTTTTCATTGCCCAAAAACAAAAGACGATACAAAATATATATTTAATCTCCATTATTTTCATTTGCTATTATCAGTAATGACTAAGCGGGGAAGGCTGTTAAGCGTTATCACGCTTTGTTAGTCACATTATTATTCTTACTCATAAATTCATAACAGTCATCTAACGAATGCCGAGATAAAGCATTTTCTACCCATTTCTCATAGCTATCGGGCAGTTTTTCACATTCAGGATGTATAAGCCAATACGTTTCACCATATAGAGCAAGCATTGCCCAGTGATAAATGTTTTCGTGAGAAAAGAAAACAATATCATCAGTAGTGCTTATTGGCTGTTGGAGAGGATGAAAGTTTCTAACCAGTTGTTGTGCATTCTCTATGGTAGTATTTCCATATATAGACATGCACTCTTTCAAGAGTTCGCAAAACACTTTGAAATGAAAGATGATTTTAACATCTTCATCCTCTGCTACTATAATGTCTTTATCCATGCTGTTATCATTTATAAGTTATTCCAAGTTGTGACTAATGTATTCAATAACCATACCTTATGGTGTTGTTCCTAATCTCTAATATCCACACCTCACGAATCATCCAGTGTATCAAGTGGATTGGGTATGCTCGATTTATGGGCACTCGTTACATGAAGATATATACTTGTTGTCTTAATGTCATTGTATCCCAACAACTCCTATATAGTTCTTAGATCAGTACCTTGTTCCAACAAATGGGTAGCGAAAGAGTGACGGAGCATGTGTACATGTACCCGATGTTTGATACCTGCACGTTCGACAGCTTCTTTTCAGTACTTTAACCAATGCGCTCGCCGAATATTGCTCACCGGGACTATCCCCCTCAAACAGCCATTTCTTCGGACGGTACTCTTTGTATATGTTCGTAGCTCATTCAATACTTTTTCTGATAACAACGAATAACGGCACTTTTTCCTTTTACCCATTATGCGTACTAACATCCGTTCGCTGATGATGTCTTTCGGGATAAGGCTCAGTAGTTCGCTTCTTCTTAGTCCGACAGAATATATCAGCGAAATCATGCAATGATGTTTCAAGTTAGGCAAGCAAGAGAGGATACGACTTATCTCATTACGGCTAAGCACTTCGGGCAGTGTCTTGTACTCTTTGGCACCTATGATTCCGCCGTAATATTGCCGCTTGCCACCTTCCACTTTCTCGTAGTAGAACTTGATAGCGTTAATGCGCATATTCTGTTGCGATACGGAGATTTTCTTCTCGTTCACCCAATAAAGTATATAGTCATTGATGTCCGCCACTTTCAGGTGGTCAATGTTATGTCCTTTGTAGTACTCCATGAAGTCGCTGAAATAAATCCTGTAAGTCTTGATTGTCGAGGGACTGTAACGCTTCTATTCCAGTAATTCCAAATAGCCTTTCGGCAGCACGTATTCACGTTGGGGTTTAGGATGACGAACATATACCCGGCTGTAATCAATATAAGCGTGGGGAGAGTAACGGGTGTAGAACTCCGGAAGCTGGAAAGTGGATGCTTGTATGTATGCACTTCCGTTCCCGATTGTTTTAATTCCTTTGTCTTGCGAAAGTAGCAAGGCAATAGTCTGATTATCGGTATATTCTATCCGTATATAATCCTGACCGTCTATATTTTGTTTTGTCAGTACGATACTTCCCCGTTGTTTACTTGCATCCATGTAGGACTTGTTTTATAAGATTACAACTCTCATTAATTAAATGATATTGCCAAAGTTATAAAACTATTCCAAATAAAGTAAACGATCGTTTCCTTTTTTATCTTTTTTTTGCACGGACAATCAGGTCAGCAAGCAATCAGCGTTAAATGGGGGACTGTTTAACGCTTTAATAAGGAGTAAACGGCATGTAGATGTTTGGCAAGCCGCTGGGTGTTCAATCCGCCCATAAATGCCATTTCAAACGAAAGTCCCATGTAAACCTGTCGGAACATGACTACCGCATCCTCTACATCCACATCCTCTCTTAGTTCTCCGGTAGCTATGGCACGTTGTATAGCAGCACGCCAGTAAGCATAATCACCATCTACAAGATTACGGAGTTTTTCTTTTGCATCAGGATCGTATTGGAGCAGTTGAAACAGAAAATGAAAATATTGGGCGTGATATGTGAACTTTCCTTGTGCCACCTTTTCCCGCTCTGCACCTATCAGGTCGCCCAGCATATCCATTGTCCGTTGTACGCCACGCACATATTCGTCTATAAATTCGGCAAATGTACCATTTGTTTCAGTGAATTTGTTTCGTGGATTTTGCGTGCTGAACCAAAATTTATCCACTACGGCAATAAATAGTTCCTGTTTGTTCTTGTAGTATTTGAATATTCCGGCTTTCGACATTCCAAGCATCTTTCCAAGTTCCGCAAAACTGGCTTTTTCATAGTTCACGGACATAAACAGCTTGAACGCGGTTATCAGTAATTCATCACGGGTAATTTTCATTTTACAGCAGTCTTTTATATTTTCCAATCCCGAAAATACTATTTTATTCCCATACAAACCATATTAAAGGCAATAGATTAACAAAAATAAATTTGCGAACTCTGTTGGCAAATCGAAGCAAGGTCATTTTGGGACAAGTCATTTTTAGGTGCAAGGTGCAAGCATATATATATGCTTGCACCTTGCACCTAAGTTGAAATATTAATAATCAAATACTTGCATAATTCAAAACGAATGCGTACTTTTGAATCCAAGATAATGGCAGACAGACATCTGCCAAAAGCAGACAGAAACCTATAAAAAAGTTAGTATTCAAATCGTACCCCCTCAAAAGGGTAAGGATAGATAAAATATTGATATTTAGGACTGTGAACCGAGTGGGTTAAAGACCCAGGCGGATCACATAAGAACAAAGCCAAAACAGCGAAAAAAAGGAGAAAAGTCCTACAATACGTCAATATTGTAGGACTTTTTTTATGTTTTAGTCTTGCCTGAAAGACAAAATTCCGATCCTCGGATAGAAGAATAGGTTAATAATATGGTTCTCTATTGGCATACATTAAAACCAGTTTGAATAATATTTCAATAGACTCTTGACTCCAATCGTTAGTAACATCTAATCCAACCAAATTCTTTGCTTTTTCTTCGGCTAGATCATTATACAAAAGCGACTTCATCAAATCAAGATTCTCACTAAGTACTTCTTTTATCCAATGAAGTAATTCTGTATAGAATGTCCTTGTACCATCTTCTGTAGAATAATTACCCACAGAGTTTTCTTTGGATTGGACAACCATGTAAATCATTGGCTCATCGGAAGAATTCCTCATGCCCCTCGATGGAGCAGGAGAGACACATACAACCGAACCCTCACGAACCGGGAAACAATCATCATCAATTTGAAAATCATATAAACTATTAGTGAGAAAATTTGCACATTATCAATGCGAAATGATAGTATATTCAATAGCAATATGATTCCTTGATTCATTGCATTCTTATTACCAGCCAATTCATACTGAATAGCAAGGTGGCAAGAAAATAGGTTTAATATAACTTGTTTATATTTGAACCAACAGTTATTTTTGCCCTATCGAAGGTATGGCAGCTTTATAACAAGTTATATCTGAGATAAATGAAACGCTAATATAAGATAATACAATGCCATATATTACTATTGAAGGGGGGGCACTCACCCGTAAACAAAAAAGTGAATTAATCCGAAAAGTGACAGAAGTAGCTTCGGAAGTCATGCAAATTCCTATGGAATTCTTTTTATGTACGGTCAAAGAATTACCAGATGAAAATATAGGAATAGGAGGTCGGACCATTGACTTGATTAAATAAAACTATTTGCACGATAAAAAGAAATAAGATGAATTACATGCAGATACTCTCTTGCTGGCACAAATTAGAACATTTTTCTCCAGCTATTCTACCCAAAGATAAAAGTCTTAAACCACTGAAAGAACTTCCTTGGATGCGTCCATTAGAAGCTAAAGATCCGAAAAAGACAATTCAGTATACTATCTATTTAGGGGTGTTTTCCCAGATATCTGTTTCGGATTTTGTGAAAGATTTCTTCAAAGATGAACGTAATAATCCGAACGTAACGGATGCCAAAGTATGCTATGCTTCTCTTAAATTGGATAATCTGGGAGTATATATACAAAACACATTCGGATTTTCTACTATGCCGTGGGCCTTAAGACAGTTGGAGGCGGGCAAAGTGAACACCAATTCTTGGTCGGAAGATTTTGATAAATTGAGAAAGAACCTGTTAGAGCGATTGGGCGAGAATAGGAAGGAACTTGCGGAAGATTACTCAAGTTATTTGTCGGAGACCCAAACGTTAGAAAATCTTCAACAGATACAAGCTCTAATCATACAAGACTTAAAGTGGAGCACTTCGCCGGAAACTGAAATATATGTTCGAATAGAAGAAGTATACAAAAAAAACAATACTTCAGATAAGGAAGAAGCGAATGCAGACCTATTAAACAGTTTCTACATCGACGATTTGGAGCGAATAATTACTTCATCCGTAAAAGGAAGTTACAATACCGCTTTCCGTAATTATTTGAGTGCCTGTTTGAATAAAGACTTTGTTCATTTCGATTTGTCACTTCAACCAGAGATCTTGAAAGAATGTTTAGTCCCGGAGAATTATCCGGATGGTTGCTGGCCATCTCCCCATACGGCGAGTTTGATGCAGCAATTTGCCGTGAATACGGTCAGTAAAGAATTATCAGGGGAAAAGCAGGAGGGCATATTCTCGGTAAATGGACCTCCTGGAACAGGAAAGACTACTTTATTAAGAGATATCATCGCAGCTATTCTGGTGAAACGTGCCAAAAAGATGGTTAACTTTACTGAACCGGCAAAAGCGTTCCGTAAAATAGGTGAAGTGCAAGTGAGTGAGAAGTACACGCCATCCATTTATGAACCGGATTCATCAATTTGTGACGGAGGTATAGTTGTCGCTTCCTCCAATAACGGTGCTGTTGAAAATATTTCGAAAGAACTTCCTTTAAAAAAAGAGGCAAGAGGCTATTCGGATCAGGTTGGCTATTTTCGGCAAGTGAGTGAGGAATGCGTGGGCGAAGAAAGTTGGGGACTAATTGCCGCTGTGATGGGCAATAAAGAAAATCAACGAAAATTGATATACAGCATTTGGGATGGGGACTCGGAGGAGGAAAGTTATACTTTAAAACAGCAACTGAAGGACTATAAACCAACAGAAGAAGAATGGTTGAATATTGTCGTATCTTTTAAAAATAAACTTGAAGAGGTGGAGATTGAGAAATCTCGTCTAACCGGTTTTATGAAAGATGCGGAAAGCATAGAAAAACTTCGTATCCAGCTTGAGGATGCTGAAAGCCATTTATCTCATGTCGACAAGGAACTAGAGGGACTGCTTGAGGAAAAAAATTTATTGTCTACTGAGATAAAAAGAGGTAAACAACAAAAAGAAGATGCTATGACGGAATTGAAACTGTTACAATCTACCCGCCCCGGCTTCTTTATCTATTGGTTTAATAAAACGGTACGAACTCAATATAAAAAGGCCTTAACTGCTACTCTCACGAAATATAATCAATTATCCGAAGAAATAACCAAGCAGAAAACCTCGTTGCAAGCACTTGACTTACGTGTAGAAAAACAAAGAAAAATACAAGAACAAAGCCAAAAGGACTACGACAGGATAAATAGCGACTATGCTCGATTGTCGGAATTGACCGAAGCCGCCCGTCAGGAATTGAAAGGAGCCTATGCCGATGCTTCATTTTGGAAACAGATTGAATCAAAGGAGGTACAGGAAATCTCTCCTTGGTATTCGAAAAGACTTAAACAATTACAATCTGAATTGTTCATTGAAGCAATGAAAGTGAACGAGTTGTTTATACTACGAGCCAATGCCACATCGAGCCGCATAAAAACAACGCTGGATGTTTTCTTTAATTTTCTTAAAACGGGAGGAAACCTTACGGAAAGAGAAATACAGGCAATATGGAATACATTTTGGCTGATAGTCCCTGTCGTTTCTTCTACATTTGCGTCTATTCAACGCATGTTTAGCCAAATGAAAACAGGAACAATCCCCTGGCTATTTGTAGACGAGGCAGGGCAGGCAGTTCCACAAGCGGCGGCAGGAGCTATCTGGCGTTCCAAACGGGCTGTTATCGTAGGAGATCCTTTTCAAATAGAGCCCGTAGTTACGATTCCTGAGCAGCTTGTCAATAATATCAGTCATCATTTCGGATTGGATAAAACACAGATACAGACTTCTCTTTCCGTTCAGTCTATGGCCGATCGTGCCAATCCGTATGGTTGGATAACAAATGATACTTGGACCGGATCTCCGCTACGGGTGCATCGTCGTTGTGTTGACCCGATGTTTTCCATAGCAAATGAGATCGCGTATAATGGCATGATGTATAACTCCACTTTGGCTGAAAGTTCTCAACTGTTTATGCGGAATGGATTTTTGCAAGTAGAGGGGAAAGTGAGCGGACGACATTACGTACCAGAGCAAGGTGTCTTAATCAGGCAAATGATTATTGATGAGATACACCACTTACAGGACTTGCCCGATTTGTTCGTGATCTCTCCATTTTCAGAAATACCATCTATCTTGAAAAAAGAATTGCGTCAGCCTATTAAGCAAGCACTGGCTACCTATAAATCAATAGAAGACAACGAACTAAAAAAGTGGTTGGATGCCCATATCGGAACAGTCCATACGTTTCAAGGTAAGCAGGCAGCAGGTGTAATTTTATGTTTGGGGTTGGATGAGAAGTCAAAAGGGGCTGCTTCCTGGGCTTCATCCAAACCTAACTTATTAAATGTGGCTTTAACACGCGCTAAACAACGATTTGTTGCTGTGGGAGATGGAGATATTTGGTTGCGACAACCCTATTTTAGCAAATTGAAAGCATTAAATAGGTAGTTTTACGGCATTAAAACTACCTATTTTTTCTAGGATTTTCACCATACTACTTTTTTACCATCGTGAAAGTTTACCATGGTAAACTTTCACGAGATTTAAGTAATAGATCTATGTACTTACTCAAAATATTGTCAAGGCAATTTTGTGGAATTAAAGTCCAGGAGGGTATCCGAAACGTTTCGGACCCCCTCCTATTATTTGTATGAAAATATGCCGTTTTATCAGATAAGTCCGTATTTTTTTCCTATTTCATGGAAGGCGTTTATCAACCTGTCACAGTCTTCAAACGTATGTGACGACATCACGCCAATTCTAATTCGGCACATATTAGGAGGTACAACCGGAGGAAATATGGCATTGGTAAATATATCCCTGTCATAAAGTTCCTTTGTTATCTGAGTCAATATGTATTCATCTCCCACAATCACAGGTATAATAGGAGTCATCGAATTTAATGTATTGAAGCCCAATGCTTTCAATCCATTTCTTACATATTCGGCATTCCGCTTCAGTGCATTCTGAATGTCCGTATTACGCATCTCTTTGATTACTTCAAGGGATGCTGCACAAATACTCTGGGGTAAAGAGGTAGAATACATGTTGCTACGGGCATAAACCCTCAGGTAATCAATAATGTTTTGTTTGGCAGTTATAAAACCTCCTATCGATCCTATTGCTTTACTGAGCGTTCCTGTAACGATTATATTTTCGCGCTCTTTTATATCATAATAGCTTAGCGTTCCGGCTCCGTCTTCTCCAATCACTCCCGTCGCATGGGCATCGTCTATTAAAAGCAATGCATTATATTTCTTCGTAATCTCTAAGATAGCCGGAATATCGGCAATATCCCCATCCATACTAAATACTCCGTCAGTCACCACCATCATACCATCCTTGTATTGCCCGGCATTTTCTTTTAATATTTTTTCAAGTGCTTTAGGATCATTATGCTTATATCTTACCATTTTGGCACCGGACATTAGAGCCCCGTCAATTAAACTGGCGTGGTTGAGCCTGTCATATACCAGCAAGTTGTTAGGGCGTATCAATCCTACTATCACACCTATATTGGCAGTGAAGCCAGAAGAGAATAATATAGTGTCATCAAAACCGGTCAGCTTGGCTATCTCTTTTTCCAATTCATTTTGGAATATTGTCGTTCCGCTCAATAGTGGAACCCCGCCACTTCCTACTCCATAGTCAGTTATTACACGAACCGCCTTTTCCACTACTGATGGTATGCCGGTAGCATCCAAATAACTATTGGAACCGAACATCAGCATTTTCTTTACTTCATTAGTTTTTCTATCAACAACCTCGACTTCCCTACCGCAACCGGAAACCATTGGGGATTTGACGTAGATGTGTAGCGAGTTCTCTTCGTGTAGTTGGAGTTCTTTTTGGAAATTGGAGACTTTTTCCAAAATACTGCCACCGGGGCTATTCTTACATACCGAATAGTCAATTTTGAACCTAGATATGTTCTCTTTCATTTTAGTATTTATACGTTATAAATTTGTTTGCAAAGATAATGACTAAAATAAACTAAGCAAATTAAATCGTCTATAATTGAGTTGCTAAAACAGCCACATATTATACTTGAATTACTTATTTGTTGCTTGTAAGACGTAAAATACCTATATTTGCAACATATCTCATTGTTTATACAAACAAACATGCGAAGGGAGAATCAAACTGTTGGATAAACAAGCATAAGCCTTCTTTGAACAACTCCAACTGATTCTTTAGGAATGAAATTTTATTGGAGGGAAAAACGAAAATACCTCCGGACTTCTGGTGATTAAATTTTTTATTATTTAATAAGTACTATATAATAATGATGGGACAGGGAGATAAAAAAATTCGAATAAGGAGAACCAATGAGCAGTTGGATAAGGAGGTAATATCTGAATTTGAAAAGCTTGTAGGTGAGTTTGGTTTTGGAAATGTTAATTTGAGTGCATTAATGAAAGCTGCTGACTTAGAAGCTAATGTGTTTTACAGAAGATATGGTTCGATGGATAATCTTTATGACAGACTGGCCAAGCAATACGACTTCTGGATCAATAATACCATTGATATTTCCACACTTAATACATTAGGACCTAAAAAGTTTTTTGCAGAAACGTTCAAGACATTGTTCAGGAATCTGTCAGAGAACAGTGTGATGCAAAAGTTGCTGCTTTACGAAATGACAACTATTAATAGTACTACAAAGAGATCTGCGGAAACACGGGATATTATGAACTTAAACTTAATAACATTTTACGAAAATCTCTTTGCACCGGCGAAAATCAATATTAAAAGTATTGCGTCAATCCTAATAGGGGGAATTTATTATTTGATATTACATAAAGAGTGTGCTAAAATCTGCACGATAGACTATAAGACTAAAGAAGGAGAAAATGCTTTTTCAGAAGGAATCGACTTTTTAACTGACATTATTTTTGATAGGTTGGAGATGTATGACAGGGATAAAAAGGCAATCCGGCAAATGATATCAGATGGCATAAGTGAATCCAAAATATGCAAGTATATGGGCATCAATAAGAATGACCTGAAAACATTGCTTTCGGAATAGTCACAGGAGACTATATGGACAGATGTTTAAGGAAATCCTGAAGTTCTACAGCCTTCCTAATTCAGCAATATATTTAATGGCAATATCCATACGTAAAGACGAAGGTATTGCCATTATTCTTTTCATATAATACAATCTCAATAATCGCCTTCACGTTTTCAATAAGATTCTAAATAGGTATATATACATCTTTTTATCAATCAGTTACACTTCTTTAATTATAAATTCTCTCAATAATAGATCCCATTATTTGTTTATGAATATATAATTATCAAAAAATATATTTTATTTTTTAAGCAAACCATTTTTCGTATATTATTTTTGTTCTATATTTGCATGCTGAGGACTATATAGAAGCCATGCACTTTTATAATGAAATGAAATCGTAGTTTTCTTGTAGTCTGTATTAAACAAATTATTAACATTTAAACTCCTAAAACATGGCATTTAGAGCAACCTTAAGCTTTGCAGGAAAAGAGTTTGACGTGCTGGATTGCACGTACAGTCTCAAGCGAGATGTGGATTCCAAAGGACGCCCATCTTCAAACATTTATGGCGGACAAATTCGTCTGCATGTGGAATCGACTGATGATACTTCCATTCTGGAGAACATGACCAATCAGTTTAAACCTCATTCCGGCAGCATCGTCTTCAAAAAAGGAGATGAAGAAGCCAAGATGAAGGAACTTACCTGGGAAAACGGATACATTACCGAATTTACCGAAAACATCGACATTGTCGGCTCGCAGCCGATGACTATCACTTTTGTCGTATCGGCTCAGGTAATCAAGATTGGTGGCGCACAATTTGAACAGAATTGGCCGAAGTAATCATTTAGTAATCATGTAGGTAACAGAAGCCATCTGCTGTTTTTTTAATATGTGGATGGCTTCTGTAGCTTAAAAACAAAAAAGACAAATGGCAATACTTGAATATGGAATTGGTGGTAATGAAGTGAAAGTTGATACTTCCGAAGCCATCGCAAACATTCCGGAGAATCGCTCCCTCATAGTTGAACAGTTAACTGCTGACGAACCTGTAACTCCTGAAGCGGTCAAAGGCTTAAGCACTATCGAAGAGGTGTTTGCGCACTTCTTGCCCAACATTGATGTTGAATTTGAAAATGAAGAAGGGCAACCGGTAAAAGAAAACTTTAGATTTAGCTCAGTGGCGGACTTCAGTGTGAAGAATATGACACAGAATAGTCCATTCCTCCATAAGTTGGATACGGAGAAAACATTCTACGAGGGGATGGTGACACAATTGCGTTCTAATAAAGTTCTACAACGGGTGTTGGAGAATCCGGAATCCAAAAAGGCGTTTATCAGCGCGCTGGAAGCATTGAGTAACGAATTAAAGACCGAATAAAAGACAATAAGAACTATGGAAGATAATAAAAATAAGTCTGAAGTTCAGGCGCAAGAAACCGTTCAAGTTTCCTATAAAGAGAAAAACAGGGAATCCTCTCTGGCTTCGGCACTGGATGTGTTGTCCAGATTCGGCGGTTTCAATTTTCTGGAATCAACAGTAGATGGTGTTCAGAACCTGAACCCCGAGCGTAAGGCACGCAAAAAGATATTCTTAACCGATGAACAGAAGCAAGAAGAACGGGAAGTGCTGAAGAATAAGATAGATATGTGGATCGACCTGCTGAACTCATCATCGGCAGTGACGGAAATGATTGCCACTTCTAAAGCTAAATCGGAAGCTGCCGCATCGCATCTTGCCAAAAGCCAATTGGTGGCAGTGCAGAGTGTGAGGGATATGGAACAGGCATACCGTGGAGTGATGTTGTTCTATAAGAATACGGAAGCGGACAAAGTGAACAACGTGACGATAGTCAATGCTTCCAAAGAACAACTGACCGACCTCGACAATCCCCGCTTCATTGATTTCGTTGCCCGCGAACTGAAACAGAACTATGACAAGTTGGATTTACGTCAAAATTACTCACTGTTAGCCATTCCGGGCTATCTTGGTTCGAATAAGGTGCTTGAAAAATGGGCGAAAATCGCTTATGAGAATAAAGTGATGCTCTATACGGACTTTGCCGACCTTGATAAGCCGGAAGATGTGGTGGAACTGTTCTCTTCCTCCAATATGGCAAGTGGGGAGGCCTTCAAAAGCAATACCTGCATGACCTGCAACTGGCTGGTGGGACGTGCCGGATACCGGGAAATCGGTGAAGAGGAAGACCTCCATGTTTCTCCGTCTATTGCTTTGATGGGTAAAGTTTACACCACTCTGATGTCTCAGGTAACTGCCGGTAAGAAGTATGGCGGCATTAATGAAATAGATGCGGTGGTATTCCCGTTGAAGAAAAGCGAAATCTCACAACTGGAGAAAATGGGTTTAATTCCGATGGTTAATGAATATGGTAAAGTGATGGCGTTCTCCGCAAAGACATTGTTCAACGGTGACAATCTGGGATTGCAAACTTATTCTGTGGTACGTGTATTCGACTATATTACCAAGGTGTTGTTTGATTTCCTGAACCGCCGTTCGTTCGAGAACTGGAGCTCTAAAACCGAACGTGACCTGAGAGGGCAGATTGTACAGTATCTTGATAGTGTACAGGGAGCCGACCGCCTTATCGAGAAATTCAAGATAATCCGTTTCGAGCAAGACCAAAAGCAGAAAGACCGTATTTATCTGGATATTCACATGACTCCGTTCTTCCCTGCCAAGAGCTTTGTTATCAAGTTGGACGGCACGAAAGGTGATGATGGTACAAACTGGAATACAAATTACGAACAGGCGTAATAAGAATAAAATATGGATTTTTTGAACATCAATGAAACAGTTCAGAGCGTAATCCGAATATCAAAAGGTGTCGCCCGTGAGTATGGCAATGCCAGCTATGCTCCGGCACACCTTTTGTTTGCCTTGATGCACAAAGAGGTAGGTCTGCGTTCGTTTGTCGAATCGTTGGGTAAGGATGCGGATTACTTGCGCGAATGGGCGGAGGTAAGAATAGAGGAGTACCCCAAGGCTGCCGGTGCAGGTGAGATAATGCCCGATCCGAAAGTTGACGAACTGTTTGAGCAAGCCGATAATGTACGAATCAAGTGGGGACTGCTGGAAATCAACCCACTTTGCCTGTTGGCAGCAATAGCCACCCCCGAAGCAGGTTTCAGCACTGATGAGTTGCGCTCGTTCCCTATCCGGGAGCGTGAGATACACGACCTCTTCACGAGCGGAATGGGTAATATGAAAAAATCCGTAAGTACGCAGAATAATCTTCCGGGGAGTGAAGCCCCCCTATGGACAGCCGGGGCGGGCAATTTAGATAAGTACTGTACGGATAAGACTGCTCTTGCGGCAGACAAGAAAATATATCCCATCGTGTGCCGTGACCGTGAGACACGCATGATGATGGAAATTCTGGGGCGGTTGGGTAAGCCCAACGTGCTCATCATCGGCGATGCCGGTGTGGGTAAGACTGCCCTGGTAGACGGTTTGGCATGCAGCATCATTGAGGGTACAGTTCCCCAATATCTAAAGGACATGGCTATCTATGAGCTTGACACAGGAACACTGATTGCGGGTGCTACCTACAAAGGCGAGATAGAAGAACGGCTGAAAGGAATCATCAAAGAATTGTCGGCTCACGGCAATGCGATTCTCTTCATTGATGAAATACATACGCTGATCGACCTCAAGTCGGGCAATAGCGGAGCGGCAAGCATCCTGAAACCGGAGCTTGCCAAAGGAAATATAACGGTAATCGGAGTCACTACGGTGGACGAATACCGTAAACTGATTGAACCGGACCATGCCCTTAACCGGCGTTTTGAAGTATTGCAAGTATCGGAACCTGACCTTGCATCCACCGTAAATATGATACAGGCAGCTTTGGAAAGATATGAAAGCTACCACGGTGTGGGGGTAGATGTAGATTCGTTGCCGGAATGCGTGGCACTCGCCAAGCGTTATGTCAAGGAACGCCGTTTGCCGGATGCCGCTATTGATTTGATAGACCGTACCCTCTCTGCGGTTAAGATGATTAACCAGAGCGGGGAAAAAGATATAAAGGGACTGGCGGAGCAGCTCGCCGCGATTGAAGCGGCGGAAGACCAGCCCGAAGCGGAGCGCACGGAGAAGTTGCGGTTAGTCAACTTCACCATGAAGAACCGGTTAAGCCCTATCCTTCTGGGAATGCTCTCCGATGGACAGAATGAACCGGAGTCATCAGACTACGGTGAATGGATGGATTATATTTTAGGTGTACTTGACCGATTGCGTGAATTGACCAAAGAGAAAATCGGGAAAATCACTTCCCATGAAGTGGCAGCCGTTATTTCTTCTTCTACAGGTATCCCTATCGGCAAGATAGAGTCGGGCGAGAAAGAGAAGTTGCTCAATATGGAAGATATTCTGCGTCGTAGAGTTGTTGGACAGGACAATGCGCTGAAGGTATTGACAGATGCCATTGTCGAATCACGAAGTGGAATGAACAAACCGGGACAACCGATTGGCTCATTCTTCCTGCTGGGACCTACCGGAACCGGTAAGACCGAGTTGGCAAAAGCATTGGCAGAAGCACTTTTCAATGACGAAAAGGCGATGATTCGTTTTGATATGTCAGAGTTTAAGGAAGAACATTCGGCAGCCCTGCTATTGGGAGCGCCTCCGGGATACGTGGGCTACGAAGAAGGTGGCGTACTCGTGAACCGGATACGTCGTCAGCCTTACGCGGTGGTGCTTTTCGATGAGATAGAGAAAGCCCATTCTTCCGTTTATGACATCTTCCTGCAAATCATGGACGAAGGCAAGCTACACGACCGTTTGGGCAAAGAGGGTGATTTTTCCAATTCTATCGTACTGTTTACGTCCAATGTAGGTAGCGAATGGCTTAGCAAGCAGATTAATGAGGGTAAGAATCCTTCTACCACTGACCTGATGGAAGTCATGGGCAGTTATTTCCGTCCGGAGTTTCTTGCCCGTTTGTCGGAAATCGTGCCTTTCTCTCCTATTAACGAAACAATGCTGGTTCGTATCTTTGAGATACAGTTAAAGGGAGTTATAGCATTGCTTGAGAAGCAGCATATTGACATTGAGATTACGGAGAAGGCAAAGAACCTGCTCGCTACCCGTGGCTTCACTCCGAAATACGGAGCACGTCAGGTGGCGGGTACGATACGTAACTATATCCGCCGTCCTATCTCAAAGATGATTGTTGCAGGAACATTGACGGCAGGGAATACAGTTGTTGTCGATGTGGCGGATAATGGAGATATTGATTGGAATGTGAAATGATAAAATGAAGATACTATGTTTGGACATAAAAGTTTTTTGAGGATAGGTGCTTTGGGCGATTCCAGTATTTCGGGATTGTACAAAGACAGTTATGAACTTGAAAATTGCCATTTCAGTTTTAATCAGGGAACGAACACGGATGGCAAACCGCAAACTGATGTACGAGGTGGAACCTTGTACCTGACCTATGCCGGTTTACCGCAAGATGATATGCTCCGCTGGATACTGAACCCTAAAAAATATGAAGACGGGGCAATTGTAATATGCGATGACAGTGATGAACCTTTGGAAAAAATTTTATTTGAGCAGGCAGCCTGTACAGGATTGAATATTGAATATACGCAAAAAGGAAAAGCCTATATACATACTAAAATTATTCTCCAAGCACGAAAAATAAAGGTAGGTGAGACAACGTTTGAAAATCGTTGGACTATTAACGAATAAGTTTTTGACTATTAAAAACAAACGGTATGGAATTATTTAGTTTTCTACAAGTAGACAGCGACTTAACAGCATGGTTTATTCTTGATGGTCAGGAATATGAGATGAGCCGTTTCGATATAAATTTCGCGCAATCTGTCGACCATAAAGGGCAACCGCAAGATGAAGTACGTGGTGGTATCATGTCCATTACATTATCACAAACGCTTCCTGAAAACATTTACAGATGGGGAATGACGTCCATTCCCCAAAACGGGTCTGTGATTTTTAAATCAAAGACAACAAATCCTCCCTTGAAAATTAATTTCATCAACGCATATTGCATACGATTTAATCGAAGTATAGCCAACGAAGGAGGATTAGAAAGTCAACTGGTAATATCTCCTGATGAGATGTTAATAAATGGAATTAGCTTTGACAATCACTGGGTTAAATAATCTACAATAAGATGGGTAAGGAAATAGAAATAAAGAAATTGCCAGAGTTCGAGGCTATGGTGAATGCCGGTAATACGACCTATACGGGATTGGTAGAAGGCATCGGGTATGTGTATTGGACAACAGAAACCCTATATTTTATCCGCACTAATCCAGAACAATTATGGGCGATTCCAAAATATCAGCAAATACCTTTCCCCTATTTTCAAAGGAAAGATGCAATCATTGAGACCAAAACATTACATACACTCCATGTCTTGTCAAAAGATGAACTGTTGAAATTGGATTACGATGCCTATTATGCATTTTATGGTATCGTGGAGGAGATGCTAAAATTTATTCATCGGGCGGATGCTATTAAAAGTTATTGTGAAATACCTCTTCCCATAATAAAATCCATAGGAGCACTAAAGGGAAATGACGCAAGAAATGGGATACTATCATTAGGTAGTCAAATAAATGACCAAATCGGAGCTCCCCTTGATGCAGCGAATATGCTAATGGATAATAAACATATAGGCAAAATTGGAGATGGATTGTCGCTTATTTCTATTATAGATGAGGTAGGTAATGGTGAATATTGGTCAGCTGCCGGAGACATTTTACTGTTTGCAGCCGGAAAAACAAAATTAAGTCCCTATATGACTGTCATAAGTTTAGGCACATGGATGTATGAGACGGACTTGATGCAATGGAGATTAGCATGTATAAATTATAGCGATTACAAAAAAACACTAATAAAATATCGAGAATTACAAAAAAAATTTGAAAGTGGAGACAAATCTGTAGAGGAAAAGATGAATGAATGTCACAAAATACTGAATTCACATTATATAGAGATGCAAAAAAATTTAGGTAATCTAGGAGTTAAATTCTAAAATAATGAATATAAGAAATTTATTTTTTTTAGGTAGTATATTACTTTTATTGAGCTGCAAAAATAGTAAACAGCAGGAAGGGTATAATTCTATTAATATTATTAAATATATTAATATTTATAATGAAAACAACAGGATTCTAACTGCACAAGGTACTGAATATGACTATCTCTATTTTGGAGACAATAAAGATAAAGAGATCTTGGCGAATGTAAATAATTTTACAAAGACATATAGTTATGATAATGATTCTTCCTGCTATACTGTAGAGGAACCCTTGTCGGAATCATTGCTAAAAACAATGAGATACACTGAAAATACCATAGAAGAACTTGTATTGGAAAATAATAAAGACACATTTAGTTATACTTTTTCTACCTATTATGATAAGAATAAGCCTAAGTATAATAAAAGTATTATAATATTAGGAGATGAACCCTCTTCTGACTCAAGATATGAGGAATACTACTACTATGATAATAATGGAAATAATACGAAGAAAATCCATCATGATTTAAACACCGGGCAAAGAGAAGAAACCTATAAATTTAATGATACAGATTATAAAGAAGCTGTTAATCTTGTCCCTTCTTCCGATTACAAACAAAATATCGAGTGTTCATTGAAACAAACTGTTAATGATACCTTAATCACTCGGATTACCTTAAACGGTGTACTTAATAGAGTGATGAAGGAATACATTGATGGAAAAAAGAAAATTAAGGAAGAGTTGGACAATGATATGACTTTAGTCAATAAAAAAACAGAGTATGAAGAAAACGGACTGAAAGTAAACATCAATCATACTATAAGAAGTACAGGCTACTCAACCGACAGTATCTATTATAAAGGGAACAAAAAAGTTAAGCATATCTACAATTCCGACTACAATGGTACCATAACACTTGAAATCTCAGAATATGATGAGCAAGGAAATATAGTAAAGAAAACAAAAAAACTCAGATGGCCATCAGATAAATAAAAATATTCGTTGGATGCAAACCTATTTATACTTACATAAAGAGAATATCGACCTTCCTCACGGTGTGTATCGGGGGAAATATCCGCTGAAACACTTTGATTACGGATTGAGCCGTAATGTGGGGCGTAAAGGTGAAATCACTTCCGGCGTATGCGGCGGAGAAATACGAATCGTCATTGATGGATTTGCTGACGCTACCCTGCTGGGATGGCTCTTTGACACCTTCCGTAAAGAAGATGGAGCGATTGTTACACTGGATGAACACGAAACGACCTTTGCCAAACTGCAATTTTCGGGCGCATCGGTAAGGAGCTATCGTATGAACTACGATTCGCGGGTTAAAAAAGGTGTGGTGACTATCATTGTGATAGAAGCCAAAGAGATTGTAACGGACAATGACTTATTTTTTAAAAACAAATAACTATGGGCTTTTTCGACAGGCTGTTTAAAGGAAAAGAAGTGTTTGCGGATAGACGCAATCCGGATATGGTATGCGAGATAACGCTTTGCGGGCAGTCGCACATCTTGTCCGAGTTTGATATTGCCTATGAGCCGGATAATTCCTCGAAAGAATATATGGAAGCATACGCCGTATTTTCAGAGCCGGTGAATGCGGAGGTAGAAAACTGGATAATGAGAGCGGACAGGAAAGAAAACGGGACAGTCCGATTCTATCTCAACAGCGATGCTATGGACGAAGGTGCACTGTTCGAGATAAATTTCAGTAATGCGAGCTGCGTGCATTATCACAATGTATCGCAGGGAGACACATCGGTAAAGACCATTGTGATGACTTTTCCGTCTGTCCGGATGGGAGGTGATGAATTTGAACTAAAACGATAATACTATGGCTATATACTCACTACATGAAATGGCAGGACTACTCAAAACGGGTCTTTGGCAAGGCGGTGAAGTCGAGAAGCTCGGATACATCGGGACGGCAGTTCCCCATGCTTCCCCCGCACCGGCTTGCGGGCTGACGGGAGTATATATCAGTTATGATACCATGTTGGAGAGATGCGAAGTCTCGATGCAAGGCGGCGGGTGTGAATTATTCATTTCACAATACCACCCCTATACCGGAACTTATATGACCTATGTTCTGGAAAGCAATCTTTCCGACAGGAGATTACTTTTGGCTAAGTTGGAGGAGATACTGGCAGACCGGAGGAATCCCTACCTATGGTCGCATAACTTGTACAAAAGAAATTCATTCGGCATCGAGCGCCGGTATGACACAGGACATAGCAGTATGTGGGGCGGTAGAATAGCCGTACCACGACAAAGTAAATTCTTTGGAAGATGAAACAGAAATACTATAAACTACCGGTACGTTTGGAAAAGCTCTTCGAAGGAGATATCCGGCAACTGGAAAGATGTTCCGAACTGGAATCCATCGATCAGCACATCGAACTGTTGCTGACCACCTGTCCGGGTGAGCACCGTTTCGACCCCAAATACGGTTGTCGGATTTGGGAGTTGGACTTTGAGCGCATTGTTTCTACCGAACAATGGAAAGAACTGTTTACCGGATACGTGATGCAGGCGATTTCCACTTATGAGAAACGCATTTCCGACATCACTCTCTCGGTAAACCTACAAGAAGTCGTCAGGGAAGAAGTTCTGGATAACCGGATGATACGTAAGCGGGTAGATATTACAGTACTCGCCACATTGAATTCCACCGGTGCTCCCTGCGGTTTCGGTTACAAATTATACATGGGACCTTTATCAAACGAATAATCAGGCAGTTGAAATATAAAATTAAAACGTATGGCAAATCTATTCACAAAAGAAAGCATTAAAGCCCGGATGTTCAAACAGGCGGCAACCCTATATGACATACGAAATATAGATGGCATAGACCCCCTTATCCGACTGCTGATTGAAGCCTTGTCGGGCGAAATTTTCAAGCTGTCCGGTGATATGCACGCCATTGAAAGCCGATTGTTGGAGAAAGTCGCTTCCGCCCTTACTCCACACACGGCATTGGTTGCCAAACCCGCCCATGCTATTGCTGCTGCCCGACCATATACACCGCAAGCTACTGTATCTCCCACAGACCTGTTTTCTTATAAAAGCACGGAGATAGTGAAGAAGTATAAGATGAAAAATCTCTTCTTTACTCCGCTGCATGAAACCCGCATAATCAATGCCGAACTGAAGTTTCTCGTGACGGCGGATGAATTTTGCACAATCACTCCCGAAGGAGAACGTGACGCCACTGCCCGCTTTCGTTCCGATGTGCCGGTAATGGGTCGGAAAATCAGTATCGGGATGAAAATAGGCAACAATGTAACTACCCTCAACGACTTGCCGTTATATATAGATATACCGCTTGTAGCAGATAAAAGCAGTTATCTGAAATTACTGCCGTACTGCCATTGCACGATTGCCGGTATTCCTGTAGAAATTAAAGGGGGAATCGAGTACGCCCCCACACGTTCGGTCAGTGAGAAATACGATCTTGGCAGGTTGATTACGGAAGAAATAACCAGCAAATATGCTTCCCATTACCTGACATTGAAAGCTCACGGATTAAAAGTCAGAGATTTGTCACGTAGCAGAGTGCCCGAAGAAATCTCTTTCCTGCTGCCAAGTGATTTCATTGCTGAATGTGATGCGGATACTGTTTGGATAGATATAGAATTTCCCACCGCTTTTTCAAAAGAAATACTGGAACAGATAAAGGTGCAGATGAACACTTTTATCGTAGTAAACAAATATCCGGCAAAGATTACCAGAAAGGTAGATTCCGTCTCGGCCATTCTCCCTTTGGAAAAGACGGAATTTGAATATTTCCTGTTTGTGGATTCGATTACCGATAACCACGGAGACCGGCTTAGGGAAATTTCCGGCACACAGGATGAAGGTAGGGCCGGCTGTTATTCGGTCAGAAGGGGCGGTTGCGAACGCTTCAATGCGATGGATGCCAAAGATTTTCTGAACCGCCTGACAGACCTGCTATATGACGAAAGCATGGCCTTCTCTTCGACAGACAAAGACGGAATGAAAGAGGTAATCGAGCAGATAGAAGAACGGGTAAGCCAATTGGGAGATAAAAATAAAGACGGAGTCGGAGGACAGGAAATGTTGTCGTATGTAGTCATAGACCAACGTTATGACAAGGATACCCGGTTAACTGTGGATTATACTCTTACTAATGGCGAATTTGCCAATGACATCTATGCGGGAGAGCCATTAAATGACTGTGCTAATCCCGATATAGACAAAGATACACTGCGGTTTGTCACTTCCGCCCATGGAGGAGAGCCCTCCCCATCCGTAAAGCGCCGGATGGATATGTACCGATTCATGCTGTTGTCACACGGCAGTATATACACGAAAGAGGATATACGCAATTTCTGCATGGCAAGGTATGGCGACAGCATCCGCTCTGTGGAGGTAAAGCTGGGGTATGCAGCCGGTAAAAAAGAAAGCGAAGGTTTCATAAGGACGCTGGACGTGTATCTACGGCTATCGGAGGGGATGCAAGGATTAGACTGGGACGAATTCGTCGTTGATTTGGACAGTGAGCTCAGGCGGTTGTCTCCGGAAACCTATAACTACCGTGTTTTTATTAACTCATAGTATTCACCCATAAAATATATTAACTATGGCATCGACAAACTTGGACGCTGTAAGCGTGGAGATAAAAGTAGCAGGAAAAGTCTGTGATTATGTAACAATGGAACTTTTTCAGTCGGTCAGTACACACCACCGTTTCAAAATCAAAGTAAACTATCGTCCGGACAAGCCAAGTGTCTGGGCTATCGGTCCCGATGTGATATTCAAGCAACTGGGTGAGAAGGTATCCATCATCATGACCCACCATGAGAGTGGAGAGAAAACGGAATTTCACGGACTGATTTCTGATATTCATGTGGAAGGCTTTGACGGTAATCAGGGATTTGTCATACTGGAAGGGGGAAGCCCTACCATCCTGCTGGACAGAGACCCCGCTATGGACTGCTATGTAGAGCAAAACCTGAATACGATAGTCAGTGACATACTTGATAAGAGCGGGGTGAAAATGAATGTGACCAACAATCCCAAACATACGGACATCATCCCTTATGTTGCCCGCTATAAAGAGACAAGCTACGGATTCCTATCCCGTCTGCTGCGCTCCTACGGCGAGTGGTTCTATTACAACGGAGAAACGCTACAGATAGGAGACCCTGAAATAGAGACGGAAAGCCGTGCAGGGTATGATGTAGATCTGACGGGAGTCAGCATCAATGCCACTATCCGTTCGTTGAATCACAGCACCTATGAGTTCGACCCCGTCAATGATAAGTTCTATTACGACTACAGCGGAACACCTAAGGGTGCTACCCTTGGTTCCCGTTCGGCTGAGAAATGCAGTGAACCTATCTTCCCAACCGAGGCAAAATTACCCTCGATAAGACCTGCGTATAGCGCAATGGATTTGGAACACTACGGGGATGCCGGATTTCACCGAAACTATTCCCAATTGTCTCAAATCAAGGCTTCAAGCCGTTACTGTGGCATACGACTGGGAGAATTAGTGGTTACCCGTGTACCTGAAAGTTTCCCGGGAGTTAAGATTACCGATTTGGGACGTTACCGTATTACTGAGATTACCCATACGGTAGATAGTCGGGGACGGTATAGCAACACTTTCTGCGGTGTACCGGGTGGTACGCCCGTCATGCCGTGGGGAGATGCCGTGATGCCGGTAGCCTATCCGGAAATGGCAAGAGTGGTGAGCAATGACGACCCAAAAAATCAGGGACGTGTCAAAGTACAGTTCATGTGGCAGGAGGTAGATGGCGGCGAGAGCTACTGGATGCGGGTGCAAAGCCCGGATGCAGGCAAGAGCGATAAAGTTGCCAAAAACCGTGGTTTTGTGTTTATCCCCGAACCGGGTGATTTGGTAATGGTAGGCTTCGAGCAAGGCAATCCAGACCGTCCATATGTGACAGGCAGCCTTTTCTATAAGGCTAATTCAGAGGGAGCAGCAACGGATAACAGTGTAAAGAGTATCCGTACACGCAGCGGACATATACTGGAGTTTAATGATGATGAAGGTGGAGACTGGGGCATTACGATTAAAGACCGTAACGGATGTATGTTCCACTTAGACACTAAAGGGGAAGAAATATTAATATCTGCACCTCAGAAGATTACAATAGATGCTAAGGATATTGTAATTTCGGCAAATAATCAAATAAATATGGTTGCCGATAAGGGTATTTTAGCCAATGGTCGGGAAAATATTTCTTTCGTTACAAAAACAATGCAAACCGATGTAGAAAATGATTGTGTACTGAGTGCGAAAGAGTTCACCGGAATAACTGAGAAAACAGAAATTCAGAGTACTAAAGAAAACCTTGTACTAAGCTCAGGCAAAGAAGTTATTAACAAGAGTAAGTCTAAGAAAATAAGGCTTTCGTAATATTCAAATATGAAATATATGGGAAACTCTTTAAATAAAAACAAGGAATGGAGCGTCACAAACAGCCCGATTATTAAATTAAAGGTTGATAAAAAAGAGCCTAAATTCAATGCTACGGAAGCTGTTAAGATTCGAATAACAGCAGAATGCCATAATGTGACTATACCCAAAAACGGATTAGAATATGAATGGAGCTATGTGGACTCCACAGGCTTTATGAAGTCTTTTACGACTAAAAAAGGCGTGGTTATGTTGCATTGTCCTAATTTCTTTTGCGGTCGTGTTATGACCATAAAAGTAAAAGTTAATTTAGAATTTAGCAAATTCGACGAAAAGATAAAATTCTCTTCTTTTGATTTCGGGAAATTCGATACATTGGAGGATACTATTGAGATTAAACCTCAATGTAATAAAAAGCTTTCAGACAATGCCGAGTGGCTTCCGGACGAAGTAGAAATGCCCAATTGCGTACAAAGCTCAGTTACATTATATGGATATAATGGAAGTGAAATGGGGCTGGTGCGAATGATAAAAGAAAAAGGGAAAATTATCTGGAAGGGTGAAGATAAAGTGATGGTACGAGATAATGTTGTCTCCGCTCTTTTTAATAGAAACCACTGCACCTCCAGTACAGCGGATGACAGCATATATACTTTGCAATTTCAATTGACTGATGCCCGGAATGGAAGCCTTTTAAAAAGCTATTCCAGAGACTATACAATAAAGGGACGTGAAGCTATTAAACCTTTAGCCGGATGTCCTATACAACCGGTTGTAGTAGGAGATATAACAATAGCAGAAAATAACTTTAAGCCTTGTAAATACACGCAAATTGATGTCGAATATACAAAAGATAAGGAGGGTAAAGAAAAACAAAAAATGACAGTTTTCAAAGAAGGGCTTCAGTCAACGAATACCGTCAATCTGATCGGTGGGGAGCGTAAAATAACTGTGACCTTGTTGGAGTATACCCCGAAAAAATGCACATTGAAAGAAAACTCTCATAAAAAGAAGGAAGAAGTTCCTTTTATGCTTTATGGAGAAAACAAAAGCAAACTTCCTATTTCCGTATCCGGCAAAACCGGAAAAATTGAAAATATCAAGATAAAATACAATTATGGTATAATAAATGCCATAAAAACTTTATGGTTACCGATGAGTGGTATTGTACAAACAAGCAAGCTCTATACGAGTTATGCCAATTGTAGGCATTTCAACGATGTAATTTTCAATATGTATCCTGATACAAAATGGGAAGCATTCGTTGAACTCAGTTCTTCCAAACCGAGATTATACTCTCATACAAATATGCCGGCAGAATATTCCATATTTGAACGGCATCAGAAAAAAGCATTAAGTGCGGCCAAAGAAGATAAAGACATTGGATTGTCTTTTAGCTTAATGGCAACGTATGATGATGATATAGAAATAAAATTAACTGCTGATATAGAAAAATCCGTCAAAACGGTATCCCATGTATTGAAGACTATCCGGGATGCATTGGATGTACTGTCATTCAAAAAGTCGGTGGATGATAATAAAGACAAATTAAAAGCAAGAAATGTTTTACCGAAAAGTTCTAAACTTCCGGTTTTTATTGAGATATCCAGTCCGGTTCTTAAAATTGGTGGAGGGTGGCAATATGATTTGAACTCCGAAAATCAGCTTATACGCAAAGGTGAAATTGCGATTGCGGCCTCACCCCTTATCGAAGCTAAAGGTGGTATTGACCTGATAGCTTGCTCTACCTTTATACCGGTTGTGGGTCAAATAATAAAGGCTATCCTCAAATTAAACGACTTTGCAGAATGGGCTACTAAATACCTATCCAATGATAAGGCAAAATACGAGGGGCTGATTTGGTTCAATATATACCTCAAAGGAAGCCTTTCTATTGTTGGTACTGTCAAGTTGTCGGAAGAAAACAGAACAGTTAAGTTTGAATCGCCGGTAAATATTGTATTTGTAGTCGAGCTTGGAATAAGTGCGGAGGTGAAGGTAGAAACGGTTACCATTACGGGTAATAACACTTACACCGTACGTGCCGGGGCGAGTGGAGAAGCAAGTACCGGACTAACCTTTAAGCCAAGTATGGGTTATAGTACAGACGAAGGTATATATTTAGGTTTTAAAGTTAGTTTCGACGGAATTATATTAACGGTGAGTGGGGAAGCGAAGTTTGAACAAAAAAAGAAAGGGAAAAAAACACTTTCTATAGGTCCCGAAATAAACGGAGAACCTCTTCCCCCTTTGATTGCCCCCTGTTCCATATGGAAAGGAGAGGTTTATCCATTCCGTGAAACTAATAAAAAATAAATTATGAAAGCATTATTTTTAACAGTAATACTCATGGCATTTGCCAGTTGTGGCAATGCACAAGTAAAAACAAAAACAGAAAAAGAGATGAAACAAGAAATAGCAAAATTAGAAGAACTGATAAAAGAAGAGTTGCAAATGGTGAAGACTTATCCTGAAAAACCTGCCTACTATCTGCAAATCAACAAAACAGGATGCAGGCTGCTTGTTAGAGTGGATGATATTCCCATAGGTTATCATTTTGTAGAGAATGAAGGTGAATCCATGCTATATCCCATTAATGACGTTTTATTCGGAAGCGGAAAACATACGGTCAGCATCCAAGTTTATCCTCGCACCGGAGAGACAGAAGTTACTAAGAATGCGAGTGTAAATATAAAGATTATTTACTATCAGGAAAAGTTGGTAGGTATGCCTAAAACACTGGTAGAGTTAGATACTCCGGAAGATATTGGAACGAAAAAATCACCAATATATACCGATTCTGTAAGTTTTAATGCTATACTTCCTTTCGACTACAAAAGGATTCTTGCCGAGGCGAAAGACCTGCAGAAAGTCCCAGACTTAGAAAAGAAGGTCTTGGCTCATTATAACAAAGTACGCCAAATGATGATTGAAGGAAAGTATTATGAGTACGAAAAGATGCGTCTTTCAACTACGTGGGTATTGGCCGATATGAGCTATTTGGGTCAAGACGCTTTACGAAAGGCTCATATTGATGAAGACTATTTGTTTCGTTTTCTCTGTGAACCTATTGATTGGATTGCGTTGCCTATAGAAAATTATGAGATGGTTATCTGTGGAAATAGAAAATTGGTCTATCTACGGCGTAAAGTGGAATTGGATGATGTTCTACAGGTTCGCTATTATGATACGGAGGAACAAAAGAGATTATCACCTGATATGCGTACTGTTTCTGCATTCCAGTTTATTGCTCTTTACATGCCTAAAGACAGTAATGAGTTAATGGAGTTATATTAATGACATGTAAATATGATAGGATAATGAATATAAAAACACTTTTGATTATGGGATTAGTGAATATGTTTGGGTTAGGTGGGTGTGCCAATGCCCAAATAGGGAAACAAGTTCTCAATCTGGATGACTTGGATTATGGCATTGACGTAGTCCGCTATTATGCTCCGGCTATGGAAGAGAGCAAAGACACTGTAGAAGAGCATTATTACGTAAACAGAGATACGGTGAAGTTTTATGATACGGAAACGGACAAACTTCTTCCGGTCTTGATTGCATACCGCCATCTTGCGGGAGTGGTGAAGGAACAAGCCACTTTCTGTGGACATAGCTTTACAAATGTGAGCATGGCTACAATGGAAGACGGACATTTGATAATGGTGCAGTGCGAAGTCGAGATGCAGCCAGCCGACCTCTCCCAACTACTGGCAGCAGCCGTCAAGAAATACGGAGAGCCTTACACGGAAGAAAAGGACCAATTTGGCAAACCTGATCCTAAATGGCGCTGGGAAACAAAGGACGAGTATATCCAACTGAACGCTAAAAATATGAGCGGGAAGGAAACACTAAACATAGAAACGACGGACAATGTGGAAGAACCTGTCAAAATAGGAAATCCGAAACCCTATGTGAAAGTTGCCCTATACCGCTGGGCGAAAAAGTACCATGATTTGGTACTTGCCGAAGAACCCCTATACGGCTTTTCGCCGCTCAATAAAGAAGCCGAAACGCGTTGGGATAACGACCACATAAAAAGTGCGAAATTCTATACACCGGAGGAAGTGAAACCATTCTTCATTACAGCACATTATCTCGACTCGCTCGAACATTCGGGTGATGTATGGGGCAAAATCGAAGCAAGTTTCTATTACCGTATTCCGAACAGCAAAGTAACAGACGAAACCGGTATAACAGATTCCGTAAAAATCAACCAAGAGGGTTGCCTTCCTTGCTGGAGCTTTGGTGGACTTGACAGAGATTTTAAGAACGGACTGAGTAACGCGGCATATATAGCCCGCCAAATGCAAAAAGGCGTGAAGTTTACCGAAATAATGGAAGACAAAGAACTGTGCCCGGATGTCTATTATTATGGTGAAGCGGAATGGTGGAAGAAAAAGAAAGTATTCGGGATTGTGCGGTTTGAACGGGATGAGAAAGATAATATGGTGCTGAGAGAACCTGAAACAGATAGAGACGATATACGCAGAAGGGTTCTTATAATCAATGACAATATAAAAGAAGAGTTGCGGAAAAGCGGTCTGGATTTGGAGCATACAACAGCGCGTTTGATGAATGCTCCGGGCGATATAACTCCTTTGGCTTTCTTCACTGACGGGAAACTGGATATGTTTATGTGTATAGACGAAGGGCGTTACAGCTTCTCAACTCCTAACCATGAATGGGAATCAAACAAAATTTATCGGCTTTATGACTATCTATCGGACATAAAGTAACTTGTTGGTTATTTGTGGAAATGGGAAACTGGTCTATCTGTGGCGTAAAATGGAGTTGGATAATGTTCTACGAGCTGATTGTTATGATACGGAGGAAGAGAAGAAACTCTCACCCGACATGCGTACTGTTTCTGCATCCAAGTTCATCGCTCTTTATATGCCTAAAGACAGCAATAAACTAATGGAGTTATATTAATGAATCATATATGTAACCTAATTCTATATATAGATGGTAACTACCCGAATACTCAAAATACCCTTTCACCCGAAAGCGATACATGGAATATATGGTGTTAACTATTATTTCCATAAAAAAGATGCTCTTCCACAGAGGCTCCAATTTGAAGCAACAGTTGAGTATTGCGGGCAGTATATGGATGAATACTCTATATACCATATCAGTAAAAAAGAGTATGTAGTCAATCGGAATGAAACGGATGAATATTTATATGATATTGCCAAGAAGTGTGCCGATATTATATATCCGATTACCGTATTACTGGATCGGAACGGGCATCCCGTATTTATAAGAACCGATGATATAGTGGAAAGGTGGTCGGAGAAAAGGCATGAGTTGGACCGATATTACAAAGGGGATACTGCTGAGTACTATCTTAGCAAAGTAGAAGAAGCAGTAAATGACCCGGTCAAAATGATGCAACTTATATCGAATGACTTATTTTTTTCTCAATTATTCACATTTCAATATTACAATACGGTAAAGTTTGAGAATGATATAATGCTTATTCCATTTTCTATTCCTTTGCGGTTCAGCAGTATACAAGAAATGGATATAGATAGTTTCTCAGATTCGGAAAGTGACACGATTCATATCATTCATAAAGGCAGCACCAAGAACCAATATAAAAATGGGGATTTCTATGGTTCGTCCGAGATGAATGCAAGTCAATACAATGCCATTTTGTCTGCAAAGTATCGCATTCGTTATAGTTTAGGAAAAGAAAGGCATGATTTTGAAGCAATAGAGGGTGATTTTGTGGTAAGCAAGGAAGAGGAAGATGTGAACTCTATAAAAATGGAAGCGTACAAACTTGATGAAAAGGTACTGGAATATGGGTTCGATAAAGAATTGGAGAAAAGGGAAAGGGAACAAAAAAGGATTGATAATTCATTAATGAATAAATTGAAACGGTATTTTAAAACTTAGAGTATATGAGTGACAAACATTTGGTATGTAAAGGGGCTACTGTTTATTGCAGCAAGTCAATGGTAAATAATAGTCCGGGAACTGCGATACCCTTAACTATAACAAGTAATACTCTTGTAGAACTGAATGGCGGGAAAGTTGCGGCAACGGATAAGGATTGTACTCCTGCCAATATGTGTTTTGGTAATTGTAATACAGGCACTAATCCCCCTCCTCCTTGTGTGGCGAATGTGCAATGGAGTAAATTCTACGAAGGTGCGGAGGTGACAGAGGCGGGGATGAAACTTCTGACAGAGGAGTCGGAAGCTACCTGCATGGCTTTTGGCGGTAAAGTGAAGATAGCTTTTCATGGTCAGGTCGCTAATCCCCAACCGGAAGAACCAGGTGAAGTTTCACCGGAAGTCATGGCTGGTATCTTGCCTGTAAACCCAAGACCGGAAGAAACAATTGTCATTACTGAAGGGGATGAAGAAAGAGAGAAAAAAATAACGGATGCTTATTGGGTTGATGAAAAGACGCAGGAGAAAATGCAAGAAATATATCCAGGGAAGAAGGTGACCCTTTGTCTTAAAACATCAGGATATGTTGAAGGAGAACAAGCTGACATCAAAATCAAGATGGAAGACGGGAAAGAAAAGACCGCTTCGGGCGAGGTGAAGCGGGATGGTACTGTTGTGATAGAAAATTTCGAAATAGATTAAAAATGGATATGCTATGATTGAATTTATTGATCCTAACAGCAATAAGCTCGTTTCGAGCGGACCTACAATGGCGCGTAAAGCCTACTATATACACGGAACTACTTCGGATAACGATAGGTGGAGTAATTATCCGTCTACTGTGCAGCAACTGAACCGAATAGCGTTTGGGATAGGAGTGGATAAGAACGACACGGAAGGAATAAATGATATGGGGAGCGAGAAATTTAAAGAGGCGTGTTGCGACTTTTCTTTCGAGTGGGGAAATAATGGAATCCTCAAAGCGGGGAATAACTGGTTTCTCAATACCGTTGAAGACAGACGAATTGCAAGCGAAAAACTTATTGAGCATATCAATGGAAATATAGGAAAATGTGAGGAGGTTGTTTTAATCGGACATAGTCATGGAGGAAATGTTGCTATTCAGGCTGCGGATAAAATATTCAGTAAAATACCGGCTGTTAAACGTGTGTTTGTGTTGACAATAGGAACACCGGCGTTTAACAGGCTGTTTATCACGTCCTATATTAATAACAAAAATCTTATCACATTTAATGAAAAAGTATCTGAGAAAATTCTATATCTTGGTAAAGATTATGTAGTTCCTGTTATAAAGTTGGGACGTAAATTCTGGGGACCATTAGGAATATTTCTCTATATAAATTGTGAAAATCCGGCAACATGGAAAAACAAAGACAAGATAACTCATATTGCTTTGTGGAATAAGAAAGATCATGTAGACGATATGGCATGGGTATTGGATAGGAATAAGTATTTCCCTTATCATGGCATGACGAATAATAGTGCCTATTTTACTAATTCAATAACTGATAATGTGGAATTTGATTTTGCTCCGGCAGATATAAGAGATTACTATAAAAGGGAAATTAAGCCTTTTGCAGAATGGCTTGCTAATCTGGATTATTTAAGATTTTGTCTGGTGGATTTAAGATTGAAAGGGTATGACCTACCGAAAATGCCCACATTGCTTACATATAAAGAGTATATCGTCCGCCGTAAAAAAATGGAAGCATCAAAACTCGAGGAGAAAAAGTATGTGAATGAGCGGGATGCTTTGCGGGTTGACATTCCTAAACCGAAACCTATAATGATGTGTGCTTCGACGAGATTAAGGGAAGAGGCAAATGATCTTCAAGAATTATTCAAAAGTACCAACGGCTTTTATCAATTTATGACTGACATAGATGAGGCAAAGAAAGACAGAAGTAAAGTAGTTGATACACAAATGGTAATAGATATATACCAACAAAAACATCCTGAAATTCAAGCCATTGAAGAAATAAAGCAAGAAATGTATCGTGAGACTGAGTTTCTGGAAAAAGCAATGGCTATCTATTTATTGGATAATACTTCTTTTGGAGAGCACGGATTCGATTTGGCTAATCCGAAGCTAATTGAAAAGGCGATTAATGACGGGAGAATTAAACCGTTCCCGAATGCGAGAAATATTAATACAGAATTTTAATCAATATGAAAAATATAATTTTAATAATCTTAGTACTGTTATCTTCTTGTGGTTTTTCACAACGACAGAATAACTGGCGGGATGGTCATGTTGAGTTAGACTCCATACCATTAACTGCGTATGAATATAAAGAACGTGGTAAAAGAAAATCCGCTAATGGAGATAAGCAAGGTGCCATAGACGATTACACACGTGCTATTATGGTTGAACCAACATATGATACTGCATATCATAATAGAGGAGTCGTTAGAGCAGATATAGGATATTATAAAGATGCAATTTTAGACTATACTAAGGCTATTGAAATAAATCCACATTTCGCAGCTTCATATTTTTCTCGTGCTAATGCGAAAGTGGATTTGAGAGATAATAAAGGCGCTCTTTCTGACTACTCTAAAGCTATTGAGTTAAATCCCCGATTTATTGACCCCTATGTTAATCGAGGAGTACTTAAATCTGAAATGGGTGATTATGAGGGTGAAATTGCAGACTATCATTTAGCTATCAAGCATTGTGAACCATCCGTAAATTTATACAATAATCTGGGACGCGCCTTATATGCCTTAGAGCGTTTCAAAGAATCGGCAGAAGCCTACGGCGAAGGTATTAAGTATTTTCCTGAAGATTACAGACTTTATTATGGTCGTGGATTGGCTCGCAAACGAACCGGAGATAAAAAGGGAGCTTGTGAGGATTGGATGAAGAGTAGCGAGTTGGGATGCGTGGAAGCAAACTTATTGTTACCCCTATGCAAAGAGTGTGATACGAAGAAGTGAATAATGCCATCGAGAAAATAGGGCAAGAGATGTATCGTGAGACTGAGTTTCTGGAAAAAGCAATGGCTATCTATTTATTGGATAATACTTCTTTTGGAGAGCACGGATTCGATTTGGCTAATCCGAAGCTAATTGAAGAGGCGATTAATGACGGGAGAATTAAACCATTCCCGAGAGCGACTAGAAAAACAAAAGATTAAAAATGTTATGGCAAAAATATTTATTATATTAATAATAACATTATGTACAGGTTGTTTTGGGAAACAGCATTCGTCAAAACACAACAATGTGTCTAATATAAATGAATCTGACATCCAATTAGATTCCTTACCATTGACTAAATATGAGTATAAGATGCGGGGAAATCTAAAAGATGATATAGGAGATAAACTTGGAGCAATAGAAGATTATGCACGAGCAATAAAGATAGATACTTCATATGACACAGCATATTATAATAGAGGTCTTATGAAGTCTGCAATTGGGGACCGGGAAGGGGAACTAGCTGATTATAATAAGACATTAAGCATAAACCCTAAATACTTAAAAGCTTATTTCAATCGAGGTCTGCTCAAATATGAAATGGGTGATTACGAAGGAGAAATTGCAGATTACAGGCTAGCTATCAAGTATTGTAAACCAGATGCAGATATATACAATAATCTGGGACGCGCTTTATATGATTTAGAGCGTTTCAAAGAATCGGCAGAAGCCTACGGCGAAGGTATTAAGTATTTCCCGGAGGACTACAGACTGTATTATGGCCGTGGTTTGGCACGTAAACGCCTGGGCGACCGTAAGGGAGCTTGTGAGGATTGGGTGAAGAGTAGCGAATTAGGATGTACACAAGCAAATATATTGTTGCCCTTGTGCGATGAGTATATAAAAGAAGAAAATGACTCTCTGAAAAAAGAAAAAGAGTCAGCTAATAAGATAGAATAAATTTCATTGATAAATAAAGTAACTATTTAAAAACACTAACATATGGACTCATTTTTCCAAACCCTCGCCTTCACCTACCTGCTCTACCCGATACTGGGATTGCTACTGGTAGGCTTAGGCATTTTCATAGCCAAGAAAAACGCTTTGCTGAACAACAAGCGGCTGGTAGGCTATACCATCGGTGCAATCGTACTCCTGACACTCCCTGCCTTGCTGGGATTCCTTGATTACGGTTTCATGCCCTATGGCTACATTTTCCTTGCCATGCTGTATCTCCTTCTGGGCGGTTATAACATCCGAATGATAGCATGGGTGTATAAGGACGACTACAAGTACCGCCACGAAATCATTCTCACCGGTTTTATACTGGTAGTATCTATGCTGTTCTTCACCCTTGTATTCAATCTCTGCAATGAATTGAAATATGGTCTGTGGGCATCCGCCTGCCTGCTTCCATTCGTCATTGTCTCGGTATTTATCCGCACATACCGTATCTTTATCGCCATTCCGATTCCCGTGTATGAAGTATGGAGATATACAGACGATACCGAGCAGGACGGATATTTTGACCCGGGCAGCCTGCAAGTCCTGCAAATAGAGCTATACAAACAAGAAAGTGACCGGGAACCGGTCAAGCTCAGTGTGAAAGCACCCGACGAAATGCAATTCGGCACATGGTTTCACCGGATGATTGACGACTATAATCTGAAGTCTCCACAAGCCCCGATAGACGACTATGCAGCAAAAGAGGGAGGATGGATTTTCTACCGGAAACCCACCTTGCTATCTCCCCGGCATTACATAGACTTCAACCTTACCGTAAAGGACAACCGCATCCGCAGCCGTGATGTAATTGTCGCTAAACGGGTGATGGAACAGAGTGAGAATTAAGAATATAAGAATAAAATTATATACTATATGGCAAAGAAAAATTTAGTGAACTGGTCGGACTGTATGCCGCTGTCAGCCGCCATCTTCAACCAACATGACGATTACTTTCTGAACAGCATTCGCGACAGCATAGAAGTACGAACCAACAGTTATAACTACGGGCTGTTGCCCGCACGGCAAAACAGGGATGGCGAAAACGGCATCCGTATCAGCCAGCACGTGACCGGACACATCGAAGTGCGGCTGAAATACTGCGATGCGGTCACCGCTTCGGGTATCCGCATCCAATTTGATGCCACCGAAACGGGAAGCGAATTAGTGAAGAACTATTCTGTAGAATCGGATACCCGTAAGAATATCACGCAATGGGACATTATCCTCTCCGTGGATCCGTTCCACCGGGTAGGCTCGGGTGACCCCAATCCGGAGGAAGTTCCACCCCGCCATCCGAACGCCTTGCCCTCCTATCGGCTGTTTGTGATGCCTAAAGGAGAAATCAATGTGAGTGAGCTGGGGGCGCATTACCTGACCATCGGACGTATCCGCAAGGATGCCGAACGATTCATGGTAGATGCCGACTTTATCCCGCCCTGTACGACGATGAAAAGCCACCCTGAACTGCAAGAGTATCATGCCAAGTTCGGAAATATGTTCCGCTCACTGGAGAATTACAGCAAAATTATCATAGCCAAAATACATAACAGGGATAATCGCGGCGAACTGGGTGCGCACATCTCTCTGATATGTCGGGAGATGCTCCGCTACCTCGCCACCCTGCAATTCACTTATACCAATAAAGGGCTGTACAATGCTCCTATTGATGTACTGGATTCCGTATCGAGTCTGGCGCATATCATGTATGTAAGTTTCAGCTACCTATCAGGGACGCAAAAGGAGGAAACGCAGAAATATTTCTACGAGTGGAGCGACGTAACGCCCGGTTCGTTCGACGAGCAACTCGCTGATACGTTGGAGATGCTGTACGAACATACGGATATCCGGGCTTCGATGGTTCGTGCCTATTCGTTTATGTACACACTTACCGAATTGTGGCAACGGCTCAGTACGCTGGAATATATCGGTCAGCATAAGGAGAATATTGTGGTATCGGAACGCACAACGGGAAACAATACTACGGGACAAAACAAAACATGGAGCATAATGGATTGATATGGAACATCGCTTACCCAAAGAGATAAAGGGGCTTCTTCCGCCCAATACAATGGACACCGACTTCAAGGCAGAGCTATACGGAGCCTTGCTGTCGGAAGCCGGGTTCGACACCGCTCAAATTATGATGGTGCGTGACGGTAATAACCTGAGCAATGTTTCGAAAGATATCCGATCGGTGAAGCATAGGAATCATGTCGGCATAGCGGAGGGGGCATACATAGAACTAAAGACCAACCGCCGGGGGATTTATGATTCGCTGCCGGAGGGATTGTTCCATGAGGCGCTCTTTCCCGGCAAGGTGAAAGATTTGGGACTTATTCTGGAAGAGATGCAGCAACATCGTAACGAAGAGTTCTTTATCCGACGTTTTTTCAGCCTGCTGGAGAGCGAAGTGGACAGAGAAGGGATACAGGCACAATTGCTCGAATTGCGGTATGATAAAAAGAACAAATATTCTGATTATGCGAAACTCTTTGCCGCTTGCTGGCCGGTCATTCATATTTTGTCCGGACAGGGGGCGTTGCTGTTCATCAAGTTCATGCCGCATATCCATTCGATCCGGGGCAGACTGGAAGAGGTAAGCGACGCACTGTCGCAGATTCTGGAAGCTCCGGTAAAGGTACGCCCCAAAATGGTGCAACGGACAATAAGGGCACAAAAACCGAACCGGCTGGGGAACATGAGACTGGGAGCAAACAGTGTGAATGTGGGGGTGCTTAATAGTGCTGAGGCTGATTTGCATATACACATAGGCGACCTGCCAACCCGGGAAGTCGAAAGGTTCCTGCCCGGCAACCGCTCCCGCAAAGCCCTTGAAATGCTGGCGGATATTTTTCTTGGCGCGTGGCAGGAGTTCGATGTGACGGTCAGCGTTAGCTCTGACGAACGCAAGACTTATTTAAAACCGACGGGTGACGCCAGTCCGTGTTACCTCGGGATAAACACTTATTTATAAGAATTATGAAAGCAAAGAACAGTGAGAAAATCATCCGTGGATATTTGGAGTTTGCCGGCGGACTGTTAATCAGTACGGCTTTGAGCATGGCACTGCTCACAGGCTTTATCCATACGAATGGAAGCGAATATAAGCTAATGGAATCCAAAACACAAGAATACGATAAGATTTACGCCAGACAGATTGCCCTGGTGGATAAGGTGGATTCGCTGTATAACTACCTGGTGCTGATGGGCAGTAACGACCGGCTGAATCAGGTGGTGCTCCAAAAAGTTATCAGTACACGCAAGATGGAACTTATCGAGGAACTGCAAATAATGGATAGCAAGGATGTACTTCTGTACAAAAAACTGGCTTCGCAAATCAACGTGTTTCTGGACACCAAAGAAGCCATACGTAAAGCGGTTATTGAAGAAAGCCTTGTGAGAAAAGACCTGATGCGGTGCATTCAGGACAATAAACAGGCTACCCGAAAGCTGACATTGGGAAACATTAGTGTAGAAAAGTAAAATAGGAAAGATATGAGCATAACCCCTAAAAATAAAAGCAGCAAAACCGTTAGCGAGCGTGAACGCTTTATCGGATTTGTATATGTGCTTACCCTGTTTATTGTTATCACAGGAGCCTGTGGATTTATTCTTTTCAAGTATGCAGGGACACGCCACATCTTCTCCAATAAAATAATGGTCATTAAAAAGATGGAGCGGCAAAAGGAATTTCAAAATATACAATCAGTACAGATTGTGAGCGCAGATACCCTATTTTCACGTATTGAACAGTTTGAGCCGGGCGTCAATGCCTCTTATGAGGAAAATGATATCAAGTTCCTGATAAACGACCTTGCCAAACAATGGGAAAGAAACAGTTTTGACAAGCGCAATAAGATGTTCTGGCATCTCGCTTCGGTATATGAAATGTGGTTTGCCGACAAGAAAGAACTATGGAGCAAGCAGGATAACATAATAAAATTCAAGAAAAATCTGGAGGAGTGCGAAGTCGGACTCCAGAAGAAGGAAGGCGAACTTAAAAATAAAGGAGGCAAGCCATGATGAATAAATTCCTAAATACGAAGGTTCTCTATATCTTTATCTCCGTTATCATACTTATTATGTTTTTTCTGCTGGTAATGAGAGCTTGCTCGCAGAAGCAGCCGATTCAGGCTACTGTAACTCCGTCTGACCCTGTCGTGGGGGAAGAAATATTTTTTTCCGATTCCACGTCGGGAGCGAGAATCTGGTACTGGGAGTTCGGAAACAACGAGACATCCACACAACGCAGCGGATACCATCGGTTCAAGCAAAAAGGGGTGTACAAAATACGACTGACCGTCAACGGAAATCTGGAACGCTACTTTGATGTGAGGGTAAAAGAGAAGACCAATGCGGAAGACCTGCATCTGGTTCATATCATAGCTCCCAAGGAAGCCATTCAGGGAGAAAATATCATCTTCCGTGGCGAAGGACACGACGAACAATGGCGCTGGGAGTTCGGAGAGACGGGGATGATTGATTCCCGTGAAAAAACGGCTCTTTATGCTTATACCGAACCCGGAGAGTACGAAGTATTGCTTAATACGGAGAATACCCGGTATCCCATCAGACACCGGATAAACATTCTGCCCTACTATTCGGAGAATGATTCTACCGATGTAATGGTGCTCATCGGTTTAGACATCAAAGAGAAGTTGCAGAACATTGCAGACGGTAAACCCTTTAATGTAAACTACAACTATGTCGTGGACAAGTATTTTAATAATAACCCGAACACGCTGGTTGTTATCAACAACAATAAATATAACGACTTTTATTCTTATTGCCAAGGACTGCACCATATCGGCAGAAAAGAAACGATTATCCAGAATGTCATCGTAGAGACGGAGGATGAAGAGAGCGGATATATTACCCAAATAACGGTTATGCAAATCGAAAAAAAGAAATGAAATGAGAAAGTTATTTGTCCTATTGATTTCTATCGTCGTTTTATCGGCTTGTGCTCCCGTACACCGCTTCACTCAACTGCGGAAGCTTCCTCGTGAATATTCTGAAAATTATTCCATAGAGGGGATAAAGGCACCCAGAAGCGCTGCCCACCGCAAACCGTGGATTGTCTATTCGGACAGGGTGGAGAATGCCGCCTATGTCAATCCGGGAGGCAGGGTAAAGTCTGCCGAGGTAGGATTACTGGATACATTCTTAGTTATCAAGACCAAAGGAGATTATTTGCGGTTGATTAAATATAACCCCACAAATATCAAGCACAACCGTATGACCCAACGCAAAAAGGCGGAATATGTGGGCTGGATGCACCGCTCCCGACTGATACTTTCACCTTCTTCCATTACCGATGTACAGTCGGGACTGCATGACAAATTGTTGACTGCGATTACCGACACCACGGCAATCATGCAATCCGCAACTTATTTTACAACCGCCGATTCATTGAAAGTGTTCGGCGATCCGGAACTACAGAATCAAACCGGCGTGGTGGGTATCCACGCTATTATATACGCGCTCAAGTATTCTGTTGACAGACGCAGTGTACTGGTATCGAAAACTCCTTCTCTCTCTGCCGATAAAATCGGTGAGCAGGTTATCGGATGGATTCCCGCCGTCATGCTGCAAGAAATCGGACATCAGGTGTTCACAGGAACGGCGTTTTCCGGAGTGCCGGCTTTGCAAAAGACGCTGAAATATGCTCCTATGATATATCCTTACCATACCGATTCCACCTGCTCGTTCATCAGCGGAACATTAGAACCGGTTATTGACAAGAAGGACAACCACGTGTTCAACATCAACGGAAAGAGAATCTCTTATACCCGTGGAAATCAAATCAAGCAAGAATTGAAGCGAATAAATATCCTGTTCGCAATGGAACAGTCTTCCCGGCTACCGGAACAATACCCGATGCTGTTGAATGCCATACAGAATCTGGGACCGTTTTTTGCAGGTTCCGGTGAATCGTTCTCCTATCAATTCGGAGCGGCGGTAGCTACCCACCGGGGCATGGAGACAATTCCACTGACTGCTGATTACGAGACACTTATAGACCGATTGGTGAAAATGGCGTCACATGTAGCTGACACAGAAAATACTCCTTTGCCTGCATGGAAGGCAATGAGAAGTGCATTGGAACTTATCGGCAATACACCTGAAGCGGTTAATCTGATTATATCAGTCGGTGAAACGGGAGAACAGCAAGAGAATGCTCCCTCTTCCATTGTGAAAACCCTGAATGAAAAGAACTGTCGCCTGCTCGGTTGGCAACTGTACGCCTCGAACGACGATAAGTACAACAACTATGTGCTTCAACTTTCAAACATGATTGAACATTACGCCGAGTACCGCACTAAAAACAAGCGGAATATGATTCTGTATGCCGACCAGTTTTGCCGCAGCAACCTGCTGCGGGAAGCAGGCCCGAATTTTCTCATGCTCGACTATCCCTATGCCAGCATGACACAAGGCGGTTTCCTGTTTCCGGAGAAAGGTGAAACCCTGCGAATGGAATTGTTTGCCGGAGCGGTGGATTCCATCGTAACGCAGATAAAAGCGGATCACCAACTGCTCTCTGAAAGCATAGACCGTGCATTTGCCACGGTTGGCAACGGTAAAGACCGTTTAGACAGTCTTCTGATTGCAACCTATCATCTGCCTCAAGGGGTAAAACCGGATAAGGAGTTTAAAAAAATATTTGGTGATGTTGCTCCGGTATGGTATAGGAAAACAGGAAGAATTACCGTTCCGGACAGTTTGATGCGCTATTACCTGCTACTCTCCGACCCGGAACTGAAACAGACAATAGAACGCTTGGAAACACTCTGTGCCATAGAAGTGGATGTGAAGGACATGAATAAGCCAAAGAAAGGTAAAGTTAAACAGTTGTGCCGCTATTTAAGGGAAAGGGTACGCCCCGATAAGGTAGAAACTCTCGGCGCATCACCCGCAAATCCCGAAAGCAAAGCAGATACGGTGTATGTATCTACCGGAAAAATACGCCGCCACCTTTATCGCTTTTATATGTCAGAACTGCGCAACTGCCGGATCTGCAAAAATAAGCGAAAGGAAATCAGGCGATATTCTCTTTCTTATGCACACAGTCAGATATTTGGAGTTCCGGCCAACAGCCCTGTGCTTGATGACATAACGGTGAAGGATCTCAAAAAGAAAAAACAGTTAACCGACAAAGAGTTGGACGGACTTATTCAATATTTTAAAGAGAGGAAAGAAAATATGGCTAAGAAATACGGAGAAGAAAAAATAACGATGGAAGGACAAAGCTATTACTACATAGCTTCAGAACTGTTACCGTAGGAGAAAAAGTATTTTCCAAAGAAAAATAGCGTAATAAATTATGATACGAAAAAATCATAAGCCGGCGTTTTGTGATGAAAATCCAATAGATTGCCATTTTGATGTGAAAAGCTTTCCTGCCGGAACAACGGTGCATAACAACGATACGAATATCATTTACCTGATATTCTGCATGAAAGGGCATGCACGGATTACCAGCACATTCTTCCACGATGAAATTTTGTGTGCGGGAGAGGTGATGTTCGTTCCTCGCGGGAGTGAATACAGCGGCGTGGCGTTAAGTGATGTTACGCTGCTGGTTCATAAATTCAATAACACAGTCTGCCAGACAGAAAACTGTATCCTTTCCTATCTTTATTCGCACAAGAATATTGATTCCAAAATTTATTGTTGCCAAAGAAGAACGTAAGAAACATGTATATAGTTTAGTTCTTGTCACAATACTGATTAAGTTTTATTGCAAATACAAAACTTAAGCAAAAAACAGCTACACAAACTTAGTAATCTTGTAATCCAACACCACTTTATTATACTAATTTTTCACGATTAAAATAGTCTAATTCGGCCATAATGTAACGTTAAACCACAAGATTACTTTTTATTATGATTATATTACTTTATCATACCGACCATGGCAGCCACCATTGCAGCGATAGAGGCAATAGAAGTATTCATTCCTGCAACGTCCCTCGGCACAGTCTTTTTCCTATTTTCTTTGCTTGGTACTATTATTTCACATCCTGGTTCAATTGCACAAACCGCACTCTTTCTCAGACGAGACACCATTCCGTTCATATATACTACATAAATATGTCGCTTCAGTGCCCGGTTTCCGAAGCCGCCGGCCTGTTCAATGTAATAGTCAAGATTACTCCCCTTTTGATAAAGTATTGTATTAGGATACATCACGGCCCCACTGATTGTTACCGTACTGACATATTTGGGAATAAATAGTACATCTCCTTCACGCAAGACCATATCTTCGTCAGAACCCGGATTTATTAACGCTTTCTCGAGTTCTATGCCTACCGGATAAGTAGAACCGGTTTCCAAAGCGACCGGAGATATAGAATTTTCTTCACTCCCCTTGACCAACAAACGTACTACATCCTGTTTCCGCCTTATCTCATCCGCTGTCATTCTACGTATCAGACGTGCTCCTCTCACATAAGCTTCTTTCGATAATCCTCCGGCTCTTGCTATCAGACTACTCAGCCTTTCATTGCTTTTGGTTAATGCGTAATTACCGGTGAAAGCCACTTCTCCTTCAACTGTTACATTGGCCTGTTTGCGATACCCCGGACTTCGACGAACGAAAACGATATCATAAGGTTCCAGTTCAAATCCTTTATCCTCCCCTATCAACAATCCGTTTGCAAGCTCAACCGTAAAACTCTTTCCAATAACATTGGAGGATAGTATACTTCCAGGATCTTTGATTCGACGCGACACATCGATCCGGACCATAGAAGCAGATTCCGGCAATCCTCCCGCTTTTACAATCAAATCCTGTATAGTCGTATTTTTAACATAAGGAAACTCACCCGGTACCCTTACATCACCATAAATGGACAAAGTTCCTTCTTTCTCAATATCTTTCACACTGGGAATGTAGAGGACATCATTCTTCTGCAAACATAGGTCGGCAGATGTGTCATCCATCATTTTTTTCAAATCGACAGGAATCATTTCATGTGTCAGATCTTCCTGTTGGCGTCTCAACAAAGCCCTGTTAAGAAAAGCGTCTCCCCGAAGTCCTTCCGCTTTGCTAATCAACTGCCTGACAGTTCCTGTTACACTATCATCCAATTGATATATGCCCGCACGATATACAGCGCCACGAATTTCGACCTTGTTTGAGAAACGTTCCAATACCGCTTCAACGGATAATTTATCACCATCGGCCAGAAGATAAGACTGATAATCGTCCTGCGCCACATTGTATACCTGTTTTGCTTTTCCGCCCATACGAAACAAACGTATGGCACTCCGATAAGCATTTCCCGTAAAACCTCCCGCATAACTCAACAAAGTAGCTACGGTTTCCCCACTTTTCATTTCATACTTCATCGGACGTTTTACCTTTCCGGAAATACTTACCAGATTCTGATAAGGAGGAACTAAAATGACATCGCCTTCCGATAAACGGATATTATCCGTCAATTTACCTTTCATAATATAATCATATACATCGACACGGGCGATCTCCTTTCCATCTCTCACAACACGAATATCACGCAGGCTTCCGATATCACTGATTCCACCGGCACGATACAAAGCATGAAATACCGATGCAAATGCCGACAACCGATAAATACCGGGTACTTTTACTTCACCCATGACATTGATCATGATGGTACGGATTCTCCCCAACGATAACTCTATATGGACCGTTTTTTGAGGAATAGCAGCATAAATCTTACTAAACTCACGCCTCAAACTTCGTTCGGCATCCTGTATATTCATTCCACTCAGGAAAATGGGACCTATACCTGCCACATGAATAGTACCTTCAGGAGAAATTATTTCCCTGACTGTATTTTCAGAAGTGCCCCATACGTCTATTATCAATTCATCTCCAGAACCTAATACATAATTTTCAGGAGTAGGAATATCCAGGCTAGGCTCAAAAGATAAATTTCTGGCAGTAAATATATTACGTCCAAAAACAGCAACCTGCTTACCACGAATGACATGATCATCTTTCCTATGTTGTCTTGCTCTGCTGCCTCCTGCCAATAAAATAAACAGAGCAAATAACAATGCTCCCTTATCGTTTATTTTTTTTAATATCATGTCCTTCAGACAGCTTACTTCTTTTGCGATACAAGACACAAATCGCACAAATATTTCACTTTTCATAAGGGAGCAAAAATTTGAAACCTCTTCCCCGTAACATGACTTCCGACTCACGCACTTCTTCTACATACAGCCTATGTATACCTTCTGTTATCTGCGGTTTCAAGGATCCATGGCGAAGTATATTTAAATCGATAGAGTCACCCTGTACGGGATTCATGATAGGAGCTATTTTTATATAAGAACTATTATACATCACTCCCCCACCATAAGGGCGGGCACTGTTTACAATCCATGTACCTACTCCTTTTCTTTTGACTACCATGTTATTATTTTGGATCAGATAGTATGAACTTGAGTTGGTACTATACCACCCCGGAATTTCCAGTTTTCCTTCCGGTCTCACTTTAACATGAATAACCTTCTTCTCTTTTGCGTCTTCTGAAATAGCGATAACCCGGGCTTCTCCCTCATATTTGGGATATATCTCCAGCATCCCCGTAGAACCGTCCCATTTCATATCCATAATATCTGCGGGATCGTCCTCTTCCAGCTTAGTCAATTCTCCTCCTCCGGAAATACTTATGAATTTACTTCTAAATCGGGGAAGAAGCTGCACTACGGAATGACTTATTCCGAGCTCCGGAAAGACCACGTTGATTTTCAACCTTATGCGCTTATCATGAGAAATGATGGTAGCAAACGTTTCACCTTCCAACCAACCTTTTACTTTAAGGGTATCCATACTTATATCAGCAGTGGCTATTTGTGCGTTCTCCACATTAACTATATATTTCCCGTTTCCACCTGACAAAAGAAGTCTCTTCTCTGTCTGTTTATTCAACGACAACTCATCAATGACTCCTTCTTTTCCTATACGGATATCGGGAAATTCTTCTTTTTGTTTTTCACATGCAAAAAAGCAAATAAGACAAAAAGCAATATACAATTGGGTTATTACAGTCTTTATCATTGGCTTGTTTCCTGTTTAATTCTATTTCTATTTTTCATTTCTTTTTACGCCCAAATGAGGATACAGAATCTCCCATTCACGACCTTCTCCCTCATCAATATAAACTTCCAGGCGAAATCGTTTATAAAATCCTTCGAACTCCGGAAACTCTAAAGTATTATCTTTGGGTTCAATAGTTACTCCGTCCAATTTATAAGATACCTTGGCGTTCGGATTGGCCAGTTCATTATAATAAAGTTTCAAAAAACGTCCCTCGCAACTCCCGTCAGGAAGGATGGTACGCAAATAAGGAATACGATCTTCGGAATTTTCCGCTTCACGCATTCTTTCTGTCGCACCTCTTCGTTCGGCATATGGTGAGAACTCCTTACCCTTTACCGCTCTTACTTTAATATGATGGGTACTTCCCGGTTTGAGCTTTGTCTTTACATATGAGTTTCCGGACGTGATTGTTTCGACTTGGTCATCAAACACGACTTCCCATTTAATGGTTTCGTCTGCTACCTTGTTCCAGGAAATCTCCATTTCATTCTGATATGCTTTCATTCTTAAATTATCGGGAGCTTCCGGAACGGGAGATATGTCCGACCCGCTCTCTTTGAGTACCATTGACATATCATCGAACAGCATATAGCCCTGATAACTCTGTGTCCTTATCCCCATCCCCATACTATGGATATTCTCCGGTATTGTTACAATACTTTCCACTCTTCTCCACTCATCTTTAACCGTTCTTATCGAAAGTATTTTTTCTCTGCTTTTTATACTCCCGTTATCATACCAAAACAGAGTTACTACTATTTCACGATTTCCCACACTTCCTTTGTTCCAAAAAGAGAGTGTATATTGTTTTCCTGCTTTTACCGATACGGGTTGAGCCAAGAAAACAGATCCTCCGTTAAGCCATATTTTAAGTGCATACACACCTGTACTCTCCGGACGTCTTTCCTGTACCCGCTCCGGATTTAAGCTACTTACTATACGCCAACCGGTAGGCTGTCCCGTATCTTGCCACTTTTCAAACCCTCCGTTAGGAATCACATCGATACCTGCTGTACCTTGAGCTTTAACCTGAATTATTGCCATCATGAATATGATTGCTGGTAAAAGCAATTTATGTATCTTTCTCATCTCTTATTTTTTAATATCCTCCGGTGAAACATCAAACTTCTCTCCAATACGCACCGCCAGATTGTATAACGCTCCCTCGGTCTGCTCTCTCCCTAACAAGCGTTCTTTATCCCATAAACCATCCCCTTTCTCCAATTCATGCAACAAAATCCCGGTTTCTTCGTTTGTTAGGAATGATTTTCCTTGCATATTGCGTGCAAACTGTGCAGCATAGATCAAGCCGTAAGCCTGAGAAAGAAGACGGAACGCCCGCCTGGGATTTTCCTTTAAGTTGGCCAATGTATTCGGACCGCCCAGCAGATGCATAGCCCTTATCGCAACTACACGTGACAGTTCTTGCCTGATGGTATCAGCTTGCAACCGCATTTCATCATATTGGGAAGTCGTCATCAAAGCGCGCCCTTTGACAAAGGAGCGGGAGATACGCAGATGACAATCTTTTAAGGCCGGTAAGCCATCGGACTGAGCCAATGTTTTCCAGAAGTCGTAATATCCATATGCCAGATCCCAATGATGTTCCAACTCCGTATAGTTGTGACCGGGCAAGAGCTGAGTCAGATCATTCCGTACAAGTACCTCGTTATTTTCCAATATTTGCTCACTCAAATGTATGTTGAGTATCTTGTCCAGATATATTGCTCCCATAATAGCATATTTATAAACTTCAGCTACAGCAATCCCCCTTTCATCCACATAACAGATATCTTTGTCTCCTATACCATTTCCTACATATCCTGTCAAGCCTTTCACGGCTTCCCTGTTTCTATGTTCGTAAGAAGGGATATTCGCTCCCAAGCCGGCAATACGTGCGGAAGTTTCAAACCAAGCATCAATATCTTTCAGAATCTTATCTCTATCCTTCAGATGTTTAGAAGAAGCAGAAACCTCTTTTTGTGGTTTTAACCCGAAGTTCCCTTCATGATAAATCCGGAGTGCCTCGTCATAATCCCTTTTTGTACTCATACGCGCTTCGTTCATGTATTCCGAAAAAATTCTATCGATAGGAGATTTCAAAAATCCACACTCAAGTACATTTACAGAACTCTCTCCGTTCCTTGAGAATTTATACGAAGGTTCCGGCAATACCGGGAGCTGATACGCACTTATCACTGTTTCATTTATCCCGTCGGTACATGCCACAACACTTATCAACAGACAGGACAAGAATAGACATTTCAATAAATAATTCATCTTTTTTCTATTTTTTCTTAAGGTAAAATCAAATATTCACAATATGGATACCTCAGTGGATTAATCCCCTCCTCATTTTGATATTGCTCTGTCTGCAGACTGGGAATTTCGATCAGTCCATCAGTGGAGACAGCTGTGATACTTGCTCTTATATTGGATGATCTGGGTCCCTCACCGGAAACACTCAGATACAGAGGAAAACCCGAATGTACATTAAAAGAAATTTCCAACTTCTCGCCGTTAAACATTACATTGGGTCTTAATCCGTCAGCATCCTCTCCGGCATTTCCTATATTTCTCTTTCCACAACTGATCGTCACCAATTCTTTTTTTTCATTAATATATTTCACTTTGTACTGAGCACTGACATCTTTAGTAAGATTACCATCCCAGCGTTTTTCCTGAAACGAACATATCAGGGTTATCTTATATTGGTCAGCACCATTCGGAGTTTCGGTACCGGGATATTTATAGTTCTCCAATGCCTGATCGGGATCACACAATTGTACAAGCAACTCTCCGCGCTTGTTTTCAGGTTTCTCTATCTCTTTGGATGGAAACAACTTCTCATAATCTTCATTTACTACAAAATCTTCTCTTACCGTGTTGCAGCTGCATACAAACAGCAGACAACTTATTATCCATACATGTTTCATATTTATCCTGTTGTTTTCTAATTTAAATTTCATCCCGGATTTCAGCTATAACTCCACTCTCTTCGCCATAGGGAGCAAGATGCTTGCTGACCCAATGTATTTTTTTGCTGTAAGGGTCAACTACTTTCACAAGTTCGCAAACAAATCTCTCTCCTTCTCTACGAAAATCATAGAAGATATACGTTTCACTATAACGTATACCGGGCTTGAAAGTCAGACCGTCGGCTGTTCCCACATACCCCGAACCCAATCCTTTTACTTTATTTCCCAACCATCCCTGAGAAGCAAAATAATCTCTCGCAAGAAACAGACGATAACGCTGATATACTTCTGGAGGTTGCTTTCCATTCACACTTCCATCCCCTCCATAAGTGACATTCATCTGTACATCGCTATGGAAATAAACTCGTCCCGCCCTACGAATGATTAGCTGAGGATTTTTCATCTTCTCAAAGAACAATTTATTGTCATATGATTTTTGGATGTCCTCCTGCCAACTTTCATCATTCTTCAATTTTGTAAAAATGATATATTCCCTTGCAGGCTCTATATATGAAGATGTTTTAAATATCAGGTTGCCATCAACATCTTTTCCCGTATAAAGAAAATCCGAAGAGCCGGTAAAGCGGTCATTCACCAAAGAATGCAGATAGGTATAAGTAGTAAAACTTAACTGCATAAATGTGTTTTGGCTCACTTCAAACTCACTTTGCAACTTTTTCGTCAGGCTCTCCTCATTATAGTCGGCCACCGTCTCTACGATCCCATTTTCGGAAAACTTCATTAAGAAATAGTGTCCACCATATCCATATTTGTTCTTGTCTTCAAATATCCCTTTGGGAAGAGTTATCAATTCATTCACATTTGTAAACAACAGAGAATCCGTCCGGGGAAAATAGGTGACAGCCCAGCCATAAGGAGCATTTACAAGTTTCTTTCTCAGTTCGCCGATATGGTTTGCATTGCGCTCTGAAGGAGACGAGTCGAAAACCTTTTCATCTTTACAGGAGAAGCAAAACACCATTAGGATAAGTATTTGAAATCCTAGTTTCATTCTTTCTTATTTTTTATTAATAAATTCCTTTACTTGCTTCATGCTTATTAATTGAAGGTAGTTAAGCGAAATCTTAATTTCTTTACTAAAGTAGTCTTCTACAAATGCTTGCTTTTCTACCAATTCTTTATATGCCTGAAGCGCTTGTTCATCATATTCTTTTTGAAGATCTTTATCCGATCCGGCATTGTAAGGAGTCTTGGCTCTGTCCAAAGCCTGAAGTAAATCCTTAGGTCCATATGTCAACTTCAAACTGATTATCTCCGCAAAATCTTTTTCAGGTGAAAGGAGAGAATGAAAGGTAAAGAAACCTTTCTTATTCGGATAACCAGCCAGAATAAACCCTCTGCGCCCTTGCGTCTCTCCTTTGAAAATCCATGCAATAGATTTAGTCGATTCGATATACTTGTTTCTGCTGATGGATAGGAATTTGCTTCTGTCATAGGGGAAAAGTTCCATAAGATGTCTGGCAAACTGGTGATGTACGCTTCGCATCAGAATGAAGACCTTATCCTCATCTTGGGGATTAAAATCGTTGACGTTATATAGAAACATCTCATTAGTCGTTGCTTCAAGATTATCTAATAGTTCCATTCCGTTTCCATCTACGTTTCTTCCTCCATACATGTATATTTTAAGAGGATTTTTTCCCAACAGAAACTTATCTCCTCCCAATTCAGGAGCTGTATAGAGGTCAATCCATAGAGTTTTGATGGTATTGAGCACACTTTTTACATTGGCAACTTCCGGCGGGTAGATATAGCTTCCATTCTGCACTGCATTCTTGTCCCACCGATATTCCACCTCAATCCCGTAAGGACGGGTGAATGTATCCAGTATCCATTTATCCAACTCTGTCTTCTCACGCTCTGTCTCACCCGCCTCCACCACACTCCGGGCAGATAGGGATGCCTCCTCTTCACAGCCCGCCAATAGGAAAGAAATAACGAGCAAATACAGACTTCTTCGAAAAAAGTATCTGAAATTCACTTTTCTAATAATTGTTTTCATATGCTTGATTTTATTCTTGAATCATCTTCTATAATACTCTATCGGGGATTAGGAACCAGTCCCCGGTTAATGGCTTCTGCCGGTATTTGCAAAAGTTTTCTGGAATCTTCTTTTTCCAATGGTCTGTAGAATTTATACTTTGAAGTGCGTTTTACCGATATATAAAAGCGGCGTATATCAAACCATCTCAAACCCTCATGTAAGAACTCCTGTCTCCTGAAACCTAAAAGTATTTTCACCAACGCCAGTTGGTTGATACTCATTCCGTAAAATGGGGTATAGATTTGATAGTTTTCACTGCTTGTCTGCGTATAAGTCGAACGGCCGCAAGAGGGATACACTCCATATTTGACAGACAAGTAAACCAACAGATTATCTATTGCTTTATCATACTCTCCGAGCATTGTATACGCTTCCATCCGGTTGAGCATCACTTCGTCAGTGGAGAATAAAACATTGGTAACATATAACCCTCTGGGACGTATCCCCGTATAGCCGGATAATGAAAGCTCGTCAAATTTGGCTATATATTGCCCGTCATCTATACGTCCGTCGTTATAGTTAAACAGAAAGAATGACTGCATCTTCATTTTCCGGAAGTTAAAGCATCCGTCTATCCCGTGTTCATTATACACCTTTTCGGCACTTTGAATGGTCACTCCATATTTTTCCGAAGGAATATTACGTGCCACTCTTGACTCCGTAGTAGTCAATAAAAGGTTGGCAGGTTCATCAACACTTGCGTATCGAATATAGAGATATTTATGATTAGAATTAAATTCTTTTTTGTACTTCTGCCAGTTTCTTAAGACCGGCTTTGGGTCAACACCGAGCACATAATCGGAGTATGAGACCACCAGGTCCCATTCTCCCTTAATCAGGTAAAAACGCGAAGCAAAAGCGTAGGCCGCTTTTTTATTGAAATGAAATTTTGGTTTAACATAATAATCGTCATTCACCAACGAAAGACCCAGTTTCAGATCTTTTTCAATCTTTTCATACACTTCCTTCACCGTTCCTCGTTCATAGTCCACCAACGCATTTTTTTCGGGCCGGGTTAAATAAGGAATACCCGGGGCTGTTGCCGATTTGGTAGTTCCATAAGGCTCAGCCCAGATGTTTACCAACATGAAATGCAGATAAGCACGCAAGAGAAACGCTTCTCCATACAAAGCTTTTACCCGGTCACTTTTAGGGTATTTACTAAGTAACTCTAACGCCTGATTAGCCTGAGCGATTCCGGCATAACATGCATTCCAATAGTTTAGCGGAGTATCCAAATCTTCCTGATCGTAATCTTCCCAATAATACATAGCTTCATTCAGTCGCGAATGAATGCCGTTAGTCCTTTCTCCCACATTGTCCGTACGCGCTTCTAAAAAAGCAAAATAACTGGCCTCGGGATATGCTCCGGCAAGCAGTTCGGCAATTTTGTCCTCACTGTCTATTTGTACATCAAAAGTAGAGTCCGGATTTGTTTCCAGATAATCCTGACACGCTGTCAGCAATAAGATTATAGTACTTAAAAAGATTGTCTTTTTCATTTTTACCCAATTAAAATTCAACATTCAATGTCATCGTATATTGCTTGGGAGTAGGCAATGAAACCCCTCCTGATCTATAAAATTCCGGATCTTGCCCATTCAGTTTCCTGTCTGAATAGATAAGGAACGGATTCGTCACATTCACCTTTACGTTCATCTGTTTGATTTTAAGATGTGAAAGGAATCTTTGAGGTAAACGATATCCCAACGAGATATTTTTCATACGCACAAAACTACCGTCAGCCACCCTGTTTTGTGAATAGTTATAAGTGTTGTAGGCTTTTTCTATATTTTCTTTTCCGATATTGCGTATCAGATCTTGAGAAGGAATTACGGGAATATTGGTTTTCCGCTCGTCACCGGGATTCAACCAACGGTTGTAGTACTCCTTGGAAAATACATTAAGATCGGCAAATGCCGGATCAAAAGAAGGATTCATCCGAATTTTATTACCTGCCTGCATGGTAACAAAACACGAGAATTCCCAATTTTTATACTTAAAAGTATTGGATATACCTCCTATATATTGGGGTTCAATAGGCCCATGGTAAATAAGGTATGATTTTGAATATTGTGCATCCAAAAAGTCAGCTCCCGAAATCTCGCTATTTGCTCCTTTGTTGGAGGGGTACAGTCCGAAATCGAAGGTCGGCAGACCATTGCTGTTAAGTCCCTGAAAATTGAAGGAGAACAGAGATCCACGTGGAAAACCCACTATGTTACCACGCCCGGTTCCGGCCACCATATCAAAAGTGTTAGGGGTATTCAGTAACCGGGTTATTTTCTGCTTCATACCGCTGATAGTGACTGTGGTAGACCAACTGAATTTGTCAGTCAATATATTTTGTGTCTGTATGGCCAGTTCCACTCCACGCGTACGCATATCTCCGAAATTAGCGTATTTGTAATACTGACCTCCCACACCGGAGGTACGAATAAGGTCTATCAGATCAAACGAGTTTCGTTGGTACACATCGAATGTCGCACTGATACGATTGCCAAACAGTCCGAGCTCAAGACCGAAGTTCAGCTCATACATTTTTTCCCATGTCAGATCGCGATTTTCCAAATGTAAAATACGCAATGCATTCTCCCTATCTTTCAAAAGAGTACGGTTGACCATCACATGCTTGAAAACTGTGGTAGAGTTAACAGCTTGTTCATTCATTTTAGCGGTTAACCCGTAACTCGTACGCAAGGCGAGCCTTGAAATGGTAGTGTGTTTTCTCATAAACTTCTCCTGATCCAGATTCCATTTGGCTCCTATATTCCAGGTTGGCAGCCAGCGGGAACGGCTATATTTACCTGCAGTATTAGCCCCTTCGTAATTGAATACTCCATTGAAAATGTATTTCCCGGCATATCCGTATGTAGCGCTGCCCGATAATGTCACTCCCCTTTCATAACGTTCGGTTAAAGAAAAATAAGTATCTCCTTCATTGGCCAGTTTTTCAAAAATCAGGGGATTGGAAAAGACCTGATTACCTCTGTCGTATTGTATTCCATAGCCTTGAAAAGGATTCATGCTGCGATCGGCATATCGTATTTCAGTAAATCCGAAAGCGCGTATGTTATGTTCACTCAGTTGCCTGTTATAATCCAAAGCCAAACGTCCCAGATAGCTTCGCAAGGAAGTTTCCGTTTTATTGAATATCCCCCCATGTGTCAATGCTACCCCGGGCAGTTGCATCGGATCGTCTTTATTCTTCAATAGATAAATGTTTTCTCTGGCTACGTAAGGAGTCTCATTGGCACGAAAAGCCTGTACCACATTGGATGCTTCAGCAATAAAATGTGAACTCTTGGTTACGGCGTGACGCACCATTGCCAAGCCTTTTACTTCAATATGATCATTGAGCCTGTATGAAAGTTCACCCTGTAATTTCAGATCCAGCACTTCTGTTTTCAGGTAATTGTTTTCATATTCATTCAGAATGTTAAACGGAGCCCAGTTATTCCGATAGAACTCTCGTTCTCCATCCGCATTATGGGGCCGTAAAGTGCGGCTTGTGCTTAAAGCGTAACTAAAAGGATTGATATCGAAATCACGTTCGAATGTTCCGATAACAGTATTTCTACGTTGAGGAATTGTTCCCGGCGAGTTCTGGTTACGTAGATTTCCTTGTGCGGATATAGTAGCCTTTATCTTATCTTCGTTCCAGTAAAAAGAGTTCTTGATGTTGGCCGTAATTCTTTTAACATGGTCGGCCAGAGTCCATCCTCTGTCATCATAAAAACCGATGGAAGCATACATTGCAGAGTTCTCCCCTCCCCCTGAAAAGGTCACAGTATGTGTATGGATAGGCCTATGTGTAAACAGTTCTTTAAACCAATTGGTGTTAGCATACTCTCTTTCACGCATGAATGCCCTTTTGACATCATCCGTATTCTCCAGATAATATTGACCGGTAGCCGGATCAATGGTATTAAGTGCCTTATACATCTGATAATATACTCCGCTGCGACGACCATATAGCGTATTTTGCAAAGAGAAATATCCCTTTCTGCCCATCTCTTGATAAACAGACATACTCTCTTGAGAATTAAGCAAATCGAAATTTGTATAAGAAGGAATAGATCGCATACTTAACTCATAAGAATAAGAAAATCTGTTCGGTGCATTTCTTTTACCGGACCGGGTGGTAATTACGATGACTCCGTTCAATGCCCGGGCACCATAGATGGAAGTTGCCGAGGCGTCTTTCAATACCTGAATATCTTCTATATCAGATGCATTCAGTCCGGCAACAGCCGAACTGATAAGGGTTACCGCATCACCGGAAGCCAATTGATCAAGTGTAAGTGAAACAAGATCCTCGTATACTGCCCCGTCTATGACCCACAACGGTTGTACATTTCCCATAATGGAAGCACCACCCCGGATATTAATCCGGGGCGCGGCACCAAAGCTACCTGTCACATTCTGTATGGAGAGACCTGCAATACGCCCTTCGAGCATACGCGACACATCCGACACACCGTTCAACTTGATTTCATCCAGCTTTACCGAAGCTGCCGCTCCCGTAAAGACCCTGTTTTTAATTTGTTGATAGCCGGTGACTACCACTCCCTCTATCTCCTGCACATTATCCTGAAGTATGATGTTCATAATGCCGGATGAGGCTTTAATCAGACGAGGTTTCATTCCTACGAAACTCACCTTCAGCATCTGTCCTTTTCGGGCCTTGAGAGTAAACCTCCCTTCTACATCTGTAATAACTCCTCGTGCAGTTCCTTCCACTATCACCGTAGCTCCCGGCAAACTTTCTCCGGTTACAGAGCGTACTGTACCTTTTATCTCTACTGCCACTTGTGCCGGACAAGTCTGAGAAAAAATTGCCATCAGCAAACTACTGATTACTATTCTTATCATTGATGAAGTATTCATTGTTTTATTCTCTATATTTCTTCGTTTTATGGTTTATCACAATTAAATTTTATAGTCAGAACTGTACATTAGCTCCTGCATAGATCCCAAAAGGATGTCCCGCTCTCAAACCCGCAGGATGGCGGGATGTAAGGTAAACCCTATTGGTCAGGTTGATTGCATTTAATCTTACTGTCAAGTATTTATTCACAAAAACATTGAGCGAAGCATCAAATATAAGGTTTGCCGGTACTTTTTCTCTCTCCGCAATCGTCCCCTGCCCGGGTGAAGTACGCATATCACTGTTATAGCGTGTACCGATATTGGCATAAAACCATTTACATTCTATACCCAACTGCATGTTCAGAGCATGCTTGAAGATGTAAGGTATTTCATCACCTCTAACCACATTACCCCATGAATGGCTTTCAAACGAATTTCTAATTTCAGTATCCGTATAAGTATAGGATACCTGCAACGGCAACCTCACATTACAGTTCTTCGGAAGAGGCTGATATTGTACCAGAAACTCCGCACCTTTTACCCGGGCCTCCCCTACATTAAACTGTTCAAGTGTTCCGGCCCCACCCGAAGCAGCCAGATCACTTCCCAGCATATTACTGTAATTATTGTAGAACCCGATTAGTTCCGCCCTAAAATTCCCGATAGCAACACGTGTACCCAGTTCCATATTCACACTGCTTTCAGGCTTTTGATATAATTCCGCGCTTGGAGGGGCAAAGCCTTTATGAATCCCGAAGAAAACAGAAGCAGCCGGCATCAATTGATAATGTAATCCTACCCCCGGAATCAGTACACGCGCATGATTCGGAGTTTCAATACGTACCTTACCCGACCGTGCCAAATCTTCTTTCGTATAGTCTTTTTTCAGTAAGTCTACATCCTCATATCGCAGCCCGGCAGTGACAGTCCACGCGTCATATCTTAATTTAGCAAGCAGGTAACCGGCTAACGCGTTGGCAGAAGTAACACGGTTAGCATTCGTACCATGAATACCCTCCATAAACAGTACCATTTTCTTATTTTTCATGGAGTAAGAATCATCCCACTGAAAACGATCTTCCTCATCGGCATGATAACGAAGTCCGAACTCCAGATCGAAGAAAAACTCGTTCAGGTTGAAACGGTATTCGGCCCTGGTTTGTATACCTCTGGAACGGTAAGTTCTGTTATTGGCTCTTACCAACAGTGCTTCCTCTTCCCGATCTGTTTTCCCCGTCAAAATGTCGAAGTAACGGATATTCGTTTCCGGATCCACAAGTACATCGGCGATGGATCTCTTCTCTTTTGAAGTGATTCCTGCGCGCACATCATTCAGTTTGTACCAATTTCGGTGGAAATAGTTGTAATAGGCGTTGGTCGTTATTTTCAACTTGTTGGAAAAAGTCAGCAGATAAGTTGCTACCCACTGCCGATGATCGGTCTTAAGTTTATCCATTTGCGAACCTGCATACCTGAGAAAAGGAGTCTTCTTAAAATCATCTGCAGAGAGTCCCACATACGTTTCATCCGAATTTTCGTCTGCGTATCCGAATTTCAGTTCCAAAGCATGATTCACTCCTTTTACATGATCCGTTTTAACCCTTATTTTAGCTATAATATCATTTCTTTTAAATCCTTTGGCAGCATGATCTTCGTATTTCTTAAAACCATCTGACTGATAACGCAAATATTCTACCATATACCCGAAATGCTTCCAACTGCTTCCGACAGATGTATGCGACTTAAACGTATTTTTGCTTCCGTAAGAAATGTTCGCTTTACCGGAAAAACTGTTCGGAATAGGAGTCGATACCAAATTAATAGCTCCTCCCGTAGTGAACGGACCGTATTGTACCTGGCTACTTCCTTTCAGCACTTCGATGGCCTCCATCCGGGCTACATTGGGGAAATAATAAGCTGCCGGAGCGGAATAAGGAGCCGGTGCCGCCAGTACACCGTCCTCCATAATCGAGATGCGTTCACTTCGCTCGGCTTTCGTTCCTCTCAAACTAATGTTCGGGCGAAGACCGAAACCGTCTTCTTCATACATATTAACTCCGGGAACGGCCTTCAACATACGATTAATATCCGTATATCCCAACCTGCGAATTTCCTCAGGCGAAATATAATATGCCGATCCTGTGCGGTTTCTTGCTTTAAACTTACTCCCAAGTATCTGTTGGGACGATACCACTATCTCTTGCAATTGGTAGACAGAGTCTTTCTTCACCTGCTGTTCCTGTGAGTATATTCCTGAATATCCCAAAGAAAAGAGGATGATAAATAAAGGTTTTCTATTTGTCATATTAATATAATTGTAACATTGTCAGGGGGCTTCTATTCGATTTACCTCCACAAGAGATGCGCTTTACAGAAATCAAGCTACGGATAGCGGTATTACCTGCTTACTTAACACCCATATCGACTCTTTTTGAAAAGTTGTAGTGCCTGCATGGATAGGAAAAAAAGGAAAGCAAAACTCTAATGTTTTTAGGGTTATAGAAACTGTATTCCTTAAATCTGGTTTAGTTGTTTGTTTATTTACGGCGGCAAAGATAAAGACACTAAAATTAACCCACAATCACTATATTTAGGTATTTGTATAAATCAAAAGTTATATTAATATTGCATAAAAGCACTTGCTTATATAAAGAGTATAAGCATTATATGGCATTCAATTTATAGTGTTACGCTGGCAGTAGGATAATAGCCAATTAAGTAATATTTGTATGTTGCACCGGATCACATAAAATTGAACTTACAGTTCAAAAACGGCTTTTATCACTTAAAAAAACAGGATGACGGATGGCTCACTACAGAGATAAATCTTGTACCATTTCTCTCAGTAAAGTTCTTAACTGCACTCTTGTTTATACAGAAACTTTTCTACTTTCAGGAATTAATATTGTCGAATGGATGCAAAGCACTAAAAACTCAAAGCAATTAAGAGCATCATCAGATGGAACAAAAAAATGAAGGATCAGAGTTAGCAAGCCTCCCAACGAAAGCCCAATAGCCCCAATTAACTGTATAACAAAGCATTGCCAAGATAAAAAGCCGGAATAGGATAGCCCCCTAATCCGGCCTTTATATGATTCTTCGCTATAAATACGTATATCAGTACTCCAAATCAGGAGCAACCTTCTTACTTTCTGTTCTCAATTTGCTGGGAGTCATTCCAAATAATCTCTTACAGTAGGAAGTGAAATGAGCTTGCGAATTGAAATCAAAATCCATTGCGATCTCTTGAAAAGGAGTATCCGACTCACTTATTTTTTCTCTGATCAACTCCGCCTTCTTTTTTTGCATCCACTGATAAGGACTTTCTTTAAAACAATTTTGGAACTTACGATTAAAAGAGCGCTCAGAAGTACAATACAAACCGGCAAATTCCTTTACACTCTTTACTTTCCTATAATTATTCATTACAAAATCTTCAAAATGCCCTGTATTCCCCAATATAGAAGAAAAAAAAGTAAATAATTCTTTCTTCGTATAATATCCTCTCAAAACCAACAAAACCTCTTGTTGTTTGATAAGATGCATATGTTTACACTGCATCTTAGCATATAAATATGCGACAACGGAGTTTAAAACAGCTTGCAAAGGATCTCTTATAGGAAGCACACACATCTCTTTTTTTCTTTCCTTATAAGAAGAAAGAGAGTTCATATATACTTTGTCACACACCCTTATGTCTTTATTCCAAAATAGTAAAAGACATTTTGCATCATATATAACTTCAATTTTATTATCTACATGTTGCGGAATAAGAACCATTTTATCTTTCTCAATATGTACATTCTGATACTCACCACTATCAATAGACACCTCTCCATCAAGAAGGAAAAGAATACAAGGAGAAGCACTATTATCTATTTTACTTACACTATCTTTCTCTAAATTATAATAAACGAAACCTGTATTAACATTTATTTGATAGTTTATGCATGACAGATGTTCTTTAAAATAAAGTAATTTCATAACATCATTTTATTTAATATATAAAATTAAGCTATTAGAGGTTACTTATCATACAATAACCTTTTACATAAATTCGCCAATTATGTCTATAATTATTCATAAGATAATCTTCTTTAGCATTTCTTTTTCATAAAGTTCTAAAAGCTAGTTAGTTTTAGGCCAGATGATGATTAATCCTTCAACATTCTATTATTTCTTCAAATCATTTCATTCTATATCAAAACAACGGAACAAAAAAGGCAACAAAAACAGAATTGTTCTTGCCGCCTTTATGTTTTATACAAAATTAATGTAATACATTATTCTTCATTCGTTAACCAACCCCAATAATCTGAATTCGTCACTCTCTCAATGGACACCTTTCGATCACCCATCCTGACTTTATCCGGACCTGAAGCCGGCACCGAACTAGCATGATATCCGACTCCGCGCCATTTCAACATATGTTGAGGTACTTGTCGTTTCAGCAATGCACTATACACAGCTTTAGCGCGGCGTTTCGACAAATCTATGTTATAATTGTCGCTTCCTCTTGCATCTGTATACCCGGTTATCAAGAAATTATTATCCGGATAACTTTTCAACAGATCTGCAATCTTATCCAAAGTGATTTCAGATTCGGAAGTAATCACATCCTTATCAAACGCAAAATGAATGTTATCGAATAAATCACAAACATGACTTTCCACCACAGCCGGCACTTCAATTCTCTTTTCAACAATTCGTTCTACAATCCTATCAACCGGACGGTCTATATATTGCACAACCGGCATAGGACGTTTTGTACTTCCACCCAAACGGAACATAATACGCATCGAAGCCTGAACAAAACGCGTTTGTTTTTTATCGACAGGCATGATGTATTCTCCCTGTAATCCTACTCCCCAATGATCGTTAAGCCAAGCTTGTACTCCGGCTCCGAAGGATAAGGGGAAATAGGATTGTTTAGATCCTATTTTCTCTTTGTTCCAAGGATTGGATGATGTCCATTCTGCTTCTCCTATAGGATCATTTTCAAACTTTCCTGCATTAATTGCATAAAAATCATGATGGAGGTAGTTAACACCTACGCGTAAATAAGGTTCTACATATTTTGATTTAAACAATGGGGTTAACCGGAATTGAAGTCCCGGACCGGCCATATACATGAAATCAAACTTACGCCCGCCTGTTTCAACTTGTTTTCTTGCCAGTCCCAATGTCCCCTGCAAATCAAGATAAAACCAAGGATTCAATTCACGAGCTGCATAGAGTTGGATACCGCCAAAAAGATGATCGATATTCATTCGATACAGATAGTTCCCATCGACCTGACGAAAATCCGAGAAAGTCACTCTGTCCCAGTTGATAAGAGCTCCACCTACCCCTATTTCCCAGGCTTTGGTTCTATGTGCTGTTTGTCCTTCCATCTTATCGTTTTGAGCATGAACATAAAAGGGAAAAACAGTGATGGCCAATGCTCCTATAAGAAGTCTATTTTTTATTTCATTGAAATTCATATTATTCTATTTTTCTTTATAGGTTACACTAATTTCAGGCATATCTTTATATGTATTCTCAACATAATACGTACCGTTATCTGCTTTCTTCTTGAGAACTCCTAAAGACACATTGTTAGAGTAGATAAAAGCGCTACTCGCTCCTACCGAATAGATTGTAGCTCCCAAGTACGGGCTAAGGGCAGCATACTCAGGTTTCTTGTAACTCGACTTATTAAGTTCGCTTGTGGCTGTTTGTACCCCCAATGGAGAGGTATAAGTAAACTTAACATAACAGAGTAGAAGTTCCTTCGCCTCTTCCGGAGCATAAAATTCAGGTTCAATGTAATCTATGCCGTTCGGTTTTACTGTTTTTACCAATTCACGTTTACATATGATATTAAAATCAATAGTCGAAAAGTCAAATTCCCCCTGGGCTTTATTCAAGAATACATCATCTCCACTTTCAGCAGATGCCTTTGTTAAGGCTAGAGTTTTAAGTGTAGGAGGTATCTGATAAGGTGCCATCTTACATACTCCATTCCAATAAATCGTTTCTCCATAATAAGGGGTATCTTTTACTATCGAGAAATAGTTGTCTTTTCCATCCCAAAAGTCAGTTATTCCATTTTTTATACCGGCAGGGTTCTCTTTAACATATCTATTAGGATTAATAGACATTGATGTACTACTCATATTAGGTGTAGTACTTTCTATTTTTTTCGTTTTATCAAGAGATGTCGGGTCTTCCGGATTTGTAACCTGATATGCCGTAAATCCGGCATTGACATTAGGCAAATAGCTGGGCAATGTTTTCCATTCCGCACCAGGATCTGTCTTTCTCTCTACTCTAAACTGCAGGTTATGTTCATAATCAAGATATGGAGAGGTACCAATATAAATCATTCTAATCTGCATTCTGTTAGGGACATAAGTGTTTTCTGCAGATTCCTTTGTCACATTATTAATAGTTACCTCCTTAACTTTCCCCCATCGGGCATCTATATCGTCAATTTGAGGAAGATCTTCTTTCGGAATAATAAATTCTCCCTCTTCATTAGCTGTATAAGTTTTAGCCGGATCCAAACCGGGAATTCCCTTAACCACAGCCTTCGGAGCCTTATTGCCAGATTCGTCATACACACGATAAGCTACTCCTCCATCGGTTGTACGAACATACTCTCCAAATTCTTGTTGTGAATAAAGTGCAATCACGTTAGGTACTCCTTTGATAATAGTAACTTCAGCACCCGGTTTTCCCGGAACACCGGGTTTTCCATCCTTACCGTCCGCACCATCTTTACCATCCGCACCTCTCAAAAACTCCCAAAAATCACTTAAAGTTGTTTTACCACAATCCCAATCCAAAGACGGATTATGAGGATTTTTCACTTTAGGGCCAGTATTGTTACAACCCGCCTCAACACTCTCTACCCACAATTCATAGGCACTTTTCCCATTAGCACCATCTTTTCCAGCAGCCCCGTCCTTACCGTTAATACCATCTTTTCCGTTGGCACCATCTTTACCGTTAATGCCATCCTTACCATTGGCACCATCTTTACCGTTAATGCCATCTTTACCATATGCACGAATACCGGTATCTTTCCCATTAATATACCAGTTCCCATTGGTACCGATTATTACCTCTGGCGATCTTCCATCTTTACCTATCGCAGCCTTTCCGGTATCTTTTCCATTGATTACCCAATTTCCATTTTCTCCAATTGTAACAGTAGGTGTTGTTCCTGCAACTCCTTCTTCACCTCTGGAAGGTTTTCCTGTATCTACTCCATCAATCAACCAATTACCATTATCCCCGATCGTAACTACCGGTGGAACAGCATCTTCTCCATTCTGTCCATCCCTACCCTGAGCACGTATTCCGGTATCCTTATTGCCAATCCACCAATTCATATTATTTCCAATATGAGGTGTTTGCCCATTCTCGCCACTCGCTCCTGTCAGATAATACCAAAAATCTCTAAGATTATTCTGGGATACAGGCCACATACTTCCCGGGCGGTGAGGATTATCCAGAGCACCAGTAGCTACTTCTTCCTTCCACAGTTCAAAAGCACTTTTTCCATCCAGACCGTCCTTACCTTTTAAATACTTAAAAAAATCAGTTATTTCAGTCTCTTTCTTAGGCCAAGAAATCACTCCATTCTCTACATTCTCTTTCCAAAATTCATAAGCTGACATTCCTCTATCACCTTTCGGTCCTTTGGGCATCGTAATATCCACTTCTGTACAAGACTGCCCTAAAATAATGGTTAAGATGTAAACCATTAAATGTAATAATTTAGCATTGTTCATTTTGTTATATCAATAAATTACACAAAAGAATTATACAAACAACAGTCTAGAACACATCTATAAGTCCAAAAAAAATCATATTCAGAACTGCGTTTGACAAGTACGTACTTTTCGATGCAAAGGTAATGCCCCACAAACACATATATTTACATAAAGAAGAATACTATTTATATGTATCAGACAATTTCAGAACACGAGTCCCTGCAGCCGGTTACATATCAAATAGACACAGACCGCTTCGAAAAAAGTCAAATAAAAGACTCCGCAAAAGAACAGTATAAATCAGTTACCAACCTCTACTTACCACGAAACGACAAAAACTGTATATGCACGTCAGTCCCGAACGTTAATACCCAAGAAGCCAAGCCTGGCAGATAAAATCCTAAGAAATGAGGATTGCCAACTCTAGGGACATGCCCTACCTTTGCCGCAAACCCTAAAATATGATAAAAAGATTATTTTTCCTCCTACCTTTCTCTACGATAGTCTCGGCCAATGAGCCCGATACAATACAGGTTAAGCGTATCGATCTGGATGAAGTTACAATAGTAGCTTTTAAACAAAACACACCTAATCGTGAGCCACTTTCTATCTCTACCTTAGATAATCGCTTCCTGAAAGAGAATGAAATATCGGGAGCTAAAGACTTAAGTTCCTTACTTCCTAATTTCTATATGCCCGATTATGGGTCCAAGCAGAATTCTCCGGTTTATATTCGGGGGATAGGAGCCAAAAAGGATGCTCCATCAGTAGGCTTTTACGTAGATGGCATTCCCTATTTTGAAACGTCCGCTTTCGATATTGACTTGTCGGATATAAGTAGTATAGAAGTACTTCGCGGACCGCAAGGCACACTCTACGGACGTAATTCTATTGGTGGAACCATCAATGTATATACCCATTCGCCCCTCGATTATCAAGGTACGTATTTCCGGTTGGGATATGGCAGTTACAATGATATGCGATTAATAGCTTCGAACTATACAAAGGTGAACGAGCAGTTAGGTTTATCCTTTAGCGGTAATTATCATCACAATGATGGCTTTTTTACCAATTTGCATACCCATAAAAAGGCAGATAAACTTGATAACGGAGCCGGACGAATCGGGCTCACATGGAAACCCGCAGCCCATTGGACTACCCGCTTCATAACCTCCTACGAATATTCCAATCAAGGAGGATATCCATACGGATTGTATAATGCCGACAAGGGAACAACAGAAGCCGTAAACTACAACAATGAAGGATTATACCGACGAAATCTGCTAACCTCCGGAATCAACATACGGTATGACGGCCCCCATATCAGCTTCAACAGCCAAACATCCTATCAATATATACAGGACAAGATGGGAATCGATCAAGATTTCTCGCCTCGCAATATATTCTATGGTCAAAATAAGATACGGCAACATATGTATTGCCAGGAATTTACGGTTAAATCGGTCAATAAGAGCCGCTATCATTGGATAACGGGTGCGTTTGTTTTCCGACAGACCATAAACAGGAAAGTTGACCTTAGTCGTTTTACAGATACCACCCGACACCTTACTAATAGTGGAATTCCCACACAAGGGATCGCATTTTATCATCAATCTACACTCGATCTGTTGCAAGGACTGTCTTGTTCTGTAGGGTTACGTTACGATTATGAACACGCCCGATGCGATTTTTCCAAAGTACAGCAGCCATTAAATGGAAATGGGGAAACAAAATCGCTTGAACAATTCAACCGATCGCTTCACTTCGGGCAGTTTACTCCTAGGTTCAGTATGCAGTACCTTTCTTCTCACAATCAATTGTTCTATGCCTCCGTATCCAAAGGATATAAAGCCGGAGGATTCAATGTCTCTTTCCTCAACAATGACGACTACCTTTATTCCCCCGAATATAACTGGAATTACGAAATAGGTACCAAACTATCATTCCTGAACAATCGGCTATCAGCTGATTTGAGCCTGTTCTATATAGATTGGCGCAATCAGCAGATAACCAATACTATTCCAACTGTAGGTAACGTAATCCGAAATGCCGGTCGCTCTCGTAATAAAGGCATCGAAGCCAGTTTTCAAGCTCGTCCGACGAAATCATGGATGATGTATATGAATTATGGATATACAGATGCACGATTTGTTCACTATCAAAAAGAAGAACGCGGTATCCTAAAAGATTATGAAGGTAACTATCTGCCTATGGTTCCCCGCCACACTTTCTCTTTGACAACCGGATATTCATTTTATGACATCTGTTCCTGGATCGACCGCCTTACCCTCAACGCCGGCGTATCGGTAACAGGTCCCATTTATTGGTATGAAGATAACCAAGCCAAACAAAGCCCGTATGCATTGGTCAATCTAAGAATTAGCATAAACAAAGGATGCTTTACATGGGAAGCCTGGAGCAAGAATCTCACAAATACCGACTACCTGAGCTACTACTTCGTAACCAGTAAAGCCTATGCTCAAAAGGGAAAACCCATTACCTTAGGTACATCAGTCAGCATCAGTCTCTAATCAAACGATATGAATCACATGCGTATAAACAAGCTTTCACCGCTTTCCCGGAAAGCACTGAACCTCAGTACATTTTTTTGCTTATACATTGCACAAGCCATCCCGATGAGTTTCTTCTCTACAGCCATACAAGTACTAATGAGGCAAGCCGATTACTCTCTTTCTTCCATCGCTTTATTACAACTCATCAAACTCCCCTGGATATTGAAGTTTCTTTGGGCACCGCTTGTCGACCGGCATTGTATCACCCTAAAAGACTATAAACGCTGTATCATTACATCCGAAATCGTATATGCATTACTGATCCTGATGGTAGGCCTGCTCGATATCCAAACAGATCTCTACCTTATCATTGGATTAGTATTTCTATCATTGATAGCCTCAGCTACACAAGATATAGCTACAGACACACTTGCAGTGCTCTCCTTTGGTAAGTCGGATAAAAGTTTGGTCAACAGTATGCAATCAATGGGTAGCTTCGGAGGTACATTGATAGGAACAGGTATATTACTCCTCGTTCTTCAGCACTATGGCTGGCATGTGGTGATACCATGCTTATGCATTTTTGTACTATTGGCAATTATTCCGTTATTGAAAAACAAACATATGAGAATAATACCCAAAGAACCTTCGAAACGGGCACAATTCACTGATTTTATCTGGTTCTTCGCCCGTCGTAACATCTGGAAACAAATAGGATTCCTACTACTATATTATGCCAGCATTATCGGAATTTTATCGGTGTTACGCTCTTATCTGGTCGATTTGGGTTATTCAATGAAAGAGATAGGCATTATGATAGGTATCGGAGGTACCGGAGCTGCTTTCGCATCATCTTTCCTGGCCGGATTACTGGTTCGTAAAATCGGGCGATATCATTCCAGAATACTATTTGCAATATTCATCCTGCTTACTACACTCTATTTTATGTGTATTTCATGGACAGTCCCTTCATTTTCAATGCTTTGTTTAGGGATCGTCCTGCTATGGAGTGCCTATGGAATGGCAACTATTGTAGTGTATACCACTTCTATGGATTGTGTACGCAAAGGATGTGAAGGAACCGACTTTACCATCCAAACAGTACTCACACACTTAAGCGGCTTACTAATAGCCTTTCTTAGCGGGGTGGTAGCCGATAGAACCGGTTACCACGGTCTCTTTATTTTCGAAGTTATATTGGCTTCCGTATCACTGATCTATATATTTTATTTCTTCAGAAAAGAATCTCAACCCATTCATTCTTAACATATATGCATACTGAAATAATCAATAAATACAATGTACCGGTACCTCGATACACCAGTTATCCACCGGCCAATTATTTTGAGCCATTTACCAACGCCCGCTACCTGGAGGCTGTACAGCAGTCGAATCAGGCTTCAGAGCACGCATTATCGTTTTACCTGCATATCCCGTTTTGTCGGCACTTATGCCACTATTGCGGATGCAATTCGTATCCCATGGCACGTCCCGAGATTATTGAGTCATATGTAGAAGCTTTGCATCAAGAGATAGATCTGATTCTTCCCCTGTTAGATAAGGATCGTCCGATCGCGCAGATACATTATGGTGGCGGAAGCCCCACAGCCATTCCCGTTGCTTTAATCAAAGAATTGAATGCTCACTTATTATCATCATTCCCAGCCATCGACCGCCCTGAAATAGCCATTGAATGTCACCCAGGCTATCTCTCAGAAAAAGACTGGCTGCAACTTACCGAATGCGGCTTTAACCGCCTCAGTATTGGTGTGCAGGACTTTAATATCGAGGTACTGAAAACAGTCAATCGCCGCCCTTCTTTATTACCGATGGAAGATATATTTATCCTGCTACGCGAAAAGGGAATAAGTATCAACCTTGATTTTCTTTATGGTTTACCCAAACAAACTGTGGAGAACTTCACCCGCAACATAGAGCAGGCTATTCTTTTATCACCCGACAGACTGGTTATGTTCAGTTATGCCCACGTGCCTTGGATTAATAAGCGACAGTTGCTTCTGGAGAAATCAGGCCTACCCGACAACCATGAAAAACAGACAATGTTTGACACTGCTGCCGGACTATTGCATAAATCCGGTTATCAATCTATCGGAATGGATCATTTTGTACGCCCCAATGACGAGCTGAGCATCGCCATGCAAACTAAAAAATTACATCGTAATTTTCAAGGCTACTGCACCCGGCGTACTACCGCACAGGTATATGGTTTGGGCGTAACCGCTATCAGTCAGCTTGAATCGGCTTATGCTCAAAATACGAAAGATATTCCCCATTACATCAAGACTATCAGTAAAGGCGAACTAAGTATTACCAAAGGTTATGCCCTTTCCCCAACCGAACAGCTCACCAGAGAGATTATCGAAACCCTAATGTGCAATGGCTGTATCGATTGGAGAGATCTTTCAAAGCGCCTGCATGTATCGGTATCCACTTTAAAGGCTGCCACTGCCTACGATGAAAAAAAACTATCTGGCTTTGCCGATGACGGACTGATTTATTATACAGACGATTATCTTGAGATGACAACCGCAGGTTCGGCATTTGTACGCAACGTAGCGGCTTCACTTGACAAACTGATGCTCCACTCTCCACACTCATATTCAAAACCTTTATAACAATGAACCAGACAGTAACAGAAAATCATCGTTTGCGAGATACCATCATCATCGGTGCAGGTCTAACAGGTCTGACTACCGCCTATTGCCTTACCCGTAAGGGATGTGATATCGAGGTAATTGAACAGAGCCCCTGCGTAGGCGGCCAGATACGTACCTACCACGAAAATGGTTTTACGTTTGAAAGTGGGCCCAATACCGGTGTAATCTCCCACCCTGAAGTAGCCGAACTCTTGGCGGAACTATCCCCCACCTGCCGTTTAGAAACGGCCCGTGAAGCGTCCAGGCAACGCCTTATATGGAAAGGAGATCGCTTTCATCCTCTCCCCTCAGGACTGTTCAGTGCAATCACCACCCCATTATTCAGTACAAAAGATAAATTCAATATACTGGGTGAACCCTTCCGTTCAAAAGGAAACAATCCCGATGAAACGATTGGTGAACTGGTACAGCGGCGCCTGGGTATCTCTTATCTACATTATGCAGTAGACCCATTCATTTCCGGGGTTTATGCCGGTGACCCTATGCGATTGGTTACCCGTCATGCCCTGCCTAAACTTTATCAACTAGAACAAACTTATGGCAGTTTCATTCTCGGTGGTATTGCAAAATCATTTTCACATCGAAGTGAACGCGACCGGTTGGCTACACGAAAAGTTTTCTCTACTTATGGGGGACTTAGTAACCTGACAAAAGCATTGGAACAGGCCATTGGAATCAAACGATTCTCCCTGGGAGCTACTTCCACTTCCCTAATGCCATGTGAACAAGGATGGGTAGTTTCTTTCACAGATTCCTGTGGAATAGTTAACCGAATCCACTGCCGAAAGGTGATAACCACCGCACCTGCCTTTGCTCTCCCTTCACTTCTTCCTTTCGTCCCTGACAAACAGATGAATCGGATAAGTAATCTTACCTATGCCCCTGTGATGCAAGTCTCCGTGGGATTGCGTAATACTTATGGAAAAGAGTTTCATGCCTTTGGCGGATTGGTTCCTTCCTGTGAACAAAAACCAGTTTTAGGTATTCTGTTTCCATCGGCCTGTTTCGATAACCGTTCCCCCGAAGGAGGTGCATTATATTCATACTTCTTAGGCGGGATGAGACACCCTGAACTTCTAGAGAAAAGTGACGACGAAATTATCAGGTTGATAACCACCGGCCTGAATGAAATGTTAGATTATCCTGCCGGAATAGTACCTGATCTTATACGTATCTTCCGGCATAAGAAAGCCATCCCCCAATACGAAAGCAGCAGTGCCGACAGATTTGCTGCGATCAATGAACTGCAAAAACAGTATCCCGGATTGGTGGTAGCAGGAAATCTCAAAGGAGGAATCGGCATGGCCGACCGCATCAAACAGGCTGTTGAAATCGCCCGAGAAAGATGAACTCTCACTTTCATCGGGCAGCTACATCTATAACAGCCAGAAAGAATAGTATTTATTGAGTATACCTAATATTTTCGTATAAAGTCTGTTGAAAGATCTTATACGACTTATATATTCTTGCTTCATGGCACAAAGATAAATCCTTTGTTGATAAAGTCAACAAAAAAAGAGCTGCATATCATAGAAGATTTTCTTTCGCATCAGGGGCATGCTGAAAAATAGCACCTACTATCTGACAATCATCCAGTTCCTTACAATCACCACAGGTATTATATCCCTTCTCATTTACACATTTTCGAATTGGACAATAGTCATTGCAATACGCAAATTTCGCTCCGTCCGTGCGACACCCCATACAATTTATGGTTGCCGGTGTAATTTCCGGTGCATTGTTCATTATGCTCCACTTTTGGGCGGTTTTCTCTCTTAATTCATTATCATCTCGGACAGTGGCTATACGGGCATCGCAATTTTCGCAATCTAATCCGCAACATGCAATTAATTGTTTCATCATTTCGGGTTTCATTATTCGACAAAAATAAGAATAAAAAACAAGAATATGAGTAAATAAGAGGCATTTGATTACGTATGATATAGATACTCACATGATCACCGCCACAATGGAAGGTAATGCTGCAGCACAGGACTTTCTCTCACATCTCCCTCTGAAAGCGACATTACCCTTTATACCCCGTGGAGTAACGTTGCAATTTTCTGCTTTCCTTGTTCCTACGCATCTATCTTCCGAAAAGTTCGTTGCAGTCGTACTCATGACCAATTCCTTTGTTACGGTCTGCGAATGGCAGTAAACCGATGATACATAACAGCCCACCCATGACCGCCATGACCAGTATCAGCAGGGGGAGGTAAGTGATGCCTCGCAATACCATTTGTACAAAAGTATCTTGATGAAGAATCGGTACAAGCAATTCATAAGTAAACGGATTTTTGTTTATCAATTGACATGAAGTAAGCAATAGATAGATATCTCGATAAAAAAGTTCTCAAAAGTCCTTTCTTGCTGACTCTACATTTTTACAAAAAATGCAAAACAGGGATCAATCAATTGTCTTTATGCAAAAATTATGTATATTTATAAGAAATAAAGTAGAAGGAGGCAATAGGAAGTTAATATCGTAGAGACAAGAAACGAACTCACAGACAAGAGATAATTAATATCCTGAAAACAGGAAGTTAACTTCCTGTTTTCAGGATATTAATTTCACGGAACGAAACTACATTAAATTGAAAAACAGAGAAAGAATCCAATAAAAAAGAAAGCTTTTTCTTCTGGAGTTCATTTACACACGTTTATTCTTTAAATAGCATTTTGCAATCAAATCGATTATTCGATTTAACTTGATCACAAAAAACAGTCTATATCCTTTCTTAAAGAACACAATCTTTAAAAAAAACAAAACGCACGAATCATGCTATTGCAAAATCCATGCGTTTTTATTCTATTCCAATCTTTCAGGCCGGAAAAAATCGTTTCTCCGCATTTTCAAAATACAAAATGACAAATCGATTACTTATCCGTTATTCCACTCATGATTTTCAATGCTGCATTCAATAAAGTTTCATTCGCATTGCCAAAAGGCAAATAAGTACTCAGATAAGAATCTTCATTGTATTCGTATGTAGGTTTGAAACCGGTGGCATAATCTGACTTTTCTTCTGCATTGTATACATTGCAAACAACCAGATTCAATATAAACCGATCCGTTGGATGAACAAAAGGCTTTGTAGCAACATATTCCCCCGCCGTTTTAGTACCTATCAATACAACCTTCATATAAGGATTAAGACAATTGATAACCATCTCCGCCGCCCCTCTGGTAGCATTGGTAGTCAGTACATAAACAGTAGACAGGTTAAGATTGGCACCGGATTGGATAAGCTCCGGATTGAATGTCAAATCCTGATTTGCTTCCACGCGTTTATCACTGTATCTCAATAGAGCCAACAATTGATTCATCTTATCAGCCGGAGCAAGCATCGTACAGAGCAACTGGGCACAATCTAAACTGCCTCCGGTGTTATAGCGTAAATCTAATACAAACTCATTTACCCCTCCTGTCTGGAAATCCCGGAAGGCCCTACGCAAATCATCATTATAAGCCTGACTGTCTGTCGTCGGCCCTGCCTTAAATTCATTATACATCAAATAGCCTACCTTTTTCCCATTCCATGGAATAATCTCAAAACGGTGAACAGGCTTATCCACCAAAGAACGTGAAGCGGGCATTGTCGTCTCTCCTATCGGCACCACCCCACCGATTACCTCACCATCTTCACCGACAACTTCTTTATAAACACCTATCTGAAGTTGACGGGTACTTCCCTGCAGTAATTCCGATTCAACCTTTTTAGTGATATAATCTCCATTCATCATCATAATCCAATGACCACGCTGCAATCCGGCTTCTTCGGCAGGCGATCCGGGCACCACATAAGAGATTAAAGCGTTATACGCTGTATCATTATCAAGCACTTTATATAAAGTATAATCAAAACCATAGCTCGGAATGGGTTCATCCAGCAAGGAGTCGATCTTACTAAAGCCATTATCCATGGAAGCGACGGCTTTTTTCAGAAACGCTTCCGGTTTCTGGAAATAGTCCGGAGCAGCAGGTGATGGCATATCTCTATACCACAGATACTCCTGACGCATCACACTGTCTATCCAAATATCGCGTCCCGTCTCCGGATAATATTCCGGCCAGCGGTCTACACCACAGGAAAAAAGACTTGTCAGTATAAGAGTTCCCAGTAAGGGAAGTATCAATCGTTTTCCTCTTTTCATAATTTATAGGCAATCTTAATCTGCGCAAATGTAGTGAATACTTAGCTTTCATACCACAATTACGATATAAAAAAGATAATGGTGAAGTGAGTTAAAATGGAAAAATGGTATGAGAATCTGTAATTCGGATACAGCACTTTCTCTGATACGCGGTACTTTTGCATATAATATCAATGTAAAAATAGAAAAGAAATAAATATGACGATCAGAGAATTTAAAGAGCACGTAAAAACAAGGAAACTCCTTGATACAGAAGAAATCCATCAATTCATGGATATCATGAGTAACGAAGCGAGACGTATCACATTTCAACTCAACACGACATATCATACGCCCAACGAGGTACGAGAACTGCTTTCAGAACTGTTCGGTTATCGTGTTCCCTCTTCATTTCGTGTATTTCCTCCGTTTTACACGGATTTCGGTAAGAACATTACTATTGGCGAAGATGTGTTTATCAATGCCTGCTGCCACTTTCAAGATCATGGTGGGATTACAATCGGTGACGGTTGTCAGATCGGGCATAATGTAGTTTTCGCCACACTCAACCACGGACTGCTACCCGAAGAACGCAAGTCCACCCAACCCGCCCCAATCGTACTCGGCAAGAACGTGTGGGTAGGCTCCAATGCCACCATTCTTCAAGGAGTAAGCATCGGGAACAATGCCATTGTCGCAGCGGGAGCAGTAGTAACCAAAGATGTCCCGTCTGATGCCGTCGTCGGTGGAGTGCCGGCAAAGTTTATCAAAACAATCCGATAAAACAATCACTTCATTATAACATATATCATGTATCATTATGAACAAAGTTTTTTTATTTTTATTATTCAGCTTTTTAACAATAACGAGTATGGCACAAGAAAAAATCAAACAGACAGCCGGGCGCGATCAACTTGGTGATTTTGCCCCTAAATTTGCGGAACTCAACGACGATGTCCTTTTCGGCGAAATCTGGAGCCGCACTGACAAACTCAGTCTGCGTGACCGTAGTTTGGTTACGATCACTTCACTCATTAGCCAAGGTATAACGGATAACTCACTGACGTTCCATCTCCAGTCGGCCAAGAATAACGGTATCAGTCGCACGGAGATATCCGAAATCATCACACATATAGGTTTTTATGCAGGATGGCCGAAAGCATGGGCCGCTTTTCGGCTTGCCAAGGAGGTATGGGCAAAAGATACAACCGGGGTAGATGCAAAGGCCGCTTTCCAGCGTGAAATGATATTCCCGATAGGAGAACCTAACACAGCCTATGCACAGTATTTCACCGGTAATAGCTACCTTGCACCCATATCGCATGAACAGGTTAATATCTCCAATGTCACGTTCGAACCCGGTTGCCGAAATAATTGGCACGTTCATCATGCGAAGAAAGGTGGCGGACAGATGTTGATCGGTATAGCAGGCCGCGGCTGGTATCAGGAAGAGGGTAAACCGGCGGTAGAGATTCTTCCCGGTACAGTCATACATATCCCTGCCAACGTGAAACACTGGCATGGTGCAACAGCCGAAAGTTGGTTCGCACACCTTGCATTCGAAATTCCCGGGGAAGACTCCTCTAACGAATGGCTGGAACCTGTGACTAATAAAGAATACAATAGACTCCCCCAATAATGACAGATCAATTATGTACAAAATTATATTCGTATTTCTGGCAATAATGGGCATAGCCACTGCATCATGTGCCCAACAAAAACAAGGCGCAAACAGAAAGCAGCCCAATAACAAAGTGTTTATAGCCTACTTCTCGGCGACAGGAACTACAGCAGGTGCTGCTGAAAAATTGTCTAAGGTTACAGGTGGAGAACTTTATGAAATTACTCCAGCCCAACCCTATACAAATGCTGACCTCAATTGGAATAACAAACAATCGCCCAGTTCGTTGGAAATGAATAATCCGAAGTCACGTCCGGCCATCCGGAAATCTTCCATAGATATCGCCGATTATGACGTGATTTTCGTCGGCTATCCTATCTGGTGGAATCTTGCTCCACGTATTATCAATACATTCATCGAGAGCTATCATTTGAAAAACAAGACAATCATCTTGTTCGCCACATCGGGAAGCAGTAGCATCACTAACAGTATGGCAACTCTGAAGAAAAGTTATCCCGAACTGATCTGGAAAGAGGGAAAACTGCTGAATGGAATGAACGAAAACGATATCCGCGAATGGATCAGTAAATTGGACTATTGACCAATTGTGGTTTCGAAGTCGCCTGTATAAAAGCAACAAAAAAGATTGTGGTATCGGAGTGCTAAAGATGATCCCTGCCTCATGTACGAATCATTTAAAACTGTACAAAACAGTTCAGACAGATTCGCGCATGGGGCAGATGCAGATTCAGACGCAAGAAATGAAAGAATAAGAAGGACAAAGAAATGAATGGACAATAAACCACTCTTCCTATTTTGCATTTCAGAATTTTTACGTAATTCTGGAAGATTTTTCTTAGAGCCTTATACAAAGGACTTTGGGAGAATTACCCATTTTTGAGGTAATGACTTAGCAACTGTGCTATTTAACGCATTCTGCCTTGAAATGCTTTCAAGTAACTCTATTGAATACAAAAGTACAAAATAAATCTGAAATTCACGAGGACTTTTTAGCCATAAATATTCAACCACCTATACTCTTCTCCTATTTGTATAGGATAGAACAGTTTAAGAAGTCGATTGTTTTGACGTTTCCTTGTCTTCAAAACAACATTAGCAATATTTACCTTAGGTATGTCTAATTTACATTTGCCTATTTGATAATTAATTGCATTATTCATCCATTTGATTTGACTATTGGGAATGTCAGTAAATGCATAATAACCACACCATTGGGCAATAGCTTTTTTAATAAAAAATTCTTTTTCTTCAGAAGTCGATGTGCATTTGAGTATGGTTTTAATTTTCCCGATTAGCTGATAACAACATTCTTTTGTCGGAAATAAATTTTGGCCATCAAAGATTACACCTAAATATTTCATACTATTATTCTTTGGATTTAAAAAAATAGCTGTTTTTGCATCAGAGGAATTTTTCAAAGGATGTATGACTAATTTTCGAGTATCCAATAAGTATTTCTCAACTTGAGATAATATAAGCTGAGCTTCCTCAATATTAGGTACAGAGAATACTATATCATCTGCATATCTAACCATCTTCCAATCATTAGATATGGCTAATCTATCTAATTCATAAAGATACAAATTGCTTAATATCGTTGAAATGGGATTTCCTTGAGGTATTCCCCCTTTAGGAAATTTATCAATATCGCTTTTTTTAAGGGCAGAATAGTCAACTATAGGATTAATACTTTTGTAAATCAAGCTCTTCACATATTCATCTATTGGATATTGACTTAACAAATGAGTAAGAATTCTCTTGTCAATTTCATCAAAAAAATGCTTAATATCTATTTTTAACAGGATGTTTTCTGGATTATGTATCCTCTTTAATCGAATTAGAGCATCTCTAGTACTTTTCCCTTTTTGATAAGCATAACTAACAGAGCTAACACGATTAAATACAGGTGCTAAAGAATCTGACAAATAGTCACTCATAGCTTTTAATACGAGTTTATCTCTAATGGTTTTTGGAATGATGAGCGGCCTATAACCTCCATCCTTTTTCGGAATTAGAGTTGCTTTCCATTTACTAAAATTATAATCTTTCCGTTGAAGATGTCGTTCTATAACTGCTAATCTTGTTTTATAGGTCTTTGTAAAAGAATTAAGGTATGGCATAAAATTTTCATCATTATTCTTTTTCTTCTCGAAAAAACTGTTCCATGCATCATATAAGAATTTACGCCACTTCATAATTATTGCAGTTTAAAAGTAAAGCAAATATATTTTGAATATAAAATTAAGATAACGACATATATTTTTCATAGAATAATGCCGTTATTTAAACTCTTAAGGTCTTGATATTCAAATATCACATCAATAATTATCAATTGTAATGTTATTATCTATGTTAATATCGTGTGTATCTGTTCGTACAAAACGAGCTCGTATCTTTAACTTTTCTTTCTTTTCATTTCCATGATTATCTACAATTGTCACAGGGATAAAATTATCGCCATCTTCTAAGTGCATGTTCACCGTAGCTTGTAATGGATTTTTTTCTTTTGTTAAGTCAAATATAAATTGTTTAGTTGACAGCCATTTTGCAAGTATCCCTTCTCTGGATACAATAACCTTTTGGACATCACCGTTATATGATATATGTAAACTTACATTGCATTCAAGTCCATTGCCATCCCAATCCGCAACATAAACATTACATTGTCCGTATATAAGAGGCTTTTTGGGTGGTATTTTTATTCGTATTTCGTTTCCAAAAGAGATTATACTTTTATCATTAATATTCTCACCTTCATTAGGAGCCAAATTATCTATTGCTACAAGACCCAACGGTTGTATTTTGTACCTCCAATCATTGTTTATGGCCACCAAACATATACATTTATATCCATTACTATTAGATTTCCGATAACAATCCATACCACCTCCAAGAACTTTTGAGCACAAGTCAAAATCATTAGATATGATATCTTCTACAAATTCTTCAATTTCTTTTGCGGAAGAACAAGCGTACAACACATAATAATCTGCCACAATAGAAGAATTGACTTTGTACTTCAAACCAGAGAAACCATGAATGACTGGGATAGTTGAATTTGTTACATATTCTATCGTATTAGTTTTGGACAATTGATTAACTAACCCACGTAACAAATGTATGTTTACATCATCCAAATATTCTTTCTTTCTAAATAGCCACTTTTTAATATCAACAGTTTGCGTAGGGTTGGAAAATTTAGACAGTAATGGAGCACATTGCCCTAAAATTGAAAATATAGCATCTTCCTCGTAGTATGGTGAAATATTATAATTGTAGGCTGTATCTATTTCGTTTTCAACAACGACTTTAATTTGCAGCACATTATTATTCTTTAAAGCTCGTAGAGCAGTTTCATTCTTATCTTTACATTTTCTTATAATATCAAGCAACGATAAAGAAATAGAATTCTCTTTACCCCCATTAAATAACATAACATTTTCATTTTGTACAGATATGGAGATATTTTTATTTGATATATGATCAATTGACAATGTGTCAGTTGCAAATCCAATAATAGACTTGGAACATTTTGACGCAGTATTGCCATTGTTGCATGACGAACAACCAATCAGCAATACCATCAAAAGTGTATAGAGAATTTTATTGTACATATTTTCCAAATTTTGATTTTTTGGGAACTGAACGAGTTTGCGAGTCTTTCTTTAATGGGGTGTTTGATGATTTCTTTTGCTCTGAAATCGTCTTTGCTTGAGGCTTAAAAGGAGCTTGCATAGATACCAATTCATTATATACGCGCGCTCTCATGCTCTCTGATTTGCAGGCAAAAGTAAACCAGTCCACTAATATATTTTCTGACTCATTACCTGTTTTACGAACAACAATATTTCCTAGGCTTGCAAACCAAGTGTTGTAATTATACCCCGTTCCTTTTTCTATTTTCACCTTTCTCTAATTTACTTCAACAGAATAATAACTTTTATACGACTGATTTCCAGATGTATATTAAAAAATTAAAATACCATTTTCAATATGCATATTTCGCACTTCATATGGAGTTCTACTCATTAGTTGTTTTCCCTTGTAGTATTCGGGTAACTCTATAGATGATTTGAATTCATTTATAAGTTTCTGTAAGTCTTGTTACGCATAGATGTTCAAATTAATGGTCATCAATATTAGAATCGTTAATAAGAGAAACCGTTTATTCATAACATATCTTTTGCTAAGAGTTTTTTATAAAAAATCAAGTTGTCTCAATCCGACTGCAAAAGTACAAAAAATCCGTTATATGTCATTCTACTATCACGGACTTTATTTTGATTTACAATTGCATACCTTTATTTTGTCTTGGTTTCGGTATTCCGATAGCTTCTCTAAACTCGTTCATCTTCCTTCTGAACCTGTTTACGTGTGATACCCCGTCAATCTTAAAATCGAACTTCCCGTTTTCGTCCTCCTTGATGGAGCAGACGGAATGCTTGGTATCAAAACTTTGGTTGAACTCCGAAGAGTAGAGTTTGCCTTTTATAGTAATATCCTTGAATGTGCATAACCTTCGGATAATACCGTCATCGAAACCCAAGCGGTCACGTAGGAAATTTATTGTCGGTATCAGGTTTTCCACATACGGAAAATAACGCTTGACAAAGTCCGTAAACTCGGACAGTTTGCGGTGTCGCTGCTCGTAAGTATACGTTATCTCCTGCATGTGCTTCGCCTGTTGCTGTTCCCTTTGTCGGACTTCTTCTTCAAGTTCAGATACACGCTCATGTAAATCCCTGTTCTCCCTCTCCAACGTCTTGACCTTGTTACTACCGAAAAGAGAACCGACACTTTCTGCAATGTTGGTCGCTGCGGTAGTGGCTGCTCCTCTCAGTTTCTCAGTCTGCACCTCTTTCTTGGCTTGGCGAAGTTCCTGCTGTGCTGCTTCTTTCTGCTCCTGCAAATCCACCACTTCCACTTTGAGGCTGTCAGCGAGTTTCGTTGTTTCGTCGTAATACTGCTGCGTGGACTTGTGCCATGCCTTCGAGCCGTCTATGCCACGCTGCAATCCGTACTTCGCCATCGCAATAGCATAGGTGTCTTGGTAGGACTTCAATTTCAAGCGTGTCATGATATCATCGGCACACAACCTTACGGTGTCGGTCGGCTTCTTGCGGTATCGCTTCTTCGTTTGTTCCTCCCTTTTCCTGCGCTTGTGTTCCCCCTTGACGATGGGGACGAGCGTGGCGTGTATGTGCGGTGTTTCCTCGTCCCGATGCAGGTGCGCCGCTACGATGTTCTCCTTTCCGAACGTGTCGGCAAAGTATTTCATATTCGGCACACCACTCGTCCAACGCCCTCCCTTTCGATGCGTTCCATGTCCTCGTGTGTTCCCGATACGTTGATGCAGATTGCCTGTACTTGGTTGTTGCCGATTTTACGTGTCAGTCCCGCTTCTTCCAATCTTTTCTGAATAACTAACTGCCGAACGGTCTTTAATGCCGTCGGGGTACGCAACGAGTTTTCGGTTTAGGTGTGTTCGTGTCGGATCGGCGTTCTTCGGGATGATGAAACGCTCGATGTGGGCGGTTGTTCCGCTGTCGGAACCGTGTGTCTTTTCCATGTGTAATACTACAAATCCCATATATTTTTCCTTTCTTTTTTGGCTTGTGAAACAATAAATTCGACTATCTTCGGGAGCGGCAAAGAGGCGTCCCCGATGGGGTGTGCAGAAGGGCTTGCCCCTTGCCCTATTGGGAAATTTTCAGCGATACGGAGTATTGCGACTCGGAAAATTTCCTAATAAGCTACGATATTTTCCGTTGGCAAATATCCGTGTGGCTACAAGCGTTCACCCGCCCTACATCTTCAGCCCTCGTTTTTTCGGTGGCTGCATCATCCGTCTTGCGGATTGAACTTGCCGTTCCTGCTTTATGGGTTCTACCGATTGAGACAAAGGTTTGCCGCACAAATAGTCATTCAAGTCCTTATACTCACGATAGTACAGCGACTTGTCAAGCAGACATTCACCGAACTTTGCTTGCAGGTGCTCACAAACTGTCTGTCCTGCCGTGTCATTATCGAAGAAGCAACCAATTTTGGAATAGGTTGCCAACAACTTTCAATGAATTGAGGTAAAAATGGATTGTGCAAATGAAAAACTCCCGAAAAACGAATGTCGGATTACGCTTTTCAGGAGAAAACAAGAATGCCTGTCGTACATACTTACTGACTTGCTGACCTCATTACGCCAGTACTGTGTTCAAACTCTACGAAAGATATTCGGTCTTGGCTGTATCTGTACCATTCAGCGAAAAGAAGATGGTTTGTTTTTCTTTTCGCAAGTACAGTCTTTCAAGAACGGTATTGCGCACCCTCTCCGCTCCGAATGTACCGATACGGAAAGCAAGGGCGATTATCGTTTCAAGGTTGTAAACCTCCATGTTGCATTTGCACGATATGCGTATAGTGCGCTTTATTCGCATTCCCTTAAAACTCCGCTCTTGCAAAGTGCCTTTACTCCTGCACGGAAAGTCGGGGTGGTTACTCCGAATAATTCGCAGATTTCCCACTCGGTCATGGCGGTTGTGCCTATATCGTTCAGCATGACAATGTTGCCGTTATTGTCCGTTGAGATAATGTTTCGTTTCATGGCTTCGCTTGGTTATGGGGTACACTTCCGAATGATGCGTTCAGCTTGTTTCCGAATATCGTGAGGTCATTGTCAAGTTTCTGCGTGGTTATCTTCGCATAGATTTGAGTTGTGAGAATGTTCGTATGCCCCAAAACACGGCTCACGCTTTCAATGGGCATCCCCTTACTAAGAGCCAACGTTCCAAAGGTATGACGTGCACAATGATAAGAGATTCGCTTTTCTATTCCGCATTCCGTTATCACCTTTTTTAGCTGCTTGCACATCGTCCAATAGTTGATTTTTCCAAAAACCAACTTATCTTCCGACAGGTGTCTGTACCGTTTGATTATCTGCAAGGGAATATCAAGCAGCTTCACTTGGAAAGGAACATTCGTCTTGTGGCGTTTGGCGATAATCCATTTCTCACCATTCACTTCCACTATTTCGTCCGTCGTAAGCTCTTTCATATTCACGAAAGACAAGGAGGTAAAACAGGCGAATATGAGTAGGTCTCGCACCAATGCAAGGGTGGGATTGTCAAACTCATACGCCATGATTCTTTTGATTTCATCCTCTGTCAGAAACTCACGCTCCTTTACATTCGGGCTGATGTAGAATTGCGTAAACGGGTTTCTCGGTATCAGTCCGTTATAATGCGCACGCATCACGACACCTTTCAGCCAAATGGTAGCGTTTTTCAGTCCCCGTTCGGCGGTAAGATAAGCCGCAAACTCCTTGATAAAATCGGGTGTAAGTTCCAACATGGACATATCCGTCCGTTTGCAGAACGACTTGATAAAGGCTGCGACATAATTTCTTGCCCTTACCTTGACCTTGTATGCGGTCTTTGCTGACACGTTTCAGAAAATTGGCGCAATCCTTGTCGAAAGCCTTTACCAGTGTCTCATACTCACTTCCTATCCCTTGATAGGCATTGCGCACCATTTCAGCCGTAACGTATGCTTCTCAGTCTAATATGCGCTGGTAGTGCTTGATGATTTGCGCCTTGATGTTATCCAAAGTGTGGTTGATGTCCCGTGCCTCAATGCTCTTGCCTTTGGCTCGGTTGCCTTTCGCATCCCAAAGGGTTTTCGGGATGGTCTGTTTACAACTGAACTGCGCTACAGTCCCGTTGATTGTCACTCGTCCCATGATGGGGACAATACCGTTTTTCTCCTTGCTGCCGTTCACGTAGAACAGCACTTTGAATGTACTTCTTGCCATACTCGTTTTTTTGTTTGCAAAGTTAAATATCAACGAGTTAGACCTTGATACGCAAATCGGTGACAAACGGTGAAATAGCATCCGGCATATGTTAAATCTCACTTTTTATCGGGTAATGATTAGCAAACCGTTCTCTTTTTTAAATCCGCTTTTCTTTGCGTTTTTCGTTTTTTCGGCTTGGCATCGTTTGACACCGTAACAACATTGATATTAAGTTATTTAGCGTCATTTATCCCGTTTTTCTCGGTTATTCCATAGATTTTACGTATCTTTGTTTGCAGGGAGTTGTTTGATAGCGCAATACTTCAAAGCCTCTTGAGAATTTATTTTTCGAGCCGGTATCCTTCCTGCTGATTTATTAAAAAATAAAACACCTTATTACTATGATCGTACAGGATTTAAATTTTGATCAAACAGTCGCCATGGCAAAAGCCAAAGCGGAAAGCATGATACAAAACGGACTTTATTCACGTTTCGGGTTATCCGAAAAAGAGAGACTGGACAAAGCCCTTCTAGGCTGTATCGGAGAGTTGGCATTCCAAAAACACCTGAAAAATCTGGGAATCCCATTCGAATTGGACCAGACAGATTTCCAATCCCATCACTCCGATGAATTTGACGTAAAAGTAAACGGTGCCAAAATTGATATCAAAGTAGCAAAGAAAACAACTGCCAACCCTCCAACCGACAATTGGACCTATGGTTATCCACAAGAGCAGCACCCCGAAACCAAAGATTACGTCGTTGTAGGTTGGGTAGACTTCAACAGAAAAGAAGTTGGCTTTTATGGTTGGATCAGAGGAAAGCAAATTGTGGAATTTAAAGTTGTCACCCAAAATTCTTATGCCAAGTATCCCTATCTGACACCTAACCATGAATTCAAATGGGGATGTCTCACCAAGGATTTGAATGAGATTTTGAAGTAAAACGATTAAATTATCCTTGAAAAAGACTCTTCATTGAAGTTTTTTCATTTTTCTTCAGAAATTCGTAGGGTATTCTCCGTTTGAACGATCTTATATACAGAAAGCAAACTATTATTCACCCTTTAAACTCTGAAAAAGATGAAAACGCAATGGATAAGATCAATCGGATGTATACTGGCAGTTTTGATTCTGTCGGGCATCATGCCACTGGCTGCACAGGACAATGCGGAAAGATACACCACGATCAGTGGAGTGGTCAAAGACAAACTCAACAAAAAGAAACTGGAGTATGTCAATGTATCGATACCGGGAAGCAGTGTCGGTACCGTCACCAACGCAGACGGTGAGTTTACTCTAAAGATTCCCGAGTCGGTTCAGGCCAAAGACATTGAAGCCTCACATGTAGGTTACCTCAATTCCCGTATCCCTTTAAAAGAAGAAAATCCCACAGAACGGATTGTCTGGCTCACTCCTTATGCCAACCTGCTTAGTGAAATCCTGGTAAGAGCCAGAGATCCACGCAGCATTGTGGAAGAAGCACTTCGCAAGATTCCGGCCAATTATAGTCCCCAGAGCAACATGCTCACAGGATTCTACAGGGAATTGGCTCAAAAAGGGCGTCGTTATATCAATATTTCAGAGGCTGTAATCGATATTTATAAAACGCCCTACAATGAAACTGTCGAACACGATCGGGTTCAGATTTACAGAGGACGCAGACTGTTGAGCCAAAAACAGAGTGACACACTGGCTGTAAAATTACTCGGAGGCCCCAATATGGCCATTTATATGGATATAGTAAAGAACCCGGACTGCCTGTTGGCTCAAGAAGACCTATTGTTCTACGAATTTCGAATGGAAGACCCGACCAGCATTGACGACCGATCCCAGTATGTCATCAGCTTCCGTCCAAGAGTAAAATTATCCTATCCCTTATGCTATGGTACACTCTACATCGATAAAGAGCGACTGTCATTCACACGCGCCGAGTTTAACCTCAGCATGGATGATAAGAATAAAGCCACTCAAGCTATCTTAAGAAAAAAACCTTTCGGACTGCGTTTCAAACCGGTAGAAGTATCATACCTGATATCATACAAAAACCTGGGAGGGATCACTTACTTGAGTTATATCCGGAACAATATCCGCTTTAAGTGTGACTGGAAGCGTAAACTGTTTTCTACCAACTATACCATCTTATCGGAAATGGTGGTTACGGACAGGAAAGAAAACAATATTACAGCTATTCCATATAAAGCAGCATTCAAACAAAATCATGTATTCTCAGACAAAGTGGATAACTTTACCAGTGACAACTTTTGGGGAGGCTATAATATCATAGAGCCTACAGAGTCATTGGAGCATGCAGTAAACAAATTAAAAAAACAGCAGAAGCAGTAATCACTTTTTATAGTATCTTTGACGAACTCTAACTCCCGATATATCCCCCAATATGCTGAACGACGTATTTATACTTACTCAAATAAAAGAAGGCAATATAAAGGCATTTGAAACATTATTCCGCCAATATTATACTCCGCTTCGCCTATACGCCGCCAGCATAACGGGTGAACCGGACGTAGCCGAAGAAATCGTCGAAGAATTGTTCTATGTATTCTGGAAGGATCGGGAAAAACTTGAGATTTTTCATTCTGTCAAGAACTATCTCTATCGGTCTGTACGTAACCGCTCTATCCAGTATTGCGAACATCAGGATGTCAAAAGGCGCTATCAGGATGCGATTTTATCCGTTCCGGTAAATATAGCTTCACCCGATCCGCAAGAGCAGATTGAGTACAAAGAACTGCAACAAATTATAAACCGAACCCTTGAGAAACTACCGGAGCGCCGTTTGCATATCTTCCGACTACACCACACAGAAGGAAAAAAGTATTCGGAAATAGCCTCTCTCCTCTCACTATCGGTGAAAACAGTAGAGAAAGAAATGACCCGGGCACTCCGGACTTTACGAAAAGAAATTGAGAATTATATCCAGATATCATGAATCGAATCGAAAAAAACAAGACCCAAACCGATCAGGCGTGGAACAAATTACACAATCGCCTGGAGACAGACGGGCTGTTACCAACGGTGACAGAACGTCGTTTTGCCACACGTCCGACCGCATGGATCGGCATAGTAGCCATTGCAGCTATTATAAGCCTATGTGTTTACCTGCCTACGGTGTTACGGACCGACCGCCATCTTTCCGGAGGTGAACTATTGGTCAAAGCAAACAAAGAAGAGAGCATACTGGTCACCACGCTTGAGGATGGTTCCGTTGTCTATCTGTCAGAGCAGACTTCACTGGAATATCCCAAACATTTTTCTAAAAAAAGAAGAGAAGTGAGTTTGAAAGGAAACGCCCTTTTTGACATAGCGGGCAATCGTGCACGTCCTTTCTTCATCGAAACCGGAAAAGTACAGATCGAGGTGATAGGTACCGCCTTTCATGTGAGAAACAGTGGCAACTCTCCATTCGAATTAGCAGTTCAGAGAGGTGAGGTAAAAGTTACTCAAAAGCAGAATGGCCAGGAAATACATGTCAAGGCCGGAGAGACCGCTACTTTATTGGGCGATGAATGGCAGTTGACTGTGACCGAGAATTCCAAACAGTTTACCCGATACATGCAAAATATGCGTTTCAAAGACGAACAGTTGGATCACATCCTGCATGCCATCAACCTTCGCCAGACGGAAATACATCTGCAAAGTTCCCCGGAACTGGGGAAACATGTACTGACGGTTTCGTTCTCAGAGGATTCTCCTGAGAAAATGGCCGAGCTAATCGGCCTTGCACTGAACCTGAAGTGCACACGCAATCAAAACATAATCACCCTCTCCGAGTAATCCCGGAATCAAAACCCAAAAACAATGAAAGCCTCGAAAAGTCTCTGCCTACAATGCCTGTTCACCTGTCTGCTATTATTCATAGCAGCCCGGGTAAAGGCGGATGACTCCGGTATACTCGATCGTATCATCCGGTTACCGAAAAGTGAAATGACCGTTTATAAACTACTTTCTAAAATAACGGAAGAGACAGGATACCTGTTCATCTACGACAGCAAACTGGTTGACAATGAACGTACGGTAAAGTTGAAAGGTGGAAAACAGACCGTACGCCAAGCCATTTACAGTATAATTGGTAATGACAACCTTAAACTACGTTCGGTAGACAAACACATCATCATTTATCGACCGGAAACGGCATTAAGTATAAGTAAGGAAGAAGGTTTATGCAGAGACAGCACACTCTCATTCACTCTTGAAGGAACATTAATAGACCAACTATCCAGAGAGCCGATCCCCTATGCTACCGTAGGTGCCGAGGGTTCCTCCATCGGTAGTGTCACCAATCAAAACGGGAGTTTCAGGCTTCATCTGCCCGATTCCCTCCGAAACGGCCGGATTCGCTTTTCACATCTGGGCTACGTACCGCAAACCACGGATGCATCCCTACTTGCCGGACGAAACGGAACTTTTGCTCTGGAGCCTAAGGTAATTCCCCTGCAAGAGGTTATTGTACGCATTGTCAATCCGGTGCGTCTATTGAGAGAGATGCTGCAATTCAGAAAAAAGAATTATTCCAAAGTCCCTGTCTATCTGACCTCTTTCTATAGGGAGGGTATCGAGCAAAAGAACCGGTTTGTCAGCCTGACTGAGGGAATATTCAAGATATATAAGGCTTCGTCAAGTACCCCGGAAAAGACCGACCAGGTAAAGTTGTTGAAAATGCGCCGTATCACTAACCAAGCTGTAAAGGATACCTTAATTGCTAAAATGAAATCGGGTATTCATGCCAGCATCGAGTTAGACCTAATCAAAAGTTTGCCGGATTTTCTGCTTCCGGACTCCAAAGAATGTGTCTATGTCTACACTTCCAGCGACCTTGCTGTTATCGATAACCGGCTTGCCCATGTAGTCTCCTTTGAACAGCGTCCAAGTATCAAGTATCCCTATTATTGCGGTGAACTCTACATCGACTCGGAAAACAGCGCCCTGCTCCGGGCACGATTCGAGTTGACTCCACGGTATATACATAAAGCAGCCAACATGCTGGTTGAGAAAAGAAGCCGCAACATCCGGATTATTCCCCAAAAGGTGGTTTATACCGTATCCTATAAACCTTGGAAACAGACATATTACATCCACCATGTACGCGGAGACTTACACTTTAAAATAAAACAAAAGAACAAATGGCTCAACAATACCATCCTACATACATGGTTTGAAATGGTCACCTGCAAGATAGAAACGGATAATGTCAGCCGTTTCGACCATAATGAGCGGTTGTCCGTACATACCATCTTTGCGGAAACTCCATTTGTATACGACAAAAGCTTTTGGGAAGATTTCAATGTAATTCCTCCTGAAAAAGAGTTGAGTGAAGCCATAGAGAAGATTTCATCGAAAATCGAAGAGACAGAAAATTAAAGCAATTGCCGACACTGTTTATTTCTTCAAGTTCACTCCCCTTTCGGCAATATATACTCCGCTCAGAATCAGTGCCGATCCCAATAAAGCAACTATTGTGATGGTTTCGTCGATCACAATGGCAGAGGTCAGCAAAGTAATAAGGGGAACTACATAAATATAACTGGTGGCACAAACCACTCCCAATTGTTTCACTGCCGTATTCCACATAATATAGCACAGCATCGAAGCAATCACCCCCAGAAAAAGCAGATTTAGAGCGACAACGGGCCGGAACAGGATATGTATATCCGTCTGTAAAGGATACACTAAGAATAGGGGTAAAAGAGTCACCAAACCATAAAAGAAAACTTTCCGTGTAATGAACAATGTCGGATAATGAGTATTCATCCTCCTGAGAAGCAAGCAATAAAAAGCCCACATTAATGCAGCTATCAGGGTCAGAATATCACCGGCCGGACTAAGCTGCAAAATGAAACTACCATTAAACACAACCAGTCCCACTCCGATAAGCGCCATCAAAGAACCGCCTATCAGACGTGCTTTTAATTTATCACCCTTATAGAAAAAGGGTGCCAACAGTGCAGTCAGAATAGGAGTCGTACAGATAATTAACGATACATTGGAAGCAAGCGTCATACCTAATGCCGTATTTTCGGCTACAAAATAGAGCGAACCTCCACATAGTCCGAGTCCTACAAACCGCAGTTCGTCCTGCCAACTCTTAGCCAGCAACACACGAGGAGAGAAAAACCAGATGCAAATATATGCCAATAAAAAACGGTAGAATAAAATATCGACAGGTGACAGACCATATTTTATTAAAACTTTAGTAGCAACGAAAGTTGTTCCCCATATCATTACTGTCACCGCTGCCATCACATGATACCATCCGGCCGTTCTCTGAGTTGTTTTCATATTCTTCTATAAATTTTCTCCGCAAAGATAAGGATTGCAGCCGGAAGAAAGTCGTATCTTTGCCACTCATTTCTTATTAAATAATATCATGCAAGGAATCAAGAATCTGACTCAAGGTCCTATCAATAAACAATTGTTTAACCTGGCGATGCCCATTATGGCTACCTCGTTTATCCAAATGGCATATAGCCTGACAGATATGGCTTGGGTAGGGCGTTTGGGGAGTGAAGCCGTCGCCGCCGTCGGTTCGGTAGGTATCCTGACCTGGATGTCGGGTTCCATTTCCTTACTGAACAAAGTAGGTTCCGAGGTCAGTGTAGGTCAGTCCATCGGAGCACAAAATCATGAAGATGCCCGTAATTTCGCCTCACACAACATTACTATCGCCCTTATTATTTCACTTTGCTGGGGTGGACTGCTTTTCCTGCTTGCACGTCCCATCATCGGTATCTACGAACTGGAAGCACATATCACCGAAAATGCAATCGCTTATCTGCGCATAATCTCTACCGGATTACCTTTCATTTTTCTTTCGGCAGCCTTTACCGGTATTTATAATGCCGCCGGAAGAAGTAAGATACCATTCTACATCAGTGGTACCGGATTGGTATTGAATATCCTCCTCGATCCCCTTTTCATCTTCGGTTTCGGGCTGGGTACCAACGGAGCAGCCTATGCTACTTGGATTTCGCAAGCAGCAGTATTCGGCATTTTTATCTATCAATTACGTTGCAGAGACGCTTTACTGGGACGATTCTCTTTCTTTACCCGGTTAAAGAAAAAATATACCCATCGTATCCTTAAATTAGGTTTACCGGTAGCTACCCTTAACACCTTGTTTGCTTTCGTCAATATGTTCCTTTGCCGTACAGCATCCGAACAAGGAGGGCATATCGGATTGATGACCTTTACCACCGGAGGGCAAATTGAGGCTATCACCTGGAATACATCACAAGGATTCTCTACTGCCTTAAGCGCATTCATTGCCCAGAACTATGCAGCCGGACGAACAGACCGTGTGATCAAATCGTGGCATACGACTTTGTTGATGACTTCAATTTTCGGTACGCTCTGCACCCTGCTTTTTGTATTTTTCGGAAACGAAATCTTTGCTCTCTTTGTTCCCGAACAAGCCGCTTATGAAGCAGGAGGCGTGTTTCTCCGCATCGACGGTTATTCACAACTCTTTATGATGCTCGAGATCACGACACAAGGTGTATTCTACGGTATCGGACGCACCATTCCACCTGCCATTATCAGCATCACCTGCAACTACATGCGTATTCCGCTCGCCATTCTGTTTGTCCGCATGGGCATGGGAGTAGAAGGTATCTGGTGGGCTGTTTGCGTCACTACTGTTGCCAAAGGGCTTATTCTGGCCGGTTGGTTTGCATTGATTAAACGGAAAGTGTTGTCGCGCCCGATACTCTGAAAAGAAAAAGCATAGCTTAGACAACAAAAGCACATATCTTCTTGTTTTTTTTACAAGGTAAATGACAGGCAAAACAAATAATCTGTATATTTGCCACGTTTTTATAAAATGGAAGTATCCATTTAATTATTAACTATATAAAAAGAGCTTAATTATGAAGAAAATTAAATTTATGGCTTTGTTTCTAAGCATGGCGCTTGTTTTCGGAAGTTGTGGAAGCATGAATAATACAGCTAAGGGTGGTGTCATCGGCGGTGGTTCGGGAGCGGCCCTGGGAGCTATTATCGGTGGTATTGCCGGTAAAGGAAAAGGTGCTGCTATCGGTGCTGCAGTAGGTACTGCCGTAGGTGCCGGAGCAGGTGTTCTCATTGGTCGTAAGATGGACAAGAAAGCTGCTGAGGCTGCAAAGATCAAAGACGCACAAGTAGAACAAGTTACTGATAACAATGGTCTGGCTGCCGTAAAGGTAACTTTCCCCTCAGGTATACTTTTTGCATTCAACTCTTCTGCACTAAGTGCAGCATCTAAACAATCATTGGCTGAATTTGCCAATATCCTGAAAGAAGATCCGACAGTCGATGTAGCCATTATCGGTCATACCGATAAAGTAGGCAGCTACGAAGCTAACCAGAAAGTATCGGCCAACCGTGCATACGCCGTTGAAAATTATCTTCAGGCATGTGGCGTTAAACCTTACCAATTCAAAAAGGTGGAAGGTGTAGGCTACTCACAATACAACGAGTCGGAAACACCGGAACAAAACCGTCGTGTAGAAATATTTATGTACGCCAGTGAACAGATGATTAAAAACGCTGAAGCCGGTAAATAACGATTTCATAATACACCCCCAGGTGTTTTATGCCATGTGCCAATATACTGTTTACTCCTTCATACAAAAAGGATGGTAAGTCAGTATATTGGCACATTCGTATAACCAACAAGATCACACACAATGAAACTCCGGAAACCCTTTCGCATTCTGCGCAATCTGATCCTTTTTTTCTTTATCTCCTCGATCGGTGCCGTCATTTTCTATCGATTCGTGCCGGTATATGTCACTCCACTTATGATTATCCGCTCTGTCCAGCAACTCGTTTCGGGAGAAAAAGTGGTATGCAAGCATACGTGGGTACCATTTGATAAAATCTCTCCCAGCCTGCCCATGGCGGTGATTGCTTCGGAGGATAACCGCTTTGCCTCTCACAACGGATTCGACATGATAGAAATCAAAAAAGCGATGAAGGAAAACGAAACCCGGAAAAAGAAACGGGGTGCCAGTACCATCAGCCAGCAGACAGCGAAAAACGTCTTTCTTTGGCCACAATCTTCGTGGATACGAAAAGGATTTGAGGTCTACTTTACATTTCTGATTGAAACTTGCTGGTCGAAAGAACGGATTATGGAAGTATATCTAAACTCCATCGAGATGGGTAAAGGTATTTACGGTGCTCAGGCAACCGCTAAATATAAATTTAAAACGACAGCTGCCAAACTGACCCGGGGACAGTGTGCCCTGATCGCAGCAACTTTACCAAATCCAATACGATTCGACTCGGCACACCCCTCACCTTATATCAAACGACGCCAAGGACAAATTCTGCGACTGATGAATCTGGTTCCGAAGTTCCCTCCTGTTGATAAGGAAAAAGCGAAAGGACAAGATACAAAAAAACAAAAGAATAAGAAAAAGAAGAAATAACAACTTCGCCAAACCGCCCCGATAATGTGAGGATAATATAGAAAAAAGAGGCCACTTCTGCAAAAAGCAGAAGCAGCCCCGGAGATTTATGTAAAACAGAAAATTACTGTTGAGGACCTGTACCAAAAGCCGGTGCCTCTTTATCATACCAGACACGTTCTTTGCTTAACGTCACAGGTGAATTACTCATCTCACCTTCATACGTATAGCCCTGTGCCTGATAGGCTGCAATTGTAATGTCACGGAGCAAATCAGAATCAAGAGGTTTGCTTACCGGGAAACGTCGAGGAATGACGTACTGGTCACCCAATAACGGATCAAAATCCTGATATGGCAACAAGGTACTGTTCTTCATTGGCACTCCCGAACGACGGGCGGTAACAAACATGTCCATCGGAAGCATCAGATAGTGAATATATTGCTGAATATAAACTTTCTCAAGGTCTTTACTCAAATCACCTGTCAGATGGTATGCATCATGTGACAGCATTTCATCAATCATGCCTTCTTTCAGGCTGATTGTCTTATCGTGTACATCGCCTGTGTAGGTTTTATCATAATAAGGAATATGATTCTTAGCGGAAACAAAATCATAACCACGAACAGACATCTCGACACCTGCACTCAAATACTGTTGTGCGGTCATCGGCAGATTGGCACCCAATAATTTGAATTCCGCCAGCAGGAGGTTGGTTTCACCTGCAGAGAAGTACAGTCCGTACCAGCCGTATTCTTCTTTATCCTGTACGGGAGCTACATCGGGAACATCGGGGAATGTGTAAATCAACAGACCTTTAATATTTTCGGTATTCCGGTAGGCAATCGGAGTATAGGTCTTTTTCGCACCGTCTTTGCTCAGCAAATAGAACAACTCGTTATTGGGGTCGAAATAGTCTTTGTACTCTTCCTTTTTATTGATATCCACTTGACAAGGAACTCCATAATAGCGTACCCAAGGCTCTCCGGGAGCTTTCCAGCTCTCAAAGTGTTTCTTTCCGTCCGCATCGACCGTATAGTTCACATTGGCTTCTACATAAGACGGTAAAGCTCTTTTTTGATCAAAGAAACCTTGAACTACATTAGAGTTGTAATCGTTCTTCTGGAAAAAGTAAAACAAACGAGGGTCACGATTGCTCACCATAAAATCGATTAACTGCTTAGTTCCCGCACCAACGGAAATATCATTGTTCCAGTTATTGTCTCTTTTACCTTTATTGAAAACAAAATCATCGTCAAGAGTTAAAATAAGACCGGCCGGATTCTGGGCAGCCTCATTCACAATGGCAATTGCACGAGCCTTGTCTTTATTAATCAGGCGTGCAGCAATTCTGAGTTTCAATGAGTTTGCCAGTTTAGCCCATTTATCAAGTTTTCCTCTATAAATAAAATCCTGCGCACCAAGCACGTCTTGCGGATTGTTCTCTCTCAGATAGTTAATTGTCTCGTCAAGCTGTTTCAGCCAGAGTTCGAACAATTCTTCCTGCGTATCGTATTTCGGAGTCAGAGTCCCACCATAACGGGCCATTTCTGCCTCTGAATATTGACGGGATCCATACATATCCGAGTCTTCAAGTCCCAAGTACACCAGCATCGGATTACATAAATAAGCAATATATTCGTATTTTACTTTTTCATCATCCGACATCAGACTGATCTGATGCTTTATTTCATTCGTATAACGAAGCACCTCGTTGACCTGATAGCCACAGCCGGTCTGAGTTACCATATTCAATTTGCTGGAGTTTCCACCTCCTGAGGCAGTTGCCTGCACCCAGGTAGACATTGCATCGAAACCAGCAAACCACTGAAGATAATCGGCCGGCTGAAAACTCATGGCACATTGAGTAAATAAATAGCGTACGTTCGGTTTTGAGACTGTGGAGGGATTGGTATTCTGTCCGGCAAATTCGTCTTTACAAGACGACATCAGGAAGCCTGTACCTACAACAGCCACAGCTGCCATATATAGATATTTTTTCATCATTTGTTTCATACTAAATATCACATTAAAGGTTTAGAAATCTACATTAATAGTCATCATATAATTAGCTGTGTAAGGTTCATAACCACGGATACGGAACTCAGAAGCCGTATTACCACGAACACTCTCAGGATTCAGATGGTTAGGCAACGAGTTATACAGATATCCCAGATTACGTGCAGAGAAGCTCAATCCCAATCCCTGGGCACCAAACTTACTTGCCACTGATTTCGGGAAGCGATACGATAAGGTGATCTCGCGCAAAGCAATATAGTTCAACTCGTGTACCCAAGTGTCGAATATCGTATTCTGTCCCCAAGCCGCACGGTTTACATGATAAGTTCCGGCATGTGTGGGTTCCAGTTTCCCTTCTGCCACCAACTGTTTGTAGGACATACCGCTTACATCCATTTTCGTTCCGTCTACAAGTGTTGCGAACGTACCATTCTTAAATACTCCGTCGGGGATAACACCATCACCATAAGAGATTCCTTTACTGTCACCGTACTGGCTGGTCCAAGACAAACCACCATGTTCAGGATCACGCCATTTTAAAGAACTCTTGATCCATCCGGCCTGTGTACCATACAAGTTAGAGTAAGAAGCTACCAATCCTCCAAAACGCATGTCAGTAGCAATATGCAGGCTCAAATTTTTCCAAGACAGAGTAGTAGATAAAGAGCCTAAAAAGTCGGGAGTCATTTTACCCACTTCCTGTACTTTTCCGCTACGTGCTTCGTAAGCTCCCCGCCAACTGTCGTCCCACTCCAACAATGTTTCTCCTTTTTCATTTTTAGCCGGAAGAATATCGGACATCAATAATCCGTAGTCGCCACCTACTTTGGCAACCGAACCGATATGGTAATCGTAATCATTAGCATAGCCGCTCAATGCGATGTAGTCTGCTACATTTTCATGTAATGAGATAATAGTATTTTTATTCTTTGTATATGTCATTGCGACATCCCACTGCCAGTCTTTATTTTTGTACGGAGTGGCGTTTACAGCAATTTCAATACCTTTATTCTGAATATTACCAGCATTTATCAACTGAGTGTTCACACCCGAAATAGCAGGAACTTCAATCGACATGATCTGGTCTCTCGTATTTTCTTTATAATAAGTAAAGTCAAAGTTCAAACGGCTGTCAAACAAACGTAAATCCAAACCAACTTCCCAGGCATTCTTACGCTCCGGTTTCAGCTTCAAACTCTTCATTGTCTTATCGAGAGTGTTCACATAAATATTGCCATCATACATTTCTTTAGTTTCAAAGCCATATACCGAGTTCACATAATAGGGATCGGTATCGTTACCGACCTGTGCCCACGATCCGCGTACTTTAGCAAATGTAATCCAATGCGGCAAATCGAATGTTTCATTGAGCAGCCATGAACCGGATACTGACGGGTAGAAGTAAGAATATGTACCCATCCCGTTTTGATATACCAAAGAAGACGACCAGTCATTACGTCCTGTTACATCTAAATAAACCTGATTTTTCCATCCCAGATTCAAAGCAAAGACAGCAGACATCATTCTCTTTGTATTTGAAATGCTCGCTTCCGACTTTTTAGGGTTCTTTGAGTTGTCGACAAACCATTGTCCCGGTACTACCATACCGCCATCTGTATATACTTTATATGCTTCCGAACGACTTGTATAGTATTCATATCGTGCGAAACCACCTACGCTAAAATCTTGTATCTGCTTATTGACAGTAAATGTTCCGCCAAAGGTAGCCTGCTCTTTTGTGGTTTGCCCCATAGTATACTTACCGCCTTCATTTGCATATCCACTACCCAGTTGTTTTTCTTCAAACTTAGTGTAATAGTAATTCATATTGGCATCGGCTTTAAATCTCAGCCAATCCAGAATCTGCACATTCACTTCCATTTGGGGACGAACCACAGTCTCTTTCTGGGAATAATCGTATTTATCGATCATAAAAAACAAATCACGTCCCGGAACTGAACCATACTTGTCACCATAACTTGTAGATGCCAGTCCACCATGCTCACCCAGATATTTATCGCGGAAATAATTCACATCCAGCATCGGAGTCATAATGGTTCCGTTCGGATTGACAAAACGCTCTCCTACTGTTCGCGGAGAATTCTTCGGATTTGAGTTGGTGAAACTCATAGCAGCCGAAACTTCCACCCGATCACTGATTTTATGCGAACCCTTCAATAAAAACGAATAACGCTCAAATGTATTCTTTTCGCTGGTAGATCTTGCTTTCTTATAAGAAAGAGAAGTGTAATACGATGTTTTATCATTGCCACCGCGAATAGCCACATTCGTATTGGAGTTCAGCCCCAATTGATACAAATCCAGCATGTTATTTTTATGGGGCGAATAATTGGTCCAGGTACCATCATAGTTGCGGATCGGCTGACCATCGTATTTAGGTCCCCATCCATAACTGCCTGCGCCTATTAGTGTCCGGTCTCCTTTATCATCGAGTTTGAACTGAAAAGGATCCCATACAGAACCATTGTTGTCCGTGTCTTTCCAGCCAGGCATCAACCCCACCCCATATTCAGTCTGGATATCCGGTGTCCGGTACGCATGATCGATACCAAATGTTTGTGATACAGAAACTCCGAAGCCTTTGAAGCCTTTTCCCGATTTGGTGGTAATCACCACAGCTCCGTTCAGACCACGTGAACCGTAAAGGGCAGTCGCAGCAGCACCTTTCAGGACCGAAACTGTCTCAAAGTCATCCGGATTGAGGTTCTTCAGTTCATTACCATAGTCATTGGCATTATTGTTTCCGGCATCCCAGTCCATTGTGGTATTTCCCGAAGTCGAGTTATCGAGAATAACTCCGTCGATCACATAAATCGGCTGATTGTTTCCTTTCAAAGTAGAAGCACCACGAATCTGAATCTTCGTCGCTCCGAACATACCTCCGTCTGACTGACGGATCTCGACACCCGCTACTTTTCCTTGTAAGGCGGCTACCGGAGAAATCGTATTGGCAGCTTTCAGGTCATCGCCTTTGACCTCGGTCACTGCATACCCTAAAGCTTTCTGTTCACGCTTCAACCCTAAGGCTGTCACCACTACCTCGTCCAGTATCTGGGTATCTTCTTGAAGCACAACATTAATAACAGTTTTACCGCTTACTTTTACATCCTGTTTCTTCATGCCGATGTAAGAAAACTCCAGAACTCCGTCTGCAGGAACATTAGATAAAGTGTAATTGCCATCAACATCTGTCACTGTACCGATCGATGAACCTTTAACAAGTACACTCCCTCCGATAATCGGTTCACCGGTTCCATCTTTTACAATTCCTTTCACTGTTATATTCTGCGCAAAAGCAGTAACAGACAAAAAAGATAGAACAAGCACTAACACCTTTTTCATCAATCTCACATTGATAATTTTCGAGTTATTCATTCATTTTTCTTTTTTAGTTAAACAATATGTGTTAATTTAGGTTATAATAATGGCTATAGTTCTCTTAGAACTTAGTTATTCTTGAAAAATGTAAATTATATACAATATTAAATACTTTATTACGCTGTAATTTTACATTTGTCAATCAGATTTAGTTGTATATTTTAAAATAAGGAGTTGCCAATCTTATTTCGCGGAGTAAAGATAGATATAAAGTATCAAAATACAATAAATATACTATAATATTTTTAAATGCTAATTTCTACTTTTTTTTCTTCGCTATTCACCACCTCTCAGAATCCCTTTAAAAGTGCTTGTAATGCGTTTTAGAACTGAGTTCTAAGAGAACTTGGTTAATCTGTTTATATATCCATTCCAAAGGGATTTGAA